>QFCK01000029.1_pt1 | contig 710507 bp, 566 predicted proteins | sample 5346021 | NCBI WGS metagenome assembly QFCK01 (sample SAMN09062258, study PRJNA434731) | Human gut metagenome, whole genome shotgun sequencing project. | isolation source: stool timepoint C chromium assembly | host: Homo sapiens | collected 2016 | reverse complement strand
CACAAACAGGATCGGACCCGACTGCGCCACCGTCATAGGCAAACTGTTCGCCATGGAACGTCTCGACGAACAGGCGGTGGACCCCGCGTTGGCGGTGCTGCGCCTGTCGAAACGGTATTCCGCGCAACGGTTGGAGAACGCGTGCTCGCTGGCGTTGCAGTCGGTCGCCTCGCCCCGCTACGCGCATATCGGGCCGATCCTCGAATCCGGCCAGGATATCGCGGGCGTGATCCCCGACGACGCCGGCGATCACGGCGCCGACGGCGGGGATGACGGTGCCGGTTGGGTGCGCGGCGGCGACTACTACGCGAACATGGGCAGGTGAGACGCAATGATCATCGACACCGAGACCAAACGCAAGCTGCGCGAGATGAACGCCACGGACCTGCTCGACGCGTTCGAACGCCTCGACGAACAAACCACCATGCCATTGAGCCACACTGAGGTGATCAGGCTCGCCGTCGACAGCGCGCACTCCGGTCACATGGACGCCAGGATCCAACGCCTGGTCAAACGCGCGGGACTGCGCTATCCCCAGGCGGACCTGCGGACCATCGACCTGATGGAGGAGCGCGGGCCCGACCGGAGCGTGATCGCGGGCCTCGACGCCGGAAACTACCTCGGCCAGCGGCTGAACGTCGTGTTCCAGGGAGCCACCGGATCGGGCAAATCGCATCTATTGTGCGCGTTGGCGAAATCCGCGTGCAGAGGACGGTACCGCGCCATATACGTGCGCATGCCCGACCTCGCCGAACAGGTGACGGCCGCGGCCGGCAAACCGGGAGGCGTGCCCAAGCTCGTGCGCAAATACTCCACCTACAACCTGCTCGCCATCGACGAATGGCTCGTCGACAAGCCCGACGAACCATTCAAACGATTCCTGCCCGAGCTCATGGAACTCCGGTACGACACGGCCAGCACCGCGTTCGCCACCCAACTGGCGACCAAGGAATGGCACCGCCAGCTTGGAGGCGACACCATCGCCGACGCGATCCTCGACCGCATCGCGCACAACACGATCTGGATCAATACCGGCGAATACAACATGAGACAACGCCACGGACAAACCATGCTCGACAACCAACCCAAAAGGCCGGTGGCCCCCAACCAGTCCGCCACCGGCCTCCCCGCACCATAACCCCGGCCTCCAAACACAATAACCAGTGGCCTCAAAAGCTACGAATATTCACTTGCGCTGAAGATGCAGAAGAAAAGCAAATTACCAGCAAATATCTGGCATATTGAACTCCTTCAGGCCGTCGCCATGCTGCGATGGCTATTTGAAGATGATGCAGATGACCTGATCTCCTCACTGCGCGCTCTAGAACCCTATATCGACCAAGAGATGTATTCCGTCACCATTGCAGCCGCTCTGACCAAACGCGAAGACAAACAATACATCGTCAATAGGAAGATTCTCGAAAGAATCGTAAATCCAGAAACATATCGAAAGGCCATCCTTAGCATAATTAAACGGGATGCCCAAAACATTCCCGAGCCAGAAGGACAACATGTCGCTTATGCGGCATTGCTCAAGAAGGAAGCGAATGAGGCCTCCGACACAGTTCATACAGCTGTCTCAGTCGATGAAGTACTCAATCTGCTAGAGGATTGGAGGAGAGGAAAGTTCGCTTCTGATTCTAAAGGTTGAAACGATTTCCCCGCCTTGAAGTTTAAACACCGCACACGCGTCGTCGGCAGCTTCCCGGACGGCAACAGCGCGCTGATGCTCATGCGCGCGCATACGGTACGTGACTGCGAACGAGTGGAGCGCGCCGATACCTCGACATGCCCCGGCTTGGCGGCACGCCGGAGGAAGCGAACTGATCATCGTGCCGTGGACGGCCATGACCCAAAGTACGCAATCTTTCGGGCACTACCTTCGGACACTACCCTTAATGATATGCCATTCCAATTCTTCTCAGAATGATTCCATATAATCGGAGTACAAAGGAGACTATTAGTTATGTCGTTACAGTTATCTGACTGTAACGACATAACTAATAGTCACCTCTAAATATCAATTTGATAAATTCGGAGTAGCAAAATGCTCTCCGAATTCAATTAGGCATGACGGACTGAACCGAAATCGCCAATAGCCCACCGCATATGATGCTGAATAAAGATGTCAAGAACATAGCAGACAGCAATCGCAACGATAATTGTTAAGAATCCAACGAGAAGCTGTCCTCCCAACGGCAAAGAAGCCACAGGAATACCAACAGCGGAGAACAAAACAAACTTGACCATCTTAAGAGCAAGATCATTCAAGGCGTAAAAAACCAGACTGTCCCGACCGATTGTGGCGAAGCAACGCGCTTCTGGCAACAACAGGCTGAAAGCGATAGCCATCGCCATGCCAAAGAACGTGGTAAACAGTGCAAGCGTAGCAAGCATCGCACCTGTAGCTACAGGCTGTGATGCAAAGAAATGTTCCAAAATCAGAAACGCTACAGTGAAAACCAAAAATGCGCCAAGTTTGTGGCTGAAGTTCAGCCGATCCCATTTCCGAATGTCACATGCCTGAGCAATGAGATATCCAAATCCTACATACGCAGTGGCCTCAAAGATTTTCCCAAGCTGGAAAGGAAGCATTGCCACCACAGAAGTACCCTTGAGGAAGAAATCGATGATGAGATACACCAAAAGGACTGCAGCCAACACCAATTTATTGGATCGCACGACTCGCACTGTAAGCCATAGACAAGGTATGGCTACGAACAATGACCACAAGAACCATAATCCAGCATTGCCCTGTGCAAATACAATGGCGATAATCGCGCTCAGAGGATTGGAATCAGCAGATTTTCCAGCAGATTCATACAATGACGGTCGGAGTAATTTCACTATAGGAGATACCAATGCGAATACTGAGAATAAATAGTAAGGGATAAGCAAGGTCTTTGCTCGCTTAATGATCAAATTCAACAGATTGACAGTCGGTTTGAAGAACAATCCGCTCAGTAAGAAGAACAAGGGCATGTGGAAGGTATATATGGCAGTCAGCAATGGTTCCAACTGCGGAAACCAGCTCGCACCGAGATGCCCGGTAAAAACAAGCACCATGGCCACTGCGCGAGCAATATCAACCCATATAATACGCGATTTGCTTCGATCTGGTTCATACGACATGAATACTCACTCCTATAGTATCATTCAAGCTTTATTTAGAAAAAACATTGCGACAAAATCTTCTATTGCAGCTAAGTTCCCTGTTTCTTAATTTAAAAGCATTGCAATTAACGTCTACGTTAGCTAATATTATATAGCGAAATTATATGGTAGAACACCATTTCCATTAACCGCCAATGCGTGCAGGAACATGAAAAAACAAAAAGAGAAATATAATATCTTTACAAAGATCTTATTTTTTTCTGTAATATAGTATTCAAGATAGTACGGTATACTAAGAAAATTAAGCACATAAAACAATGCAGAAACTCTCTGACCTAGTGGTATAGAGAAACCAATCATAATAGCTAGGGATCCTACGAAATGTAAATTTCTAAAAATATTGAACCAATGATCATCCTCTTTGGAGTCCGTAAACAAATAGACAAAGAAGAAACCTACAAACAATAAAGACGATAATGAAAATGCTTTGCTAGGATCCGCATAGTAGCCGGATATATAGTTCCCATACTTTGTCCCTTTGAGCAAGATACCAATAACTGCAACAAAGGTAGGTACAAGAACAGCCGAAGCGAAAAAAAGAACAAATATACTTTTTTATCAAGCTTTAGGTAAAGGAGAGCGATAACAACAAAATAAATTAGAGCGGAATAATGAAAACCTACCGCTATCGCAACCAAGGAAAAAGCCACAAAAAGACTCTGTAATCGTTTTTTGCCCTCCATATTTCTTTCTACAAACAATAACGCACAACAGAATAATGCAGTAGCTATTGTCTGGCGAACCACATTAAATGAGAATAAGAAATACCCACCACACAAAAAAGAAACAGTCAGTAGAACTTTTGAACATGGCATATTATATATAACAATATATATTAAACCTATGAATATAAAGCTTGTAACAATAAATATAGACTGATACCAGCTACCCGCAAAATCAATACACAGCCCGTTAAGCCATTTAAATATGGGCTCCATTGGCGGAGGTGTGCCATTATATATCTGTTTATAAGTTGGAACATATGTAAAGAAATAATCTGTTCCAACTCCATAGCGAAATCCAGATACTGTGAATAAAATCAAAAAAGTAATGACAAAAGGTAAAACCCTTGCCCTTTTACTCAATTTATCTGCCACCCACATCAAAAGTATGCAGCAGAAAACAGTCGTTATGTAAACAAACATTCTTTTCCTTATTTTGATGCATTATATTCACAAAAGGTATTTGTTCAAGAAAAATCATCTCATAGAACAAATACGTATATCCAGTTGATCAAATAAGACTAACGCTTCATAAACCATTTCCATGCGTGTCTGAAGACATCCGCCCTTGAGATAAAGCTGACAGACCAGATGCGAACAGAGCTCCGTAAACTGCAACCAATCCTCGGAATCGCTGCATCATCAGCAAGGTGTGATTCGGATGACGAAGAATCACATACACGCAAGCAGTAGATTCAAAGTTAAGAGTAAACCAACAATCTATGTCCCACTTAGGTAATGCTGTAGTGACATATAACACATCCATAAATACACTCCTAGCGATTTCAACTGACCTCAGCGGGGAGCAAAACCTGCTGACTTACCAGAACTTTTCGTTAAAAACTAAGTTCTTACCGAAGAGAGAGTTTCGCAACAACAGTTGGGCTGATAAACGTGAGAAGCGCAATGATCTTTCTTTTCATGGAGATATCAGCGGCAATCATAGGTAGGGCGAGACTCCTCCTATGATGAATGCACGTGCGCAATAGGTCACGATACACATGTTCCTGATGAGTAGCGATAATTTGGCGCAGGCAATAACCGTAGGTACTCCACAAACGCCAGTTATAAGCCTTGCGAACTTTTGGATTAGAAAGATCAAGGTGTTCACAAATATATTGCATTGTGGTAATGGCTCCAATACCCTGTCGTTCAACGTCAGGCTTGGTTGTGGCACTGGTCGCGTTATCCGTGCGATAGTGATAAACCTTTTTCTGTCCGACAGTCACACAGTTGGCTTTGCTTGCCGCTAGGGTGATAAATTGTAACCCCTCCCCTGCGCAAAAGTCGGTAATAAACTCAAGATTGTTGGCAGTAAGGAAGCTCCGCCTATACAGTTTATTCCACGCTCCAAGCTCGATTGTGGGATAGAAAAATAGCTCCATTGCCTCCTGAGGATTGATAGTAGACACTTCATCCTGCGTTCTCTGGTGGAAGTCCGTGCTGGTGAAGCAACACAGCGATGCAACGATATCAGCGTTCCTCTTAGCTTGAAGCTCCAACATGTACTCAACGAAGTCAGGTTCGACCCAATCATCGCCATCTACAAAACAGACATATTCCCCTTTAGCCGCATGAAGACCAGCATTTCTGCTCGCCGAGACGCCAGAATTAGTCTTATGCAACACATGAACACGTTCGTCCTTATGCTGCCATGCATCACAAATCGCTGGAGCATTGTCAGGAGAACCGTCATCGATAAGGAGTATCTCAATGTTGTGATGCGTCTGTTGTATCAGTGAGGCAACACACTGATCAAGATACTTCTCCACGTTGTATATCGGAACGATAATAGAAACCAACGGTTCAGTCACAGCATTCATCCCTTCATCGGTTTATTCTCTGAGACATAGCTAGCAACATTTGTTTGAAGGAAACCAAGCGAACGTTTCTTCGCTTCTGCAAGCAACTGGTTAGGTCTGTCATAGTCGATGTCATTGCTCAACAATTCTTCACCGACGACATGCCTGTCCTTCAATGTCAGGGAATCCAGCAGGTCAAGCATACGTGAGTTTGTAGTCTGCTTGACGGTAAAGAAATGGAATGGCTTGTTGTACACGATGGAGAACACGGTGCCATGGAAGGAATTCGTTACCACAGCCTTGGCATTACGAACCAAATTCACGAAGGTGTTAGGTGGAGCGTTCCAGAAGTATCGATCCTGATCCAACGTGTAATCTTCGATGGCGGTACCTATGGTATAAACCTTCACGCCTAATTTCTTGGCAAGTCGCCGCGCATAGGCATATACGTCCTTCTGGCGGTTATAGCCGTATACCAGCACATAGTCTTCAGTGGGGACGAAATCACTGGCATCGGCAATGACATCCCAATCGTTTCGTTCAAGCAGGAACACCGGGTCAATAACGGATTGCACATTGTCAATGCCAAGATCCTCAAGCATCGGTACCGACGATGGCTCACGTACCGACACAGCATCGAAATCGGAAATCAACCTACGATAGCGGGTCTTTTGGTTATTCGGAATTTCCGGCATGGCAATGCTGGCAGCATATGCCACTTTCCGAGCTTTCGCAGGCGCAAACGACAGGAAAAACGCATCGTCTTTACCGTTAAGCTTATTCTTACAGTTCCAAATCTGATCACTGCCGCAAATATAAACATCGGATTGAGGCACATCAGCCTCGATTTCAGCAAGAGTGCGATAAGTCTTGGCGCTCATGGGCACATAATCTTCCAGGAACTTACCGAACACTTTGCGTCCCTTGGTCAAGTCGGGGAAACGCACGACGGCACGGACCATACGAATAGGCAATGGCTGTGTGGATGTGTAGTAGTACTTGGGATTGTAATCCAGCACCTTAGCGTCCACACCCATCTTGCGTAGTGCGGTGTTCAAACCATAGGTTTGCAAAACAGCACCATAATTCGTCGGCCGGCTGCAGGTGATGGTGTAAGAGGTAGTCATAGGAAGTTCCTTTCCGATACTGCTCATTGTGGGTCCGATTCAACGTATTCAAGAAAAGCCTCATAGTCTTCGAACATAGGCTCACTGCGAATAAATGCCTGCTGCGACCGCTCTGCATTGTCATCGAGGCGAAATACATCCTGGAATGTTTCATTCAGCTGAGCATCACGAGATTCGAATAGCCAGAAGAATTCCCTGAGCAGCTCCTTAGACGGACGCTTATCGTACACTTCCTCATATTTACGCACTAATAGTGTCGCTTCCTCCAATTGAAGGTTACGCCGCTTGTCTACATATACGTCTAGAGAAGAAATCTTTTTCGCCGGTACGCCTGCATATACAGCGTTCCCCTCCAAATGACCGGTTACCACACTACCAGCTCCGATGATAGTGTTGTCTCCGATTTCGGCTCCCTTAAGAATCAATGACTTCTGTCCAATGAAAACATTATTACCAATACGCACCATTCCACATGAGCCCAACACTTCTCCGGTAAGATGCTGCATCACTGCCCAGCTATAGTCATGCTGCAAAATAGAACAGTCTGCAGTGATATGTACGTTATCGCCAATCTCAATCATCCAAGGTCTCTGAGTATCAATCTTGATAGACCATGGCGTATACAGATGCACATGCTGCCCTATATGCATCCCTTGGCTACGAAGCCACGATACATATTGCTCCGACGAGGACTTGTGCCCGTATACCAGTTGCAAGACAAGTTGTTTAAGGCCCATCTTCTTACTTGCTCCGTTCCGGATGGATACGTTTATAAATCAGGAAAGACACACTGTAGAGGACTGGAGATACCGCCATGAGCTTAAGCTGCATGCTGCGTCCCCGAGGAAGGTCCACCGACTCGGCAACAAGCCCTATGTTGCGCCTAACAAAGGCCTGCGTATCTTTTGCGAAACGTCGCCATTGTTGTTCTTTGGAACTCCTAGTGACAAGAGCCTGATCATAAAGGCTTATCATGCTCCGCATCAACCCGTACAAGGCAAAAGGAAGCTGCTCAGGGAACCTCCGACGTACCAGTTCTACCATCTGCTTAGTAGCTTCGTAACCTGCCCAATTATAGTTTGTGTATGTACGAGAAAGGCTTCCTTCAGTTATCCGATAATGGTAAAGAGGCACCGAATCAAAAGTAGTTCGTTTACTTGCCGCAAATACTTCATAAGTAAATCTCGTATCCTCACCATTAACGCACCCTTCCGGGAAACGTATATCCCCCAACACAGAGCGTTTGATAAGCTTGCTCCAAGCAGAAATCGTCGAGTAGCCCGGTAGGTTAACATACTTGAATGATTCTGAAGTGGTCATCACTAAATGGACATTAGGCTGGTAGTGACAGATTTGTCGTCCATCAGGATATTCCATAATGCTGGCGGTCATAGAAATATCGGCATCATTGTTTTTAAGAGAATTAAAAAGAGCCTCATACATGGTTGGTTCCAGCCAGTCATCGGAATCCACAAAGCCTATGAGCTCTCCCGTGCTACTTTCAATTCCACTGTTTCGAGCAGCTCCCAATCCCTGATTCTCTTGATGAATAACACGGATTCTATAATCTTTAGCTATCCAAGCATCGCACATGTCTGGGCAGGAGTCCGGAGAGCCGTCGTCAACCAAGATGATTTCCAAATTCCGGTACGTTTGGTCAACGATTGACTGCACACAGCGATCGAGATAACGCTCGACTTTATATACAGGGACAATTACCGAAATCAAGGGGAAGTCTTCTGGCGTGGCCCCCTCATGGAAGCTAGATGGATTGTCGCTCATGCTGTATATTTTCTCCTTCCAAACATCAAATTAATTAAAGGCTTGAGCTCATAACATTGAGCACCTGCAATGGATAACAGACAAATCAATGACAAAGACAGGTAATGGTCACATTGGATCAGAGTCACTACAGATTGAGCAGCGAGCAGCCCCATGGTAATGGCAGTGGGGAACGGCCTCATGTCGACACGCATTAAACGACGGATATCAATTACACGAATTACGAATATCGTCAAACTGCCCACAAGTACACCAAGCGCTGCAGCTAAAATACCCCAACTATGCACGAACATAGCAGTAAACGCAAGGCATGATACAGTTCCTACAATCGTTGCTATAAGCAATGGCTTTGTACGCATATAGGCCTGATAAATTGTGCCAAGATAATTGTTGATGGCACCTAGATAGAAAGCTAATACAAGGATGGAAATTAGCGGCCATACCGAGTAAAACTGACGCTGCATCAGTACCTTGGCGATGAACGGAGATAACGCAATCACTAACGCGCTTCCTATCGACATCAAGGCATGATACACACGCCAGATTACATCATAGAAATGCTTGAGCCCAGAGCTCTTAAACTCTTGGAACGCAGAAAGCTGCCACGCCTGTTGAACAATCTGTTGAAGCACATTAAGCAAATTAGGAATCTTTGAAGCTGCAGCATACAAACCAGAAGCGGAAATACCCAGTACACCTGTAATAATGAAACGACTAACTGTCGTCTGAATCTGATTGCACAATGAATTCGGAGCCAATGGCAGTGAGTAGCGCCAAAGCTGCTTACGAAGAGACGCATTATTTCGCCATACTGTAAAATCGATAAACTGATACTGCTTACCGGCGAAAAGATATACCAGGATCGCTGAACCATTGCCTACGATATAAGAGTAGAAATACCCCATAAGACCGAGATTCATTCCGGCAATCAACGCATAAGCAAGCACGCCCATAATAAGCGCAGACAATATTGAGGCGTAAGCAATGAGTTTCATCTGATCCATAGCCCTAGCGACAGTACCCATCACAGAGGGAAAACACAACGCCGCATAGGACAACAGGAACCAAATTTTATATCTACCTAGCCCACCAAAAATAGGCAAATCAAATACTGGCAGAAGAATTGCCAATAGCACACAGCTTGCCAACATGACCAGCATGGTTTCGGTGATATAAAACGCGGCTTTTGACTTATCATCGAGCGTAAAACGGAGCATGCCTTCGCTGATGAGCAAAGTTAGTACAGGGAATAATGTGGTTACCATGATGGTAGCCATGTCCATGATGCCGTATTCCTCTGTAGATAGGTACAGGGTATATAACGGCATCAGTATGAATGCCATCAGTTTAGTGGCTACTGCGCTGAGTCCGAAGATGCCGACATTGACTAGTAGATTCTTGTACTTACCCACGTAGTCACCTCAGAATACTGGCTAATTGTGCCATGTATGTTTCTTTATTGAATTCGGAGCGTAATGCTGTTTTACGCGCGCCCATGGCATCACGTTCGTCGGAGCCTCGAGCAATCTTTGTCATAGCATTAGCAAGCTGGTCAACAAGTTGATCGCTACGTTCAAGGATGATGGCTGACTGCTCATCGGCGTATTCGGGGATGCCTCCGGAACGAGTGGTGATGAGCGGCTTACCAGAAACCAAGCTTTCGATTACCGCGAGGGGTGCTGGATCGTCCCAAATTGACGGCAGTACGCAAATATCAGACATGGCGTAAATGGTGGGCATATCCTCATAATTCACGAAACCAGTAAAGATAATTCGATTCTTTACAGTTGGATTCGACGCCAGATCACGAAGTTTCTGTTCAAACGGACTCACGATATTCGAATCAAAGAAGAAAGCTCCGGCAATAACCAGCTTGGTATTGGGAACTTTTTGCGCTACTTCAGTAAACGCTTTCAATAGTTCTTCGGCGCCTTTTTCCGGAGTGAGGCGCCCGGAAAACAGGAAAACAATATCATTTTCGGCTATATTGAATTTCTTTCGAAATTCAATCGCCTTGCTATTAGCCTCTTCCGAGCCAAACCGGCTTGTGTCGACGCCATTACGCCATACAGCTTTCTGATCTTCGCGCAGACCAGGCTCACCATGATCTTTTAAGTACGTGTCAAGCGTGTCAACAATATATTTGGAAACTCCAAGTACTTTTTTGACTTTGGAAATCTCTTTAATGCAGCCGAAATCATTAAGAACTTCGTTATGCAGGTGGTAATACACTTTTCCCGCATATCGTTCGGAATTGCCGTGCTTCTGCATGGTCATGAACAGCGTGGCGTGGTTTTCGATCATTACCTTGTCGAAAGCCGGACTGCCATTCTTTGTGGGCTGTGCGAGTTTCTTGGAAACCTTGTTGATATACCACAGGCGTTGCGCAATATATCGATAGCTCATGAGCTTCTTCTTGTGAAGCACATGCTTGGCTGTCCAATAAATGCAGTGATCCACTGCGCGAACCAGCAATGGTGTCTTGATAAAGCAGAAATTAGTATACTTGAAATTACCTTCACGCGTTATCTGATCTACGCCGGGTGCCCAAGAAGAAAAAACAGTGAAATCAAAATTAGGAGTTTTCTCATTCTCTTGAACCATCATCATGTCCAGCGCTTCGACAGCTCCGCCGAGAACGTTAGGCACTGGCAAATAACCTGAAGTGATTACAGCAACATGAGGATTCACAGTGTTTCCTCCCACCCATTCGCGCTTTCCGCACTGCTTACGTACAAGAAAGTCAGACGATTCGCGCTAGCTGAAATGTCATATTTCTCAGCGCATGTATTTGATGTTTCAATCTGCCGATTCGCTGTTTGCGAGGAAATGTTGAGTACAGTTGAAATCCAAGAAGATTTATTTTCCAAGCTTATGAAAGATGTTTTTCCGGAAATATCAGCTTCGTGCGGAACCTGATCGCTGAGGACGCAGGGGCATCCGGCGACCTGGGCTTCGATGGCGACCATGCCGAGACCTTCATAACGGCTCGGCAGACAGAAAGCATCGAACGCCTGGTAAAGGTGGTTGACGTCCGTGCGCTGACCCAAGAACAGAATGTGGTCACTAATGCCGAGTGCTTGGGCGTGCTGCTGTACGTCTGGCCTGTCTGGACCGTCACCAACGAACGCGAGCATCGTGTCCGGCTTCTGGGGAAGGAGCTCGGCGAGAACGTCGACAAGGAAAGCCTGATTTTTCTGCGGCATGAAACGACCCACATGGCCAACCAGGAACATGTCATCGGCTATGTCTAGTTCCCTGCGGGTTTCCTGGCGAATGATTGGGTCGAAACGGAACTTCTCCAGTTCAATGGCGTTGGGAATCACCGTGAAGTCAGCGTTTCTGCCGAACAGCCATTTTCCGGCGTATTCACTGCATGCGAAACGTTCTGTAGGGTAAAGGTTCGAGAGCGGACGCAGTGCGAGCTTCATCAGGTTCTTGGCAAGCTCGCCCTTGCCCATCGTGGAATGTGAGTGGGCGATACGGACCGGCACTCCGGCCTTTTTGGCCGCAGACAATGGGAATACGCTGAGCGTGTTGATATGGCTGTGCACGATTGGCCAGTGTTCCTCATGGAAAAGTCTGACCAATTCCTTGCGGTAGCGAAGGGGGTGCTGGTATGGAGGGATGCGGAAAACGCGGCCTCCCAGCGCTTTAATCTCCTCTTCCGGGACGCGGGTAGAATCGGCATCCACCAAAAAATCGAACTGCACTTTGCTGCGGTCGATATGGCGGTAGTAGTTCATCACTACGGATTCGACACCACCGCCAAGCATTTTCCCCATGACTTGGGCTACACGAATCGGCAAGATTACCGTCCCCGAACCGAAATCAAGCCGACGTAACGGACGTTGTCGGCTCTTCTTGCAATCAATCGACCTGTGGTCGGCATGTGAGTCCCGTCCTTTCCCTTCAAATGAACCCCGAATTGGTGTTTTCAATCGCAGCGCGAACCGCACAGGAGCTGCCCAATCCCGTTCATTATCTGACAGTGCTGATTCTTGCATCCCCTTTAGACGAACCCAGTCCCGCCACATACCTCAGGGGTGCTCTTCACAGGTTTCCCATGAACACTTTGCTTGTTCATGACTTGAAGGCCTTGATCAAAACCTGATTTTGACGCCTTTCTTATGGTTTCGAACAGGCAGAGCGAACCCATGTCTCCCGCGATATCGGAGAACTGACTATCCTGCGGAAAACCAGCTGCACATCAAGCGGAAAACACCATGACGTTTCTACCTAAAGAACATTGAACATAAACAGCATGGGGTGGTGGTCGCCCAAGTGCCGTGGGCGGAGCCGGGCAGCCGGTTCACCAGGGATTTCGAGATGGAGTGCGCGTGGCTGACGGCGGTCGCCAGCCGGAAGACCGTGGGCGGATTCCCGCGCTTGAAAAACGGCAAAATTCTTTCAGAAATGGAATTTGCTGATGATCAAGTATCACAGGCTTCGTTCATGATGCCGAATTCCACACGTGTAGTCATGCTTGACGATCCCAAAACCGTTGATGATACCTTCGACAACACGGATAATATATCGCGTCGATTCAATGGGATATGGGAAAGTCCATACGAACGCGAGGCGAAAGCACTGCGACGTCTGCTCGGCAGACGCGGCCCTAATGGAAGCGAATCATCGATCGCTAATCAGATTCTTGCACAACAAACTCATACCGTATAAGCATACTGACGCGTAATTTGAGGCCGTACCGGGGCTTCCTCAACACGGTAGTGCTTGCGCATGCTGGTCAGGATGGTGCGCAGCGCTTTGTTCGTCTGCTCTGCTGCGGTACGGAACTTTGCGTATTCTTTGCCGTGCGGATCTTCAATATCCTCAGGCTCAGGGAGCATAGGCCGAATAATGGACGCGGAGTTGATCACTGACTGCAAGCGTTCCTGAATGGTCAGTTCCTTGACCAGTCCATTACGCGCACAGTACTCGCACATGTTCGCAAAGTCGCCCAGCAAGAACGTGTATTTCACAGCAGTGGGAGCCAACGTGACAATGTCTTTACGCTGATCCTTTTCAAAGCACAGGATCAGATCAGCGGACTTTGCCATCGGCTGCGTCAGGCGCCGAGAACGGAACCCACCCGGTTCGATGCCCACGCTCTCCATGAGCAGGGCGCTGTTGGGGTCAATCTGATGCATGGGCAAACCATGCGTACCCGCACTGGAAACCTGCACCGTGGTGCCAGAGAGGTAGCGAGTGAGCAATAGCTCACCCATGGGAGAACGACAAATATTGCCGGTGCAGACGAACATAATGTGCATGGGCTCAGTCCTTCTTCATACTTACAACGCTACCTTGCGGGCCTGCGTACAAACCACTAGCGTCCCATTCTAGTCCGATACGTCGGACTGCGGCCAATCCGCGTCCGCCCACCACCACTTCATCTTCACATGAATGTTACAAGGGATTCACTTTTTGGGCGGATTTTGCTATAGGGGGGGGGTGGCATTCGTGCTAGGGTGGGCGAGAGAATGAATGTTCCTTGTGGTTTTTGGGGAACGATGGAGGAAGAATTCAGTATCATGCCGAAGGACAGAGGCACAGCAGCAGAGTCGCAGGCAACAAGCACCGCGACCATGGCAATGCCCAAAGTACGGGTGAGCGGGAGCCGGGCCTTGGCTTCGTTCTCCCCCGTTGCCGAATGTGACATTGCGCCGACATTCTTTGACGGCACCTACTTCTCCTCTACACCGGACGGCAGCTCCACACATAACGACACCACGAACATACGTCCATTGATGGGCCATTCTGTGCCGAAGTGGCGATATCTCTATAACACGACCTTGGTCGTGCTTGATCTGCTGATGACCATTGTGGCCACGTACATCGTGTTCCTGCTCCGACCTTTCGCTTATACCTATGTGCAGAGCATTGGCCCCGGCGAATACGGCGTTTTTAGCTTCCTGCTGTTGACCTGCGTATCGTGGCTCATCAGTCTGTATTCCGCACGCTCCTATGAACGGCACACCATGGGTGAGGGCTATGCCCTGTACGCCAAGCTGTTGAACGCTGCGTTCATCGATTTCATTATGCTGTGCATGTTGGGGTACCTGTTCCACCTCAATCTTCCCCGGTCGTTGAATGTGTTCATTCCGCTGGTTTCACTGGTATTGGTTATTATCGAGCGTTGGATTATGCGCCGCGCGCTGCACCGCAACCGCATGAATGGCGAATTCAACTACCCAACTGTGGTTATTGGGTCTCCGGAAGGTATCCACCGGACGGTCGAACAATTGCGCCAGTGCCGTGGCCTCGGCTACGCGCCAATTGCGGTGTGCCCAGTGGCTTCAGTCAAGAACGAGGATGACCCGGATTCGGCGCAGCATTTGGTGTCGGTGCCCTTCACTCCTGCCAACGATGCTGAGGCACGACTGAAGGTGTTGCCACTCAACTCGCATTTGCCGCAAACCGCGAAGCGTATGAAGGCACGTACCGTAATTGGTCGCTGATGTACTTACCCGTGATTCTGAGACCATGCGTACATTGTCCCTGGCCGTGGAATCCATGGGCATTGAATTGGCCCTCACTACCTCTGTGGCTGATTTGAGCGGCGCTGACCTGCATTTCCGCAACGATCCGACGATGCCAGTAGTCACTGCACGACTGACGCAGTACTCAACCGTTACCCGCATCCTCAAGCGTGTGTGCGATATCGTGCTTTCCGGTATCGCCATTATCTTGAGCTCGCCCATCATGCTATGGGTGGCATACAAGGTCAAGCGGGAAGACGGCGGCCCTGTGTTCTATTCGCAGACGCGCATCGGCATCTACGGCAAGCCGTTCACCATGTACAAGTTCCGTTCCATGCGTACTGACGCCGACGAAATCAAGGCGAAATTGGCTAAGGAACGCGGTATTGAGGATCGTTTTATCTTCAAGCTTAAGGACGATCCACGCGTGACCAAGATTGGTCATTTCATTCGTAAGACGTCGCTGGACGAATTCCCGCAGTTCTTTAACGTGTTCAAGGGCGATATGAGCTTGGTTGGTCCTCGCCCGCCGCTGCCTGAAGAAGTCGCGCGATATGACATGCTGTACTCCACACGACTGCTGGTTAAGCCTGGTATTACTGGACCGTGGCAGATTTCCGGACGCAGTGATTTGACTCAGGAGCAGTCGGAGTATGCGGATGTGTCGTATATTCAGGACTGGTCTATTACGGGGGACATCGTGATTCTGTTGAAGACTGTGGTGGCAGTGTTTAAGGGGACTGGATCGTACTGAGTTTTCTTTGGGAATGTTGAAATGTTGAGAGGGCGTCAGCTTTTTGCTGACGCCCTCTTAGTCTGGTCTTTTCCCTCAGTCAGTCTGCGGCTGACAGCTCCCTCATCAGAGGCTCGCTTTACTTGTTGATGGAGCAGACGGCGGTGTCGGTGGTGACGCCGGGATCAGTCCATCCCATTGGAGTTTGGTCAATGGTGAGGTCGGAGACAGCCTTGGTGGATGTGGTCACGTCGAAGGAATAGGTGACGGATTCGCCGGGAGCTATCTTGGCGATGCTCGCATATACAGTTTTGCCGTTCATCGTTTCCTGTCGGCTGCCGGTCACCGTGGCACCGGATGTGTTTAGATTTGTGAGACTACCACCAGCCGGAGCATAAATCAGCGTCTTTTCGATGCCGTAAGTCTTTGGCTGGTTCGCCTGATTTACACCGATGATGTAATCCGGCAGGGAAGCAATTTCTTCGGCAGTCAACGTATTAGTCATCGTGTATTCCACATGATATGTCTGGGAACCGTCGCTGTTGCAGTCAGAGCGAGTGATCTTCGAGGTGCGGTGAATATACCAGCCCATCTTTGAAGCGTTTTGCTCGGTGACGTATACGCCCACTTGCGGGTTTTCCTCGCTGTTTGGCGTCTGTGCGGTGAAGCCTGCATCGCTGATGGACTTCTCGACCGTTTCGTCAAAGGCATACATGGAGAAGTGGCGGCCTTCGGCCATGCTGCCCATCGCCTGTGCCACCTTGGTAAGCTTCGTCAAATCCAAGTTGGAGAACATGCTGCCGACAGTCTGCTCAGCTACCTGAGCGAAGTAAGCGTCGGTCTCGGCGATTGGATAATCGACATATACCTTGTTCAACAAGAACTTGGCGGTGTTATCTCCAGTGAGCACACGACCATCGGAAAGGGTGATGTTGCCGTTAATCTTCACCAGCTCTTGCAGGAACACTGGATCGACCATAAGCACACCATCCAGCTGGGTACCACTCCCCCACGGTGTGCGCTGCCAAATGGCACGCATGCCTTCGGCACTGCGCGAGGTATCAGGATAGACGGCCAGGTCTCGCAGGTCGAATGACATCTGCAGTGGCCCCCACTGGTTGAAGATACGACGTTCATCATCTGTCGGATCACCAGCACCATAATTAACATACTCACCATTCGAACGGAAATCGCCGATACTGATCTTGCCGTTGTCGGTAGTTACCACACCCACAGAACCAATCAGGCCACCGGACGAGCGCTCCTCCGAAGTGGTCATAGCCATCAACGCATACGTGCGCGGCTGATCGGAGCCAAGGAAGTCCGGTAGAATCTGGAACGTGCCGGACAGCTGATTGACTTTGTCCGCCATCTTGGTCAGCTGCGTATTGCCGGTAGCATAGGCGTTCTTCACCATGCCGATATGGGCCTTCGGCAGCTGCTGATACTTCTGCACCTGCTGCTGCAGTGACTGGTTCGCGGTGGCAATATTCTTCTGGGCTTCCAGAATCGGCTGCAGATTCAGCTGACCGTCGCCTGAGCTGAGCTGTGCGCTCTTCAGCGTGGAAAGCACGTTCATAAACTGCGGCACCGAATCACTGACCAGCGAATCCACCACCGAAGTCATACCCTGCACAGTGGTGATGTCGTCGCCGTACACCGGCGCCTTCGAAGCGATGTTCCACAGCGTGCCGTGCGCAATCTCGTTCGCAGCCGCGGTCTCGGTCTTTGCCTGGCTGATCTGCTGCCTCACCGTATCGAGGTTGTCGAGGTTACCGAGGTCGGTCACACCGTCCAGCAGCTGCATCGCCTGTTCCTCATGCACCTTTACCTGCTTGGCTTCGGAATACAGCTTCAAACCGAAGAATCCGCTCACGCCTAGCAGCACCACAAGTAGCGCCAGAATCAACACCACCCACGGCCAGATGCGGTGCCTTCTGCGTGGAATACTTGTTGCGTGACTTGCCCTATGAACGCTCATACTAACTCCCAAACTGATTTTATTGACTTGTAACCTCTTGCAATAACCAACCGCCTATTATGCCCCGGTCTTGTGCACAAAGCGTGTTCGCCCCCCCGCTTCTGCACATATTCCGAACCGACTGGACCACCCCTGGGTATAGCGTATTGGGGTGCTTTGAGAGGCTGCTCGGCCAAGCACGCGAAGACGACGGTCGCCGAATACACCGAATACGCATTGATATGCGAGGCGCATATATCACTGAACAGATACGCCACCGACACCGCCAAGGCAACAGGCCGGGCAACAGAAGTGGGGTAGTGCGTGACTGGAGCTCAGGGAATCAAGAATCGTCGCGGCGAATTGCAGCGGGTACTGAGCCGTGAGGAATCATACGTGGACGGTAAACTGAGCCGCGCGGCATTTATTTCCATCGCAATCCTGACCTTTATTACCTTTGTCGGTAATTTCACGCAGCTGCAACTGAGCTCGGCGCTGCCGATCATCGTTTCCGAATTCCACATCTCCGTAACCACCGGGCAGTGGCTCACCTCCGTGTTCCAGCTGGTCATGGGCGTGATGGTGCCGTTGACCGCGTTTCTGACCCGGCGCTTCTCCACCCGCCAGATCGTGATTTGCTCAATGGCGGTGTTCACGGTCGGATCGCTGATGGCCTGGGTCGGGCCGAGCTTCATCTGGGTGCTGCTCGGGCGCGTGCTTGAGGCCGCGGGCACGGGCGTGATGTGGCCAGTGCTGCAGATCACCGTGTTTTCCATTTATCCTCTGTCTCGCCGCGGATTCGCGATGGGCACGGTGGGCATGGCCATGAGCGTGGCGCCGGCCATTGGACCCACGCTGGGCGGCTGGCAAACCGATGCGAACGGCTGGCGCTCCATATTCCTGACCATGACCGTGATTGGCGTGGTCTCGCTGGTGGCGGCCATGTTCGGACTGCATAACTTCGGTTCTCATGACCCGTCGGCCCGCGCGGATTTCTTCTCGGTAAGCCTGTCCGTAATCGGCTTTGGCGGGCTGATGTTCGGCTTCACCAATTCGGAAACCTATGGATTCGCCGCTCCGGTAACGTGGGGGCCGATGGTTGTGGGATTGGTCGGCATCGTATGGTTCGTGATGCGCAACCTGCGTCACGGTCGGCGGTATCGCGAAGCCAAGGCGGCGCAGTCGGCCGCGGAGCCGGCCGCACTCCCCAGCCTCCGCTGCTGGATCTTGAAGTGCTGAAGAATCGGTCCTTTACCGTCGGCACCATCACGGCATCTCTGGCGTTCTTTGCGTTCAGCTCGATTCTGGTCATCATGCCGCTGTATATCCAGACCGACCGTGGCTATTCGGCCACCATGAGCGGCCTGATTATGCTGCCGGGTGCCCTCGGCCAGTGCGTTTCCCAGTTCTTCGGCGGGCGGGCGATGGACCGTTTTGGCGCGCGACCAGTGGCGCTGTGCGGCTCGATTGTGCTGACCGTCGGTACGCTCGGCATGTCTTTGGTGTCTATGGATACATGGATTTGGTGGGTGTCGATTTGCCAGTTCACGCGTCAGATCGGCATGGGATTCCTGCTTATGCCGATTACCACATGGTCGCTGAACTGCTTGAACGGACCGGATGAGGTGTCTGCCGGATCGTCGGTCACGAACACCGCGCGGCAGATCGCAGGTGCCGTGGGTGCACCTGTGTTGGTGATTCTTATGGAGACGTTTGCCGCATGGAGGCATCAAGCGGGAGCCTCGGCCGTTGCGGCTTCCGTCTTCGGCATCCAGTGGGCGCTGCGATTCTCCGCGCTGCTGTGCTTTGCGATGGTGCTTATGGTGCTTTTCGGCGTCAAGGGCGACGGTGCCGGACGTACGCGTGACATTATTTCCTTGCGTGCGCTGCGCGAACGCCGCGCACGGCGTATGGCTCGGTAAGCTGCTCGCTTCCGCTGGCGGGAGCCGGCTCATCAGCTTCTTACGCCCGTCCCATCAATGTCAGGACGATGAGCAGCACGTTGAGGGTCACAATCAGCGCCACCACAATCAGGAAGATGATGTGCTTAATCGTGCCATCAGCCCATTTGCCCATGAGTTCCTTGCTGTGCGTATAGCGCATGAGCGGGATCACGGCAAACGGAATGCCGATGGAAAGCACCACCTGACCAATCACCAGTGCCTCCGTAGGGTCCTTGGCGAACCACAACACAATCAGAGCCGGCACCAGCGTGACCACACGGCAGGCCCACATCGGGGCGTTGACGTGCAACAGGCCGTGCATGATCTCCGATCCGGCATAGGTGCCGACCGACGTGGAGCTTAACGACGAAGCCAGCAGGCCGATGGAGAAGATCATGCCAATCACCGGGCCGAGCACCTGCGCAATCGCCCGCTGAGCGCCATCGATGGAATCCGTGCCTGACATGCCATGCAGGGAGTTGGCGGCAAGCACCAGCATGGCCAGATTCACCGTGCCGGCCAGCAACAACGCCCAAGCCACATCAATCTTCGAGCCTTTGAGCTGACGCTCGACCGATGGCTTCTCGCCGCCCGCGTAATGGTCGTTCACCAGCGTGGAGTGCAGGTAGATGGCATGCGGCATCACCGTAGCACCCAGAATCGAAGCGGCCATCAACACCGAATCCGTACCCTTAAAGCGCGGAATCAGCCCCTTGGCCACTTCGACGGGATTCGGCGGGGCCACGAACAGACCCGCGATGAAGCCGAACGTGATAACCAGCAGCATCACGATGATGATGCGCTCGAATGTGGTTTGCGATTTGCCGCCTTGGAACCACAACATCACAGTGGAGACCGCACCGATGACCAGGCCGCCGAGGAACATCGGCAGACCGAAAAGCAGATTCAGCGCGATGGCGCCGCCAATCACCTCCGCCAAATCGGTGGCGATGGCGATGACCTCGGCCTGCATGAAGAACATGAACCGGCCGGCGTCGCTCATACGTTCGCCCAGCAACTCGGGCAGGGATTTATTGGTCACAATACCGAGCTTGGCGGACTGGTATTGGATGAGCACGCTCATAGCGTTGGCGAGCACCAGCACCCATACCAGCAGGTAGCCGTAGCGTGCGCCGGACGTGATGTTGGCGGCCACGTTGCCTGGATCCACATAAGCCACAGCGGCCACGAACGCGGGCCCCAAAATGCTAGCGAGCGCATGGCCATGAGGATTTTCCTTGTTGTTCGCCTCATCGCTGGCGATTCGGCGTTCCTTCTCGATTTCCGACGTTTCCTGCTCAATGTCTGCCGCAGTGGCGCTTGCTGCCGTGTGTGGTGCTGTCATATCGTCTTCCCCTATTTCCTTCATACCGCGCCCAGTTATAGCGCAGGCATGTTTCGGGTGTCAATACACAAACGATTTGCGGACAATTGGCGAATGATGAGTCAGTCAACAGAGGATACGCCGTTTATCTCACTCATGAAATATGCTACGTCACCAGAAACTCGCTCATGAAAGTGCAGAATCGCAGTAATTGCAGTAAACACATGTTTACTACTGCCAAATCTATGCGAACGTTGATCTCTTCTGACTCGTATCCGGAGATTCAGTTTGGCATGAAATTATCTGCAGGCAATATCGGCAGTAGTGAACATGTGTTTACTGCACCTTACTTCGCCACATTTCTCTTGCGACGACTGCTACGAGCATTTGACGAGGGGCACGCTCCTCTACTGGATAATCCCTCGAGATAGCCTCTTCCTCCTAATCCGCTGGCACGGCTTGGCCGGGGCAGGTGTGGAGGACGGCGAGCATGGCGTCCTTTTCTTGGGATGTGACGGTGAGTTGGTACTTGTCTTTGACGCCAATTTGGCGTGCCACGTAGTCACAGCGGTATTCGCTGTTGGTGGGCAGCCAGTAAGCGGCGGAGGCTGAGCCTTTCTCCTGGTTGGCGGGGCCATTCACGGCGAGCAGATTATAAGGGTCATTGCCAAACTCGTGACGTTTGGTTGCGGGCCACTTGTTGGCACCGGACTGCCATGCATTTTCGAGCGCTACCACATGGTCGATCTGCACTTTGGCGCTGGTGGTGCGGCCGCGCACGAAGTTGATGGTTTGCCCGGTATAAGGGTCATCCAATGTGCCGGACACCACCACACAGGAACCAGCGTATTTGTATTTGACGTTGGTCAGGTCGCGGGCAAGTACATCATCGCGGGCGTCGCAACCGTTACCGTCGGTATCGACGGAACGGAATGCAAAGGAATCGCGGTCGTAGCCGTGTGCGCTCTGGCTGTCATCCACGGTAAGTTTGTTCAACGTGTCAGCGGCGGAACCGGTGGCGGTGTATCCGCCGGTGAGCTTGGCTGCATCAGGATTGACTCGCGGCAGCAGCAGGCCGACCGTAATGCCAATGACCGCCGCAATGACAATGAGAATAAGCACACGCTCCAGCGGCCCGGAGGCGTTGAAGCGGCGGCTGAAGTGAGCGCTGGAACGGTAAGGACGACGGTGCGGAGGCATCAGGCGTAGGTGAAGGTGAGGGGGTCATGACCGGCGCGGGTCGGACCGTCAAGAGCATCGATGGCTGCATGTTCTTCGGCGGTGAGCTCGAAGCCGAACAGGTCGAGGTTTTCCTTCTGGCGTGCTGCGTGCACGGACTTCGGAATGATGATGGTGCCGTTTTCGATGTGCCAGCGCAGAATCACCCGGGCTGGGCTGACCCCATGCGCGGCGGCGATCTTCTCGATAGTGCCGTCGCCGGCGTTGAGGTCGGCGCCACGGGCCATCGGCGAGTAAGCCTCCACGGCGATGCCATGCTCCTTGCAAAAGGCCACCACTTCGCGCTGCTGCCACGTGGGGTGCAGCTCGATCTGGTTGACGGCCGGCCATGCGCCGGTCTCCTCGTGCAGACGCTTCAGGTCGGCGGGCATGAAGTTGCACACGCCGAGCGTGCGGGCCAGGCCCTCGTCGCGCAGCTTGACGAAGGCCTTCCAGGTGTCGGTGCTACGCCAGTCGAACGGCGTGGGCCAGTGAATCATGTACATGTCCACGTAGTCGAGCTGGAGGAGTTTCAGGGAGTTGTCGAATGCCTTGAGTGCGGAGTCGTAGCCCTGCTCGGAGTCACGCAGCTTGGTGGTGACCCACAGTGTCTCGCGCTTAGCGCCGATGTTGTAGCCAGAGGCGGCGAGCGCGCGGCCCACGCCGGCCTCGTTGTTGTACCCAGCAGCACCATCGATATGACGGTAACCGGCTTCCAACGCGGATTCGACGACAGGGACCACACCCTCGTCGTCGATACGTAGCACGCCGAGACCGACCTGCGGAATGGACTGGCCGTCTTTCAAGGCGATGTCCGGCACGTTGGCGGGGTTGATGCGTCCGTTGGTCATGATGTGCGATGCTCCTATGTGCCCTTCATGTACTGCAACTACACGCCACTGTACACGGTTATGCAGGCGATGTGCGGGGGGCTGCAACCAAACGGCATGATTGCGCCCGGCCTTCCGTGTGGGAGAGCCGGGCGCAATCATGACAACATCACGCTCTACTCCTGCGACCGGCCCTCGCCCTATTGTTCTCGGGCGCGAATTTGCCCCGGTACAGGCGTCGATCGATTGACGTTTGCGCCGGAGCAGAAATCGTTGTCCCAGTACGCAATTTCGGACCATTTTCGAGGACCAGGACAAGCCAATCCTCAAAGTCCACATACCTGACAAACAGAATCTGCGGAATACAGCCAATCCCGAAATCAACATACTGTCCCGGTTCTCACATAGAACGATTGACGTGCAAACCGGGGCAACGGGAATTGTCCCGATACGCGAAAAACACCCGTTTTCGCAAACCGGGACAGTGATTTCTGTCCTAGTACCCACATCAAACGATTGATGCACGAACCGGGACAGAATCGCATCGCTGCGCCGAGACAGACGCATCTGACAGCCGACAACCGATAAACGACAGCCGACAGATGGCATCCAAGCAGACGAAAACCGACAGATGGCATCTGACAGCCGGTTGCCGGCTGCCAGCAACCGCATCATAATGCCGCATCAGTCTCTATCAGGAGCGCTTACGACGCAAAGCAAGCGAGACCCCGCCGGCCACGCCGAGAACGACAACCGCAAGACCCACGGCAGTCACCGCGCTACCGGTATTGCTCAGCACACCAGTGATCTTGCCGCCATTCGCACCGTTGGTCTTATCGCCCTCGCCCGTATCGGGATTGATAGTAGCCCCGCCATTACCCGCACCGTCCGAGCCGTTGCCGGAACCACCTTCGGCCCGAGAGGTAACAGCAACCGTATAGGTTTCGGTGACATTCGGATTCGACTTGAGCGTTACGGTAACCTTCGCCGCATCAGCGGGAGCGGAGAAATCGTAATCGAGCGTGAACTGGTCGGCGGAAAGCGTCACGTTGCCCATGCCTGCGGAATAGTTGCCCACGACCTTGAGATCATGGTCGGCATCGATGACATCGCCCACCTGATAGGTGGTTTTGCTTGGCGTGACGGTCAGGCTGGAGACCTCCTTTGGGGCGAGGCCGGCAATGGCATCGGAAACAAGCTTAGTCACATCGTTCACGTCTTGCTCGGTGTAGGCGCTGCCGGCAAGCAGCACGTCAGCGGCGGCAAGCGCCTGATCGAGTTTGGCGAGCGACTCGTTGGTGCACTCATCGCGATTGATTTTCCCGGCTTCGGCCACGGCCTTGTCCAGGTTCTCCGTGGATGGCTTCACCGGAGTTTCGGTCTTTTTGACGAGTGAGACCTTGTCCACATTGCCCCATGCGTCGGCAGGCAGGTTGCCCGTGATGGTGATGGTCGCTGTGCCATCAGCACCCACAGTGACAGGCACGGTGGCGGTATCGAACTTAACCCAACCGTTGAGTTCCAGCGCATCGGACGTGGTCTTGCCACCCGCTGTGGCGGAGAGGGTCACACCATCGGCAATAGCGGCGTTGTCCGCTGCCGCGCCTTGGCTCATGGCGGTCAGTACGTATTCGCCAGGCTCGAGTCCGGTAATGGTCTGCGTGGCGGAGAAACTGTAGGCATCGGATGCCCAAAACTTCAGCGCGCGCTTGCCGTCGGCGGCGTTGCCACTGTCTTCGGTGATGGACGCACCGGTGCCGGTAATGGTCCAGTTCTTATCGTTTTCAGCGTTCTCGAAGTTGCCGTCCGTTACGTAATCCTTGGCGGGAGTGGCGGTGACGGTGATGGTGGCGGTCACGTCGTGGCCAGCGTTGGTGGTGCCGGTGATGGTGTATGTGCCTGCGCCACGAATCCAGTCAAGCGCAGCGGATTGCCAGGTCACGGTTTCGGTCTCGTCCACCCCATCCTGATAGTGTGCAGCCACTTCACTCGGCAATTGCGCTTTGATCGCGTCGATGGAATCCGAGTCAGTCGCGGTAATCTCCACTGGATCTATCTTGGTGAACACATGATCGGTGACGGCACCGGTGTGGATGTACTTGAACGTCGGCAGAGAGGCGAGCGCCTTACCATCGAAATCGAACAAAGCTTGGTTATCGACACCTGAGCCGCCCCAGTACAGGCCGGCGTCATTGGGATCGTATTCGCCGGCCGCTTCAGTGGCCCAGCCGCCACCGTACTTGTTCCACGTATCCACCAGCTCGGCGTTATCCTTGCCGCCGGTGCCCACGGGCACCCATGCGGGCTCCCAGTAGAACACACCCAGGCCGTCGTTTTTGCCATCGCCATCATTGTCGCCAATATTGTTCACGGCCTCGGCGACCGCGCGAATCTCATCGGCCTGGCCTTGCGGGCTGATTTCGTATTTCTTGAGGTTATTGGCGGTTACTTTACTGGGCACTGTGTTGGAATCGTCGTCACCATCATCCAAGGTGTATGCCCACGACGTTTCCGCCACCATCACATCTTTCTTATAAGTGGAGGCCACGTTCTTGAGCACGCTGGTGAGGTTTTCGGTGGTGCCATGCCAGAACGGGTAGTAGGAGCTGGCGAACACATCGTAATCCACATTGTGGTTGCTCAACTGTTTGGCATAAGTGGCGTAGGTGCCGGCTTTCTCCGGGTTGGTGAAATGAATGACGACCTTGGCTTCGGGGAGCACTTCGCGTATGGCTTTGGAGCCTGCGGAGAATACTTTGGACATGCCGTCCCAGCCGGAGATGCCGGCGATTTTCGCAGTGGTTTCGTTGCCGACCTGCACCATGCCGACGTCTACGCCGGCTTGTTTGAACGTGGTCAGCGTCTGCTTGGTGTAGTCGTATATGGTGTCGGCGGTTTTGTCCACGTCGCCTTCAAAGGATTTCCACGCCTTGGGCACCTGCTGCTTGCTGGGGTCGGCCCAGAAATCGGAGTAATGGAAGTCGACCAGCACTTTCAGCCCTGCTGCCGTGGCTCGCTTGGCCATGGTCAGTGCGCGATCGGCGTTGACGTTGCCGCCGCCATATCCTTGGCCGTCTGCGGTGAACGGATCGTTCCACACGCGCAGACGCACATAGTTCACGCCGGATTCCTTGAGCAGCGTGAACAAATCCTCGACCTCGTCATTGGCGTTCTTGAACGTGACGCCGCTTTCTTCCAGCGAGAGCATGGATGAGACGTCCATACCACCGATGAAATCATCGCTTAAGCCTTGGATGGCCTTGACCGAGACGGCGGCTTTGACTGGTTCTTCTTCGGCGGCGTTTGCAGTGAACATGCCTCCTGCGCAGAGCATTATGGCGGCCACGCTGGATGCCATAATGCGAGTAAGCGCGGTATTTCGGCGCATGCTTTTTCTCCTTTGAATGGTGAACGCTCAGAACGAACGCCCAGTGATGCTTGGCGCTTCCTTTCCTTATGCGCCACGTGGTACAGCTGTGTATCACGCAATTGTCACCTTAACACTTTATACCGCGTTGGTCAACCGGTGTATCATCGCCTCGTACGGCCCAGTACAGCAACACCAGCATTACAGCAATGTCGTTCAACGCGTGGAGGCGCGGGCGATGACTTGGGATTCGGTGGTGAGCAGTTCGGGCTTGATGATGCTGCCGTCGATGCGTCCGAGGATGCGATTCACTGCCGTGGGAGCCGTCCAGTCAAGGCGGGAATCCATGGTGGTCAGCGGAATCTGCAAGTAGGGGGCTTCCTCGTTGTTATCGAAGCCGATGACCTGCACCTGCGCGGGCACCTCATAACCAGCGGTGCGCAGAGCGGTCAATGCGCCGATGGCCAACTGATCGTTCAGGGCGATCACACCGTCGAACGGCACGCCGGAATCAATGAGCCGCTGGGCCACACGGGCACCGGCTCCGATGGTCCAATCCTGATCGGTGTTGCCAATCAGCTGCGGATCCAAGGAGAGCCCACGCCTGCGGGTCTCTTCGATGATGCCGCGCAGACGCAGCTGCGCGTTGCCTTCTACGGCATTCAGCAATGCATCTTCGTCGTAAACGTCACGGGCACCGATCACTGCAAGTCTGGTGGAACCGCGCTCATACAGGTAGCCTGCGGCCATGGCGGCTGCGGATACATCGTCTGGGGTCACGTGATCCACAATGCCCCACGTGGTACGCGCGCCAACGATGACCAGCGGAAAATCAACCTTCAGATCATCGGGCGAAATGTTTTCCACCTCGCTCATGGAAAGGATCATGCCATCGGACACCGTGGAGTTGAACTTCTTCAGCAGATCGCGCGCGCCTTTCGCGGAGCCTTCCGCATACGTGGTGACGTATACGGAATAGTTGCGCTGGCGGGCGGCCTCGATGGTGCGGTTGGCCAACTCGGCCAGATATGGCGGAATCAGCGAAGGCACGGCAAGGGTGATGAAACCGGTGTGATTGCGGTTGAGGTTGCGGGCGGCCACATTGACTCGGTAGTCGAGGTCCTTAATGACCGACTCGACCTTGGCACGGGTCTCATCGGTCATACGTCCGGAGCCATTGATCACGTTCGACGCAGTTTTGAGCGATACACCGGCGGCCTGAGCGACATCGCGTAGCGTCACTCGACGCTTGGCTGTTTTCTCGTCGCTCATGCCGCGCTCCTCCATCCGGACAACATTGCCATTCTAACGCGGTCTAGCAGGACGTTTTAGCGATAAGAATAGCGTTACGGTTCAGCGTATATCCGACGGCATCCGTCTCGCAACGGTGGGCGATGATGGGCTTGCCTTCCACACCGTTGATGGCGACGGGCTGGTTTGAGCGGTTGAGGTAGAAATCGAAGCGGGTGGAGCCGTCTGCGGATCGGCGGATGGTGTGCAGGATGCGGGGATCTGTGGTGGGATAGGTTGGAGTTTGACCACCCTCAGTCGGCTGCGCCGACAGCTCCCGCCAGCGGGAGCCAAGTGCTTTGAGCAGCTGGGCAATGTCATGACGGTTGAGGTCGCAGCCCACGTAGATGGCGGTACCGTTGCCATAGGGGTGGCTGGTGATGGCGGGGGTGCGCTCCAGCTCCCAGTCGGCGGCGGACTCACCTGTGTAAGAGGCGAGCACTGTGGTGTCCGCGGCTACGGAAGTCACGTCGTTCTGCCACAGGCGGGTCGTCAGACCGTTGGACAGGCTAATTTCGCTGGGCTCGCCTTCGGCTTCTTCACCGAGGATGTTGAATTCTTCGCTGCGGATGCCGAGCATGTCGCGTAGGAGGCCATTGCCGGCACCTGGGTATCCGCCGAGCCCGATGTGGAAGTACTCGTCGACCAGGCCAGTGGCGTAGCCGACGATGACGGTTCCGCCGGCCTTCGCGAAGTCGGCGATACGGCGAACGTCTTCGTCGGACAGGCTGAGCACGGTGGGCAGCACGATGGTTTTGTAGTCAGTCCAGTCGTAGGCGAGCGGCACCACGTCCGCGCGCAGCCCGGCATCCAGGAAGCCGCGGTACCAGTCGCGAACGTCGTGCCAATGGTTGAGTTTCATGCTGGGCAGGGTTTCGGAGCGTGTGGCCCATTCGGATTCCGCGCTGAACAGGATCGCTGTGCCGGCACGCTCGAGCTCAGTGCCCTGCAGCCCGGCGTCGGAGAGAGTCTTCAGCGCCTTGCCGAGCTCGCATACGCCGCGGAAGACCTTCGTGTCGGCGCCCGCGTGGGGCAGCATGGCGGAGTGGAACGCCTCGGCGCCGGACACGGACTGCCGCCATTGGAAGAAGCAGATGGCGTCGGCGCCCATGGCCACGTGGGCCAGGGAGTCGCGCATAAGTTCGCCGGCCCGTTTGCGCGCGTTGAGCGGCTTCCACTGCACGGCTGAGGTGGAGTGCTCCATCACGTACCACGGCTTGCCCAGCGCGAGGGAGTCCATGAGCGCGTCCGAGCAGGCGAGCTCGTCCAAGTGGGATTCGCCTTCATGGAAGTAGTGGTCGTTGGACACGAAGTCCACCTCGCCGGCCCATTTGGCGTAGTCCATGACGCACTGGTCGGTGGAGACCATGAAGTTCGTGGTGAACGGCTTGCCGGGGCAGATCTGCTCGATAGCGTCACGTTCGGCCTTGTAGAAGTCGAGCAGCATGTCGTTGCCGAACCGCTCATAGTCGAGCTGCTGCGGCGGGTTGACCATGGCATCGCCGCCCATGTGACGCGGCAGCAACACCTCGTCGAAACTGTTCACGTGCTGCGACCAGAAGGCCGTGCCCCACGCCTCGTTCAACGCGTCGATGGTACCGTACTTGGCCTCGCACCACGTGCGGAACGCGGCCAAGGCGTTGTCGGAGTAGTCGTAGCGGTTGTTCCAGCCGTATTCGTTGCCCATGTGCCAGGCGGTCACATACGGGTTGTCCTTGTAGCGTTCAGCAAGTTTGCGGCACAGGCGCAGCGCGTATTCCTTGAACACCGGGCTTGTGGGCTGCCACGACTGGCGTGAGCCCGCGTTGACGATATGACCATACCGGTCTACCGGCAGCACCTCTGGATGGGATTCGTACAGCCACAGCGGCGCGGTGGCGGTAGCGGAGGCCAAGTCCACGGCGATGCCGGCTTTGCCGAGCCTGTCGATCACATGGTCGAGCCACTCGAACGTGAACGCGCCCTCGACCGGCTCGATCTTGTCCCAGCTGAAGATTGCCAGCGATACGACGTTCACGCCGGCCTCACCCATGAGACGGATATCCTCGTCCAACGTCTCCTCGGGCCACTGGTCCGGGTTGTAGTCGCCGCCGAACGCGATGCCGCGGCCGGATTCCGTCAGCAGGGACGGCCACCTAAATGCTCTACGAGTAGTCATATTAATCAAATCCTTTATTGTATCGGCTCATGGCCGGTGCTGTGTTTGCCGGTTTTGGGCTTTGGCTCCCCTCAGTCTCACTGCGTTCGACAGCTCTCCTCAGAGAGGGAAGCCAAGACCCCATTTCTCCAGCTCCCCTCTCTGAGGAGAGTCAGAGGGAGTAGCAACTACTCCTTGACGGCGCCTGCGGCGAGGCCGGACTGCCAGTACTTCTGCAGGCACAGGAACGCGATGACCAGCGGGATGATCGTGATCAGGGAGCCGGTGATCACCAGGTTCTGGATGGCCTGGCCGCCTGCGGTCGAAGCCTGGTCCTTCCACTGGTTCAGACCGATGGTCAGCGGGTACCAGTCGGCGTCCTTCAACATGATCAACGGCAGGAAGTAGTTGTTCCACGTCGCCACGATCGTGAACAGGGCGGTCGTCACGATACCGGGGGCCAGAAGGGGCAGGCTGATGGTCCAGAACGTGCGGAACTCGGACGCGCCGTCCACGCGGGCGGCCTCCAGGAGCTCGGTGGGCACGGCCTGCTCGCTGAAGATCCACATCAGGTACAGGCCGAACGGGGAGATCAGCGACGGGATGATCATGGCCCACGGGGTGTTGGTCAGGCCCAGCTTGGCGAACAGGAGGAACTGCGGCACGGCCAGGGCGATGCCCGGCACGGAGATCGAGCCGATGATCACGGCGAACACGGCCTTGCGGCCCGGGAAGCGGAACTTGGCCAGCGCGTAGCCGCCCATGATGGCCAGGAGGGTGGCGCCGCCGGCGCCGACGACCACGTAGAGCAGGGTGTTGACCAGCCAGCGGCCGAAGATGCCGCCCTGGTAGGTGAACACCGTGACGATGTTGTCCCACAGGGCGAAGCTCTTGCCGAAGCCGAGGCCGAACGTGGAGGTGAAGTCGGCCTGGGTCTTGGTGGCGTTGATCACCAGGTACACGAACGGGAACAGGCAGTACACGGCGAAGATCGCGCACAGCACGGTCATCAGGGTCGAACGGCGCGGGTTGTTCACGTTCGCGAAACCGGCCCTGGCGCTGCGCCTGCGCTCGGCCGCCTCATCGGCGGCGATGCGCTTCTGGCGTTCCTTCTCGGCCTTCCTGGCGGCCTTCTCCTGCGCCTTCAGTTCGGCGTCAGTCAGACGGGTAGATGCTGCGGCACTCATCACGCACGCTCCTTCACAATCGAAACCAATCCGGCAATACGGGCGGTCGTCGTCACTTCATCTGCTCCTTCATGCTCTTCAGCTGCACGGCGTAGGCGATGGCCATGGTGATGACGGCCATCACGATGGCCAGAGCGGCCGCGTAATTCGACTGGTTGCCGGAGAAGCTCAGGTTGTACGCGTACATGTTCGGCGTGTAGTACGTGGTGATCGCGTTGCCCGGAACCATGTTCTGCAAGATGCTCGGCTCGTTGAACAGCTGGAAGCTGCCGATGATCGAGAAGATCACCGTGATGGCCAGCGAGCCCTTCAGCTCGGGCAGCTTGATGGACTTGACGATCTGCCATTCGGAGGCGCCGTCGATGGAGGCGGCCTCGTACAGGGAGTGCGGGATGGTGGACAGCGACGAGTAGAAGATCAGCATGTTGTAGCCGGTGAACTCCCACGTGCTGATGTTGCCGATGGAGGCAAGCAGCACGCTCGGCTGCAGCACGTCGACGTTCGTGCCGAAGAAGTCGTTGAACGAGCCCACCAGGCCGTACTTCGCGCCGTACACGAAGCCCCACACCAACGTGGACACCACTGCGGGCACCGCATAGGGCAGGAACGTGCTGATGCGGAAGAACTTGGCGCCGTGCAGCTTCATCGAATCCAGGGCGAGGGCCATGGCGGCCGACAGGAACAGCATGATCGGCACCTGCACGCAGGTGAACAGCGCCACACGACCCACGGACGACCAGAACTGGCCGTCCTGCAGCAACCGCGCGTAGTTCTCGACCCCGACGAACCTCGTGCCGCCGATCATCTGCTTCTTGAAGAAGCTGATGTAAACGGCGTACACAATCGGAATAATGAACACGAACACGAACACCACCGTGAACGGCCACATGAACTTCCATCCACGCCAATCGGCCTTATGCTTGTTGACGCGGGCCTCGGCCGTGTGCAGATCCGCCTCCTCAGGCAGGATTCCCACCGTTGGCTGCGAGGCTGCGGCCATTGTTTGATCGGACATAATCGATTGCTTTCTTGGGATACGGATTGCTGTGCTGCGCCCGCTATCAGGGGGGGGGTCGCTCGATTGGAGCGGTCACGTCAGGTGAGGGCATGGGAAAGCGGAGACACTGGGGAGCATCCCCGCTGTGGGAGATCAGGCGGCTAGGCGGAAGGAGAGTGGCCTAGCCGCAGGTTTTGATTGTTGGTCAGTGCCGGATGTACCGGCAATAGATCGGATTGTGTCACTTGACGGTGACGTTGTAGCCCTGCTGCTTGCCTTGCTCGGCCAGCTTCTTGGCGTAGTTCTGGAGTGCTTCCTCCAGGGTGATGTCGCCGGAGTAGGCCTTGGAGACTTCGTCGCCGTAAGCGGTCTGGGCGTACGGGTTGTACGGCAGGTACTGGAACTTCTCGGTCGGGCGCTGAGCCGCGGCGGAAAGGACTTCGTTGACGTTCTGACCGCCGAAGTAGTCGTTGGTCTTCTTGTTGGACTCGGTGGTCGGGTCGGTGAAGGAGTCGGACTTCAGGATCTTCTTCAGGGACGGGAAGGTACCGGTGTCGGCCATGGTCTGAGCGCCCTCGCCATGAGTCATGTACTCAACGAGCTTGTAGGCAGCGGCCTGGTTCTTGGACTGCGAGGTGACGGCAAGTGCGGAGCCACCGTCTTCGGCGGAGACTTCCTTGCCGTCCTCCCACTGCGGCAGCTGGGCGACGCGCCAGTTGCCGGCCTGATCGGGGGCGCCGGTCATGAGGTTGATCGGCATCCAAGCGCCGATGGTCAGGGAGGCGAGGGTGCCATCGTTGAGCTCGCGGTTCCAATCGTCGGACCAGTTCGGGGTCTTGGTGTCCACGAGGTCTTCGTCGATGAGCTTCTGGACGAATTGGATATAGCGCTGCATGCCCTCGTCCTTGGTCATGTTGATAGTGATGTTCTCGCCATCAACCTTCCACGGCCGGGCGCCGGCCTGCCAGATCTGGGCGGTGAAGGGCTGGTAGTCGTTGGACGTGCCGGCAAGGTTGGTGATGTAGGAGCCGATGGCGCGAATCTTCTTGGCGGCCTCGTAGTAGTCGTCCCAAGTCTTGATGGACTCGCCGTCCACGCCGGCCTTGTCGAACACTGCCTTGTTGTAGAAGAACATTTCAGGGCCGGAATCAATCGGCAGAGCGTACGGCTTGTTGTTGTACTGGAGCTTGTTCCACGGGCCGGCGGCGAAGTCGTCGGCGAGCTTGTCGGCACCGAACCGGCTCAGATCCACGAGGCCATCGGTGACGGCGAACTGGGTGACGGTCGGATCTTCGAGCATCACGACATCCGGGGCGCCATTGCCGGCGGCGATGGCGTTGGAGAGCGCGGTGGAGGTCTTCTCGGCGGTGCCGGTGTTGTTAAACTTGACGGTGATGCCGGGGTTGGCCTTCTCGAAGTCAGCGAGGATTTCCTTCATCGAGTTGCCGGAATCCCAGCCCCAGAACACGAGTTCGGCCTTGTCGGCGTCACCCTTGTTGACGCTGTTGTCGTTGCTGCTGCCGCAGGCGGCGAGACCGACGAGCGTGGCCACGGCTGCCGTTGCCGCGATGACCTTCTTGGTGTTGCGCATGTTATCTCCTCCTGGACCATTGGAGTTGGCTTGCGGGTGGTTGGCTTTCTTCCGACTGGCTTCCGGTTTTCGTCCGGTTACTTCTCGGTTATCTTCCGGCTGTCTTTGGCTGCCTTCCGATTGCCAAAAACGAATCGACTGCTGCGTTGGATTTCAATTCGTTTGGCCGCTTGCGAAGTCTCCTCTGGCCACCTTTCCTTGGGGTGTTTTCTTTGGTACACCCGTGTACCAATACCTAAGATGATACACCTGTGTACCAATTTGTCAAAATCACCCAACACGCCTGATTTTCTCGCCTTTTCCACGCTTTCCACGTGAGCAAATCTCCAGTCGAACAGCGACTTGTCTCAGAGGCTCTTCTCCCCTCCCCCAACGTGAGTAGGTCCCGACTCTCAGCACACCACCAAATAACGCGTAGCATGCTCGTGAGTCTCCAACACCACACACCACGGCGCGATTCCACCACTCAGCCGCCTCACTAATGCCCACATTTGTAGATATTCAACGCCATATGACAAGAATCTGACCAGTATGAACAGGCACCCCCCATAGCTGTATTGAGAGGAAGAGCACATGGCGGGCCTATTTCAAGCTGCTTCCAAGCAGCGCAATCCCTTGGGAACAACCATACGTACTCACGGATCAGGCAAATATACGTTCGGTCTGGCCTTAAGCGCCGGCCGATATCCGCGGTCTGTCTGCCTTTCCCTATCAGCTCCTCGCGGTATGCGGCATCTTCCTGACCAATGTCATCAACTACATCATCGGCACCGAACAGGCACGCCTTCGCACTGACGACATATGCATCGGTCAAACTCGAAACCGAAATGTCGCATGAATTTCACGACCTGTTCCGCCCGGGGCTGCGGAAAGCGCTCGTCATCGGCGCTTTGATCAAGGCGTGAATGCTGCGTTGCGTTACTGCATTGCCATGTTGCCATGTTGCCGCGTTATTGCATCGCTACGTTGCCACATCACATTGCATTGCCGCATTGCTGCGTTGCCGCATCACATATCGCAACACAAACGCAGCAACGCAATGACAACCGGAGATGGCATCGCCGCCACCCGCGAGGAACCGCAATGCAACGCGGTAACGTAACGCAATGCGATGTGATTCCCGCGTAGTTACAGGCAGTTACAGATTGAGTACCGCATCAGCAATGCGCATGGTGGATTCGCGGTGGGAGACCAGCACCACAGCCGCGCCGCGCTCCTTGTCTGCATGCTGCTCACCCACGGCCATAGCGTGAATGGAACGTAGAATAATAGCCTCGTTCAAAGCATCCAAACGACTGGTCGGCTCGTCGAAAAGCACCAGATCAGCATTGCGCAGGAACACACGAGCCAAACCGATACGCTGGCGTTCACCTTCGGATAGACGGTCGCCCAGCTCGCCTACCTGAGCATCAAGGCTATCGGGCAAGGAATCAATGAGATCAAGCACGGAGGCCTTGGCGAGAGCCTGACGCAAACGAGCGTCGAGACCGTCAGATGCTGCCACCTGAACGGCATCGCCCTCTGCCGATTGCGCCGCCAACCGCTGCTGTCGGGAATCAACGGTCTTGGCACCCACTTCCCCATTGCCCGCAACATTTGCAGCTTCAACCTCGGACTCAGGCAAAGCAATCAGCAGATTGTCTCGGATAGAGCCATCAAACAGGTGGGTTTCCTGGCTCATCATGGCCTGAATACGTCGGCGAGCATGCACATCGACCTCGGGCAGCGGCGTGCCGGACAACGTCACCTGACCGTGCTGCGGATCCCAGTAGCGCAGCAGCAGCTTGAGCATGGTGGACTTGCCCCAGCCGGACGGCCCCTGGATACCCAGCACGCCATGCTGCGGCACGTCAAGCGAGAAGTCGGACAAGACTTCGTGCTCCCCCGCATATGCAAAGGTGACATCATCAAGACGCATGCCCATATACTCCTGCGGCACAACAGTGCCGTTCTCGGTCACAGCGGGCACCTCGTCCATCAGTCCGAACAGTCGGCTAGCGGACGCAAAGGTCTGAGTCAGGTTAGCGGGCAAGGCGGTGAGCGCCAAAGTCGGTCCGAACGAGCTGGCGAACAGCACGAAGGCGGCAATCAGAGCCGGAATGCTCTGCGGGTTCGCGCCGGCACAGGCAATAGCCACGGCGACCAAAGCCGCTGCGAGCACAGCCACCAAGAGTCCGCTGATTCCGGTGAAACGACCGTTGACCTTGCTGAGTTTGGCGTGATCCTTCCACAACGCATGGGTACGGTCCTCGATGGCCTGCGCACGTTCCTCGCCGCGGCCAAATCGGATGATTTCGTCCAGGCCACGCATGTCATCGAGCATCACATTGTCGAGTTTTCCGGCAGCGCCACGGATGGCAGGGCCAAGGTTATGTACGCCGGTGGCAAAGAATCGCGGCACAAGGATGCCGATAACCAGGTGGGCAGCAATCAACGCCAGCGCCATCCATGGGCTTAGGGTGGCGGCCACAATCGTGTAGATGATGGTGGAGGTTACCGCGATGGCCACCGGACTGATGGTGTGGGCAAAGAAGATCTCAAGCAGTTCCACATCGGTGGTCAACATGGCGATAAGGTTGCCCTTACCTTTGCCCGCGAGCTTGGCCGGCGCCAGTCTGCGCAACGCGGCGAACGCCTTGGAACGGAAGAGTGCGAGCAGATGGAATGCCACATTGTGGTTCAGATATTGTTCGACGTATCGGGTGATACCACGCAGAAGAGCGCAGATAATCATCATGATGACGGCGGGCGCAACACCCATGCCCCACACCGGATTACCGGTAAGTGCAAATGCCGCGATAATGCCGAACACGGGCAGGAAGGTGGACGAAAGATGGCCGATGGTGCCGGCGGTGGAGGCCACTGCCATCAGTCCTGCCAGCGGTCGGGCTTCCTTAAGCAGTCGCCTGATCACTTGGAATGTGCTCATTTTGGAAGACGAATCGCTATTTGCAGCACCAGCCGGAGTCTCAGCCGAGGCCTGCTCACTCCCGCCAGCGGAAGCCGTCGGCAAAGCTGACTGCAGGTGGTCAACCGTCATACCCGCCTCTGCGCTTACACGCGCTGCGCCACCCTCAGTCCGACTGTCGTCGGACAGCTCCTGCTTGCGGGAACCAACCTGCAGCACACGCCGAGCATGGCCTTCTTCGAAGTTCTCAATATCTGCCTGCGTGGCAAACAGCTTGGCGTAGACGCCGTCCGCCGTCATCAGCTCGGTATGGGCGCCCCTCTCAACCGACTTGCCGTGTTCGAGCACCACCACTTGGTCAGCGTGTTCGGCGTTGGCCATGCGATGGGTGATCATAATAACTGTCTTGCCGCGGGATTGTGCCAATTCGCGAATTGTATCCAAGATCAGCTCTTCGGATTCCACGTCAACGCTGCTGGTCGCCTCATCGAACACAAATACCGGCGAATCATGCAGGAGCGCGCGGGCGATGGCGATGCGCTGGCGCTGGCCGCCGGACAGGTTGGCGGCATCGGACTCAATCGGCATGTCCAGTCCGTTCGGCTGCGCGTGCACGAAATCGGCAATGCGCGCCTGCTCGAGTGCGGACCACAGACGGGAGTCCACGGAATCCGGCGAATCAGGAATCTCGTCATCGGGCAAGGCCATCAGAAGATTCTCGCGCAATGTGCCCGCAAACAGATGGCTGCTGGCACCAATCACAGTGACGGCTCCAGCCAGTGTTTCGCCTGACAAATCGGATACCTCGACGCCGTTCAGCGTGAGCGAACCTCGGTAACCGGCCAGTGTACCGGCAAGCAGCGAGGCGGCCGTGGACTTGCCGGAACCGGAGATGCCAACAATGGCGGTGAACTGACCGGGCTGTGCGGCGAAGGTGATGTTGGTGATCGCAGGAGCGACGGCGGAATTGGGGCTGGTTTCACCTTGCTTATCGGCCTTTGCGGATGCGGACTTGGAGTCGCCATGCCCGGCATCATCATAGGAATAGCCGACGTGATCGAAGCGGACCGTCAGACCGTCGTCAGCGGAATCGGAATCGTTGGCCGGCAGAGTTGCCGTGCCATGCTCGGGCTCCGGGGTGTCCAGCAGAGCGAAGATGTGCTTGGTGGAGGTCATGCCGTTCATCGCCACGTGGAAGAACGAGCCAAGCTGACGCATGGGAATAAAGAATTCGGCGGACAGCAGCACAATGAACAGCAGACCGGTAAGAGACAGCGGGTAGCCCACCCCGAACGGGATGAGATAGTGCAGGCCGTATGCCGCGTAGGCAAGCACACCAGGCAGATGTGAGGCCAGTGCGATTGGCGACCAGCCGGACGCACCATTGGCAAAAGCATCGCCAATATGTGCGTATTGCCATAACGCCACACCGACGCCGGCCGCAGCACCGCCGTAGGCCACTATATCCATGGCGGTCAGCGAACGCAACTGAATCTGCAACACCCGCATGGTCATCACGCGGAAGCCTTCGGCTTTCTTGTCCATCTCGATGGCGGCGCGCTCGTCGGCGTCGAAGTTTTTCAGGGTCTCAAGGCCTTGGAGATTGTCGAGGAACGCGGCGCCCATATCGGTGTAGCGCACCCAGTACTTCTTGAAGGCGCGGGCGGCGGTCATGGAGACGATGCCGGTCACGATGATGATGAGCGGCGCGCAGACCAGCATGACGGCAGCAGCGGGCACGTTAATCGGCGCAATGGCCACGAACAAGGTGATTGGCGCAAGAATCGCATAGAAGAGCTGCGGCAGGAACAGTTCAAAGAAGCTTTGAATCTGTTCAACACCTTCGCCGGCGGATTGCACCACATCCGAGGTCTTGATGCGGGTTTTGTAGGACGGGCCGAGTGCCACCATTTTGCGGTACAGCTTGGATCGCAAAGCCAGTTTGACTCGTTCGGCGGCTTCGGTGCCGAGGCGGGTGGCATGCGTGGTGGCCGTGTACCGAACCACTATGCAGACCAGAGCAAGCAGCGCGTAAATCATGACGTCGCCAGCCATGGGCAGCACATCCGCGCCGTGCTGATCAGACAACGGCACGGGGCAGGCCACGCCTTGCGAAGTGCCGCCGCATTGGAGCAGCGGCGGTGCCACAGCGGCCAGCAAGCTGTTCAGCAGCATTACCAGCGACAGCATAAAACCAATGTTGGCAAACAGACCTACCCACATCAGTGCCACTTTGCCGGCTATGAGTTTTTTCAAGCCGGGCGCCAATTGGAACAGTCGTTTGTCGAACATGGTTCGTTTCCCCTCGCCGTGTTGACTGCCGCGTTATTGCAGTAGGTCTCGTTATACGTCCAGTCGCGTGTACCACCGATCGCATACCCATACATACCGGTGGGGCACACTGCGCGCAATCCTATTACCCTAGGCAAAAGCGCATATACACGCCAGACTTTCGACTGAGACAACCGTCACACCAAATTTCCGTTCCCGAATACGAATCCGCACAATGCGGAGCACTCTTTTCCTGAAAATAGAATTTGCGTATTTGCCCGGCATCGCACAGTCGCGGCCACGTCCACACCCACAGCCACGCCCCGGCCACAGTCGAGGTCGCAACCACAGCCATAAATCCCGTTTTCACAGTTACAAGGCACCGATTCCACTGCTCAATGGCCTATCTCCGTTTCAAGGGGCGGATTTCGGTGTCTCCGGAGGTCTATCTCCGTTTCAAGGGGCTGCTTATCCATGAAACCGCAAGTAGTAACGGCTTTACACCAACGTCATTCCGCCATTTTGGGTCAGTTTCTACTTGGGCATCAGCCCCTTGAAGCGGAGATAGACCTCCGGCAAAGGCCAAATCCGCCCCTTGAAACGGAAGTAGGCACCCCCACGAAGCGAAACCGGCCCGTGTGACTGCGCCAACGCCCTCTGGCGGCGGTTACTCTTCACCTATTCCATGCAAAAGAGGCATGAAAAAGCCGTCTGCGCGCAACTTTCCGAAGAAAATTACGCTACAAACGGCTATTCACACAGAGCAAGCAAGCAGCTGGGAATCAGTGCTGCTTCTGCGCGTTGGCCAGCGCTTCGGCTGCGGCCTTGGTGGCGATGGCACGCTCCTTGGCACGGGCGAGCGCGGGCCAGCTCGGCCTCGGCGGCCTTGATGTCGGACTCGGCCTGCTTGAGGTCGGCGGTGGCACGCACCACTTCGAGCTGCGCGTTGGACCGCTTCTCGCCCTTCGGCTTCCACAGATCGGCGATCTCTTCCAGCGTCTTGTCCTTGGTCTCAGGCACGAAAGTGACCACGCCGAGGAAGCACAGCAGGTTGGTGCAAGCGAACACCAGGAAGGTGCCCATGCCGCCGATGGAGCTGATCAGCATCGGGGTGAACTGGCCGATGGCCCAGTTAGTGGCCTACAGAAACACGATGCAGATACCGGTGGCGCGGCCACGCAGATAGGTGGGGAAGAGCTCCGGAATCATAATCCACGGAATCGGGCCCATGGAGAAGGCGAAGCAGGAAGTGAAGCACATCACGAAGATGAGCATGCGCAGCTGGTAGTTGTTCGCATAGGAGAAGGAGATACCGAGGGCGAACAGCACCATGAGGCCGGAGCCGACCGCCATGAGCTTCTTACGGCCGGCGGTATCAATCAGGTACATGCCCACCACGGTGAACACGAGCTCGATGCCGCCCCCAGCCCGTACGGACCCCTAAATGAGACTTTGTGGCAAATCGTTGTCAAACCGTTATCTTTCATACAAATTGCGCCAAGCCACTTACACAATTGATGCACTGTGTTACTCGCACGGCGCCAGGCGACTGGTATGCACCCGCCACCGGCATGAAAAACTATGAGAGACCATCTCATTCGTACGGCGCCAGGCGACTGGCAATACATACACGGTTCTGGACAACCTATGACGGACAGTGACAGCGCACTCCTGCAGTCGCCCTTGTAGACAACCGACAAAAGCATCCGCGCAACTTTTTCAGCGCGCACAACGCGCCGTATCTTACGCAAGCGTAACCTGTATTGTCAGAATGGCTCGAATTGTCAACCCGCCATCATGTTTGTAAGGAATAACGGCCGTATGCTTACCGAATACACCACGCCCGGCGAATCCATCGAGATCCGCGATGACCAAACCATCTATTCACTGCTCACCGACCGACTGGCCCGCACCGGTGCCGACACGGTAATCGCAGCCAAGAAAATCGGCCCGGGGCGTTGGCAGAACGTCACCGCCGGCGAATTCCACGAGCGTGTGGTCTCTGCCGCCAAGGGTCTCATCGCTTTGGGCATCACCAAAGGCGACGCGGTCACTATCTTCTCCTCCACCCGCCTTGAATGGGGCATCCTCGACTTCGCGTTGGCTGCAGTGGGCGCGGTGAGCGTGCCGATTTACGACACTGACTCCGCCCCGCAAGCCCAGCGCATCATGAACGATTCCGCGGTCAAGCTGGCCTTTGCCGACAACCGCGAACGCTATGACCGGCTCGATTCGGTCAAGGACCACTGCCCCACGTTGAAGCAGATTCTTATGATTGACGGCAACGCACTGGGTGCTTTGGAAGGCCTTGGCGTGGCTGTCTCCGACGAAGAGCTGGACGAGCACGTGGCCACCGTACGCACCAATGACCTGGCCACCATCGTGTATACCTCTGGCTCCACCGGCAACCCGAAGGGTGCGGAGCTGACCCACAAGAACTTCGTGTCCATTACCATCGCCGCCTCGCAGGCGCTGCATGAGGTGGTTCTCGACGATCACCCGCGATTGCTGCTCTTCCTGCCGTTGGCCCACTGCTTCGCGCGATTCATCCAGTACGCCTCCATCGCCTCCGACGACGGCGTGGTCGGCTACCTACCGGACACCAAGTCGCTGCTGCCGGATCTGCGTTCCTTTGAGCCGACCTACCTGCTGGGTGTGCCGCGTGTGTTCGAGAAGGTGTACAACGCCGCCTCGCACAAGGCCGGCGCCGGCTGGAAGGGTCGCCTGTTCTTGAAGGCCGCCGAGGCAGCGCGCGTCTGGAGCCGCAAGGAGCAGGCGGGCGAGCAGCATACGTTTGCCGAGATCGCCGAGCGCGCCAAGTACGAGACGCTCGTCTACCGCACGGTTCGCGGCGCTCTGGGCCCGAAGATCAAGTACGTGGCTTGCGGCGGAGCGCCGCTGTCGCTTGATCTGGCGCATTTCTACAACGGCATCGGACTGCCGATGATCCAGGGCTACGGCATGACCGAAACCGCCGCCCCGTTCGCCGCCACACGCGTGACCGACAATGTGATCGGCACGGTGGGCCAGCCCGCTCCCGGCTCCTCGATTCGTATTTCCGATGAGGGCGAGCTGCAGGTCAAGGGCCCGAACGTGTTCCGCGGCTACCATAATCTGCCCGAGAAAACGGCCGAGGCGTTCACCGCCGACGGCTGGCTCAGGACCGGCGATTTGGCCGAGATTGATGACGAGGGCCGCATCATCATCACCGGCCGCATCAAGGACATTATTATTACCGCCGGCGGCAAGAACGTCTCCCCTATCCCGCTGGAGGAGGAGATCGCCAAGTGCCCGATCGTGGAGCATTGCGTGGTGGTGGGCGACCAGCGCCCGTTCATCGGCGCGCTGGTGACGCTCGACCCGGAGTCGCTGGCCATCTGGCTGCCCGCACACGGACTGTCCACGGAGACGCCGGTTGACCGTCTGGCCACGAACGCCGCAGTGCGCGAAGAGATCCAGCAGTACGTGGATAAAGCGAACGCGACGGTTTCGCGCGCCGAGTCCGTGCGCAAGTTCGCCGTGCTGGATACGCAATTCACGCAGGAGAACAAGTGCCTGACACCGTCCCTCAAAGTGGTGCGCCCGGCTGTCAACCGCGTGTTCGCCGATGCGATCGACAGCGAAATCTATAACGGCAAGCGGTGAGCCACCGTTCCCTAATCTGACCAATCTGATAATGGTCTGATAATGGAAGAGGACCCGCGCCGGTCCTCTTCCATTTTTGTAGGCAAGCACTTACCGATACCGCCACGTGGCACCACCGCCCATCTTGGAGGTGATTTCACAGTCTCCATCGACGTCACCATCTGGACTTACCTGCTCAAGCTGCCATTGGTTTGACGGTTAACATCAATTCGATACAGTGGCGGCAATATTTATCGAGACGAAGGAATGCTGCGTTATGGCCACTGAACGTCCGCTTGTTGCGGGCCATGGTTCTGCATGAGGACAGCCGGGGACTTCGGGTACTTCTTCAGGGTCTCGATGACGCCCTCACCGATGGCCTCGGAGCCGACGAGGCGGAACGGGCCAACCGGCACGCCCCCTAGCGAAGCAAAACCACCAGCAACCGGGAAATAAGCCCCGCTGAGCGGCACTCAGCGAAGCAAAACCACGAGCAAACCGATAACCCACCCCGCTGAACGGCACTCAGCACAGCAAAATAGCGGTTTGACCGAGAGAATGCCCCCCAAAAAAGCTAATCCGCTGTTCTACCGCCGCGGGGCGGGACCGAGGGAACGACGGGCACACATCTCAGCGGGAATCAACCCCACGCCATGCTGCTGGGACAGGAACGTCGGTTCCGTCCCCTCCCCCAACAGTCGCAGCGTCTCACGTATGGCGGCCACGCCGAGCCCCTCGAAATCAGGGTGCACGGTAGTCAGCGGCGGATACAGGTTATCCATACCGGCCATGTCATCGAAGCCAACCACGCTGATATCCTGCGGAATCCGCAGGCTATGCTCATGTAGCGAGCGCACAACGCCAACGGCCTGATTGTCGTTCGCGGCAACAACTGCGGTGGGCAGCGGCACACCAGTGCGACCATACTCGTCCAACAGATGATTCATATGCGCATATGCCTCATCGGCATCCCAAGTGTGACAGCGCACGATTTGCGAGTCAATAGATCGGGCCGCGGCCAGCTTGCGCCAAGCGTCAAGGCGAGTATGGGCGTCACGCCACTCGTTCGGGCCAGCGAAGTACAGGGCTGACTTATGGCCGTACTCTCCCAGCAGACTCACCACCTTGGCCATCGCACCCCACTGATCGATGCCGACCATCGCCGTACGGCGTTTGTTTTCAGTGGAAATCAAGCTCATCCCCTCGCGCACGGTCATCTGGCCGTGGGTGGAGGTCACAATCACACGCGGCTGGTTGACGCGCGCACGGCAGGCGGCAGCGAACATCACATCAGTCGGGGTCAGAAAAATGAAGGCGTCAACGTTCTGCTCATTGAAGGTGTCGCACAGATTGTCGAAGTCGGACTGCGTGCACAGAGCCTCATGCACCATCATCACGCTCATGAACAGTCCATGTTCGCGGGCGATAGATTCGATGGAGGTAATGGTGGAAATCAGACCAAAGAACTTCAGGCCGCCAGCGATCAAACCGATAGTACGTGAACGGCGGGAGGCCAAGGCACGAGCGGAATTGGAGGGACGATATCCAAGCTCGTCAATGGCGGCCTGCACACGGGCACGCGTGGCGTCAGACACATCCGGCGAATCGTTGATCACACGGGATACGGTCTGGTGACTGACCCCGGCGAGTTTGGCCACCTCGAACATGGATGGGCGCTTGTTTGGTTTGCGGCTGGTCACCATACTGCCCGAACCTCCCCGCTGGCGGCCGAATTCCGTGCCCGGCCGTGCTGCACCTTATTAATTATTGACTTTAGCGCGCCTGAGGCGATTTCGCGTGAGCGCTCACATTGTCGTGTCGCGAATCGGTCTGGGGCCACTGCGCTGCATGGCAATCCACAACATCAGGTCAAATGCCAGGAAGTGCGATGCAGTGGAGTCGGCCCATACTCGGCGATGGCCGCACGATGAGCCGCGGAACCGTAGCCCTTGTTGTGATCCCACTCATAGGCGGAATAGCGCGGATTGCCCTGCGCGATGGAGACCATCAGCCGGTCACGGGTGACTTTTGCGATAACCGCAGCAGTCGCCACGGTGGCACAATGCTGATCGCCCCTGACTTTGGTGGTCACGTCGGCCGGGATCGGCACATCCGGAGCGTCAAAGGTGTTGAGGGCCTTGGTGATGTAATCGCTGGGGCCATCGAGAATGGCGCCGATGGTGATGGGCCGTCGGCTCGGCAAAGGCCTCCCCTCAGTCGCCGCGAGGCAGCTCCCCTCCCGAGGGGAGCCAAGTTCGCTTCCCACACCAAGGTCACGCTCGACCTGATTGAGGGCACGCAAAGCGGCCACGCCGAGCGCATAGGTAATGCCCCACTCATCGATTTCGGCATTGCTGGCCTGGCCGACGGCATAGGCAGCGCACCAACTGCACAACTCATCGAAAATGGCTTCACGCCGGTGCTCGGTCAACATTTTGGAATCAGCCACACCGGCAGGTACGGACAGATATGGAGCGGGATCCGGGGTGATCACGCCTGCATCGGTGCCATTGTCACCGGACACACGCGAAGAGGCGGCAGAACCATCGGCCTGAGCCAATTCGCCATCGGCATCCGGTTTCAAATCACGAGCCCAAATGGCAGCGCACCCGACCATGACCGGGCCGGCCAACGCGCCGCGGCCAACTTCGTCAAAGCCAACAATAAGGTCATAGTCTTGGGAGGCAAGGCTTCGTTCAAGATCAAGCGTTGGGGTAATCATCATTTCGCTTCACAGGTAAGGCGCCGCTCAGGACGGGGAACCGGACGACGCGTCGGGAACGTCCTTGAACACATCATGGTGAGATGCCAGAAGCCCGATATGGTTAATCGGCCAGTAAATCGCCAGACCCGTGCCCACCACGTCATCAATGGGAACCAAGCCATGGTCATTATCGCTCTGATGGTAACGGGAATCGGCTGAATTGGAGCGGTTGTCGCCCATAACAAACACATGCCCTTCCGTGACGGTCACGGAAAACGGGAAGGCGCTCGGCTCTACTCCCGGGCGAATGTACGATGATTCGTCAATCTCCACACCATTGATAGTGATTGGCTGACCGGCCCCTTTGCACTCGACCACATCGCCGGGCATGCCAATCAGTCGTTTGATCAGGAATCCGCCACCGATGGCGTTGCTTCGCTCCTCATTCAGCCAGTTGTTGGGATCCTTGAACACCACCACATCACCGCGCTGCAGATTGAAGATTTTGCTGGTCATCACACGATCGCCGGGTACAAAAGTATCCATCATCGAGCGAGAAGGAATCTCATAGAAGCCGACGAGGAAGATGCGCACCAACAGCACGATGAGGATGGGCGTGCCACACCAAATCGCGAAATCACGCAGCGTGAATCGATCGTCACCCGTTCGCGCCGCCGCAGAATCGGCATGCTTGGCCCGCGAACTGCGAGAAGAGCGGATGGGCGCGGGAGGAACCGGAGACAACGCGACACCGTGGTCCGCCACCTGGAAGGTCCGCGAGTCACGAGCATCATCGTCCAATGGAGACTGGTAAGCACCGGAATCAGCCGGATCGTCGCCGGAAAAATCGTATGCAGCGGAGCGGGTGGCAAGAGGCTCATCAGTCGCGGATTCCGCAGTGCTCGACCCATTCCAGATTTCCAGAGTGTCAAGGGCCGGGGATTCACCGTTGTCCTGATCGTCCTGCATGGTGTCTCCTTGCGATTCATAACGCCGGGCATGGTCGTGTTGCCGGCGAGCGTCCATCATACGCGAGCAAAACGAAAACAGCCCGGAACCCGAACGGTTCCGAGCTGAATTTCACGGTTTATTTGCGTGAACCGAATATCGGCTGCGCGATCAAACCTGTGTGACGACTCACTTGGCGGAGTTGTCGCGACGCTCGACGATACGAGCGGCCTTACCGCGCAGAGCGCGCAGGTAGTACAGCTTGGCGCGACGAACGCGGCCACGACGCACGAGCTTGATGGAGTCGATGGACGGGGAGTGCAGCGGGAAGCGGCGCTCCACACCAGTGCCAAAGCTGATCTTGCGGACAATGAAGGTCTCGCGAACACCAGCACCCTTACGAGCGATCACCACACCGGTGAAGGTCTGGATACGGGAGTTGTTGCCTTCCTGAATCTTCACGTTCACGTCGACGGTGTCGCCGGGACGGAAAGCCGGGATTTCCTCGGCCGGCTTGAGGTGCTTGGCGTCAAAAGCCTCAATAGCGTTAACCATTGTTGTTCCTTCAGTGCTGCCGCATATCAGCCCCAGGTTGGGGCCATCCGTCGCGCTCATGCCGCTCGCCTTTGGCAGCTGCATGGCTGGTGGCCTGTTCTTGTTATCCTTCGGGTTTGCCCTCGGGAAGCCTGTCAATCCGCCGAAAGTCGGGCTTCTCAGCCGTTCGGACTGGACTCGTGGAGACACGGGCTTATGCGGCGGCCCGTTTCTCGACACAGCAATCGATTATTTTACGGATTACGGAGGACAGCCGATTGAAGACCCGCAGCACCCGCCCACCATATGCACGGCGTACTGCCTCCTTGATATGCCGCGAAACGTCCGCAAGTATGCGGCCCAACGAACCCCTCGCATACATACGGACGTTTCAGCCCATCAAAACGTCCGTGTGTATGCGACCTATTCGTCGGAACGCATACACACGGACGCCGGGAAACAACACAAACGTTGGCGACATGACTGACGGGGATGACTCGCTGTGAACTCGCCCAGCAACCACATAGTTGACAGGCTTGCGGTCAGGCTTTATCTTGAGAGCGTCGGTAGGCGAGGCTACCGCAGGGATATGGGTTGCTGCCGCTAACAGTGGAGACACTGCACGCTGGTCAGCAGTTCTTGTCGGATTAAGGCATGAACTAACGCAACTCCACCGCCCTGCGATGCTGAAGCTTGAACGATGGCTCGAATCGGCGGATTCGAATACTTTCCGTCCCTCCTGCTGGTCGCAAGGATACCGACGACGGTATGGTTTTGCGCCGCGAGCGCACGACGGCAAGGAGGTGAGAGTCCGATGGACGGTGATTATTCCAGTAGTTCCGCCGCTGGCAACAGTCATAGTTGTTGCGGTGATGATGTCTTGTCTCGTTATTCCGTTATCCGTCAAGTCGGGCTCCTGCCCGTATCGCTCCTTGGCTCCCCTCGCTGAGATGGATCAAGGACGCCCACCCCGGATAACCCTTGCATAATTTGTCTTTCCTATGCATAGGGAGGTCTTCCATGACCATGTTTTCGTTCAACCATGCCGCCATGCGCTCAAGCTCGCCGGCACGAAACCCCTCCACTTCCTCGGCCGACCGTCAACCGTTCGCCGTGCGTCTTGCCGCCGACGCGCTGGTCATCGCCGGCATTTTGGCACTGTTCGGCTTGATCGCCTGGATTCTGCCGGCCATCGGCGAGCCCATCGGCCCGAAAGGCGTGCCGTCATCGGTGAGTACGAATCTTGCCGACCTGCCGTATTACGCGCTGCGTTCAGTATTCCGTATGTTCGTGGCGCTGTTCTTCTCGCTGGTATTCACGTTTGTGTACGGCACGGCGGCCGCGCGCTGCCGCAGGCTCAGCCGCGTGTTGATTCCGCTGCTGGACATCCTGCAGTCGGTGCCGATTCTGGGCTTTCTTTCCGCCACCATCACTATTTGGATGGTGCTGTTCCCCGGTTCGATGCTGGGTGTGGAAGCCGCGTCGATTTTCGCCATCTTCACCAGTCAGGCATGGAATATGGCGTTCTCGTTCACCCGATCCCTGACCAGCGAGCCGCGCGAACTCGATGAGGCGGCCCGCTCCCTGAGGCTTACCCGCTGGCAGCGATTCTGGACGTTGGACGTGCCAAACGCAATGATTCCGCTGCTCTGGAACTGCATGATGAGCGTGGGCGGGGGCTGGTTCTTCCTGACCGCGTCCGAGATGATTTCAGTCAACAATCACACGTATGCATTGCCCGGTATCGGCAGTTTTGTGGCGCAGGCGGCGGCCGAGGAGAACCTCGCGGCAATCTGCTGGGCCATCGTGACGATGGTGGCAGTCGTGCTGCTGATTGACGTGCTGCTCTGGAAACCGCTGACCGCGTGGGCCGAGAAATTCCGCATTACACAAAGCGAGTCCGCAGTACGCAAGACCAGTGCAGTGCTGACCATAATCCGCCAGTCTCATATCGACGAGATGCTTGGCCACCTCTTTCAGCCGGTCGGCGAGCTGTTCGACGCGCTGGCCCGGCCGCTGGGCCGCACCGGAGGACGCTGGTCCGTTGAGACAAAATCCACCCGAAGCCGCGTACTTGACGTGCTCTTTATGGTGGTCGTCGTGGCGGCAAGCGCGTTCGGGGTAATCGAGCTCATGCTGGTGATTCACCGCGATGCGGGCTTTGACGAGTTGGGACATGCGCTCGCACTCGGCATGCTGACCTTCCTGCGAGTGGCGCTGCTCACCATTGTTTGTTCGGTGATATGGGTGCCTGTTGGGGCTTTAATCGGCATGAATCCACGGGTCTCGCGGTTCATGCAGCCGATTGTGCAGGTACTGGCCAGCTTCCCCTCGAACTTCACGTTCCCGTTCGTGACGCTCTGGTTTGTGGCGTGCAGCGTGAATATCAATTGGGGCAGCATCCTGCTGATGGCGCTAGGCACACAGTGGTACATCCTGTTTAACGTGATTGCCGGAGCCAGCCAGATTCCCGATGATTTGCGTGAAATGACACACAGCTTCCAGCTGGGGCGTTGGCAGCGATGGCGCGAGCTGATTCTTCCGGCAGTGTTCGGGTCGTGGGTCACGGGCGGTATCACGGCGGCCGGCGGCGCATGGAATGCGTCAATCGTTTCGGAAATCGTCAGCTACGGACAGCACACGTTGACCGCTTCCGGGCTGGGCGCTTACATTGCCGAGGCCACGGAGAACGGCGACACCGTGCGCACCATCATCGGCGTGGCTGTGATGAGCGTGTTTGTCGTGGCAGTCAACCGCCTGTTCTGGAATCCGCTGCAGCGACTGGCTGAACGTCGATTCGCGCTGAATTAATGACGTTATATGGAGCTCCCCTCAGTCGCCTTTGGCGACAGCTCCCCCTCAGGGAGGGTAGCTGAATGCGAAGCGGGCTGAGCCCCTCCCCCCCCCCAAAAAAAAATTAAGGACTTAAGGAGAACACTATGACCATCGCAAAAGAAACCATTCGTTCGCTGCGGGCGGTGACCCCGCAAAGCACCATCATCGAAGCACGGCACATCAGCCAGCGCTTCACTGCGGACAACGGCACCGAGCTCACCGTGCTGCACGACATCTCATTCAACCTCTACGAGGGCGAGATCGTTGCGATTCTGGGCCGTTCAGGCGCCGGCAAGTCCACATTCTTGCGTGCACTGGCCGGACTGGTCAAGCCCACCAGCGGCACGGTCAAGTATCGCGGCGAGACTTTGACCGGGCCGAATCCCGGCATCGCGCTCGTATTCCAAACCTTCGCACTGATGCCGTGGCTCACGGTGCAAGACAATGTGGAGTTGGGTCTCAAGGCACGCGGCGTGCCGAAGGCGAAGCGCACCAAACTGGCGCTGGATGCCATTGACATGATTGGTCTGGATGGCTTTGAATCGGCATATCCCAAGGAATTGTCCGGCGGCATGCGGCAGCGCGTGGGCATCGCGCGCGCATTGGTGTTGCAGCCGGATGCACTGTTTATGGATGAGCCGTTCTCCGCGCTGGATGTGCTGACTGCCGAGAATCTTCGTCAGGAAGTGCTCAAGCTGTGGTCGAGTGAACAGCGCAGCATCAAATCGGTGCTGATGGTTACGCACAACATTGAAGAGGCCGTGGAGATGGCCGACCGTGTGGTGGTGCTGGGCTCGCATCCGGGACATCTGATCGCCAATGTTCGGGTCGATTTGCCGCGCCCGCGCGACCGTCACAGCGCGGCATTCGAGGCGATGGTGGACAAGCTGTATGCGATTTTGACCAGGCAGGCCACACAGCCCGCGCAGCCCGCGCACAAGGCTGAGGCTCCCGAACTATCAGCATCGAGTGTGAACGTGCCGGCCATGGATGAGACCAACCTGCAGACGGCTGAACCCCTAGAGAAGATCAAGGGCCGGCCGTTGCCGAACGCCACACCGGGCGGACTGGCGGGCTTGCTGGATGTGGTTGCCGAACATCCGGACGGCATCGACTTGGCTGACCTGGCATCGGATCTCTCGTTCGAGGTCGATGACCTGTTCCCGCTGGTGGATGCCGGCACGCTGCTGCATGTAATCGTCGTGCGCGACGGCCATGTACAAATCACCGAGGCTGGCGACGCTTGGCATCAGGCGGATATTCTGCGCGCCAAGCAGGTGTTCGCCTCGCTGGCGATGGAGCATGTGCCGCTGGTACGCAATATCGAACATGCGTTGCGGCACGCCTCGGGCGGTCATCTGCGTGGCGAACTCATGCTGGATCTGCTGCACGCGCGGTATTCCGACGAGGACGCACACCAGCAGTTCGCCATCGCCGTGGAGTGGGGCCGTTACGGCGAATTGTTCGATTACGATGCCGACGACGACCTGCTGACGCTGGATGAGGCGAATAAGGGTGCCTGAGCGTTGCTTCCCGCACCAAGGCATTCGCCCATCATTTCCGATACCAGACGCGATAAAGGCGACCGAGCACACCGGCGATGCGGGCGATGCGATAACCGACCTACATAGTGCCTTTATACCTGCAACCTATTTCGAGAGCTCCATTTATGAATTTGTTTGCAGGTATAAAGACACCAATAAGACGATTGCAGGTATTTGGTGTCAATGTGGAGGACGTGTGAGGCTCTAACTCGACGCAAAATACCTGCGACCTTTGTAAAAGACACCTTTATACCTGCGAATAGGCGTCAGAGCGGAATGACCACGTTCAATTCCTCTGACAGACTTCAGCCCGCATATGCTAAGGGCCCGGCATCCAGAGATGTCGGGCCCTTAGCAGGATTCCTCAGTCAACTTTCTTGAGGAAGGCGAATCAGAACTCGCGACGTGGACGGTCGCCAGACCGACCATCAAACAACACAGCGCGGCGCGCCAACCCGAGTTCTGATTGAAGCGACGCAGGAGCGGAGATCAGAACTCGCGGTTGGCGCGGTAGAACTTGATCAGGCTCTGGGTGGAGGCATCCTGGGCGGCGAGGGCTTCGTCGTCCTGGGAGATGGCCGGGGTGATCTGCTTGGCGAGCTGCTTGCCAAGCTCGACGCCCCACTGATCATAGGAGTCGAGGCCCCAGACGGTGCCTTCCACGAAGGTGATGTGCTCGTACAGGGCGATGAGCTCGCCGAGTGCGAACGGGGTCAGGGCCACACCGAAGATGGAGGTGGTCGGACGGTTGCCGGAGAACACGCGGGCCGGAACGATCTCTTCCGGAGTGCCCTCGGCGCGAACCTCGTCAGCGGTCTTGCCGAATGCCAGAGCCTTGGTCTGAGCGAAGTAGTTGCCCAGGAACAGCTCGTGCACGTCCTGGTCGCCATCCTTGGTCGGGTTCGGGGTGTTGACGAACGCGATGAAGTCGGCCGGGATGAGCTGGGTGCCCTGGTGGATCAGCTGGTAGAAGGCGTGCTGGCCGTTGGTGCCGGGCTCGCCCCAGAAGATCTCGCCGGTCTCGGAGGTAACGGGGGTGCCATCCCAACGCACAGACTTGCCGTTGGACTCCATGGTCAGCTGCTGCAGGTAGGCCGGGAAGCGGTGCAGGTACTGGTCGTACGGCAGCACAGCGTGAGAGGCAACCTTGAAGAAGTTGCGGTACCAGACGTTGAGCATGCCAAGCAGCACCACGACGTTCTTCTCGAACGGGGTGTTGGCGAAGTACTCGTCGATCTCGTGGAAGCCGTGCAGGAACTCCTCGAAACGAGCCGGGCCGAAGACCACGGCGAGGGAGGTGCCGACGGCGGAGTCGACGGAGTAACGGCCGCCAACCCAGTTCCAGAAACCGAACGCATTGTTCGGATCGATGCCGAACTCCTCGACCTTCTCCAGGTTGGTGGAGACGGCCACGAAGTGCTTCTTGATGGCTTCGGCCTTCTGAGCCTCATCACCCTCGGCGATAGCGCCGTTGGCGGCGAGCTCCTCGAGCAGCCAGGTGCGGGCTTCGCGAGCGTTGGTCAGGGTCTCCAGGGTGGTGAAGGTCTTGGAAACGATGATGAACAGGGTGGTCTCCGGGTCGAGGCCCTTGGTCTTCTCGGCCAGGTCGTTCGGGTCGATGTTGGAGATGTAGCGAGCGGAGATGCCAGCGTCGGCGTACGGCTTCAGCGCTTCGTACACCATGACGGGACCCAGGTCGGAGCCGCCGATGCCGATGTTGACTACGGTCTCGATCTTGCGGCCGGTCACACCGGTCCACTTGCCGGAACGAACGTCGTCAGCAAAGGCGTAGATCTTGTCGAGGGTCTCGCGCACGTCCTTGACGGTGTCCTGACCGTCAACGATGTACTTGCCTTCGTCCTCGACCGGGCGACGCAGAGCGGTGTGCAGCACAGCGCGGTCTTCGGTGTTGTTGATGTGCACGCCGGAGTACATAGCCTTGGTGCGCTCGTCAAGCTTGACGGCCTTGGCGAGGTTGGCGAACAGCTGGAGGGTCTCCGGCTTGATCAGGTTCTTGGAGAGGTCGAAGTGCAGATCGCCAGCGTCGAAGGACAGCTTGTCGACGCGCTCGGCGTCATCGGCGAACCACTTCTTGAGGCTGACACCCTCGGACTGAAGCTCGTCATAGTGCTTCTGCAGGGCGGCCCACTCGGGGGTCTGGGTGGCGTCAACGGGCGGATTGATGGCCATAGGATTCCATTCCTTTCATCAGTGACTGGAGCGCCTGTGCATACAGCTCACACACGCTCCGTATCACCAAACAGAATACTCACAAATTCAGACATAAAAAGAACAAAATTATTCAATTGAGATAAATGACATCGATTGCACCGTTGCGTTAACCATAATACCGCAATCTCAGGCCGCAGTCACGACTAAACAAAGCCATTCCCAACGGAATTCGACTCACTTGTCGCGAAAGATTCGACGCCTGCATACCAGCGAAATCATGTGCGACACCACCAATCATTCTTGATTGGACTTTTCGCGGGGTTACTTTATACTTGACTTCTTGTGCGCGGCTGGCGAAATGCCTCCCGCGAACCAAGCCACTTTAGCTCAGTCGGTAGAGCGGCTCACTCGTAATGAGCAGGTCGTCAGTTCGATTCTGACAAGTGGCTCGAACACCCTAGGCTGGTTCGTCCACCTAGGGTTTTGCATATCGCCCAATACGCGCAGGTTCCGAACGAGCCGGTGCCGTTGAGCGGCGTGCACGCGCGAGTGGCGGAATTGGTAGACGCGCAGGATTTAGGTTCCTGTGTCTTTGACGTGTGGGTTCAAGTCCCATCTCGCGCACTGGTTAAGACCTCCCAGAACCACTGAAATACCAATGATTCTGAGAGGTTTTCTTCTATCATTCCCGCTGTAAATATGATGGAAAATATGAGATTTTCGATGGTTCAAGACCGAAAACGGTTGAGCCAGAGATTCTGTTTTTCATATGGTTTGCGGCCTGTTTCCGCCCTTCCGGCACCCACTCGTCCACGGTGTGGCGATGATATCGCGCGATATCCGAAATACGCGGACAATAGAATCTATCAGAGGCTAGATAAGGGAGAGAGTTGTGTCCGCCATACTGACGCCGGTCGGCCTGCTGCTAATCATGCTCGCCGGATACCTGTTCAAACGCTTCGGATTGTTCGGACAGAAGGATTACCGCGTATTGCAAACCGCCGAGTTCAATATCGTGCTGCCGGGGGCCATCGTCTATTCGTTTGCCACCAATCCGCACGACGTCTCACTGCTATGGGTCTCCCTGTTCGCTTTTCTGTTCGCGGCGCTCCCCGTCGTGTTCATTTTTCTGGCCACACGCAAACGCAATGTGACCGACCGCGCATTCCTGATGCTCAATGGAGCCGGCTTCAACCTCGGCTGTTTCTCGTTCCCCGTGGTGCAGTCGTTCTGGGGCGCAGGCGCAGTGGTTCCGGCCGCTATGTTCGATATCGGCAATTGCATTATGGTGGCTGCTGGCACCAACGTGCTCACCCAGCAATTGCTGCACATCCGCCCCGGCAAGACACTTGCCGAGCAGCATGCCGGCGCCGCACCCACCCTGCCGTACACGAAACCCAAAGACAAGGACGCCAAACGACTCGCCCGGCGAGCGCTGCTAGGCACCATAGCTAAAAGCTTCTTTGGGTCGGTACCGTTCGATACCTATCTGGCGATGATTGTCGTCACGCTGGCCAACGTGCCCATTCCCGACTGGATTGCCTCAATCTGCCAGCCATTAAGCGGCGCGAACGCCTTGGTGTCCATGCTGATGGTGGGCATGCTGATGGATCTGCCGCAGTCCAAGCATGACGTCAAGGAAGTACTGTCCGTGATTGCCTGGCGAGTGCCGTTCAGCGTCGCCTTCGCACTGGTTTCCTGGTTCCTGCTGCCATTCTCGGCTTCAGTCCGCGCCGTGATGGTGATTTGCTCGCTCGCACCGATTGCCATATTCTCCACGTTGTTCACCGACAAGGTGCTGGGCAACGCCAAGCTTGCGGGCTTCTCGCTGGCGATTACGGCAATGATCGCATTGGTGATGATGGCCGTGGCGCACGCACTGATGGGCGTGTGACCGCATATGTAGCCGTGTGTGTTGACGGGAACAATTGAGCCGGTGGTTCCAGAATGCATCTGGAGCCACCGGCTCAATTGATATGTATTAAGGTCTCTATGGTCTCCGCCGCAGGAGGCAGCAGTTCAGTCGGCTAGTAGCGCTTCAATTGCCGGGACCAAGGCCTTGAGCGCCTTGCCACGATGGGAAATCGCATTCTTTTCCGCTGGAGTCATTTCGGCGCTGGTCAATGGCTCGCCCTCATAGTCAGGCTCGGTGCTGGTACGGCCAGCCGGCTGATCGTCGGGCACGAACAGCGGGTCGTAGCCGAAACCATGCTCGCCGCGAGGCTTACGGATAATGACGCCCGGCATTTCGCCGAGTTCCACTGTTTCGCTAGCGATGGCGTATCGCGCCGAGATCGGAGCGGGGCCGCCATCCGCGGCCGTGGTGTGGGCAGAAGACAAGGTGGCCGCGCCACCATCTGCCACCTCACCGGTCACGTCGGCACCAGCTTCGGTATCCGGCACCACCAGAGCTGCGGCGCAACGGAAGCGGGCGGTGCGTTTGGCATCTGGGATGTCTTCGATCTGTGCGAGCAGCAGTGCATTGTTGGCCTTGTCATGACCGTGGGCGCCAGCCCAGCGGGCGGACAGGATGCCAGGGGCGTTGCCCATCACGTCAACAATGAGACCAGAATCGTCCGCGATGGCGGGCAAACCGGTACGGCTGGCCACGTCGCGGGCCTTGAGCAGGGCGTTTTCTTGGAAGGTCACGCCGGTTTCCACCGGGTCGGGAAGGTGGAGACTACCGGCAGACACCAATTCGATATCTGCGGCGGCAGAGCCCAAATCCTCCTCAAGGATGCGGCGGATTTCAACGAGCTTACCTTCGTTATGAGTGGCGACAACGATTTGCATGATGGATTCCTTGCTATGTGTGTCGAGTCCCCTCAGTCGCCTTCAGCGACAGCTCCTCTTAAAGAGGGGAGCCATGGTATGCGCGCTGACTGAGGGAAGTCTACGACGAATGGCTAACGACTCAGTCCAGTGCCAATGCGGCACGCTGGGCTGCTTGCAGTTCCTTGTTGCCTTTTTCGGCCAAATCAAGCAGGGTGCCAAGTTCGGCACGGTTGAACGGGCGATGTTCGGCAGTGCCCTGGATTTCGATGAACGTGCCGGAGCCGGTCATGGCCACGTTCATATCGGTCATGGCCTGGCTGTCTTCGATATACGGCAAATCCAGCATCGGCGTGCCGTTAATCACGCCTACAGACACGGCGGAGACATAGTCCTTCAACACCTTGTCTGCAGATTTGATATGGTGGTGCTTCTCCGCCCAGTTGACCGCATCGACCAGCGCCACATATGCACCGGTCACAGAGGCGGTACGGGTGCCGCCATCGGCCTGCAGCACATCGCAATCAAGCTGAATCTGGTTCTCGCCCAGTGCCTTCATATCGATGACGCCACGCAGGCAGCGACCAATCAGACGGCTGATCTCATGAGTGCGACCGCCAATCTTGCCACGCACAGATTCACGATCAGTGCGCTCGGAAGTGGCACGCGGCAGCATCGCGTATTCGGCAGTGACCCAGCCAAGGCCGGAATCCTTGCGCCAGCGGGGCACCCCCGGCGTAAAAGTGGCGGTGCACATCACGCGGGTGTTGCCGCATTCAATAAGCACCGACCCCTCAGGGGCATCGGTAAAGTGACGGGTAATGCGCACAGGACGCAGTTCATCAACCTTGCGGCCGTCGGCACGAATAATCTGGCAATCGCCTAGCATATCTTTGATTTCAACCATGCGCCCCAGCATACGCCACCCGCCCTATGCTGCGAGTGCAACGATGTTGTCTTAACAACGGGTAATTCACTACCATCACACCATCGCAGGCCGCAGGCCAGCCGAGGCCAGTCGACGTGGCGCCACCATCCGCGTTACACCATCATGGACCGTGAAATGGTGGAGTCGTTGCGTCCCATCGACTGCTGAGATTCATGATGGCGTGGGACGACATGCAAAATTAGGGATTTTTGACTTATCGTCCCACGCCCACTCAGCATCGTGTTATTCATACTGAAACGAGAATGGCATTATTCCAACGTTTTTAATGATGTGATGTTGGGACAACTCGCATATCAAACGTTTGACGTACGTATTGTCCCACGCTGATGTGGGACAATACGCCAAAAATGGCGAATTTCAGATTTCGTCCCACGAACTCAACGGCGGGTTCTCGTCAGAGAACCGTAGTCTCCGCGGCCGAACCGTTAAGCAGACAGCCCAGTGGGCTGCCTGTAGGTGAGGGGAGCGGCTGTGCTGCGACGGATTCCGAGAAGATGAAGGTTCTCGTCAGAGAACCGTAGTCTCCGTGGGAATCACCGGTTCGCCCTTCATAAGGCTTTGCGCGGCGATGGGCAATTCGGCCAAAGCCGTGGCGTGGTACTCATGAGCCGCCACGATGGCATCATGACCTTGCCATTGGCCGTCAATCTGACCGTGATTCACAAAGTCGACCAACAGGTTCTTCCATGTCGGGTCTGCCACATAGCCAGCCAGCTTCTCCTCGGAACCGGAGATCACATGTTCGGTTTCGGCCAGCGAATACTCGTAAGAGCGGAACGCGAGTTTGCGTCCGGGCACAGTGGCCTTGTCCTTCGACTTCTTCATCACCGGCACCATCGTGCCATCCGCGCCTTCACGCTCGGTGAGCTTGTACACCATCGCGCAGGTGGGAGCGCCGGAGCCGGTGACCAGCATGGTGCCCACGCCATAGGAATCAACCGGCGCGGTTTGCAAAGCTGCCAGCGCATACTCATCCAAATCATTGGTAACGGTAATAGTGGTGTTCGTGGCGCCCAAAGCATCCAGTTGATTGCGCACGCGCTGGGCCATTGCAGCCAGGTCACCGGAATCGATGCGCACGCCGCCCAGTTCAGGGCCGGCAACCTCGACGGCGGTCTTCACGGCCTCCTCGATGTTGTAGGTATCGACCAGCAGCGTGGTGTTCTTGCCCAATGCTTCAATCTGCGATTCAAAGGCATCGCGCTCGGAATCATGCACCAAAGTAAAGCAGTGCGCCGCGGTGCCAATCGCCTTCAATCCATACAACTGAGCAGCAAGCAGGTTGGCGGTGCCCTTGAATCCGCCCACCACAGCAGCGCGGGCAGCGGCTACGGCAGCCCACTCGTTGGTGCGGCGGCCACCCATATCCATGCACGGACGATCCTTGGCGGCAGACACCATGCGGGAGGCTGCCGAAGCCACGGCGGAATCGTAGTTCAGAACAGATAGAATCAGCGTCTCCAGCAGCGTGCATTCGCCGAACGTGCCTTCAACCTGCAGAATCGGGGAGTTCGGGAAGAACATCTCGCCTTCGCGGTAGCCCTTAATCGAACCGGTGAAGTGGAAGTTTTCCAGCCACTTGATGGTCTCCGGGCTAACCACATGGCGGTCAGACAGGAATTTCAGGTCTTCGTCATCGAGATGGAAGTGCTCAAGCGCGTCAAGAATACGACCGGTGCCGGCCAGCACGCCATAACGGCGGCCTTCGGGCAGATGGCGAGTGAATACCTCGAACACACATTTACGGTTGGCGGTGCCGTCTTTCAGCGCGGCGTCAAGCATCGTGTATTCGTACATGTCGGTCATCAAAGCCGGCGAATAATCCACCATTGACAGGGCCTTTCCTACGTTCGATTGTGCTGACCATCAGTGTAGTCCGAATTGCCTCTCATGGGGAGTGCTGTCACCGCCCGAAAGACTGGCTACACTCAGAAAGCATGAGATTCATTGTGGCATTATGGCGTCTGGCGATTGCCGGACTGTGCTTTGTGGGCACGTACGAAGCATGGTCGAAACCGCAGTATTGGGTGTATTTCACGTTTCAGACCGGCTTTGTGTTGGGCATCGTGATGCTGTGGGCGGGCGCTGCCACCCTGCTCAAGGGCATCCAACCGCCAGCCTGGCTCAAGGGCTGCCTGACCTTGTACGCCATTGTCACCGCATTGGTGGCGTTCTTCCTGATGCCGCCGGATAACCCGGATTATGTACCGCAGGTAGTTGGCATCATGACCAATACGATGCTGCACAAAATCGCCCCGATCATGGCACTGATCGACTTCCTTCTGTTCGACCCGCATCGCCGGTTCCGTTGGCATTACATGTTCTCGTGGTTGATGTATTTCCCCGCGTACCTGGCGTTTGTGCTGATTCGCGCGGCGATCTGGCCGGGTTCGGGCCCCGCGGCTGGCGGTAGTCCGTACCCTTACGACTTCATCAACTTGGACAAGCTCGGTTGGCAGGGATTCGGCATCAGTTGCGGCAGGCTGGCGCTGGCCTTCCTGGTGATATCGCTGATTGTCTGGGTGCTCGACCGCGCGCTGCCGAACAAGGCACTGGTGGCTTAGCGGATAACTAGCAGTCGATGGAATACGCGCGGGTCTTGTAGTTGGCCCAGTCAGGCATCTCACCACCGGAATCAATCGCATGCTTGATGTCGGTGTAATAGTGCAGTTTGCGCTGCACGTGCATGGCGGCTTCGTCAAGCGCGCGCCGCTGCTCGTCCAGCGACTCGCGACGGGATTCAAGCAAATCCAGAATTTCGTCGATATGCTCGGGCTCATTGGACTCATAGACGAAGAACTTCTTCAAATCATCAATAGTCATGCCAGCGTTCTTGAAGCAGCAGATCGCACGCAGACGGTTGAGATGGCAATCCTCATACACGCGCTGGCCGGTTTCGGTGCGGTCCACGTTGGTCAGCAATCCCTGCTCTTCGTAGTAGCGCAACGTGGAAGGTTGCATGTGGAATTGGGTAGCCACCTGCCGAATGGTATAGGTCATTAGTTTTCCTCCTTGACGCCCGCGGAGCATACGATCTTTCACAGCTCTCCGACCGTCCCGTTGCACGATGCAACCGCCCCGCCCTTAGCCGCGACACGCCGAAGCAATACAGTCGCTTGCATTAAAGTTCACTTTAACTGGAACCATGATACCTGACGACGCAACCAACTGCCAACGTATCCGCGCTGCACACGGATCTGGCACACGGCTGCGCAGCACAATAGAGATTTCAGGCTTCAAGCACATCAAGGAGACTCAATGTTCGAGCCAACCGCCGTCTACTCCCCCAACCCGCATCGTTATGACACGATGACCTATAACCGCGCCGGCGCCTCCGGCCTCAAGCTGCCGGCGGTATCGCTCGGCTTCTGGCACAATTTCGGCGACATCACGCCGTTTGACCAGATGAAGTCCTTGGTCTTCACCGCCTTCGACAACGGCATCACCCACTTCGACCTGGCCAACAACTACGGCCCCGAACCCGGCCAGGCCGAGAAGAACTGCGGCCTGCTGCTCACCAAGTACTTCAAGCACCACCGCGACGAGCTCATCATCTCCACCAAGGCCGGCTACGAGATGTGGGCCGGCCCCTACGGCGATCTCGGCAGCCGCAAGTACCTGCTCGCTTCACTCGACCAGTCGCTGGAACGCCTTGGCCTTGATTACGTGGACATCTTCTACCACCACCACCCGGACCCGGAGACGCCACTCGAGGAGACCATGGGCGCACTGGCCCAGGCCGTGAATTCCGGCAAGGCGCTGTACGCTGGCCTGTCCAACTACGACGGCTCGACCATGGAAAAGGCCGCCGCAATTCTGGCAGAACTGCACGTGCCGTTCATCATCAACCAGAACAAGTACAACATCCTCGATCGCACCGTTGAAAAGAACGGCCTGAAAGAGACCGCCTTCAAGCTGGGCAAGGGCCTCATCGCCTTCTGCCCGCTGGCACAGGGCCTGCTGACCAACCGCTATCTCAACGGCATTCCGGCCGACAGCCGCATGGCTCACGATCCGCGATTCCTCAACGATTCCGCGCTGACCGAGAAACTACACAAGCAGGTCATGGATCTGAACAACCTGGCCTCCGAGCGCGGCCAGACGCTGGCCGAGATGAGCCTGGCATGGCTGCTGCACGACGGCAAGGTGACTTCCGTGCTGGCCGGCGCCTCCAAGCCGCAACAGATTCTGGACAACATCGGCGCGCTGAAGAACACCCACTTCAGCGATGATGAGCTCAAGCTCATCGACGAGATTTCGGCACGCTAGAAACGTCCTGGCTCCCCTCGTTGAGGGGAGCTGTCATCGTAGACGACTGAGGGGAGTAACGGGTGCGAACTCGTTGCTCCCCTCAGTCTCGCTGCGCGAGCCAGCTCCCCCTCAGAGAGGGGAACCAAGTAGTCTTGCCGAGACAACCACCCTCAGTCAGCTTTGCTGACAGCTCCCGCCAGCGGGAACGAAAAATCAGCCCATCATTTCTTCGTAGATGCGCTTGCAGTCCGGGCACACCGGATACTTGGACGGGTCATGCTTGGGCACCCAGACCTTGCCGCACAGGGCCACCACAGGACGACCGGTCGCTCGCGACTCGGCAATACGGTCCTTGGACACATAGTGCGCAAAACGGTCGGCATCGCCGCCATCATCACGAACCGGCGCCTCCTCGGTCTTCGGGCGCTCCAGCACCGACGTGCCCGCCCCCTGATCAGGATTCCTCAACGGTTCAGCATCATCAACAAAGCTCATCACGCACTTCTTTCTCCGGTTATGGAACGTTTCGTCTGCAATCCATCATAATTCCTTGTGTCACGAGCCGTGTAAAACGCACCGATAGCGGTAGGCTAGAAGGCATGACTATCGCAGTATGCCCCGGCTCGTATGACCCCGTCACCGCCGGACACTTGGATGTAATCGAGCGCTCGGCACGATTCTTTGACGAGGTACACGTGGTGGTGGCCGTCAATGCCGCGAAAACACCGATGTTTTCCGAAAGCACGCGAGTCGAGGTAATTCGCCGCGCGCTGGAGAAAGCCGGCTGCACCAACGTCGTCGTCTCCTCCACCGATGGCCTGATCACCGACTACTGCCAGAAGGTCGGCGCCACCGTCATCGTCAAAGGACTGCGTCAGAACGGCGATTACGAGGCCGAACTGGGCATGGCGTTGGTCAATCGCAAGCTCGCCGGCATTGAGACCCTGTTTCTGCCCGCCGATCCGATTCTTGAACATATTTCCAGCTCCATTGTCAAAGACGTGGCTCGCCACGGAGGCGACGTGACCGGCATGGTACCCGATTGCGTCGTCCCCATGCTCAGCGATGCTTTGGCACAGGAACGAGAAGCAAAGGACTGATAACTATGAGTGATGAACATCCCACTGGTTACGTCGACTTGACCACCCCGGATCCGGTCCCGACCGCCCCCACTGAAGAGGCACCGGTCGATTTGCCGCCTACCGAGGCAACCGATGCGGTACCGACCCCAGAGGCGCCGGCTCCCGCACCGGCCCCGACCAAGGCAGCCGCATTCAATATGGGCACACTGCCCGATCTGCGTGAAACCCTGCAAGCCGACTCGGCGGAAAACAAGAGCCGCGCAGAATTCACCACGGTGTATGACGTCATCGATCGGCTTGAATCCATGCTCGATGAGGCCAAAACCAGCATGTTCTCGCCCGGCACGGTCAAAGTGGATCGCGACGAGTTCACCAGCCAGCTTGCTGAATTGAAAAAGCTGTTGCCGGTGCAGCTGGAACGCGCCTCCGCACTGATGCGCGAAGCCGAGCGCCGCCTGGAATCCGCACAGACACAGGCCAACGCCGTCGTCGCATCCGCCCAGAGCCGCGCCGCGGATATGGTCAGGGAAGCCAACGAACAGGCTCAATTCCTGGCAGGACAGGAAAACGTCACTGAGTTGGCCCGTCAGAAGGCCCGCACGATTCTTGAGCAAGCCCAGGCCAAGTCCGACCACCTGACCCAAGGCGCTGACCAGTATTGCACCACGGTTATGGAGGGTCTGTCCCAGCAGCTTGGCAAGCTCACCCAAGATGTACAAGCAGGTTTGAACGTGCTGGAAGAGCGTCAGCGCTCGGCCGGAGAGCAGTTGCCCAAGCTGACGCTGAACGACTACCCCGAAGCTCAGTAACCAGCAGTACACTCACTGCAGCATTCACGAATGCGGCATAGCGGCGCACGGGACGAAGACAACACCCGATACGCCTCACACGGCTGTGCCGCAGCAAGAGACGAAAGGCAGAACTATGGCACGAGTCGAGGATTCTCTGTGGGCGATCCCAGTGGCTCAAATCGCTTCACGAGCCGGACAATCCAAGGAGATCGACGCCGACTTCCCCGCCCCGAGCGGTATCGGCGACGACATCGTCGGCATCAAGGAGGGTGACCCGGTTCACGTTACCGGCTCATTCGACTCCATCGTGGATGGACTGATTTTTACCGGCCGACTGGTCGCACCATTCGTCAGCGAATGCACCCGCTGTTTAAAGCCCATTGATGAGGACTGGCCGGTGAATGTCACCGTATTCTTCCCGTACGAATCCGCAGCGGACAAAGGCTGCGGCAAGAGCGGCAGCAAAAACGGCAAAGATGAGGAAGTCGACATCATCGCCGGCGAAGACGAATCAGAGGATACGTATCCGCTGCTGGAAAACGGCGCTTTTGCGGATATCGAGGCGATGATTCGAGACACGTTGGTCGAATCCCTGCCGCTGCAGCCACTGTGCAAGCCGGATTGCAAAGGCCTGTGCTCGCAGTGCGGCACCGATCTGAACGAGAACCCCGATCATCACCACGAAATGGAAGATATTCGTTTCGCCGGTTTGGCGGGTCTCAAGGCCCAGCTTGAGGCCGAGCAGGGCGAGTAAGGCACACGAAACTTGAGTTTTGTACGAGCCATGCGTTAAGATAACGGACGCTTAAGCTCAATCGTTCGAACGAAATAGAGGATACTCAAATGGCACTGCCTAAGTACAAGACCTCGCGCGCCAACACGCACTCGCGTCGCGCGAACTGGAAGGCCACCGCTACCGCAACCGTGAGCTGCCCGAACTGTGGCGCTCCGGCTCTGCCGCACATGGCCTGCCCGAGCTGCGGTTCCTTCCGCGGCCGCACCTACCGCTCCGCCATCCAGCCGGCTCACACCAAGTGAGTCCTGCGATAACGGCTTGATATAGAAAGCCCTGCCATCGACGGGTGGCGGGGCTTTCGCATATCACTCGATTGCCCACGCACCGCAAACACAAGACGCCACATACCGGTGCTTGCACCTATACATAGACCTCAATACACACAGCACATCGCGCGAAGGATGAAGAACATATGAGCGAGAAGACCACACAGCAAGAAACGGCTGACCGCCAAGCTCCGGCCAACGAACTGCTGGAGGCATTGGGCACCACTATCAGCCCAGACCTGCTGGTGCAAGCGTTGACCCATCGCTCCTTCTCGCATGAGCACCCCGGCGTGTCCAACTACGAACGTCTCGAGTTCCTGGGAGATGCCGTGCTGGAGCTGGTCACCACCGAAACGCTGTTCACCATTCACCCGGACATGAACGAGGGGCAGCTGGCCAAGATGCGCGCCAAAGCCGTCTCGGAGGACGCGCTGAGCGCCATCGCCAAAACCAAGCTCAAAGTGGGCCCCTACATTCTGCTGGGCCACGGTGAGGCCGAGCAGGGCGGTGCCGAAAAGAACTCGATTCTGTGCGACATCGTCGAATCGCTTATCGGCGCCACCTTCCTGGAACACGGTATTGATGAGGCCCGCAAGGTCATTCATCGGCTCATTGACGACACCTTGGCGGAGGTGGCCACCGAAGGCCCGGCGCTCGACTGGAAAACCTCGCTGACCGTCAAGGCACATCATCTGGGCAAGGCCGAACCGGTGTACCACATGGAAGTGTCCGGCCCCGAATACGCACAGATTTTCACTGCCAAAGTCACTTTGGGCGATAATCCCGAAATCATCGGCACCGGCAAGGGCTCCAGCAAGCGCAAAGCACAGCTTGCCGCAGCCGAAGCCGGATGGAAAGCACTGGACGCTCTCAAGACGCGGACTAAGTAAGCCGGCTGTCGGATTTACGAATAGACTGATACCAACACGAGCGACGAGCCGCGTCGGAGCCACAAGCACCGGCACACGCGGCTGGAACATACGTGAGCGCCTGGCTTCCACCCTACGGCCAACCGACGCTCGCAGTTGATTTACGAGGTGAGAGGAATCATGGCTTTACCCACGCCTTTGCAGGCATTCAGTGGTGTGCCGAAAACCCACGCGGCCACTGACCAGCAGACCATTATCGATGGAGAGAAGATGACCGGCGCCCAGGCGCTGGTGCGTTCGCTGGAGGATCTCGGCGTCGAGGACGTCTTCGGTATCCCCGGCGGCGCGATCCTGCCCGTCTACCATCAGATCAACGACAGCACGAAGTTCCGTTTCGTGCTCATGCGCCACGAGCAGGCCGCCGGCCATGCCGCCGAGGGCTATGCGCTGGCCACTGGCAAGGTGGGCGTGTGCCTGGTGACCTCCGGCCCGGGTGCCACGAACGTGGTCACCGCCATCGCCGACGCGAACATGGATTCCGTGCCGATGGTGGTTATCACCGGTCAGGTGGGCGTTCAGGCCATTGGTACCGACGCCTTCCAGGAGGCGGACATCGTGGGCATCACCTACCCGGTGTCCAAGCATTCCTTCCTAGTGACCCGCGCGCAGGATATTCCTCGCGTGCTCTCCGAGGCGTACCACATCGCCAGCACCGGCCGCCCCGGCCCGGTGGTAGTGGATCTGACCAAGACCGCACAAACCGGTGATATGTATTATTCATGGCCGCAGCGCATGATTCTGCCCGGCTACAATCCCACCACCAAGGCGCACGGTCGCGTACTATCCGATGCCGCCAAGCTGTTCTCCCAGTCCTACCGCCCGGTGCTGTACGTGGGCGGCGGCGCGGCCCGTGCCAACGCCGGCGCTCAGGTCAAGGCTCTGGCCGATCTGACCGGCGCCCCCGTGGTCACCACCCTGCCCGCGCGCGGCATCATCCCGGACACCGACCCGAAGAACCTCGGCATGCTGGGCATGCATGGCACCATCGCCGCCACCGGTGCGGTGCAGCGCGCCGATCTGCTCGTGGCTATTGGCGCCCGTTTCGATGATCGCGTGACCGGCAAGCTGGATGCTTTCGCCCCCACCGCCCGCGTAATCCACATCGATATCGATCCGGCGGAAATCGGCAAGAATCGTCAGCCCGACGTGCCGATTGTGGGCGATGTGGCCGCCGTGCTGGACGATCTGATTCCTGAAATCGAGCGCACGCAAGCCATTCAAGGCAAGCCGAACCTGGCTCCCTGGTGGAAGGCAATTGATGGCTGGCGCAAGGAATACCCGATGACGTGGGACAAGCCGACCGACGGCTCGCTGGCCCCTCAGTGGGTCATCAAGAAGCTCTCCGAGCTGGCCGACTCCTCCACCATCTGGGTGACCGGCGTGGGCCAGCACCAGATGTGGGCTTCGCAGTTCATTGACTTCGAGAACCAGCACTCCTGGATTTCCTCCGGCGGCTTGGGCACGATGGGCTACGGCCTGCCGGCAGCCATCGGCGCATCCGTGGGTTCCGCCCGTAAATTTGAAGGCAAGAAGCCGGTGTGGCTGATTGATGGCGACGGCTCCTTCCAGATGACGTCCGAAGAGCTGGCGGCCGCATTCTTGGACCACGCTCCGGTAAAGATCGCAATCCTCAACAACTCCGTGTACGGCATGGTTCGCCAGTGGCAGACCCTGTTCTACGAGCACCACTACTCGCAGACCAACCTGTTGGATGGCGAGGCTCACGGTACCGATGGTGCCGGGCACCTGGCCGATGATTCGGTTCCGATCGAGGTGCCTGACTTCATCAAGCTGGCCGAAGCCTATGGTTGTGTCGGCATCCGCGCGTTCACTGAAGATGAGGCGATTGCCGCCATCGAGAAGGCGAACCAGATCAACGACCGTCCGGTGCTCATTGATTTCCGCGTATGGAAGGACGCCATGGTGTGGCCGATGGTTGCCGCAGGCGCCTCAAACGATGAGGTGATTTACAAGCCCGGTATCAAACCGCTGACCGGCGGGACCCCGGCTCCAGGCACCGGCCCGGACGAACATGCGACTGGCGTGTTCGAGCACGAGACCACGACCGCCGCGAACGAGCACTGAGGAGAGGAGAATCATCATGGCTACTAACTATCCTGCATCTCGTCCCGGTTCCGAGCGTCATACACTCTCTGTTCTGGTGGAGAACCGCCCAGGTGTGCTGGCCCGCATCGCCGGCTTGTTCGCCCGCCGCGCGTTCAACATCAACTCTCTGTCCGTCTCCCCCACCGAGCGCCCGGACATCTCCCGTGTCACGGTGACCGCCGACGTGGAGGCTGTGCCGCTCGAGCAAATCATCAAGCAGCTCAACAAGCTGCTGCACGTGCTGAAGATTGTGGAACTTGACCCGAATTCCACCGTGGAGCGCGAGCTGGTGCTGATCAAGGTGTCCGCCGATCAGTCCAACCGTTCCGACGTACTGGAGATTGTGCGCCTGTTCCGCGTGCGCGTAGTGGATGTGAACCCGGAATCGCTGACCATCGAGGCGACTGGCGCTGAAGGCAAGATCGACGCTCTGCTGGGGCTTCTGGAGCATTACGGCGTCATCGAGCTGGTTCGTTCCGGCGCAGTCGCCGTAACCCGTGGCCCGCACGCCTTAAGCGAAAAGGTCGTCGGCTCCGAAGTCACCGGTCGCTGATTTTCTCTGGCTTCCCTCCGTCCGAGGGGAGCTTGCAAGACCAAATCCAAAGGGCGGATATGTACAACGCATATCCGCCCTTTTTGTATGCGCACCTCGCAACCCCATCTGCATGCATAATGACAGCACTATTTGCTAGCATTATGACAGCAACAAGGAGGTGCATTATGGCAACACTGACCATCCGAAAAATACCCGATGAACAAATTCAACAGCTCAAGGAAGTGGCCGAAAAGAACAATCGCTCCATGGAATCTCAGGTGCGGTCCATTCTTGAAGAATGGTTGGCCGGCACGGTGGCACACGAAATGACACGAAAGACCAATTTCTATGACGAGATCCGCGAATTCATGGAAAAAATAGATTTTGATGGGCTCGAAGAAGGAGAGATTCCAGCGCCTGAACGAAATCCTGATGATTCCCGACCACCAGTGACCTTTGAATAGGTCGTAACCATGATTATTTTGGACACCAACGTCATCAGCGAAATCATTAAGAAACAGCCAGACGAGCACGTTGCCAATTGGCTGAGAAACCAAGATACAAGCAATTTGGCGACCACTGCCATCACCGTAGCCGAGTTGTTGGCCGGAATATGTCAAATGCCTGAGGGCAAACGACGAAAGTACACGGACACAACCATCAAGCTTGAGCTTATGACCTTAGCAGATAGAACATTCGCATTCGACACCCAAGCAGCTGCCAATTATGCAACCATCTTCATTGGACGCGAGCGCAGGGGCAAACCTACAAGTATCCAAGATGCCATGATTGCGGCAATTGCCCGCTCTTGGGGAGCAAGTGTGGCCACACGTAACACCAAGGACTTCGAAGGCACCGGCGTGGAACTCATCAATCCTTGGGAATACAAAGGCTAACGGACAGCTCATAGAACCAACGAAGGGCGGTTCGGTATGCACTTTGGCTCCCCTCTCTGAGGAGAGCTGTCACCGGAGGTAACTGAGGGGGATCCCCACAGCAAATCACGCTTCGCAGCAGACCACACTGCGTTCCCCGGCTACTCCAACTGTTCGGAGAGCTCGAGCCATTCGGCTTCGAGGTCATCGCTTTCGCTGTTGACTGCGGTGAGCTGTTCGTTGAGCTTGTTGAGGCCTTCGTAGTCGCTCGGGTCATGGCTGGCCATCTGCGCCTCGAGGTCGGATTTCTGCTCTTCCAGCTTGGCAAGTTTGCGCTCGATGGCGTTCACACGCTTGGATGCCTCATGGAATGCCTTGCCGCTCAGCTTTGGCTCGACCGAATCTTGAGCTCCCTCCGAAGAAGTCGACTGAGGGAGAGACTCAGCCGCAGAACCCTTACCCTGTGCCCCACGCTTGGCCGATGACCCACCAGTCCCAGCAAAGCCGGCCCTATCCTCCGGCAATCCCTTGCCATTCTTGATGTCTTCCACCATGTCAAGGTAATCCTGCACACCACCAGGCAGATGGCGCACCTTGCCGACGATCAATGCGAACTGCTGGTCAGTGACGCGCTCAAGCAGGTAACGGTCGTGGGAAACCACAATCAGGGTACCCGGCCAGGTGTCGAGTAGGTCTTCCATTACAGCGAGCATGTCAGTATCCAAATCGTTGCCGGGCTCGTCCATGATGAGCACATTCGGCTCATCCAGCAGAATCAGCAGCAATTGCATGCGGCGCTTTTGGCCGCCGGACAGGTCACGAATCGGCGTCATCAGCTGTGCGGACTCAAAGCCAAGCCGCTCCATAAGCTGGCCCGGAGTGACTTCTTTACCCTCCACGATGTAGCTGGGCTTATAGCGGCTCAGCACTTCCTTGATCTTGTACCGACCCAGCTTCTCCAGCTCGTCCAAACGCTGGGAAAGAACGGCGAACTTCACGGTCTTGCCGATGTTCACGTGGCCCACGGTCGGGGTAAGCGTGCCGTCGATGAGCTTGAGCAGCGTGGACTTGCCGGCACCATTAGCGCCGACGATGCCGAAACGGTCGCCCGGACCGATCAGCCATGTCACGTCATCGAGAATCTCACGGCCGGACACGGTGACTTTGCGTGCGGCGGACGTCGCGGCTTCCTCGTCAAGGGCATCGCTGCCGATGGTCTCGCCACCGGTGTTCTGGCGGCGAACCTCACGCTCGATGTCGCTCGGCGCATTGGCCTCCGCTTCACGCGCCTTGGCCGCGGCCTCGATGGCTTCGGGCACACCCGCATCAACCAATCGGGGATCGTCCATATCGGTGACGGCCACCTCGACGGAACCGTGCAGCTGCGGTTCGGCATACATGGCGTTCACCACGTCCACGCGCGAGGCCGAGTCGGCGAGCGCCGCCACGTCCGGGTCGATTTCTGCCATACCCTGAGTATGTTCGAAAATCTGTGTGACGTTGATGAGGTCGACCACCTGCTTGCCAAGGCGGGAGGTGGCCATTTGCTTGAGCTCAACCGTGTTGCGCATCGGCGGCACATCGGCGATGAGCTCACGGGCGGCTTTGACGTGGAACTTTTGCTTGGTGGAGCGAGCGCGGGCGCCGCGGGACAGCCATGCAAGCTCCTTGCGTGCCAGATTGCGGCGCTTCGTCTCGCGCACGTCGGCCTGACGATCGCGCTCGACGCGCTGCAGCATGTATGCCGAATACCCGCCTTCGAACGGCTCAATCACGCCGTCGTGAACCTCCCACATGGATTCGCACACTTCGTCCAAGAACCAACGGTCGTGGGTGACGAGCAGCAATACGCCCTGACCTTTGGACCAACGGTTCTTCAGGTGCTCGGCCAACCAGTGGATGGTGACCACATCAAGATGGTTGGTGGGCTCGTCGAGCGCGAGAATATCCCAGTCCTTAAGCAGCAGTCGAGCCAGGTCGGCGCGGCGACGTTGGCCGCCGGACAGGGATCCGACCTTGGCGTCCAGGCTCATGCCGCCGAGCAGGGCTTCCACGATCTCGCGCGAGGTGTTGTCGGACGCCCATTCGTAGTCCGCGCGGCCTTCCAATGCGGCTTCGCGGATGGTGGCGTTGTCGTCAAGTGGATCGCGCTGGTCGAGCATGCCGAAGGTGAGTCCACCGCGCTTCGTCACGCGGCCGGAGTCCGGCTCCTGGGTGCCGCGGAACAGGTGAAGCAACGTGGATTTGCCGTCGCCGTTCTTGCCGACGATGCCGATACGGTCGCCCTCGAATACACCTTGGGTCACATCGGTGAAGATGGTTTTGGTGGCGAAGGCGAGCGAAACGTGTTCCAGTCCAATGTCATAAGTCGGCATGACTCACCAATGTAGCGCCATGCTTGCCCAGTGATGAGGTCTCCACCACGATATCGACCACCCACCACACGGTGAAATCCCCACGACGATGTTAGCGAAGATTTGCTTTTCGCGGAATACCGCCATTTTGAGTCACCACGTGGTGGGGAATTCACTACGCGGTGGGAGAAGATAATTGTCGCACAACGAGATGCGGCGATCACATTGTCATCCGCCTACTTGCTCAGCGTCTGGGAGTAGGAGTTGCAGCGGGCGGCGAAGCCGGAGAACACCTGCTCGGCGAGCGGCTGCAGCATTTGATCGTACTGGGCGAATTGCTCGCGCAACTGGGATTTGGAACCACCGGCGGCCTTGAGATCCTTGACCATGCTCGGCTCATCAAGCCATTCATCCAGCAGGGATCCGCACACTTCGAGATGGAACTGCATGCCCAATGCGGAACCCAGACGGAACGCCTGCACCTTGGTGGCGGAGGAGCGCGCCAGCAGCTGGGCGCCCTCAGGTAGACCGACTACATCGTTATGCCAATGCAGCACGTTCAGCTGCTTATCCCACATGGAGAAGAAGTCGTGCCTATCCACGCGCTTGATGGGCCCAAAGCCAATCTCCGGCGCATCGCCCTTACGCAGCTGGCCACCGAGTGCAGCGGCGATAATCTGGTGGCCCAAGCACACGCCAAGTACCGGCTTGCCTACGGCCACGGCCGCTTTGGCCAGCTTGCCCTCGGCCTTTAATCCCGGATACTTGTCATAGTCGAGCGCGCCCATCGGCCCGCCCATAATCACCACACCGGCAAGGTCACCGAAATCGGGGAGGTCAGGCTTTTTCTTGCCGGCGATATTCATAATCACCGTATCGAGCCCGAGATCTTCGAGGGTCGACAGGATACGCCCGGGGCGCTCCCACGGGACATGTTGCAAAATCAGCACTTGTGGTGTGGACATGGCTCCTATTGTGACACGAGCGTTCCCCGTTTGCGTTAACACCGCCATTTTCGAATGATTTGCCGCCGTTTGATGCCCCGTTCCGCACTTGAATCGTTGCCAGCAACAAGCCATGCCGTCGATCGGTACCGAACCCATGAACAGCCGCCCCACAAAAATGCACCGATAGGCCACGTCTCATGTCTGGCTCAAACCCTACGCTTAGGGGCTATGGGAAACAGCCAAGAACCGCAGGATTTCAACACTTCCGTTATGCCGTCGAGCCTGACGCCGGCGCATGTAGCCAAGGCCGCCGACGGCCTGAATCTGTATGACACCGCATCGCATCAGGTCAGTCATTTCGTGCCGCTCAAGCCGGGCGAGGTCGGCATCTACGTGTGTGGCGCCACCGTGCAGTCTTCCCCGCATATCGGCCATATCCGTGCCGCCGTAGCGTTCGACATCGTGCGCCGCTGGTTCTTGAAGCTCGGATACAAGGTCACGTTCGTGCGCAATGTGACCGACATCGACGACAAGATTCTCGACAAGGCCGCAGCCGCCGGTCAGCGCTGGTGGGCCCGCGCCTACTACTATGAGCGCGAATTCACCGAGGCGTACAACACGCTTGGTGTGCTGACGCCCACCGTGGAGCCCCGCGCCACCGGCCATATGTCGGACATGATCGATCTGATTCAGCGCATTCTCGACAACGGCCATGGCTATGTGGTCACGGATGCGGATGGCAAGCCCACCGGCAACGTGTACTTCGACGTGGCCTCCTGGCCGCATTACGGCGAGCTGACCCACCAGAAGCAGACCGCCGAGGTCGATGAAGCAGCTGCCGTGGCCGACCGCATGGGCCCGTCCGTGGATGCCACCGGCGACGACAAATACAACCCCGTCGATCCGGCCGATGCCTCTCCCGACAAGCATGATCCGCGCGACTTTGCACTGTGGAAAGCTCCGAAGGATACCGACCCCGAGGACGCTCGCTGGTCAACCCCGTTCGGCGTGGGACGTCCGGGCTGGCATATCGAATGCTCTGCCATGTCCCATCGTTATCTGGGCGACGGATTCGACATTCACGGCGGCGGCTTGGACCTGCGCTTCCCGCACCATGAGAACGAGATGGCCCAGACCCGTGCGGCTGGCTACCCGTCCGCCGCACGCTGGATGCACTCGGCTTGGGTGACCGCCAAGGGCGAGAAGATGTCGAAGTCTCTCGGCACTGGCCTGTCCGTGCCGTCTGTGCTGGCTGAGAACTCCGCTTGGGTGGTGCGTTACGCGCTGGGTTCCGTGCAATATCGTTCGATGCTCGAATGGTCCGATCAGGCACTGGTCGAGGCTCAGGCCGCATACGACCGCGTCTCGAACTTCATCGAGCGTGCCGGCGTGGCCTTGGGTGGTCAGCCGTCCCGCGAAGAGGTTACCGGCATATCCGCCGATGACCTGCCCACCGATTTCGTGGCCGCGATGAACGACGATGTCAACGTCTCCGGCGCGACCGCCGCGATTTTCACCACCATTCGTTCCGGCAATACGCTGCTCTCGCAGCTTGCCGATCGCGCCGATTCCGAGGCCGTGCAGGCCGAAGTGCGTGAGACGCTGCTCGCCGTGCGCGCAATGCTCGACACGTTGGGACTGGATCCGCTGGCCGAGCCGTGGGTCTCTGCCGGAGCTGCCGGTGGTGCCAGCGATGGCACGACCGAGACCCCCGAGCACGCAGCATTGGAAGCGCTTATTACCGAACAGCTCAATGCCCGTGCCGAAGCCCGCAAGGCTAGGGACTTTGCCAAGGCCGATCAGATTCGCGATACGCTAGCCGAGGCCGGCATCACCATCGAAGACGGCCTGCAAGGCTCGACCTGGAGCCTGAAGTAGCCACTTAGCGACATCGAACAACGATATTCCCGTTTCAAGGGGCTGATTTGTCCGATTCCGGAGGTCTACTTCCATTTCAAGGGGCTGACGCTTAAGTAGAGGCACACTACAAATGGCTTAACGACGGTGTCGTTAAGCCATTTGTACTTTCAGTTTGAAGTTTAGGCAGCCCCTTGAAATGGAAGTAGACCTCCGGGAAAGACGAAATCAGCCCCTCGAAATGGCGAAAGCCCCATCAAACCAGCCAATCAGTCGAAAACGAAGTCTACATCCACGAGGTGCAGGCGCTTGGTGAGTTCCTTTTCCAGCGAGCGCTTGCGTTCGATGAGATCAGACACATCGATGGTCTCGCCAGTGCCGGCCAAATACACATCCACCGTGTAGTTCATGCCGGTTTTGAAAATCAGCGTCTGCTCATACTCGGTATTGGCAGGCAGGTGCCGCTGCGCCTCGGCTTCCACATAAGCATTGGTCTCGTCGTCGTCATGCACGCCACCGACCAATTCCACGAACGCCTCCTTCAACACGCTGAACGGTTCGCGGATGGTCAACACCACCAACGCCACGGTGATGAAGAAATCGCCGGTGTAATGCAGGAAGTCAAGCGGCCCGCCAGCTGGCAGCAGCATCAGGAATACGGCGACCACACCAATGCCGAAGGACATCGAGCCATCGACCAGCGTGCTTTTGCATTCGGCGGTGAGCATGGTGCTGGAGTTGCCGATGGCACGGTTCGAGCGCCGATAGTACATGTACAGGCTGAAGCAGACGATTACAGTCAGGATCTCGTAAATGACCACCGGGCCGGTTTCGATGCGTTCGCCGGACCCGAACACGAAGTAGTCATAAGCCACTCGGCACACGTCGATCAGCGAATACACCAACAACGACATGGTGAAGATGGCCTTGCAGATCGCGTAGATAGGCTCCAACGCGAACAGGCCATTGGGGAAGCGCTCAGTGGTACGCACCGTGCGCGTCGAAAGGTACACCGCCACCAGTCCGGAAAGGACGGAGATTGCGGTGAAGGAGAAATCAAGGAACATGGCCTTAAGGCCAGTCATGAAGAACACAGCCATTCCGGCGAACACCTGAAGAACGTTGACGACTATGCCAACGATCAGAGCTTTGCGTTCAAGGAGTTTTTGGGCGGGCATCGATGGGCCTTCCTTATTGCACGGCATGTCTGCGTTGGCCCGCAACGGGTCTGGTCGTTGACCTAAGTTCGCGAGGGCGCACGGCAGTCTGCGTATAAGCAGTGTCCAGGGATTTTCAAAACGGCATAAGCATTCCAAAAAACACAGGATTCTTTACATTTTCTATGGTAACGGAAGCACTCGATTGGCTTCGCCACGAGCGGATGGCAAGACATTCGCCTACTAGGTGTCTGGTGACGATTCCGCCAACGCCGGCAACCGAACGGCACCATCGCAACACAACGCCAATATGGGCGGCAGAATCGTTGCCCGGCAAATAGAATTTCCCGCGTGGCGGCTAGACTGTTGCCCATTATGGCAGCATTTAGTTCTTTGACAGATAGGCTCTCGAATGCGTTCAAGCATCTGAAGAGCAAGGGCAAGCTTTCCGAAGCGGATATCGACGGCACAATCCGCGAAATCCGCCGCGCGCTGCTCGACGCCGACGTGGCGCTCGACGTGGTGCGTTCCTTCACTGGCAAGGTGCGCGAACGCGCACTGGGCACCGAGGTGTCCGAGGCGCTCAACCCTGCCCAGCAGGTGGTGAAGATCGTCAATGAGGAGCTTACCGACGTGCTCGGTCAGGGCGTGGACCGCCCGCTGAACTTCGCCAAGAACCCGCCGACGATCATCATGCTCGCAGGTCTTCAGGGTGCCGGTAAAACCACGCTGGCCGGCAAGCTCGGCTATTGGCTCAAGGATTCCGGCCATACGCCGCTGCTGGTGGCGGCCGATTTGCAGCGTCCGAACGCCGTGACCCAGCTGCAGGTGGTCGGCGAGCGCGCCGGCGTGCCCGTCTACGCCCCCGAGAAGGGCGTGCAGTCCGACGGCGGCGAGGCTGTGGCCGCTCCGGGCCAGACTTCCGGTGACCCGGTGAAGGTGGCACGCGATTCCATCGAACTCGCCAGGCAGAAGCTTTATGACACGGTGATCATCGATACCGCCGGTCGCTTGGGCGTGGACGAGGAGCTGATGAAGCAGGCACGCGATATCCGTGACGCCGTGCAGCCCAATGAAATCCTGTTCGTCATCGACGCGATGATCGGTCAGGACGCGGTCAAGACCGCCAAGGCATTCGATGAAGGCGTGGACTTCACCGGCGTGGTGCTCTCCAAGCTCGATGGCGACGCCCGTGGTGGTGCCGCGCTGTCCGTGGCATCCGTGACCGGCAAGCCGATTCTGTTCGCTTCCACTGGCGAGGGTCTGAAGGACTTCGAGGTCTTCCACCCGGATCGTATGGCATCGCGCATCCTCGACATGGGCGACATCATGACGCTCATCGAGCAGGCTCAGAAGCAGTTCGACGAGGAGGAGGCCCGCAAGGCCGCCGAGAAGATTTCCGAGGGTTCCTTTGGCCTGGATGATTTCCTCGATCAGCTGCAGCAGGTGCGCAAGCTTGGTTCGATGAAGTCGCTGCTCGGCATGATTCCGGGCATGGCCCAGCACCGCAAGGAGCTTGAGCAGTTCGATGAGAAGGAGATCGACCGCACCGAGGCGATTATTCGCTCGATGACCCCGGCAGAGCGGCGTGATCCGTCGATTATCAACGGTTCTCGCCGCGCCCGTATCGCCTATGGTTCGGGTGTGACCGTCTCGCAGGTCAACGCTCTGCTGCAGCGCTTTGAGCAGGCCGCAAAGATGATGAAGCGCATGTCCAACCGCGGCGGCATGGGTGGCGGCATACCCGGCTTCGGCGGCCCTGCGATGGGCGGCGGTAAGAAGAAGGGCAAGAACAAGAAGAAGGGTGGCAAGTCCGGCAACCCGATGAAGCGCGAGGCTGAGGAGAAGGCATTGCGCGACAAGCTGGCCGGCAAGAAGTCCTCCGGTTCCACCGGCGGCTCCGCATTTGCCAAGAAGCCGCAGAATCCAGCTCTGCCTGCAGGCCTTGAAGAGATGATGGGCAACGTCGATGGCGGCACTGAGCTGCCTCCGAACCTCGGCGGCGGTTTGAGCGGCTTGTTCGGTCGCTGATTGTCGAGGGGCTCCCGCTGGCGGGACGAGCGTATAGCAAACGGCGAGAGCTGTTTGTAGGCGAGTGTGAGCCGACAGGCGAACCAGAGATATGTGGCCGCAGGCCATCCTTAGTTGCTGGGCTCGGAGAGCTGTCGAACGCAACGAGACTGAGGGTGGTCCAATCGAGAAGGACCACCCTCAGTCTCGTTGCGTTCGACAGCTCTCGCCAGTGGGAGCATATTTTTCGACATATTCGGAAAGGAACTCCAATGACGACAATCCTTGGCACTGTGGCGATCATCGCACTGCTGTGGACGGCGTTGAGCGCACTGCCGGCCGGTCTTGAAGCCCGCATGCCGTTGCCATACATGATTGCGCTCACGCCATTGCTGTGGGTTCCTTTGGTGGTTTTGGCCGCATTCGCCGCGTGGCAGCGCGAATGGAGCGTTATGTCGCTGCTTATCGTGGCCGCACTGTTCGCCAGCTCGCACCGGCTTAACTATTGGGGTACGTCAATCGACCCCGCCGGCAAGCGTAAGGAATCCCACCGTGAAACACCGCGTGAAACATCTGCGAATACGCAGAATATGAACAATTCCAGCAACGCCGACAACACTGTCACGGTATCGTCCAGCACTATCGACACAAATCGTGAAACATCCCGTGAAACATCTGTAAACACCCATAATATAAGCGACCCCAACGCCGGACCCTCTGCTGCTGCATCATCTTCCGGTACTGCCGGCACAAGCCGTGAAGCACTAGACGCAGCCAGTAATCTATCTTCCACGGCCTCGGAATCCACCCGCACCACGCTCCCCACTCAGTTCACCGTCATGACCCTGAACTGCCGTTACGGTCGCGCGGACGCCAATGACATCACCGCCAATATTCGCAAACGCGGCATCAGCGTGCTGGCATTGCAGGAGGTCACCGACGAGCTCATCGCACGCCTCACCGAGGCAGGTCTCAACGAGCTGCTCCCCTATCATCAATTCGGCGAAGCCAAGGACACTGACAACGGCGGCTTCAACGTGCTCTACTCCGCATACGAGCCGGGCGCATCCGTGCCCAACGTGGTCAGCATCCCCGCTGCCGACGTGCCGGCCATCACACTGCGCATCGCAGATCAAGCCAAGATGCCGCCCGCCAGCACCTCCACCAATGGCATCACTATCCGTATCGCTGCCAACCCAAGCACCACAACCCAAGCGCACCCCGACCGAACCATCACTTTCTGCTCGGCTCATCCGAAATCCCCTATGCGCGGCTGTGCCGACTGGTCGGCCGGAATCCTAGGATTACGAGAGATCACCAAAGCTCGGTCCATCGCCCATCACAACATCGCTGTCGTGATGGGCGACCTCAACTCAAGCACCGACCACCCCAGTTTCCGTGCCCTGCTCAAGTCTGGCTTCAAGGACGCGAGCCTGACCCAAGCGGCCGGCCCCAACCTTACGTTCCCCCGCTGGCTCAAGTGGCCACGCATCGAGCTGGATCACGTGCTGTTTACCCCCGGAGTGCGGCCATCACAGGTCAAGTCGTTCGAAATCAAGGACACCGATCATCTGGCACTTGTCGCCACGCTGGCGCTTCGTTAGCTGCCTGCCGTACATCGCATCCCCGCGATCCGCTGCCACGGCAAAACGCACACGACACTCACCACGTCAGTCCTGCCCTGCGCGCTATAATAGGCCAGTTATTCGCGCGCGCGTGGCGCCCTCTACACCCCGGGCCGCGAGGACACGTGGATTCCGGTGGGCCATGCCCCACATGGTAGCCGCGAAACCACAAACCTAGTTATTACAAGGAGAGCCATTTTGGCAACCAAGATTCGTCTGAAGCGACAGGGCAAGAAGTTCTACGCCTTCTACCGCGTGGTGGTCGTCGATTCTCGCAAGAAGCGTGACGGCAAGGTCATCGAGGAGATCGGTACCTACAACCCCAACACCCAGCCCTCGACCATCCAGATCAAGTCTGACCGCGCTCAGTACTGGCTTGGCGTCGGCGCTCAGCCGTCCGAGCCCGTATTCAAGCTGCTCAACATCACTGGTGACTGGCAGAAGTTCAAGGGCCTTGACGGTGCTGAAGGCACCCTGAAGACCGTTGAAGCCGGCCCGGATGCCGAGGCCCGCATTGCGGCCGTCGAGAACCAGGCTCAGAAGCTGAAGGCCGCCAAGTCCGAGGCTGACGCCAAGGCTAAGGCTGAGGCCGAAGCTGCTGCCGCCGCCGACGAGACCCCGGCTGAGGAAGCTCCGGCTGAGGCTGCTGAAGAAGCTCCGGCCGAGGCCTGAGCTGAAACGAAAGGCTAGCAATCATGCTTGCACAGGCTGTGGAACACCTCATCAAGAACATCGTTGATTTTCCCGACGATGTGTCCGTCAAGTCCCATGAGAATGCGCGCGGCGAACTGCTTCGCGTGCGCGTGAACCCGGAGGACATCGGCCGCGTGATCGGCCGCAGCGGCCGCACCGCCAATGCGATTCGCACCGTGGTGCAGGCATTGTCCGACCACAAGGTTCGCGTCGACATCATGGACGTCCGTCGATAACCGATAAGGATTGATTCACAGCATGGCAGAGCAAGACATGCACGACGACCCTCAGCAGCTCGAGTTGCTGAGGGTCGCTCGTATTGGCCGCGCGCAGGGGCTCAAGGGCGAAGTCACCGTGCGCTTGTACACCGACGATCCCGAATGGCGCTTCGAGCCGGATTCCGTGCTCTACAGCCAGGATGGCGAAACCGAGTATATCGTTGAAAACTCGCGCACATTCAAAGATCGATGGATTCTCAAACTTGAGGGCACGGATGATCGTACTGCCGCCGAGGCACTGAACGGCGTCGAGCTGTATGGCGAGGCCGACGATGCGGAAGAGATGCTCGAGGCAGACGAATGGTATCCCAAGGATCTCATCGGCCTCGAGGCTCGTCTGTCCGAGGGCAATGGCCTAGGACTGCCTGCTGGTCAAGTGGTAGGCAAGGTGGTCGACGTGGTCGACTCCCCCGCCCAGTCGTTGCTGAAGATTCGTCTGGTCGAGCCGGTGGTGACCGGTCAGAATTCCAAGGGTGAGGACGTGGTCGAGAAAACCGCGATGGTTCCGTTCGTGGAAGCGCTGGTGCCCGAAATCGATTTGGACGAGCAGTATCTGACGCTTGACCCGCCCGGCGGTTTAATTCCTGGACTGTAACTCTTATCTACCACCAAATGTTGAGGGGCCTTCTGATGAATCGATCAGAAGGCCTCTCAGTTATATCAGTCCGTCACCCGCGTGCCACGGCGGTGACACGTTGCATGAAGCGGTCAAGGAATGCCGGCACGTTGACCCCGAGCGCCACTTGCGTGTGCTTGTCCGGGTCTTGCACTCGAGAACGGTCACCAATGGTGCGGCCACGGAACGGGCCCTCCAAATCGACCTGTAGGTTGAAGCCGAACGTGGTGACCAATGATGGGTCAAGCGCGGCAGCCACAGCGAGCGGGTCATGCAGTCCGCAGCCGTGGATTTCCGGCTGGTTCTTTACGTAGAAATCGATGTAGTAATCGGTCATGGTGATGAGGAAGTCACCGGCCGGCGTTCCCAGAGCGGCCCATTCATGAGCTTTCTCGCGGGTGAGCGCGGTCTGATGAGTCACGTCGAGGCCAATCATCGTGGTGCGGGCACCGCACTTGAACAGGTAATCAGCGGCCTCGGGATCCTGGGAGATGTTCGCTTCGGCAGCAGGACTTACATTGCCCGGTAGTGTCAGCGAACCACCCATCAACGTTACGTTGATGCCAGAATCCTTCAGATCCGGGGCATTACGGAACACGGTGGCCATGGTGGTCATTGCGCCGGTGGGCACGATGGTCAGATCCGGACCGCATTCGCGTGCGGCGGCGATGATGAAATCGACTGCGGAGCCCGGCGCCTCGGGCTGCCTGGGAGAATCCGGCAGCACTGCGCCACCAATGCCATTGGGATGATGTACAGCAACCGAACCGGGGCTGGGTGCCCATGGAGTATCGGTCTGCCATCCGTCCTCACCGCCCTCCTGCCAACGACGGTATGCTTCGGCACGTTCATCCGGCGTGGTGCCGCGCATCAATGGCAACTTCGAGGGTGCGATGGGGTGGTCGATGCCGGGATACACCGGTATGTCATCGCGTCCAAATGCGTGGAGCACCGCAAGCGCATTGCGCGCGGCCAGAGGCACGGCGACGTTGCCGTATGTGGCAGTGATGCCGATGAGATCGATTTCGTCGGCACTGCCCAGTGCATAGGCGATGGCGAGCGCGTCATCAATGCCGGTGTCAAGGTCGAGGATGAGTTTCTTGCGCATACTACTCCTTCGCAATGAATCGCTCTTCCGAAGTTGCTGTTGTCGACACTCTTGCGTCAGAAATTCGGGAAATAAAAGGTAATCTCCTAAAATTCTGACGCTACGATCTTCTCAGTGTCAGATTTTTAGGAAAGTAAGGGTGTTTTCCTAAAATCCTGACGCTCAGGCACCGTCAGCGTCAGGATTTTAGGAGAATGGGGATGATTTCCTGAATTTCTGACGCTACTTATGAGTCAGTGGCCCAAATTCTCAAAGAAACCGGAACACTCAGCCGAGCTTGGCGAGCTCTTCGGGGGTGAGCTCGAGCTGGTCAGCCTTGAGGGAGTCGAGGATGGTCTCGGGGTGGTGGGCTCCGGGAATCACGAACATGTGATCGCCCTTGGCAAGCTCCCACGCCAGCACGACCTGCTGGTAGCTCACGCCGTGAGCCGCAGCGACCTCGCGGAACGGATCGAACTTGGTCTCGTCATAGGGGTGACGGTAGCCGCCGAGCGGGCTCCAGCACACGAATGCCAGACCGACCTTGGCACAGTAGTCGAGCGTGTCCTGAGTGTCCAAGTGAATAGGCGAGTACTGATTCTGCACTGCCACGAGCTTGTCGCCGAGAATGCCACGTGCGATGTCGATCTGCTCAATGGAAGCGTTGGAGATACCAGCTTCGCGGGCCACGCCCTCGTCCACCAGCTGCTTGATGGCCTCAACGGACTCGTTGTACGGCACCTTCGGATCCGGACGGTGGAAGTACAGCAGGTCGATGGTGTCGACACCGAGTGCCAGTGCGCTCTCCTTGCCACGGCGAATCAGATTCTCCGGACGACCATCCACATCCCACGTGGGGCGGCCGTCGGTGAAGTTGCGGAAGTGGCCCACCTTGGTGGCCACCAACACCTCATCCTTCGGACCCTTCCACGTTTCAAGGGCCTCACGCACCAGCTTCTCGCCGGTCTGCTCCTCGCCACCGGAGCAGTAATAGGCCCATGCGGTGTCAATATGGCGGCATCCGGCATCCAGCGAAGCGTGCAGGGTTTCGATGCCGACTTCGTGGCCGCGGTTGTTTTCGATGGTCAGCGGCATTTCGCCGTGACCGATGGCGGTGGTGGAGAACGGTCCGAGCTGACGGAACAATGTCATGGCAATTCCCTTCATTGGTGGGTGGCTGCAGCGAGTGCAGCCAGCTGTCTATCCATATCCCAGCGTAGGCATTCCGCTGGATTTCACTCCACAAGGCTTAAGTGAAGACGAGGGGCCGGAACCCGTCAAAGGTTCCGGCTGTTCCGCTGACGAATCAGCGGCCTCGCCTGAGACTCAGACCAAGCAGTACCGGTGTGGCGATGATAATGGCCGTCGACCATCCCTGTCCGACTTGGTTGGCCAAGGCGATCAACAGGCCCGTCATCAGGCCTTCCCGGTATTGCCGGTCAGATCTCGGACGGTTGTCGCGGTCGTTTCCTCCCATGAGAACCTCCTTATTGAGTTATAGGTAGCCATTACACCGGCTGGCGCAATGACACCGCACCAAGGCACCACGTCAATAGCCCCTTGATGTGGTCCACTCAGTGTACGGGGAAGGTTCGATGGATACTGGTATGATGTTTGCTAGCAGAAAGGTTGCGTCAACTTCGGGGCAATCTTCTAGGCGGCGCCACAGACTTTCGCCCCGTTGGGCCTGACTGCCGAGGTTTTCCTTAACCTCAGTTATAGGTGAAAAGCCCGATGTCCTACGACACCGGGCTTTTTAATTGCTTAAGTACTCCCCCATTACCGTCCGCCGAATGAGCCTCCGCCGGATCCACCGCCTGAGAAGCTGCCGCTGGATCCGTCGATGGATGCCGATGCTGGGGCTGCGCCTCGGATCGTGGCGCTGATTTCGTTGAATCCGGAGCCTAGTTGCGCGCCGAAATCGAGGATGCCGCCGAAGCTGGCACCCAAGTGGTCGGAGTCTGCCGGGCCAAGACCGAAACCAAGGCCAGTGCCATCGCCGGTGCTCGCACGCGACGAGCCATCATGGGTATCGCCGATCGAGGCGTACCGGAAGTTCCAATACACCAACGAATCTGTGGCATTATCGTCCAACCAGTCAGGGTTCTGAATCTGCGGATATGCTTTGGCAAGTTCCCGCAGCGTTCGTTTGGACATGCCCATCGCCGTGGCATAGACAAGATACTGGTCCCAGAGCGCCAAATCAGCAGCCCTGCTCCCACTCAGCATCTGACTCACCGCCCGCAAAGCCAACGGCCACGTCTTGGCCGCAGGCCCAGTCAGCTCGACGCCCCATACAGGCTCGCCGGCCCGGGATATATGGCGATTGCGCCCTTGGCTGCCAGCGAGAGCAGGGTGGCGGCGGTCTGGCGAGATCGTAGCCATGTTTTGGTGCCAGTCCCATAATCGAGGCGATACGCACCACGCTCACCGGCCCGATCTGCGGAATGTCGTGAACGTACATGGCATCCCGGCTTCTGACCGCAAGGTGCACATGCACGAATCCGAAGATTGCCATAATCAGTGCGATTAGGCTGATTCCCAAACCTATACCAAGCGTGATGGCCCACTTCTTTACTGTGTTACGCTGCTCGGCGTGCGCCTGTGCTTCCTTATCTTTTTCGGACTGCTTGAGCTCGGCTAGACTGTCATAATCCCGCTTGCGAATCCAGTCGCCTGCCGGCGTATATTGTTGGCCGGCCTTGCCTCCGGAGGTGTCGTGCATTGCAGACGAATCGAAGGCGGCGACCAGATCAAGGTAGCGGCCCACGCGCACGTTGTTCGCCGCGAACTTCAGCTCGCCGTTTTCACCTCGTTCGGTGGTTGAAACGCCCGTATAGTGCAGCCAAGCCCAGGAGTTGCTAGCCGTGATGCCGTTGGGGAATCGCACGGTGCCAGTCACTTTGCCGATGGGCGTTTCGTTGAGCTCGCTGACCGGCTCCCACTGGAACTTGGCCACATCGCTGTAGAGCGTGGCGGCGCCCACCAGGGTCATCGTCACCTCAAATTTCAGGCTTTTGGCTTTGCTGGTGGCCGGAATGTTCCAACCGATTTCCAGAAGCTGCATCTTTCGACCGGAAATACCCTGATCGTAATCCTGGTACTCATCCCAGGTCTGGTAGATCGGGATGCCATCCTTGCCGGGCTGGTAGGCGTAGGCTTCAGTGTCGATCCGGTTAGTGGCCACCACATACCAGTGTTTGGCGTAGTGGCTGTTCCACGCTTCGTCGCCATTCACATCGGCCGGCTGCAGCGGATCTCCCTTAAGCTGCGTGTACGTTTCGCCAGTGGTCGTATTGGTGACGGAGATGTCGGTGATGTCCGAAAGATTGTATTCGTTGATTTCGTAGGTCTAATACAGCTGCTTCCACGGCTTGTTCTTGCCTCGACTGTCCAGCTTCATGTCGATGTGCTGGGTGACCTTGAGGTCGCCGTTGGGCTGCACGGCCACCTCATAGTCGAGGCTGCGGTACGACAGTTTCGGGTGATCGGCGGTAAACCAATTGAAGATGAGCAGTGTCACGATGAGTATCGCCGTGATGGTCGCGGCGGCGATCAACGTGGCGATGATGGAGCGTATCGCGCGATGCCTCATCAGCGGCCTCCGAATGAACCGCCACCGGAGCCGCCGAATGAACCTCCGAAGCCGCTACCGCCGCCGGAACCGAAGCTACCGAAATCGCCACCGGAATCGGATGAAGGCGCTGCCGCCTGAATGGTCGAGCTGATGTCCGCGAACCCTGCGGACAGCTGTGAACCAAGGTCGAAGAACCCACCGGCGAACGATGTGCCACCGTACGCCGGAACCGGCCCTGCAGCACCGAGGTTACCTTGATCGGCCGTTGCGGAATCACCGTAGTAACGGCCGCCGTACCAGCCATATGGCCTGTAGTTCCAGTAGAACAACGTTCCTGCGGCATTGGCATCCAGCCATGCCGGGTCGTTGACCTGCGGGTAGGCCTTGGCCAGTTCCTTCATCACGCGCTCGGAGATGCCGAATGCAGCGGCGTACACCATATACCAATCCCACATGGCTATGTCGGCAGCGCCACGGTCGGCGAAGTTCGAGAAGTCCTGCATGTAGCGCTTCAGGCCCAGACACCGTCCCGCCATCTCATGACCCGGTTCGGTCAGTGCGGTTGACGTGCCGCCCAACAGACAGAACAGACCGACCAGCAGAAGCGGCGAACCGGTGATCATGCCGGCCACCATAAAACCAGTGGTCCCATTGACGATCAAGGCTCCGAGGCCAAGCACCACAGCGAGCACACCGGCAACAGCCCATTGGGAAGACGCCGTACTGGTCAATGGAGAGTATTCAGCCGCGCATGAATCCGTGAATTTATTGAGCTCCAGATAGCCGCTTGCCCAGTCCTTGCAGACGTTCTTCATCTGGTTCAGGTCGAATACCGGGCAGCCGACGCGCTGAGAGATGGTAATCAGCAGAGCGAGCAGCGCTTCCTCGGATTGGCTCAGACCAAGTTGTTCGATATTGGACGCCGCATCAAGGCTGGCCGGCAGAATCACGATGGTGCTGGTGTTGCGTGCCGCGTTCATTTTGCCGGGGTCCGCAGTAATCATCTGGATCAGACCCACTGGAGTGGCCTGGCTCATATCGATGCCTCGGTACATGTCCGCAGGACCAGGATAGATGGCGATGGCCTTTTTGACGGCCAGTGAAAGCATGGTGGCCGTCAGCTCACGGTCGGAGGAATCACCGGTGACGCTCAAATCCACAACCTTGATGAGTCTGGCCGCCGAAGCCGGGCTGATACCGGGCTGGTCACGCCAGTATTCGATGTCGCCGTGGTATTGCGCGCGACGGTTGCTTGCGATGGCGGCCCATACGCCCCATATGCACAGCGCCAAGCCGATCACGATGGTGGCAATCCAGCCGATGAGCCGGATTCGAGCGGCGAGCCGTTGACGGTCAAGCCAACGTTGCTGCTGGTTGTATTCACTGGTTTTGAGGTCGTTGAGATGGTCACCGGGCTGGGTGCGGGCCATATCCCCGGCTTTGCTGGAGTCAAAGGCCGCGACCACGTCCAGATAGTCGCCCGTACGGATGTTGTAGGCCGTGAACGTGTAGCTGCCGTCCGACTCCCGCTTGGTTTCGGAGGTGCGTTCGGTGTGCAACCATGCCCATGAGGTTTTGCCGGTGATACCTTCGGGGAAGTGCACAGTGCCGGTGACCGTGCCAATGGGCACTTGGTTCTTTTTGCCGAACGGTTCCCATTGGAATGAGGCGACGTCCTGCCACTTGGTAGCCACATTGTGCATGGTGAAGCTCACTTCGAACTTCATGCTGTTGGCTTCGGTGGTTACCGGGATATTCCAGCCTATCTCCACGGTTTTGGCGCTCTTTGAGGACTCCCCGACCTGTATACCGTCCGTGCCTGGCGTGTAGGGCTGGGGATTGTCACTGCTCGCACTGACGTCGGCGATATACCAATGGTTGGCATAATCGCTGTTCCATGCCTCGTTGGAAGACACGGCACTGGGCAGTTTGGGCTCGGTCTGCTGGGCATAATCGATGCCATCAGTGACGTTGCGCACACTGATATCGGTAATATCAGTCAAGTTGCCGGGAGCCAGTGAATATTGCTGAAAGAGCTGCTTCCAAGGGCGATCTCCGTCATCATCAGAACGATCGCGAAGCTTGACATCGATACGCTGCGTGACCTTGAGATTGCCATCCGCAGTGGCAGTCACGTCATAGTCAAGCGTGCGATAGCTGAGATCCGCAGAATCGCCAGCCGGCATTATGACCATCATCAATGCGGCAAAGCATGCCACCGCAAACGTAATCAGCGCACTGATAACACCAGCACGGATAAATCGCTTCTTCATACAGTCTTCCCCTAACGACCAGCAATAAGGCCCGCTTGGCTGTTGCCTAGCGGGCCTTCACATCATCAGAACTTGACTTGAGGAGCCTGGCGCGAGGCGTCATCCGCCTCGAAGTACTGGGCCTGCTCGAAGTGGAAGAGACCGGCGATAATGTTGGTCGGCACGGTTTCGATGGCGGTGTTGAGCTTCAGGACCACATCATTGTAGAACTGGCGCGCGTAGGCGATCTTGTTCTCAAGGTCCTTGAGCTGGGCTTGCAGATCCATGAAGTTCTGGTTGGCCTGCAGCTGTGGATATGCTTCAGCGGTGGCCTGAAGGTTGACCAGCGCACGGGACAGCTGGTTTTCGGCGGCGGCACGCTGAGCGGTGGTGGCGTTCGGATCGTTGGCCGCAGCCACCACGCCGGCGCGGGCGTCGGTCACCTGAGTGAACACCTCGGATTCATGGGTGGCATAGCCTTTGACGGTGTTCACCAGATTCGGGATCAGGTCGGCGCGCTGCTTGAGCTGCACGTCGATCTGCGCCCAGCCGTTCTTTACGCGGTTCTTGAGAGTAACGAGGTTGTTGTAAGCACCGACCGCCCAAGCGATCAACGCAACGATAACGACGACAACGACAATGGTGATAATCAGACCTGCACTCATATATGCTCCTTTGCTGGGCCCTTCAGTGACCATTCTTCCACACATCGCGTGAAAACAGGAGATTTTTACGGCATTCGCCTGGACTACGTCCTTGGAGTGTGGCAGAAACGGCAGAAATCGCACGGAGCGACGAATACCCCGCGAAGTTTCTGCCGTTTCGAGTCGGTCAAACGGCAGAAACTTCGCGTGCCCCTCGTTGAGACGCGAACGTTCTGCCACAAAGAGGGCACACTGCTCTGGTAGCAACACTTTCGAACGGCCGGCGCGCCCAGAAAGCTCTCAGAAAAGCTCCAGATAAGTGAAATCTAAGTTGCCGGCAGCTATCAGGCTCGCTTCAGTGCGCAATCATCGGCGGATTCGATAGTGGTTCCCAGACGGTTCGCAAGCGCACCGGCAAGCGCGCCCCGCGAATCGCACTACGTATCAATCAGTCCATCTTGGACCGGCCCAAGGGAAGCATCATGTTCGTGCTCAACAACGCCTGAAAACGGTAATACGGAATAAGGGCCGCAATATTCTCATCGTGCTGATCGTGGCGATTATCGCCGCGGCGGCCACCATCGGATTGGCTATCCGCAATGCCGCCGAGAATGCGCGCGAAACCGGTCTGGCGAACACTTCGGTAACCGCCACCATCAGCGTGGACCGCAGCAAACTGATGGAACAGGCGCGTGAATCGCAGTCGAGCGATTCGTCATCTGGCTCCTCGGATTCGTCTGATTCATCTGATTCGGACAGCGCGCCTGACTTCGATGCCATGCATGGTGCTCTCGACAGCAGCAACCTGACCTTGGCCGACTACCAGAAATACGCCAAAGCCTCCAGCGTTTCCGTTTCGTCGTACTACTCGGAAAGCACCGGCGTCTCCGGCACCGATTCCTTCCAACCGGTGGAGACCAGCACCGCGAACGCGGCGAACTCTTCGGATTCATCGTCTGACTCAGGCTCTTCCAATCAGCAAGGTCAGGGTGGGCCCGGCGGTGATATGGGCGGCGGACAAGGCGGCTCCGGGGCCTCCGGCGGCAATACTTCCACCGGAAACGGCGATTCCAGCTCCAATTCCTCCGGTGACTCTGGCTCGTCTTCCGTCGACGGCTCGGACTCATACAATTCTGAATCCGGTTCGTCTGGCAATGATTCCTCATCAGGTAACGGCGACTCACAAGGCGGGCAGCCTGGTGGTATGCGCGGCGGCATGAGTCAGGCAGTCGATTATGTGAGCGAAATCAACGCCACCGTGAATCTTGCGGTGGTCGGACAGCTGATACTGATCGGCCTCGGACTGACGCTGATTTCCGCGCTGGTCGGCATCGTGTTCGTCATGCGATACGAGCCTCTCCAGATCCTCGCCGACCGTTCGTGATCGATTCACGCCCTCGCCGGCGGGGGCTATCGGCTTGCCGACTGGGGGTGGCCATACTCACTGTCTCCCTCAAACCACCCTCAGTCAGCTTCGCTGACAGCTCCCGCCAGCGGGAGCAAGACTTAAGGAACATCACCATGAATACTGCAATCGGAACCAATACCGAAGCCATCGTCGTGCCCACTGCCGAACCGGCTTTACAACTGGAGCACGTCTCCTACTCATACACCAAAAGCGGCAAACGTGTGCTGATTGATAAAAACTACGATTTCCACGCGGGTTCCGTGGTGTCCATCACCGGCCCGTCCGGCGCGGGCAAGACCACGCTGCTCTCGCTACTTTCGGGGTTGACCACGCCCACCAAAGGCCGGGTGCTGCACAATGGGGTGGATCTGGCCAAAGTGGACCGTTACCGGTTCCGCAGCCACGACATCGGCGTGATTTTCCAGAGCTTCAATCTGCTGCCGGCGTTGACCGTGGCAGAGAACATCATCCTGTCCATGGATGCTTCGGGCAAAACTTTCGACCGCCCGAAGAAGCAGATCGCCGCCGAGCTTATCGAAAAGGTGCGTTTGCAGCCGGAGTATTTGAACGAGCGTATCCTGCACCTGTCCGACGGTGAGCAGCAGCGTGTGGCCATCGCCCGCGCGTTGAGCTACGATCCACAGATTATCTTGGCCGACGAACCCACCGGCAACCTCGACCTCGCCACGCAGGATGACATCATGGGGATTTTCAAGGATCTGGCGCATGCGGAGGGCAAGTGCGTGATCATCGTGACGCACAGTCCCGAGGTCGCCGCCCAGTCCGATGAGGTGTTCCAGTTGGCTCCGTTGCGAGAGCGCTAGCAATGGCACTGCATAGATGCCGACCGGTCGGGCTATGAATGTCATCAGCAAACGTCATCTCTTAGACGTCCACCATACGAACTTAGAATGACCGATAATTAAGCGTTTTGTGGGACAACAAGCCGATTCCAGCATTTCTCCCCTGTTGTCCCACTTATCCGCGGGACAACACGAACATCAAACGATATACACTCGCGTTGTCCCATCCCACAAATCAAAGAATCGTTGGAATAATGCCATTCTTATATTAAGGCCTTGATTCCGCAAACTACAATGTGTGGGACAACACCAGAAAAATGGCGGAATTCCTGCATTGTCCCATTCGGAGACACGATGCGAGAGTGGGTGCTTAGTATGCGAAGGGCCTCTGTACCGAATGAATCGGTACAGAGGCCCTTTGTTTAGCTCCCCTCAGAGAGAGGAGCCAGATAAGAGATCAGTCCTCGAAGGGATCGAAGTCGCGGCGAACGCGGCGGCGCGGGCGCTCGGAGCGCTCTTCGCGGTCGGCGCGATAGTCGTCGTAGTTGTCGTCGGTGGCGTAGCGCGGGTTGCGGTCAGAACCGCGGCCACGGCCGCCACGGGAGCCACCACGGCGGTCATCACGATCGCCACGGTCATCGGAACGACGGCGACGCGGACGATCCTCGTAGTCATCCTCGAAATCGGCGGAGCGACGGCGACGCGGACGATCATCATCGCGGGAATCGCGGTCGTCACGGTCGAAGTCGCGGTCATCGGAACGACGGCGACGCGGACGATCCTCGTAGTCATCCTCGAAATCGTCGGAGCGACGGCGACGCGGACGGTCGTCGCGATCGTCGAAGTCGCGATCGTCACGGTCGGAGCGGCGGCCACGGCCACCGCCACGGCGATCATCACGGCCACGGCTACCACGGCGATCATCACGATCGCCACGGCCACCACGGGAACCGGCGTTGTTCTCCTGATCCTCGAAACCGGGGATAGCCAGGGAAATCTTGCCGCGATCGTCAACGCCCTGCACGACGACCTCAACGGTGTCGCCTTCCTTCAGCACGTCCTCAACGGCGTCGATACGCTCGCCGTTGGCCAGGTTGCGAATCTGGGAGATGTGCAGCAGACCGTCGGTGCCAGGAGTGAGGTTCACGAAAGCACCGAAGCTCGTGGTCTTGACGACCTTGCCGTTGTAGGTCTCGCCGGCCTCAGGCACGTGTGGGTTGGCGATGGAGTCGATGATGGACTTGGCCTTCTCGGCTGCCTCGCCACCTTCGGAGGAGATGAAGACGGTACCGTCATCCTCGATAGCGATCTCAGCACCGGTGTCTTCCTGAATCTGGTTGATCATCTTGCCCTTCGGGCCGATGACCTCGCCGATCTTCTCGACCGGAACGGTGGTGGTGATGATGCGCGGAGCGAACTCGCTCATCTCAGCCGGGCCGTCGATGCACTCGTTAATGACCTCGAGAATCGTGGCGCGAGCTTCCTTGGCCTGCTGCAGAGCGGCGGCCAAGATATCGGCGGGGATGCCGTCGAGCTTAGTGTCGAGCTGCAGGGCAGTGATGAACTCGGAAGTACCGGCCACCTTGAAGTCCATGTCGCCGAAAGCATCCTCGGCGCCCAGGATATCGGTGAGGGTCTTGAAGATGTGCTTGCCATCAACATCGCCGGACACGAGACCCATGGCGATGCCGGCAACCGGAGCCTTCAGCGGCACGCCGGCGGCAAGCAGGGACAGCGTGGAGGCGCACACGGAACCCATGGAAGTGGAACCGTTGGAACCGATGGCCTCGGAGACCTGGCGGATGGCGTAGGGGAATTCTTCGCGGCTCGGCAGCACCGGCACGAGAGCCTTCTCGGCGAGGGCACCATGGCCGATTTCGCGGCGCTTCGGGGAGCCGACGCGACCGGTCTCACCAGTGGAGTACGGCGGCATCTCGTAGTTGTGCATGTAGCGCTTGGACTGCGGACCGGACAGAGCGTCGATCTGCTGCTCCATCTTGAGCATGTTCAGGGTGGTGACGCCCAGAATCTGGGTCTCGCCACGCTGGAACAGGGCGGAACCGTGCACGCGAGGCACAATGTCCACCTCGGCGGACAGGGTGCGGATGTCGCGCAGGCCACGGCCGTCGATGCGGTAGTCCTCGGTCAGGATGCGGCGACGCACGATCTGGCGCTGCAGCTCCTTGAAGGCGTTACCGAGTTCCTTGTCCTTCTCGGCATCGTCCATATCGGTGAACTCGTCCGCGAGCACCTCGCGCACGTGCTCCTTGATCTCGTGGATGCGGTCCTGGCGCGGCAGCTTCTCGGCGATGGAGAGGGCCTCGTCCAGATCCTTGTGAGCGATCTCGTCGATGCGGGCGTACAGCTCGTCGGTGTACTCCGGGAAGAGCTGGAATTCCTTGGTCTCCTTGGCGGCGATCTTCTTGAGCTCGTCCTGAGCCTCGCAAATCACCTTGATGAACGGCTTGGCGGCCTCAAGACCGGCGGCCACGACTTCCTCATCAGGCTTGGTCTGGCCCTCGTCGTAGATGAGGTGCCAGGCGTTCTTGCCGGCGCCGGCCTCGATCATGGCGATGGCGACGTCACCGTTCTCGACAACGCGGCCGGCGACCACAATCTCGAACACGGCGCGCTCACGCTCGCTCCAGCGCGGGAAGGCGACCCACTGGCCGTCGATCAGGGCCAGACGCACACCGGAGACCGGGCCTTCGAACGGCAGACCGGAAATCATGGTGGAGGCGGAGGCGGCGTTCAGGGCGATGACGTCGTAGGCGTCATCAGGGTTCACGGCGAGCACGGTCTCGACGACCTGCACCTCGTTGCGCAGCGTGTGCGGAAACAGCGGGCGCAGCGGACGGTCGATGATGCGGCAGGCGAGGATGGCCTCGGAGCTCGGACGGCCTTCACGGCGGAAGAACGAGCCCGGGATCTTGCCGGCGGCGTACATCTTCTCTTCAACGTCGACGGTCAGCGGGAAGAAGTCGTAGTTCTCCTTCGGGCTGGAGCCGGCGGTGGTGGTGGACAGAATCATGGAATCGTCATCGAGGTAGGCGGCCACAGCACCATCAGCCTGCTGTGCCAGGCGGCCGGTCTCGAAGCGCAGCGTGCGCTTGCCAAACGTTCCATTGTCGATTACGGCCTCAACGGCCTTGATTTCGGGACCCTCCATTAGGGTTCCTCCTTCTTTAATTTTCTTATTCCTACAAACTGTGCCGCGGTCTACCGCACCGCGACTGTCCTCTTCAGCGGACGTCACATACCTTGTTTCGGCTGGCCCCTTGACCGCCGTTCCTCGTGTCAACCCCTTCATTCGGGTTCTCTTGTTGGCCGCACCTTACTGTGGTGCCTTCGGCCTATCCTCTAACCCTCTTGCCGTTGTTGCCGTTGGCTGGCGTATGTAAAACGCCCGAGCACCAATCCTAGGTACTCGGGCGGAAGTCTTCAATTATCGACGCAGACCCAGACGCTCGATGAGAGAGCGGTAACGGTTAATGTCAACGCGCTTGAGGTAATCAAGCAGACGACGACGATCACCAATCATCAGCTGCATACCACGACGGGAGTGGTGGTCGTGCTTGTGCTCCTTGAGGTGGTCGGTCAGGTCGGCGATACGCTTGGACAGCAGAGCAACCTGAACCTCGGGGGAACCGGTGTCACCTTCGTGCGTCGCGTACTCGTTGATAATCTGGGTCTTCTCTTCAGCCGTCAGTGCCACGGCATCCTCCTTAATTGTGTCGTTGCGCGGTGTTCCGGGCGGTGCGCTCGAAACGCTCTCTATCCGCGGGCGAAATCACGCCAAATGAAAACTATACGGCAATGCACAGACAGCCAACCAGCCGATTGGTCACACCGCGGTAAGCAGTCCGCCAAACAGCACCACGAACAGCGCGACACCTTCGATAACAAAGTACAGAATAAAGCTGGCCCAGCTTTTGGTCAGCACGTTCAGCGGCGAGGTCTTCTTAATGACCACCAGCAAACCCACGAATATCACGGCGTACACGGCAACGCCGATTGCCGCTGCCAGTATGCCAAGATTCGCCGCATTCGCGATGTTGGATTGTTCGCCGTAAACCACATACGTCGAATACCAGAAATGGAGATTGAGCATGCTCAGGCCAGCAATGAACTGTTCGGCCGCAAGGCCCACCACGAACACAATCAGCCATGGCCACGAGGGGGAAACGACGATGGCCATCACCAGGCCCACGTAAGCAATCACTACTACAGTCCAACCGACCAGTGCGATACCCTGCGCAGATACGTCGCCCAGCGCGGCGACCACAGCTTCGGTGTTGTTCACGGCGAACGAACGGCCAAGCCAATAAGGGGCGATGATGGCGGCGAGCACGGCCAGAATGGTCACCGCCCAGCGCACGGGGTGCGAGCGACGACGTTCGATATCCGCCAAAGACAAGTCGGTTTCGGGAATGGATGCTTCAGGATGCTTGGAAACCTCGACAGTCTCCACCTTGCTGCCCACGATTTCCGTTGCCTCGTTAGGTTCTTGCTCGTTGGGTTCCTGCTCCATGCACCGCCTCGCCGATTACCTGCTTATTGCCGATTATTGCGATGCCTATCTTAGCGTGTGTGTTAGGCAAGTTTCGATGCGATCGATTACTCGCCATGACCCTCACCGTGGTCCTCGTTACGATTCTCCCTATCCGAATCCGTGGGAGCAACGTCATTATTGCCCGCAGACGAGCCCCGCTCGCCCGATTCGCGTTTCGGAAGCGAGGAAGATGATGCTCTGCTCCCCCGCCGCCCGCTATGCAGCAAAGCCTCAAGCATATCGACCTGCCGCTCCAGCTCATCGATACGCCGTACTTGCTGAGCAATCAGCAGGTCACGCAAATCATTGTTCTGCTCTTTGCGGGAGATGGGGAAGATGACGGCGCGGCGTTCAGGAGATACGTGGAAATCGGATTCGCTGCCGGCTTTCGCCGCAATCGCGGCGCCCTCCGTCTCACGCCACTCGTTCGCAGTATCTGACGTTCCAGAGGTTCCCGATCGATAAAACTTCGAATGCGATACCCCCCCCCCAGGCTGTTTTTCTCGGCGGGTTCCGGCGCTTCGGCACCCAGGATTTCATCCTGTGCCTCGCGCCAGCGGGCAAGGCAACGTTCGATGCGCTTGTACCCGATCAGGGCGGAATCGAGCCCGGCCTCACGGAACAAACGCACCGGCGAGGCACCTTCGTTATAACGGGTCACGCAATACCGTTTGAAGTCGTCTGTGTAGGTAATGCGTCTCGAAGTGGCTTCCGCCACCGCCGGCAACGACTTCAGGTACTTGACCTCTTCGGGGCTAAAGGCCCCTCCACCGACAGTCATTTTCACCCCTTACATCTCTGGAAGGTTCGTTCGCATCCCCTGAATATGGGGGCATGTCATAGTTTGGGATGATAGCAGTTGTTATACGGACTTTTCTAACCCCTAGTAGGGTAGGTTTCATCCCCGATATTGAGATGAGGGAAACGATAGGGAAGCATGATGGAGGGCCATCAGTGTCCAGGACTGATGGCCCTCCATATCTCGCAAAACGGCCTATGACGGCCTATGTATGCTTGAGTGTCGAATCCTCAGGCAATGATTATGGAAAATAGACGCTATTAAGCGTCACCATCCCCATCATCATTACCAGCATCAGCAGTACCGCCAGCAGCACTATTATCACTAACAGCGCTAGCGGCTTGGACACTAATCGCCAACAGATTATGAATCAGTTGGCGGAGCTCTCATCCGAAGCCTGTTCCTTTTCTTTCGCGGTTCGTTCATCCTCCGCAATGAGAATAGCCAAAGCTTCGCGAAGCCTGTCACGCCGATTGTCCCGCCTGGATAGATAAATTACTCCACCCATAAGAATGGCAAACAGCACGATGAGTCCAATAAGCAGTATCAAGTTAGCAGGCATTATCTCCTGAGAGATATTCATATCCTTGTACGTAGAAATTACTGACGCCAATACGGCAAAACCGGACAATGCTAGCACCGCAATATCAACAATACCTATACTGGACGCGTGCCGATTATCTTGCGCGTCACACAGCAAGTGCGCCTTCTCCAACACCGATAACGTGTAAGGGTGCCGAAGCTTTTCATTGACGCTCGACCTGCAACTCTCCTGAACGTCATAGGCAGAGGTCAGCGCATCACGCAGCCAATGCAAGTCATAGCCACTCTTGTCAAAATCCTTACCGATACGATCGAATATGGTTGGACCACACAAATGTCTGTTCCATACATCTTGGCTTGAATATCTCTTCGCCGGCTGTCCCATAAACAACTCCTTTTTCTCAAAAAAGAGGCCCGTCCTGAAGCAACCTTCGGAACGAGCCTCACTTGAACATCTACAGATAATCAAACGGCAGATTATTTGCTCTCGATTCACGCGTCGAGGGCGCGCTTGGTGAAGCGGGACTTGGCGAACACGGTCGCGGCAACACCGGCGAGGAGCACGGCGACCACGGTGAACAGCATGGTTCCGGCGGCACCGGTGAGCGGCAACTGGGTGATCTTCTTGACGTTCTTCACCACGATGTTGGCGTAGCCGTTCTCGAAGGTCACGAGGCCGGCGCCGACACCCGTCGGGGTGACGTTGGTGACCTTGCCGTTCTCGACGGTAACTGTGAACGAAGGCAGGGCGGTGGTCAGGTAGCCATCGGCCGGGGTCTTCTCGGTGATGGTGTACGTGCCGTTCGGCAGACCGGAGAACGTGACCACACCTTTGTCGCCTGAGGTGGCCTCGGTTGCGGTACCGTCCGGCAGCGGGGTTGCGTTGTTCGTATCAGCCACGATCTGGAACACGACGCCCTTCAGAGCATTCGTGTCGGCATCCACACCCTTCTTGGTGAAGGTCACGGTGTTCAGCTGCGGGGTGATGGTGGTGGTAGTGGTCTGGTTGGAGTTGTCGAACCTGACATCGTTGTTGGTGCCGTTGACGTTGGCTTTCTTGTTGACCAGCGCGTTGTACTTGACGACGATGTGCTTGCCCTGGTACTTGGTAGCGTTGTTCAGCGCGATGGTGAAGGACGGCTTAGCAGCGGAGGTGTTAAAGTCGCCGGAGGCGGGGTCGACCGTGTACTCGGTGTTGGCGAGCGGGTCAGTTTCGCCCTGAACGTTCACCTTGAGGGTATCCAGCTTGACAGTCAGACCAGCGCTCGGGGTATCGACGAACTTGAAGGAATTGGCCTTGGCCGGCACGGTGCCCTCAAGCGTGTAAGTGATGGTGGCGCCCACGTACGGGTTCAGGTCACTCGCGGACTTGCTCGGCTTCTGTGGGGTGGACGGCTTGACCACGGCCTTGCCCAGCGTCTGATTGTTCGCACCCAACTTCGTGTACGCGGTGCCGTTGACGGTCACCTGGGTGCCGACGATAGCCAGCGGGGAGCCGGCGTCCGTGGCGGGTTCAGTATCCGTCTTGGAAACAATCAGGTACAGACCCTCGTCAAGGCCGGAGAAGACGACTTTGTCGTTATCATTGGCAACCGTCTGGGACGGGTCCACGGCCGTCTTGCCATCCAGCTTGCCGGCCAGGCTCTGGACGAACGATTCCATGGTCGCGGAGGCGTTCGGCAGCGTTGCCGGGGTGTTGGTGTAGTAGCCGGTGGTGCCCGCCACATAGGCCAGCGGATCACCGTAGCCCTTGTACTCCGGAGTATTAGTCACTGTGGCGCCCAGCACGTTCTCGGCATCCGTCTTCCAAGCCTGGTCCGTCGTCACGCCGACGGACGCGAGCTTGTCGTTCTCGACCTTCGCACTGACAGTGTCATAGGAACCGATCTTGTACGCAGTGTACACGGTACCCTTCACGGTCTTGCCGCTCAGGGTGATGGACGCGGTATCCGCCGCGTTGGCGGCGGTGGCGCCGAACGCCATGCCGCCCAACAGGGTCGCCGCCGCAGCGACGCCCGCGAAAAGCTTCCTCAACTTCATGAGAAGCCCTCTCTTCCTTTACTTTGTACTTGTTTTCTGCAATCACGGAGACTCCGGTCCTTCTGCCAAGGGACTTCGCAATCTCCGTACACCTTTAATGTGTTTTCTCCGGGGAGAGGAGCCTTTGTCGACTCCCCTCAGTCCGCCTTCGGCGGCCAGCTCCCCTCCCTGAGGGGAGCCAGGGGCGGCCGCCTCAGGCTGTTCGGGTCAGACGAGCTGACGCTTGCGCCAGACGGTGTAGCCGGCACCGGCCAACAAGGCCAACAGGCCAAGGCCACCGCCGTAGATCAGCCAGTCACGGGCCGAGCGGCCACCGGTCACCGGCAAGCTAGACACGGCGACAAAGACGTTCGTGAAGTCAGCCGACTTTGGATTATCCGTCTTATCGGAATCGCCGTCGGCGTACACGTACTCGACATTGGTCTTGTAGCCGGAGCCGTCAGTCTTCTTGCTCACCGTGACCTTGACGGTCACCGTATCGGTGTCGTACTTCCAGCCCGCGGGATTGCCCGACTGATCCTCGGAAACTGTGAACTCGTAGACGGCCGAAGTCGTACCGGTCGGGGCCTTGAGCTGCAACGTCGAACCGTCCGGGAACTTGGCATCCGCCGGGGTGCCAATGGTCTGTAAGTCGGACTTGGACGCGGTCGCGGTCAACGAGCCGTTGCTATCCTTCGGCCAGGTCACGCCATCCTTGCACGCGGCGTTACTTTTGGCGCAGGTCAGGTTGAATGTGAAGTCCTTGGACGCGGCGGCACCCTGCACGGTCTTGCTCACCTTGACGTTTGCATTGACATCAAGATCAACACGGTTCAACGTGTTCGTGATAGTCACGTCATATGTCTTAACGTTGTCGAACTTCGTCATGTTCGGCTCAGCCTTCCACAGATCGTCGGCAGTGATGGTCACCGTCTGGCTCTGGCTGTAGGACGCCGTGTAACCGTCTACATTGGTTTCTTCCACAAAGTAGGTGCCTGGGGCCAAGTTCCCCAAGGAACCAGTCCAGCCACCATCCTTGGCCAGGGTGAGGGTATCGACCTTCTGGCCGTCGTCGGCATGGTCACCCTTGTAGATGTTGACCGTCACCTTCGAGCCATCCTTTGGCTCGGAATCGGTCGGATCCCATTTCTTGGTCACCTGAATCTTGCCGGTCTTCACCTGCAGGACAGGCTTCTGATATGTCACGTTATCCTTCGACACGCAATCCTTCGCGACATTGTTGACTGCGGTGCACTCGGAATACGCTAAATGGGCCTCCGCGTTGGAATAGAAACCGTCCTTGTTTTCCGAATCTGTACCGGTACCAGTTTCACCCTGATGCACGGTGTTATCCGTATCCGTGTAGCCGCCCTTTTCGGACTGCTTGTTCGACGCATACGTCTCATACGCCTTATCGGAAGGCTTGACCTTGAACTGCACCGAATAGGTCACGTCCTTGGCCAGCGTGAAGCCGTCCCTGAACGTCACTGTCACCGTACGGGTAGCGACATCATAGGTCTTGGACGCCACTTCGGCATCAACATTCGACCTGTCACTCGTAACCACCGTAACGCCAGACGTAATCTCACCAGACTGCTTGTCATACTCGAACAACGGGTCGGCATAGTCGGACAGGGTATCGACGATGCTCACCTTGCCATACGACTTCGTCGTGGTCGTGGTGATGATCTGGCCGAGGTCCTTGAACACCTGAGCCAACTCACTGGAAGTGGTCTTCGGGTAGGCCTTAATCAGCTGGTCCTTGACCGTAGCGGACTTGTTGGCATTCTCACGCGCGGTCAACGCCTCCAGAGGAGAGACCCAACCAGCAGTTTGGCTGAACGAATGATTGCGCAAGTCATAATTGCTTCCGCTAACCGAGTCAGCATCCGGATTCACGTACACCGTCGTCGGCATGTCGACGCCAACATTAAGTATGTTCCAGCCAGCTTTCGCCAACTGTTTACCAGCGATCACCGAAGCGTTATATACGGAACGGGCGGAATCGTTATCGTCACATGTCTGCAAGCCAAGCACACCGCAGCTGTAGACGTTAGTCTCTTTCCAACCTTTATTACCGGGGTCGCCATCGGTAAGGAACACGACATACTTGGTCGCGCCAGGCCTTGTGCTGATATTGCTTACCCGCTCAAGACCTTTCTCCCAATGGGTAGCACCGTTAGCGGTCAGCCCGTTAACGACCTCATCGAGGTCGGCCTTCGTAGACAGCACTGACGTACCATCCAATCCAAGACCGCTCGCGAACGTAATCACATGCACCTGCGCGTCAATCTTGTCAGGCGAGTTGAACAGCACAGACGACAAACCACCGTTATCGGTAATCGCATTCTGCATGTTCTTCAGACGCGTGGAATTGCCAACCTTGTCGTTCATGCTTCCGGAAGTATCCAGCACGAACGCCACATCGATCTTGGCCTTTTCACCGGAAGTCGTGGTACCGGAGACCGTGTTGCCCTTGACATTCAGGCTCAGGGTGTAGGAATCCTTCTGACCAGTAGCCGCGGAATCCACCGCATCCTTCGAAATCGACTTCTGAATCTTCGGGGTGTCCAGCTTGACCTTCTTGGTCACGACCCACTTACCGTGCGCGGACTTCTCTGACGCGACGCTGACGGTCACATACCGGTTGCCGGTCGCAGTATCAATCTGAGGAGTTGCATCGTATTCACCGCAATCGCCATCACAGGTGAACGAGACATTGTAATCATTCCAATTAGTGTTTTCGCTGGCGGACAGAGTGAACTTCACCTGTTCGGACGTGTCCGTATCCGACAGCATGTTCACCACTTTGCTGGTAGCGGAATTAGAACCGGTTACGCCACCGGTCTGCTCGGAACCATAGGTCTGCGACTCGACCTTGCCAGCAAACGTATCAGAAGCGTTGTTCGTGGTCACAGTGGTCTCCGCATTGGAGAACAGCACGCCGAAGATCGCCGCCTGAATCTCGCGCCCATAATGGACCCCCATCGTCACCGATACGGTATCCGGTGACTTGGTCTTGTACAGGTATATGCCTGGATTGGCACCAGTCCTCACACCACCACCGGTCACGGTCTTGTGGTCAGCGGAGAACGTCTGATCACCGAACGCATAATTCTTGTAGTTGGCATCACCCTGTTGCGGGAACTGGGCCACTTGCTCGATCTCGTTTGAAGAAGTGAACGAGCTCTCATCGTTGTTCGTGCTCTCGGCATCCGCCATCATAAACGAATAATTGCCGGTGATTTCACTGCCATCAGCATTTACGATCTTGATGTCCGTCAGCTCTACCGTGGACTCGGTATTGTAAGATCCGGTTATCTGATACAGAGCAGGCTTGGTTCCTTCAGGGAAACCGGCATAACCGTAATGGCCGAACGCCGCTTTATTCCAAGTAGGCACGGCGGCCGAACGCAACTTACGACCACCCGTATACTTGATGTTGAACTTCATCGTCAACGAGTCCGAAAGCTTCACGCTCATGGGCTGAAGCTGGTCCTTGTCCGCGGTGAAGTTCGTCATATCCAGCCAGCACACGTTATTCAGTCCAGAGGCAACGTTACCTGCATACACACAGCTGCCATTCGTGGCTTCGGCTGCCTGCGTGTTCAACGTCGAAGTCGGAGCAGGAGCCGTCTGCTCGGTGAGTTCCGAGGCGGCAGCATCGGTATCGGCACTTGCGGCGTCATCAGACTTGGTCGCATCGGCCTTGGTCGAATCATCCTTGTTACCGGTATCCGTACCGGCGTCCTTACTGTCGGTGTTTGCCGGAGTTTCGGTTTGGGCGGTGGACTGCTGGGTATCGGCCGCAGACTGGTCATCGGCCATGGCGGTCGCGCTCACGCCGGCGACGCCGCCAAGCATCGCTACGGCGGCCACGACGGCCACTAGCCGTTTGCCACTCTTGCTCGCTGCGGCCCCTACCGCAGCGAACCATTCTGCAATTCTCTTCATAGCCTTGCCTGTCTCTTACGATCGCGTACGCCAAAGCCTGGCGTCACACCTACAAGGCGTTACGTTATCAAGCAAAAAGCACGAATGCGTCCACCCGGATAGAGGGAAATTCTTACCCGATATTGAAAAGAACCTTGGAATTTCTGAAAAGTGGCACCCTCGTCATCCACCCTACGATAACGGACTTTTTCGTCCCTGTGGGGCGTGCTGCTCCCACAATTCGGGAATAGGGGCAGATTTGCTGCCGCTACGTGGGGCGCGGAGTTACCGTCGGCCGTCAGCATGCCACCGTTCTGTGTGTGCAATGCCACATGGTCACACGTCGTTACGCATATGCGAAGACATGCTACATGCAATTTCTGTGAACGCAAACATACGACTCACCAAGGCCGTGTTCTGTTGCGGGCGGTGGCGTTACGGGCAATGTTGTGGGTAGCCCCTTGGCCACAAACCTATATATAAGGTCATAAGATACGAATCTGCGTTACGTCGTGGGTGAAGAGGACCTCATTCCTCGGCATACCGCTGTTTGCAGATTCTGTTCTACTGCGCTATATCCTGATTTTCAGTATTTTCAGGGTATAGAGAGTTCCATAGAGCATGCTGCGCCCTGATTCCGATGATTATCGAGGTATAGAACGCGCTTCGGCCCAACAACCATATGCCCCAAAGGCGGCAACAATTACAAGTTATCCCGCACCATCGCAACGACATCATGATTGATTTTGTTGATGACAGGGTCGGCAAGCATCTCATCAAGAGTCATCCAGCGGCAGTCCTTGGCACCAACATGGAACTCAGTGGAACGCCAGGCGTCAGGCATTACCGTTACGCTAGCGCGGTATAGCGTGTATTCGTAATAACGAACCTCTCCATCATGCTCCGTGGATGGCTTCTCAGAATCCTTCACACAAATGTGAGACAGAGTAAAGTCTTTAGCAGGAATTCCGAATTCATCGGCAAAATACGTCGTCAGCTGACGAACATCCTCATCAGTACTGCTTGCGGTTGCATGATTAGGGAAAAAGTCGCATCCCCAACCTAAATCACGATACAGAAGATATCGGTTAGCGTCTTTCACCGCAATGATCGAGCTTCTTCGTTCGGTTCTATCCATGTTGGCGATATCCTCATACAGTGTTATGGCATCATACTTATTTCTGCAAGCAGTGATCAAACTTCATATTCCATAGAACATGAAGATAATGCTCAATGCAAGGAGCAATCCTTGAAAAATTTGGTCGAGTCCAGATGTGAGAGCAGCAGGAATGTAAAACAATCCTTCGATGATGATGACAACCCCATTGGCAATCGGGCCGAAACCAATCTGCTCTTTGTGCTCAAAGAGCCTGGCACGCAGTTCAGCTTCGTCGATTCTCAACACCATGAGTATTAATACTACTCGGGGTAGCTCACCCTTCCGGTATCCCCAATTAGATACACCAACATATAGATAGTGGAGCGGATGACGGGAATCGAACCCGCGTAATCAGTTTGGAAGACTGAGGCTCTACCATTGAGCTACATCCGCGTAAACGTCGCTTTTGGCGACTTGGGTTATTATACATATTTCTGTGGGGATGGCAACCGCGCCTGTCGCAGGGTTGTCACACGGCAAGACTACATGACCGCTTCGAGACAACGGGACGAACTACACTGCCGAAACGTATTCAAGAAAACGGAGAGGGTTCGATCAGACCATAACCTATGATCTCGTCTCGCTATCCATCATCATGATGATTGCAGTGGCGCGTCCTATCATCACGCAGCTTATTCCCGGCAAACCCATGCCGCAGACCGTGCTGCTGCTGGTGTTCGGGGCGATATTCGGACCATTCATCCTAGATAAAATCTGGGTGACCAAAGCCGTTGAACTGCTCAGCGAACTGGGTCTGGCGTTCCTGTTCCAGCTTGATGTGGTGCTGGGCGCGTTCGCGGCCGGCTTCATCCTGCGATTCGTCACGCCGAACGGCAACCATACATTGAACCTGAAGCTCGAAGGCGTGGGCTATGGCTTCCTTATTCCCGTGTTTTTCGTGGTTTCCGGCGCATCCATTGACGTGAAAGCGGTCGTGGCCAATCCTGCACTACTCATCACCTTCATCATCATGCTGCTGGTGCGCGCGGTGCTATTTTTTGTGGCCACGACGCTCGACCATCGAGTCAACCCACTCGACCCGCAGGATAAGCTCACCGTTTCGCTGTATTGCACAACGGCTCTGCCGCTGATTGTGGCCGTGACTTCTCTTGCGGTGCAGGGCGGCACCATGCACCAAACCACCGCGTCAACGCTGGTGGCTGCCGGCGCCGTGACCGTATTCCTCATGCCGCTCCTCGGCGGATTGACATCCAAATTGATGAAAGGTGAGACCCGACTCATCGCGCCGACGGCCTGAACGACGCGCACGGGGGAAGAAAAACGATAACTCACTGAGTCGATGCACAGGCTGATACCGGCGCGGCGCAGCTTCTTGGCGAGCGCGGCGAGGTCCTCGTTGGTGCCGAGCTTCGGGTCTACAGTGTCGAAGCCCTGGACCGCATAGCCACCGTCATTGTTCGGGTGGGGCATGTCGAGCAGCGGCATGAGGTGCAGGTAGGTGAGCTTCTGCTCCTTGAGGTACGGGATCTTATCGGCAAGCTTCTTGAGATCCCCGGCAAACAGGTCGGTGTACATGGTCATGCCGAACATGTTGCCGCGCTTGTACCAATCCGGGTCTTGTTCGCGGGACTTGTCGAGACGCTTCAGGTCGGCGGGACGGTCAGCATAGGCCTCAGCCATGCTGTCGACGAGAGAGTCGAAGGCATCATGGTCGTTGTACAGACTCATGAAGAGCCGCTCAAGTTCATCCTTATGAGCTGCGAAGCGGGTATTGAAAACAGTGCCGGTATGCCTTTTCTTTGCCTTATTCTGCGCGATTGACTTCTCTGCCTGTGCCGACTGGCTGCTCTGAGCCACCGGAAACTCCTTCGTCTCTGCCCGCTGCTCGCGTCAATCGTTTGACACGTTGCGTCAACTATATCAAACCGGTTCGATGCATGTAACCGAGGACGCGCCGAAGAGAAGCTGAAATTTCGCACCGTTCAGCGGATTTCGCGCGAATTATTACCGGATTGAATCATCACCACGGCGGACGCAACCGGGCCATCATGGCTCAGGGAGATGCGGACGTCGGGGATCAAACCCAAGTAATCAGTCTGGAACGCCGGCGATGCGTCACCGCTCAACGACACATGCGGCACACCGCGCGAATCATCGAGAATCTCAATCTCGCGCCACGGGAAATTATCCAGCGTGAACGGGAACGGCGCACCCCCCAGAAAATCACACCACGCTTTAAGGAACGCCTCTTTGCCGGCCCACTTGGCGGCCAGATGGACAGCTTCGCCATCGTTTTTTTGCCTTGCGCGGTCCGCCGCCTGCCGCACCTCGCGCACGGAAAACAGCGCACGCATGTGCGAGCCCGGCTGCCCCAACTGCTCAGCGAACGCGGCCACATCCACCACGTCATGCCCCAAACCAAATGTGTTCATGGTTCCCATTGTCCACCGCTTCGCGCGCAAGTTCCACATTCCATCAAAATTGAGCTCTAATTCCATTTCAAGGGGCTGATTTGAGCTTTTCCGAATATCTATCTCCGTTTCGAGGGGCCGGTCATCCTTTACACCACAAGTATCCACAGCATAATGCCAACGCCATTCCGCCATTTTTGCGCCTCGTCTACTTGGACACCAGCCCCTTGAAACGGAAGTAGACCTCCGAAGAAACGTAAATCAGCCCCTCGAAATGCAGAAAGCCGCGCGAACACGCCATAATGGCTGTATGGCACAACGGCAATTGATACGCACCACCGCGGAAACACCCATCGGTCGGATGATGATGGCTTCAGACGGTGAGGCGCTCACCGAGCTATGCCTCGAGGACTGGTGGTGGGCCGCCAAGAACCGGCAGAAAGACAACTGTACGCCAGATTCCGAACTCGAGGTGTTCCGCATAACCCGCGACTGGCTGCAGGCCTACTTTGCAGACGAACGCCCAAGCCTCAGCCAGGCCCCACCGATGAATCCGGCGGCCACTCCGTTCCAGCATGAAGTATGGCAACTCGTTGCAGAGATTCCTTACGGCATGACGGCCAGTTACGGAGAGATAGCCGCCGAGCTGTCCGAACGCCGCGGCGGCGGGCGAATGGCTGCGCAAGCGGTTGGAGGTGCGGTCAAGCGCAATCCGATCACCATCATCGTGCCTTGCCATCGCGTGGTCGGATCAGGCCGTGCGTTTGGCGGCTATGGCGGCCGGCTCGACATCAAGGCCGAACTGCTCGAGCACGAGGGCGTGGATATGACGCGATTCGATCTGCTCGATATCCGGCCGGTATAAATCGGCACTCAACGCCCACGGCAAACGACAACCGGCACTCAGCACAGGGCTCCGCCCCGACCACCCAACAATTTCCCGAGTCATGCCGAGAAACCCATACGGAATTGTTCACCATCAGTGCGCCATCGGCACCCATACAATCCCTACAATGGAAAGCACATGGCAGCAGACAAACCGCAGCTGTGCATGAACTTGGGGCCGCAGGGCCATAAGCAAAATCGGGAGGCGTGTATGACAGGCATCATCGACTATGCACGCACCGAGTTGCGCCCGTTCTCCGAATTGCCGTTCAATGAAATCGACGCCCTGATTATCGCCACACTCATCTATGAAGACGTGGCCAACATCTGCCCCACGCTGATGCTTGATGAGCAGCAGCAATCCGGCTCCTTCGCCACTCGCATCCGCGCATTTGAGCCCGAACATCCGCTGATATGGCTCAAAGGGCTCTGGCATACGGCAATGGAATCAATCAGCCTCAAAGAGGCCAACCAAGAATTGCATCGTTCAATCGATACATCGGAGGATGACAAACCTCACGAAGCCCAAATGGTCTCGGTGATCGACCCACATCTCACCCATACCCTGTTCGAAGAGGCCGGCAATAATCCACGCTTTGCTGGCATACGGCTGGGAGCCGTCGTAGAGCATGTCAACCGCGGCGAGCAAACCCAATTTGCCGCGGCGACGTTCCAACTGCCCGACGGGCACAACCGTCGCAATCCTACGCATAAAGGCACCATGGTCCTCTCCTTCCGCGGAACCGACGATTCGCTGATTGGCTGGAAAGAGGATTTCAACATGGCTTTCCAGTACCCAGTGCCGGCCCAACGCGCGGCCAGCGCGTATCTGGATACAGTGGCCCGACTATGGGACGGTCCGATCGTTCTGGTAGGCCACTCCAAAGGCGGCAATCTGGCGATTTATGCGGCGATGAACGCCGACGCCAAAGTCCAAAACCGCATTCGGCATATCTATTCGCTGGACGGCCCCGGCTTCCCCTCGGAAATCGTGACCAGCCCCGCCTACCGCAGGATCCAGCCAAAGGTGACGAAAATCGTGCCGAGCTCATCGATTGTGGGCATGATTTTCGAGACTCCTGAACCATGCCGTGTGGTGTCTTCCGATTCGGATGGCATTATGCAGCATTCCGCATTCACCTGGCTGGTGGACGGCGATCAGTTCGTCACCGAGCCCGATCTCAGCTCCAGCTCCCAACTGTTCAACGAAGAGTTGAATCATTGGGTTGGCGCGCTTACGCCGGAACAGCGCGAGCGTGCAGTGGACGCCCTGTTCACCGTGCTGCACTCCAATGGCGCCACGACGTTCAGCGAAGTGATGAGCAATTTCCCCGCTTCAATCCCCTCCATGCTTGGCGCGTTCGTGGGACTTACCCCCGAGGATCGGCGGCATTTAGCCGAAGCAGTGCCCATTCTGATCAAGGCCGCCACCGCCAAACACAAGACAGATTCCGCCAACGCCAAGGCAGCGGCAGACGCCGACGAACCAAACGGCACACCCGCTACCGAGCAGAAGAACGAACCCAACGATAAACCCACAGATGTCTAGAGATACTAGTTATAGTGTCCAATAACTTATTGGACAGCGTGACTATTAGCGCAATGTGTCAGGAGGAAGAGATGCCGCGTCCACGTCATGATTCCGAGGTGCTGCCAGCCAAAGAGCGCCTCGAAAACGCTTTCTGGGAACTACTCGCCGACCGCGACTACCGCAAAATCACCGTTACCGATGTGGTAAGCGAGGCCGGAGTCAACCGCAATTCGTTCTATTACCACTTCTCCGGACTGCCGGAACTGGCCGATTCCGCCATTCTGCATCAGGTCGAATCCATCCCGATCAACCGCACCCCCGACCCGAACGGCAACCCCGAGGAGCAGTGGCGCGAACGTATCACCGCCACGCTCGCCAACCCGGAACAGCGCCAGCGTCTCGACCGATTGGCTCTGCTGGCCGGCCCGCACAGCACGCTGGAACTGACTGAATCCCTGCGCGATTTCTGCCGACTGCAGATGATCAGCATGCTGCAACGAGACCCCGAACATCTTGACCTCACAACCGATCTCATGATTGAATTCACCGTAGGCGGCATGCTTGCAGTGCTTCAGCGCTGGCCCAAGCTGAGCGGTACCATCGAGATCAAGGATCTGCTCAAGGAAGACGTGGCCGTGCTGGCCATGGGCATCTATCTGGCCATGAGCCGCGAAGACATGCTCGATTACTGGAACCGCATCTTTGCACACGGTCCACAGAACAGCAACAATACTGCTGCCGGCCATCACAACTAGGGTGTGTTTACACTAGTCGGGTTTTTGGCCGTGTTCTCCATGGAAACCAGGGACAAGGCGTTGGAGAAGGCGGAATCCGCCGCCAAGGACATGGAATCAAGGAAACTCAAGGAGGCCGCCAGATGCCTCAGGGAGGGCATCGGCGAGACGACGACCCACCTGCTCGACGACTACCCGCGCGAGCATCGCCGCCGCATCCGCGCCAACAACATGATCGAGCGGCTGAACAGGGAGATCCGCCGGCGCACGCGCGTGGTGGGCGGCTTCCCCGACGGGAACAGCGCGTTGATGCTCATATGCGCCCGCATCCGTCACGTCACCGCGAACGAATGGTCGACCCGCCGCTATCTCGACATGTCCCGGCTCGGTGACAACCTCGTGGAAGCGAACCGGTCATCGCGCCATGGACGGCCACGATCCAAAGTGCGCAACTTTTCGGACACTAGGGGCTGCGGACGTTTTCTTGGAGACCGAACGGAAAGATTTTCGTATGTCCGGTCTTGAGGAACGAGAGCGTGCGGTGGAGTTGTATTTCACCACGCCGATGACGACGGCCCAGGTGGTGGAGCATCTGGGTTATCCGACCAGGCAGTGTCTGGAGCGTTGGCTGGCGATGGATTCCCGGTATGCTGGCCATATGGCCAAACCCATCATCCCACTGGAGACCAGGCGAAGGGCAGTCGAGCTGGTGCTGGGCGGCATGCAGCAGAAGCAGGCCGCCAAACAGCTCGGCGTGAGCGTCGGCGCGGTGCATGGCTGGGTCAGGGCGTACCGCAAGGGCGGCATGGCCGCGTTGCAGCCCAAAAACAGGAACTCCGCGCAGGGCAATAAGCCCGCTGGCTCCCGTCGCTGGCCGTCCGCAGCCGATGATGATGACGCGGAGGCTTTGCGCCGCAGGGTCGAGGAACTGGAGCTGGAGAACGCGTTGATGCGGGAGGTGGTGGAGGTCGTAAAAAAAGACCCCGGCGCCGACCTGCGGCGCCTGTCGAACAGGGAGAAGACCCTGTTGATCGACCGGTTGAGGCCGGCGTATTCGCTCAGCTCGATGACATGCTTGCTCGCCATCGCGCCCAGCAGCTACCACTACCACCACGCCCGGCTCGGCGTTGACAAGTACGCCGGACTCAGGGCAGAGGTGGCCGGGGCGTTCGCCGATTCCAAGGGCAGGTACGGGTACCGCAGGATCAAGGCGGTGCTCAAGACCGGCGTATCGGAGAAGGTGGTCCGCAGGATCATGGCGGAGGAAGGGCTCGTGGCGCACGTGCCCAAGCGACGCAGGTATAGTTCCTACGAGGGCGAGACGACGCCGGCTCCCGCCAATCTCGTCGACCGGAACTTCACGGCCGAGCGTCCGAACGAGAAGTGGCTGACGGACATCAGCGAGATCAAGGCCAGGGACGGGAAGGTGTACCTCTCGCCGATGATCGACTGCTTCGATGGCAAGATCGTCGCATACACCGCCGGCTTCAGCCCCAACGCGGAGCTGGCCAACCGGATGCTGGAGAAAGCGGCCTCGACGCTGCCAGGGAACGCGCGTCCCCTGGTGCATTCCGACCGTGGATGCCACTGCCGGTGGCCCGGATGGCTCGGGCTCATGGAACGCTTCGGGCTGACGCGCTCCATGAGCGCGAAGGGCTGTTCGCCGGACAACGCGGCCGCGGAGGGATTCTTCGGCAGGATGAAGACCGAGGCGGTCTACCCCGAGAAGTGGGAGGAACACACCCGCAACGAGGTGCTCGCCTTGGTCGATGAGTACATACGCTGGTACAATGCTCATGTACGGTAAAGAAGCAAGCAACCGAAAACAATAGATAGACCGCCAGCACTACACTATTCCGAACCAAAGACCAAAAGATAAGCATTTTGAGAAAATCTAAACTTTTGGATTTTCCTACAATGCCGACTACGGCGGAATCCCTCCCACTCCTTATATATTTCTTTCTGTATACATTGAATTTGTATTTAGTAAAATGCAGACAACACCACGGATCGGCTTTTGGCTGGACAATTCCAACCAAACACCGCAGCAGACAGTAGAAACCATTCTGAACGTTAGGAAGCCGGTATGATTGTTACATATAAGGGGAAGAAAAATTTCTTTTAGATACTTGTTTTCCTAAAACTGATGTGATATAATAATTCAATTCCAGAAAAGGAGTAAAAAATATGCGGCAAGGTATTCTTAAATAAAACTATAATCAAATAGTGGGAACAAAGGATTATGATAGTCCCTTTTGTAGGGGCTTAGTTTTTTGTACCCAATTTAAGAATACTTTTGCCTTATCAATTTTGACATATCCCCAAAAACAGCACTCACAAACAGGTGTATGCTGTATATGTGTATGTCCGCAAATTATCATCCCCAGTGGTAAAAGTATTTTACTGCTGGGGATTTTTATGCCCTTCGGGGCAGTAAAGGGAGGACAATCACATGAAAATAATCAATATTGGAATTCTTGCCCATGTAGACGCTGGAAAGACGACCTTGACGGAGAGCCTGCTATATGCCAGCGGAGCCATTTCAGAACCGGGGAGCGTCGAAAAAGGGACAACGAGGACGGACACCATGTTTTTGGAGCGGCAGCGTGGGATTACCATTCAAGCGGCAGTCACTTCCTTCCAGTGGCACAGATGTAAAGTCAACATTGTGGATACGCCCGGCCACATGGATTTTTTGGCGGAGGTGTACCGCTCTTTGGCTGTTTTAGATGGGGCCATCTTGGTGATCTCCGCTAAAGATGGCGTGCAGGCCCAGACCCGTATTCTGTTCCATGCCCTGCGGAAAATGAACATTCCCACCGTTATCTTTATCAACAAGATCGACCAGGCTGGCGTTGATTTGCAGAGCGTGGTTCAGTCTGTTCGGGATAAGCTCTCCGCCGATATTATCATCAAGCAGACGGTGTCGCTGTCCCCGGAAATAGTCCTGGAGGAAAATACCGACATAGAAGCATGGGATGCGGTCATCGAAAATAACGATAAATTATTGGAAAAGTATATCGCAGGAGAACCAATCAGCCGGGAAAAACTTGTGCGGGAGGAACAGCGGCGGGTTCAAGACGCCTCCCTGTTCCCGGTCTATTATGGCAGCGCCAAAAAGGGCCTTGGCATTCAACCGTTGATGGATGCGGTGACAGGGCTGTTCCAACCGATTGGGGAACAGGGGAGCGCCGCCCTATGCGGCAGCGTTTTCAAGGTGGAGTATACAGATTGCGGCCAGCGGCGTGTCTATCTACGGCTATACAGCGGAACGCTGCGCCTGCGGGATACGGTGGCCCTGGCCGGGAGAGAAAAGCTGAAAATCACAGAGATGCGTATTCCATCCAAAGGGGAAATTGTTCGGACAGACACCGCTTATCCGGGTGAAATTGTTATCCTTCCCAGCGACAGCGTGAGGTTAAACGATGTATTAGGGGACCCAACCCGGCTCCCTCGTAAAAGGTGGCGTGAGGACCCCCTCCCCATGCTGCGGACGTCGATTGCGCCGAAAACGGCAGCGCAAAGAGAACGGCTGCTGGACGCTCTTACGCAACTTGCGGATACTGACCCGCTTTTGCGCTGCGAGGTGGATTCCATCACCCATGAGATCATTCTTTCTTTTTTGGGCCGGGTGCAGTTGGAGGTTGTTTCCGCTTTGCTGTCGGAAAAATACAAGCTTGAAACAGTGGTAAAGGAACCCACCGTCATTTATATGGAGCGGCCGCTCAAAGCAGCCAGCCACACCATCCATATCGAGGTGCCGCCCAACCCGTTTTGGGCATCCATCGGACTGTCTGTTACACCACTCCCGCTTGGCTCCGGTGTACAATACGAGAGCCGGGTTTCGCTGGGATACTTGAACCAGAGTTTTCAAAACGCTGTCAGGGATGGTATCCGTTACGGGCTGGAGCAGGGCTTGTTCGGCTGGAACGTAACGGACTGTAAGATTTGCTTTGAATACGGGCTTTATTACAGTCCGGTCAGCACGCCGGCGGACTTCCGCTCATTGGCCCCGATTGTATTGGAACAGGCATTGAAGGAATCAGGGACGCAACTGCTGGAACCTTATCTCTCCTTCACCCTCTATGCGCCCCGGGAATATCTTTCCAGGGCTTATCATGATGCACCGAAATACTGTGCCACCATCGAAACGGTCCAGGTAAAAAAGGATGAAGTTGTCTTTACTGGCGAGATTCCCGCCCGCTGTATACAGGCATACCGTACTGATCTGGCCTTTTACACCAACGGGCAGAGCGTATGCCTTACAGAACTGAAAGGGTATCAGGCCGCTGTCGGCAAGCCAGTCATCCAGCCCCGCCGTCCAAACAGCCGCCTGGACAAGGTGCGCTATATGTTTCAGAAGATAATGTAACGTCTTGCGCAATGCAAGCGTTCATTGGGGCTGCGGACGTTTTCTTGGAGACCGAACGGAAAGATTTTCGTATGTCCGGTCTTGAGGAACGAGAGCGTGCGGTGGAGTTGTATTTCACCACGCCGATGACGACGGCCCAGGTGGTGGAGCATCTGGGTTATCCGACCAGGCAGTGTCTGGAGCGTTGGCTGGCGATGGATTCCCGGTATGCTGGCCATATGGCCAAACCCATCATCCCACTGGAGACCAGGCGAAGGGCAGTCGAGCTGGTGCTGGGCGGCATGCAGCAGAAGCAGGCCGCCAAACAGCTCGGCGTGAGCGTCGGCGCGGTGCATGGCTGGGTCAGGGCGTACCGCAAGGGCGGCATGGCCGCGTTGCAGCCCAAAAACAGGAACTCCGCGCAGGGCAATAAGCCCGCTGGCTCCCGTCGCTGGCCGTCCGCAGCCGATGATGATGACGCGGAGGCTTTGCGCCGCAGGGTCGAGGAACTGGAGCTGGAGAACGCGTTGATGCGGGAGGTGGTGGAGGTCGTAAAAAAAGACCCCGGCGCCGACCTGCGGCGCCTGTCGAACAGGGAGAAGACCCTGTTGATCGACCGGTTGAGGCCGGCGTATTCGCTCAGCTCGATGACATGCTTGCTCGCCATCGCGCCCAGCAGCTACCACTACCACCACGCCCGGCTCGGCGTTGACAAGTACGCCGGACTCAGGGCAGAGGTGGCCGGGGCGTTCGCCGATTCCAAGGGCAGGTACGGGTACCGCAGGATCAAGGCGGTGCTCAAGACCGGCGTATCGGAGAAGGTGGTCCGCAGGATCATGGCGGAGGAAGGGCTCGTGGCGCACGTGCCCAAGCGACGCAGGTATAGTTCCTACGAGGGCGAGACGACGCCGGCTCCCGCCAATCTCGTCGACCGGAACTTCACGGCCGAGCGTCCGAACGAGAAGTGGCTGACGGACATCAGCGAGATCAAGGCCAGGGACGGGAAGGTGTACCTCTCGCCGATGATCGACTGCTTCGATGGCAAGATCGTCGCATACACCGCCGGCTTCAGCCCCAACGCGGAGCTGGCCAACCGGATGCTGGAGAAAGCGGCCTCGACGCTGCCAGGGAACGCGCGTCCCCTGGTGCATTCCGACCGTGGATGCCACTGCCGGTGGCCCGGATGGCTCGGGCTCATGGAACGCTTCGGGCTGACGCGCTCCATGAGCGCGAAGGGCTGTTCGCCGGACAACGCGGCCGCGGAGGGATTCTTCGGCAGGATGAAGACCGAGGCGGTCTACCCCGAGAAGTGGGAGGAACACACCCGCAACGAGGTGCTCGCCTTGGTCGATGAGTACATACGCTGGTACAACCACGAGCGCATCAAACAGTCGCTTGGTTGGATGAGCCCGGTACAATACCGTCAAAGCCAAGGAATGGCTGCGTGATTATCTCCAAGAAAACGTCCGCAGCCCCCCCACCAACAGTGGCAGCGCCGCTCAAACAGTAACGGAACCCTGATACCACAGCACACACCAGCCGACAGCGGCAGACGACACCCACCACACGATTTTGAGTACACTATAGAATCATTACTCCAGAATGCACAATTTCAAGTATACTGAAAATCAACGTCGATTTAACGACTGTTTTGCAATACACTAGAAATCGGAGGCGTGGAGATGACGGGGTATATCGCACGAGACAAGCTCACCGACACGCTGCGCAGCCACCGGAACACCCCGGAGATCAAGGTGCTTACCGGCGTCCGACGGTGCGGGAAAAGCACGCTGCTGGAACATTATGCGCAATCACTGCTCGACGACGGCGTTCCCGCGAGCAATATCTTCACCCGTCGCTTCGATTCCTTCGACACGCCCATCGGATATTCGGCGACCGACCTGCACGCCGACCTGATGCAAGCCACGCAAGAATCCCGAACCGGCCCCTTCTACGTTTTCCTCGATGAGATACAGGACGTTCCCGGATGGGAGGAAGTGGTTCGCCGGCTGCATTCCCGTGACGACACCGACGTGTATATCACCGGATCGAACGCACGGCTGCTATCCGGCGAACTGGCGACCCATCTGACGGGTCGCTACATCACCATCCCCGTATATCCGCTCTCCTTCGACGAATACCAACGCCATCATCGGGCTCAGGGAACCACGGATTCCACGGACCAGCTGTTCTCCAAATACATGATGTTCGGCGGCATGCCCGGCCTGTTCGCCACCGGCCAGCCGGACCAGGACAAGGCGACCGAAATACTCACCTCAATATACGAATCCATTGTGATGAAGGACGTGGCGGGAAGGTACGGCATCCGCGACATCGCCACATTGGAAAAACTCAGCCGATATCTGTTCTCAACGTCGGGAAACCTGTTCTCCGTCAACAAGGTCGCCAACACGCTCACAAGCGCCGGCGCGAACGCCTCCTACGCCACCGTCGACAACCAGATCAGCGCGCTCGAACGCTCGTTCATCGTCTACAGCGCGCAACAGGAACGCATGCGAGGCAAGGAACTGCTGCGCCCGCAACGCAAGTTCTACCCCGTCGACAACGGTTTTCGCAATCTCGCCACGGGTTTCAACGGCTCGGATCGTGGAGCCCAGCTCGAAGGCATCGTCTTCATGGAACTGCAGCGACGCGGTTACGATGTCACCATCGGATCGCTGCCCGACGGCGAAATCGATTTCATCGCGAAGCGCGGAAACAACAAGCAGTACATTCAGGTCACGTTGAACATGACCGAGGAGCAGACCCGGGAGCGGGAATTAGACCCGCTGCGGCGATTGGGCGACGCATTCCCCCGCACGGTGCTCACCCTCGACTGGCATAGCGAGGGCATGACCGACGAAGGCATCCATATCACCAACGTCATGGATTGGCTCTGCTCGTAGGAACGCGCCGGATACGACGACACGCCGAAGGGGTGCTCACGGAACGGCGGATAGGTTTCGCACAATGGCGGAATTCCAATGGTTGCTTTTCGGCAACAACGGTTCTGTGAGCACCCCTTCGGCGTGTCGCGGAGTCGGAAGAGCAAGCAAGCAGTTCCGACGTCACTGCTTGACGGCACCGGCCGCTAAACCGGACTGCCAGTACCGTTGCAGGAACAGGAACGATATCGCCAGCGGGACGACGGCAAGCAACGACCCGGTCAGAATAAGATTATTCGGCACCTGCTGAGCCGAAGGATCGGAGGCCATCTTGAGCCATACGTTCAAACCGACGGTAAGCGGATAGTCATCCGTGTTGGACAACATGATCAGCGGCAGGAAATAATTGTTCCATACGCTGACCAACGCGAAGAGCAGCACGGTCACAAACCCCGGCGACAACAGCGGGAAAGCCACTTTCCAGAAAATCGTCCACGTATTGGCACCGTCAAGACGCGCCGCCTCGACCAGAGATTGCGGAATGGATGTCTGTGCGTAGATGATCATCAGGTATAAGCCGAACGGATTCGACAGCTGCGGTATGATGACCGCCAACGGCGTGTTCACCAATCCGATCTTCGCATACATCAGAAACAGCGGAACGGTGATGACCGTGGATGGAATCGACATGAAAATCAGGGTGATCCACAGCAGCATATTGCGGCCGGGAAATCTCATGGTCGCGATGGCGTACCCGGCGAAAGCGGCAAGAATGGTGGAGCCCAAGCCGGCGACGACCGCATAAAGAATCGAGTTCAGCAGCCATCGCGTATACACGCCCTCCTGAAAGGTAAATGTGTCCACGATGTTCTGGAAGAACACGTTTTCGTCATCGAACCATAAGCCGAACGACGCGTATAGGCCTTCATTGGTTTTCGTGGAGGAAAACACCAGCCAGATCAGCGGAATAACGCAATACAGCAACATCAGCAGCATGATGAGATGGAGGAGTACGTTCATGCCTTTTTGTTGGGGCGTCAGCTTGATGAGAGGACCATCCGTTTGACGGTTCTTCAGTTTGCGCTCATACTCCTTGCGCCTCCATCGGTTGACCAGGCGCGTCCCCCATGACGCAGCAGAGGCATTCGTCGTTGCCATATTACCGTTCCTCCCAACGTGAACCGAACAGCTTCACTGCCGCCACGATCAGCATCGTGATGGATCCGACGACAAGCGACACAGCTGCGGCATAATTGATATCCTGCCCGGTGAACGCCAAATTATAGGTGTACATATTGGGCGTGTAATAACTATTGATGACTTCGGGAACCAGCGTCTTCAAAATGTTCGGTTCGTTGAACAGCTGGTATGAGCCGATGATGGAAAACAGCAATGTCATGATCACGGTGCTGCGAATCATCGGAATCTTCACCGACCATGCGATGCGGAATTCGGACGCACCGTCGATGCGCGCCGATTCGTATAACTCGCCGGGAATGACGCGGAGCGAAGCATAGAAAATCAGCATGTTATATCCCATAAAGCACCACCGTGCAATATTGGAGATGGAAAACAGCATGGCGTCGGCGGACAGCAGGTTCGGCGCCTGCGCTCCGAACATTTGGAAAAACTGACCGATCAGGCCATTGCGCTGACCGTAAATGTATCCCCACATCAATGCCGCAATCACACCGGGCACCGCATATGGGAGGAACAACAGCATACGGGGAATGGCGATGTGACGGATCCTGCCGGAGTCGAGAATCAGGGCCGCCAGCAATGCCAGCGCCAGCATCAGCGGCACCTGAATAAGGAAGTAGAGGCTCACCCGCCCGAAACTCTCCCACAGTTTCGCGTCGCTCACAGCGCGGACGAAATTCTTGAGACCGACGAATCGTGAGCCGCCGACCATCCGTTCCTTGAAGAAACTGAGGTATAAGGCGTACAGGATGGGAAGAATCGTTCCCATCAGAAATACGACCACGTATGGCAAACAGTAGAGCATACCGACATACTGCTGCTTTTCTTTCCTGAGTGGCATCCGCTCGTCTCCATCGGCTGCGTGAGTCATGCTCATTCTCCTTCATTGCCGCGCCCTCGGATGGCGGCCGTCATCGCGACCGCCGCCCGAGAATCACGAATCCTACTTATCAACGACGTTGAATCCTTGGTCTTCGGCATACGTCTCCAGATTCGACTGCCACTTGCCCAAGGCGTTGTACAGGTCACCGTCCTCAGTGAGTTCCGGCACCACCGTGTCCACGAATTCCTGAGCGTATTGGGAGTTGAAAGGAAGCACGTCCCAATCGTCGTTGATCTTCGACGCGGATTCGAAGTACACGGCCTTGACCTTCTCCCCTCGGAAGAAGTCGTCCGTGATATTGGCCTGTTCGGAGTCGGTCTGGAAGGACTTCGCCGCATTGAAATAGCTGCCGCCGTAGGACTGCCACGCTTCGATGGCGTCCGGATCGGAGCTGACCCAGTTCATATACGCTATCGCCGCGGCCTGTTTCTCCTTCGGGCATGCTGAGGTCATGGCCAGCATGCTTCCGCCGATGGTGGCCGTTTTCAGGTCGGCGGAGGAGTCGCCGTATGCCGGCGGCAGTTCCACGGTCATCTTGCCTTCAAGCGAGGGCATGTTGCTGGCGATCAGCGCGCCGCGCCAGCAACCGTCGATCCATGTGGCGTAGCGTCCGTCGAGGAAATCCCGGGTGAACTGATCGGTGCCGGTCGCCGTCGCTTCGATGACGCCTTCGTCGATCATGCGCTGGATGCGTTCCATGACCCCCTTGGTCTCGTCGTTCTGCATGTCGAAGGACACGTTTTCCGTACCGTCAACGGAATAGGTTTTGACGCCTGCCGCGCGGAAGAAGTAGTCCATGAAATGTGCATTGCTGGTGTCGAAGACTCCCATGTATTTTGTCGGGTCCGCCTCGTGCAGCTTCTTGCCGGCTTCCTCGAACTCGTCCCATGTGGTCGGGACGTCGATGCCATATTCCTCCAGGATGTCCGCACGCACATACATCGCGACAGGGGCCTGATCGGAGGGAATGCCATAGAGTCCGTCGCCCATGTGGACCGCATTCCAGGCCGCATCGGCGTAGAGCGAGCCGAATTCCTTCTCTATCGACTCTTCGGAGATATTGGCGAGGGATCCGGTCGCGGCATATTGCGGCATCGAGTCATAATCGGTCTGCACGATGTCGGGAATGCCCGATCCGGCTTTGACGACGTTCTGGAATTTGGTGTAATGATCCGACGACGTGCCGGTCGAGACCAGATCGATTTTGATGTGGGGATACTTTTTCATAAAGGCGTCAGTGCTCTTTTTGCGGATGTCATAGGCCCACGTCCACACGGTGAGCGTGATATCCTCGTCGCTGTCCAACGCCGCTTGGACATCATCGGCGGTAATGCCGCTGGCACCCGTATCTCCGCCGCCACTGCCGCACGCGGCAAGGGGGAACGCAAGCGCAGCGGCCGCCACAGCGCATACCGCCCTAGATAAACCCTTGTTCACATGAACCTCTTTCGTCAGCTTCTTTACTGGACCGATACGAATGCAGTGTCATCGCATCTCCATATCGTATCGTTAAGATAACGTAACACAGTATTCGCCGAAATCAAAACCCAGCCCCCTCCGGCGCGCCACACGGCGATTGCGTCAATATGGATGGAAGAATACGGAACCATAGGGTACGCATTTCGTGATTCACGGATGATTTCCGAGTAATATCACCTTTCATAAAGCCCAGAAATATGCCATTTCTGGGCATCTCATCGAAATACGTGAATCTGTCGTTGCCAACTGTGGACACCACGCGACCCCCTTGCCGCCATAGCGCTGTTCCTCATCGCCATCCCCGCCACATTCGCAGTAGAAGACGACACTCACGATGGTTTAACGTTAAGATTTATGCTATAGTACGAAGGAGCTGAAATCGGCACCGCGGGGGCGTCATCACACCGGATTCCCAACCCGCGAACCTATGGAAAAGGAGCTATCGTGTCATCAGACATGACCCACGATTCGCGCAGCGACACGGAAACCGGCACGTCGCGCCCCAACTTCCTCGTCGTCATGACCGACGATCAAGGCCCCTGGGCGCTGACCCGGACCATGCCCGAACTGGTCACGCCCACCGTCGATGAGCTGGTAAAGACGGGCACGATCTTCGATAATTTCTATTGCGCCTCGCCCGTCTGTTCACCTGCCCGGGCATCATTGCTGACCGGGCGCATGCCATCCGCACACGGCGTGCACGACTGGCTCATTCCGGGTGAAGAGCAGCCCGACCCGCACGAGGAGGAGTATCTCGGCGGATTGCTTACCCTGCCGGAGGTACTGCACGAAGCCGGATACGTTTGCGCAATGAGCGGCAAATGGCATGTGGGGACGTCACGTCGACCGGCACCGGGATTTGATTTCTGGTATGCGCATCGCAAAGGCGGCGGCCCGTATTTCGACGCGCCCATCTGGGACGACCACGGCAACAAACGCGACGAACCGCGATATTTCACCGATGCAGTGGCCGATGAGGCCTGTCGCTTCCTCGACGACTATGCGTCAGGCAATGTCGCGGGAAGAACGACATCGAACTCCCCGTTCTATATGCAGGTGAATTTCACGGCTCCGCACCACCCATGGGTGGGAAGCCATCCTCAGGAACTCTGCGACCTGTACAGCGGATGCGATTTCGCATCGGTTCCCCGGGAGCCGCCGCATCCGTGGTCCAAACCTCGCACGGAATTCTATGAGGCGTTCGACGATCCCGTACCGCAACTGCGCGGATACGCGGCGTCCCTTTCCGGCGTGGACCGTGCACTGCGTCTGCTACTCGACAAACTCGACGAGCATGATCTCGCCTCCGACACGGTTATCGTGTATATGGCGGATAACGGTTTCAGTTGCGGACATCACGGCATCTGGGGCAAGGGAAATGGCACCTATCCGTTGAATTTCTGGGAGAATTCCGTGAGGGTTCCCTTCATCATCCGCCTTCCCGGCCAAACCGAAGCACGCGAGGTGAGCGATCATGTATCGGCGACCGGGTTCATGTCCACTATCTGCGAACTCGCCGGAGTTGATCCGGCCGACGATCCGTTACGCGCCGGTTCGTCATTCGCGAATCTGGCGAGAAGCGGAGTCGATGACGCCAAACGCGAATCGGTGATGGTGTTCGATGAGTACGGCGGCGGACGCATGGTACGCAGCGGCGATTACAAGCTGATCGAACGCTATGACGGCCCCGGCGAGCTTTATCATCTCGGCAACGATCCTGAGGAACGGGAGAACCTGTACGGCACCGCCACCCATGCGCATATGCAAAACGAATTGCACGACCGTCTGCGAGAGTGGTTCGCCCATCATGAAACCGCGGCGGACAGCGCCTGGGCGCATGACATCCAGGGATGGGGACAACTCGTGCCCTTACGTCGCGGCTACGATGACAAGCACATGTACGTCCATGGTCTACATTTGAGATAGCGGTTCGTTCAGCATCCGAGGCGAACTTGGCGGAAAGAAAGGGATGATATGGCAACGACGCTCAAAGACGTGGCACGTCAGGCGGGCGTGTCCCACACCACATGCTCAGCGGCGCTGCGCGGGCTTCCGAACGTTTCTCCACGCACCAGGAAAAAGGTTCTGGCCGCAGCACAGGCATTGCATTACAACACGAATCTCTCCGCGCGAATGCTCCGGTCAAATCACAGCGGTCTTATCTCATTCGTCGTGCCGGATCTTTCCCCCACCTATTATTCGATGCTTTCCGTGGAGTTGGCCCGGGAAGCCACTTCGGCCGGCATGCAACTGGTGGTGCAGCAGTCCCAGCATTCGGCATCCGAGGAGAACAGCATCATCGGTTCCGCGCTCTCCTCGTTGGCCGATGGGTTTTTCGTCGCGCCGGTCGCGCATTACGCCGATGAAGACCTATCCATGCTGATCGGGGATAAACCTGCTGTGATTCTCGGCGATTTCACACAAACCACGCGATATGACAGGGTGAAATCCCCGAATTCCGAAGGTGTGAACAGCGCGATCCAACACTTACGCCAGCAGGGCTGCACGTCCATCGGCATCGTCGGCGGCATGACCGACGACAAGGAGGCCGATATCCCGGAAGGCTCTTCCGTACTGACACTCCAAGGATTGCGTATGCATGCCGCGATGGATGCCTTGGCCGACCTGTATCACGAAAACCGCGAATCCATCGTGAATGAACGGTTGATCGATGTCGGGTGGAATTCTGACGAAGGCATTCGCGCAGCGAACCTCTTCATGGAAGCCGGAATGCCATATGACGGCTTGTTCTGCTTGGACGACGAAATCGCATTAGGCATGCTTCACGGATTGCATGAAGCCGGAGTCCGGGTGCCGGAGCAGGTGAAAATCATCGGCTTCAACGGTATTCGCCACAGTGCCATCAGCACCCCTACTCTAAGCACCGTCGAAGTCGACCTGCCCGGCATGGCGTCCGCCGTCGTTTCCTTGTTGCGCAGACGCATCGAACATCCCGACGTGGAAACGCTTCCGCAAAAAGTGACCGTCGGCACGATTCTGCGTGCACGGGAATCCACGGCGGCAGGCAATGTCTGACGGCGCTGAAGACAAGTGCCATCAGGAGCATTCGGAGACTCTTTGTGCAACCACTACATAAGGCGCGTTTTGATGAACGATACGATGAGGCGGCCTCGCCTCCCCTTTACCGTGATAGCCAAGCCGACAGGCGCGGCCTGCAATCTTGACTGCCAATACTGTTTTTTCCTCTCGAAGGAATTGCTCTACGATTCGGCCCGTCAGATGATGAGCGAAGAGGTGCTGGAATCGTACATTCGCCAGTTCCTGGCGGCAAGTCCCGATGGCGAGGTGACGATGCTGTGGCAGGGCGGAGAACCCACCTTGCGTGGCATCGATTTCTTCAGAACCGCCGTCAGCCTATGCGAACGATACCGGCGCAAGAAACAACTCGTGAAACATGCCTTGCAGACCAACGGCACCCTGATCGACGACGAATGGGTCGCCTTTCTTCGTGAACATGATGTGCTGGCGGGCGTATCAATCGACGGCCCGCAGGACTGCCATGACGCCTATCGATTGAATCGTGGTGGCAAAGGCACGCATGCAATGGCTGTGCGAGGTTGGCGATTACTGCACGACGCGGGAGTGCGCTGCAATATCCTCTGCACGGTGCATCATGCGAACGAAACACGGGGTTCGGAGGTATACCGATATTTTCGCGACGAATTGGGCGCCGATTTCATGCAGTTCATTCCGATCGTCGAACGGGTGGATTCCTCGCAACTGGAACGGGTGGAGCGCAACGGCTGGCGAATCACCGGGACGCGAGGCGAACGCGCCGGTCTGCTGTATCGTCAAACCGGCGAACAGGTCACATCCCGTTCCACGTCGTCGAAAGCATACGGACGGTTTTTATGCGATGTATTCGACGAATGGATAGCGCATGATGTCGGTCGGGTATTCGTCCAGGATTTCGACGGCGCGCTGGGCTCGCTATTCGGACAATACGCCGTATGCGTACACGCCCCGGAATGCGGATACAATTTCGCGTTGGAATTCAATGGCGATGTATATGCGTGCGATCATTGGGTGGAACCCGATTGGCTGATCGGCAATGTGGCCAACGCCGATTTCTTCACCTTGTCGCAATCAGCGCGCATGCAACGTTTTGGATTGAAAAAACATGCGGAACTGACCGATCAGTGTCACCGATGCCCGTATGTGCGCATGTGCAACGGCGGCTGCCCGAAAGACCGTTTCCTGAAATCCAAGGATGGGCAAAACGGACAGAACTACCTCTGCGCGGGCTATTCACTGTTCTATGAGCATATCCGCCCGGACATCATAGGCATGGCCCGCCTGATTCGTTCCGGCCATGCCGCATCCGAAATCATGGATCCGCGCATTCGCAGTCGTGTGAGGGTCGGCGGAGCCCTGCCGTAATACTCCTTCATTCGGCTTGCCGCTGCCGGCTGCCCCCCCCCTATTGCACATGCCGTTTTATTCCTCGGAAGGTTGGTATCGATGACTCATCTCTTTCTGGCATTGATAGTCGGCTTCGGTGTCGGCATCGTCGTGGGGGCGCTAGGCGCCGGCGGCGGCATTCTATCCGTGCCGGTGCTGGTGTATCTGCTGGGACAGGAGCCTCATGCCGCGTCGGCCGGCTCCTTGGTGATCGTCGGATTGACCGCGGTGGTATCGCTGATGCCTCGCGCCCGCGAAGGGCATGTGCGTTGGCGAGACGGTTTGGTGTTCGGCGTGGTGTCTTCGGTCGGCAACGTGTTGGGGTCGCGCGCATCCCTGATGGTGGACGCGCATATGCTGATGATACTGTTCAGCGTGCTGTTGATGGCGGTTGGCGTGTTTATGGTGCGTAAATCCTGCCGTATGAGTCAAGTCGGTGACGCCGGAACCGTCGCGCATGCCGATTCCGGTTCCCCCAACCCGCATCGGTCCGTTTGGCTGCTGGTGGCATGCGCGACGGCGACCGGCGCATTAACCGGGTTTTTCGGCGTCGGCGGAGGTTTTGCCGTAGTGCCGATGCTGGTGCTGGCTTTGGGGTTCACCATGCGCGAGGCCTCCTCGACATCGCTGCTGGTGATGATTATCGCATCGGCGGCCGGCCTGATGTCGCGCATTGGGACCAGCGTCAGCATCGACTGGGGAATCGTGATCGTCTTCGCATTGGCCTCAATGATTGGAGGACTGGTCGGAGCTCCGGCGTCACGCAGGATGCGGGAAGTCGTATTGACGCGATTGTTCGCAGGATTGCTGTTCATCGTGGCGACGTACACGATGATTTCCACACTTATCGAAATGCTCGCCTAACGACACGCCGAAGGAGTGCTCGCAGAACGGCGGATAGGTTTCGCACAATGGCGGAATTCCAATGGCTGCCTTTCAGCAACCATGGTTCTGCGAGCCCCCCTTCGGCGTGTCGACGCGGTTTCAACCGCCCTCGAAGATGAATACAGCCATCGTTCGGTCTATGGAATCATGATTTAGTAAATTACGATTCCATAAATGGGGAACAGTGGGACAACGCCCGAAATTTTGCGTACTTTGGTCTGGGCTTGAGATAGGGGCATGGCCCGTGTCCTGTGTACGATTTTCTGTCGCCAAACAAAACAAATCGCGACTGGAAACGAAGGCGCGAAGCCATGCCGCAGCAGATTCCACAGGTCCACCGGCACGCGGCCGGGGCGCCGAAAAAGAGGGCTCCCGGTCCGTCGGCGTCTCCCGGGGAGGGCGGAACATGGTCGAACGCGTCTTCAACCGCATGAAGCACCACCGCAAGGCCGCCACCCGCTACGACAGGCTCGACGAGACCTTCCTCGCCAACCTCCAGCTCATCACTCATCGCCGTCTACCTGAAAAACACAGCCAAAACCCAACTAGTGTAAACACACCCTAATCCAATCCTCCAACGAAGAGCTCCGCCGCAACAGGCGTGGCTCTTTGCATAAACCCGCGTGAGGTTTCTCACAAGGCGCAATCGCCGCACAATGCTGGCGTTTCCACCTCACGCACAGGAAGATAGAAAACATGAGCGAAACTTCGAACAACACCCGTTTGGAACACGACTGCATCGGCAAGATGGAAGTGCCGGCAAACGCCTACTGGGGCATTCACACCCAGCGCGCCATCAGCAACTTCCCGGTCTCCGGCATCACCGACAGCCAGCATCCGGAGCTGGTTCGCGCCTACGCCACAGTCAAGCGCGCTTGCGCCATCGCCAACGAGGAACTGGGACTCATCGACGTTTCCAAGGCCGAGGCCATCCGTGCTGCCTGCCTGGAAATCGAGGCCGGCAAGCTGGCCGATCAGTTCCCGGTCGATGTTATGCAGGGCGGCGCCGGTACTTCGTCGAACATGAACATGAACGAGGTAATCGCCAACCGCGCGCTAGAAATCGCCGGCCATCAGCGTGGCGACTACTCATACATTCACCCGAACGACGATGTCAACGAATCGCAATCCACCAATGACACCTATCCGGCCGCCTGCAAGCTCGCACTGATTGACGCGCTGGGACCGCTTGCCGAGTCCACCAAGAAACTCGCCAAGGCCTTCCATGATTTGGCCGACAAGCACATCAATGATGTGACAATCGGCCGCACCCAGCTGCAAGACGCCGTGCCAATGACCTACGGCCAGGAATTCCACGCATTCGCCACACTGCTGAAGTCCGATTTGGCCGCGTTCGACCGCGTAGTGCCATTGTTGGCCCAGCTCAACCTCGGCGCCACCGCTATCGGCACCGGTATTTGCGCCGATTTGCGCTTCCGCCAGTCCGCCACCAAGCATCTGGCGCAAATCACGGGTCTGCCGGTTACCGCCGCCCCTGATCCGGTGGCTGCCATGACCGATATGGGCGCGTATGTGTCTACATCCGCAGCCGTAAAGAACCTCGCCGTGCATCTGAAGAAGGCCGCCGATGATCTGCGACTGCTGAACTCCGGCCCTCGCTGCGGGTTCAACGATCTCAATGTGCCGGCACGCCAGGCAGGGTCCTCGATTATGCCAGCCAAGGTGAACCCGGTTATTCCCGAATGCGTCAACCAATGCTGCTTCATGATTTTCGGCATGGACGTGACCGTGAACTGGGCCGTGGCCGAAGGTCAGCTGCAGCTCAATGCCTTTGACCCGGTGATGGTGCATGAGCTGCTCACCGGCATGGCGCTACTGACCAACGCGATGACGACGTTCCGCGTCAACTGCGTGGAAGGCATTGAAATCAACGCAGATAACGGGCGCGCCTACGCTCAGTCCTCGCCGTCGATTTCCGCCGCGCTCAATCACTATATTGGCTATGAGCATGCGGCCGACATCGCCGCCGAAGCCGTGCATACCGGCCGCACCGTGCGCGAAGTGGCCGGTGAGCGCACCGACTTGCCCGCCGAACAGCTGGATGAGATTCTCGACCCGATTCGCCTGGCACGCGGCCTCGGGCAAACCTGCCGCGAGCATCAGGAATAGAGGAATTGGACCATGACCGGCGTGACGCTGCTGGCAGCATAACTGATCTTCCGCACTGGTCTCCCCCTCCGACCGCCTCCGGCAGCCACGTTCCTCGTCAGAGGGAGGCAATCCGTATATACTTCCTCTGCTGAGGGGTCTCTCACAACTTCTTCAGAGATGGCCGATACAGTAAGGCATATGGATGAATATGCAGGAAATATTGATCGCTGGTTCCAAGCGAACGCCGGCAAACTCACGTGGTTGGCCATTGTATTGGTCCTCGTGCTGGTGACCGACCGGCTTGTCAGTCGCGTTCTGCGCAAGGTATTGGATAATTCGCAGATTCCCAGTGCCTCGATTTTCGTGAACCTCGCGCGTGTAACGATTTGGGTCACCGGCGCGGCAATGGTGCTGCAACCAGTATTCGGCATTAATCCCACCACACTGATCACCGCCCTCGGCGTTGGAGGCGTGGCGATTTCACTGGGTCTGAAAGATACCGTTGCCAACATCATCGGCGGATTCGGATTGATGCTAGGACACGTGATCCAGCCCGGAGATTTGGTGACCGTTCAAGGCGTCACCGGCACTGTGCATGACATCACCTGGCGGCAGACCGCGGTGCGCACCCGCAACGGTGATTTGATGATCATTCCCAACTCGGTGCTGAATACCGCAGCGCTGACCAAGTTGACGCCGGTGAGTGAGGGCATGTCGACGCTGGAATTCACCGCCAAAGCGTCCAGCGATCCGGCCGCTGTCAGTCAGGATATCCTCGACCGTGTGACCAAGGCGACCGCCAATGTGTCTTTGGAAGGGCAGCCGCCTCTGGTCAAATTCACCGGCTTCTCGCCTTACGGCATGACCGGCCAAGTACTGGTATTCGCACGCGAAGGCGTGCTGCTGTCCACTGTGACGGATACCGCCGCGCGCGCCATCGCCGGAGCCGATTATCTTGTCGAAGACGGCGGCTCAGCAGACAACATCTAACCATCTTGGCTTCCCTCTCTGAGGGGAGCTGCCAGACGAAGTGAGACTGAGGGGAGTACCGTGATACCGCGGAGACTCCCCTCAGTCGGCTTTGCTGACAGCTCCCCTCAAAGAGGGGCGCCAAAAAATGCTTACGCCAATAGCATCCAGATAGTCAGGCCAACGGTCAGCAGTATATAGATGACCACACCTGGATTGCCGTAGGTCGTGCGCACTTTCAAACCGGTAGGCAACTCTTCGGGAGCCAGATAGAATTCCCAGTTCCTGCGCTTGACAATCAGCAGCACGATACCGGCAATCAGGAGACCCAGCATCACCATGCCGTACAGCATCATGATGCTCAATCCGCGCATACCGCTGCCGCCTTGCACCATGCTCATGATTTCGGCTTCACTGATGGTGCCGCTGAGGATTCTGGGATCAATCTGCTTGAGCATCAGCGGCGCCAGCACGGAGCCATTGAGGTTGATCAGCATGTGCATCAGCACCGAGTAACGCAGGCGAGAGGTGCGCGTGTACACATAGCCGAAAATCAGGCCTAGACCGAAGGCATAGAAGAACTGGAACAGATTCATGTGGAACAGCGCGAATGCCAGTGCGGAGAACACGATAGCCGTCTTTTCCCCGTACCTGCGCAGACGGGAGATGATCTGCTTGCGGAAAAGCCATTCCTCGCAAATCGGCGCCAGCAGTCCCACAAACAGTGCATTCACCCACTCATTGCCGCCGAGCACCAGATCATTGATGCGATTCGTGGCCTGGCCGTCGGTAACACCAGCAGACAGCACCATGCCGATGATATTGCCGAGGTACATCACAGGAATGCATATGATGAAAAGCGGGATGAATTCGCCCGGCTTCATGGCAAATTGGCGGGTGCTGATGGCGGGCACGCGCGTGAACACCAGCATGCTGAGCGGCATGGCCACCAGATACAGCGGGCCCGAGGAGGCCAGCAACACCGCCCACGTAGGCACATCGTTACCGGCAAACTGATGTAATGCACCGGTGGCCAGCATGTTGAGCCCAATCCAAAACGCCACCATAATCGCGAGCGCCACGCCCACTATCGAAAAGCGTCGATATGCCACAAACCACCAGTTACCCGACTGCTGCGGCAACGTTGTTTGAGTTCCCTGCTCGGTTTGCGGCGTCTGCGGTTTGCTCATGGATTCCCCCCTATTACCGGTCCGAGGACCGCCTATGCACACGCTTCAAGAATACGGCAGTATGTTCAAAACCGCGCTAAAACCGAGAGGCATACCAGTCGGGAATTGTGCGGCAATAGCCATTTCGCGTGGGACAACATGCAAAAATAGGCTGTTTTTGCGTATCGTCCCACGCTCCTCAAACCGCACCATGTGGCCGCGGCGGTGGAATGGCGTCATTGCAACGATTTTCTAAGAAGCACAATGGGACAACACACATGTATAACGTTTGACATGCATGTTGTCCCAAATTCAGTGGGACAACATGCAAAAAACAGCGATTATTTTATGTTGTCCCACACCATCACACATCGGCAGCTATGGCCGACAGTGAATTTTCGCTATCATACGCTGCCGGCTGATTCCCCATCGAGGCTCAGCAAGCGAGCGCTGCGACCGCGCGAGGAGCCACGACTACCTCATCGCCGACGGCGAGCCCAGCCGGCAACTCGCTGGCCGGCAACTGCACCGTGACTTTGAGCTGCTCGCCCTTGTTCCAGCGCTGGTATTCGCCGGAGGCGATCACCGTATCCACGCGCACCAAGGAGCCGAGGAAGTGGATGACCTCAACGCGCGCACGCTCACCCACGTGGGAGTCATGCTGTGCAGCCGCGGTCAGAGTCAGGTTCTCCGGGCGCACCAGCACGGCCACGGAATCACCCTTGGCCGACCCTTCGAGCAGCGGCACACGCTGGCCGAAGACCACGGCCTCGTCGCCATTGGACGCTCCGGGCAGGCGGTTGGTCAAACCAATGAACGTGGCCACATACTCAGTGGCAGGGCGCTGGTAGAGATCCTGCGGAGCGGCGATCTGCTCGATCTTGCCCTTGTTCATCACGCCGATACGATCAGCCACGGCCAACGCTTCCTCCTGATCGTGGGTCACGAACACGGTGGTGGTGCCGGTGTTGAGCTGAATGCGGCGAATCTGATCACGCAGCTGCACACGAACCTTGGCGTCGAGGGCGGAAAGTGGCTCGTCGAGCAGCAGCACGCGCGGCTTGACCGCCAATGCACGAGCCAAGGCCACACGCTGCTGCTGGCCGCCGGACATCTGCTGTGTGTACTTCTTGGCCTGATCGGCAAGCCCCACGAGCTCAAGCTGCTCCATGGCAATCTTGCGACGCTCGGCCTTGCCCATGCCACGCACTTCAAGACCGAATTCCACGTTTTCGAAAGCGGTCATGTGAGGGAAGAGGGAGTAAGCCTGGAACACCATGGCCATCTCTCGCTTGTTGACCGGCACGCCGGTGACATCCTGGCCGCCGACCATGATGCGGCCGCCCTGAATATCCTCGAGGCCGGCAAGCGAGCGCAGCGCGGTGGACTTGCCGCAGCCTGAGCCGCCGAGCAGCACGACCATTTCGCCGGGCTTGATGTCCAGATTGAAATCGTCAAGCGCATGCACAGTAGAGCCGGGGTAGATCTTGATGACGTTCTGCATCTGAATGGAGCCACCGCCGCGCTTGACGGTGTCCTTGAGCAGAGCCTTGGCGGCCTTGGTCACGTCCTTGCCGCGCACGCCCTCGAGGGTAGCGGTGGGATCGTTCTTGAACGCATCCTCGGCGGCAGTCTGCGCGGAAGTCGCGGGGGCGACGGGCTGCACATCGGAGCCGGTGCCGACAGTCGGAGCCACATCGGCAACGGCCTCATGCGAAGCCTCATGGCCAAACATCGAACGGAAAGACATAATCATTTACCTTCTTTGGACTTGCGCATCGCATCAGAAATCAAGTCGAGCGCAACGAGCAGTACCACACCGAAGAGCAGAGCCAGCAGCGACATGGCGGTGGAGATTTGTGAATTGGACTGGCCGAGCTGGTAGAGCGCGACCTGCAGGTTCATGCGGCCGAGCAGCGAGGCGACGGTGTATTCGCCCAGCACCACGGCGATGGAGATGAAGGATGCCGACAGAATCGACTGCCACAGGTTCGGGATGATCACCTTGAAGAACACCTTGGGCCAGGAGGCGCCGAGCGAACGGGAGGCCTCGACCAGGGTCTTGACATCGATGGAGTTGAGCCCCACGGCGATGGCGCGGAACGCGAACGGCATGACGAGGATCACGTAGGCGAAGCACAGCCAGATCGGGTTGGTGCTCAGCACGTCGGCCGAAAGCCAGCGGTAGATCGGGCCAAGGCCGACGACCAGTACGATGGCCGGGATGATCACCACAGTGACCGCGCTCAGCGCCAGCGAAGTGCCAACGCCCTGCCACAGCACTGTCAGGTCGGCACCCAACGATTCGCCGTTGCCGGTGAAGATCGCAATCCAGGGAGCCGCCGACCAACGGCCGGAGAGCGGATGACGCAGGGTGAAGATGAGCATGGCCAGCAACGGCACGAACAGGAACGCCAGCGTGACGAACAAAATCACGAATTTGATGACGCTTTGCTTGGCTCGGCGTGCGGCGCGCAGCTGCGGGGGCTTGGGGAACGTTACGGTGGACGCGACGACAGCACCGGCGATGCCGTCAGCATCGAACGCGCGGGTATCTTCTGAATTCACTGCCAACGTCCGGCCCTCTTTTCCACAGCGTGGCTCAGCAGCATGACGATGGCCACGACGATGATCATTGCGAATGCCAGCACTTGGGCAAAGCCCTGCTGGTTAGGATCCATCTCATTGCGCATGGCACCCTGAATCATCAACGGCACCAGAATCGAGCGCTGCGAGAACAAGGCTGCGGCAGTGGCGTATGCGGAGAACGCGGAAGCGAACAGCAGCAGGAACGCGGAGATGAAGCGGGGAGCCAGAATCGGACAGGCCACACGCGTCCAGTACTGGAACGTATTGCCACCCAATGATTCGCAGGCCTCACGCCACTGCGGGCGAATCGAATCGACCGCAGGCAGGAAGATAATAATCATCAGCGGAATCTGGAAGTAGCAGTAGATGGTGATCAGACCGGGCAGCGAGCTCAGCCAGTTTGGGTTCACGGTGTAGCCGGTCAGAGTCTTGATGAGCATGGTGCCGATGCCGTTAATGCCGATGGTGGCGATGAACGCGAACGCAAGCATCACACCGCCGAACTGGGCGAGCACCGAGGAGATGGCGGAGATCATGCGACGCAGCAGACCGTTCGGTTTGGCGCCGATGACCAGCGCGTAGGAGGCGAGCGCACCCACCACCGCACCGATCACGGAAGATGCCACGGACACCAGAATCGAGGTGCCGAATGCGGCGACGGTGTTGGCTTCGAACATCTTGTTGAAATTCGAGAGCGTGAAACCGCCGCTGCGATCCTGGAAAGCACCCACCACCACAATCACGGTGGGAGCCAGCAGGAAGCAGGCGGTATAGGCAAAGAACGGGAGCGTGGAGGCAAGCGTGCCCAGCTCCTGACGATGCTTCGCCAGCACGAACGAAGCGGCGGAGGGAGTAGCGGACGGACCCGCGGCCTTGGCGGCAGCAGGTCCGTTCTGTGCGATTGCGGCAGTCATGCGAGGTAACCTCAGTTGCCGATCGTCTTGTCCCAGTTGTTCTGGAGCCACTCGGTGATGCGGGTGGAGTCATCGTTGATGTAGGAGACCGGGTCGCCTTCGATGGTGATGGCGTCCTTCAGGGTGTCCTGATCAACGGTGCCGTCTTCCTTCATGGAGTCGAGCAGCACCGGGTTGGCGCCGCCCTTGAACCACAGGTTCTGGGCATCGGCGGTGTACAGGTACTCCTCCCACAGGCGGGCGGCGGCCGGGTGCGGCGCGTCCTTGTTGATGGCCTGGTTGTAGTAGCTCACGACCTGGGCCTTCGGGAAGGTCTTGTACTTCCAGTTCACGCCCTTATCCTTGAGCTCCTTCTTGTATGAAGCCTGATTGTAGGTCCAGTCGAACACCACACCGGTCTGTCCGGAGTCGATGGTGCCGTTGGTCACGTCCACGGTGGTCAGGTTGCCGGCTTCCTGCAGCTTCTTGAAGAAGTCAAGACCAGGCTGCAGGTTATTGATGTCGCCGCCTGCGAGCTGGTTGACCATCAGGTAGCCGTTGAAGGCGGCACCGGCTTCGGTGGGCTTGCCGTTCAAGGACACCGTGCCGGCGAACTTGGAATCGAGCAAATCGTCCAGAGAGTTGATCTCACCGTACTTATCGGCATTCCAGCCCACGGACATGATGCCGGTGTAGTCGGCGTAGTAGGCGCCGTCGGCATCCTTGGCGGTGTCCGGAATCTTGTCCCAGGCCTGCACCTTGTACGGAGCGAAGCTATCGGTGGAAGTGGCGGCGATGGCCTGGCCGACATCGAACACGTCGGGGGCGGCGTCGGTGCCCTTGTTGGTCTTGGCGGCGTCAAGCTCTTCCTTGGAGGAAGCGTTCGGGTTGAGCTCGGTGACCTTGATCTCCGGGTACTTCTTCTTAAAGCCCTCGATGACCTCGCCGTAGTTGGACCAGTCGTGCGGCAGCGCGATGACGTTCAGCGCACCCTCTTCCTTGGCGGCCTTTTCGAGGTCTTCCATAGTACCGAAGTCGGCGAGGGAAGTGGCCTTGGCGGACTTCCCGTTCACGGTGACGGCCTTGCCGGCGCTTTCGCCGGCGCCATCGGAGGAGGCGCTGCTGGAGCCGCAGGCGGCCATGGAGAATGCAAGCACGGCGGCAAGGGAGCCGGCCGCGATCTTACTCAGGTTATTCATAATGTTCCTTTTCTCAACATCATCCAGACGGAAAAGTCTGGGGGAACCGGGCTCGTTGCGCGGCATGCGCGCAGCCCGTAATCCCAAGAAAAGAAACTATGCGTCCAATCTGTCCGGACACTGGCGTGAAAGTGAATTGCATTCGCCATTTGCCATACGTTGGCTGAACTCAGGAAAACTCGGCATGAACTGTTGACGCTCGACGGCCATACGTCAAAAAAATGGCTTCCCAAGGAGGGAAGCCACGCAGTCGCTGTTGCGAGATTACTTCAACACGCCTTCGATCAGACGGGTGATGAGTTCGGTGTATCCCACACCCGTGGCGTCCCACGCCTTGGGATACATGGAAATCGGCGTGAAGCCAGGCATGGTGTTGATCTCGTTGACCATCACGGTGCCGTCCGGAGTCACGAAGGTATCCACGCGGCTCAGACCCGCTCCATCTACGGCCTTGAACGCACGGCGAGCCACGTCGCGTACATCCTCAAGCACGCTGACGGGCAGGTTGGCCGGCACTTCCACATGGCTGGCGGAAGCATCCATGTACTTGGAATCGAAATCATAGAACTGGTCGTCATTCTGGTGGTCAAGCACGATTTCGCCGGGCCAGCTGGCCTCGGGCTCATCGCCCGCCTTCGGGCACAGCACGGCGCATTCGATCTCGCGGCCGTCGATGCCCTGCTCGATGAGCACCTTCCAGTCATGCTCACCGGCCGTGGCGATGGCAGCGGCCACACGGTCCTGCTGGGTTTCCAGATCCTCGGCTTTATCCACCTTGGTGACGCCAAAGCTGGATCCAGCACGGGAAGGCTTGACGAACAGCGGATAAGCCAATCCGGCGACCTCGATCTGGGCGACCACATCGGCTGCAGTGAACGCGCGCGCATCCACCATAATGCCGGGAGCCGTCGGAATACCGGCAGCATTGAGCACCACTTTGGTGTAGTGCTTATCCATGCAGGCGGCAGAGGCGAACACGCCACAGCCCACATACGGCACACCCATCATCTCAAGAAGACCCTGCACCGTGCCGTCCTCGCCGTAAGGGCCATGCAGCACAGGCAGCACCGCATCGACATGCCCCAGCGAGGTCAGCACGTGATGTATCTCAGGATCGGACAAGCTCACAAAGCTGGTGCCAAAACCGGAGTCGGCATTGCTGAGATGATCCGGCTCACCGGCAAAGAAACCGTCCTTGCCTCGCGAGGGGTCGAGAATCACCGGACGGGATTCCGGCGTGATCTTCACGGTCGGCAGCTCGTCGCCGTCCAGATTCCAGCCGCGCGGATCCTCACCGTCGATAATCCACTTGCCGTCCTTGGTGATGCCCACCGGAATCGGCTCGAAACGTTCGGTATCCATAGCCGCCAGCACGCCGGCCGTGGAGATGCAGGAAATCGAATGTTCATCCGCACGCCCACCATAGAGCACCACAATACGTTTCTTGGCCATAACCATCCTTTGACTGCTGAACGAAACTTCTAATCTGCTATGAGTCTACTCGACAGTGATTTCACGCCCGAAAAGCCCGGCAAGCATTTCCGCACAGGGAATGCCTTCATTGAGCACACGGCTCATCTGATAGGCCAACGGAGTGGGCACGTCAAGCTGATTGCCCAAAGCCACCACCGCATCCGTGGTAGGCACACCCTCCGCCACGCCATTGCTGACCTTAGTGGCTTCTTCCACGCTCAGCCCCTTGCCGAGGTTGGAGCCAAACGTGTAGTTGCGGGAAAGCGGCGAGCCACAGGTGGCGATGAGATCGCCCACACCCGCCAGCCCAAAGAAGGTCTTGGGATCGGCGCCTGCCGCAGCACCCAGAGCAGCGAGCTCGGCAAGTCCGCGGGTCTCGATCATGGCGGCGGTGTTCTCACCGTAACCGGCACCACGAGCCATACCCACGGCGAGCGCGGTCACGTTCTTCAGGCTGCCGCACATTTCCAGACCAATGACATCAGTGGTCACGAACGCCTTGAAGTATTTGGTGGTGCAGGCCTCGGCCACGATGGTGGCGTTGTCGATGTTCTCGCAGGCCACCACGGTGGCTGCGGGATGACGATCGGCGATTTCCTTGGACAGGTTCGGGCCGGAGATGGCGGCAAAGCGGTCAGCCGGCAAATCAAGGGTCTCACGAACCACTTCATCCATGCGCTTGTTGGTGTTACGCTCGATGCCCTTCATCAGGCTGACCACAATGGCATGCTCGGGAATCAATCCCCTGAACTCAACGAGTGCCACACGAGCGAACTGGGCGGCGATGGCCACGACCACAATATCGGCATCCTTGACGGCTTCGGCGCGATTGCCAGTGGCGGTGATGGCATCCGGCAGCTTCTTGACAGACGGCAGGCGAACACCATTGCGCCGATTGTCCCGGATATCCTCGACGATTTCCGGTTCACGGGCCCACATGGTCACGTCATTGCCGGCATCCGCCAGCACCTGGCCGAAAGCAGTACCCCATGCTCCTGCACCGAGAACCGTTATTTTCCTACCCATATCAAATTCCTACCTTCGCTTGTCGCATGGAGTGCTGTTTTTCTACCTCACGGCTATCGTCGTTCGGCGTCGCCTACCGACAGCCCACCGGGCTGTCGCCTTTACGGCTCCGTCCATACTCCTGCACCGAGAACCGTTATTTTCCTACCCATATCAAATTCCTATTTTCGCTGCGCGCAACTGCGCGTTATGCTACTCCACCGCCGGGAACTGGCCACCAGCCTCGGGCCACGACTTACGGCTCATGGAACGGTAATCCCAATAGCCTTCTGCCGGGAATCGCTCGCCGCGAATCTCCTCCAACACCGTGTTCATGCGCTTGAATACGCGCCACATCAATTCGTCCACGGCCTCGGCGGGCGGTTCATCGCCCCAGGAATCCATGTCAACAAGCAGATCGGAATAATCGAGCGCCTCGTCGTAGCACATCACCACATTCTTGCGAGGCCACGGCCACCAGTGGTTGATGGAAGCCGCGCCCCACGTCACTGCAGGGTAGAGCGGCACTTGATGGCCAAGTCTGCGGGAGGCTTCAAGCGCAATGTATCCTACACCCTCCTTGATGCTCATCACCCATTTCTTCGGGTCGCGGGTCACCGTGCCTTCCGGCCAAACAGTGAGGGGGCGGCCGGAAGTAAGAATATCGATTGAGGTCTCCTCGATCTGCTTGGCCTTGCCGGAGCGACGCTGCACCGGCTGCATGCCGACCAATTGGAACCATTTGCCGATCAGCGGCCACTTGGCCATCTCGGCCTTGGCCATGTAACGCGGGCGACGGCCCATGTGGAACAGGCTCATCATCGGCACGAACACATCGAACATGGTGATGTGGCTGGCCGCGGTAATGAACGGGCCGGTTTCCGGCACATGGTCAAGACCCCATGCCTTGGTCTTGCAACTAGCGCGGAATACCACGGAAACACCGGCCAGCAGTCGCTTGGTGGCCTTGGGGTTCTGGGCGTTGATCTCTGGCTGGTTCGGCGTGCGCGGACCAGTCGGATAGTAATTGGTGGGGTCCACAAGTGTATGGCTGCCTGCCAGACGCTTGACCTGTTCGTCGCTCAGCGGGCTCACAGCCGAACGCGGCGACGGTTTTCCTTTGGATGCCATGGTCACTATTGTGGCACGAACCGACGCCCAAACCATGCATTACCAGCCCCGCTGGTGGATGCCGTCAGCACATCTGACTGGGGGTGGTCTCAGCTCACAGCCAAAACCACCCCCTCCGTCCGACCATTGCCGGGCAGCCCCCGCCAGCGGGGGCAAATACGTCACTCCACGGCGATGGCGTCGATCTCCACCAGTGCACCCTTGGGAATCATGTTGTTGCCAAAGGCCACACGTGCGGGCTTCACGGAACCGATGAACACCTCGGCGTAGCGAGCGTCCACTTCCTTGAAATCCTCAACGTTCTTCAGGTAAATGGTGGCACGACACACATGCTCAATGCCAGTACCGGCGGTGTCGAGAATATGCTTGATGTTCTTCAGCGCCTGCGCGGCCTGCTCGCCCGCGGTATCCCCTGCCAGCTCACCGGTGGTCGGATCAATACCCAGCTGACCGGACACGAACACGAAACCATTGGCCTTCACCGCCTGGCTGTACGCGCCCAGCGCGGCCGGGGCCTCCGAAGTAGCTACGGCTTCCATCTTCTCGCTCATTATGTGCTCCTCTTGTTGGATTAGCGAACCCGATTACGTAGCAGTTTACCGAGCGCAGGCACGCTTACGGATGCCACTGCCCGCCATGCGGCCATATTCCGCCTCACCGCCCGGGCGATATGCAGCAGAGCGCTTCCGGGATGCTTCACATATGCCAGAACGGCTGTTCCTTGCGGCGCACACGCAGGCCCGCCGTAACCGCGAATCCCGTCACCAGAGACAGCGCCAGTACCATAGCGAGCAAGTGAACCGACCAATGCCGCTGCGACCCGTTCCGGATCATCGCACACCTCCTCATGGGGTGAGTTCCACGACCTCAATCCACTTCATTATGCGTTCTTAAAACCCAACACAACAGCATTCCATGGGGTATTCATGGATGCCCTCAGGGAAAACTCAGGGAACCCTGAGCGAGCATGAAAAAAGGGCTTTCGACACATGCCGAAAGCCCCACTGGTGGGCTTGATGGGGATCGAACCCACGACCTTCTGTTCCGGAGACAGACGCTCTATCCACTGAGCTACAAACCCGAGCAACTCCTTTACTGTACACCAACCATCGCCCGCGCCAAGCCACTATCATCGAACAGCGCAGCCCAGCCGGCATCATGACCATATTGTGAGGCCAATCACCGGCAAAACCTAGGGAAACGCCGTAAACGGCTCTACAATGGGGTTATGTCGGAACCTACAGATGACTTCGAATACGAACGCCGCTTCTTCTGCCGCGAGCTGCCAGACGAATACAACGACGGCGACATCCCGGCCCTCATCATCCAGAGCTACTACGTGCATGCCGACAACTATGCGCTGCGCGTCAGGTTGGTCTCACACAAGGTGAGCGTCAATATGACCCCTGACATCGACCCGATTGCCGTGCTGGATGAGCACCGCGAGCAGTTCTCGGAGGCCTTCGTTACCGTTAAGGGACCGTCCGTGGGCGGCACCCGATATGAAGTGGAGCGTGAGATTGACGCCCGCATTGCCGCGGAACTCATCAAGCGCGGCGGCGAAGTGGTTATCAAGAACCGCTATTCCGTATGGATTGCGGAGGACGGCTGGAGTGTGGATGTGTTTGGCGGGCTCAATGCGCCTCTTATCGTGGCCGAGGCCGAACGATCGGGACCAGTAACCAATCTGACGATTCCGAAGTTCTGCGTTACCGAAATCACCGATCAGGCGCGATTCAACAATGACGGACTGGCTGCCAAGCCGTTCAGCACATGGGCCGACGACTTTGAAGAGGAGCTGGCTTTGGACGGGCCACGGTTCCAGCAGTATTTCGGGAAAAACCGGATGGCGTAACAGCCAGCTCAGCCGCAATTAAGGACGGGCTTTGCCCCGCAGCTTTCTGGCTCGACTATCGTCTCGCCCTCGCCTACAAACAGCCCACTGGGCTGTTTGCTTCACGGCTCGGCCTCACCCGAGGGAAGCCAAGGAAAATCAGTACATCAGGGTTGCGAGACGGCGACGGGCACGAGCTAGGCGTGGGTCGGTCGGCTCGGGGATGGTGAAGTACTCGAGCAGGCGCTGACGCACCGCCTCGAGATCGCCCTTATGGCCTGCGGCCAAGAAGTCAAGCAGACGGTCAAAAGCATCCTGGATCTGGCCGCCAATCATATCGATATCAGCCACGGCCAGTTGCGCTTCCACATCGTCGGGCGCAGCGGCTGCGGCGGCACGCACCTCGCGCACATCCGCGGAACCGGAACGGGCCAGCAAAAGCGCCTTGGCATGTTCGCGGGCGGCCAGTGCATCAGACGGATCGGATTCCATAACACGTGCATATTCAGCGGCGGCACCGGCGTAGTCGCCTTCCTCGGCTAAGCGATGAGCCTCAGCGTGCTCGGGAGGCACCTGCTCCGTATCAGCACCAGTCGCACCGGTACTCGCGGCAGCATCGGAATCAGGATCGCCGGAATACGGCGCAGTGCCGTTGACGCCGGACTGGGCAGCGGCCTGAATAATCTTGGGAATCACTTCGTCGGTGAGCTGCTTCAGCTCATCATCACCCGGCAGACCCTGTAGCAACGGCATCGGGCGACCGGAAATCAGCGCAAACAAGGCCGGCGCACCTTGCACTTGCAGTGCCTGTGCGATCGAAGGATTAGTCGCGATGTCAATGCGGGAGAGCTGAATCTGGCCATTGAGACCATTCACCGCATCGCCCAGCGCGCGAGCCATCGAGAAAAGACGGTCGTCAGTGGGCACCCACATCAACAGCAGAATCGGGAACGTGGCGGAGGTCTGCACCATCGCCTGGAAGGTGTTCTCGGTGGTGTCGATCACATAGCCACCAGCTGCCGGTGCGCCGCCAGCCTGTCCTGGCTCAGCCTTGACCTGATGCTTCAGCGCTTCCAAATCGACAGCACCCGCCAACGATACTCCTGGATTGAACTGCTGCTGATCAGCCATATATGCCTCCACATGTACGCGCACGATTCGCACGCCCGACAATCAAACAATGCTGGAATCGATTGTAGTGTCGATTCCCGCCGCGTAGCCATTCTTCCACTACGCGGTGAAATTCCCACCACGTAGTGAATCACCACCACGTGGTTACCCAAAACAGCGTTATTCTGCGAAAGACAAAATTCGTCTGACATCGCGGTGGGGGGAAATTACTACGTGGTGGGAACTTACAGCGCCTCGACCTTGACCGGAGTGCGGTCGGCACCCACGGCGGTGATCTGTTGACCGGAGTTGGCCGAAGGAATGTACAACGCCACCACGTTCACGTATGTGACCTTCATGGTGCTGGTGTACTTGTCGCTGTTGAACAGGATCTTCTCATCATCGGAGGCGGGCTGGGATTCGCGTCCGTCACCGGCCTGACGAGTCCACACGGAATCGACACGACCCACAACCAAATCGCCACCATCAGCCGTGCGCATCACCCACATCTGGTCGGGCGCGGCAGTGAAGGTCTGCTCCTGCGTACCGTTGTTGCGGGCGATGCCTTCCTGCACGGTGTTGGTCAGTTCGGCGATCTTCTGACGCAGCTGATCATCCGCGAATTGCGAGGCGAACTTGCTATTCGCACCGTTCTGCAGCACATCGGCATACTGGGTCAACGCATCGGCAGGCGTGGCCACCAGATTCTCATCCTTATCGGTACCCATTCTCGAACCGATGGTCGGCACCTCGAACTTCGGCAGCTGCGCTCCCTCAAACAGACGCGCCATGGCCATCAGCTTGTAATTCTGACGGGCTGATTCCTGATTCAGCACCAATAAACGCTTGGACTGCTGGTCTTCGGTAGTGGTGGTGATGGTGAATACCGAGCGCGGCCAGCCGTCATCCGTGGGAATCACCACCTGGGCGATGTCCTTAGGAATGGTCGCATACTTGGACATCGAGCCGCTTTTCTGGGCAATGGTGGCCTGGCTGGTGCGAATCTCCAGCTGAGGACCGCCCATCACGGACTGATAGCCGTCCGCGGATCGAGCCGCGTCGGCCTGATCAATCGTTTCCAAAATCTTGGTACGAATCTTCTTCTCCTGCGCCTCGGTCAAATCCGGCTGAGTCTTGGTGGATGAGTCAGCGGCCGGGGTGGGCAGCTGACCTTCGCAAGCGGCCAACGGCATAATCAGCGCGGCAACGGAGAGGGCGGCGACGCACAGTTTGTTCCAACGCATGCTCATCAGTTCTCCTCCTGGTTGTCCACATCATCGGCCGCGGAGCTATCCGAGGCTTCACTGTCATTGACTTCCTGAGCCAAACGGGAGAAGTATGCCTGCAACTCATCAGAAGAAATCACTGATGTCGACTCGGTATCCGTTATCGCCTCGGTCTCCCCCGCTTCGCCGGACTGCTGATCGGCGACCAAATTGCGGGACGCGGGATCGATAATCGTGGGAGATCCGACCGACTCGGCGGGCACGGTCTTCTTGGAACCGCGACGGTGTGCGGCATGGCGGCGACGCTTACGGCCGGTCGGCGGCACTTCAGCCGGAATCGAGCCGTTGCCAATAATTCCCTGTTCAACCTGTTCCGCGAACGACGGCCCCGTTGACGCAGTGGCCTTGCCCTCCACAATGCGCTTACGGCGCTTATGCGGCGGCATGGCGAACACGGACGCACACAACACCGCGATTACCGCCAGCAGACCGCCGGACAGGTAGAACGGCATGGCGAAATCGGGAACTTCAGAGCGCACCCAGTGCATGCTGATAGTGGCGGACGCCTTATGTGAGCCGAGATCCATGATGGCCACGGTCGAAGCGGCAGGATCTTTGCTATCAAAGGTCACCGAACCATTGCCGCACTTCACGGAAGTCCACATATCGGAGTCTTTGAATGCCACCTCGTTGGCGTCATCCGACGAGCCCGATTGGTTTTTGATGGGTTCACCCTTCTGAACGCCGAGCTCGGTCCAAGAAGTCAAACCGCTGATGCGCTGATAGGACTTCTCGCTTGCTACCCAACCGGCTGCATCCTTGGTGGAGGCCAAGGCTACGCATGTCTCATCCTTGGACGAGGAGGACTTCACGGTCATCGTCGTGTTCTTATCCAACAAGGTGAGCACGCCGGGATCGGTAACCACATAGCGAGAACCGGTCACGTTGGCAGATGCGGTGATCTCGCTGGAAGGCTTCCATATCGTGGCGTTCAGCACTCCGAGCACAATCGCCGCCACAGCCAGCAGACCGAAAATAGGCGTTACCACGCCGCGCATGATCATGGCATGACGAGTCGGGCGCTCGGACTTTTGCGTCTCGGCGTCTTCCATACTCTCGGTGCTCTCAGCATCGACACCTTCGGCACTCTCAGTATCAGTACCATCGGCGGCATCGGCAACGTCATTGGCATCGATGACATCTGTCGAGTCGGTCACGTCACTGACTACGTCAGACTCCGTGGCCTCCTGATCTGGGCCCATTGCTTGTTCTTCAACACTCATAACGGTACTATTCTACAATCTTCACCTGTCTATTACCTAGAAAGGCTGAAAATCAGGGTTTACCGGTAGTGTGGTGTGCCATGCGTACTTTGTCTACCCTGACCAAAACCATAGCCGTTGCCTGCTCGCTGATCATGTGCATCTCGCTGGCCGGCTGCTCGAACTCGTCCGATTCCAAGAGCGACTCCTCGAAGTCGTCCTCTTCCAAGACGGCGAATCAGATTGCCGGCGTAACCGCCAAGGGCAAGCTGGGCGAGAAGCCGACCATCTCCTTCAAAGCCCCGATGACCGTGTCCGACGGCTCCTACGTGGTGCTGCAGAAGGGTGACGGCGACACAATCGAAGAAGGTGACCGCGTCTGCGCCCAGGGTATCGCCCTGAATGTCAAGGACGGCACCGAGCTGATGGATACGTGGACCAAAAATACGCCGGATTGCTCGCTCCTGGTCGATTCCTCCACCCTGTCTTCGACCTATTACGACCAGATCAAGGGCGCCAAGCTCAACACCACTATCGGTTTCGGTGTGAACGCCGAGGATTCTTCCGGCTACTCCTACATTCTGGCGATGACGTTCGTTTCCAAGTCCAAGGATCTGAAGAAGGCCACCGGCGAAGAGGTCAAGGACGTGCCGTCCAATCTGCCGAAGGTGACGCGTGCCAAGAACGGCAAGCCGTCGATCGACATGAACGGTCAAGGTGCGGTCGATTCGCTGGTTTCGCAGACACTGGTCAAGGGTACCGGCAAGGAAGTGACCGACAAAAACACTGTGGTGGTCAAGTACACCGGTTGGCTGACCGATGGCACCCAGTTCGACTCCTCTTGGGATAAGAACACCACACTTGAGGCTGACATGTATTCCGGCGGCCAGCACGGTGTGATCGAAGGCTGGCAGAAGGGTCTGATTGGTCAGACCGTCGGATCCCAGGTGCTGCTGGTGGTTCCGCCGGATCAGGCTTACGGCGACAAGAAGCAAGGCTCGATTCCCGCGAACTCCACGCTGGTATTCGTAGTGGATATTCTCGCCGCGTATTAAACACTCAGCAAATAGCGTTGCCCCCGCTGGCGGGGGCTGTCAGCAAAAGCTGACTGGGGGTGGTTTACGTTGGGGACCATCCCCAGTCGACTCACGGCGACAGCCCCCGCCAGCGGGGGCAACTTTGCATTCAGAACAGCCTGAGGCTATCGTCCTCGGTGCCTTTCATATCGTCGTAGTCGAGGATGAGGCAGGTGAAGCCGCGATCCTTGGCCAACACCTGGGCCTGCGGCGTAATAGTCTGTGCGGCGAAGATGCCGTGCACCGGGGCCAATAGCGGGTCGCGATTCAGCAGCTCGCAATAGCGGGTCAACTGTTCGACGCCGTCGATGCCGCCGTGACGCTTGATTTCCACAGCCACATGCTCGCCCTCGGCGTTGATGGCCATGATGTCCACTGGACCGATGGCGGTCGGATATTCACGGCGTACCAACTTAGCGCCCTTGCCGATACGTTCGATCTGCTCGGCCAAGTATCGCTGCAGATGGTCTTCCACACCGTCCTTGATGAGGCCCGGATCTTCGCCCAAGTCATACGTCTCATCGGAATAGATGTGCTGCAACGTCACTTCCAGAATGTCCGAACCTTTGTCGGCGCTCACGCGCAGCACTTTTTCCGGAACCGGCGTATCCGCATCATCATCGGCGCCATCGGGCGTGATGTCCTTCAACGTGCAAGGTGCGGTCATCCAGTTGAGCGGTTTATAGGAGCCCAGCTCAGAGAAAATCAACAGACTGGAATCGGCCTTAATGAGCAACACACGCTTGGCCAAAGGCAACGAGGCATTGAGACGGCCAGAGTACTCCGCAGAACAGTCGGCAACAATAATTCGCATAGGCCACCACTGTAGCGCAACACATAGCAAAGGGGGCTCTCTGGAAACCAGAGAGCCCCCTTACAAGGTCATAGCAGAGTGAATCACTCAGCAGTGCCGGAGTACTGGACGTCGTGGCCACGCTCGACCGCCACGGTGAGTTTGTTTGAGTCGAAGGAGATGAATCCGTCGGTCACCTCGAACATGTGGCGATCGCCATCGGGCTCAACCACGGTGAGCGTACCCTGCTTGATCACCGTGAGCACAGGCTCATGGTCGGGCAGGATGCCCATGCCGCCTTCGGAGGCGGGAATGGTCACGCTCGCCGCGTCGCCATGCCACACGGGGTGGTCGGCAGCGACGATGTTGACCTTCATCGTGGTTTTTTCCGCAGCCATCACGCACCCAGTTCCTTCTGCATGTTGTGCCACTTCTCTTCGAGGTCGTCGATGCCACCGATGCCGGAAAATGCCTGCTCCGGAACGTCGTCGTACACGCCGTCGCAGATGCGGGTGAAGGCTTCGATGGTCTCGTCGGCCGGCACGTAGGAGCCGGGGCGACCGGTGAACTTCTCGGCAACGTAGAAGTTCTGGCCGAGGAACTGCTCGATCTTACGAGCACGGTTCACGGTGGTCTTGTCCTCTTCGCCGAGCTCGTCGATACCGATCAGGGCGATGATGTCCTGCAGTTCCTTGTTACGCTGCAGGATCGCCTTGACACGGTTGGCACAGTCGTAGTGAGCCTGGCCCACGTAACGCGGATCGAGGATTCGCGAGGTGGAGCTCAGCGGGTCCACAGCCGGGTAGATACCCTTGGAGGCAATGTCACGAGAAAGCTCGGTGGTCGCATCCAAGTGGGCGAAGGTCGTGGCCGGAGCCGGGTCGGTGTAATCATCGGCAGGCACGTAGATGGCCTGCAGCGAGGTGATCGAGTGACCACGGGTCGAGGTGATGCGCTCCTGCAGGGAGCCCATCTCATCGGCCAGGTTCGGCTGGTAACCCACGGCGGAAGGCATACGACCCAGCAGGGTGGACACCTCAGAACCGGCCTGGGTGAAACGGAAGATGTTGTCGATGAACAGCAGCACGTCCTGGTTCTGCACGTCACGGAAGTACTCAGCCATGGTCAGTGCGGTCAGCGGCACGCGCAGACGGGTACCCGGCTGCTCATCCATCTGGCCGAAGACCAGTGCGGTCTTCTCGAGCACGCCGGCCTCGCCCATCTCGCCGATCAAATCGTTACCCTCACGGGTACGCTCACCAACGCCGGCGAACACGGACACACCGCCGTGGTTCTGGGCCACGCGCTGAATCATTTCCTGAATCAGCACGGTCTTGCCCACACCTGCACCGCCGAACAGACCGATCTTGCCGCCCTGCACGTACGGGGTCAGCAGGTCGATGACCTTGATGCCCGTCTCGAACATCTGGGTCTTGGACTCCAGCTGATCGAAGGCCGGCGGGTTGCGGTGGATAGGCCAGCGCTCGGTGACGGTGATGGTTTCATCCGGCTTCTTGTTGAGGATGTTGCCGGACACGTCGAAGACGTGGCCCTTGGTCACATCGCCGACCGGCACGGAAATCGGGGCTCCGGTGTCGGAGACCAAAGTGCCACGGACCAGGCCGTCGGTAGGCTTCAGAGCAACGCAACGAACCGTGGAATCACCGAGGTGCTGTTCGACCTCAAGGGTGATTTCAGTGACCTTTGCCTCGCCCTCTTCCTTGGCGCCGGTGTTGACGATCTTTACTTTCAGGGCGTTGTAGATGTCGGGCAGATGACCCACCGGGAATTCAACGTCGATAACCGAGCCCTGGACGCGGGTGACGCGACCGTCGGTAGGCTCGGCCGCTGTGGTCTGGTTGTCAGCCATATGCGTTCCTACTCTTCCTCTTTGTTCAGCGCGTCGGCGCTGCCGATGATTTCGGTAAGTTCCTGGGTAATCGAGGCCTGACGCGAGGCGTTGAGCTTGCGGGTAAGGTCATCGATCAGGTTATGAGCGTTGTCGGTAGCCGTGTGCATGGCGTTCTGCCTGCTTGCGGTCTCCGATGCGGCAGCTGTCAGCAGGCATTCGTGGATACGGGACTGGATGTACTTCGGCAGAATGGCATCCAACACTTCCTCGATGCTCGGCTCGAAGGTGTACAGCGGAGCCACGTCCGCCACAGCCGGAGCCTCTTCATCAGGAGCGGGGACCTTGGCCTCGTTCTCCACGATCTCGACGGGCAGCATGCGCAGCACGCGCACCTTCTGCACCACCATGTTGATGAACTCGGTGTAGACGATGTAGAGTTCGGAAACTCCACCCTGCTCCGCCGGCTTCATGTAGGCATCCATCAACGTGCTGGAGATGGTTTCAGCAATTTCCACGCCGGGCTGGTCGGTGTCGCCTTCCCATGTGGCCGCGATGTCACGGTTGCGGTACTTGTAGTACGTCGAACCGCGACGTCCGTACACGAACAGCTCCGGCTGCTTGCCGGCCGCATCAAGGCGGGCGAGCAGCGATTCCGTTTCACGGATAATCGAAGAGGTGTACGGGCCGGCCATGCCACGATCCGAGGTGAGGGCGAGAACAGCCACGCGAGGGTTGTTCTCGTCCTTCACTGCGATCGGATGCGTGATATGGGTGTGTGCCACCAACGCTTGCACGGCATCGAAAATCGCATCAGTGTACGGCTTCGCGTTCAGGGCCACATCACGGGCCTTGGCGATATGCGAAGACGCGATCATCTCCTGAGCGTTGAAGATCTTGGCCAACGACTCAGTGGAGTGGATGCGTGATTTCAATGCGAGTTGCGAGCCCATGGCTTACTTCTCTCCCGCCACGATCTTTTCCTGATCGACCGGCGCTGCCTTGGCAACGTCCGGCTTCTTCTCGACCAGCGGCTTGCCGTTGGAGGAAACGAAGGTCGAACGGAATTCGTCCACGGCCTTATCGAGGGCAGCCTCGGTATCGGCGGTGAAGTCCTCGGTCTCGCGGATGGTCTTCAGGATGTCGGTGTTGTGGTCGATGTAGTCCAGCAGTCCCTGCTCGAACGGAAGCACGTCGGACAGCTCGAGGTCATCGAGCTTGCCGTGGGTGCCGGTCCACACAGACACGACTTCCTGCTCCATGGAATACGGGTGGAACTGCGGCTGCTTCAACAGCTCGGTCAAGTGGGCACCACGGGTCAGCTGGGCCTTGGATGCCGCATCCAGATCGGAGGCAAACATGGCGAAGGATTCCAGCGAGCGGTACTGCGCCAAGGAGATCTTCAAGGTACCGGAGACCTTCTTCAGAGCCTTGGTCTGTGCGGCGCCACCGACTCGAGAGACCGAGATACCGACGTCCACGGCGGGGCGCTGGTTGGCGTTAAACAGATCGGACTGCAGGAAGATCTGGCCATCGGTAATGGAGATCACGTTGGTCGGGATGTAGGCGGACACATCGTTCGCCTTGGTCTCGACGATCGGCAGACCCGTCATCGAACCGCCGCCCAGGTCATCGGAGACCTTGGCGCAACGTTCGAGCAGACGAGAGTGCAGGTAGAACACATCGCCCGGGTAGGCCTCACGCCCCGGCGGACGACGCAGCAGCAGGGAAATCGAACGATAGGCCTCTGCCTGCTTGGACAGATCGTCGAAGACGATGAGCACGTGCTTGCCGTTGTACATCCAGTGCTGGCCGATGGCCGAGCCGGTGTACGGGGCAATGTACTTGAAGCCAGCGGAATCAGCTGCCGGGGAGGCCACGATGGTGGTGTACTCCATGGCGCCGGCGTCTTCCAGGCTCTGCTTCACCGAGGCGATGGTGGAGCCCTTCTGGCCGATGGCCACGTAGATGCAGCGGACCTGCTTCTTCGGGTCGCCGGATTCCCAGTTGGCCTTCTGGTTGATGATGGTATCGATCGCAATGGCGGTCTTACCGGTCTGGCGGTCGCCGATGATGAGCTGGCGCTGGCCGCGGCCGATCGGGGTCATCGCGTCGATGGCCTTGAGGCCGGTGGACAGCGGCTCGTCGACCGGGTGACGGTGCATCACGTCGGGGGCCTGGGCTTCGAGGATACGCCGGCCTTCGATGTTCTGAATCTCACCGAGGCCGTCGATCGGCTTGCCCAGCGGGTCCACGACGCGACCGAGGTAGCCGTCGCCGACGGGCACGGAGAGCACTTCGCCGGTGCGGCGCACTTCCTGGCCTTCCTCGATTCCAGCGAAATCGCCGAGGATCACCACGCCGATCTCACGGGCGTCAAGGTTGAACGCCAGGCCGAGCGTGCCGTCTTCGAACGTCAGCAGCTCATTGGCCATGCAACCAGGCAATCCCGTCACGTGCGCAATGCCGTCACCGGCCGTGGCGACATATCCCACCTCTTGGGTGGGGGTGTCGCTCGGCTTGTACGACGACACGAAGTCGTCGAGGGCCTTGCGAATCGAGGCGGGATCGATGGTCAGTTCTGCCATGATCACTCCTTCTATTGGTTATTGTTCAGTCAAGTCTTTGCTTGTGTGTGGTGTTGGACGGATTGGATCGGCCGGTCAGGCCGGAGTCGCCTCCGTCTGCACCTTGCGATGAAGGTTCTGCAGCTGTGCGACCACGGTGTTGTCCGTGACTTCGTCGCCCACCTGAATGCGCATACCACCCAGCACGGTCGGATCGACCACCGAGTTGATGTGCACCTGGCGGCCCACCTTGGCGGAGTAGACCTCGACCAGTCGCTTGATCTGTTCCGGCTTCAACGGGGTGGCGGTGGTCACGGTGACCATCGATTCGCCCATATGGCGGGAGAGCTTGTTGATCAGCCACTGGATGGTTTCCAGGTATCGGCGGCGGCGCAGGTTGCAGGTGGCGTGCTCGGCGAGCCTCATGGTGACCTTGTTCAGGGTCTTGCCGGAGAACACCTCGTGGAACAGCTTCACACGGGCTTCGCTGGTGGCCTGGTAGTCGTACAGCTTGGCGCGCACAACCGACAGGTTCAGCAACGCGGAATGCAGTTCGGACAGCTCGACGGAGACCTGCAGCGTGGCGCCGGTGGCGTCCGCATAGTACATCATGGCGTCCACGCCGAAATCCTCCACCGCGTTGGCGATGTCCCGCGCACGGCTCCAGTGACGGGAGACCAAATCGGTCATGATCTCCATGGTCATCGGATGCACGTTGTCGCCGAGCAGTTCCGTCAGCACGGCCACCTTGTCGGCAACCGGGCGGGACGGGTCGGTCAATGCGCGTTCGAGCTGGATGCTGTCGTCGAGCACCTTGGTGATCGTGAACAGTTCGTTGCCGATCCGCCACGCGTCCTCACGGGTGTCGCGCAGTTTCGGGGCCAGCGAATCACGCGACTCGCGGTCTGCAATACGTGATGCCTCTCCTCGCATGGTCACCTCCCTTTCTGGTTACGGATGGTCACGGTCACTTCTTGACGGCCAGATCGTCGATCATCGAATCGATCATCGAGGACTGCACGTCGTTGTCTTCCAGCTTGGCGCCAAGGATCTTGCCGGCCAGAGCGGTGGCAAGCGCACCGACCTCGCCCTTGAGCGAGACGATGGCCTGCTGGTGCTGGGATTCGATCGAGCGCTGTGCGGATGCGGCGATCTGGGCCGCATCGGACTCGGCGCGCGAACGGGCGTCGGCGATGATGTGAGACGCTTCGGCACGGGCGTCGTCGCGGATCTTGGCGGCGTCCACACGGGCGGTGCTCAGCTGGGCCTCATACTTGGCCTTGGCCTCGTCGGCGTCCTTCTTAGCCTGCTCCGCCTTGGCGATGTTGCCTCGAATCTTGGCGGCACGCTCGTCGAAGATCGCATTGAACTTCGGCATGAAGAACTTGTAGAAGAACACCGCAACGATGACAAGAATGATCAGCGACCATACGATGTCATAGGTCTCGGGAATGAACAGATCAATTCCGCCTTCTGCGAGCGTCATTATGAAGTCCTCCTTTCACTGGTGGATTCGTTTTGCCTTCTGTATTCGACTGAGAAAACGTTCGATCAGTGGAACATCAGGGCGGTAACGAAGCCGATCAGTGCCAGCACCTCGACCAGAGCCAGGCCGATGAACATGATGGTCTGGATCTTGCCGGACATCTCAGGCTGACGAGCGGTGGATTCCATGGCCTTGCCGAAGAGGATGCCCAGACCAATGCCAGGGCCAAGAGTACCGATACCGTAACCGATGACGGACAGGTTGCCGGCGACCTCTGCGAGGGTGATGATATCCATTGTGTTTCCTTTCTAACGTACTTGGCGACGTTATAAATCTTGGGGTTTGGTCGGTCTGCGATTTTCCCAGACCGGGGACCGGAAGCGGCGGGTTAGTCGCCCGTCACTCTTCCGGGAAGCTCAGGTTGATGTACACGGTGGAAAGAATCGCGAAGACGTAGGCTTGCAGGAAGGCGACGAACGCCTCGAAGCAGGTCATGGCGAAACCACCGGCGAACCACAGCGCACCCACCGGGATGCCCTGCAGCTTGTTGGCCGCGTCAACCATCCAGAGCTGTGCGAACGCCAGGCAGGTGGCGACCATAAGGTGGCCGGAAACCATGTTGGCGAACAGACGGATGGTCAGAGAGGCCGGGCGGATGATCAACAACTCAAGCAGGTTGATCGGAGCCAGCAGGATGTAGACCGGCCACGGCACACCGGGGGTGAACAGCTCGTGTCGCAGATAGTGGCCGAGGCCCTGCGAGCGGACGGCGGCGACCCAGTACTGGACCAACGTCCAGACGGCGAACACGAGCGGCATGACCACCGTGGCAGTGGCAGCCATGTTCATACCAGGGATGATGCCGCACAGGTTGAAGACAAAGATCGTGAAGAAGATGGTGGTAATCATCGGCACGTAGCGCTTGCCACGAGCCTCACCCATCACGTCATAAACGACCTTGTCACGCACGAAGTCAAGACCGTACTCGACCACACCCTGCCAACGACCGGGGATGAGCTTGGCATGTTTGGCGGTAATACCGAGCACCAGCAGCAATACGATGGTGGCCACGATGCGGATCAGGATAATACGGTTGATGGCAAACGGAGTGCCCTGGAACAGGATCTCCGGGGGTAGGAAGTCGTTGACTGAGGGCAGATGAGCGCCCTCGTTCGCCAACAGCAATCCTGCGCCGAACGAACCGACCATATTCACGCCTCCTGCTTCTTCAATGTCAGGTGTCAGTTTAAACCCACCGGGCGGGCGAATGTGACGGACTCGTTACTTTCGTCGTCTCGATGCGGAGTCTGCCGAGTGTGGACACGGAGTCAGCGCTGGGCATTCGACTCCGAATGACTGAAGAGTGATTATTTGCCTGTGTCTAGACAAAGTCAAGCCCACCTCGGCGCGTCTTTTCTCATCCCTACTGCCGTAAGGCTTTTCCCGGCACTTCGCGAGTGTTGTTTGATATTAGTCGCATCTCGCCGATGTGTAGGATTATGTTCATTCAATCGTCCGTATCGTGAACAGATTACAGTCCACTGTGCGAACGATCAGCCCTCAATAACGCCGTAGCCGTCGTTGAGGAACGGCTTGAAATCATCCTCGCGCGGACCGCCGGGCTCATGGCGAATCGAACGATCAGTGCCGAGCTTCTTTTCGGCACGCAGCCCCGGAACCTCGGTCAGGTCATACGGCGTGGTCTGGTACACCCAGTTCAACCAGTTGCGCCACAGCAGGTTCGCATGTGCTCGCCAGGCGAACAGCGGCTCCAGTTTCGGATCATCATGCGGGAAATAGTTCTGCGGGAACGGCACATTGGTCAGCCCCTTGGCCATATCGCGCTCATATTCTTCGGCAAGCGTGTATTTGCCGTATTCCCAGTGGCCGAGCGCAAACACCTCGGAGAAGTCGCGCGTGGCGATGAGCCCTGGCCCCGACTGCGGACCCCATGTCAGAATCTGCAGATTGCGGTTGGCGCGCACCTCATCCTCATTCACGCCGGCCAGACGCGAGTGCGGCTGCAGTGCAATCTCATCAAAACCGTTGGTCAGGAAGCAGTACTCATCCTGCAAATACTGGGGGAATACGCCGAAGATCTTTTCGGCGTAATCCGCCTTATGGATGCCGTAACGCTCGTACAGCGCGCCCATGGCACCCCAGCACAGATACATGGTGGAGAACACATGGGTGGACGCCCAGTCAAGAATCGTCTTGAACTCGTCCCAATAGTCCACGTCCTCGAACGGCATGTGCTCCACGGGAGCACCGGTCACCACGAAGCCGTCGTAGTAGTTGTCGCGGAAGGCATCAAGATTCTCGTAGAACTTGACCAGATGGTCAGCGGAGACATGCGTGGCCTCATGCGTGGAGGTCTTCATGAAGTCGATCTCGACCTGCAACGGCGATTTGGAGATCAGACGCAGCAATTGCGTCTCGGTTTCGATCTTCTTGGGCATGAGGTTCAGAATCACCAGTCTGAGCGGGCGGACGCGCTGACGCTCCGCCTCGGGCTTCTCGAGCGCAAAGATGCGCTCCGAGTCGAGAATGTCTCTGGCCGGAAGGCCACTGGGGATCTTGATAGGCATGCCCTCTATTATGTCAATTTCTTGGATATCGCTCCCCGGCATTCCTATAACGGCCATTTATAGCGCGCTATTACTGTCTTTCTCGTTGGCCCCCTCTCCCGGAGAGGATTGCTGGAACCGATCGGCCGAGGAGAACGTGCTCACAGCCATGATTCAGCACAACACGCCGAGTTGACTTCCTGAAAATTGCCCCTATTGTAGATAAAGCTGTCTAAAAGACAAGCCGACGCGGGGTGGAGCAGCTCGGTAGCTCGCTGGGCTCATAACCCAGAGGTCCATGGTTCAAATCCATGCCCCGCTACCAACGCCTCAGGTTTCACATTGAAGAAACCTGAGGCTTTTTCTATATCTACGAGGTTCCACAAGGTCTTACCGACGAACTTCTGAGACAAGCTGGCGGGCGTTATTCCCATAGCAGCCGCTAAGTCCTTTTGCGCGCAGCCGCGCAGCGCGATAGCCACGCGCATGTTCCGCGTCACTATCTCTTGGAGACTTTCACTTTGCCTCGATTCCGCTGTAGGTCGAGGGCTAATAATTGTTTGTGTCATGCAATTAGATTAGCGTCAGCCTAATTCAATTGTCCACTGCGACACGCCGGATTGCTCAGCTTAACTTCTCATGCTATAAATCAAGGCATGTCGAAATCTAATAAAGCTGAGCTTAATTTCGCCACGCTGAGCATAAAGACGTTGCTTACATGGCGCGGAATTTTGCAGAAGGACGCGGCTAAAGCCTTGGGTATCACGCCGCCGTCCTTCTCGAAAAAGCTCAATGGTGATACCCGCTTTACAGCGGACGAAGTAGTTGCGCTATCCAAAATGCTGAACGTCAGCACTGATGTTCTTCTTGGCCGCAAGCCGTTAGAGGTGAAGTGACATGCCTGTTTTCACCAAGGAGTCGCACAACCATTTCGACGTTGACCATTTCGAGGTTGACAACTCGTTTGGCTTCAGAATCACCGTTGACGGCGATTACTTCGCTTTCGCGGGCATGAGTCTGGGCGACCTCGTGACCATCAACCAGCACATTGCCGAGGCAATCAGGAAGGGGCGTAGAAGTGCGCTATGAGGTCTCACAGGAACCCAAGGACGTGGAGCCGGGCGATATCGCGGTTATGCGTCTCGTGACCACGAAGGGTGCCGTGAAATGGACGTGCGGCACCGTGCGCTGCTTCACGGACGATGACGAAGACCCGGCAATCGTTCTGACCACGGGCAAGATTCCCGAATATGACGGTTACGAACTGGTGTGCCGTATCAGGCCGATACCGGACGTGGTGCAAATGACTCTCAATGATGACGGCGAGGTGATGGCATGACCACAAGGGAAAAGATTCTGTTGGTTCCGTTGTGCGCGGTGCTGCTTGTGGTGGCGCTTTCGTGGCGGTTGTGGCTTATCGCTCTTGGCTTCGCGGTGGCGGCTGCCGCCGTCGTATGGCTCGAAACCGAGGAAGGGGCCGATTGTGAGAGGGATTAGAACCGTTCTTGCGGCACCGTTCGCGGTGCTGGCGTTCGCGCTTGTGACCGTTGCCATGTTCAGTGCCCGAGCCGCCATGTGGATTAGCGCCGGTTACAGGGGCGCGGTGAAAGTAGAGGCCGAACTATGAGCATGTTCCAGACACCTACGCGCGTGTGGGCGAACGCTCACCCCGAGTATCCGGGATTGTTTGAGATTCATTCTGACAGCGGAGATATTGCGTTGAATCAGGTGGCGACCCGACAGACTCTTGAGGCGCTACGCGCGTCCATCAACGACGCTTTGGCTCAGGACGATTTGCGCCGCCGAAGACGACGGTAGGCGTGCCGATAACTGAATGTGCCGTAATCGGGGGCGACTCTAGGTGACCCGTAGCACGGTGAAAGTACCCTAGCGCGGCTTGCTCACCGCGTTACAAACACACGCCCTGTGGGGGCGTGGTTAAGACGGCGCGGGGACGCCATGCGGGTTACTGAACGACTTGGGGCGCATTGTCAGGGCGCAACAGGGTGCAGCACCGTCATACGTGGCGGGCCTCTTGTCGTGACCTTGCGCGCGGCTTCGGCCGCTGACCTCAAAGCGATATACGCGGCTCCGTTACGAAGCAATTTGGGCGAACCTCACTGGAAACGACGTCGAAGCCTTGCGCTTCAACGCTTGTTTCCGGCTTAGGTTCCCCCGCTCAACCGCTCACCACCCGAAGGTCACATGAAATGAAAACCCGGTTAATCACGATTCACAAGAACATCAACCAAGCACTTACGACGAAACGAGGCAACAAGATGGGTTATGCAGTCTCTTACAAACGTTCCGGCCGTCCGATTTCCCGGCGTGCCAAGCGTCAGTCACCGGCGAATAAGGCCCAGCGGACGAAGGACATGAAGAACGCTATCAGGTGGAACGTCGCCCAGTTGGAGCATGACACCACGGGCACCGACTCGATTGAGCGTGGCATGGTGTGCAAGCTGCTGCATCTCGGCAAGATTGCGCCGACCGCTGACCCGACCGGAGACCATGTGTTGCAGCAGCTTATCAGTGAAGGCTACGTGCAGCGGCCTCGCAAGCGCGCCGGTGTTCAGGTGTTCGACCGCGCCGACCTGTTGACCTCGCTCAAGGCTTACGCGGGGGTGTGCTGAATGAACCCGCGCGCGAAACTCACGACCGCTCAGGCCGCACGGTACTTGCATCGTTCACAAAGGCAGATGGAGCGCATGAGGGCGGACAACACCGGCCCCGTCTGGTTCAAGGCCGGTGACGCTATCAATTCGCCGTGCCTGTACGAGGTTGCCGACCTTGACCGGTGGGTGATGGAGCAGAAGGGCAAGGCGTGACAATGGCGACAAGGGGATTGAAGCGCCAGCGTGGAACGATACCGCGCCGCGTGCGCGAAGAGGTCATAGAGACATGGGGCAATGACTGTTGGCTGGAATTGCCGGTATGCACGCACCACGGCGAGGAAGACGACCATATCATACCATTCAAGGCCGGTGGCCGTGGCACGGTGGCGAACATACGGCGCGCGTGCAAGGCGTGCAACATCAGCCGAAGCAACCGTGTGCTATCCGGTTACGGCGCGACTATCCACGCGGTTATCGGCCCGCCGTGCGCCGGTAAGAGTTCCTATGTGGCGCAATACGCGGCGAGTGACGCGCTGGTGCTGGACTTCGACCAGTTGGCTTCGGCGCTTACCCTTGGCGGTGACGTGAAGGCCAAGCCCACGGCCCCGTTGATTCAGGCGGGCCAAGGCGCATGGCAAGGCGCGTACAACAAGCTGGTGCGCATGAACGCGCCTGTTGACGTGTGGCTTATCAAATCGATACCGGCCAGCCACGCTCACCCTCGATTGCTTGAGGAATGGTTGGCGCTCGACTATGACATTCACGTTGTTGACCCCGGCGCTGCCGTGGTGTTCGACCGGTTGGAGACGCAGCAGCGCAACGAGGGCGCTAGGCAGACGGCGCGGCAATGGTATTCGCTGCATCTCTCGCAGCAGCTCGTGGACGTGAGACAGGCCGCGCGGCGTGCGAAGCTCGTTGCCCTTGGCCTTCGTTCGGGTTCAACGTCTGTTGCTTCACGGCCCGAGTGGTGAGGCTCGTTTTTTAAACGGACGGCCTTGGAAATCACCCCGCGCCAAGTTTTTTTCACCCCCAACCAAAAATAAAAAAAGCCTGAAAACGGCGGAATTGCAACGAAAAGAGGCGAACAATGGCAATTCAGGGAACCTTTGAGGGATTCTCGGAAATCGGCAATCGTCAGGGCTTCATGGAGACGCGCACACGCGCCAACCTCAAGACGTTCTTCGATGGAAAGACCGTCACCGAGGCCGCTGACACCTACGCGGCGCTGATGACCGCGATAGCGCACAACATCGATAGCTATCTGGCGTTGGGCAAGAACATTTCGACGCTTGCGGACAGCTATAACAACGCTTTCGACCATTTGCGCGAACTGTACCCCGAGGCCCCCGAGCTTGACGAGAATCTGGCCGCGCTGCTGACCGAGGCGAAGGCGTGACCGTGCCAATGCGCGGCGGCACCGCGCGGAACTTGGAACGCCGGACTGACGGCGCTATAGTGGCCCGCTTTGCCGAACTGCTGGGTACGCCCCTATTGCCGTGGCAACGGCTCGTGGCGGACGTGGCCGGCGAAATCGACCCCGACACCGGAACATACTTCTACGACACGGTGATTCTCAGCACGCCGCGCCAGTGCGGCAAGTCAACGCTGGTGGACGCTTGGGACACGCGGAACACGCAGTGGGGGCCGAACCGGTATGTTTACTATCTCGCCCAGACCGGCAAGGACGCTGGCGACCACTTCAAGAAATTCCTGAAGACTTTGCAAGCCTCACCGCTCGCCCCCATCACAGGTAGGCCGTACATGGGACGCGGCAGCGAGGCCCAGCCGTTCCGTAACGGTTCCATCATCATGCCTAAATCGGTGACGAAGGTATCAGGCCACGGCGTACAGGGCGACAAGGTGACGCTGGACGAGGCGTTTAGCCTAAGCGAGGAAACCGGCAACATGATTCTTGACGGCTTCGTGCCGACCATGGCGACACGATTGCAAGCCACCGGCGTGCAGCCACAGCTGTGGATAACCTCGACCGAGGGCACGGCGGACAGCACGTTTTTCAACCGGAAACTTGACGAATGCCGAGCGGGCGACCAGTCGCGGCGTACCTGTTGGTTTGACTTCGGGTTGCCGCCCGACGCTGACCCCGAGGACCTTGACATGATTATGCGCTACCACCCCGCCGCCGGTCTGCTCTGGCGACGTGACCAACTGCCGGACTTCCGCGAACAATGGCGGAACAATCCGAGCGGCTGGGCGCGCGCATTCGGCAACCAGCGAGACGAAGGCGTGACCGACAGGGTGATTGACGCCGACCTTTGGGCCACAACCACGGTGCCGCCTATCAGCCCGAGCGAACTGGGCGCGCGACCGGTGGTGTTCGGTGTCGCCGTGGACGTGGACGCGACCCACACCAGCATTTCGGCGGGCATCGTGAACGATGACGGCAGCGTGACCACGCAACTGCTCAAAATCATGGACGGCACCGGCCACGCGCCCGCGGAAATCAAACGGTTGTGCGACACATACGCCGCGCCGTTGGTGATTGACACACGCGGCACCAGCGCCGACCTTGCCGACCGGTTGAGGCACATGGGCGACGAAGAAACCGTGCGATTCTGCGATTTGACCGCCACCGACTATCTCACGGTGGGCCAGTCCTATGTGAGCGGTTTGAGCAACGGCACCGTGCTTCACGCCGCCGACACGGACTTGGACGCAAGCGCGGCCAACAGCGCGCGCACATGGGCCGGTGACGCTTGGCGCGTGACCCGACGCGGCTCGACCGGTCTCACCAGCCCGCTCGAATCGTGCATGTTGGCCGCGTGGGGAGCCGCGCACATGCCAGAGGAAGACGGCCCCTTGCAAATCTTCTGACAACAACCACCTAGTTGCTGTTGGCGGTACTTGGCGGTACTTGGCGGTACTTGGCGGCACGCTGCTAGACCCGTGGCGCGCCGCTCTCGCATACTGGGCGGCATGAATGGACGTTTGAGCTTGTGGCAGCGTTTGAAGCTGGCCGGTGGCGTGATGAAGCGCGGCAACGAGGCGTTGGCCGACGTGCCCGCTGGCATCATGCCGCCAAGCCGCGCAGCCGCCTGTGACCCGTTGGCGCTCAGCACCGTGTTTCGCGGCATTCAGGTTTTGCAGACAGCTATAACCGGCTTGCCGATTTACGAGACGCGCGCCGGTCTCAAACTGGACTCTATCAGCAGTCTCGTGGCCCAGCCGGACGTGAACCGTTCCCGTCGTGACTTTCTGGCGGACATGGTGGCAAGCATGGCGTTGGACGGCAACGCCTTCGTGCGGTTGGTGCGTTTCGGCGGTGAAATCGTGTCGTGTGAGGTGCTGCCGCCGTCTCTGGTTGTCGTTTCCGACGATGGAAGCGACCCCGCCGCCCCGAAACTGCGATACAGCTACTTGGGCAAGGATTACGGCCCCACGGATATCGTCCATTGCAAGTTTTTGAACGTGCCGGGCCGTTTGCGTGGCCTTGGCCCAATCAGCGCCGCCCGCGAAGAGGTTGAGGGCGCGAAAATGGCCCGCGACTACAAGGCGCGCTTCTACACGGACAGCTCGAACCTGAAGGGCTACTTGAAGACCGAGCAGAAGGTGACACCCGAGTACGCGAAACAGGCCAAGAACGATTGGAAGGCACAGGGCACCGCCGCCGACGTGAAGGTGCTGGGCAACAATCTCACCTATGTCCCGTTGGACATGAAGCCCGCCGACTTGCAGTTTTTGGAGACGCAGAAGTTCGACACCACGCAGATTGCCCGCTTGCTCGGCATTCCGGCAAGCATCATGCTTGCCGCCGTCGACGGCTCGAACCTCACCTACAGCAACATCGAGCAAAGCTGGATTGAGTTTTCGGACTACACGCTTTCGGCCTACGCCGGCGAAATCGAGGAGCTTTTCAACGTCCTGTTGCCGCGTGGCCGCGAAGCCCGCTTCGATTGGGACAGCAGCCGCCGCGCCGACATGAGCGACCGTTTCAACGCCTACAAGACCGCCCTTGATTCCAAGTGGATAACCGTTAACGAGGTGCGCGCTCGTGAATCATATCCCCCGTTGGTTCCGGCACCGGAACCCCAGCAGATTGGAGACGAACAGTGAACAGAATCGATATCGGCTTGCGTGGCGTGTGCCTTCGCAGCAGCGATGAAGGCGACGGGCGCACGCTTGAGGGCATCGCCGTGCCGTTCGGCCAGATTATCGACACATGGGACGGCCCAGAGACGTTCGACCCTGATTGCGTGTTCGATGACGTGGACAGCGCCAAGCTCGGCTATGAGCATGGCGAGACCATCGGACGAATCACCAACGCCGAACCCCGCGAAGACGGCTTGCATATCACGGCCCGAATCTCGGACACGCAGCGGGGACGGGACGCTGTCGCATTGTTGCGTGACGGCGCGCTGGACTCGTTGAGCGTCGGTTTTATCCCAATCGAGTCGGAGACCGACAAACAGGGCATCACGCACCGCAAGCGCGTGCGCCTGTTGGAAACGTCGGTGGTGTCATGGCCCGCGTACGAGGCCGCGAAAATCACCGGGCAGCGCAACGCGCAGCAGACCACCAACAACAACAAATCAACCGAAAGCGAGGCACCGAAGGTGGACAAGGAACTACAGAATATGCTTGACGGCATCAGGGACGAACAGCGCAGCATGAAAGCCGCCATCGCCAAGGGCAGCACCCCCGAACACAAGACCTTGGGCGGTGAATACCGTACCGCCGGAGACTATCTACAGGCGCTCTCTCGCGGAGACGAAGCAGCCGTGCAGCTCATGCACGAATGCCGCGACCTTATCGCCACCGGCGACACCGGCAACACGAGCGCTTGGATTGCGGACGATTTGCGGCTTATCGAAATGCGCCGCAAGGTAACGAACATTCTCACGCACGACACGCTGCCGGACAAGGGCATGACCATGGAATACAACGTGGTCAGCACCGACACCACCGGCGTGACGAAACAGGCGAAGGAAGGCGACGCGCTCAAGTTCGGCAAGGTCACGTTCGGCACCAAGAGCGTGTCAATCGACACCTACGGCGGCTACACCACCCTGAGCCGTCAGGTAATCGAGCGTTCCACCACCCCAATGCTCAACACGGCATTGGCTGCATTGCGCAACGCCTACGCGAAGGCGACCGAAACCGCCGTGCGTGACTACCTGTATACGACCATCGCCGGTCAGCGTGACGCGACGAGTAACCCCAACAAGCTCGACGCGCCCGCCACGCTTGCTAACATGACCATCGACAAGTGGGCAACTCTCATCATGGACGCCGCCGAGCTGGCTGACGACCGTAACGTGAACCTCACCCGTCTTGGTGTCAGCAAGGACGTTATGGCCTCGCTCATCGACCTGAAAGACAGCGGTTCCCGCTTCTTCGACCTTTCCGGCGACGGTTCCGACACCATCGGTGACTTCGACCTGACCGGCATCGCCGGTAAGTTCCTTCGTCTGCCGGTGCAGATGCTCCCCAAGGCCCCGGCTGGCACGGCGTGCTTCATCGACCCCGAATCGGTGACGGTGTGGGAAAGCGGTGGCCCCACGCAGCTCAGCGACGGCGACCCGACCAAGCTCACCGAAAACTATTCGGTGTACGGATATATGGCGGTTGCCGCCACAAACGTTGACGGCCTTATCCCGGTCAAGTTCAAGACCGCCTGAGCGTGAGTAACTGATTATGGTAGACGATACCGCGAAACTCGTAAGCCTCTTGCGCGCCGAAGTCAACGTGCCAGCCGGTGACAATGACCGGCTGGTGGACAAGGTGACGGCGGCAATCGAGTACGTTGACAGCGCGATAGGCGGCGCGAACGTTTCCGCCGCAGTTCGCGCCGACTGCATCGTGAGTTGCGCCGCCGACCTGTACAACAGCCGTGACGCGCGCTTGGGTGTCATGGACGTTGGCGACGGCTCGCTTGAACCCTACAGGGTGTCAAGCGACCCGTTGCGCAGCGTGTGGCCCAAGCTCAACGCGGCTGGCGTACCCACGGGCGGGCTGGTGATTGCATGAGCCGGATTATCAGCGAACGTGAGGCGCTTATGGACATGCTCACCGACATGATTGGCGACCTCGTGGCCGTTGTAACCATCGACGCTCAGGAAGCCCGCCCGCTGCCGGGCAAAGTCGCGGTGCTTATCGACCCGCCGAACATCACCTACGAAGGCTGGCAGTTCGTCAACACCGAGTGGACGGTGAACCTTATCGCGGGCACCACGGCCACGCAGATTGAAAGCCTAGACCTGATTATCCCCGTCTTGGAGCGCTTGCATGAGCGCCACCTGAACATGAAGGCCGCTAAACCCGTCACCTACAGTCTCGCGGGTGTCGGCAACCTAGCGGCCTACGAAATCACCCTGAACCCACTCGAAATCAACTGAAAGGAACACAATCATGGCAAAGACACGCACGCTTGGCCCCGGCAGTCTGAAAATCGGCGCGTCGGGCAGCGAACAGGACTTCAGCGCGGACGTCATCAACACCGCGTTGGAACCCTCGACCGATACCGAGGACAACGACAATTTTCTGGACGGCCACACCGAGGGCGGTTCGCAGACCGAGACTTGGGCGCTGACCGGTTCAATCAAAGAGGACTTCTCCATGAACGGCCTACAGGTCTGGTGCCTGAAGAACAGCGGTAAGACGCTGCCGTTCGAGTGGGTGCCGAACCTTGAGGGCAGCGTGAAGCTCACCGGCAACGTGGTAATCGCGTCCATCCAGTTCGGCGGCGACGTGAAGACGAAGAACAGCAATGATTTTTCGTTCGTCGCCATCGACGTTAAAGCCGTAGACTACACGCCTTCGTCCCACTCCTAATCATGGCGGACATAGCCTCTGGCGGCAACAGCCAGTTGCAGCTCAAGGGCGCGGCACAGCTCGCCAAGGGCCTGAGACAGGCCGGTGCCGACCTGAAGGACTTGCGCGACATCAACGAACAGGCCGCGCAAATCGTGGCACCAGCCGCCAAGGCACTGGCCCCGCAACGCTCGGGCCGTCTCGCGAAATCGATACGCGCGGGTGCCACACAGAAGGCCGGTGTGGTGCGCGCCGGCAACAACGGCAAGGTGAAGTACGCGGGCGTAATCAATTACGGCTGGCCCAAGCACAACATCAAAGCAACCATGTTCGCCAACAAGGCGGCTAAGAACACCGAACCACAGTGGACGCAACTCTACGCGGACGCGGTGCAGAAAATCATCAACCGAATCACGACAGGAGATTAACGAAATGAACAACGAGACCAAGACCCCGAACACCCGTATCACCTACTTGGACGGCCACGCCGACGAGGTTTGCGTGACCATGTGGCAGCGCTGCCAAGCGGAAACCCACGCGAAGGCGAAGGGCTGGGGCAGCGCGTTGGACGCGGTGGTGAAGCTCAACGCCTACGCCGCCTACGTGCGCTGCCGCCAAATCGGCGCTACCTCTGTTCCGTTCGAGCAGTGGGCCGACACCGTGGTTTCCGTCGTGGACATGAACAACGACCCGACCGACACCGAGGAACAGGCCGAAACCATGAACGGCCCCGTGCCGGTCTCTTCCGGCGACATGGCGGACGCGCCGGGTTTTTCGACCGGTGCGACCGGTGGGACAGCGGCGGCTTCGGTGAACTGAGCTGTGTACTGGCGGCGCGTTTCGGCGGCACGCCGTGGGCATGGCGGCGTGAATCACAGCCGCAAGAGGCCGACTGGGGCACCTGTGTAAGCCTCTTGCGGCAAGAGGCCGAGGAAACCGAAGACATTCGACGCAGAACGAGGTGAGGTGAGGTGAGACATGAAATCAGCCGTGTTGGCCATCCGAATCATCGGTGACGCGACAAGCGCCGTGGCCGCCATGGACAAGGCCAAGGCCGCGTCTATGACCTTCAAGGAAGGATTGAACAAGGCTTCGGTTGCGGCGGGTGCCTCGCTCGCCGCCATCGGCGCGGGCGCGAAGGTGTGCGTTGACGCTGCCGCCGACCTTCAGCAGTCGGTGGGCGGCGTCGAAACCGTGTTCGAATCCAGCGCCGGAAAGATGAAGCAGTGGAGCGACAACGCGGCACAGGCCGTGGGCCTCAGCAAGAACGAGTACAACGAGTTCGCCACGCTGGTTGGCTCCCAGCTTCAGAACTTCGGCATGAGCGTGGACGAATCGGCCGACAAGACCAACGAGCTTATCACCCTTGGCGCCGACTTGTCTTCCATGTTCGGCGGCACCACCGCCGACGCTGTGGACGCGCTCAGCGCCGCGCTCAAGGGCGAAATGGACCCAATCGAGAAATACGGCATCTCTCTTAACGATGCTACGTTGAAGGCCCAAGCGGCTTCGATGGGCTTGGGTGACCTGTACAAGTCGGGCGACCGTAACGCCAAGATGCAAGCCACGCTGGCCGCAATCACCGCGCAGAGCGGCAAGGCCACGGGCAACTTCGCGCGTGAGTCCGACACCCTACAGGGCCAGCAGCAGCGCATGGCGGCGGCGTTCGAGAACACCAAGGCCACTCTTGGCGAGGCATTGTTGCCGATTCTCACACAGGTGGCGGCGAAACTTGCCGAGTTCGCCACTTGGGTGCAGCAGAACACCTCGTGGCTGGTGCCGCTTATCGGTGTCATAGCGGCGGTTGCGGCGGTTATCATCACGTTGAACGCGGCCATGACCGCGTACAGCGCCGTGGCTACCATCGTGGCAATCGCGCAAGGCTCGGTGAATCTCGCTTTTCTGCCGGTCATTGCCGTGATTCTGGCGGTTGTCGCGGTAATCGCGCTGCTGGTGATGAACTGGGACAGCGTGAAGGCCGCTGGAGCGGCGGCGGCGCAGTGGATAGCGGACAAGTGGAACGCCTTCATGGGGTGGCTTGCCGGTATCGGTGCCAGCCTGAAGCAGTGGGGCATCGACACTTGGAACGCGATAGGTCAGGCGTTCCAGCCGGTGGCCGACTTTCTGGGCGGCTATTTCAAGCTGCTGCTGAGCATGTTCACGTTGAATTTCGACGGCATGAAACAGGCCGGTCAGCAGATGTTCAACGCACTGCCCGGCCCCGCCCAAGACGCCATCAACCGTATTATCGGCTTCTTCACCGGATTGAAAGACAAGGTGCTGGGCGTGTTCGACAGCATCGTTGGGGCAATCAAGGGCGCGTTCAAGTGGGTTTCGGACTTGTGGGGCAAGATTACCGGTGCCAAGAGTGAGGCAAGCGGTTTGAGCGCCCAAAGCTACAGCACGCAAGCCGCCGCCTACGCGCTGCCGGTACGCCAGTACGCCATGAGCCGCGCAATCACGCCATCGGCGCCGACCACGTACACAGCGCCTACCGTCAATCTCGCCCGCGCCATTGTTGCCCCCGCCAACCGTGCCGACACCACGCGCCCCGCGACGGTGAACGTGAATATCAGCGTGGACGCTCACGGCAACCTTGACAACGACAAGGTGGCCGGTGAAATCGTCAACAGTCTCGACCGTTGGGCGCGCGTGCGCGGCAAGGAGCTGGCGTTATGAGCAGCGCGAACCCTTTGCCCGAAACATGCCATGTGTATCTTGACCTATCGCCCTTGCCTTTGCAATCGGACGACAGCGCCGACCTCGTGGCGTTAAGCCCCTTCACTATCACTTGGGGCGTGTCGAACCCGTGGGACGATATCACGCCGAACGTGCTGAAAATCACGCTTATCGACCAAGCAGACCGTTTCAGTAAGTCGGGCGACTTGCTCATGGGCCACAGGCTCACCATCTCACCCGACTGGGGGAACACAGCCACACCGGTGAACTTCTGCCTGTTCGACGGCTACGTTACCGACGTGCAGATTCTCGACCATGACGGCGGACGAAACCGGTTGAGCGTGACAGCATCGGACAGAATCTATATCTTGAAGACCGATTGCCGACAAGGGCCGAACACGAACACCACCGCGAACATGGCGCGCGGCTGGCAATGGTGGATGCAAGGGCAGACATCAGAAACGGTGCAGAAGTGGCTGTACTACGACGGCGTGCAAAACTACTGGTGGCCGTGGAGTATTTTCCCCACGCCATTCAGCGCGGAACAACGCAAGAGCTTCATCGACTGGGCGCAAAGCTGCCGGACACGACAGGTCAACAGCAAATACCAGTTCGAGATTGACCGCACAGCCTACATCTCGTATCAAAGCGCCGACCCGAAGAAAATACCGTCTTTCGAGGCGCTGTATCTTCGATGGACGATTGACACCGTGCTGACCGGCCCGCGTATCCGCACAGGCGACGACAACACAGACATAGGCGTTGACAGTCGTTATGCGGACGCTGGAGACGTGATTATCGACCCCGAACCGTCGTTGAGCGCAGCAGACGAATACTACACGCAACTTGAGTTCAAATATTCGCACCGAGGCAACGGCAGCGGCTACAAGACGGTCGAGTTCAATCAGGACGGCAGCCGTTCCGTTCAGGTCGAACAGTCGGCGCGTGAGGGTGACACATGCCTGAGCATCGAGGCCAATTGGACTCAGTACGACAATCAGGCGGACAGCGACCCCGGAAAAATCGACTTCACGCTTGCCATGAACACCATCAGGGAAAGCAACCGGCGTTTGCGGCTCCCCGAAGTCACGTTCAGGGGCGACAGGCTCAACCAGCTTTTCATGTACTGCCGCCCAACGGTCATGGTGTTCATCGGCTCGAAATTCGAGCGTTCGGCACCGGCCGCATACGGGCCGTGGGCGAAAATCGGCGGCACGCTCACATACGACGTGACCAACCGCAAAAGCCACTGGACGCATAAGGCGCGGCTTTTCCCCGCCGTCAACACCAAAACGGGCACGCCGACATGCGCCCAGATGAAGGCCATGACCAGCACGGCCACATTCGCTGACTGCAATTGGAAACTTGGCGCTTTGCGCTACGTATCGAAAATAGGTGAGGAACCATGACAGTAGGAACCACGGAAAAATACCGTTTCCCGTACCCCGAGGACAACGAGCCGATAAGGAATCTCCCCGATATTCTTCAGCAACAGGCCGAAGGCATCGAAAGAGTACTGGCGAAATTCGATTACGGCGGCGGAGACCAGAACGCGCTCACCGCGCGCGTGGCATCGCTCGAAACCCTGTTGTCCAACATCAAATCGAACTACGTGACCTTGTACGACAACGACAACAACGTCTTCCAAGGCGCAATCTCCCTGAACGAGTCGGCGGCGAACTTCGAGAAACTCACCATCTGCTTCAAAAGCAACGACAACGTTTATGCGTCCATGGACGTAGCCAACCCGAACAAGAAGATTGTGTCGCTCACCACGAGCTTCTACAACGGAAACGCTTACTTCTACGTGAAAAACCGCTGCTATCTGATTGACGGAAAGACAATCAACACATGGAAGCGCAGCACATCGACCGTTTACCAGACCGGCGAGGTCAACGCGGCCGGAAGCAACAACGCATCCACGGGCGACTTCATCACCATCACCCAAGTGTACGGAACAAGGAAAATGAGCCTTGTATGAGCGAAGCAATCATAGTGGCGATTGTCGGCGTGGCCGGAACAATCGGCGGAGCCATGACGACCAACATGTTCGCCGCCGCAAAAAACCGGCTGGAAGCCTACCAGCTGGCTCAGGAAATGCAAGCCGACAACCAACGCCTATGGCAATGGAACCGCGCGTTGGTTGACCACATCTACAAAGGGCTAGGCCCGCCACCACCCAGCCCGCCAGAAGATTTGTTCAAACACGACAATTGAAAGGAAAACATGGATGGCATCAAGTGGATAGGAAGCCCGAACCACTACAACGGCCGCTTGGGCTACAAGGTGACGCGCATCACCTTGCACATCATGGCCGGATACCTGACCGGCACGGACAGCCTGTTTCAGAACCCGAACCGACAGGCATCAAGCACGTACGGTATCGGCCCCAACGGCGAAATACACCAGTACGTAGCCGAATCTGACGCGCCATGGACCGACAGCAACCATGCCAGCAACTGCCAGACCATCAGCATCGAGCATCAGGGCGGAATGGACTTCATACCCTGTACTCAGGCTTGCCACGACGCTTCGGCGCGACTGTGCGCGGACATCGCCCGCCGATACGGCTGGCCGAAACTCGTACACGGTGTGAACGTGTTTCTACACCGTGAGATACCCGGCTCAGACCACACCACATGCCCCGACCTCGCGCCGAACGGGCTGAACTACATCTACGTAATCAACAAGGCAAACGAAATACTGGAAGGAAACGACATGACCAGCGCCGGAGACGTTTGGAACTACGGACTTGGCGAGAACGCCACAAGCGGCAAGAACAACCTACCCGCATGGGTGAGGCTCAGTTGGGTACATCACGACACCGCCGCGCTCTACCGAATCCTCACCCGCACGGACGACGGCGGCACCAAGGACGGCAGCAGAGGCGACATCTACACGCGCGTGTGCTACATCGACAAGCGCGTGCGTGAGATGACCGCGACAATCACCGCTCAGGCGGCGGCGATTGAAGCGCTCTCCAAGGCGCTCGGCAGCAACCCCGCCGATATCGCCAAAACCGTTGAAACCGCCGTGAAAGCGAAACTGGACGCGCTCGAAATCAACGTGACCGCGACCAGCAAGACCGAGAAGGAAGGCTAAACCATGGATAACGAGGAACAGGTGGAAGGCGGCGACCCGCGCACGCCCGGCATCAGCGCGGCCACAATCGCCCGCTTCATTGTGCTTCTCTTGGGACTTGTCAACGCGGCGCTTGTCATGTTCGGCGTGGACACCATACCGATTGCGGACGAAACCGTGAACCAGCTAGTCGCGCTGCTCTTCAACGTGGGAGCCGCGCTCTGGGCATGGTGGAAAGACAACCCAATCACCCCGAAATCACGCGCCAAGCACGCGCAATGATGCAACAGCCCCCACACAATGTGGGGGGGCTGTTGCATATCAGGCCAGACACGCGGCAGCGGCCTTCGCCTTCTCTTCGGTGCCGTTCAGCTCGGTACCGTTGATTTGCGTGGGCCAGTGCGTGAATTGCTTGGCGAAACCGTCAACCGACATGACCGGCGCGGCGCTGGCGGCATCAAGACCGGACACCAGCCATATACCGGTCTCGGTATCACCGTTGAAACCATCGGCGGTGAACTTCATGGCAAGCCAATAGGTGCCTTCGGTGTCGCCCTTCACGGCCTTGCCGGTCTCGGGCTTTAAACCGCTGCTGTCGCTGCCTGAAGCCACGACATTCAGCACGTCTTGCGGCACGTCCAGACAATCGGACTTATCGACGGCTGTATTGCCGCCGCAAGCGGCCAACGACAACACGGTGGTAACGGTGACGGCTGCTGCGATAATCTTTTTCATGGTTAATCCTTCTTTGGGTTGTCAGAATCTTATCAGGCTTGCAGAGTGACGGCGGACATGCCGGCGCGTAACCGGCTGTCAGGCATCGCAACGTAGATTTGTGTTGTCTCGACCGAGGAATGGCCCAGCAGTTTGCTCACCAAGTACAGGTCATGTGTTGACTCATAGGTTCTGGTGGCGTACCGGTGCCGTAGCGAGTGGGCCGACCAGCCATCAGGCAGCAGCCGTGTAATGTGCTTGCCCACGTAAGACGCTTCGACGTGTCCCGACCATCTGCCGGGGAACAGGTAGCCGCCGCACGCTTGTATCTCAGCGGCCAAATCGTCAGGGCACGGCACTATGCGCTGCTTGTCGCCCTTGCCTCGCACGATAAGCGACTTGCCTAGCAAATCGTCCATCACATCATCACTGTTCACGGCGGCAATCTCGGAACGACGTAGGCCGCATTCGGCGGCGAGCCGTATCATGCGCCGTTCATCTTCGGTGGCCTTCCCCAACGCCATGAGAATATATTTGTCAGGGCAAGGGTGGGGGTGCGCCCGTGGCTTCTTCACCTTCGGCACCTTCGCCGTGGGATTGTCACCACGCCGACCCGTCTCATAGAACCAGCGGTAGAACCCGGCTATCGTGTTGCGATAGCCCTTGCGCGTCTCGGGTTTCCAATCATGCGCCGCGAAAACCCGCGTTATCTGCTCACCGGTTGTCTCCATCGGGCTTGGCAGCTCACGGCACAACCGCGCTATCTTGTACCGGCGCGACCTCACCGTGTCGTCGCTGAAACCAGCGGCCTTCAACGTCTCCAACCAGCAATCAACATCTTGCGCCCACGCAACGGGCATAACCATTTTCTTCGCCATGGCCGCACGCTACCACCATGCGCAGCTAGTCAACCAGCGCCCAGTAATCGGGATATATCCAAGGTGGTTTAGCCCCAGAGGTCCATGGTTCAAATCCATGCCCCGCTACCACATTCAGAAGGTCGGAATCCTATTGGGTTCCGACCTTCTGCGTTATGCCGTCTCACCGCCTGCGGCGCTTGACTATGGCAAGCATCGTACAGCCAACGGAAAGGAACGCAACCGCCACTGCGCTTGGCATGACCATGCTGATTCCAGTATGAGGCAGCTGCTCCTCAGATTCCACCGGTTCTTCCGGTTCTTCCGGCTCCCCCGGCTCAAACACACGCGTCCGCTCCCATGCATCGTCGTATCTACTCGCTGCCGGCATCACACGGTCATCGCCCGCAAATTCCCAGACGAACACATACCAGCCATGCTGATCGGCAACGATGTGCACCGGCTCGCCATGCGCGTCCAACGATCCCGCACCGAACTTGAACGTTCCGTTGTGCGCCGGAATCTCCCAAGATCCCACCAAGCGGTGATGCTCATCCTCAGCCGGCACTTCGGCGCCAGTCGGTTTATATGCCTCGTCATTGACGGCATCATCCGCATCGCCGGACCACCACACACTCACGGTGGCATGCGGGCGGTCAGCGCCGAATCCATACTCCTCATTGCCGGCGAACGACCCATGGTCGCTCGGGAAGCCGGACACGGTTATGGTGTCGCTCAATTCAGAACCCACATGAGCGGAATGCTCGGTCACCGTTGACTCGACCGCGACCTTGCGACGATTCACATTGCTTTCCGCAGCTTCAAGGAACGTGCTGGACCAGTCCCGAACAAGATACTGCTTGGCCTCATCGCTTTGCGAAGCACGACGGAACACCCACACCCACGTGCCGAAACTGCCCGTACCGGTTCCACCGCCATCGGCCCGATCCGCCTCACCTGCCAGATATGGCGTACTGCCACCAGGCTCGGTCATGGCTTGCACGCGCACAGTTTGTCCCGAACCGGTGAACGAAGTCTGGCCGTATGCCGATGGACGATACCCGGCTTGCTTGATCCTCGCCAGAAAACCATCGGCGCTTTCCTGCGAGCGCGGTTCGATGACCAAGCCCAAATCATCGGCAGTCAGACCATCAAAGTAGTACCCTTCGGCTTGCAAGGCGAGGTCTGGCACCCAGTGACTGCTGGAGTCGGCCACGCCACTGGTCACATCATCGAATATTGGGGAACCGGCATCGACCACTTTGTCCGAGACCGTGGTACTCACCATAGGAGCAAAGTCCTTGCGCACCGTAAATGTCGTTGCCGAACCGCCCGTCGAGACGAACGAATCAAGGCCCAGGAGCTGCTGAATGCCGTCCATAGTGCGCAAGCGCCCGTACTCGTAGGTGGTTTTTGCCGTTACTTCGCCGTGACCATCTGCTTCCCATGCAAGGTGCTGCACGGTAGCGGTGGATACACCTGAGAACGTAGCTTTTCCGGTACTCACAAAATGCGCCGGCCCCTCAAGCGTTACCGTGAATGGAACACCTTCCACAAGCTCACCGTTGTATCCCTTCACACTCACCGCCACGGATCCGCTGCGCAGCGCCACGGCATCGATGCGTTCCACAACAACGTCCGCGGCCACTTTGTTTTCCGATTCCTGCCATATCTGTTCCGCACGCGGAATGATATCCGGGTGCTGCTGCCGGACGCTCTCCCGCTGCTGCGCCCACTGAGTGCCGATGCCGAAATGATCCTGGATAATCACCGCCACGGCCGCATGATCCCGCGCGCCAGCTTTTCGGTACTGCTCAAGAATCCAGGCCATGCGGCGTGCATTCTGGTCGTCTTTCAGCAATCGCACCGGGCCGACCGTGTAGTCGGTGATGGGCCCTGCTTCCATGCAGTAGTAATGGTTATTCGAGGTATCCAGCCCTATTACTCCCAAAGGCAGTGAAATGCCGTGTGTAAACCGGATATGCAGATTCTGCTCGGAGGGTCTCAGCGACGCCGCATAGGCTTCGCCGGCCATACCCAGCACCATTGCCAGCGCCAATATCAATCCCGTCAGCATGGCCAGTATGGACATGCCCTTTCTCCGCCATGCCAATGCCATCGCGAGTCCTTTCTTCAATCTCTTGCTTGAACCGCACATCCTTGTGCGTGCGGATAGACCACGAGCATGGCAGGTTGGCGGCGTGCGGCACATGGTTTTAGGCCAATGTGGTTCGAGCTTGCGTTTTTTCGGCGAGTTGTGGATAACTGGGCTATCAAGTTATCCACTTCATGCCGTTTGCAGAACGTTTCGCCAGAAGTGTCCACAATGCGCGTCCCCGAGCTCAAGCCCTTTAGAATGGGCAGTATGGCAGCAGTACAACATCGCGCGACCACGCGCACAAGCAACAGCGACTCCACCAAGACCGCGAAGTCAAAGACGACCTCATCCTCGACTACCAAGCGCAAGCGGGCCCGCACCGCAACAGCGACTCCGCCGGCAGCCCTGCAGGGCCTCGCCAGCGAGGCGCCGGCTCCCACCATCGAAGTGAACGAGCCGGGCCAGTTCGGCCGTATCAACGTCATGGACATCACCCCCGCCGAGGAACGCGGCATCTTCCCCGCCCGCGTGGAGCTCGGCGAGCCGTTCGAGATGACCGCCCAGGTGTTCATCGAAGGCCGCACCAAGGTAGGCGCCACCGCCATAGTGCGCAATCCACGCGGCAAGGAAACCCTGCGACGCCCCATGACATGCGTGAACCCCGGTCTCGATCGTTGGGTGGTGACCGTCAAGTGCGGCGACCACAGCGATCTGAAGCCGTGGGAGGATGGCTATGCGGCCGTCAAACGTCAGCTGGGCGAATGGACCGTGACCGTCGAAGGATGGGAAGACACCTATATTTCCTGGCTGCATGATGCCCGCATCAAGGTTCGCGTTAAGGATGACGTGAACAATGCGCTCGATTCCGGCGCTGAACTGTTGGCTCGCTGGGCAGCAACCCCGGATGCCAATCTCACCGCACGAGACCGCAAGACTTTGGAGAAGGCCGCCGAAACCATGGCCGACGCTTCGCTCAGCGCCGAAGATCGCCTGGCCGCCGGAGACAATCCGCGCATCGCCACGCTGCACGACACCCACCCGCTGCGCGACGGCATCTCCCCCAGCCAGCCCCAGTGCTTCAAGGTAGAACGCCCGAAGTCCAGCTTCGCCGCCTGGTACCAGTTCTTCCCACGCTCCGAAGGCGCCACCATCAATCCCGCCACCGGCAAGATCGTGCAGGGCACGTTAAAGACTTCGATGGCCGGCCTGGAACGTGCCGCCGCCGAAGGCTTTGACATCGTCTACCTGCCGCCGATCTTCCCCATCGGCGTGACCAACCGTAAGGGCCGCAACAACTCACTGATCGCCGGCCCCGACGATCCGGGCTCCCCGTTCGGCATCGGCTCCGAACTGGGCGGTCACGACACGGTGGACCCGCTGCTTGGCACCATGGACGATTTCAAGGCACTGTGCCAGCGCGCGCACGAGTTGGGCCTCGAAATCGCACTTGACTTTGCCCTGCAGTGCTCCCCCGATCACCCGTGGGTCAAGGCGCATCCGGCATGGTTCAAACACAAGCCGGACGACACCATCGCCTTCGCCGAGAACCCGCCAAAGAAGTATCAGGACATTTATCCGATCGACTTCAACGCCGACATGGCCGGCATTGAGAAGGAAGTCGAGCGCATTATGAACCTGTGGATCGAGGCGGGCGTTACCATCTTCCGCATCGACAATCCCCACACCAAGCCGGTTCGTTTCTGGCAGGACGTGATTGCCGCAGTGACCAAAAAGCACCCGGAAATCCTGTTTCTGGCCGAGGCGTTCACCCGCCCGGGCATGATGCGCGCATTGAGCTACGTGGGATTCACCCAGTCCCACTGCTACTTCCCGTGGCGCAACACCAAGGAAGAGCTGGAGGAGTATCTGCCCACCACCAATGGCGATGACGGCTACTACCAGCACAACACCTTCTGGCCCACCACGCCGGACATCCTCACCGCATACGTGCGTGACAACGGCATCGCCGGCCACTGCGTGCGTGCGGTGCTGGCAGCCTTGGGCAGCCCAAGCTGGGGCATCTACAACGGCTACGAGCTTATCGAGAACAAGCAGCGCCCCGGCTTTGAGGAGCAGATCGACAACGAGAAGTACGAGGTCAAAGTCCGCGATTGGTCCAAGGCCAAGCAGTTCGGCGTGGCCGAGATGCTCACCTCGTTGAACAAGATTCGCCGTGCCCACCCGGCAGCACGCAGCTACCATAACCTCACCGTGCTGCAGTCCTCCGATCCGGGCGTGCTGGCATTCGCCCGCCATACACCGGCAGAGCTGACCGGCACCGGCCACGCGGACACGCTGATCGTGGTGGTCAACCTTGATGGACACAACGCCCATCAGGCAATGATTCATCTGGATCTTGATGAGCTGGGCTTACCCACCGATCGTCCGCTGAACGTACGTGACGAACTCACCGGTCGTGAATTCCAGTGGGGCTGGGACAACTACGTCTCGCTCGCCCCATGGGCGGACGTGGCCCATATCCTGTCCGTGCAGTGAAACGAAAGGCGGGCACAGCTATAGCCGGGGTGCCCGCCCAGTAGTAGTGTGTGTAACGAATAGTTTCCAAACAAGGAGATAACCAATGGCAGAAACCTTCAACGTCGTTGTGGAAATTCCGCGCGGCTCCAAGAACAAGTACGAAGTCGACCACGAGACCGGCCGCGTGTTCCTGGATCGCACCCTGTTCACCGCAATGGGCTACCCGGATGACTACGGCTACATCGATGGCACCCTGGGCGAGGACGGCGATCCGCTGGACGCTCTCGTGATGATTCCGAACTCCGTGTTCCCCGGCTGCGTGGTTGAGTGCCGCGCCGTGGGTCTGTACCACATGGTTGACGAGGCCGGTGGCGACGACAAGGTGCTGTGCGTGCCTGCCGACGTGCGTTTCGACGACATCAAGGACATCGAAGACGTCAACGAGTACCACAAGGCTGAAATCAAGCACTTCTTCGAGCAGTACAAGGCTCTGGAGCCGGGCAAGGAAGTTCTGCCGGGCGACTACTGGACCGGCGTTGAAGCCGCCGAGAAGGAAATCGTTGCGGCTCGTCAGCGTCTCGCCGATTCCGAGAAGTGATTCGGCTCTGAATCGCTGAATAACTTACAAAAGGCTCCTTCGGGGGCCTTTTGTTGTTTGCGCTCTGCTTGATAGCCACCTGCACCACCAGGCCGACAGCCCTTCAGGAAGGGCTTTTCTTCGTTTCTGTGCTATACTTATAGACTGTTTTTTCAACTAGGCGTAGGCGGCGTGTGGGAACGCTGGTCGAGGCCCATCGTCTGGAGTTCGGGCGATGAACCTTCCATCACATCATGATTGCGATAATCGTTCAGACCCTGCTCATTTCCGTCTCCGTCGCCATGGATGCGTTCGCCGTCTCCATCGGCAAGGGGCTCACCGTCTCCCGCGTAAGACCCGGGGATGCCGTCAGATCGGCGCTCTGGTTCGGCGGCACCCAGGCCCTCTTCCTCATACTGGGGCATTACGCGGCCTCCGCATTCAGCGCGTATGTAACCGCATTCGATCATTGGATCATCTTCGGTCTGCTGGCGTTCATCGGCGGCAACATGGTGCATGAGGCATACGAGGAGGACGCGGAGAACGCCAAGGAGACCGCGCAATTCGACTGGAAGCACATGCTGCCGCTCGCCGTGGCGTGCAGCATCGACGCCTTCGCCGTAGGCGTGAGTCTGGCGTTCATGGCAACCAGCGTGCCGTTCGCCATCCTCTGCATCAGCGTGGTGACCGGCCTCTTCTCCGCGGCGGGCCTGTACATCGGGCGCGCCTTCGGCGCTCACTGGCAGAAACCCGCGCAGATCGCAGGCGGTGTGGTGTTGATTCTGATCGGCGTCAAAGTGCTGCTGGAGCATCTGGGCGTCATCGCGTTCTGACTTGCCGTCACGCATCTCGTCGCCACGGATGGCCATCAATGCTCGACGGCACCGTTCCAACGCCCGACGTAGGATTGACGTAGCGATTCGATTATCTGAGAGGCGTACCATGACCGAAATCACCTGGAAGGAATGCAAGAACAAGGTTCTGCGCATGCTGCTGGTCCAGCTGTCGGCCTACGCATTGCTCATCGCGGCCGCGGCCGTCACCCTGCCCGGCGCCGACCCCACCGTCCCCCGGGTCGTCGCCTGCCTGACGCTGGTCGTGTTCCTTGTCTTCTGGCCGTTGCGCGGCACGATGCTGGATCGCGTCGTCACCTTGCTGTTCGGCGCGGCCTCCCTGATGTTCGTCACCGTGCCGTTCCCCGCCGGCAAGGTGCCGCCGGACCAGACCGCCGCGGATGGTTCGACGCTTCCGTGGTATTCGTGGGCGTTGGCCATGGGCCTGCTGCTGGTCATGTTGGTGGTCTTCTCGTTCGGACGTCAGATGGCCCGCGAGAAGCGGGACCATCTCATCCGCGCCCTGTCCCACGCCGTGACTTCCGGTGTGGCGGCTCTCGCCGTGGCCGGCTGGTGCTTCCTGCCTGATTTGGGCGCAATGCTTGCCAAGGGCACCGTTGCGGGAACCGTTGCCCTGATCATCCTCATCGTTTTGGGACTGGCCTTGGCCGTGGCCTCCACGTTGTGGGTGCGCGACGCCGATCCGGACCCGGATATCCGCTATCCGTGGATCGGCACCGGCCTGATGTCGGTAATGCTGATGGGCGTGACCATCGCCGCAACCGCACTGGTGCTCGGCCGTATCATCGGTTGATGGACGTCCGCCGTTCCATATTCCGCAAACTTGTAACCTATGTGTCCACTACAAGCGCGTAGAATAATGAAAACTTTGCGAAAGCGGCATAACGCCGCTGACGACTCGTACGGCCACACTAAGCAATTGCGTAACACATTGCAGGATAAAGGGGGATTAGCGTGACGGATCTTACGTTGATGACTTTCGCCAGCGACCCCGCCACCGTTTTGCCATCACTCGCCCTGCTTTCTCATCGCGTCCGTGTACTGCCGATGGATGCAGCCAGCTTGGTGAAGATGCCGGAGAACACCATTCTGTTTCTGGATGCACGCGATGATCTGGCGACCGCCAAAACCTTGTGCCGCCTCATCCACGCTTCCGGCCTATCCACGCCGATCGTACTGGTGCTGACTGAAGGCGGCTTCACCGTGGTCAACTCCCAGTGGGGCATTGCGGATGTGGTGGTCACCACCGCTTCCCCGGCTGAAGTCGAGGGCCGATTGCGATTGGTCTCCGAGCGCGGCAACGCTCCCACAGCCGCAGCAGCCGGTTCTCCCGCCGAATCCACCGCCACGGTGGAAGATGGCCAGATTCGCTCCGGCGACCTCATCGTGGACACCAACGGCTATACCGCCTCCCTGCATGGACGCCCCATCGATCTGGCATACAAGGAGTTCGAACTCCTCAAGTACTTGGTGCAGCACCCCGGCCGCGTGTTCACCCGCGCCCAGCTGCTCCAGGAAGTGTGGGGCTACGACTATTACGGCGGCACCCGCACCGTTGACGTGCACATCCGTCGTCTGCGCGCCAAGCTCGGCGGCGAATACGAGCATCTCATCGGCACAGTCCGCAATGTAGGATATCGCTTCGATCCGCCGGAAAACGACAAGGGCGATGCCGCCGCACAACAGGCCGCCAAGGCATCCTCCATTGACGACGCTGCCGATACGGAAGAGACCGCCGCGTAACACGGCTCACAGGTTTCACCTCCCATGCGAGAAACCAAAACCGCGCGCATAGAGCGCATGCACAAGGAATACGACATCCTATGCCGTATGATTCCGCAACCGCAGTGCGCCCTGCATTTCACCTCCCCGCTTCAACTGCTTATCGCCACCGTGCTCAGCGCCCAGACCACTGACAAGCGTGTCAATACGGTCACCCCCGAACTGTTCGCCACGTATCCCACGGCTCATGATTTGGCAGAGGCCAACCCGGCTCAGGTCGAGGATATTATCCATCCGCTCGGCTTCTACCGGTCGAAAACCCAGCATCTCATCGGCTTGGCCACGGCATTGGACGAACGCTTTGACGGCCAGGTCCCACAATCGATGGATGAGCTGACCAGCCTGCCAGGCGTTGGCCGCAAAACCGCCAATGTGGTGCTGGGCAACGCTTTCGGCATTCCCGGCTTTCCCGTGGACACTCATGTGATGCGCGTCACCGGTCGTCTGCGCTGGCGATCGGATTGGCGCTCCACTCATCTGGATCCCGTGAAAATCGAGCGGGAGATTACCGCATGCTTCCCACCTGAAGAGTGGACGGATCTCAGCCATCGGCTTATCCTGTTCGGCCGATCCACCTGTCATGCCCGCACGCCGGACTGCGCCAACTGCCCGCTGGCCGCCACCTGCCCCAGCGCAGGCATCAGCGCGAAATAGCGTTCGGTAGCGCACTCTCGTTAGGCTGATGGGCATGCATAAGAGTCGCAACGAGTGGTTGAGATGGGTGGTCTTCCTAGTAGTCGCCGCAGTGCTTAGCGCACTGGTATGGGTCTGCTGGTCGGTAATCACGCGCAGTCATTCCATTCCGGGTCTACTGGATTCCGGCCCGGATACCAAGGTGTCCGTCGGTATTACCGATATGCCGCAATCGCTGGACATCCGTGCCACGGCATCGGCCTCGGCGGAACGTCTGCTGCTAGACAACGTGTACGAAACACTGCTGACCGTCGATCAGAACAACCAGCTCAAGCCGGGCGTGGCCACGGATTGGAAAACATCCGATGACGGGCTGACCTATACCCTGACCATCGCCTCCGGACTCACCTTCTCCAATGGGCACACGTTGGATGCCGGGGATGTGGTGTGGTCCCTGCAACAGGCGATAACCCAGAAATATGCCGGCGTGGATGATCTGGGCGATCTGAAGTCGGCCACCAATCCGAATGACTCCACCGTGGTCATCACTCTTGCGCAGACCAACCCCACGTTGCTACGTGCCTTGTCCGGCAGACTGGGCATTGTGTACGATTCCGAAGCGGGCGATGCCGACTATGCCAAGCAGGCAGTAGGTTCCGGCCCGTTCACCGTTGGCAAGTTCACGCCCGGGCAGTCGTTGACGCTCGATTACAACGGGGGCTACCACGGCACCAAGGCGCACGTCGGTACCGTGACATTCACCCAATATTCCGATGAGACGTCGCTGGCCGATGCCGTATCCAAGGGCACTATCGATATGGCCGCACCCGCCACCGTCACCGTGGCATCGCAGATGAACGGCAAGGACGGTCTGACCGTCACCGAAGGCGCCACCACAGATAAGGTGCTGCTGGCGTTCAACAACAATTCCGATTCGATTATGTCCGATCAGAACGTGCGCACCACGTTCCGATACCTCATCGATTCGGCCGGCATCGCCGCCTCGCAGCCAGACTCCAGCGGTGCGCTGGGAGGTCCGATCAGCCCGTTGGAACCTGGATATGAGGATTTGACCGACCTGTTCCCGCACGATATGTCCAAGACGCAAACGATGACCTCCTATTTCGGCACCTATCTGACCACGGTGGATTTGGTGGTCACCGCGCAGTGGCAGCCGATGGCCGAGACCATCAAGCAGCAGATTGAACAGCTGCCGCGCCCTTCGGTGAATCTGGAAGTCGTATCTGACGAAGAATATGCCAAGCGTATTCAGGACGGCACTTGGGAACTGACCCTGATGAGCATGAATGGCACCGATGACGCCGGCACGTTTGCCGATCCGAATTCCATCTTCCATTACAACCATGCCGAGGCGCAGCAGGCCTATGCCGATGCCCGTGCCGCCACCAACGACGCCGACTATGCCGAGAAGATGAAGGTCTATGCGCGCAAGCTCAGCGAAGATGTGGCAAGCAACTGGCTGTACACGCGCAAATGCTTTACCGTGGCCTCCACCAAGCTTTCCGGATATCCGACAGCGCTCATCGACCAGCGCATGCCGTTGGCCGACCTCACGGTGAAGTAAGGCTCCTTCCACGGCTCGCCTTGTCATGCAACATGCATAAACTTTGGCCTTATGACTGAAGGCAATTCCATCATCAACGCGCAACTCACCCCGCTGCCCGACAAGGTCGGCGTGGACGGGCTTGAGGACAAGTGGCGCACCGTCTGGGACGAAGACGGCACCTACAAATTCCGCAACACCCGCGACCGTAAGGCCGTCTACTCCATCGACACCCCGCCGCCCACCGTTTCCGGTTCGCTGCACGTGGGTCACGTGTTCTCCTACACGCACACCGACGTGATTGCGCGCTACAAGCGCATGCGCGGCTATGACGTGTTCTACCCGATGGGCTGGGACGACAACGGTCTGCCCACCGAGCGCCGCGTGCAGAACTACTACGGCGTGCGCGTGGACGTATCCCTCCCCTACGACCCGGACTTCAAGCCGCCGTTCGAGGGCACCGATGGCAAGAAGATCGACGCCAAGGATCAGGTGCCGATTTCCCGCAAGAACTTCATCGAACTGTGCGAGAAGCTCACCGCCGAGGATGAGAAGCTGTTTGAGGCCCTGTGGCGCAAGCTGGGCCTGTCCATCGACTGGTCGCAGACCTACCACACCATCGGCCAGCACCCGCGGCGCGTGGCTCAGAAGGCCTTCCTGCGCAACCTTGCCCGCGGCGAGGCCTACCAGCAGGATGCCCCCGGCCTGTGGGACGTGACCTTCCAGACCGCAGTGGCTCAGGCCGAGCTTGAGTCCCGCGAATACCCGGGCTTCTACCACAAAGTGGCTTTCCGCTTTGAGGACGGCACCCCAATCTACATCGAGACCACCCGCCCCGAGCTGCTGGCCGCTTGCACCTCGCTGATCGCCAACCCGAATGACGAACGTTACAAGCAGTACTTCGGCCAGGAAGTCTACTCCCCGCTGTTCAAGGTCAAGGTGCCGATTCTGGCTCACCCGGCCGCCGAAATGGACAAGGGTGCCGGCATCGCCATGTGCTGTACGTTCGGTGATGTGACCGACGTTGAGTGGTGGCGCGATCTGAAGCTGCCCACCCGCCCAATCATTCAGCGCAACGGCCGTATCGTGATGGACACCCCGGATTGGATCACCGACCCGGCCGGCCGTGAGGTCTTTGCCGAGACCGCTGGCAAGACCACGTTCTCCGCCCGTAAGGTCATCGTAGACAAACTGCGTGAGTCCGGCGACCTGGACGGTGAGCCGACGCCGACCAAGCGTATGACGAACTTCTACGAGAAGGGCGACAAGCCGCTCGAGATCGTCACCTCCCGCCAGTGGTACCTGAAGAACGGCGGCACCGACGAGAAGCTGAACGCCGAACTCATCGAGCGCGGCAAGGAACTGAACTTCCACCCCGACTTCATGCGCGTGCGCTACGAGAACTGGGTGCACGGTCTGAACGGCGACTGGCTGATTTCCCGCCAGCGCTTCTTCGGCGTACCGTTCCCGCTGTGGTACCCGGTGAACGCTTCCGGCGAGCCGGATTACGATCGCCCGATCACCCCGAGCGAGGATCGTCTGCCGATCGACCCGACCATCGATGTGCCGGAAGGCTACGACGAGTCTCAGCGTGATGTGCCCGGCGGCTTCACCGCCGAAAAGGACATCATGGATACCTGGGCCACCTCTTCGGTGACCCCGCAGATCGTGACCCACTGGGCTGAGCCGGATGAGGCTTCTCAGGCCCTGTTCAAGTCCACCTTCCCGATGGATCTGCGCCCGCAGGGTCAGGAAATCATCCGCACCTGGCTGTTCAGCACCGTGGACCGCGCGCACTTGGAAAACAAGTGCCTGCCGTGGGCTCACGCCACGCTGTCCGGCTGGATTCTGGATCCCGACCATAAGAAGATGTCGAAGTCCAAGGGCAACGTCGTGGTGCCGAACGAGCCGATCGAGAAGTTCGGTGCGGACGCCGTGCGCTACTGGGCTGCCGCCGCGCGCCTGGGCCTCGATGCCACGTATGACATCGGCCAGATGAAGATCGGCCGTCGACTGGCCATCAAGCTGCTGAACGCCACCAAGTTTGCACTGGCGATTGGCCGCGAGGACGAGAACCACCACGTGGGCGAAGCCGCTGAGGCTTCGTGGAACCCGGCCGATGTGACCGAGCCGCTGGATCGCGCCGCCATGGCCAAGCTGGCCTTGGTGGTGCGTCAGGCCACCGAAGCGCTGGAGGCTTACGAGCACTCCAAGGCGCTTGAGGTCATCGAGTCCTACTTCTGGCAGTTCTGCGACGACTACATCGAGCTGGTCAAGAACCGTGCCTATGGAACTCCGGACGAGCAGGGCAATGTGCCGTCCGAGAAGGCCGTGAAGTCCGCCCGCACCGCGCTGGGCTTGGGCTTGGATGCCTTTGCTCGTCTGCTGGCTCCATACCTGCCGTACGCCTCTGAAGAGGTGTGGAGCTGGATGCACGCCGGTTCCGGTTCCGTGCACCGCGCCGCTTGGCCGGTTGTGGATCCGTACGTCGAGGCTGCCACCGGTGCCTCCCCCGAGCTGCTGACCTGGGCCGGCAAGGCTGTGGAGCAGCTGCGCAAGATCAAGTCCGAGGCCAAGGTCTCCATGAAGACCCCGATTCTGTCTGTGGCGCTCTCCGCCGCTGCCGAGGGCGTGGACGCGATTCACGCCGCTTTGGGCGACATCGCACAGGCCGGCCGTGTAATCGGCAAGTTCGACCTGGTGGCCAAGCACACGGCGGAATCCGCTGCCGAGGATGCACCGGAAACCGAAGTGGCCGTCGAGACCAGCGAGCTCGGCGAACCCCCGGTCAAGAAGCCGAAGAAGTAAGTCGCCGCTCTGGCTCCCCTCTTTGAGCCAGATTAAACCGTCGGAACCACGATGAGATATCGGGTTCCGGCGGTTTTTTGTTGCACGGCAGAAGTATTGATCTGGGCGACCGCCTGGTTCAGGAGCTCACCAGCATCGCTTATCTCTACAGTCTCGTTGACCAGTGTGCTCATATCATGCTTGAGCAATGTACCGCCACTGCCAAAGCCAAACAGCGTTGGGGCAACATCCATGGAATCACCGGCCTGAGAAGCGGCGTTTTTGAACTTGCCGCTGCTTTGCTCGGTTGACCCGTCTGCAGAGTTCAGCTTGCCTCCGGCAAAGGTGTCGGCGGTCTGCGAAGAGCCGATTGACGAGTTGACACCATTGGCATAGTGCATGACGTCCGCTGAAGACAGCGACATCGTGTCATCCACCAGCGAGGCATCAGCATGCTGCGATTGCTGTCGCTGTGCGGCCTTGGCCTGTTTGCGTGCAGCACTGGCCTTGCGCTTGGCTTCCGCGGCACGAGTCTTGCCATAGAACGACTGCGATTGCGCGTCCGCCAAGCCGGCCAGTGCATGGGCCTGATCAACCGAGCCAGAACCGCTCGACGCATTCTGCACATTGCCGGAACTGGCGAACTGGTCTGAAAAACGAAGCACAATCTGACGCAATGCCGCAGCCTTACCGGTGTGCTCGGATGCCGTGGCGAGTGTGCTCATGGCAGCATCGACCTTGGACTGCGCCTCAGTCAAATCGTCGCTGCTATTGGTTTCGGCGATTGCCTGCTGCTCGTGAATCCCGGCACCAGACGAGGTGCCGCCGGTCAACGCGCTGAGATTGGCCGTGTATACGTCCGTGTATTTCATCGAATACGGGATCATCGCAGCAGACAATTGGCTCTGCCCCTCGGCATACTGCTTGGATCCCTTGGTGGCCTCTTCGGCGGCTTCGGTGTTCAAATCATCCGCCAAACCAGTGGTTCCCTGCTGTTGGATGCGCCGAATCACTTCGTCCAATGCTTCGACTGCACCCGCATGCTGGTGCGCGGCGCTCACATTGTTCACTGCATCGGCCAGATCAATCACCGCTTGGGCTAATGGCGTATTTTTGGAAAGCTCTCCGGCTGTTCCCATAAGCGCGGACAGCTGGCTGGAATCACCAATGGACCCAGACAAGTGATCGGTATAGGCGCCAACATATGCAGCCATATACGCATCAAAAGCCTGCTTGTGGGTTACTTTACGCTCGGCCACCACGGACTTGTCGAGCGCACGTTCGTTGCTGCGCAGCGCATCCAGCTGATCGATAAGCTGCTGGTGCTCGCCGGAGCCCGCATCCGTCAGGGAACCAACCAAAGTAGCGCTGTTGGCAATCAGCTGGGAAGCATCTGTATCGGCAGCGGTTTGGTCGCCGGCATCGGCCTCGGACTGAGTGGCGGATCCTGCGGCCTGAGGATCGGCTCCAACGGACGGCTCTCCGGAAGACGGCAGCGCGGCGAGCGTCACGGCACCCATTGAGAACTTCTTCGCGTCCATGTAGCAGCTGAATTTCAGCCCGGAAGAAACGTTCCCTGCCGCGGCTACCACAATATCGGAGCCCTGCGTGGCTACCGAAGCCGTATTATCGGCGGAAATATCACCAGTCACTTGAGCGGGCACGGTGAAGGTGACAACCGGAATCGTATGGTTGGCTGCACTGGACTGCGGTTTGACATCGATGTATATGCCGACAAGTCCAGACGCTCCGGAAATCTCGCTGGCCTCAACGTTCGGACCATCCAGCGAATACGTGACGTTGACTTTCCACGGCAATTCGGCAGCCGCGCCCGGAATGCGGGAGATTGCCGCATTGCTGGCATTGTTCACCACATACAGCCGGGTTGCGTCTCCCCTCTCATCGGTGACGGCATAGATGTCGCTTGCTTTGGAAAGCAGAGAGCCATAATCGACTGATGCCGGACGGGAAAGCCACGCACCGCCAACAGTGCCGGTTACGCATAGTACGCAACTGATCAAGGCGGAGGCAAGTCTCATGGCGGCGTTTCCGTTCAATGTGGTCAATGGTTATACGGTTTTGGCTATCGGTATCGATAGTCCCGTATCAATGTAGTCGCCATTGCCCTTGGAAGGACATGGGCAATTCGTGTGCCGCTGACCAGTAATGGATTGCTACGAGAAGCTCAGGCGAATACGTCGAGCACGCCCGGGTCTCCCCCGGCGTCAGCAATACGCTTGTGCCGCTTCTTGGCCTCGGTGACCACAAATTCACGGTACATTTCGGCGATTTCGGGGTCGAGCCCGGCATCGATGGCGATGCGGTGGAGACGCTCGATCTGATAATCCTCACGCTTGGTGTCTTCAGGGGCGAATCCGGCATTGGCTTTGAGCACGCCCACCTGCGAGGTGGCTTTGAAACGCTCGGCCAACAGGGCTATGGCCGCCGAATCGATATTATCGATGGTCTGCCGCAGCGCCTTGATACGCGCCACCGCCTGCGCGGTTTCCGGGTGAGCCGCCGCTTGGGCGGAATCAATGGTGGTCTTTTGCCAGTCGCTGCTCGTTTCGCTCATGATATCGAGAATACTCCCGTTCAAGTCCTTGCGCGATACTCAGACGTCGTAATCTCCGACTGGCCCAATGCCGAGCGCATCATCATGGGTACGGCCAGTATGGATTGCATCATTGATTGCTGCAATTTCTGCCATATCAACGGCGTATGCTTTGCCATCGAGCTCGTTGACCGGAATCACCCAACCGCCATGCACCATATAGAGGCGGTCGGCTTCGCGCAGTTCAGCAAATGGCAGTTTCTTGTACTGCGCATTCTGCCCCTCTTGAAGCGCCCATGCGAACATCTCACGTTGCGAGGTTCCATGAAGAATGCCGATACGCGGATCTGGAGTAATCAGGGTATCTCCGTAGCGCGCCACGATGGAGGAATTCGGGCACTCAAGCGTGTAACCGTCGTCGCTGCCGAGCTTGGCGAACGGCCGGTCCACCCGGAAGTCGCGTTCGAGCAGGTTCGGCACTTGCCTGCCTTGATCGCCCCTGTACGAGCTTTACTTCCTCCACGGGTTCGCTTTGCGGATCCCGCATCTGAGACCCATGCGGCGCATGACCTTCAATACGCTTTTGGCCGATACCTTCTGTCCGAACTCGTTCGCCAGGCACATGTGGATCTGCCGGTGGCCGCACCTGTTGGCGGTCCGCGCCCAGATCTCCCGGACCATGGGCTCGAAATCAGGGCGCGTCGCATGCCCCGGATGCGACAGATGGTAAAAGTACGTGGATCTGGCCAGCCCCGCTATCCTCAGCAGGTGGTCGAGCCGGTGTCCTTGCCCTGAGAGCAGTCGGACGACGGCGCTTCGCTCGCGCCGCATGACTTGTTCGCCCGCAGGGACCGGAGTTTTTCAGGTACGCGACCTTCGCCCTCAGATAGGCGTTCTCCTCGGCGAGCTCATGCTCGCGCGTTGGTTTTGGTTTGGGCTTGGATTTCACGCCTTTGGGCCTGCCCTTGGGCTTCGGTCTCAACGCCTCCTCGCCGTTGGATCCATACAACAGGATCCATTGTTTCGGGGTCTGCCGTGGCATCGCAAGCCGGCGCGCCAACGTCCTGCTGCCCGTCCCGGCCCTGACGGGTTCCAGCGCCTCGCGCCGGAACCCGTCGTCGTAATGTCTCCTCCGATCTTCACCCATACGAAAGAACCACACCTCCGATCATCGAATCTGAATTTCTCCAGTCCAACAACCGTGGTTCAGAAAAGTATCGCGTTTTATCGCTCTAGCGCCAATTCCAATATGCCATAGGTGGGAACTGGAATCGTCGTGATCGTCGCGTCTCCGTTTTCACGGAACGTATCTGTATCTTCTTCAAACTGCATAGTGATGGCTCCTGTGCAGTCGTATGCGTGGCCGGTCAACTTGACCGTCCCGCCGTCACCGCGCAGGCGAATGGTCACGTTGTTTTCCGTGGATGCGTTGAGGATGATCAGCGTTCTCGTATCCGCGTCCACGTCGATGATCATGTCCGGCGCGTACACGCCGCTGACTTGCGTCCCGTTGCCGTCGAACGCGTGCACGAGTGGATAGCCCAGAATGCTTGACACTGGCTGCAGACGGCCATTCAACAGGACGTTTCGGTGTTTGCGCCATAGGGACAGTAGGAAACGGCAGGATTCATACTGACCATTCGACATGGCCGACGGCGGGACCGAGATCTGCGGCACGGCGAAGAATGATGCGAGAATCTGCGCCGCGCACGTCTCCGCTCCCGCGTTCACGTCCCACAGCAGCATATCTCCGTGCACCACGCGGTTACCAGCGGCCAGCCGTTCGTCGATGGTGCGGATTCGATTGGTCAGGGCATCGGCGGGACAGTCGCTGGCCCTGACTATGTTGCTGTACGGTGCGATGACGGGACTGGAATAGGGTTGGCGGAATTCGACGACCGGGACCTGACCGCAGTTTTCGATCAACATGGTCTTGATCCGTTCGAGCATAAGTCTCATCGCCTCGCCGACATCGGTGACGTCGCCGGGTTCGGGATTCTCCAATGGCTGGCCTTGGTAGGCCCCGGCCTGTTCCAGGAAATCGATCTTCAGTCCGGCGATGCCGTAATCCTTGGCCATCCGAGCGCAAACGCCGCCGATGTAGTCGCGGACCGCCTTGCGTCGTGGGTCGAGGACGTGGAATTGCCGTCCCAGCCCGTCGTCATGGATGGGCGCGTATCGTTCCAACGTCTTGAACACGTGCGCCTTCTCGCCCAGCAACAGGGGTGCGATCCATAGGACGACGCCGACCCCCGCGTCCTGGAACCTCCTGACAGTGGCACGCATGTCGGGGAATTTAACGGGATCGGGAACCCAGTCGCCGCAACCGGAATATCCGCGCCCGCTGCCATATTGCTGCCAGCCGTCGTCGATGAATATGGATCCACATCCCAGTCGGCTCATGCCGTCGAGCTCACGTCCCAAGGTCTCGGCGTCGACGTTCTGCAGGTACGCATACCAGGTGGAAAAAACCGGTTCCAGCGCCTTGTCCGCCATGGGTAAAGGTGCGGAACCATCGGCCACCCATTCGACCAAGAGCCGCATCGTCTCATCCAACGGCAGTCCGTCATCCATGAGTAACAGTCGGCTATGTCCGGGAACACGTTGGATCTGCAGCATCACGACGAACAACACGTGTTCCTCGTCGACGCCGTAACGCATCGTAATCTCGTCCTGTGCGAACGAATATGCGAATGACAGCACGTTCCTGTCCGCATCGTCGACCATGCATCCCATGGGGGCCGAATTGACCAACGACACCTGCGTGACGCCGGCCCAGTCAGCAGGCAACGGCTCGCGGCAACGGGATCCGACCATGTGAAACCTCTGGATGGAGCCGAGAGGCTTGCCGATCACAATCGTCGCAGTGGCCCCCGGATTCGCCGCCGTCACATCGAACACGATGCCCTTCGATGCCGGACCATCTTCACACGTCGTCTCGATGGTCAGCCCGTCCGAATGCATGATCCACGTCGCGCCGAGGCTTTGCCCCTCATGCAGCATGTCCTTGAAATGATCCAAAAGCATATGAGCCGTCCTTTCCAGTGCCTTCTTTGGCACCTGAGCATGTCACTCCTTGACAGATCCCGCCGTCATGCCAGACACGAATTCCTTTTGGAGGAACAGGAAGAGGATCAGGACCGGTAGGATCGAGATCGTCGTGCCGGCGAGCAACTGGCCGTAATCCGTGGTGTTCGCACCCTGCAATGTGGCAAGGGCGACGGGAAGCGTGTACTGTTCCGGCGTCCTGGTGATCACCAACGGGTACACGAAGTCATTCCAACGTCCGAGGAACATGAAGATCGCCAATGCGGCGAGCGTGGGCTTCATGGTCGGCAGGACGATTGTGCCGAAGATCCTCATCTCACCAGCGCCGTCGATGCGCGCAGCCTCGACGATCGACGTGGGGAACGTGGACATGGCCTGTCTCATGAGGAACACCCCAAACGGCAACGCCAGATCGGGCAAGATCAGCGCCTGGTAAGTTCCCAGCCAGCCGAACGACAACATCATCTTGAACAACGGGACCAGCGTGACCTGCGATGGCAATGCCATGACACCGATGACCAGTGCGAACAGGATGTTACGGCCGCGGAAGCGGTATTGGGCGAACGCGTACCCGGCTAGGGAACAGATCACGCCGCCGACGATCACGTAGGTGACCGACACGATGAGCGAGTTGACGATGGCGTCGCCGAACTGGGTGTTGGTCATCAGGTTGCGGATGTTGTTGAACAGTTCGGTGCCAGGGATCATGTGGGGTGTCTTCGAGAACACGTCCGTGGATTTTCTGGTGCTCGCCACGAGCAGCCAGTAGAACGGGAACACGAAGACGATGAGTCCGATCCCGAGGATGGCGGTCAGTCCGACGGTGCGCCAGCCGTTCCGCTTCGCATCGATCCTCTGGGACTTGTCTACTTTGAGATTTGGCGTGGCCATGTCACTTCTCCCTTTGGATCCAGAATTGGATGACGCTCAGACCGACGATGATGATGAGCATCACATAGCCGATTGCCGACGCGTATCCGAAATCGAAATACTTGAAACCCTGCATGTACAGGTACATGCCGACAGTCAATGTCGCGTTGTCGGGACCGCCGTTGGTGAGCACGTAGGGTTCGTCGAACAATTGCAATGTGCCGATGGTGCTGAGCACGGTGGTCAACAGGATTGCTGGCCTCAAGCCAGACAAGGTCACGGAGCGGAACTTCCACCATCCATTCGCGCCATCGACCGATGCGGCCTCGTAGAGTTCAGTGGGAATGGATTGCAATTGGGCCAGGTAGATGATGGCGTTCTGACCAGTGTAATGCCAGGTCATGGCCATGATGATGGAAATCTTCGCCCATGTCGAATCCGTGAGCCACGGGACGGGCTTCAAATGGATCAGCTCAAGCAGATAGTTGACCACTCCGCTGTTGGCGTCGAGCATGTTCTTGAACAGGATTCCGTATGCGACCAAACCCATGACGATGGGCAGGAAGTAACCCATGCGGAAAACGGAACGCAGTTTGAGGAATGCGGAGTTGAACGCGACGGCCAATAGGATCGCCAGAAACAGCATCAGCGGCACCTGGATCACCAGGATGATCGCGGTGTTGCCCAGCGCCTTCCAGAACAATTGGTCCTTGAACAGGCGCGTGTAGTTGTCGAATCCAGCGAACAATTGTTTGCCGGACTGGTTGGTCGTGAAGCTCAGCCAGGCGGAATATAGATATGGACAAATCTTGAACACGCCGTATAGCAGCACCATTGGCAGCAAGAAGATGTACGGCGCGTTTCGTTGTGTCAGGAAGTGTTTTCTTGATGATGTGTTGGCCCGCGTCACCATTGTCGCTCCTTTCCCTTCGTCGGAGTACCGTTAATTGTTAAAGACATGGGGCCGTCGGGGTGGAGAGGTTCCAACGACCCCATGCGAATTCTGATAAGGTCAGGCGATCTTGCGGCCTGTCTCGTTGGCGAGACGTTCCGCAGCCTCGTCCAAGGCCTTCTGCGGGTCGGCGCCCTTGGTGAGCACCTGGACTTGGGCATCAATCATGGCTTTCAGCGCCTTCGCGTAGTCTCCGGTGAAGTTGAGCTCGGGGGTCTCGTCCTCGAGCTGCTTGATGAACACCTCGTTGACGTTCTCATTGTTGAAGAACTCGTCGGGGGTGTTCAGATCCTCCTTGATGAACGGAAGATAGCCGGGGAACAGGCCCTGGGATTCATACATGGCCTTTTGGCCTTCCGTGGTGCCGAGCGCGTACTTGATGAACTCCCAGGCGGTCTTCTTGTTCTTGCTCGCGTTGGCGACGGACAGGTAGGTCGCGCCGGGCACCACGGAGCGCAGGCCTCCCTCCTCGACTGCGGGCAGAGCGGTCACCTTCCAACGGTTCTTAGCGTCGGGGAACTTGGTCTTGAGCACGCCGGGCAGGTAGGAGCGGTCGACTAGTGTGGCGACGTTGCCTTGCTGCACCTGCCACGAGGAGTCGTCCGATGTTCCGGGCAGCTCGATGATGATGCCCGCGTCGTTCGCCTCCTTGATCAGTTCCATGGCCTTGACGCCGGCCTCGCCGTTCATGGTGATGTTGCCGTCGGTGTCGAAGTAGAAGGAGTTCTGCAATGCAGTGATAATCTGCCAAGTGTCGCCGCAGTTCGCGTTGCCGGTGCATGCCTTGTTGATGCCGAACATGTAGTTGCCGGTCTTTTCCTTGAGCTTCTTCCCGGATTCGATGAAACCGTCCCATGTGGAGATGTCGTCCTCGGTGATGCCGGCCTCTTCGAACATCTTCACGTCGTAGACCAGCGCTCCGGTGTTCACTTCGAAGGGGAGCCCGTAGATCTTTCCGTCACGTGTGGCGCTCTTCATCACACCGGACGGGAAATCGTCCTTGAGGTCATCCGCGCCATAATCGGACAGGTCGGCAAACGCGTCGGGGAACTTGTCCATGTAGCCGCCGATGTAGTCGATGCCCACGTTCATGATGTCGGGCAGACCCTGGCCGCCAGCAGCGAGCCCTGTGGTGATCTTGTCCCAGATGGCGGGGTTACCGACGTTCTCGACCTTCACCGTCGTACCGGGATTGGCTTCCTCGAATCCCTTCGCGGCGGCTTCGAACGCTTTGCCCGGCTGCTCCCACGTCCAGATGGTGATGGTGCCACCGACCTTTGTCGCTTCCTCCGCGTTCTCGCTCGACGACCCGCAGGCCGCCATAGACAATGCCAATGCCAAAGATGTCGTTGCGGCCATTGCCTTACCGATGGTTTTGCGCATGTTGAATCCTTACATTAATCCGCATTTCAACCTTGAATTTGCGGGCTTCCGTTCCTTCTGATTACGTCCTTCTGATCACTTCTCGAATGACGTACTAAGATTATATGCAAGATGACATCCGATGATGCTGCTCAAGGCCTATCTAGTGAACAAACTGCAATATATAGCCGACAAATTGAGGAACCGAACATTTTCGGACATACAAAAAGATATCCAAAGGATTCTCAAAATCTTACAAACTGCAATACAGCGTCGGAATGGTTATTCCGTGACGAGACGGTCCGGATTGCTGAAGCGCCGACGGTATTCGCTCGGGCTGAGCGTCAGTTCGCGCGCGAACGCCCTTGAGAACGAGAACTGATTGCGATATCCGCACAGCTCGGCGATCCGCGCGATCGGCATTCTGGTTTTGATCAACAATTCCGACGCCTTCTGAACCTTCGAATTGATGACGAACTGTTGCGGAGTCGTATGCAGATACTTAATAAACAACTGGTGCAGGTACCCGCGGCTAATGCACAATGCGTCCGCGATCATCTGTACGCTCAGAGTCTCGTCCGCGTGTTCCTGCACATAGGCGACTGCACGCTTGATCAAATCATTCTCGGACGATGAATCCCTGGCTTCCTGCGCGATGCTCGAAACGTTGGGGTTACGCATCAGCGTCGCAAAGATCAAATGCATGAACCCGCGGATCGCTATATCGTTGGCGGGCGTCGGATTATAGCAATGCAATAGTCCGCCAATGAAATCCCAGATAGGCTTCACATCCGGCAAGGCGATCACGGGACACACATTGGACATGCCGCATTCCCGGACTATCTCCACCGTATCATCGCCGGTGAAGTTCATCCACGCGTATATGCATGGATTGGTGGGATCGGAATAATAGAACGTATTGGTTCCCTCGGGCACGTAGAAACATTGCCCAGCATTGACGATGTAATGCTGCCCACCAAGATAGAAATGCACCTTGCCTTTGAGCACGAAATGCAGCATGTGATAGGAGCATGTCCTCGGGCCGCTCGAATCCGACGGCTTGCACTCCTGCCGTCCAGCGGCCATGAACACCAGATCCATGCTCTCGATGCGACGCTGCAACGTCAACTTCGGCACAGTCTGCGAATTATCCATCATACGATTCAACGATACTCACTGATGCCTAAATCGAATGGGTGCAAACGTATTCGGGGTGGATGTTCCCTTGGACTTATTGGGCCAGGGCGAGTGTCATCGTGAAGGATTCCAGGGTGTAGCGTGATCGGGCGGTGGACTTGTATATCACGTACGAGTTCAGTGCCGCAAAACCATTGGCCGGTGCTTATGTGGGGCGGTGGTTACTCGGCTATTCACGATTATGCACCGGTCCAATGGATGTGATTGGGTCGGCGTGTCGATTTGACGTTGATAATGGTTATGCCGGTTTCTGATCGGCGATAATGGTGGATGACGGCTTGGGCGGTGACCCCACATTTGACTGACGCCATCGGTTCCGGCGGCTGTCCTTATTTTGAGGCTCTTGTGTTGTTTTCGTGGGTGGTGGTTCGTCGGTGAGCCGTTGAATCCCAATGTGTGAGGGGCGCTTCCTGCAGGTTTGTTTTTCGACCAGGAAATACAACCGAGGAAAGCGCCTTGGTTGAAGGGCTTATTCAAACGATTGCTGAACGTCAAGGGCATGGTCGTCGAAGACGTGTCCATCGACGACTCGCCGCTGCGCCCGGCTCCCGTCCTGGTGGTCCGGGTGCGGCGCAGGAAGGGCGCGTTGCGTTGCTCGCGTTGGGGCGCAAGTGCCCCAAGTACGACGACGGGGGCGGCGAACGGCGATGGCGCCACCAGGACTTCGGCCGCTATGGGGTCGAGCCCATGGCGCCGCGCGTGGCGTGCGCGGAGCATGGGGTGGCGGTCGCCCAAGTGCCGTGGGCGGAGCCGGGCAGCCGGTTCACCAGGGATTTCGAGATGGAGCGCGCGTGGCTGACGGCGGTCGCCAGCCGGAAGACCGTGGGCGGATTCCTACGCATCGCGTGGAGGACCGCCGGTGACATCGCGCGCAGGGTCGCCGCCCGCTTGGGATCCTCGATGCCGTGCATGTTCGACGGTCTCACCGCGATAGGCGTGGACGAGACCAGCTACAGGAAGGGGCGCACGTACATCACCGTGGTCGTCGACCACAAGCGCAAACGGGTCGTGCGGGCGCACGACGGATACGGCAAGGAGGTCCTCGACCTGTTCTTCCGACAACTGACCGACGAGCAGCGCGCCTCCATCAAGGCGGCCACCGGCGACGGCGCCAAATGGATCGACGCCAGCGTGAAGGAGCACCTGCCGAACGCCGAGCGCGTGCTCGACTCGTTCCACATCGTCTCCTGGATGACCGACACGCTCGACCAGGTCAGGAAACGGTTGTGGAACCAAGCCAGACGCGGCAACGACAAGACAGCCACGGAGACGATGAAAGGCCTGAAATACGCCGTGCCCCAAGAACCCCGGCGACCTGACCGAACGGCAATCCGGAGCTTGGAGACGCTCGGGGACACGGATCCCAAGGGCCAGCTCTACCGGTCATGGCAGTTGAAGGAACTCCTCAGGACGCTCCCGCGCCAACCCGTCGGACAAGCCGAAGCCGAATTGAAACGATGGATCTTCCGGGCTTCCCACAGCCGCATCCCCGAGATCGTCGAACTATGCAGGAAGATCCGCAGACGCAGGGACGACATCCTCGGAACCATCGGACCCGGCTACTCCAACGCGCGTCTGGAAGCGTTCAACAACAAGATCAAGGCCACCATCCGCATGGCCTACGGCTTCCGACACATCGACAACCTCATCGCCATGATCAAACTCCGATGCAGCGGCCTACCCACCCACCTACCAACACCCACCCTCTAACCCACGAAAACAACAGAAGGCTCAAATGAAAATAGTCGGCACAGTGTTGCCAGACGCCGCAGCAGCTTTGCCGATTCCGGTTTCCTGATCGAGACCGCGCGAAACGATAATACGCAGTAATGGTGCCGGTTCAGGATCATCATAGGCAGACATCACCTTCTCAATACCGCGCGTAATGGCTGCAATATTGGGAGTAGGCAAATCCATCAGCCGGGCGGAATCCGACAATCGGCGCAGGTGGTTTTCCAACGAAATCGGGAAGCCCTTGAACACGGTGGTGGCCTCGAAAATACCATCGCCGCGCAGTACGCTTAAATCAAAGGCACTGATATTAACAGCAGCAGGATTCACCGGCTAAATGAGATCATCATCGGGCACATTGCTGGCATCACGATCACCAAACATGACTGCGCCGTTGCCCATTCCCAGAACGATAGAGCTCATGATGTTCCTCCCCGTGTCATATAACTTCGTTATGCGAAGAAGCACTGCGGCAATATTACAGCTGCAATGTGATGGATGACGCATGCGCTATGCAAAAGGGCTGTCTCCGCATTAATGGAGACAGCCCTTTACGTCAGATTCTAGCAGCCTAATCAGTTGCCGTTGACCGCGTTGCCGGTGTTGGCCTGCTGCACGATAGCGGCTAGGAAGTCGCGGTTCGTGGCGGTCTTCTTGAGACGCGGCACCAGGGTCTGGTAGGCCTGCTCAGGCTCCATGCCACCCAGCAGTCGGCGCAGACGATAGATAATCGGCAGCTCCTGCGGGTCGGTGATGAGTTCTTCGCGGCGGGTGCCGGAGGCGTTGATGTCGATGGCCGGGAACAAGCGCTTGTCCGCCAGCTCTCGGGAGAGGCGAAGCTCCATGTTGCCGGTACCCTTGAACTCCTCGAAAATCACCTCGTCCATCTTGGAGCCGGTTTCCACCAGCGCCGAGGAGATGATGGTCAGGGAGCCGCCGTTTTCGATGTTGCGGGCCGCACCAAAGAACTTCTTCGGCGGGTAGAGCGCCTGGGCATCCACACCACCGGACAGGATACGACCGGAAGCCGGAGCCGCGATGTTGTAGGCACGGGCCAGACGGGTCATGGAATCGAGCAGCACTACGACATCCTGGCCGAGCTCCACAAGACGCTTGGCGCGCTCGATGGCCAGCTCAGCAACGGTGGTGTGGTCGGAAGCAGGACGATCGAAAGTGGAGGAGATGACCTCACCCTGAACCGTGCGCTCCATATCGGTGACCTCTTCAGGTCGCTCGTCCACGAGCACCACCATCAGGTGAACCTCGGGGTTGTTGGCGGCAATGGCATTGGCGATGTTCTGCAGGGTGATGGTTTTACCGGCCTTAGGCGGGGAGACGATCAGACCACGCTGGCCCTTGCCGATCGGGGAAACGATATCCATGATGCGGCCAGTGAGCTTGTTCGGCGCGGTCTCCTGCTTGAGGCGCTCCTGCGGGTAGAGCGGGGTGAGTTTGGAGAACTGCGGACGGTTCAGTGCGTCCTCGACGCTCTGGCCGTTAATCGAGTCAATGGACTGCAGCGGCACGAACTTCTGACGCTGGTTGCGGCGATCGTTCTCGCGCGGGGCTCGAATGGAACCGTGCACGGCATCGCCCTTGCGCAGGCCATACTTCTTGACCTGGCCCATGGAGACGTACACGTCGTTCGGGCCAGGCAGATAGCCGGACGTACGCACGAACGCATAGGAATCGAGCACATCGACGATACCGGCCACCGGTACCAGGTCTTCCTGCGGCTCCTCGCGGCGCTCATTGCGGTTCTCGCGATCATCGAAACGACGATCGTCCTCGCCGGCGTTTTCGCCACGGTCACGACCACGCATACGGCGGTTGCGGCGGTCATTGCGATCATTGCGGTTGTCGCGATCTCGGTCACGGTTACGGCTGCGACGGCTGAACTCGCGGTCTTCGCTCTGTTCACCATCGTCAGAAGGTTCGTCGTGCTTCTGCGTGGGCAGCGTGGCCAGAATGTCATCCAAATCGCGCACGGTCTCGTCGCTGCTGTCCGCAGGACGGCGACGGCGACGCGGCTGATCCTCATCATGCACACGGCGAATGAGCGGAGCTTCGGTGTCATCACGACGGTTGCGGCGGCGCTCGGGAGCGGTTGTCTCGCCCAAATCGAGGGAGGCGAGCAGATCGCCGGCCTCATCGGCCTGCTTGCGCGGCTTGCGGCCGGTTCGTTCATCATCGCGGCGATGACGGGCATCGCGCGGTTCTTCAGTGGCCTCATCGGCTGCCTTACGGCGCACACGACGGGGCTCCGCGGCCTTGGGCTCTTCGGCAAGTGCGGATAGATCAAGCTGCGGTTCCGCCAGAGCAACGGTCTCTTCGACGACCGGCTCAGCCTTGGCTGCCTTGGTGACGGCCTTGTCGGCCTTGGGAGTGCACACAGTGACGCCAGCCGGCGGCTCACCGCCACTGCGGGCGGCCTGCAAGGTGGCGAGCAGTTCGGGCTTGCGCATGGTAGACGTGCCTCGTAGACCCATTTGCTTGGCGAGCTCCTTGAGCTCAGGCAGCTTCATATCCTCAAGATTCTGGCTATTTGCCACTGGTTGCCCTTTCCATACCGAACAGGCCCATGCCTGTTACGGCGTTAAGAGTGATTCTGCGGCTGTACCGCTCATGAATGTTCGCTACGTCTCTGATGTTCTCGCGAACGTTGTTCACTCTACAACGCGAGCACGACCAATGCAAAACGGCCCGCCGAGTATCGGCAGGCCGTATGTAATTGCTGGGGTTGGCTCCCCTCAATCTCGCCTCGCGAGCCAGCTCCCCTCAGAGAGGGGAGCCGAGAATGCAAAATCTGCGAGGGAAGAAAAGTAATCAGCGCGTGCGGAGGCCGCCGTCTGACCCCGAAGGCGCACTGAGGTGCGTCGAGGGTGAAGAAAGGCGGCATACGCTCCGCTGATTACTTTTCTTCGTGGTAGGACTTGTCGGTGTTGACCGACCACACATTCTTCTTGGACGTCTTGCCGGTCTTGATGTTGCCGACGGCCTCAATGGCGGTGGCCATGGAGTGGTCCATGTTGTTGTAACGGTGCTGACCGTTACGCCCCACGCAGTACAGGTTGCCGAAGCCATCGAGGTATTCGATGAGCTCGTCCATGTGCTCGTAGGTATCGAAGTATGCAGGGTAGGCCTTCTTCACGCGTTCACGGTGGGAGTCGAGGACCTCATCCGGGCCATTGATCACGCGCATGCGGGTGAGCTCGGAAATGGCGAACTTGGTGGCGTCTTCCTCACTCATGTTCCAGAAGGAATCACCCTCTTCGCAGAAGTACTCCAGACCAACCCACACGGTGTCGTTCACGTCCTTGACCAGGTACGGGCTCCAGTTGTTGAAGATCTGGAGACGGCCGACCTTGTAGCCCGGATCCTGAACATAAATCCAGCAGTCCGGCACAATCGGCGGGTTGCCGAGGGTGGGAATGTTCGTGGTGTTCTTGAGCTTCAGGTGCTTGACCAGAAGACCCACGGTCACGAAGTCGCGGTACGGCAGGCCGTTGGCCACCTTGGTCATGTCGGCAGGAGCGCCCTTGGATTCGGGGCTTTCCGGATCGGAACCGGCTGCATCGATGGCGTTGACCAAGTCCTTGACCGGCATCGACGAGATGAACTGATCGGCGGCAAGCTCGGTGCGGTTACCTTCGGAGTCCTCATACACCACCGAGGAGATGGAGCCGTTGTTCTGACGCAGTTCGACCACCGTGGCGTCGGTCAGCACCTTGACGCCGGCGTTCTCACAGTTGGATTCCACAGTCTCCCACAGCTGGCCGGGGCCATACTTCGGGTACCAGAATTCCTCGATAAGCGAGGTCTCGACCTCGGCGTTGGAGCGCTGCTTGGGCAGTAGCTTCTGGAAGGCGTTCTTGAGCACACCCATGATGCTCAGACCCTTGACGCGCTGGGCACCCCAGTCAGCGGAAATCTGGGAGGGGTGACGTCCCCACAGCTTCTCTGTGTATCCCTCGAAGAACATCGAGTACAGCTTGCGGCCAAAGCGGTTGATGTAGAAGTTCTCCAGATTGTCTTCGGGCAACTTGTGGAACATGGATTTCAAGTAGCTGAAGCCGGCCACCATGGTGAGCTTGAAGCCCATAGCCTTCAGCGTGTTGGGGCTCAGGGAAATCGGGTAGTCGAAGAAGTGACGGTTCCAGAAAATACGGGACACACGGTGACGCTTTAGCATCACCTTGTCTTCCACCTCGGGATCGGGGCCGCCCGACTCCATATCGTGCTCACGGCCGAGCTTCTTGTCATCATAGGAAGGCGCGCCCTGCAGCGGCAGAACTGTCTTCCACCAATCCATGATGCGCTCGTCCTTTGAGAAGAAGCGGTGACCGCCGATATCCATGCGGTTGCCGTTGTGCTTCACGGTACGCGAGATACCGCCGAATGCACGGGTTCCCTCAAGCACAGTCACATCGTATTTATCAGCGCCGCCGTCCTTAATCAATTCCCATGCGGCGGTCAAACCGGCAGGACCACCACCGATAATCACCACAGATTGCTTTTCGCTCACTTGCATCTCCTTATAACCAAATCAGCGATAGTTTATCGTAAGCCTCGGAAACGCACGTTCAAACTGTGTATTTCCTTGCGAATATTGCATAGACCGCGATGCGCGCGGGCGATGCAAACAAGTTCTTTGTGCTGCCGCCTCTTGTTATCTTGGCGAGGGCAGATACACCTTTAATGAATATCGTCAGGAATGTCGATGTCGGTTTTCTGTACTTCCTCGACATTGACATCCTTGAACGTCACGATACGCACCGACTTGACGAAACGGCTGGAACGGTACACATCCCATACCCATGCATCAGTCAGCTGCACGTCGAAGTAGACGTCCTGGCCTGCGGAACGAACATTGAAATCCACTTTGTTCGCTAGATAGAAACGGCGCTCGGTCTCCACGACGTACGTGAACAGCTTGATGACATCGCGGTATTCCCGGTACAACGCGAGTTCGGCGTCAGTTTCGTAATTATCCAGATCCTCGGCGCTCATGCTCGATTATTCACCTTCCGTATCTCGCTTGCGTCCGCGACCCAGTGTACGCCACCAAGCTTCCTTGGAAGATTTGCGGTCGGCCTGACCATATGGCCAATTGCTCTCTTCATCCGTGGAACGAGTATGCGTTCCCGTGGTGGCCTGCTCGCTGGTGCTCTGCGGTTGGGCAGGTGCTTCGGCGATTTCAGACGATGTCTCGGACTCGTCGGCAGCCGTGGACTGCTCTCCTGCTCCGGGCTCGGCAACACGCTGCTGAATCGCCATGGAGTGTTCACGCGCAGACAGCGCTTCCTTGACGCCGGGATTGTCCTCAATCAAGTGCATGCCGAAAGCATCCAGGGAGCGAATCGGATCGTATTCATCCACCAACGTATCCATAACAATAAGATCCTGATACTTATTGTTTTCCACATCCCACAGGGCATCGCGCGATGTGCCCGACGGCACGAAACCAAGCGACTGGTAGACGGAAATCGAGCGAGTGTTCGTTTCCGGAACGCTCACCCAGATACGGTGCATGCCCAAGCCGGCCGGCTCCGGGGCAAAGCCGTAGGTCATCACACGCGGCATGGCATCGCGGGAATAGCCGCGGCCGCGGTAGTCCTTGCCCAGAATGATCTGGATACGGGCGGAACGGGACCAGCCATCGATATCGATGAGGAAAATCATGCCGATAACGTTGTCGGTGGGAGCGGCATCGATCATGCCGTCATCGTCATGGTCGGCGTCGGTAAGCACGGCCCATGCGATGGTGCGGCGAGATTCCGGATCGCCCACGCCTGATTCCGCGGGAGCCTGTCCGGCTTCCCAAGCCTGAGAACGACGAACCCATGTGTGCACGACGGCACGTTCGGTGGCCGCATCTTTACCGGTGATTTTGGACGCGCCATAGAAAGCGTCGAGTTCATCCAACCGGAGCAGGTCTTCAACGGTAGCGGGGCGCAAATGCACCATTTCACCGGTAATCGGTGGAATGACGATGCTATGTGGCAGATCGCGCGTAAGTTGCGCGTCAGTAGCCAGGCTCAGCGTCTCGTTGGTTTCAGTCATTAGCGTATGTCCCCTGTTTCGGCTCGCGATTCAGTGCCGAACATATCTTACTTGACTGGGTGAACGCTGGAAGTGAGTGGGGTCGTTCCCTTACAAAAGGAATAAAGGCTCCCCTCAAAGAGGGGAGCCAGTGAATCTAATCAGCCCTTGATCTTGCTCATGACGACCTTGGTGACGGCCTTGGCATCGGCCTGGCCACGCGTGGCCTTCATCACGGCACCGATGATCACGCCCATCGGCTTCATGTTGCCGCTCTTGAGCTTCTCGACCACGTCCGAGTTCGCCTCGAACGCCGCGTCGACGGCTGTCTCGATGGCACCGTTGTCTTCGACGATCTTGTAGTCATGCTTCTTGACGACTTCATCCGGAGTGCCTTCGCCCTTAAGCACGCCTTCGACGGTCTGCTTGGCGAGCTTGTCGTTGAGCTTGCCGGAGGCGATGAGCTTCTCGACCTCGGCCACATCGGCCGGGGTAATCGGCAGCTCTTCGAGGGACACACCCTTGGCGTTGGCTTCGCGGGAGAGCTCGCCCAGCCACCACTTGCGGGCACCGGCAGCCTTGGCACCGGCCTTGACGGTTTCCTCAATCAGGTCGAGGGCGTCGGCGTTGAGGATGTCGCGCATCTGCAGATCACTCAGGCCCCACTCGGACTTGAGGCGGTTGCGGCGCTCGCGCGGCATTTCCGGCATCTGGGCCTTCATCTCCTCGATGTGCTCCTTGGTGATGTGGAGCATGACGAGGTCGGGGTCCGGGAAGTAACGGTAGTCGTCGGCATCGGACTTCAGACGGCCGCCAGCGGTGGTCTGCGTAGCCTCATCCCAGTGGCGGGTCTCCTGCAGAATCTCCTTGCCTTCGTCGAGGCGCGCGGCCTGACGGCGAATCTCGTACTGAATGGTCTTCTCGATGCCACGGAACGAGTTCACGTTCTTGGTTTCGGAACGGATGCCGTACGGGGCATCGGCGCTCGGGCGCAGCGAAACATTCACGTCGGCGCGCATGTTGCCCTGTTCCATGCGGGCGTGGGAGATGTTCAGCGCGCGCACGATGTCGCGGATAGCGCGAACATAAGCACCAGCAATTTCGGGAGCGCGGTCGCCCGCGCCCTCGATCGGCTTGGTCACAATCTCGATCAGCGGCACACCAGCGCGGTTGTAGTCGACCAGCGAGTGGTCGGCACCCTCGATACGGCCGTCGGCGCCACCCACGTGGGTGTTCTTGCCGGCGTCGTCCTCGATGTGGGCGCGCTCGATCGGCACACGGAAGACGGTGCCGTCCTCCAGCTCGACGTCCAGATAGCCGTTGCCGTTGGTGGGCTTGTCGTACTGCGAGATCTGATAGTCGCGCGGCATGTCCGGGTAGAAGTAGTTCTTGCGGGCGAACTGGCTCCACTCGGCGATTTCGCAGTGCAGGGCAAGGCCTAGCTTGATGGCGTAATCGACGGCGGTCTTGTTGATCACCGGCAGGCTTCCCGGCAGACCGAGGCTCACCGGGGTCAGTTCGGTGTTCGGCTCGCCGCCGAACTCGATGTGGGCCGGGCAGAACAGCTTAGTGTTCGTGGACAGCTCCACGTGGGTTTCCAGACCGAAGACCACATCGTACTTCTTGGTGGCATCGGCGTACTTCATCAGTTTTTCAGCCATGATGTTGTTTCTTTCCTTCCGATGCTCACTTGCCCAGACCGTCAAGCCACGGGGTCTTGAGGTCGTTCCAGATCGGGCCGTTCCAGCTGTCTTCCAGCGCGGCTTCCAGGGCCGCCGCCGGCTTGTACATGACTTCGTCGCGCTGCTGCGGGGCGATGAACTGGAAGCCGACGGGCAGGCCGTCGTCGGACAGGCCGGCCGGGATGGACATGGCGGGCATACCGGCAAGGTTGGCCGGAATCGTGGCGATGTCGTTGACGTACATGGCCAGCGGATCGTTCATCTTCTCGCCGAACTTGAAGGCGGTGGACGGGCTGGTAGGCGAGATCAGCACATCGACCTGTTCGAAGGCCTTCTTGAAGTCCTCGATGATGAGCGTACGGACCTTTTGGGCCGAGCCGTACCAGGCGTCGTAGTAGCCGGCGGACAGGGCGTAGGTGCCGAGGATGATGCGGCGCTTGACCTCGTCGCCGAAGCCGGCCTCACGGGTGTAGGCCATCATGTTGGCGGCGGTCTGGGGCACGCCGGCCGGCGGCATGACGCGCAGACCGTAGCGCATGCCATCGTAACGGGCCAGGTTGGAGCTGACCTCGGACGGCATGATGATGTAGTAGGCGCCCAGCGAGTATCCGATGTGCGGGCAGGAGACCTCAACGACTTCGGCGCCCATGTCCTTGAGCTTGTCGACGGCCTCGCCGAAACGGGCCTCGACGCCGGGCTGGAAGCCCTCGCCGCCGAGTTCCTTGATGAGGCCGACCTTCATGCCCTTCAGATCGCGCTTGGCGCCTTCGCGGGCGGCGGCGACCATCGGACGCGGGCCTTCGGGGATGGAGGTGGAGTCACGCTTGTCGTGGCCACCGATGATCTCCTGCAGCAGTGCGGAGTCGAGCACGGTGCGGGAGACCGGGCCGATCTGGTCGAGCGAGGAGGCCATGGCGATGGCTCCGAAACGGGAGACGCCGCCGTAGGTGGGTTTGACGCCCACGGTGCCGGTCAGGGCGCCGGGCTGGCGAATCGAGCCACCGGTGTCGGTGCCGAGGGCGATCGGTGCCTCGAATGCGGCGACTGCGGAGGCGGAGCCGCCACCGGAACCGCCGGGCACGCGCTCGGTATCCCACGGGTTGTGGGTGGTCTGGTAGGCGGAGTGCTCGGTGGAGGAGCCCTGGGCGAATTCGTCGAGGTTGGTCTTGCCGAGAATCGGCATGCCGGCGGCCTTGAGCTTTTCGATGACGGTGGCGTCGTACGGCGGCACCCAGCCTTCGAGGATCTTGGAGGCGGCGGTGGTCTCAATGCCCTTGGTGACGATCATGTCCTTGATGGCGATCGGCACACCAGCCAGCTCAGGCAGGGCGGCCTTGTCTTCGGCGGACTTGGCGTCGAAGGCGTCGGCCTGCTCGAGAGCCACATCGCCGGAAACCTTCAGGAAGGCCTTGATGGACGGCTCGGCGGCCTCAATCACCTTGAGATGGGCTTCGACGAGCTCGTGGGAGGTGACATCACCCTTCTTGATGGCAGCAGCCTGCTCAGTGGCGGACAGTTTGACGAGTGTTGCGGTTTCGTTGCTCATCGATTACTCCTCGCTTCCCAGGATTCGCGGTGCCACGAACATGCCGGCCTCGGTCTTCGGGCCACCGGCGAGCGCCTCTTCCTGCGTGAGCGGGGTTTCGGCGACGTCCGGGCGCAGGTAGGCTTCCAGCGGAACCGGGTTGGCGGTGGGCGGAACATCGTCGGAGGCGACTTCCTGAACCTTGTTGATGGAGTCTGCGATGACGTTCAGTTCGCCCTGCAGACGGGTGATTTCCTCATCGGTGAGCGCGATTCGGGCCAAGTCGCCCAAATGCACGATTTCTTCGCGTGAAAATGTTGGCATGGCCTTAACTATATGAGCCGTATGTGACACGCAGTTATCGGAAAGCCTCGTTTTCCCGCCCATTGGAACAATGCGCCAGCCCTTCACGGGTTCCACCACCAATTCGAGAGCTCCCAACGGGGCAAACCTACCAGCCAACCGCACAACCACCCCACTCATCACCCCTCAGCGGGGCAAAACCACGAGTAACTAATGGAAACGACTCACTCACAACTCTTCAACGAAGCAAAATCGCGAATAACCAACGAAAGCACCTCCCTCATCATCCCAAGCGAAGCAAAACCACCAACAGATCACGACACCGCACCACTCATCACCTCGCAGCGGGGCAAAACCACGAGTAACCAATGAAGACACCTCGCCCAGCATCCCAAGCGGGGCAAAACCACGACAAAGCCGAAGAAGAACCACGCTTACTGGCACTCAGCGAGGTAAAACCACGAGCTGACCATGAAAGCACCTCGCTGCTGTCCCCCAGCGAAGCAAAACCTCGATCTAATCGAGGAAATGCTCTACTCACGACTTCTCAGCGGAGCAAAAATGCGAGCTAGTCAGGTTTGCCCCTCTTTAAACACCAACTGCCCCTCTAAACGCCAAAAACCGAATCCGGCAAGTGCAAGGAACAGGAAAGCCTCTCCAGGCACCGCATCAATGCACTCGAAATAGTTATCCACATTCCACGCCGCAACGGGGGCACATACATAATTATCATGCCGATGATTCACACCTCAATCCGCAAGCATCCGCGAGATATAGCCAATCTATGCAATCTTCACATGCGAATCCGCTCGAAGCTGCGACCACATTGCCCGAACAAGTGGACACTTCATTCTCGATTGGCATACTTTCGATTCATGAAACATCACAAAGAAGTGGATGCGCTTATCGCGCAAGCGGAAGCAGCAGGCATATGTATTTACGGCCGAACAAAATCACACTGCTCGGCCCTTATTCGCCGAGCCAAAGAACTCGAGCTCAAGCGAGTATTTCCCAACATGTATGTCAAACCGGAATACTGGAATGCGCTCAAACCCGATGAACGCATACAGCATGTGGCATGCACACTCCATCTCAAGCATCCAAACTGGGTTTTCGCCGGAGTCACCGCAGCGGCACTGCATGGTTTCGAGCACCCATGGCATCTTCATGCCGGCTCCGTTACCATCGCCACCGCGTCGCAAGGTACCAACGCGAACAATGCCAATATCAAACGTGTATTCGTACCACATTGTGCACCGGAATATGTCAATGGAATCCCTGTGACCAATGGGGCACAAACAGTAGTGGACTGCGGGCTGTCTACCGATTTTCGCTTCGCGTTGCCAATCATCGATTCGGCACTACGTAAAGGTACTGCCATTGCGGACATTCTCAATATTTGCAGCACTATGCACCGCGATTGCACGCCGATATTCCGCTTGCTTCATTATGCGAACCCGGCAAGCGAAAACGGCGGCGAATCACTCGGTCGAGGCACAATCGTTGAAGGCGGACTCATGGTCCCCGAATTGCAGCAAGACATCACCGACCCGCAAACGGGCGCGCTGTACCGGGTAGATTATCTCTGGCGGCTGCCCGACGGCCGTCTTATCGTCGGCGAATATGACGGGTACGAGAAATACACCAATCCGAATATGAATGACCGCAGGGGTATTCAAGGAGCGGTGCACGCGGAAAAGAGCGGGAAACCGGACTGTATCGAGCCAAAGTCGACTCCATAGTTCGGTTCACTTATGAGGATGTGTTGAAGCAGCATCCAATGATCAATAAACTACGGGCTGCCGGCGTTCCCGACGCAACAATGGTGATGCGATAACAATCGTCAGAATATGTCTGATGCACGAAGGTGTGATTGCTGTATGCGGCGATAATCCTGCAGCAGAGAACATAGCTACTTGATGTCCGCTTTTTTGGTGACGATGAGTCCGCCAGCCCATGCTGCGGCGGCCCAGGCGAGGAGGATCAGGCCGGACTGCCACCAATCGGGAATCCAGTAGTTCGGTTTAACGGCTGCGGCAAGGGTGGACTGCGAGCTGCTTTCTATACCAGCGCCGAGGAAATGATTCATGGCGGTGTCCGGTGTCAGATAGGACAAAGTGCCAAGCCATTCGACCTGGTTAATGGCCATCGATGTGATGGACAGTACTGACGAGAGCACCATGAAGAGCACGATCAGCGCGCATACGCCGCCCACTGTGGAACGGGTCATGCCGCCAAGTCCCTGCGCCATCAGGGACACCAGCACAATAGTCAGGGGGAAGCCGATCAACGTGACAGGAATGATTCGACTTTGATCGCTGGTCAGCGCCGTAATGTCATGGCCTCGAGTGAATAGCCAGAGCACACCTGCGGCCAGCAGAATGCCGACAATACCAGCAACCAGCGCAAACAGGGCCGTGGCCACGGACTTAGTGGCATAGAACATGCCGCGCCTGGGGTTGACCGTCAGACTGGATTGCACGGCTGATGTGGTGTATTCGCTGGTGATGGCCATCACGCCGAAAATGCCGATGACCAGCGCCGCGGTCGAGCCGGAAGAAGCCAGTACCGCCCACAGATCTGCGGCGGATATGGGCTTGGGATTGTCCAGCGTCTTGCCAGTGTTCAAATCCGTAGACGCCATGAAGGTCACACTCCAAGCGCTCAACGCGGACATAGCCAGCATGAGCGCGACCGCAATACCCAACAGCACCTTGGTGGAGTTCAGTGACCACAGTTTCAGCAATTCGGCTTTTAGCGAGCCGAACACAGTGAGCTTGGCACGACGGTACATGCTGCTGGCATGACGGCTAGAGGCAGGACGGCCGGAAGCCTCTGCGTTGGCAGGTTGGCTGGGTCCGGTCGCATCAGGCATATGCTTTTCAGCAGCTGCACCACTCATACTGCCGGTCATATTGGCGTTTTCCGTGGCCGTTCTCATGGTATTGGAGCTCATCATCCGACCTCCTTGGCCAGGTATTCGGCGCTGCTGTGGGTCAGCGCCATATACGACTCTTCCAAAGAGGCGTGCTCTTCGACGAATTCGTAAGTAATCAGGCCGGCCCGGGCGAACGCCTGTGCCGCCGCAACCAAGTCGGCGCCATTGACACGAAATACCTCGCCTACTTGCGGGTCATCGGATTTGCGAGTATCGGGAACCACGGTGACCTCAGGGCTACTGGTAAAAATCGCACGCAACTTGTCGGGTTCCGGCGTCACCACACGGATGGATCTGGAGGAATGCTCGGCCACGAATGCACTCACTGTGGTGGTTTCCAACACATGGCCTTGCCCGATAATCACCAGATTATCCGCGGTCAACGCCACCTCGCTCATCAAGTGCGAGCTCAGCAGCACGGCTCGTCCTTCAGCTGCGTAGTAACGACATAAGTCGCGAACCCATTTAATGCCTTCTGGATCGAGACCGTTGATTGGCTCGTCCAACACCAGATTGTGCGGGTTGCCCAGCAATGCCGCAGCAATGGACAGTCGCTGGCTCATACCGAGCGAGAACTGACCGGCTCTGACCTTGGCCACAGCTTGCAGACCGGTCATGTCAATGACCTCATCGACTCGACGCTTAGGAATGTTGTTGGTATAGGCAAGGGCCTGTAAATGGGCTCGTGCAGTGCGCGACTTATGCGCGGACTTGGCGTCAAGCACCGCACCGACCGCACGCATTGGTGCGCGTAAGGTGACATATGGTTTGCCATCGATTAGCGCGCGGCCCTTATCCGGGCTGATGAGTCCGAGCGCAGCACGCATAGTGGTGGATTTGCCTGCGCCATTCGGTCCCAGAAAACCCGTAACCTTGCCATCTTCGGCAGTGAACGACACACCGTCTAGTGCCTGCTTGGTCTTGAAGCGTTTGCTCAGCTCCTCAACTTCAATCATGCTTTCACTCTAGCCCATATTGGACAGATTGGGGAGAGCTGTCGACACACGTCTACCGGGGCTTGTGTTTCACGCAATGTTTCACAGGAGGAAATATGGGGAATTGATGTTTCACAAAATGTTTCACGGACTATTGCTGTGACGCAACACCACAGATAATACGCGGAATTGCGATGGCAGCGAGGCTTCTCTATGCTCCATCAGACTGCGGTTGCGGCATGCTGGGCAATCCATGCATGCATGGCCACGGCCGCCGCGGCGCCAGCGTTAATGGACCGCACCGAACCAAATTGGGAGATGTATACCACGTCGTCGGCTAGTTCCAAGGCCTTACTGCTCAGCCCGGGGCCTTCGGCGCCGAACAGTAGCAGACAGCGCTTGGGGAATGCATAGGTCTCCATGGGCACCGCGCCCGGAATGATGTCCAGAGCAATGATGCGAGCGGCTTCCAGTTCCTTGATGCGGGCATCCGCCTGTGCGATTTCGGCAGTGGCCTCGGCAACTGCCGAAACAGCATTCAGCGCCGACACGTGGGAGGACACAGTTGCACCGGAATTACCGATGATACCCTCCGACCCATTGCCGTCACCAGTCTCCGCCCCATTATGAGCACTGGCGATGGCATGGGCCTTTAAGGCAGCCGCCCCAGCCCGCGCCCGTTCGGTAGCGATTTCACCAGCGATACGATTATGCCAGCATTCCACCAACTCCGCGATTGAGGGGTGATGCTCAACGTGCTGGTAGAGCTCAGTCATCAGCGCGCCTTTGCGATTCCACTTATGCGGGCCGACGATATGCACGCGCTTGGCCTGAAAAGCATTGGCAGTGCGCACCATGGATCCGATATTGAAATCGTGGGTCCAGTTCTCCACCGCCACTTCGAAATCGTGGCGGCCGTGGGCATCGAGATCTTCTTTGATGGCCTGCACAGTCCAGTAGCGATATCGGTCGAGCACATTGCGGCGATCGCCCTCATCGAGCAGAGCAGAATCGAAACGGACATCGTAATTAGGCGATGCCAAGTCATCAGGACGAGGTTCGCCGGGATGGGTTTCAGCCCATGGGCCAAGACCGACTTCACGGAATTCCGGTTCGCCCGAGGCTTTTGCCGCCAAGGAAATCTGGTTGGGTGCGTGCACAGTTGCTCCTCGGAGATTATCAACGTCGTGCGCCGACCACAGCGGTCTCGTTGCGCCCGACAGCCTCCCGAATGGGGAAGCCACGAATGGAATTACCTCAGCTCGGATTCGTCAAAGACCTGGACGAATGGCAGTACGTGGCTTTCGCCAGTGGAGGGGTTGATGACATTGATGTCTTTAGCTCCACCGCCGACCAGTGAGGTAATAGCCACGACCTGAGCGCCGAGTTGTTCGACCACGCCGAAGTCGAGGCTGAGTTCGTTGCCATTACGCAGGGTAACCAGCGAACTGGTCTGCACATACGATTTTTCGGACAGCCATGCATCCAACAGCATCACGCGCCGTCCTTCAATAGACGGACCCTTGATTGAGGGATACACGAAGTCCATTACGAATCCGTCCAGATCCTCACCACGAGAAGCAGCAGCATGAATCATGGCAGACACCATGGGTACGGCAGCTGCAGTCAAGGCACCAACGGCGTCAAAATCGTCAACCGAATAGCCTGCATCTTCAAGAGTGTCAATGAGCACATGACCCATCACCGTGGCGGCACGATGATCGAAAGTCACCGAGGCAAGTTCCGAAAACGGGCGGCCAACCACGTGCTCCTTCAGCAGGGTGGCCAGCTGCTCATGCGGCTCCAGCATGGCAAAAGCGGAAGCGTCGCGTGAAACATTGAGGTCCGAGGTGCCGGTCGGGCGGAATCCAGATTCAGTCATGCTTCAAGCCTATCGCCTGAGGCAGTCAGCTTGACCGGCTCATCATCCTCCGACGATGTCACCTCGGGGGCGGATAACTCACTGACATTGCCTTTGTCTGATTCGATAAGAGGCACTTCCTCGAGCACCTTGGTGGGTTCGAGCTTTTGCAGTTTGCGAGCCGTGGGCAATACACGTCGCTCCAAACTGGATGCGAACTTGTTATAGGCACTGACCGTCTTGGTGATTTGGGTTCCCAGCCTGGTGGCATAGTCGCCAAGCACGGCGAAGCGCTCATACAGCTCTCGAGACAAATCGAACAACTGCTTGGCATCATCCGTCAGCGATTGCTGCTGCCATGCATAGGCCACTGATTTCAGCACGGCCCACAGGGTCACTGGCGAGGTCAAGGCCACCTTGCGGGAGAAGGCATCATCCATCAGCGTGGGATCGGCCTCAAGCGCCGCCTGCAACAACGCCTCATTGGGAATAAAGGCGATAACGAAATCAGGAGTGACGGGGAACGCATTCCAATAGGCCTTCTCCCCCAACGCACGCACGTGTTCTCGAAGCGCCTTGGCATGGGATCGCAACAGGTCGTTACGACGATCCAACTCCTCGGGGCCCGCGGTCTCGGGAATCTCACAAGCCCGCTGATAGTCGGCATACGGCACCTTGGCATCAATCGGAATGGTCTTGCCACCGGGCAGATGCACCACCATATCCGGCCTGAGCATACGACCGTCGGCATCGGACACCACCACTTGGGTGTCAAAGTCAACGTGCTCCAGCAATCCCGCGGACTCCACAATATTCTTCAGCTGCGCCTCGCCCCAGGCACCACGAACCTTATTGTTGCGCAGTGCCGCGGATAGTGAACTCGTTTCCTTGTCCAACCGGGCCTGCTGATCATTCAGGCCCTTGAGTTGAGCCCCGAGCGCCCCCATCTCTTTCTTGCGGCCTTCTTCGATTTGGGTGACCTTGGTCTGGAGCGAATCGAGATTCTTGGCAACAGGAGCAAGCGCTTCCAGCACTTTACTCTGCTCTTTCAGACGAGCCTCCTGCTCGACACGCTTGACTTCGGCGGCTTCGGCATCGGCCTTACGCTTCTGTTCAGCCTCGGCGGCCGCGCGCTCACGCTCACGCTCGATGCGAATCTGTTCCGCATGCTGCGCCTGAGCAAGCTGTGACTTCACGAACGTCAATTGCTGGTTCGCACCTTCAAGCTGCGCTTGAGAAGCGGCATTGCGAGCGGTCAAATCGGCAATCTCCCCATGCGCCGACTCCAGCAAGCTTTTGGCCTCCTCCAGCTCCGAAGCCCTGGCATCACGCGCCATAGCCTGACCTTTATGCCGCCCCAATAAAAAGCCGGCACAAAGCCCAAGCCCCGCACCGACCACCAGCACGGCGATGACCACAATCACAGTTCCCATTTGTTCAAACATGGTTCCCAGTATTCCACCATCTTCAACTGGCGGTAGATATGTTCCTGTTTCCTAACGTCAGCATTGACAATCGCACCGCATGCATAACGACAGACAACCAGGGCCAACAGCCAAACACACGACCAACTACGACCTCACCAAGCGCGCGATGGCCGCGGATGCCTCCTCAAGCTTGCTATCGGCAACTTCACCGCCCTGCACCGCCGCCTGGCGCACACAGTGATTCAGATGATCGTCCAGCAATATCAAGGCCACCGACTTCAACGCCGAATTCGATGCCGAAATCTGCGTCAACACGTCAATGCAGTATTTATTGTCCTCCACCATCTGCGTAATGGCGTGAACCTGCCCCTCAATGCGGCGCAGCCGCGCAATGACTTTGGCCTTATCGTCGTCATACCCGTGCATCGCTGCCTCCTGATACTCATCTTTCAGCTGAACACACCCCATTATATACCCTATAGGGGTATAGGGTATACACTGTTGCTCGGTATAATACTGATGGGAAGGAGCGGTGATGGAGTTCAACCTTTTCTCGACCGCCGCGGCGCTGATTGCGGCAGCCGCCTTGACATGGCTGGTGCTCAGGTTCTTTTTCGGCGCGCAGAAGGCCGCATCCGGGGCCATGGACGCCTCCGGCAAGCGCCAGACCGCAACAATCACCGTCAAAGGTGGCTACTCCCCTGCCGTGGTGAGTATGCGCGCGGGCACACCGATCACACTGACATTCGACCGGCAGGAGACCGGTGAATGCACCTCTCACGTGGTGTTTGGCGACCTCGGCCTCGATGCCATGCTGCCCGGCAATGCGGTGACCGACGTGGAATTGCCCGCATTGCCCGCCGGCGAATATCCATTTGCCTGCGGCATGAATATGGTGCACGGCCTGCTGAAGGTCGAAGGAAATGCCAGCGCAGGCACGGACAAACTGCACCCGCTCACTGCATCAGCGGAAGCCCCGATGGTGGACTCCGCAGAAGCAGAACGACGTGAGGCAGCGGAACGCACGAAGGAAATCACATCGTTGACACGACTAGTGGCCATCGGCACAGTGCTGACACTCCCCGTGTTCATCGTCACCATGCTGCACATGGCCAATCCGATGCTGGTGCCGCACTGGATGGTGAATCCATGGCTGCAGGCCATTCTCATCACACCGGTGATGTTCTACTGCGGCCACCCGATCCACGCGGTCGGATTCCCCGCACTGGCGCACCGCTCCCCCGACATGAATTCGCTCGTCTCGTTGGGCACATCGGCCGCCTATCTCTATTCGCTGGTGACCTGTGTAGCCCCTCAGGTATTTCCGGAAGGTTCACGCGAACCGTATTTTGAATCGGTGGGCGTGGTCATCACTTTGGTGCTGGTCGGCCGCCTGCTGGAAACCAAGGCCCGTGAAGGCACCGGCAAGGCGGTGCAGTCGCTCATCAAACTGCGCCCGCGCACCGCGCACAAACTCAACGCCACTTCCGCAGACCATGTGGACGGCATCGAATGGCGCAATCCGGCGTATTTCACGGACACCGACATCGACGCCATCGCCACCGGCGACCTGCTGGTCGTCAAGAACGGCGAGCGCGTGCCCACAGACGGCATCATCGTGGCCGGCGAGGCGCATATCGACGAATCGATGATCACCGGCGAATCCAAGCCGGTTTCCAAAACCGTCGGCGATCCGGTAACCGGGGCCACCGTGCTGCTCAAGGGCGACTGCGTGATGCGCGCCACCCAAGTCGGCGCGGACACGGTACTCTCGCAGATCGCGGCGATGGTGGCCCGCGCCCAGGCGACCAAGGCGCCGGTGCAGCAGCTGGCCGATAAGATCGCCCGGTATTTCGTGCCGGCGGTGATGATCATCGCCATCTGGACGTTCGCCATCTGGGTGTCACTGGGCCCGGTGCCGCAACTGGCGCATGCGCTGGTCACCGCGGTCAGCGTGCTGATCATCGCCTGCCCGTGCGCGCTGGGACTGGCCACGCCGCTGTCGGTGACGGTCTCACTGGGCTTGGGCGCCACCAACGGCGTGCTGGTCACCAGCGCCAAGGCGCTGGAACAGGCGCGTCGCATCGGCACCGTGGTGTTCGACAAGACCGGCACCATCACGCGCGGCGTGGTGGACGCGGCCGCCGACTGGGACAAGCCGAGCTACGAGCAGGACACAGTCAAGGAAGGCTCGCGCGAGGCCATCGCGGCGTTGCGCGCACGCGGCATCCGCACGGTGATGCTATCGGGCGACAAGGCCGAGGTAGCCGGGCGCATCGCCCGCGAAGTCGGCATCGATACGGTGATCTGCGAGGTCAAGCCGGACGGCAAGGCCTACTGGATCGCCAAACTGCAGCGCGAACGCGACGAGGCCGCCGCCAAGTCCGCGGATGGCGCCTCCCGCACGGCCGCGCAATCCCGCACTCTGATTGCGATGGTGGGCGACGGCATCAACGACGCCCCCGCGCTGGCCCAGGCGGATCTCGGCATCGCCATCGGCACCGGCACGGACGTGGCGATGCAGTCGGCGGACGTGACCTTGATGAGCGGCGACTTGCGCGGCATCATCAAGACCATCAACCTGTCCAACGCCACGATGCGCAACATCCGCGAGAATCTGGGGTGGGCGTTCGGCTACAACGTCATCGGCATTCCGGTGGCCGCCGGCGCACTCTACCCGTTCACCGGCTGGCTGTTGAGCCCGATGATCGCGGGTCTGGCGATGGCGTTGAGCTCGGTGTGCCTGGTGCTGAACGCGAACAGGCTGCATGGGGCGAATATCAACGTGGGTGCTGCCGATAGCACCGCTGGCTCGGGCAACAGCACGGCGGATATCGAATCAGCCGGATCGGCCGAATCAGCCAACGCCGCCAACATCACCGGCTCCACCACATCCAACGCGCCTCACGAGCCGACCATCATCATCGACGATCGCACCACGCTGAATCCAACCAATCACGTATCCGACCAATCCAATAATCCAACCAACAAGGAGAACACTATGGATATGGGAATGCACATGCACCACGTCACCCCGACCGACGGCGAAACCGCCACCGACCCGGTGTGCGGCATGACCGTGGCGGTGAATGCCGACGCGATCACGCGCGAGTATGAGGGCAAGCCCTATTACTTCTGCGGCGAACACTGTGCCACGAACTTCATGAAGGCCCCGCAGGTGTTCCTGGAGCAGTAGTCTCTGCGTTTACCTGATTCAACGACAATGGCCTCCGCCCAAAACGAGCGGAGGCCATTTGCATGCATGAATCAATCAACGAATCAGCTGGCGAAGAAGAACACGTACAGCCAGACACCGATAATGGCACCGACAATCGGGGCCACAACCGGGATCCAGGCTTCGCCCCAGCGGGACGTACCCTTGTTCGGAATCGGCAGGATGGCGTGCAGCAGTCGCGGCATGAGATCACGGGCCGGGTTCAGGCCAGGGCCGGTCGGGCCACCCATGGAGGTCACGAGGCCCCACACAATGAAGCCGACCACGATGGAGGATGCGGCGTCGTCGGCCTTGCCCCACGGCAGCGTCAGGCAGCACAGTGCGCCGAACACCAGCACGAGCGTGCCGAACATCTCGTTGAGGAAGTAGTTGACCTTCTTGTTGTCCGCGTCAGTGGTGCAGAAGGTGCCCAGAATCGCCTCGGCGTCCTCGGTCTCCTGGTAGTGCGGGTAGTAAGTGATGTAGACGATGAGCTGGCCAAGCAGGGCGCCGAGCAGCTGGGCGACGATGTACGGCAGCACTTCATTCCAGGGGAACAGGCCGTTGATGGCCTGAGCAAGGGTCATGGCCGGGTTGATATGAGCGCCGGATACGCCACCGAACATGAGCACCGGAAACATGACGCCGAAGCCGTAGCCCATGGCGATGTTCAGCCAGCCGGCGTGGTGGCCCTTAGTGTTCTTGAGTTCGACGTTGGCCACGGAACCGTTGCCGAAGATCATCAGGATGGCGGTGCCGAAGAACTCGGCGGCCAGCTTGGTAAAGAGAGGATAATCCACTGCTTCTTCTTTTCTCTTCGCCGCGCAACAGGCATGGCTGACTGTTCACGGCATTCTGTGTGATTGGAAATCCGTTCGCGGAGCCGGCGACGCGATTTACGCTGGGCGCGAAAGCAAACGTGGCGATTGTACACTTTGCCCCACGACGAAATGCCGGCAGGATGCGATGTCGAATGTCCAGCCGAATGCAATGCCCAGAAAGCCACCGGAATCAGCCGAAGCGACCTCGAATCTCAGTGGTTGCGAGATACGGGCTTCACCTCTTTTATTGTTCTTCGGCGGATCGTATTCCGAGTCGTCCACAACGGACGGCATTTCGGCTTTTGGCGACGCAGCGTCACATCAGCGGAGCCGCGAAGCCGCCCACATACGTCTGGCCGGGAGCCGCCTGAGCGACGGGAGTTACAGCCGGAGCGGCAGTCATCCATTGCATCGCGTCTTTTCGCTGGGCATTCAGCGCGCGTTCCGCGTTGGCGATCTGGTCAGGGACGATTCGCCGGCCAAGCATGGCCATGCGGCTGCGTGGCTGACCGTCATCTGACAGATAAGCGCCGGGTTCCGCGACTTCGCCGAATGCGATGACCTTCGCGCCTTTGACGAATATGTCCGGATGGTCATTCATCTTCTTGGCGATTCCGTCGGCGGCTGGGCCGTAGAAGCTGACATCGACCGTGGTCTTGCGGCCGTCGAGCCATTGCTGCGATTGCCGGTCGAAGTATCGTTCGTTGTGGACGACTCGGAATACGATTCGCGCCTGTTTCTCGCTATTGGCCTGCCGGTATTTCGGTTCCGACGCGAGATTGCCTTCGAGGACGTTCGTTGGTTTGCTTGCCGTCATGATTCTTCCTTCCGTGGTCGCCGCGCATGACGGCTTCCATGATGGACCGCGATCAGGGAAGGAAGTGTTTGAACCGGGATCTCCGTGAATGTTTTTTCATGTCCCAGGAAACGGAATCGCACGCCCGACGACGACTTGAAAACTTGCGTCCGGACGGATAATTTTTTATTAGACATATTGTCTAATTATGTTTTCGGGAGGGGAAATCCTCGATACCTTTCCAAGGAGGAACGATGCCCATTTTCTACCCTGTACGCGCGCATATGACAAGGTGCCGCATCCGATAATATAGCTGTATATCGAATACGGCACCTTCAGCGCAATCCGTCAGCGACGGACGAAGTGCACGACCTGCGGCCCCGCCACTTCCGAGGCCGGAACATCGGCGGTCAGCACGTCGCCGTCGGCGTCCACGGCGACTGCGGATCCGCCAAGCGTCACGGCGGAATCCGCGTCCACAGCATCGGCGGCGATGCGCAGCGGAACCCTGCCCGCAGCATCGACGACGGCATAGACGCTCTTGCCGTCTCCGGTCCAACGGACCCATGGCTCGCCGTCCCCCTCTCCGGAAGGCGAGGCTTCCGGCACCGGTTCGACATCATGGATACTCGGCGAGTTCACGTACATCCAGTCGGCCATGCCCTCGAGGCACTGACGCTGCAGTTCGGGGATGCGTCCGGCGGCGTCGGGGCCGATGTCGAGCAGCAGGTTGCCGCCCATGGAGACCACGTCGGCGAGCAACTTCACCGCCTCCGGACCGGTCATGTAGGAGTCGGCGTCCTCCATCTGGTTGTAGCCGAAGGAGTAGCCGATGCCTCGGGTCATCTCCCACATGCCCTTGCCCATGAGCTCCTTGCCCTGTTCGTATTCGACGGTGCGGAAGTCCCAATGGGTCAGGCCCCAGCGGTCGTTGACCACACCATCCGGCACCACGTCATAGTAATGCTCGAACAGTCGGGCCACACTGAAATCGTTGTCCTCCTCCGAGATCTTCGGCACGTCGATATCTCCCCACAGGATGGACGGCTGGTATTTGTCGATGAGGTCCATCACATGCGAGTACATATAGCGGGCGTAGTCCTCGCTCTGCGGCCCGTATTCCCCGTCGCCGAGAATCGGCATGTTGGGCTCCTTGTGCCAGTCGAGGCCCGAGGAGTAGTACACGCCGAACTTCAGTCCCTTGTCGCGCATGGCGTCGGCGAATTCCTTGACCAGATCGCGATGCGGACCACGGTCCACGGTATTCCACCCATCGTTGTCGGGGGCCTTCCACAGCGTGATGCCTTCGTGATGCTTCGTGGTCGGCACGAAGTACCGGGCACCGGCGCGTGCGAACAGGTCGGCCATGTCCGCGGGGTCGAACGCCTCGGCCTTCCACATGTCGATGAAGTCCTCATACGGCATGTCACCGTAGACTTCCTTCTGATGCTCGGCCGCCGGCGAGCCCTTGATGCTCATCGTGTTCCAATACCATTCCGCATACGGGCAGTGGGTGTTCCAGTACACCGGATCGTCAAAGGTGCCAAGCGCACCGATCGGCTCCGCCCATGCCGGCACCGAATACGAACCCCAGTGGGCGAAGATGCCGAGACCGGCGCCCTTGAACCATTCGGGTGTATCGTGCACGAACTTCTCATACATCTTGGGACGCTGCGGATTGGCCATGAACAACACCATGTTGAAACTCCTTTGTTCGTTGTCTGTGTGTCTGATTGGTTGCTGGTTGTTGGTTGCCGTCGTCCGATTCCGGTACGGCTCCGTCGCCGCGGGAATCACACCGTGAGCTTCTTGTCCACCTTGAGGGTGATCAGCTCGATGACCACCATCACGAAGTAGAGCGCACCACCGACGATGATGGCGAATCCGGCCGAGGAATTGCCGAAGATGCTTGCCGTCAGCGCGAAGAAGTACGGGGAGATCAGACAGCCGATGTTGATGCCGATAATCACGATGGACGTGGTCAGGTTCATCGAGTGCGCGGGCGAGTAGTCCACGAATCGTGCGGTCAGCGCGGGGTTGATGATGCCCCATGCGAAGCCGGCAATCAGCACCAGGGCGAACATCAGTGGCACGTTCTTCGTCAACGCAGTGGCGATGAAACAGATGCCGATGACCACTTCGGAGATGGTCACCGTCAGGCGCTTGGTAACCTTGGCGACCTTGTCGAACAACACGCCGGAGAGGATGGTGGCGACGACGAGGAAGCTGAAGATCAATGTGGCGAGCGATGCGGAACCGATGCCTTCATCGACCACATAGCTGGCGAGCTTGATGGACATGACGTTGTAAAGCATGGAGACCATCAGGAAGATGAACGCCAGCCACAGCACCTGCCAGTTCGTCGTCTGCTTCTGCGAGGCGCTCTTGTCGACGACGTGGCCCTCATCGTCGACGAGCGCGCTGCGAATGCTGAAGTTATCGAACTCCTTCGGAATGAACATGCCCACGAGCACCATGGGGACGAACAACAGGAAGAAGATGAGGTACGTGGATTGCCAGTTGATGGTGATCAGCAGACTGGCGACGAACAGCAGCACGACGTCGCCAAGATTGCCGACCGCCTGTCTCCACCCAAGCAGCTTGCGTTGCATATCGCCGTCATACAGGTCGGTGATGTACGACACACTCAAGGTGACGAACAGCGCCGACCCGAAGCCGAAGAACATACGCGATATGAGAATCGGCCAATAGTACGGGAAGAACGCCGGAATCACGCCTGTGACGGCGGATATGAGGAATCCCGCCATCGCGATTTTCTTCCTGCCGATGGCATTGGCGAATAGGCCGGTCAATGCCGTGCCGACCATCGAGCCGATCGTCGGCACCGTGGTCAGCAGTTCGACGTTCGCCGTGGAATAGTCGGAGAACGCCTCCTTCATCGCCGGTATGGTACCGCTGACTGCATTGCTGGCGGACATCAGCAACGACATCGACAAGACGCCGACCACCAAGGTCTTGGATTTCAACGCTTTGCCAACATCTAATGCCAATTTGACTCCTTTCTTTCCATTCGGCGGAAGACGGCGTCGTCTTTCGCCATACAACGCAAGTAATTCCACTGTCTGAATGGAAGCGCAATACTTATCGCATTCATATACTTCTCCGTATATTGCACATACTTCTCTGTATCTTGCCGACTGCACGCCATCCGGCTGCCGTCACTAGGAAAAGCTACCCCCCCCCCGACAAAAAACTTTCGTGGCGGGTTCCAGTGATCGTCGCAACGCCTGGCTGACTGACGGGAGGGCCAAGTGAACAGGTGGGTGTTCGAGGGTGTGGAGTACGCGACGCGTGGCGAGATGTGCGCGGCGCGGCCAACAAAAGCGCGATCGGCACGCTCGTGGAACGCTCGACACGATTCACGATCCTCCTGCACCCGTCCGACGGGCACGACGCCGAACACGTCCAGCAGGCCGTCATCCGGAAAATGCAATACCTGCTCAAGCTCCCGAGGAACTCGCTGACCTGGGACTAGGGTTGGTTCCTCGCTCGCCGTTGCAAGCTAGTTTGTTCTAGTTTGCAACGGTATACAATATACGTCCTTAGGCTATGTCGTCTAAGGACATGTCATTTGCGCTTATGACTTGATTTTATTGCGATATCCCGCCATGGCGATGAGCGCGCATACGATCATCGCCAGCACGGTGACGAATACGGTTTTCCACCCCGCGGCCAGCAGCACGCCAGCGAGCACACTTCCCAGCACCTGCCCCAATACGGGAGCGAGTTCGCCGACGCCTCGCGCCCACGAACGTTCCGACTCCGCATAGGATTTTGTCAACAGGGCGCTGCCTGCGGCGTAGCACAGCGACCAGGATATTCCGATCAGCAGCAGATCCAGAGTAACGGCATAAGAAGCCGACGCGGCGAGTGCGACGACTGTGCCGAGCATGCCGACGATCAACCCCGTCAACGCCTGCGCCATTTCGCTGTTTTTCTTGTGGAAAATGAAGATGGCGAACAGGGTTGGCAGGTACATGCCGACCATGTGCAGTTGCATGGCGACCATTCTGGTTTGCGCGTTTTGGGAGAACGTGCTCTCCAAGACTATGGGCGCGCCGCTCATCACGAGCACCATGACGAATGATGCGACGAAGCTGATGGTCGCGCCCAGCACGAACCGGGGTCGGGTCAGCAATGCCGGATAATTAGGGGTTGTGCTCGCGATAGCTTTGTCGCGCATATGCGAGGGAGTTGGCGACTGAATTTTCGGGAGCACCAGCAGCACGATTACCGCGCAGGCGGCGAGCACGCTGACGACGTAATATGACCCCTCGTATTCGATGCTGGTCGCAGTGCCGAAGAATGTCGCCAGAACCGGGCCGATGATGCTTGCTATGGCTCCTGCTGATAGGATTCCGTTGATTGCCTTGCTTTCTTTGCCGGGCATGGAATCGGCCGCGGCATACCGGTAGTAGTTCGTCCCCGACTGGTATATGCCCACACAGAACGTCCCTATACAGAGCAATGGGAACTGGTGGAATCGCAAAGCCGTGGCTGAGGATATTCCACCCAAGACGGCCAGAAGGGCGCCGAAGACGAATACTTGCCGATAGCCGAATCGCCCCACCAAGCGTCCCATTGCCGGTGTGCCGATCACCGTACCGATGAATATGCACGCTATCGGGAATGTTGCCATCCATGGTGCTGGCGCGAGGGATGAACCGGCCAGTGAGGTGATTGTCAGATCCACGCTCATGCCCGATAGGCATAATCCTTCCGCAATCAGCAATATGGGGAAGATTCTTCTTGCTGACATCCCTTGACTATAGCGCTGAATCACTGCCTACCCCCGTTGCAGACGGTTTCATGATACTCGCCAAGTGACCATAATTGCGGATGTAACAGTTGATTGTGATAGATCTCATAGTTTTCTTATGTCGATGGTATTTCGGCCGTTGCGGGCATTATTGGGGTGGTGTCCACCCTGGTGACCAGATACTTGGCATAGCAGCATGGTGTATCCCGACCAAGCCATAATGTGCAGCTTTGTGACCTCCGAGCGTGGCAGGGTTGTTAGCCTTGACTCGCCCCCATGCTTCGGCGGGCAGATCATACCGCTGCGGAAGCCCAGGACCATCAACCGTATCGGTATCGACCTCAATCTTCGGCCACGTCGTATCGAGCAGTTGGCTGTCGTCGAAGGGCTACGGCCGTTTCCCAAAGTCTCTTTCGCTAGAGGAATGAGTCAGCAAAGCTAGCGGATTCCACCGTGCGGAGCGGCCAAAGGCCACCAATTCATTGTTTTCCCCTGTGGCCGTTCGCCTAATCGAATGATAGCGTGGCCGCGGACCGCGCCGCGTTGGTATAGGTATCGGATGGAACGGCCATGAAAAACAAAATATAAAAGGTGCTCCAGCTATGACCGTAAACGGTCGTTTTCGGTTCTTTTTGAGGCTTCTGCTGTTTTCGTGGGTTAGCTGACTGGTTCCACAGGCGTCTGTGGACCTTGCCGAGCGCGCCGCTCCGGCGTCAATCGCCGGAGGAACAGGTCGAACACGTCCTTGCCGTGCCCGTCGCGCGCCCAGATGCCTCGGCTTCGCTCGTGGTCGACGACCACGGTGATGCACGTGTGGCCCTTCCCGTGGCCGGTCTCGTCCACGCCGATCGACGTGAGACCGTCGAACAGCGACGGCATTCCGGCCTTGGGCCGGCCGGACCCTGCGGAGCGATGTCGCCCGCGGCGCGCCATGCGATATGCGGGAGACCACTCACGGTCTTCTGGTTAGCCACCGATCAGCCACGCGCACTCCGCCTCGAAATCCCGGGATGCCGGTAAACATCGTCTTGCGCCGCAGGAACTGTTCTACGACGATATCGTTTCCGGTGATTTTCCCTATGCACGCGCGATTATTCTCACCGCTACAGTGATCGGAACGTCACCATGCAAAAAACGCCGTGAACGGACGAGAGCGAAGGTTTCGATTGCTGCTGAGGTGTTTAACGGGTTGGGCACGGCAACTCATGTGGTCGAATCCGCCAAGAGCGACATCGTCATTTTCATGGGACAGACGATGTGGTCATTGGGGCTCGGCCATCAGAGGATGCACGATGGTGAGGAAACCAGCCGGCATATCCCCTCGTCATTGATCAACGACAGTATCCTATCCACCCACGTCCATAGAGGAGGCACTGCAGTCTCAGCAATTATCGGCCTGCGATGGAAATAGAATAAAATGATATTTCCGCGTTTTGATTGTTGTATTCGTAATACTGGAGTATTAATCTATGATAGATTATTTGTTGTTTTTTAAAAGTTCTCGCTATACTTGGTTTCAAGTTTTTGTTGTCTCCATATGACTCAGCGGAATTTTGGCGTAGAGCACCCACAATCCATCATCACTTCTATAGTTAAGTTCGCCTCCCAGTTCCTGTATTCGTTTTGAGTGCAGTGAAAGGCCCCTTCCCGATTGTTCGAATGCAGCCAGCGACGATCCGGCTGTAATATCATTCATCTCGTTAATTTCCATTGACGAGGGTGACAGCCTGACGATCAACTCGAACGAGCCATTGTGCGGCAAGCTATGACGTTGTATGTTGTTGCATATCTCTTTTATTAGAGATAGCACTTCTTCCTTTTCTTCCTGCGTAGTTTTAATGCAAAATCCCTCGATGGTCGCATCCCCTTCATAACCCAGCGCATGAAGATGGCTGCATCTTTCATCCAACAGATTACGCAGTTCAACCATGAATGTCGTTTCTGATTTCGCATCCTTGTCTTCCGAGGAAAGGATGTCTATGATGTCGTGCACTTGCGTGAACGCCTCTTGGCTATGTTCAAGAACGATTGCCCAATCATCGCCGTCGGGTATGTTGTCATCGATATGAATTCGAGCCATTAATGAGATATCCGAAAGATTATTGGTCAAGGAATCATGTATCTGTATTGCAAGACGATTCTTCTGCTTCATATAATCAAGCCGCTGAAGCTGAAGCTGCAATTTCAACCTTTGCTCTTCTCTGATAAAAGCCTGTTGGCGAAGCGCTACCAATCTGCCGGCAAGCAAGCTGGCCAAGAACATGACCGTGACCGACACGGAAACGAAAACATTGAAGTTTCCCACCATAACGCTTCGCGCTATATACGTACAGGAACAAATCAGCATTGCGATCAGCCATTCAGACACGGTTCCGGAGAACGCAAGAATGCCGAGAGCGATGAGCATGCCGCTGACAACGAAGGGACTGTCCTGAGTGAGGGAGATGGAGATCGCGGAACCTGCAACAATGATGGCCCAGCATGTTTGGTCGTTGATGACGGGGAGAAGGACAAAGGAAACCGCAAGCACTCCATAGAGCATTGCCGGCAGAAGAGGCATGGGACCGATTTGGATTATCTCCATCAGGGCAAGAGACAGCCCCAGCAGCGACAGAAGGGACAAACAGGGATGTGCCACATAGTGTCGAATTATTTTTGACGGAAACGTAAACGCCATATTCATGGAAATCCTCATCAACGATTAAGATGCATCCAAGCGGAAATCAATGCACGGTTGTTCGCTACCCCCAGCTTGGACGCGGCATGTTCAAGATGGGTGCGCACCGTGGTCTGACCGATCGATAACTCCTCCGCTATATCGGACATCGATCTCCCTCGCGACCATCGATCAACGATTTCCATTTCACGAGGGGACAGATCCTTGTTCTTTGCCGACTTCAGTCGCAAAAACGAATCGTGGGCATTCAGGAAACAATCAGAACAGACTCCCCTTTCCCTGATCTGCAGCAAAGCCTCGGCGATTGTTTTCGGATTGTCCTTATGTATGATTCCCTGGGCGCCCGAAGCCACCGCTTCAGCGGCATATTCGGCGACGCTGAACGATGTCATCATCAGTACGGATGTCTTCCAATTCTCTTTTCTGATCGTCCGGCACACTACTAATCCGTTGATGTCGGACATGGAGACATCGGCCAGCAGAAGATCCGGGCAGCGGTGCGAAGAACAGATGGATATGGCTTCGGTGCCGGTATCGACTGGGGCAAGAACCGTGCAGCCGGGAAGTAGACGTTTGAGACTGGCTGAAAGCAATCGCAATGCCAGCCGGTCGTTGTCCATGATCAGGAGCGTCGGCAAAGGTTTCACGAGTCCCCCTAAACGTGGCAAACGGGAACGAACGTTCCACGGGTCGGCGGAAGTCTGACACGCATATGACACATGCCGTCTCTCCACTATAGCCGCTTAGTGGCAATGGAGATAGTCCTCCATGGTGATTGCCTCCACGATGCTGAAGATACGGTCCAGGTTTCGCGGCACAGTTCCCATCCGGGAATCGACGCATGCGCTGAAGTTGGCGCAGGAAAGATGTGACGCAAGACACGTTGACCTCAGATGCAACCCGGAAACACAGCAGTCTGATTTCGCTCCGATGACAACCGATTCCCTTGTTATCTCAGGCCCAGAGAATCTACGTCGGCCCCTGAAAGGGGTGTGGCGACAGCCTGACCGCGCCAGATAATCCTCATTTTCGAGGATGAGACCTTGGTCCATGGCGAAACCCTTCGTAATCTAACGAATGCCCGTACAAATGAACGGGATCAACAGTCCGGGGAGCCAAGCAAAGACAGGGAACTGTCAGAGTTTGCCCTCCTAAAGCGATAAGGAGGTGGGCTGTCTTGCGGGGTCATCCAAAAGGAGATGAAATGAAATCGCTATCGGCGACTCTCTACTGCAACAGGGTGTCGAAAACTATCGGCGGAAAACCGGTCCTGAACGACATATCATTCAGCGCGTATCCCGGAGAAACCATCGCCCTGATCGGCCCGAACGGGGCCGGTAAGACCACGCTGCTCAAAACCTTGGGTGGTCTGATCGCCCCCGACCAAGGTGAAACTAATATCCGCGGCCGTATCATGAACCCCGAGAACCGCGACATGCTATTGAGACAGGTCGGCATGCTGATCGGCATTCCCGTCTTCGAGCGAGGCATGAGCGTACGGGCCATCCTCCACAAGCATCTAGCGTTCATGCGATGCGACTGGTCCCCCGACGAAACAATGGAACGGGTCGGCTTGGCCTCCATGGGGGATTTACCGGCCGATACCTTGTCCATGGGCAACCGCATGCGCCTTGCACTGGCAACGGCCCTGGCGCATCATCCCACGCTCCTGCTCCTGGATGAGCCGATGAACGGGTTAGACCCCACGGGTATGAAGCTGTTTTGCCGCATCATCCGGGAAGAGAACAAACGAGGAGTCACGGCCATCATCAGTGCGCACATGCTCGCCCAACTCGAAACCATCGGAGACCAGGTCATCGTCATCAATCACGGTTCCGTCAAAGCGCAACATGCCACGAGCGACATCAACGACCTGGAATCCTACTATTTCCGCCACACTCAGGACTAACACAAACGACCAAGGAGCATGTCCCATGCTGGATGTCTACCGCATCGAACGACAATACACCTCGTATAGGTTCTACCTGTTTCTACTGGCCGCCACTCTTATCGGCAGCTCGCTGTCGTTGCTGTTCTTCAGGATCGTGGGTATCGCCCGAGTCGATCATCTCGGTTTCCTGGTTTCCGACTTAACGGTGGCCGTGACCTGCGCGGTCGCCACCGCCGGCTGCTCCATCGCCTCAACCGCCCACTACGCCCGTATCATCATTCCGGCCTACTCCGGCACGGGCCGCGTAATCACCTATGCATGGCCCTGCGGCAGAGCCCCATTGTTCTTGGTAAAAAACGCGATAATCTGGTCCGGCACGTTCCTCGCCACATGGGCCGGCATGTCGGCGCCCCTGATTCCCTACGCACTATTGACCGGAGACGGTTCCCGTCTCCCCGCATTGGCAAGCATGATGGTCGAAGCTCTCGGCGTTGCCATACTATCCGCCAGCGTAAGCATCCTCAGCGGGCTGATTGGACTGCTGCGAGGCTCGGGCGTCACCGCAATCGTGGCGGCAATCATCCTCGGCTCCATAGCCGCCAACGGCTTTGCCAACAGCGACGCCAAAGGCTGGACGGTTGTCATTGAAATTGGAACCTGCCTCGTTTTTGCGATTACGGCGCTCTGCGCAACAATCAATAAAGCTCGACATATCACGAAAGAAGACGTAATTTGACCAATGCACATCCCCAGAAAAAGTAAGGCTTCTGCTGTTTTCGTGGGTTAGATTGCGGGTTGTGGCAGCCGGATGTCGAGTCCGCCGCATCGGAGCATGACCAGGGCGATGAGGTTGGTGACGTGGTGGAAGCCGTAGGCCATGCGGATGGTGACCTTGATCCTGTTGTTGAACGCCTCGAGCCCCGCGTTCGAATAGCCCGGGTGAACCGGCCGCCGGGCTCCGCCCCCGGCACCGATGCGACGACCACGCGCCGTACATGGGGCAGTCGACGCGCGGCATCATGGCGGCCGGCCCCACCCTCCAGCAGCCGAGATCCCGGTGCCGCCAACGGCTCAACGGGGGATCAGAAATTCGACTGTAGAAGATGTATCTCGCCGCTAAAGAACTCGGGCCTATAGGAACTTTTGTGGTGCTTATAACCTGGCTTTGGCCTTGTGGGATTAGGCGTGTCGGGGTGTCGTTTTTCCCGGCGGGAAAATAGGGGCGTTCCGGTGGTGGGCTGGACGCATGAGAACGAAGTCCGCCAAGGCGAAGAAATGCCCGGTGTGCGGCCGGCCGATGAAGAAGAACGGTCGGACCGCGAAGGGGGTGCAGCGCTGGAAGTGCGCGGCCTGCTCGTTGAGTTCGACGATGCCGCAGGAGAATGCTGGACGGGCCCGGCAGCTCGACGCCTTCCTCGGCTGGCTGCTCGGCCGTGCCTCCCAGTCCGCGTGCGACGCGAACGGCGATTCGCGGGCCCTGCGCAAGCGCACCGCGTGGTGCTGGAACGTCCGGCCCGTGATCCCACCGCCGATGGTGAAACATCATACGGTGATGGCGGACGGCACGTACATGAACCACGGCTGGTGCCTGGTCATAGCCATCGACGGCGAGAGCGGCGAGGTGCTGGGCTTCCAGTGGTGCTCGAACGGGTCGAAGGCCGCGTACATGGCGTTGTTCTCGCGCATCCCCGCGCCCGACGTGCTGATCACGGACGGGCTGCGCGGCGCGGAAAGCGCCTGCAACGAGGCCTGGCCGGCCGCCCGCATCCAGCGGTGCCTGGTGCACGTGCAGCGCAACACGAGGACGGACCTGACCTCGAAGCCCAGGCTGGAGGCCGGCAAGGAGCTCAAGAAGCTCTCCGACGGGCTCACCAAGATCCGTGACGCCGAGGCGGCGGCCAGGTGGGGCGAGGCGCTCAACGCATGGCACATCCGTTGGAGAGAGTTCATAGCCGAACGCACCTTCGCGAAGGACGACCCCGCCAACCCGAAGGCGTCCAAACAGGAGTGGTGGTGGACCCACCAGGAGCTGCGCCGCTGCTACCGGCGGCTGGAGAGACTGTTCCGCGAGGGCAAGCTGTTCGCGTTCCTCGAACCCAAACTCACGGCCGCCGGCCCGGTGGCGCGCACCACGAACCGGTTGGAGGGCGGCGTCAACTCGCCGCTCAAGCACGTGCTCCTCGACCACCACGGGCTGCCCGAGGAACATATGAGGCGAGCCTGCGAATGGGTGTGCTACATGAAAAGCGGGAATCCCGCCCCCGGCTCATTGATCAGGGCCGGGCACTGGAGACCGGCAAGGCCGTCACCGGTCGAGGAGGAGACCGGTGACGGCACCGGCGCACCGAGATATGGCACCGGAATCAGCTGGGACGAGTTCCATGCCCACGTCTCGTGGCGGTCCGACGACTGACCGCCGGTCTCCATGCATTTGGGCCGGTACCACGTGCGCTCCGGACGCATAGACGCCGGCATGGCCCAAATCATTGAAACCATATTGCAATTCATCCAGATCTTGTCCGACCTCGTAGAGGCGCTCGGCAGCGGTTCTGCCGACGGACACTGGCTGCCGCTCGTCTCCTCCGTTGCGGGATTGCTGCTGTTCGTTCTCCGACTCCTTGAGATCGGCAAACGCCCCGCTCGTCACAGTGCCCGTCACAGGAACAAACGCCACACGAGAACAGGACGCGGCCGCCACTCAGAACGGAGATAGGACAAACCTAAAGCACCACAAAAGTTCCTATAGGCCAGAACTCGGCGTAACCATTAGCGATCTGACCGACGATACCTACTATCGCCAGGATGAGGATTTCATCAGCAGAATTAAGCCGGAAAACAAAAAGACCCCGGCCGATAATCGACCGGAGCCTTCCGAACTGTGCCCCCGCAGGGATTCGAACCCTGGACACGCTGATTAAGAGTCAGCTGCTCTAACCAACTGAGCTACAGGGGCTTGGTTAGTCGCTGCAGTGTTTCATGCAACAGGTGATAAATATACTCAAATCTGAGACTCTCGCAAGCTTCGGCGTGTCGCGTGTAGACGAGCCGATTATCAATCAGCACACCATCGAAAAAACTTGCCGCAATTCACGAAAAACCCCGCACGGCAATCGCCGCACGGGGTTCAATGCTTAAGCTCAGACTGTCAGTCTGAAAGATTCCAGCGCAAGGCCGGAATAGCTCACTCGGCCACTACCTTCACGAAGAAGGAAGCGGTGATCTCCGGGTGGAGGGCCACCTTGGCGGGGAAATCGCCGGTGGTCTTGATGGTCTCGACCTCGATGGCCTTCGGGTTCACCGCGGCCTTGTCGGACAGAGCGATGGCGATGGCCTCGTTGGAGATACCACCGAACAGCTTGCCGGACTCGGACACCTTGGCGGCGATCTCGACGGTAGTGCCCTCGATAGCGTCCTTGGCGGCAATAGCTTCCTCACGGGTAGCAACGGCCTTGGCCAGACGAGCGCGCTTCATAGCGGTAATCTGAGCCTCAGCACCCTTGGTCCAGGCGAAAGCCAGGCCCTGCGGGAACAGGTAGTTGCGAGCGTAACCGGACTTGACGTCGACGACGTCACCGGAGTGGCCCAGGTTGGCCACCGTCTGGGTAAGAATAACCTTAGTTTCAGCCATTGTTCAAAGCCTCCCTAACTCAGCGACCCGAGGTGGCGTACGGCAGCAGAGCCATCTCGCGGGCGTTCTTGATAGCCTTCGAGAGTTCGCGCTGCTCCTGAACGGTCACACCGGTGATACGACGGGAACGGATCTTGCCGCGATCGGAGATGAACTTGCGCAGCAGCGCAACGTCCTTGTAATCGATCTCGGTGATCTTGGCGGCCTTCAAGGGGTTCGGCTTCTTCTTGAACGGCTTGACCGGCGGTTGCGGCCTCTTACGTGACATGATGTTCTCCTTGTAAATCTTGATATTGATTGCTGCTAATCAGCGGGTAAGTATCGATCAGAACTCCGGATCGGAATCGTCGCCGCCACCGAAATCGGAGGAAGCGCCGAACGTGGAGAAGCTGCCGGAATCAGAGGAGCCGGCGTTGCTCCACGGATCAGTTGCCGGAGCGGACTGTGCGGCCGGGTTGGACGGGGCAGACTGCTGGGAATATCCAGCGCCACCCTGATAACCGCCCTGATAGCCACCCTGGTTGCCGTAGCCCTGACCGGGCTGCTGGCCACCTTGGAAGCCGCCGTTGGAACGACCCTGGAAGCCGCCCTGGCTAGTCTGACGGGTCACCTGTGCAGTGGCACGAGTCAGAGACGGGCCGATTTCATCGACTCGCAGCTCAACAACCGTGCGCTGAGTACCATCTTGGGCCTGGTAGGAACGCTGGGTCAAGCGACCCTGCGCGATAACGCGCATGCCCTTGGACAGACTGTTGGCGATGTTGGAGGCCAACGACGAAGTACGACCATCCCAAGCCGAGCAGTTCATGAACAGCGTATCGCCGTCCTCCCACTGATTCGTGTTGCGGTTGTACTGACGAGTGGAAGCCGCAATGGTGAAGTTCACCACAGTGGCACCGCTGCCAATAGTACGCAGCTCAGGATCGCGGGTAAGGTTACCGACTACGGTAATAATCGTTTCGCCTGCCATGCCATTGCCTTCTTACTTACCAGCTATTCAGCTGACTTAACGCTTAATTCAGCCCTTACGAAGAATCTTCGTACGGATCACGGATTCGTTGAGGTTAAGAACACGGTCAAGCTCATCGCTGGTAGCGGGCTCGGCGGTGTACTTCACCACGACGTAGTTGCCTTCAGTCTTACCGGCAATCTCATAGGCGAGCTTGCGACGGCCCCAGTAATCGGGCTCATCGAAAGAACCGCCTTCCTTGGTGACGAGTTCCAGATACTGCTCGGTCAGCTTCTTCAGACCGCGCTCATCCAGCTCAGGATCGGCGATGAACATCAGTTCGTACTTGTGCGCAGACATCACCCACCTCCTTCGGACTATTCGGCCACGGACGTTCCGTGGCAGGAGTGTGTATGCGTGTTAATCATAGGGTGATGCAGATGCACTTCACCCTGTGAGCAACTTGCCTATCCTATGGTCAGGGCGAGACAGTGCCGCATGTTCATCAACGATTGCAGCACTCTTACAACACAGCCCCACTTCACGGCACGCGCTGCGGTGGGGTGCTAGTACACTGGTTAAGGCTAAAAACACTGCAACACAAAAGGATGCGAAAGCATGTCGGCAATTCTTGAAGGCACTCCGGATAAACGACTCGTTTTGGTCACGGGCCGCGCCTACCCCGAGCTGGCCGAGAAAGTGGCCGAATGCCTGGGCACTGAGGTTCTCGAGACCACCGCTTACGACTTTGCCAACGGTGAGATGTACGTGCGGTTCACCGAGCCGGTGCGCGGTGCGGACGTGTTCGTGCTGCAGTGCCATTCAGGCGATATCAACAAGTGGATCATGGAACAGCTCATCATGATCGACGCTTTGAAGCGCGCCTCCGCCAAGTCGATTACCGTGGTGGCCCCGTTCCTTGGCTATTCTCGTCAAGACAAGAAGCACCGCGGCCGCGAGCCCATCACCGCTCGCCTGATTTTTGACCTGTTCCGTTCCGCCGGCGCTGACCGCATTATGACGGTTGATCTGCATGCCGCCCAAGAGCAGGGTTTCTTCGATGGCCCGGTCGACCATCTGACCGCCATGCCGGTGCTGCTTGACTATGTGCGTTCCGCCATTGACCTGAACAACACCACCATCGTCTCCCCTGATGCCGGCCGTATCAAGGTGTCCGAGCAGTGGGCCGCCAAGTTGGGCAACCTGCCGCTGGCCTTTATCCATAAGCAGCGCGACATCACCCGTCCGAACCACGCCGAGGCACACGGCATCATCGGTGATGTTGACGGTCGCGATTGTGTGGTGATCGACGATATGGTCGACACCGCCGGCACTATTTGCGAGGCCGTGCGCACCCTGAACGAATCCGGCGCCAAGTCGGTGACGCTGGTCGCCACCCATGGCTTGCTCTCCGGCCCGGCTGTGGAACGGCTGTCTCGTTGCGGCGCTCATGAAATCGTGTTCATGGATACCGTGCCGATTCCCGAGGAAAAGCGTCTGCCGAATATGACCGTGCTGTCTTGCGCGCCTCTGCTGGCCGCCGGTATCCGTTCCGTGTTCGAGGAAGGTTCCGTAGCGATTCTGCTGGAGGGGCTTCCCGAGGACATGCGTCCGCGCAATATCTACGCGTGATTGCTCTATTTCGATATTCATAAGGTCGTCACTTGATTGCGACGACCTTTTCTATGTATCGCGACACCTTATTTGTATTACCAGCTCCTCTTAGCGACAGAAATTTAGGAAATGAGCCCACTCTTCCTGAAATCCTGTCACTGAGCACAACTGAGCGACAGGATTTTAGGAAGAGTGGACTCATTTCCGGAAATCCTGTCACTAAGACGAAGTCAGCGACAGGATTTCAGGACGAAGCCGATTCTTTCCTAAAATTCTGTCGCTAACAGACAAATAAAACTAAATACCTCAGATAAAGGCGCGTTCGCCGAAGATGGCGGTGCCGACGCGCACGATGGTGGAGCCCTCTTCGATGGCATAGGCCATATCGTGGGTCATGCCCATGGAAAGCTCCTTACAGCTGGCAGTGCCTTCTGCACCGGAGGCCAGAATCTGGTCACGGGTACGGCGCAGATGCGCAAAGCCCGCACGAATGGCACGTTCGTCGTCCACATGGGCGCCGATGGTCATCAGTCCCTGCAATTCAAGGCCGCCCATGGCACCGATACGCTGCGCCAAATCGATGGCATGGCTCGGAGCACACCCCGACTTGGATTCCTCGCCGGATTCGTTGACCTCCAGCAGCACTCCGACCGTGATGCCGCGCATGGTGGCGCGGCGCGCAATCTTCTCCGCCAGTTCGATGGAATCCACCGATTCGATGGTGTTCACCACCGGCAGCACTTTGCCGATTTTATTGGCCTGCAATTGGCCGATGAGATGGAACGGAATATGATTCGCGGCATTGGCCGATGCACCAGTCGAATCGGAATCACCGACGCCGTTCGCAGCGCCAGACGCCGCTGCGCCGTTGAAAGCCCCAGCCTCGCCAATCACGCCCAACGACATTCCACGCTCCGAAAGCAAGCGCGTCAATCCCGGAGCCTTGACCGTAACCTCCTGTGGCCGATTCTCGCCGATGAGATGGATACCGGCACCAATCGCGGCCATAATCTCGCCAACGTCACGCGTTTTGGTGGCGGCCAAGAGCTGCACCGAACCAGCTTCCCGCCCGGCCATGGATTCGGCCGCAGCGATACGATCAAGCACCCGATGCACGCCGTCCGTGATCTCCTGTGCCCGCGATTGATCGATGATCTCGTTGGCGAGGTCCTTGTGATTCATATATGCCGTCATTATTGCTCTCCCCAGTGAATCGACACCCCATCATACCCCGCATATGAGAAAGCCTCCCGCCGCTGTTCAGCAGTGGGAGGCTCACCCAATGGAAGGAGAATAGAGGGGTAAGAATTATCGTCTGAGCCAGACCCTCATCTGGCCGACCTCGCGGTTGGCCCATGAGTAGTACGGCACCAGTGTCAGTATGGCTGCTTCAGTGGCCGGCGCAACGTCGGCGGACACATATAGCGCGGCGTCATCGCTATCAGCCTGCTCACGCACAGCCGGCAACGAGACGGTATCCACACCGCCCAGCAAATCAGACTGGAACTCGGTCTTAGCAGCAGCGGCATCAACGCCATCGGCCAAACGGTAGTTCCACAGATCACCGGGGTTGTCGGCCTGCTCGACGCAGTAGACCAGCAGGCCGCGCATGACGCCACCTGGCCGGCGTCGGAACGCACTCGGGAGTTGGCACGCACGAACTTGACGGACATATCAAGCTCCAACGTATCGCCCGCGTTGACCATCAGATACACAAAGCCATCTTCAGGCTGAGCCACGGCAGACTTGCCATTGACGGTCAGTGCATAAGAGCCCAAGGACCAACCGGGGATACGCAGTCCGAATCGGACCGAGCTGTCCGTAGCGCTGGCGGGCAGGCTCACCGTGTATTCCACGTGACCGTTCCACGGGAAGTCCGAACGCTGTTCAACCGTGAGTCCGGAAGCGAACTCGGCCTTATTGGCGATGAACTGGTGGCTGAGCACGGTCTTGCCACCGTCGCGCTCGGTGTAGATGTAGCGGTCCACGGAAGCGATGAGTCGGGCGATATTGGCCGGGCAGCAGGCGCAGCCGAACCAGTCGACGCGGTGGGACAGCACGTGGTGGCGATCCGGGTTGGCCAGTCCGTCAGGCGTGGTCTCCAGCGCGTTGACGTAGTAGTACTGCTTGCCGTCAAGCGAGATGCCGGCAATGGAACCGTTGAACAGTTCCTTCTCCAGCACGTCGGCATATTCGCCCTTGGGCTCGAGGTCGAACATCTGCTGGGCGAACATACTCATAGCCACGGAAGCACAGGTCTCACCGTACATCGTGTCGTTCGGCAGATCGTAGTCGTAGGTGAACGACTCGCCCACGTGGGTGGAACCGATTGCACCGGTGACATACATACGACGGGTGACGATGTTCTTCCAGAAACGCTTGGCGGTGTCGATCAGCCCCTGATCGCCGAGCAACCGACCTACATGGGCCACGCCGGTGCACAGGTAGCCGACGCGCACGGCGTGGCCGTCCGCGGTCTGCTGGTCGCGCACGGGTTCGGCAGCCTGGAAGTAGGTGGGCTTGTAGAAGCCGAGGTCAGGGAAGATGTTGTCGCCGTTCAACGCCTTGAGCTGCTTGGCGTAGAACTGCGGATCCTGGCCGCGCACGTCGATGAGGTACTGGGAAAGCGTCAGGTAACGCTTCTCGCCAGGCTCCTCATACAGCTTAGCGAGGGCGAGCTCAATCTCCGGGTGGCCGTCGGCACCGTGAATCTTGCCTTCTTCGGGGCCGAAGTTGGCGTCCAGACAGTCGGCCATCTTCTTGGCGACCTCAAGGGCCTGCTCATTGCCGGTCACCTGATGGTAGGCGACGGCGGCCTCGATGTAGCGACCCATCACATACATCTCGTGGCTCTGCTGAATCAGGCTGAAGCGCGGGCGGTCGACCCATACGCCGGACTTGACCTGATACGGAGTGTCCAAGTAGCCGTCCGGCTGCTGAGCGCGGGCGATGAGATTGACCGTGCGATCGCACAGCGCCTTGAGTTCGGGATCCGGATGGTAGGCCAGCGCATAAGCGGCTTCCTCAAGCCACTTGTAGACGTCGGAATCCTTGAACACCATGCCGTGGAATTCGTCGTCCAATTCGCCGGCGACAACCTTCAGATTGGCGACCGCGTGGCTTTTGTTGTCAGCCAGCTGGTTGCCGGCCGGGTCGTCGGGCACTGTGGTGTCGATTTCGTCGTTCATCACTCACCACTGGTAGGGGATGACGGATTCGACGATCTGGTCGCGACGCCGCTTCCAGAACGGGGAAGTGATTGTAACGTTCATGATTGTCCTTGTTCTTAAGGCCCTTCACTGCACCGCCTCCGGCCCTGCAATTAAGGACCGGCTTTCAGCCGGGCTCAATATTGGCTTCGACGCTGTCGCGTCTCAGCCTGGAGCTTGCTGGGAGCCCACCGGGCTCCCAGCCATAAAGCCCTTGACGTAGTACTTCCGCAAGGCGAGGAACAGGATGGCGCAGGGGATCAGGAGAACCACGACGCCAGCCTCGGGGCACCGTTGATCACACGAGGAATCGAGGCATGATGGCCCAGACATTGACCGGACGCGCGGCACGGCTCGAAGACGTTGCCGCCTTGGCGGGAGTCTCTTTGGCCACTGCGTCCAAGGCACTGCACAACAAGCCCCGCATTAGCGAAGAAACCAAGCAGCGCGTTCCATCGGACGGCGTGCGGCATGATACTTGGTCGATGCCATCGACGGCAACCCGCATCACGGTGTCGACTACGTACCCTGCCGCCTTATCCAGCGCGAATCCACCCTCCCGCTGGACTGATATCAATCGATACCCTACCGCTTCTTGGTTTTGCGGCCCTTTAAGTAGATGTCGATGACGATCCATACGCCGAGGGCGAAGGCCACGACGTAGCCCATGAAGCCGATGACCGGAATGCCGAAGATAATCGGCTTCATGCCGGCGTAGTAGACAATCGACGAGCCAACGAACAAACCGACCACAATCAGGGCCATCGTCAGACGATTCACCATATCCGAAAGCAGCTGGAACGGCTCTTCGGAGCCGACCAGTTCCATGTTGACGCGCAACTGACCACGGGTCAGCATACGGGCCACGGTCTTGAGTTCGGTCATGGTGCCGAGCGTGGCATGCAAAGCCTGATGCCCCTCAACGCCCAGCGACTTGATCTCGTCTTTGGTGGCGTTCTTCAGCGATTTCGACGTGGCGATATGGTCGGAAATGATTTCGATCATATTCACATCAGGAATGAACTCGTCCAGTAAGCCTTCGAGCGTAACCAACGCGCGGCCGACGGTGGTCACCGTACTGGGCACCTCAATGTTGTGGCGGCCGGCCATCTGCGTCAGCGCGGTCAGGAAGGCGGCGATGTCCAGTTCGGCCAAATCCACGGTGCCGAATTCCTTGACGATCACGTCCAAATCGGCCAACAGCGCGGGATAGTCCTCCGGATCGGCCTCGGTGCCGGCGAATCGCAGCAGCCCCTCGGCCAGAGCGGGCGAATCCTGTTTGGCGACGGCGAAAATCATTTCTTTGAGGACTGTACGGGTGCGCTGGTCGAGCCGACCGGTCATACCGAGGTCGATAAGTACAATCTGGCCGCCCCGGATGAGGATATTGCCGGGATGTGGGTCGGCGTGGAAGAAGCCGTCGTCGAGAATCTGTGTGGCGTAATTGTCGACAAGCTTGGTGCCGATCTCCTTCAAGTCATAACCGGCGTCGATGAGCTGACCCGGGTGGGAGACGGAGATGCCGTCGATGTACTCCATGACCACCACATGCTCGGTGCATAGTTCGGCGTACACCGTCGGGCAGTCCATGTATTTGAATCGGACGGAGAAGCGCTTGAATTCGGCGAGATTGCGGGCCTCGATCAGAAAGTCAGTCTCCGATTCGAAGGTGTCCCACAGCTCCTCGACCACGCCCTTCAGGTCCACGATCTGTGAGGTGCGAATCACCTTAGTGGCGGCCTTGGCTATGGAGCGCATGATGGAGACGTCCTGGGCCATGGTTTCGCGCACACCCGGGCGCTGCACTTTAATGGCCACATCTTCGCCGGTTTTCAACGTGGCGCGATGCACTTGCGCCAGTGAAGCAGAGCCCAACGGCTTGGGGTCGATATGCGCGAACACCTCGTCGGCGGGACGCCCGTATTCGGCGGCAAGCACATCCAACACCGTGGAATACGGCATCGGGTCGGCGTCGGCGCGCAGTTTGGCGAGTTCGTCGCAGAAGCTTTGCGGCAGAATCTCGGAGCGCATCGACAGAATCTGGCCCACTTTGACGAACGTGGGGCCGAGCGCCTCGAACATGAGGCGCATTTTGACCGGAGTCAGGCCGTGCAGCACGTCAAATTGCTCGACGATTCTGGTGATCTGCCCGAGTCGTTTGATCTTGCCACGGCGCGTCAGATGGTAGCGCGTGGCGAAATCGTTCCTGCGTCCGAACAATGCCAGCGTTTCGTCGGATACGCTGGGGGTCGCCTTGTCAACGGTCCGCTTGAGCGTGTCCGACGTGTCGGCGAATCGGCTCGCTGCCGCCTCACGTTCGGCTTTCGCAGGCGTCAGAATAGGGTCGACCCTGCTGGAAAGCGGGGTCGACTCTGATTCCGGCGTAGTGCGTGTGGGCTTGGTCACTCGGCCTTGCCCTCGTCAGCGGGCTTGTCGGCGGCGCTGGTGTCGGCTGCGGCAGCAGCTTTGTCGCCGGCTTCGGCAGCGGCCTTCTTGACGTCATCCACCGTCTCGCTCACCTTGCGCTTGAGCTCGGTGTTCAGGGCCTTGCCCTGCTCAACGGTGATCTCGCCCTTCTTGACGAGCTCATCGACAAGCTCGCTGCTCTTCTCATATCCGGTGGCAAGGGCACCGATGCCCGCCAGCAGGACCTTGCGCAGGCCATCGCCCAAATCAAAATCAGCCATGATACCCCTCCTTCGAGGTCCGACATGGCCTGGTGCCATGTCTCGTACCACCAAGCCTAGCGCAAACAGCAGGGCAATGTACTAGACCCTCAGACTGATTTCGGCTGGTTTTTCGCTGATTGGTACTTACCGAGGCCTCACCGAGGACGTTCGGCGGCAGCCTTGCGCGCGTTGGTGGCCACTTGATCGAGCCGGGTGAGTTCCTTGGCCTGTTCGGGGGTCTGATCGGACATATCGAACGTACCGTAACGACGAGTCACGGCGGTTTCGATAAGGAAATCGCTGATGGCGGGGTTTTTAGGCAGCAACGAGCCGTGCATGTAGGTGCCGATCACGTTGTGCACGCGCGCGCCCTCGGTATGGTCTTCGCCGTTGTTGCCACGGCCATCCTGATCGACCGTGCCGAGCGGCTGTACCCCGTCGCGCAGGAATGTCTGGCCGGAGTGGTTTTCGTAACCAATCACATCGCCGAATTGATCAGAGTGCTCAACCAGATTGCCAATCATGCGCACGTCCTGGCCTACGGTGTAGGCACCGATGACGCCGATGCCGTCCAGTCGGGTACCGTCCACGGTTTCGAAGTATTCGCCGAACAGCTGGTACAAGCCGCAAATCATAAGCATAGGGGTACCGTCTGCGGCCAGCGAGCGCAGCAGATCGGCACGCATGTAGAAGTCATCAATAATCTTCTTTTGACCGGTGTCCTGACCACCACCGCCCAGAATGAGATCGACATGCTCCGGCCAGTCATCACCCTGATTGTATTGGTGAATAACCGGCTCATAACCATACAGGCTCAGTCGACGGCTGACAGTCAGCACATTGCCCGAGTCACCGTAGATGTTCATGTCCTTCGGGTACAGGGACATGATGTCGATTATCTTGCTCATGCCACGTTCTCCTTGTCGATATCCCCGCCGGTGGGAAGTGGAGAGTTCCCGATCCGGGCTATTTCTACTCTCCCGCTGGCGGGAGGTGGCGCGAAGCGCCGGAGGGTGGTTACTTGCCTACGCCTGCGTCTCGCACTTCGGTGATGCGGCCCAGTACTGCTCGGGTCTTGAGCATGGCGGTGTACGTGCAGTAGACGTGTTTGCGTTTGCCGGGGTTGGCGTTCACGAATGCGGTGACCGCCTGCTCAAGGTCGGTGTTCGTATTGGCGACCGGCACTTGGTCGTAGCCCAGTCGCAATGCCATATCCCAAGCGCGCACGCCGGAGACCATGTTTACACCGGACTCGCGCAGTGAGGTAAAGTCCACATCCCACAGCCAGCTCATGTCGCGTCCGTCCGCATATTCGTCGTTGATGGCGATCATGGTGTCCGCGCCGGCCGGACTGAAGCTGGCCAGCGAGAGACGGAAGCCCATTGGATTTTTGACCAGCAGTAGCTCGACCGGGGATCCGTTCACATCGATGACCTCGCCGCGCCCGAATGCCGGGGTGACGCGGGAAACCGCGGCGATGAGATCGTCTGCGGATACGGCACAGGCATTGGTTGAGGCTACGGTTTTGGCGGCAGCAGTGTTGTCTTGCATTACCGCACGGGCCACAGCCAGTGCGGCTGCGGCGTTGTAGAGGTTGTAGACGCCTTCGAGTTTGACATCGGTGGCGTAGTCTTGGCCGTCCATGTGGAAGGTGGCATGGTGGTCACCAACCGCGGTGAGGGCCACGTCGGCGGGAAGGTCATGCTGACCACCCTCCGGCGCTGACGCGCCACCTCCCGCCAGCGGGAAGCCATCTTCCCGCCCCCGCTGGCGGGGGCTGTCCGACACAGTCGGACTGGGGGTGGTTGTCGTTTCCGCACTTACCGTCGTGGCCATATCGTCATCGGACGGGAAGAAGTGCTTCAAATCGTCCGTAAGACCGAAGTAGCGCACCGCAGTGCCGGCCGGCACTTTGGCAGCGAGCGCTGCAATACGCTGATCCTCGCGGTTGAGCACCACGATTCCGGTGGTAGCTTCAGCCACATGGCTTAACAGGTGGGCAGTCGTATCGATTTCGCCGAAGCGGTCAAGCTGGTCGCGCATCACATTGAGCAATAGGGCATAACGGGGCTTGACCTGCTTCACGAAATGCACGGCATACGCCTCATCCAGTTCCAGTACAGCGATGTCGGCGTCCAGTTTGCCGGCAAGATTCACCTCGGTGAGCAACGCGGAGACCACGCCACGCACGAAGTTCGAGCCGGTGGGATTGGTGAATACCTGCAATCCCAAATCAGAAAGCATCGAAGCGACCATGCGGGTGGTGGTGGTCTTGCCGTTCGTGCCAGAAACCAGTACCACGCCGAGCGGCAGCTGATCCAGTGCGCGAGACAAGAATCCGGGGTCGATTTTCTCCACGACCTTGCCTGGCAACGCCGAACCACCATGTTTGGTGATGCGGGAAGCGAAGCGAATCAATCGGCCTACAGCCACGGTGGCAAACATGATCACACCCCCTGATTGGCGTTGTAATCCTGCGGCATGTCCTTGAACTTGGACGTGGCGCCGAGGAAGGCGAGGTGGAAGGTCTCGGTCGGACCGTTACGGTGCTTGGCCATGATGATGTCGGCCTCACCGGGACGGTCTTCCTTGTCATAGAAGTCCGGGCGGTGCACCAGGAACACCACGTCGGCGTCCTGTTCGATCGAACCGGATTCACGCAAATCGGAGAGCTGCGGCTTCTTGTCGTTACGCATTTCCGGGCCACGGTTCAGTTGGGACAAGGCCACAACCGGCACTTCGAGTTCCTTGGCCAAGAGCTTCAGGGCACGGGAAAATTCGGAAACCTCCTGCTGGCGGGATTCCACGGCTTTACCCGAGGTCATGAGCTGCAGGTAGTCGATGACCACGAGCTTCAAGTCATTGGTCTGCTTGAGTCGGCGGCACTTCGCACGGATCTCCATGAGGCTCATGTTCGGGCTGTCGTCAATGAAGAACGGCGCGTTTTGCATCTTGTTCCAGAAATTGTTCAACGTGTTCCAGCGTTCGGGCGTGATATCGTCCGCGCGACGCAAGGCGGCCATCGGAATATTGGTCTCGGCGGAGATAATGCGCTGAGCAAGCTCCACCTTGCTCATCTCGAGGCTGAATACCACGGAAGTCATGTTGTGATGCAGCGCTGCGGCACGGGCGAAGTCGATGCCAAGCGTGGATTTGCCCATGGCCGGACGTCCTGCGACGACGATCATCTGTCCGGGCTGCAGACCTTGGGTTACGTCATCAATGTCTCGGAAGCCGGTCGGCACGCCCTTCTGGACCAGACCGTTCTGCAGTTTGTCCAACTGGTCGAGCGCGTCATGCACCACCGGGCCGATGGCGGCATAGTCCTGACGGACCTTGCCCATGGACATCTCATAGATTTCGGACTGGGCAAGATTGACCACATCCTCGGCCTGTGAGCCTTCGGCAGAGTAGCCGAGCTGTGCAATCTTGGTGCCGGCAGCAATCACGTTACGCAGAATCGCCCTTTGGTGGACGATTTCGGCGTAATACATGGCGTTAGCAGCGGTAGGGACGGAGGCCACCAGACTATGCAGATAATCCGCGCCACCAACTTTCTCAAGATTGCCATCGGCAAGCAGCTGGTTGGCCACAAGCACCACATCCACCGGCTGGCTGGCGGAGAACAGATCAATGATGGCGTTATATATCGTCTGATGCTTCGGCTGGTAGAAGTCGGTCACGTCGATGGTCTGCGACACCTCGCCGATGGCATCCTTGCTCATCAGCATGCCGCCGAGCACGGCCATTTCCGCGTCGTCGTCATGCGGCGGCACGCGGTCAAAAATCGGGTCGCCAGCAGCTGTCGCCCCGGATGCCCCGCTACGGCTGCCACGATCGGCGCCGCCCTGATAGCTGGCGCCGCCCGAGTAACCGCCTTGATATGAAGTGTCGTTTCCTTCTGCCATAGCCACCAAGTATAGAGAGAGCAGCGCCCGACGGAAGATATCGTACGGTAACGAAGTAATTACGTGAATATGCGAGCGCCAGAAGATAACGCCCCCAGAAGCCTCCACTCCGTATTTCGCCACCGCAAAAAGGGAAGATGCGATGGCTTACATATTGGTATGTGCTTATGCGTTTTTATGCACAGCCAATTCAGCAGTTATTCATCAATGAGACATCGCGGCAACACGCGGAAGCTGAAATGTGGATAGAGAAAAAAGTTATCCACATTTGGGGGATAACTTTGGGGATAATCCACTGAGTTATCCACACATGGGGGATAACTTGGTGGACAAAGGGGGGATAACTTGATGTAGTCCTTAAAGCTGCTTGCGCGATGAAACAATGCATGGTATGCGTGTGAGCGTGCACATAGATCCTTCCTCCGCCGACGGCAATAGCCGAACCGTCAATCGCCGCATCATCGCGCTGGCATTGCCTACCTTTGGTCAGCTCATCGCCGAGCCGACCTTTGTGCTTATCGACACGGCCATCGTTGGCCATATTGGAGACACGGCGCTTGCGGGTCTTTCCATCGGCTCCACCATCATTCTGACCGCCGTTGGGCTATGCGTTTTTCTGGCCTACTCGACCACCGCACAAGTGGCGCATCTGCTCGGTGCGGGGCACCGCCGCGAAGGCTTGCAGGCCGGCATCGACGGACTTTGGCTGGCTTTGGGCATCGGCATCGTGCTGAGTCTTGGCCTATTCGCCGGAGCCGAGCCGTTATGCCAGGCGCTGGGCGGGAAAGGTGCTGTTTTGGACCAGGCGGTCGCCTATACACGCGCCATTATGCTGGGTGCCCCTGGCATGCTGCTGGTATACGCAGCGAACGGCATCTTCCGCGGATTGCAGAAAGTGCGCATCACCCTGATTGCGGCGGTGAGTGGCGCCGTAATGAACGCGGTACTTGATGTGCTGTTCGTAATCGTGCTGCACTGGGGTATTGCCGGCTCGGGCATAGCGACCCTGATAGCGCAATGGTATATGGGACTGTTTCTGGTCACGCCGGCCATTCTCTGGGCGCGCGCGGACGGAGCGAGCCTCAGACCGCGGATTGCCGGCATCGCTGCAGCAGGCGGCGACGGACTACCATTGTTCATCCGCACGCTGGCGATTCGCGCGGCGATGGTGGCTACCGTCGCCTGCGCGGCGCGCATGGGTACCTCTGTGCTCGCCGGTTTTCAAGCGGTGAACTCCTCTTGGAATTTCGCGATGAACATGCTGGATTCAGTGGGTATTGCCGGGCAAACGCTTGTGGCCACCGCATTGGGTGCGGGCAGCGTAAGCCGAGCCCGTCAATTGACCCGAGCAACCGGGCGTGCAGGACTGGTGACCGGCGCAATCATCGGTGTGGTCTTTGCAATAGTCGGACTATTTGCCGGACACCTGTTCTCCCCCACGCCGCATGTTCAGATACTGATTGCCGTTGGCATGGTGACTACGGGCGTGTTCTTCCCCTTACAAGGCTGGATGATGGCGATTGACGGCATTCTGATTGGTGCGCGCGATTACCGCTATCTGGCCGGCACCTGCACATTGACTGCTGTGGTCTATATTGCCCTGATACTGGTGTTGGCCAGTATCGTGACACCGATAATGCCTAATGATCTGTCACGGACCGCGATGCTCTGGGCAGCGTTCAACGTGGTGCTGATGGGCGGACGAGGCCTGTTCAACGGACTGCGCGTGCGGTCGGACGTCTGGATGAAGTAGTTCACAACAATCACGGCCGCACTTCTCTCCCCCACCCGGCTGCGCCGGGAGTCCCCTCGTCAGAGGGGACTTGGATTGCTACATCACGGCGCGCACGGCTGCGTACATGCCATGCACAATCTGTTCACGCCACTTGGACCAGCCGTATTGTTTGGTGATGCTCTCGCCGGCGGTGGCACCCAACGACGAGCCATCAGCACGGGTCAGATCGAACAGCATATCAAGCAAGAGCTTGTTATGGTGCAGACGGTCGGCCAGTTCCTCAGCCACGGCCGGGTCGTTGGGATCCTTGCCTGTGGCATATTCGGATAGTGTCAGATGCTCACGTACCAGCACGGTGACCCAATCGATAATCTCCGACGCATACCCCATACGTTTGAGAATCACCGGTACATGGCGAGCTCCTTCGGCGGCATGATCGCGCACGAATGCTCGCTTGCCGATATCGTGGGTGATGCCCGCCAGAAGCAATGCCTTGAAATGGTCGTCGTCATATCGGCCGCCGGACGGCGTCTCGCGGGTCAGCCGCGACGCGACCTCCACCATATGCCGGTCGATGGTGTACCGGTGGGCGGCCGAAGCGGACGGACGATTGCGGATGCCGAGCCATTCGGGCATCCACCGGCCGGGAATATCCACAAAGTCAATGCTCTCCCACACATCCAACAACTCAGGCCCACAGGCCAGCAGCCGGACGAACAGTTCGCGCGACTCATCATCCCATTGGTTGTCATGAATCGGACAGTTTTTGAGGTTGACGAGTGTGGACGGGTTGATGGGCAGCCCAAATTCTCCGGACGCCACAGCCGCGCGCAGCGCCAATGTCGCATTCTTGGCAGGATCGACGCCGGGGGCCAACACCAGTTCGCCCTCATGTTTGGCCACACCGGGAGCCACCACATCGAATTGCGGAGCCTCGCGTCTGCCGCCTGCGCGCTGCGAAAACATCTGGAAGAACGCGAATCGCGGCTTTTCATGGGTGAGCGAATGTTCGGCACGCGAAGCGGTGGAATCCAGCGAAAAGGAAATGCGCCGGCCTATGCGGGCGAGCAGCGTCTGCAGATCGTCAATGGAATAGGCGGCACGCTCGTTCTCCGGCCACGTCGGATCGGCAAGACCCAACATGGCAGCCACCTTGGCCTGATACGGCGTAAGCAGCAGATTGGTGTCTTTCCCGGCCGCCAGATGAATGCAATCGCGAACGTCAAGCAAGCGTTCAACGGCCTCATCGTAGCTGCCATGCGGGCGGTCGGCCAGCCATGAAGCGGCAAGCGCGGAGACCAGCACCGAATCACGCAAGCCTCCGCGGGCCTCTTTGATATCGGGCTGATTGATGTATTGAAGACGACCGAACTCGTCCAGTCGAGATTTAGCCGAGTCGAGCAGCTCGGGCAGCCTCTTGCGCGCGGCCTTGCGCCATCGTTCCAAGATGGAGGTGGCAGTGGTCTGTATCAGTTCCGTATCTCCGGCGATAGGTTTGACATCAAGCCACCCCATGGCGGCGGGCAGGTCATGATCAGTGACCTCCTCGCACTGGGCGCGGGTGCGAATCGAATGGTCGAGGTCCAAGCCGCTATCCCACAGGGGGTACCAAAGTTTATTGGCCAGTTCATTGAGTTGCTGGTCGTTGAGGGCGCGGGGCTCATAGATGATGACCAGGTCAAGGTCCGAGCTGGGGCCGAGCTGCCCTCGGGCGAGGGAACCGACCGAAGCGAAGCCGATACCGGAATCGGGCACGCTGAATGAAACACCTTTGCAGGCTTCTTGCCATAACTCGGTGAGGCACTGCATGGCCAATTCCGTGCGGGCCTTACGCTTGGCTGAACCATTCCGGTAGATGCCAGCGTCATCCGGCTGGCTCATATCCATGAATCGTTGCTTCAAGCCATCTACTGCTGACGCCATCGCTCCATCTTTCATCGATGATGATGTCATTTCGCGTTTCAAGGGGCTGATTTGTCGTTTCCCGGAGGTCTATCTCCGCTTCAAGGGGCTGCCACCAATTCGTATACAGCTTATTCGGAGATCGAGCTCTACGTCATTCCGCCATTCTCAGAGCGCGGATACTTCACCAACAGCCCCTTGAAACGGAAGTAGACCTCCGGAACAGGATGAATCAGCCCCTTGAAGCCCAAGTACCCCAACCACCACAAAAATCCCCGCACGGCCATACGGCAGCGTGCGGGGATCTGTCTATTTGATAACCCGAACCTCTCTCCGGGGAACGGACGCCTTATCAGATTGCGGCGGAACCGGTCTCGCCGGTACGCACGCGGGTCACGGAGTCAAGCGGAGCGACCCACACCTTGCCGTCTCCGATGGTGCCGGAGCCAGCGGACTTAACGATCACACCGACCAGCGTCTCGGCGTCGGCGTCATCGGCCAGCACCTCAATGCGAATCTTCGGAATCAAATCCACGGTGTATTCGGCGCCACGGTAGACCTCAGTGTGACCGCGCTGACGGCCGTAGCCGTTAGCCTCGGACACGGTCAGACCGTGCACACCGGCGGCCGCGAGGGCCTCCTTGACGTCATCGAGCTTATGAGGCTGAATGATAGCGGTGATCAGCTTCATTTCACTTCACCTCCTTGAGAACGGAGCTGGCAGTACCAGCAAAATCGTAAGCACGTTCACCCTGGTCGGCAAGGTCGATGCCGCCGACTTCCTGGGCTTCGGTGACGCGCCAGCCGATGGTCTTCTCCAGAGCGAAGGCGATGATCGCGGTGATCACTGCGGAGTAGAGGATGGCGACAAGAGCGATGACCAGCTGAACGACGAGCTGCTTCCAGTCGCCACCAGCCAGCAGACCAGTGCCTTCACCGAAGAAGCCGATGAGGATAGTGCCGGTGAAACCACCAACGCCATGCACGCCGACGACGTCGAGGGAGTCATCGTAACCGAACTTGAACTTGAGACCGCAGGCCAGGCAGGTCAGAACACCAGCGATGGCGCCCATCACGATGGCCCACAGCGGGGAAACCACATCGGCGGCTGGGGTGATGGCAACCAGACCGGCGACCATACCCGAGGCGGCACCCATAGCGGTGTAGTGACCGGAGCGAATCTTCTCGGTGAAGCCCCACGAAAGCATTGCGGCGGCGGTAGCAGCGGAAGTGGAAACCCAAGCGTAACCAGCCGTACCGTTGGCGGCGAAGGCGGAACCGGCGTTGAAGCCGAACCAGCCGAACCACAGCAGGAAGGCACCGAGCATCACGAACGGCACGTTATGCGGACGGAACGGCTGAGTGCCGAAGCCCTTACGCTTGCCGATGATGAGCACGATAATCAGGGCGGCAACTGCGGCGTTGATGTGGACGACCGTACCACCTGCGAAATCGTGGGCGGCGGCGCCGATGGCCTTGGAGATGGCGCCGTCAGCAGACAGCAGACCGCCGTTCCAGACCATGTGGGCCATCGGAGCGTAGTCGAAAGTGACCCACAGCGCCACGAAGATCATCCAGGTGCTGTACTTCACACGCTCGGCGATGGCGCCGCAGATCAGGCCGACGGTAATCATCGCGAAAGCGACCTGGAAGGCAACGTCCACGGAAACCGGGTAGTTGTTGCCGTTCAGACCGGTGGCGGTAAACACGCCATCCTGAGCCACCATGGAGTCCTTCAGCAGGAAGCCGCTGGCCGGATCGCCGAAGATGCCGCCGATGTCGGAACCGGCGTAAGCAATCGACCAACCCCACAGGGTCCAGATAATCATGGTGACTGACAAGGCAGCCGCCTCAAGCATCAGCATGTTCAGGACGGCCTTAGCACGAACCATACCGCCGTAGAAGAACGCCACACCAGGCGTCATGAGGAAAACCAAGGACGCGGATGTCAGGATCCATGCGGTGTTGCCGGAATCAATCGCTCCCATGTCTACCTCCCTCTCTTTCGTTCAGGGCACCGGGGGCTTTGCGCAGCCGGCGTCGACTTTGTCTCTACAATGCCGTCCCCCTTATGGGGGCTAACAGTTCGTCAGTTAAAGCCGGTCGCGTTTTGGTTTCGTTACGACAAGTTACGCGATTGTTAAGCGTGGCTGGAAGCGTACGTGCGACCGCTCGGGGAAATTTTGGCGCGATTCCAACGGATATGACGAAGCCCCGACCATGTTTCGAGCATGATTCGGGGCTTGGTTTATAGGTAAGTCGCGCGTTTTGCGCTCTCACAACGTGGACGTTGGCTTACGCAAGAATGCCGTCTACGAAGCCTTCGGGATCGAACGGCGCCAGATCGTCCGGGCCCTCGCCAAGACCCACAAGCTTGACCGGCACGCCGAGCTCCTTCTGCACGCTGATCACAATGCCGCCCTTGGCGGAACCGTCAAGCTTGGAAAGCACCACACCGGTGATACCGATGGCTTCAGCGAACACCTTGGCCTGGGCCATACCGTTCTGACCGGTGGTGGCATCAAGCACAAGCAGCACCTCGTCCACCGGCAGGTTCTTCTCAGTGACGCGACGGATTTTGCCGAGCTCGTCCATCAGGTTCGACTTGTTCTGCAGTCGACCTGCAGTGTCGATGATGAGCACGTCCGCGTTCGCTTCCTTGGCCTTGGCACTGGCCTCGAATGCGACGGACGCCGGATCGGCGCCGTCCTTGTCGGCGCGGACTACCGGTACGTTGACGCGCGCGCCCCATGTCTCAAGCTGATCGGCGGCAGCGGCACGGAAGGTGTCGGCGGCGCCCATGATAACCTGCTTGTCTTCAGATACGAACAGTCGTGCCAACTTGCCAGCCGTGGTGGTTTTACCAGTGCCATTAACACCGACCATGATGATGACACCGGGCTTGTTGGCACCCGGCTTCTCAACATTGAGGCGACGATCCGTGTCACGGCCAACCAGGTCAAGCAACTTGTCCTTCAACGTGGCTCGCACCTCGGCGGGGTCGGCCTTACCCGTGATGCGGGCATCGGTTTTCAGATCGTCGACCAGTTGCGCGGAGGCCTCGGCGCCGACGTCCGCCAGCAGCAGTGTGTCTTCGACATCCTCCCAATCAGACTCAGACAGGTTGTCCTTGGCCAAAATGTCGAACAGCGCTTTGCCAAAGGGATTGCCGGATTTGGCGAGCTTGGCCTTGAGCCGGGTCAGGCGGGAGCCGACTGATTCCGGAGTTTCCGTCTTGGCGGGTTCGGGTGTGGACTCGGCCGCAGCCGGCTTGGCAGCAGGGCTAACGGATTCGGCGTCCGCAGCGGACTTGCCCGTCGCAGCGGTACCGGCCGCAGCACCTCCGGCTTTCTCGCTCTCTTTGGCAGCCTCAGCTTCCGCTGTCAGTCGCGCATCGGCAGCGGCCTTGGCATCGCGGGTGCGCTTATCATCGGGAGCAGTCTTGCCCATCGCACGATCCAAATCGCGCTTGCGGGACTTGCCCAGCCACACACTCAGGGCGATTACGACAATCGCCACCACAATCACGCCAGCAATGGCGAGCACAGTATTCATATCCATATCTGCCAAGTCTAGCCCGCAGACGGAATCCCCGCCGATTCCAGCCGCCGACTAAGCTGGAGTTTTATGGCACATTCTTCACGCATGACATCGCTGCAGCGGCGCGAACAGCTGATTGAAATCGGGCGGGCATTATTTGCCGCCAAAGGCTTCGAGGCAGTGAGCGTCGAGGAGATTGCGGCACACGCCAAGGTGTCCAAACCGATTGTGTACGAGCACTTCGGCGGCAAGGAAGGCCTGTACGCCGTAATCGTGGATCGTGAGATGCGAGCGCTGACCAGTGTGCTGGAAGCCGCATTGGATGACCCGACCGTAAATCCGCGCCAGATTGTGGAACGTACGGCACTGGCATTGCTCACCTATATCGAAGAGAACGCCGAAGGATTCCAGGTGCTGGTACGCGACTCGCCCAGCACCGATCCGTCCGGCTCGTTCAGCTCGCTGTTGGGCGATATCGCCGTGCGCGTTGAAGATATTCTTTCCGAAACATTCAAACGGCAGAAGCTCTCCGTTAAGGGCGTGCCATACTACGCACAGATGCTGGTGGGCATGACCGTGTTCACCGGCCAGTACTGGGCCGACCGGCCCAAGGTGAGCAAGGAGCAGCTGGCCGCGTACATCGTGGACCTGGCATGGCATGGCCTGAGCCGGCTCGATTCCAAGCCGCAGCTGTTGTTTGAAGGCGTCAAGGCCCGGAAGGAGGCCGAGCGCCGGGCCAAACGCGGGATCGATGCCGAAACACCGGTCCCGGACGGCGAGGCATCATCGCCCTTAAAGCAGACGGACCTCGACCACACGCTCAGGGAAGATTCAGGGTTGCAGAATGTGAGTTCAGGGAAGCAGGTTGCGCAACACTCTGCCGAGCCGGAAGCCGAAGTGCTACGGTTTGAACAGGAAACTGAACAGAACGACTAAATATGTGAGGACGTAAGGCTTTCATGACCAACACGGCAAAGACGCTCACCTTTGTAATCCCCGCATACAATATGGAGTCCTATCTCGACCGTTGCGTGAACTCGCTGCTTTCGGCGAGCGACACCCGCGACCTCGAAGTGCTGATTGTGGACGACGGTTCGAAAGACGGCACGCTGGAGTACGCGCGTAAGCTGGAACGCACCAATCCAGGCGTCGTGCGGGCGATTCATCAGGAGAACAAGGGTCACGGCGGCGCGGTGAACACCGGTATCGCGGCGGCGACAGGCATGTATGTCAAGGTGGTGGATACGGACGATTGGGTCGACCCGCAGGCCATCGACACGGTTCTGGCCACGTTGCGCGCGCAACGTGAGGCCAGCGAGCCGATCGACATGCTGGTGACCAACTATGTGTATGACAAAGTGACCAAGCGCCACAAGATCGTGGTGAATTTCCGTCATGTGATGGAGACCGGCCGCGTGCTCGGCTGGGATGATCTGGGCAAGTTCGGCCTGGCTCAGTACATCATCATGCATGCGCTCACTTTCCGCACGCAGGTGGTGCGCGATTCCGGGCTGCAGTTGCCCGAGCACACGTTCTACGTCGATTTCTATTACTCGTACCAGCCGTTCCCGTGGGTGAAGCGCATCCAGTATCTCGATGTGCCGTTCTATCACTACTTCATCGGGCGTGAGGGCCAGAGCGTGCAGACCGACGTGATGATTCGCCGCGTGGACCAGCTGCGGCTCGTCAACCGGTTGATGACCGAGGCCACGCCCGAACGCGGCACAGTGCCGGAAGGCCTGTACCGGTACATGATTCACTTCCTGGCAATCGAGTCATGCGTGACCTCGGCGTTCCTGATCCTTTCGCGCGATCCGGCCAATTATGTTAAGAAAACCGAGCTGTGGGACGCGATTGACGCCTATTCACCGGCCATCGGCAAGGATGTGCGCGCCAAACTGATGTCCCGCGCGCTCAATTTGCCCGGCAAACCCGGCCGTTGGATCGTGCGCAACGGCTATCTCATCGCCGAGCGGATCGTCGGCTTCAACTAGGCCAAGGTTTGCCCCCCGCTGACACGCCAAGCAGGGGGCATAACTATTACCAACCGATGTTTTGCTACTCGGCCCAGCGGTCGGACATTGCAAAACTGTTGTGCATCAAGTTGCTGGAGGTGTACAGCACGTCGTTCAGCAGCTTGGTCGTGTGTTCGCGCAGGTAGTCGGCCATGTCGTCGTTGGCCTGCTCCAACACGGTCGGCACATCGTGCGCGACCTCACCGCCAGCGGCCAACGAAGCATCCGTACGTTCGACAAGCTGGTGACCGAACGCGCGCACACCCTCGGCATAGCCCTCGATGAACCGGTTCGTCTCATACCAGTGCGCGTCGGCCACAACGGCGATCAGGCGGTTCGTCCAATACAGGTTGCCAGTGGAGACTTCGGGCGTGGTGTCACGCAGGTAGGCAGGCGTATCGTTGACGTTTGCGTAGAACGGCGCAGCAGCAGTGAACGGGCCGGAACCGAACGACACCCACATCACCGTGCGATTGGCAGCCGACACATACGGACGAATCTGAATCGCCACCATATGGCCGGTGCGGTTCACACCAATCGGACGGTAACGGTGGCGCGATTCCGGCGTACCGGTCGTACCATACGGGTCGTATGGCGTGCCTTCGAAGTGTGAGGACAGCAGGAAATCGACGTCCTCAAGGCTCACCTTGTCTTCCGGTACGCGACACCACGGAATGTCATCGGATTCAGGCGTATAGCGGGCGGACGGCGAATCCCAGTCCTCGCTCGGGTTGAGATGACGCTGCATGTACCAAGCGCGAGGCGTGTTGTAAATATGGTCTTTGGCAGTGGCGGCGCCGAAGGCCTTACGCGGGTTGAAACGGCCCGACGTCGCACCCATCGTGCGGTCGAGGTGATGCACCGCCATGAACTCGCGCAGGTCGGCGCTGCACATGTATTCACGCCGTTCGCCGAATGCGTCCGCGAGGTCGAAATCATCGATACCGAGCTGGTTGGGGATGGTGGCGTAGCAATCATCGGGCACGCGGCGGGCGATCCAATGGTGGCCGCCGATAGTTTCGACGTACCAAATCTCGTCTACGTCAGAAATGATTACGCCGTTCGATTCGTAGGTGCCATAAGTTCCAAGCAGCTCGCCCAACCGAGCGACGCCTTCACGAGCGGTGGCGACATATGGCAGCACGAGGGTGATGATGTCCTCTTCGCCGATGCCGCCCGGCTGTTCGGCTTGATAATCGGGGCTGTTGGGCTCGCTAACGGCCGGCTTGAGCTCGACCATCGGGTCCGCTCCAAGCACGCGCTCGTTGACGGCGATGGTTTCGGTGGCGCTCATTGCCACATTGTGTTCATTGGCACCGGCCTCGGCCAGCACACCACGATTGTTCAGCACATTGGGAGCGATGGTGTAACGGCAGGGATTGTCCGGCAGGTCGATTTCGACGTGACTGAGCACACTGCGGTAGTGGCGCGGCTGGTCTTCAGGGGCGACGGCGACGAAACGCTTGGGATCGTAACGGCCGGAGCCTGAATCGTCGTCGCGGGCGATGATGGTGGAACCGTCGTAGCTGGCGTTTTTGCCGACAAGAATCGTGGTGCATGACATGGAGTACCACTCTAGGAGCCGGGCTGGTCGAACCAAAAATCCTTGGAACCATTGCGATTCCAAGGATTCACTCGTGCCCCCCGTGGGATTCGAACCCACAACCCACGACTTAAAAGGACGCTGCTCTAACCGTTGAGCTAGAGGGGCAACTCTACTAAACTACACACCGTCTTGGGATATTTCAACTACGGCGTTGCGAAAACCAGCAGCAGCCGCAGGCCTTCAGAACTCACAAAGACTCGTAAATCAGCAGACTGGCTTGGGCGATTTTGTTCCAACTCGAGCCGTCGGTCATAATGACCATCGCGTAGTCGCCTTTATCGGAGCGCACGATTGCGGCATCGTGTAGCAAACCGTCCATGAAGCCGACCTTGTCCTGCACCACGCCGTCCGAGCCTATGCCCGCAGGAATACCTTCGCGGTACACCTGCGTTTCCATCAGTGAGAACAGCTGGTCCGTGGAATCCGGAGAGGCAATCGAGTTGCTGTAGAAGCCCTTGAGCACTGTGGCCAAATCGTTGGCGGTGGTGGTCATGTCGTACGGCACGAAGTTGGTGTTGGCGGCTCCGATATCATGCGCCTGTTGGGTGACAGTACTGAAGCCGTAACGGGCCAGCCACGCTTCCGGGCAGCTGTTGTCGGAATTAATGATCATTGTGGCCATGCAGGAACTCAGCGTCATGCCATTGAGCGCGCTATCCCACGTGACTTGGCCGGTTTCCACAGCATGGATCATCGAATAAGCGATGAACAGCTTGTACGTGCTGGCAGAGGCCATCGCGGTATCCGCGTCAATCTGGATCTTGGATTTGCCGGTTTTCAGGTCGTAGACGGCGACCTCATAATCGGCATCGCCGAACAATTGCTGGAGCTTTTCCTCGATGGTGCCGCTGGCGGGCAGACCTTCATACAACTCAACGTTGCTGAAGTCCTTGGTTGAAACGGCAACCGGCGCATTCTGCCCGCTGGCCAGCATGCCTGACAGCGATGCCGCCGTGGCACTCGCGTCTATGACTTGATAGGCGTTTCCTTTCACCGCAATCGTCGCAGGTGCGACACCGGCACCAGCGGCTTTCTTTGCCACCTTGAGAGCGATTCCTTTGGATTTGAGCTGCCGCATTAATTTGGATTCGCTGATGGTAACGTCCAGCTTGGTGTCGTCTTGCGCATTCACTGTCGTACTGACAGTATTGATGATTTTCTTGGCCGGCACTGTCCATGTGCCGTCTTCATAGGTGAACGCGACATCCTTGCTCAGCGCCTTATTCAAAGTGTCAAGCAGTTGCTTGGCGGTGTCGTCAGAGACTGTGGGGCTCACGATGCCCATCTCGATGGTTGCCGCGGCCAAGTCGCCGGTAGCGCTGCTGGAAAAACTCGATCCAGCGGCAGAACGAATATCCGCAGGAGTAAAGGTGTAGCCGGGTGCCGCGCTGACTATCTTGAGCTCGCCCTTTGTTCCTTGCACCGAAGCATTGCGCATATCCTCATGCGCCTGCTTGTCGGACGTTCCCAGCGCATCGGGCAGGGAATCGGATGTGGTGCTGTGCACGAACAGCCAGGAGAACGGAACAATGCGCTTGACCACGGAATGCTTGGCCGCCGCCTTGGCCCGGTCTGTGTAATCCACCGTGATGCCGGCCTGCTTGGCAGTAAGCGACACCGTAGTGCCTGTGGTTTTATCGGTCAGCTTTACTGTGCGTTTCAATGTTGCGGCGTTAAGCGTCTCAGCAGCCTGCTGCGAACTCTGCCCACCCACGGCATGACCGTCAAGTGTGGCGAGCGGGAAGAATTTGTCGGACGGCCAGAACAGCTGGAACAATTCGACCAACAGCAGCACGCCCAAGCAGCCCACCACAATGCGACGCCGTGTGTATACGGAACCTTTAAGTATCTTGACCTTGCCGTGATGACGTTGCGGCAACCGCTCACTCAGATTCTGGAAGAAGCGCAGCAGGGCCTGCCAATCAAGGCGCAGCTGGCGAGGCTTACACGGCTGTGGATGTGGGCGATGCGGCTTTGCAGCGTGGGAGGCATGCCTCGAAGACTCATGAGGATACGACGACGAAGACACTGATCGAGGCATGATAATAATTACTTCACATCTAAAGTTGACACTGTGTTACTAATTCATATGCATTTTCTCCCAATGGGCTGACATGGAAAAGCCCTGATTCCAATCTTTGGAACACTCGCACGAACACTGGAAAAAATGCTGGCAGCACGCTGATATGCCTGCACGGTGTTCACGCGCACATCTCGAACCGCGTCATCGCTTGGACTCCCGCCTTCACCCCGCTCCTACCCAGCCCGCACTTCACAAATGTGCGATAAATCGCAGCCCACATCGTATATCGCCTCTAGCGATAGATAGCCTCCGGCGACTACCCTTAATAATCATGAGTGAATCCCCCCACTGGAGCAATCCCCTGCGCGACTCGCGCGACCTCCGATTGCCCCGCATCGCCGGCCCGTGCAGCCTCGTTATTTTCGGTGTCACGGGTGATCTGGCACAAAAGAAACTATTGCCGGCCGTTTATGACTTGGCAAACCGTGGCCTATTGCCACCGAGCTTCGGCCTGACCGGTTTTGCACGCCGCGATTGGACCCAGGAACGGTTCATCGAATTCGTCAAGACCGCGGTTCAGGCACATTGCCGCACCCCGTTCAAAGAATCGACCTGGCGCAATCTGGCCGCCGGCATCCGTTTTGTGCAGGGCACGTTCGACGACCCCGAGGCTTTTGAGCGTCTAAGCGCCACTGTGCAGGAGCTTGATCGCGACCGCGGTACGCGCGGCAATCATGCCTTTTACATGTCGGTGCCGCCGCGCGCATTCCCGCAAGTGGCCAAGCAGCTGGCCACGTCCGGCCTGTCTCGTTCGTCCGAAGGTGCATGGCGCCGCGTGATTATCGAGAAGCCGTTCGGTCATGACTTGGCCAGCGCCAAGGAACTCGACAGCGTGGTCTCCGAAGTATTCGACCCGAACTCCGTGTTCCGCATCGATCACTACCTCGGCAAGGAAACCGTGCAGAACCTGCTGGCTCTGCGCTTTGCCAACGCCATGTACGAGCCGATCTGGAACGCCAATTATGTGGATCACGTGCAGATCACGATGGCCGAAGACATCGGCATCGGCGGCCGCGCCGGCTACTACGACGGCATCGGCGCCGCACGAGACGTGATCCAGAACCATCTGCTTCAGCTCATGGCCCTTACCGCCATGGAAGAGCCGGTGAGCTTCACCGCCAAGGATCTGACCGCCGAGAAAACCAAGGTGCTCTCCGCTGTACGTCTGCCCAAGGATCTTGCCGCCAATACCGCACGCGGCCAGTACGCCAAGGGATGGCAGGGTTCGCACGAAGTGGTCGGATACCTCGAGGAGAAGGGCATCGACCCCTCCAGCACCACCGAAACCTATGCGGCCATCCGCCTTGACATCGACACCCGCCGTTGGGCCGGCGTGCCGTTCTACCTGCGCTGCGGCAAGCGCCTGGGCAAGCGCGTGACCGAAATCGCTGTGGTGTTCAAGCGCGCCCCGCACCTGCCGTTCGAGCAGACCGCCGTGCGCGAACTCGGCAAGAACGCCATCGTGATTCGCGTGCAGCCCGATGAAGGCGTCACCATGCGCTTCGGCGCCAAGGTGCCGGGCGGCTCCACCATGGAGGTCCGTGACGTGAACATGGACTTCAGCTATGGCCGCTCCTTCACCGAGAACTCGCCGGAAGCCTATGAGCGACTGATTCTGGACGTGCTGCTCGGCGATCCGCCTCTGTTCCCGACCACCGAAGAGGTGAACCTGAGCTGGGAAATCCTCGATCCGATTGAACAATTCTGGGCCACGCTCGGCCAGCCGCAGGCCTACCGCGCTGGTACGTGGGGACCGGTACAGGCCGATGAGATGCTGGAACGCGACGGCCGCCACTGGAGGATGCCATGATCATCGATATGCCGAACACTCGCACCCGCGAGATTGCGCACAAAATCGAGCAACTGCACGAGGAGCGCGGCGAATCGGCGACCGGCCGTGTATTGACGCTGCTGATCGCCACCGACGACACCAACCTGGAGCACGCGCTTGAGGTGGCCAATTCGGCCAGCCGCGAGCATCCTTGCCGCGTGATCGCCGTTGTGCCCGATACCGCACACAGCAGCGAATCCAACGACGAGCCGAATGCCAGTGAAGTCGCCGCCGAGGTCAGCGCCAACCGCGATAATCCGGCAGTCGACCTGACGGACGGCTCGGCCGACCCGAATGACTCCAATCTGAACGCCCAGGTGCGCTTCGGCGCGGATGCCGGTGCCGGCGAGATTATTATTCTGCGCCCGCGCAACGGCCTGATCAATCACCCGGATACTCTGGTCATTCCTCTGCTGGTGCCGGATGTACCAGTAGTGGCTTGGTGGCCGACCACGCCACCGTCGAATCCTTCCAAGGATCTGTTGGGTGCGATGGCCCGCAGCCGTATCACCGACGCCCTGAACTCCAACAATCCCGAGGCAACGATCGAACGCCTGCGCCGCAACTGGACTCCAGAAGACATCGATCTTTCCTGGACCCGATTGACCGTATGGCGCGCGATGCTCGCCTCCATGCTGGATCAGCCGCCGCACCTGCCCATCACTGCTGCCAAGGTGACCGGCAAGGCCGACTTCCTGCCGATGGAACTGCTGTGCGCATGGCTTCACCTCAAGCTCGGAGTACCAGTCGAAACCGAATTCGTACCCGATGCCGAGGCTGTGACCGGCGTGTACCTGACTCGCGATGACGGCGTGGTGTCACTGGAACGCCCGTATGAGGATCAGGCACTGATTTCCATGCCGGGGCAGGCTCCGCAGACGATTTCCGTTCCCGTACGCACGATTGAGGACTGCCTCACCGAAGAGTTGCGTCGCATCGATCCGGATGAGATTTACGCCGATGTCATCAATAAGGGCTGGGATCTGATTCGTCACTGATGAGCATATTCATTTGACCACCCTCCGGCACTTCGTGCCACCTCCCGTCAGCGGGAGGAGCATATTGGCTCCCGCTGACGGGAGCTGACTGAGGGTGGTCTTTTTTACGTGAAGGAACACTTATGGCAACTCGTAAACTTGTCGTCTATCCAGACAAGGATCTGATGATTCAAGCCGGCGCGCAGTGGTTTGCGCTGGCATTGCTTGATCTGCTTGCTGAAAGGCTGCCGGATAGTACGCATCGCACGCGCGTGGATGTGGCGCTGTCCGGCGGCTCGGCCGCGCAACCACTGGGATTGGTACTGGATGATCCGCTGGCCGAGGCAATTGACTGGTCTCGCGTGCATTTCTGGTGGAGTGACGAACGGTTTGTGCCGGCGTACGATATCGACCGCAATGCGCTGGAAGCCCGCCGACTGCTACTGGACAAACTGGTGGCCGACGGCAAGCTGCCCGAGTCGAATATTCATGAGATGGCAGCCGACGTGCGTTCCACCAACGAGATTGCCGACGCCATGGCCAATGCCGAAAGCGATGACGACGCCGTTCGTGCCGCCGCTGACGCTGCCAACGACGCGTTGCTTGACGCCGCTGCACGCGATTACGAGGCCGAGCTCATCCGTGAGCTTGGCCCGAAGCCGACCATCGACCTGATGATTCTGGGTATGGGACCAGATGGCCATTACGCTTCGCTGTTCCCCGGCCATGATGAGGTTAAAGTCACCGACCGGCTGGCTGTGGGTGTGAATCACTCCCCCAAGATGCCGCCGTTGCGTGTTTCTTTGACGGCTCCGATGATTGCGAGTTCGCACCGCACGTGGTTCTTCGCTGCCGGTGCCAGTAAGGCCGATTCGCTGGCACACGTATTTTCGAAGCCAAATAATCCGAATTATCCGTCGTCCTACGCCAACGGAGTGGACGAATTCATCTGGTTCTCCACGGAAGAAACCGTCACTAAGCTGTAAAGCTGTAGCTAGGCTCCCCTCTCTGAGGGGAGCCTAGCTATATCGTCACGCCTCGATTTCCGGCTTGCCCTCTTCGCCTCCAGCCCTGCAATCAGGGACTCGCCTGCGGCGAGGCTCAGTGTTGGCTCGGCGGCATAGCCGCCTCGCTCCGAAGAGGGCCGGGGAGCCCACCGGGCTCCCCTAAGCCGGAAATTCCGAAGCTACGCTTCGATTTCCGGCTTGCCCTCTTCGGCCCACAAAGTATGAAACACGCCGGGCTTGTCTACGCGGCCGTAGGTGTGGGCGCCGAAGAGGTCACGCTGGGACTGGGTCAGGGCGGTGGGCAGACGCTTGGAGCGCAGCCCATCGTAGTAGGCCAGGGAGCTGGAGAACACCGGGGTCGGGATACCGGCTTCCACAGCGCGCACGATCACGCGACGCCATGCATCCTGCGATTCGCCGATAATCTTCTCGAAGTACGGGTCGAACAGCAGGGAGGCCGGCGGGTTATCGCCCTTGAAGGCCTCGGTGATACGGTCGAGCAGGAACTGGGCACGAATAATGCAGCCGCCACGCCAAATACGGGCCACCTCGGACAGGTTAATATCCCAGCCGTATTCCTTGGCTCCATCCTGGATCTCGTTCAGACCCTGCGCGTAGGCCACCACCTTGGAGGCGAACAGCGCCTTGCGCACGTCCTCAATGAACGCGGCCTTGTCTTCGCCAGCCAAATCGATGGTCTTGTTCGGGCCGGCCAGGCCTTCCTTCTGAGCGTCCTCACGCAGCTCGCCATGGGAGGAAAGCGCACGAGCGAACACTGCCTCGCCGATTGCGGCCACCGGAGAACCGAACTCCAGACCGGTCTGCACAGTCCAGGTACCGGTGCCCTTCATGCCGGCGTGATCCACGACCACGTCCACGAACGGCTTGCCGGTCTCGGCGTCCTTGTGGTGCAGAATCTCAGCGGTGATCTCGATGAGGTAGGAGTCAAGGTCGCCCTTGTTCCACTCCTCGAACACATCGCCGATCTCCTCGGCGTCCATGCCGAGTCCACGGCGCAGAATGTCGTAAGCCTCGCCAATCACCTGCATATCGGCGTATTCGATGCCGTTGTGCACCATCTTGACGAAGTGGCCGGCACCATCGGTGCCGATGTGGGTCACGCACGGCTCACCGTTCACCTTGGCGGCGATGGACTCGAGGATCGGGCCCAGGGTCTTCCAGGATTCCGCAGTGCCACCGGGCATCAGGGACGGGCCGTTGAGCGCGCCCTCCTCGCCACCGGACACGCCGCAGCCCACGAAGTGGAAGCCCTTGGCGCGCACTTCCTTCTCACGCTTGATGGTGTCCTTGAAGAAGGAGTTGCCGCCGTCGACGATGATGTCGCCCGGTTCGAACACCTTTTCCAGCTGCTCGATAGTCGCGTCGGTCGGTGCACCGGCCTTGACCATGATAATCGCGGTACGCGGGCGCTTCAGGGATGCGGCGAACTCCTTGAGTGTTTCGGCCGGCACGAAGTTGCCTTCGGTGCCATGCTCATTCATCAGCTTTTCGGTGCGGGAGTAGTGGCGGTTGAACAATGCCACCGTGTTGCCGTGGTGTGCCAGGTTGCGCGCCAGGTTGGAACCCATCGCAGCCAGTCCGATCACACCGATGTTTGCCGTAGCTTCGGCCATGTGCCTTGCCTTTCCTTACAGGTGGGCAATATGTGATTGCCCGCTCAACCGGTTCGTCGGCAACCGAGACCAAGACCCCGGCAGTGGCGCGACCGGCGGCCTCCCTGTCAGAGACCCCAAATTATCACAACATGCTCCAGTCTATCGCCCGGCCGGTCACCACGCACGAGCTGTCTTACGCCTCTCGCATAAGAGATTCGTCACATTCGCCCGGCCTTGGAGGGATCGAGGTGCATGGTCTGGAAACGATTGGCCATATAGGCATCGCTATAACGCTCGCTGAACCACATCGCAACCGGCGAAGTCTGCGGCTGACCGGCCATGCGCCCATACCAGCAATCTAGGGCCATCAGGGTGAAGGCGATGTCGATCACCATCAGCACCGCACACACCGCAGTCAACGAATACCGCACTTTCCAAGGGATCCGATTGATGAGCGCGAGCAGGCGAGGCAACAGCCAGCGGACCCACACCACGCCAATCAGACCCCAGAAGAACATGAACTGGCCCGACGTACGCCCGTCAATGGACAGCCAGCGACCGGTGTAGTCCCATGCGGTGATGCCGAATGCCGCTTCCATGAACCAACTCGTGCAGTATTCGAACGCACCGCCAATCACCGCCGACGCGCAGAAAATCAGAAACGGATTCGCCTTCCACAGGCGGTTCAAACACACGGTGACCAAAACCGCACCGCAGCCGTAAATCGGCGAGAACGGCCCCCACAGCAGACCCGCGCGGTCCTGCAGCTCACCGTTATAGAGCGCAAAATGATATATCGTCTCCACAATCAAGCCGCCCACTGAAGCGATGGTGAACAGCCAGAAGATATTGAAGAAGTCCAGTGCGATATAGCCTTTGCCGGACTGGTCACGCCCGAGCATGCCGACAGCAACGGCGGACTCGTACTCATCGCGCTCATCCATACGCTTGAGCGCGCGTTGCAAGCGTCTCTCCTCTATCAGGGAGGGATCGGCAGTCACCGAAATCACGATGAGGATGATCATCTGGATAATCGGCAGCAACAGGTTGAACCCGAGGCCGGTCAGCGCCAGAGACAGCATGCCGTCGGCCAAGGTGAGAGGCATCAGCACATACGTCCATCGCGCGGCATAACGGCGGTGATTACGCAATAGCAGAACACCGAACACGATGAGGCATACGGCACTGACGATCAGTACCAACGCGTAGACCACGGAAAGAATGAAGGTCAGACTCATCGCATCGACGTGCACACGGCCATTCAGAATCTCACGCACGGAGTAGATGCAGGTCAGCACCACCAACGGCAGCACGGCCAGACCGTCGAGCAGCACCAGCACACCATAGATACGCGCCAGAATCGGCAGACGCCTGGCATCGGGATTCAGACCGACAACGTCCAACTCGTCGGCCACCAAATCAGCCACGACGGCGGACTTGGCACCATCGGCAACGTGGATAATGTTGTCCGCGGCAGTCCTATCCTCGGAATCCGCATGTGTGCCCGGCATATCCATGCCGCTGCGGCGCTCCCGCGCATTCCCGGGGCTTGCGGCCGCATCGTCGTTTCTGAGCATGATTTCCCTCCGCGTAGCGTCATCTCACGCTATCACCCCAATCGGGGGTTTGCCAAACTTAGGAGCATCAAAACAGTTTGACACCCTTACAGCCACCTCCACCACGCGGCGAACACCCCACCACGTTGTCAGCAGGATTTTGGTTTTGGCTGAATAAAGCCATTTTGCGACACCTCGCCGTGGAACAGTCACTACGTGGTGGGACGAACACATCGCGGTGAAAAGTTAACCACGCGGTGGGCTTTCCCGGCAGGGAGAGGATACCGCCCAAAACGACTCTTTTCAACGCCCCACAAACACCAAAACCAGACACACTGCCCAACGGCGCACGATAAGCCGCCGGGCAGTCGCATATTCGGACGAAATCACCCATCAATCTCCCCCGGCGGTATTACGCTACTTAAACCGTAGCGCTACGCTTACCGTATCGCTACGAGAAACGCAGTAATCCAGCAGCAGGCTCCGGGGGTATCAGTGGGCAACATCCTGAAAGTTCTCAAGCGCGACTTCGCGCGCCTGTTCACAGTGCCGGCAGCTTGGGTGATCATGTTCGGCATGGTGTTCATTCCGCCGCTGTATTCCTGGTACAATATCGTCGGCTTCTGGGATCCATACGGCAACACCAACGGCATCACCGTCGCCGTGGCCAACAACGACACCGGCACCGACAACGCCCTGATCGGCAAACAAAATCTTGGCGGCCAAATCGTCAACCAGCTTAAAGACAACGACCAGCTCGGCTGGACCTTCGTTACCGAGGCCGAAGCAATGAGCCAGGTCGAATCCGGCAAAGCCTATGCCGCCATCGTGATTCCCAAGGATTTCTCCAATGACCTTGCCGGTGTGGTGACCGGCGGCAAAGACAAACCCACCCTCCAGTACTACGTCAACGAGAAAGCCAGCGCCATCGCGCCCAAAGTCACCGACGTCGGCGCATCCACCGTGGACCGCACGGTCAACTCCACTTTTGTGTCCACCGTGTCCGAGGTGCTTACCGAAGTCATCAACACGGTCGGAGACAAAGCCATCGCTGCCGAAGACCAGACCAAAGCCAAAACGATCACTGCACTCAATGAAGCCTCCAGTGACGTGCAGCACACGCGAGACACCATCGCCAAACTCAACACCAAGCTCGCCGGCACGCCTGAACAAACACGGACGGCCCGCCAAGCGCTGGAAGGCGCACGAGAACTCGGCATCGACACCGCACAGGGACTGGCCGGCGCGTCCAAACTCATCGGCACCACACAGACCAGTCTGAATACTTTCGTCACCGCCACATCCGGCTCCCTCGACCAAGGGTCAAGCCTGCTGAGCCAGGCTTCCTCTCGAGCCAATCAGAGCATCGGCACAGTAACCGGCATGCTGAACTCCGCCAACCAACAGGTAGGCGGCATGATCAATACCGCCGCAGACATCAATCAGGCCAACGCCGATGTCATCGCCCAGCTCAAGGAACTGCCGAACGCCAATCAGGAACCGCTCAAATCCGCCATCAACAAGCTGGACAACCGCAATAGCAACCTCGCCGAAACCCTGAATAATCTCAGCAGTCTCAACACCACCATCGGTAACGCCTACACCGATACCGCAGGCCTGGCCAGCAGCCTCAACACCGCTACCCAGACCACACTGGATACCACCAACACCGCACGCAGTACACTGGTTTCCGGCGCGCTTCCCCAACTCAACACCGGCCTGAACACGTTGAGTTCCACAGCCAGTACGCTGTCCAACGGCATCACCTCGCAAAGCTCGCTCATCGATCAATCGGAACAGACCCTCGACCAGCTCGACAAAGCGGTCTCCTCCACCACAACCGCGTTGAACAGCACCGACCAGGCTCTGGCCGGCGTGCAGGCCAAACTCAGCACACTCGCCACGGATATCAAGGCCCTGAGCATCTCCAGTTCGCTAAACGCGCTTATCGGCACCGACGGCAAACTCGACGCCAGCACAATATCCGACTTCATGCTCTCTCCCACCGTCATTAGCGAGAAGGCCATCTATCCGGTCGCCGCTTATGGTTCCGGCATGGCACCGCTGTTCACCACCCTGTCTCTGTGGGTGGGCGCATTCGTGCTTGTAGTGATTCCCAAGCTCGAGACCGACGATGAAGACATCGATAACCTCACCCCTTCCCAGGGCTATCTTGGCCGTTTCCTGCTGCTGGCCACGCTGGCCGCAACCCAGGGCCTTGTCACTGGCATCGGCGACCTCATCATCGGCATTCAATGCGCGAGCGCGCCCGTGTTCCTGCTCACCTGCGTCATCACTTCACTGGTGTACATGTCAGTGATTTTCGCCCTCTCCACCACCTTCATGCACGTGGGCAAAGGCGTGTGCGTGGCGCTGGTCATCCTGCAGGTGCCCGGCGCCTCCGGCCTGTACCCGATCGAAATGATGCCGGGATTCTTCCGCACGCTTTACCCGTTGCTGCCGTTCACCTATTCCATCGATGCCTTGCGCGAGACCATCGGCGGTTTCTATGACGGTCACTGGTTTGGCTACATCGGCAAAATGCTAATTTTCGCCACGCTCGCCTTCCTGCTCGGCCTCGGCGCCCGCCCCAAGCTGGCGAATCTCAACCGTCTGTTCGCCCGCGAAATCAAGGAAAGCGACATGATTATCGGCGAGCCGGTGCACATCACCAGCAACGAATACCGCGTCACCCAGGCTATCGCCGCACTGGCCGACCGCGAGGAATACCGCCACGCCATCGAGCGCCGCGCCGCCAAATTCGCCTACCACTACCCACGCCTCTTGCTGGGCGCGTTGATTGCCGGATTCGTGGTGCCGGCAGCGCTCATCATCGTCTTCTCGCTGACCACCAGCGAGAAGATCGTGGTGATGGGCACGTGGCTGGCATGGGTGCTCATCATCGTCGGCTTCCTGATGGTCGTGGAATATATGCGCGATTCCATCCGCCGCCAAACCGAACTCGGCAACCTCTCCGACGAATCGATTCGCACCATGCTGTACAGGCATAAAACCGGTCACCGGCCGCCGGCCAACGTCGAGGCACGGCCCGACCACAGCGCAGACACCCTTACCATTCCCTCAACACCGCCGACCAAGGAAGGCAAGCACGCACGATGAGCACAATCTGGAAGCTCTTTACCGGCGACATCAAGCGCTTGACCAGCAATGTGGTGTCCATCATCATCGTGATTGGCTTGGTCATGATTCCCGGCCTGTTCACCTGGTTCAATGTGGCCGCTTGCTGGGATCCGTTCTCTAACATGAAGAACCTGAAGTTCGCCGTAGCCAATGTGGATGAGGGCTATCGATCCGATCTGATTCCGGTTAAAGTCACCGTGGGCGACCAAGTGGTCAACGCCCTGCGCGCCAACAGCGAACTCGACTGGACCATCACCTCCAAGTCCGACGCCATCGAAGGCGCGAAATCCGGTAAATACTATGCGGCCATCGTGATTCCGAAGCAGTTCAGCAAAGACATGATGACCTTCTTCTCCGACGATGTGCAGCACGCCGAGCTGACCTACTACCGCAACGAGAAGAAGAACGCGCTGGCTCCGAACCTACTCAACGAGGGCACCGACGAGGTGGCGGCGGAAATCAACACCGTCTTTGCCAAAACCATCACCTCAGCCGGGCTGGAGATTGCGTCATCGCTGGCTGACCAACTCTCCACGCCCGCAGTGAAAGAGCAACTGAACACCTTCAATACGAATATCGCCGGATTTGCCACCCAGCTCGAGAGCACCGCCGATCTCCTCGGCACCTATGGCTCACTCACCGATTCCGCCGGCGCTCTGCTGGACACCGCGAACGCGCTCATCACGCAGGCTTCCAGCGCCGCGCAACAAGGCAGCACAGATCTCAAAGGCGCCAAACAAGGCGTCAGCGATGTGGCCGGCGCACTCAGCACCACCACCGAGGCAATGAGCAACGCGCTGGACACGAGCGCCTCCAGCTTCGGCGCGGTGTCCGATTCCATCGACAAGCTCTATGCCGACGCGAACAGCGGAGCCACCACGACCGCCGACGAGCTGGAACACCAGGCCACAGCCGTGGGCAAGCAGACCGCGCAATATACCGAAATCCGCAATACGCTAGCCGGACTACTGGGCGACGATTCGTCCATCGTCAAGGCATTGGACCGCTCAATCACACGGCAGACCAGGTTGCAGCAGGCGCTGAACACGACAGCCAGCGATATCCGCCAGGGCAACCAAGACGCGCAGAACCAGCGGGCGCAGGTCAAGGATCTGGCCAAGCAGGCGCAAAACAGCATTGCCAGCATCACCGCGGATTACGCCAGTAACGTGCAGCCACAAATCGAGTCCTTGTCGGCCACGGTTGCCGATGCTTCCAGTGTTCTGGACACCAGCGCGGCCAAGTTGAACACCACACTCGGCGATCTGCGAAGCACATCAAGCGATGCCGACAGCATGCTTGCCGATGCCCACGCCACATTGGACAAAGTGGCCAACAAACTACGCTCCGCAAGCTCCGAACTGACGTCGTTCAACGGCAAGCTGAGCGAGGCACTGAACAGCGGCGACATGAGCATGGTCAAGGAGGTGTTGGGCAACGACCCCGAAACGTTGGCCAGCACCTTGGCCGCTCCAGTGCAGCTCAAACGCAAGGCCGTGTTCCCTGTGGCGAATTTCGGCTCCTCAATGGCCCCGTTCTATACGCTGATTCCGCTGTGGGTCGGATCGCTACTGATGGCGGTCACGCTCAAAACCTCCGTGTCGCGGCGCACCCGCGAATCACTGGGCAACCCGCGCCCACATCAGCTATTCCTAGGCCATTACGGGGTGTTCGCGCTGATTGCGTTGCTGCAGTCCACTGTGTCCTTGGGCGGCGATTTGCTGTTCCTGCACGTGCAGGCCGTGCATCCGCTGCTGTTCATGCTGACAGGGTGGCTGGCTTCGCTGGTGTTCTCGTTCTTCGCCTACACCATGGTGGCGAGCTTCGGCAATGTGGGCAAGGCAATCGGCGTGCTGATGCTCATCGTGCAGATATCGGGCGCGAACGCCGCCTACCCGATGCAAATGCTGCCTGATTTCATCGCGAAAGTCAGCCCGTTCCTGCCACTCACCCACGCAGTGACGATGATGCGCGCGGCTATTGCCGGCATCTACGACATGGACTATTGGAGGGCTGCCGGACTGCTGCTGGCGTTCATACCGCCGCTGTTGCTGTTGGGACTGCTGCTGCGCAAGCCACTGGTGAAGTTCAACCAGTGGTATGTGGCGCAGGTCGAGAGCACTAAGGTACTGAGCTAGGGAATATGGCCCGAGCCGACGACATGAACCACCCTCAGTCCGGCTCCGCCGGCCAGCTCCCGCCAGCGGGAGCACATGTTGAAGAGAAGAGATGATGGAGAGGACAACGGACACGATGCTCCGAGGCGAGCGCACCCGCGAGGCGACGGATCGCAAGCTGATGCAGACCACGCTGCAGATCGCCGTGGATCGCGGCATCAGCGGCGTGACCATCGAAGAGGTGGCTCGTCGTTCCGGCGTGGCCAAAACCACGATTTACCGCCGTTACCATAATGCTGACGAGCTGCTGCGCGAGATCAGTGCCATGTATCTGGTCAACCCGGACGCCGGCCCAGTACCCAGCCCCACGCGGGAGCATTTCACTCAGTTGTTGCAACGACTGGTGGACTGGGTGCGCAATAACAACATCGATGTCAAGCGCGTAGGCATTGTGCTATCCAGCGAGGCCGAATTTTTCCAGCACATTGTCAATCAGGTGATTACGCCGTGGCTGAGTCGAGTTGCCGCATTCTTGAAGCAGGGCGTGACGCAAGGTGTATTCCGCGAAAGTGTTGACGAGAAACTGCTGTTATCCACCATCATCGGGTCTTTGGTGGCGTATGAGGCCATCGAAGGCAAAGCGATGGATGACGACACCGCCTGGGCCGCCCGTATGTCTGATCTACTCTGGCCGGCGTTACTGAAGTAACGGACTACACGTGCACTTCGCCTTCGAGGGGCTGATTTGGTCTTTTCAGAACATCTATCTCCGCTTCAAGGGGCTGATGGCAAAGTAGACAGGCACTAAAAACGGCAGAATAACGTAACCAATATGCGTCTGATAGTTGAGATCTCGCCCTCAAGCAGCCCCTCGAAGCGCAAGTAGAGGTTCCGGAAAGGCCAAATCAGCCCCTTGAAGCGGAGAATGCCCATTCCCGCGGTTGAAAAAACTGCAGATGTCTACCTACTACTGAATGGACGCCTCTTGGCGGGCGACTTCGAGGGCTTTGTTAAAGGCGTCGGAAGTCCAGCTGGCGCCGGCGACCTTATCCACCTTGAGGCCCTTCAGGGGCTTGCCGTCCACCACGCCGTTGATGGCTTTGGCGAAGTCATCTTGGTGGCCCTTGGAAATCTTGGTGAACGGGTGACCCACGATTTCCACGTTCTCAACGTTGCCGTCCTTGATGGTCAGATGAACATCGATGGAATCCTCGCCGACCGGGCCATACTGACCGTTGATGGAGTAGTCGCCGTCCTTGTAGTTGCCGGTGTCCTTTTTGTCGGATGTGGTGGTGGACGGGTCGTTCTGAGACGAGCTGGAATCGGAACCATTCGAGCTATCCGACTGGGATTGCGACTGCTCTTCCTGCGATTTCTGGGTCTCGCCCGAATTGCCGGCATACGCGTCATCCATCGGCGTGGCCTTGGATTCGCCACACCCGGCCAGCAGCGCACCGGCCACGACCAGTCCAGCCGCCGCCAGCGTCGCGGACTTCTTCAACGTGTTCTTTTCAGTCATATTCAATATCCTATTCGCACCTCACACTGGCTCCCCTCGTGCCCGGGGGAAGCCAATATACGGCCCTACTCTTCGCCGCCGGTTTTTGCGGCCTTGGTGGGGTCGGCGAATCCGATGGCGGTTTCGCCGTTTTGTGCGCCTTCCACCTGCGCACCCGTGGAAGCGGGCTTTCCACCGACCGCCTCATACGCCTTGCGCGCATCCTCGTCATTCCACTTCTCACCGACGAGCACGCCGTGGTTGAGCATGATCTCGCGCTGCGCGCAGCTGGCGACCAGCGCATCGTGCGTAACCACAATGATTGTGGTGCCCTGTTCATGCAGCTTGCGGAACAGGTCGAGCACGATCTTCTCGTTCTTCTCGTCAAGGTTACCGGTGGGCTCGTCGGCCAGAATCAGCTTCGGATCGTTGATTAGCGCACGAGCCACGCACACGCGCTGCTGCTCGCCGCCGGAGAGCTGGCCGGGCAGGTGGTGGGCGCGATCCTTCAGACCAACTTTCTCCAGCGCTTCCATGGCCTGCTTCTCATCGACCACCGAATGGTAGTACTGCGCCACCATCACGTTTTCCACAGCGGTCAGGTGCGGCACCAGATAAAACTTCTGGAATACCAGGCCGATGAGGTTCTTACGCACGTCGGCCAGCTGCGTGGCGTTCAGATCCTCCAGCTTGCGGTCCTCGAGCTTCACGGAACCCTTGGAGGGCGTGTCCATGCAGCCAATCATGTTCATCAGCGTGGTCTTGCCCGAACCGGAGGAACCGACGATGGCCAGCCATTCGCCTTCCGGCACGGTCAGATTGAGGTCGTCTACGGCGTGCAGGTCGCCGTAGATCTTCGAGATGTGGTCGAGTTCAAGTAGCATGACGATTCTCTTTCTTTATTCTTCGCGAAGCACAACGGCAGGGTCAATACGGGTGGCGCGGTGGACGGGCGGGATGGAGGCGACTACGGCGACCAACGCGCTGAACACCACGGAAATCAGCGCCAGCCACCAGTTGAATCCGATGGAGCGCTCGAACACCGCCACGCACAGCCAGCTGGCAAGGCCGTAGCCGATTGCAGTGCCAATCAGACCACCGATGAGGCCGTAAAACACCGATTCGACATAAAACTCAATGCCGATTGCGCGTGAGCTGGCACCGAGGGCCTTACGCAGGCCGATTTCGTTGCGTCGTTGCGAGACGATCGAGCTGATTGTGGTGCCAACGCCGACGAGCGTAAGCACCAGCACCACGAGCGAGACGACCCAGAACAGCGTCTGCAACATGGTGATGATGCGGGTGTCAGAGGCGGTGATCTTAGTGACCTGCTGCGCCTTGACGTGCATGGAAGTCATCTCATTGATACTGGAAACCAGCCCTGCGAGGTCGCTGGTTCCGGCCGAATATTCAATAACGTCCACGCCGCGCGTCACGCCGGTGAGCTTGTTGACGTCGGCGTTGGTGGCGTAGATGATCGAATCCTCGCTGCCGCCGGTGTCCACGATGCCGGCCACACGGAATTCGGTGCCGGAGGTATCCATGATGTCGCTGGAGACGCGGCCGTCTTGAGTTGGCTGATCGGACGGGGATTGGCCTGATTGGCCATTAGAGGTTTGGCTTGAGGACGACTGGTCCGAGGATGACGAGCCTGACATATCCATACCAGCCATGTCGCCAGACATATCCATGCCTTGCATGTCGTTGGACGAGTTTTGGGAGCTGCTTGAGGAGGTCTCGTCATTCGCCGAGCCGGTCCCCTCGTTAGAGGAGGCCGAAGTACCAGTAGAGCTGGCATTATCGGACGCACGGTAACCGATAGTGATGGCGGAGCCCACCTTGAGACCGATAGCATCGGCGATGTCACGGCCGACCAGCACCTTGCCGGAGGACGGCCACTTACCGTCGACCACCCAGTGATGATTGAGGTTCTTTACCTGCGCCGCATCGACACCGGCCATCACATACGGAGACGCGTTCACACGCACGTTTTCGTAGCGATAGGTGGCGTATTTCGCAGAACCCTTGGCTTTGACCATTTCAGTGGTGTGCTGGACCATCGACTCATCTATGCCGGCCTTATCCCCAGTGGATTCGGTAGGCGTGACAATCAGATTTGCGCCATACGCACGCATCTCCTCATTCATCTGCTGCGGCACGGCGATGCAAATCATCGCCAAGCAGAACAGTGTGGCCGCGCCGACCAGAGACGCCAATACCGCCATCATCGCGCGCGAACGACGGCGGAACACGGCGCTGAACAGCATCCTGAAGAACATGCCGGTGTTAGTCATCGGTTTCCTCCTTCCCAGTTATGTAGACAAACTCAGCGGCCATGGAGCACCTCCGCGGGCTTGAGGTTCAGAATCGAACGAATCGAAGAGGCGGATGCCAACAGCACGGTGACGGCCAGCAGCACGAACACCAGCACGAACACCATGGGCCGCATGGTGATGCCGGAGCCGAACACCACCTGCCCAATCAGCTGCGCCACACCCGAACCAAGCAGCGCACCCACAATCGCGCCCAGCAACGAAATCGTCGCCGTTTCAGCCATCATCAGGCGGGACACTGCGGCATCGGTGGCACCGAGCGCCTTGAGCAACGCCAGCTCACCGGACCGTTCGCCGATCGAGGCGACCATCAGGTTGGCCACGGCCACGGTGGCGGCAATCAGACTCAGCACGGTCATCAGAATCATCACGGCCTGCGTCTTTTGCAGCACATTACCCTGCAAAGCGGCAACCTGACGCACCTGCTTGGCCACAGCGCCCGGAATCACCTCTTCAATTTGGTAGGCGATTGAGCTTGGGTAGGCGGTGCAGTACCAGGTCTCCCACTCGTCCTGGCTCAGCACGGACGGGTTCTGCGCGGCTTTACGGGCCAGGTCGTTCTCCGGCGTGGTCAGGGCCTTGACCTCGATCTTGTCCACCGAATCGGGCAAATCGGCCAGCACCTGAGCGATGGAGGATGCGATGTATAGCGAGCCGTTATCCTCGTCACCGGAATCGTAGACGCCGGTGAGCGTGATTTTCTGCTCGTTCTTCTTGCCCGAGGCGGTGGTTTTGTTGAGGGTCACAGTGTCGCCGGTTGTTACGCCGAGTTCGGTGGCCAGCGTCTTGCCGATAATGCCCTGGTCGGAATCGTCCTTGGGCCACTTGCCGTCAAGCTGCCACCACGAACGCATGCCCTCGACGCCCACCACGGTGGTCTCGCCGGTGGAGAGCTTCAGGTTCTTGTTGAACCAGGTGCCGACGATCGACGCATTGGTGCCGTTTACGGTGGCGTGAATGTTGAGCTGCGGCGCGAAGTTGGTGATGTTGAACGCCCAGAAAATTGTTTTGATCTTGGCCGCGTCCGATTCCTTCAGAAAGGCGGTCGGATCGCTGGTGGACGCCACGCCGCCTGCCTCGGTGTTGTACAGGTCGGAGACGACCGCATCCGCCTTGGGCTGTACGGTGATGTTCGAACCGTAGGTGGACAGCTCGGCGTTGAGCTTGTCGCCCACGTCGAACACGACGCCCAGCATCGACACAGACACCGTCGCCGAAAGACATACGGTAAGCGCGATGAGCAGGCGCCGGCGCAGCTGGCGGGTGAACGATCGAGCGATCATACGCAGAAAGAACATGGTTTTTGCCTCCTGCCTTCACTCACTGGAAGTGGGCGCTCAGCGTGTCCAGATCGGTGGTTTGAATGGTGATCTTGCCGTTGCCGGTCTTGTACGGGAACGGAATCGGGTTGCAGCCACCCTTGAAGCCGATGGTCGCCAGGTTGATGGCCACCTCGCACTTCTTGCAGATGATCTTGCCATCCTTTTCGTAATAGCCGGCGTCGCCACAGTTCTCGCAGGCGTCCAGACCGATGCCATACGCACCACCGTTCTTCTTGATGATGATGAAGCGCATGACGGTGCCGTCCTTGGCCTTGTATTCAAAGCGGTGCAGATGGCCGTCCTCAACTTGGCTGAATGGGATGGTGGCCACGCCGTCCTTGAGTGAGTAGGCCTCCGGTGGCGAAAGGGTGATGGTCTGCTGGGTTGCGGCGACGCCGACGGTGAGGGTCAGCGTGACACCAATCATCGCCACGAGGCTCCATACGGCGGAGGCCACGGCACGGCGGCGGAATGCCTTGTGTTTGCGTCCGATGGCTTCGTTCGCACCGGTCAGCGGCATGCGGAAGCCGGCCACCACGGAGGCAACGGCCGGAATCAGGAACACGAATGCCTGCGCCATGATCATCCAGCTGTTGTGGTTGATCGACCATGCGAGGGCCACAAAGGCCGTGTGGCCCATCGGGAAACCGCGCGCCTGCAGAATCTGCATGACACCGGTCAGGTGCTGGATGAAGAGAATCACCATCACCGCGAGGACCGCGGCGGTGAACGAGGCGCGCACTGCGGTGGAGCGCAGCGTGCGGAAGATGGCGGCCACGATAATCGACATGGCCAGGCCCAGCGCGAAGCCGAGCGCGCGCAACAGCATGTCGGAGGTGAAGATCGGATCGCCGGGCTCCACCCAGATGGTCAGCTGCAGAATAACGTCCGGCAGTGCGTAGAACAGGGTGAGCGCGATGTCGATGGCGGCGATGGCGTTCGCGATGTGCATGATGGCCTTGTGCCGCTGCCAATTGGTGGTGATGCGACGTGCGAACACTACGACGATGATGGCGAGGATGTCGGCAATGATCGCGCACCACAGCACCGGATAGTTGACGAATGTGCGCTGGTTGATCACGGCCGAGGCGCGCAGGCTCGCGAACACGATGGCGGCGATCAGGCCAACGATCAAGCCGATGAGACGCCAATGCGCGCTGGCGGGCTTGTCTCGCCCTTCGCCGACCGCAAGCATCACGCTCAGGCACATCACCAGTAATGCGGGGGCCAATGTTCCCGGCATCACTGCCACGAATTGTTCAAGCATTCGCGTCCTTTCTTTGCATTGGCGCTAAAAGTAATATAAGCCCCCTCTGACGAGGGGGCTGTCTGCGTAGCAGACTGGGGGAGAGACTCCACGTATTGTTTTACTGTTCTTCTCTCCCTCAGTCCGCCTTCGGCGTCCAGCTCCCTCATCAGAGGGAGCTTAATAAATCACCAGCAATTATGGACGGCCTGCGGCCGGCTCAATGCTGCTCGCGATGCTGTCGCATCGCTCGTGACGGTTACAAACAGCCCACCGGGCTTACGCCGTCACCACTGACGCGGGGTGTAGTCCCAGTTGTCGAAGGTGACCTCGATCGGCTCGGTCCAGAACTGGTGGTTCTTCACACCGGTCTCCGGGTCGACGTGCAGCATCCAGCCCTTGGCGGCCGGGGACTCGATGGAGAGCTTGAGCTGGTAGGTGCCAGCCTTGTCGAGCTTGACGTTGGCGCCGTAGTGCGGGCCATCGGAGGCGTTCATCTGCATGAAGGTACCGGAGGTGGCCTTGCCGCCCTCGACCTCCTTGCCGGTGGACTTGTCGATGATGGTGTAGTTCACGGTCAGGTCAGGAACGAAGTCTCCCTTGCCGTAGCCGTAGTCGGTGCCTTCCTGGGAGGCGTGGATGTCGGCTTCCAGGTGGAAGCTCGCATCGGCGGCCTTCAGACCGGAGGAGGCGGGCTCCATGTCGATCGGCTGGAAGTAGACAGCGCCTACGGTCAGCGGGCCGGCAGGCTTATCCTGCTCCTCAGCGGTGCCGGAAGGACCAACCGGGACCTCTTCAAAGCCAGCGGTATCGCTCGGGGCATCAGCCTTGGCTGAATCGTCCTTCTTGGCGGTGTCGGAGGAGCTGGTAGACGCCTTGGTGTCGGAGGCGTTGTTGGACGAACCGCAAGCAGCCATCGAAACAGCCATGGAGCCGGCGAGCAGCACGCCGAGCAGAGCGGCAAGCTTCTTGTTCTTCATCATTTCTCTATATTCCTTTTGTTGTGGTGAATGGATTATTCACGACTTCTTTTTTTGTTTTTAGTTGTGACGGCGCGGGGCGGAATCGCTTCCGTCTCCATGCCGCAAGTTTGTGTTGCGTTACGCCTGAGCGGCAGCCTCGCTAGCCTTCGCATCCGGGGCGGCGGCGAATTGAGCCTTGGCTTTGCGCTGTTTGATGAATCCGACTACGAACAGCGCGATAACGGCGATGGCCGCCAGCACCTGCGCGATGATGCATTCAACGTACGGGTAGAAGCCAAGCCAATCGTTGGTGGGCATGCCCGGCAAGTAGTTGGCGGGCAGCAGGTCGCCCTCGATCAGCGCATGCACACCGCCGCCGGCGAAGACGACCACCAGCACGGACATCAAGATCGAAGTGACCAAGAAGAACGGGCCAATCGGAATCTTCACGGAGGTGAAGCGAATCACCAGGAAGATAATCACGAGAACCACGGCGGCGGCAAGTGCACCGACCACCATGCCGTGCGTATCCTGGCTCATCGTGTAGATGGACTGGTAGAAGATCACGGTTTCGGCGCCCTCGCGGAACACGGCGAGGAAGCTCAACATGGCGAGCGAGACCACCGTACGGGAAGCCACCTTCTCGCCGGCCTCGACCTGCGAGGAGACGGACGCCACTGCGGCTTCGGTCTTTTCCTTGATGTAGCGGTTCCAGGCCTCGACCGAGGACTTGTTGAGCATCCAGTTGCTGGTCCACAGCAGCATGCACATGGCGATGAGCGCACACACGCCCTCCATGATCTCCTGCAGCGGGCCGGAGCCACCGAACGCGACCATGAAGATGATTGCCACCACGCCTGCGCCGGCCAGACCGGCGAGCACGCCCACGTAGATCCACTTGGTGAAGCGCTTGTTGCCGGACTTGACGAGGTAGGCCACCACGGCGGCGACCACGAGCAGGGCTTCGAGACCCTCACGGATAAGAATCAGGAATGCTTGGCCGACCGAGCTGGTGATGAACTTGAGGAATCCGCCCTCCTGATCGGCAGCGCCACCGTCGAGCTTGGCGGCATCGGTGGTCAGCATGTTCTTCAGGTCTTCGACGTACTTCTTGACTTCAGAGGTCGACTTGCCGGTGTTCATCGAGGAGCGGCACAGCTTGAACTGGTATTCCACCTGGGAGACGCGGTTGCCACTGATGGCGCTCAGCACGGTCTTCTCGAAACCGAGCTTTTCGTAGTGCTGGTAGTAGGCGTCATTCACAAGCGTGGCGCCCTTGGCAGCGTCGCCGCCTTCATAGGCCTTGTATGCATTGTCCAGAATCGGAAGCATCGCGTCTGCGACGTCTTTCCAAGTCTTGGCCGTGTTCTTGGTGCGCTTCTTCTTGGCGTCGAGTTCCTTGCGCTCCTTGGCGATCTGCTTCTGGAGATTCTCGTTGTACTGCTTCGGCTTGGCGAGCTGGGTATTGGCGTCGAGCTGCTGGGCAGTGGCGTCGAGGTCGGCGCTCAGGGCGTCGATTTTTTGGGTGAGCTGATCATCGTTGCCGGCCGTGTAAGAGAGGTTCTGTATGTCTTGGAAAGCCTGCTGCTGGGCGGTCTGCCTATCCGAGCTAATGGTGTCACGCACCACGGCGGTGAAGTTGGAGGCGATGTAGATAGTGTTGTACGCGGACATAAACGCGGACGTGGAGCCGGCAGTGTTGCCGGACTTATATTCTTTGGCGCCTTCTTGCAGCTGCGCCTCGATGGCCTTGGACACGTCGGCCCAGGTCGTGTACTCAACGCCGCTGGTGTCCGTCTTATCGGCTGCGGTAACCATCGTGGCCGTTGGCGTATCCGCGAAGGCAGACTGCGGGATGACTGCGGCGGGAAGGAAGGTCGCGGCAATCAATGCGAACAGGAACACGACGGCAGCCATTGCACGCGCCGAAATCGGGGACGACTGCTGATGGGCAGCGTCCACCCGCATCGCGCGCGCGAAGGAATCGGCAACGTGCGTGTCGTGTTCTCGAATTGTGTTCAGTTCAGCGGACTGCGCACAGGCGCGACGAACCATGCTAAACCCTCTCTCACTGCAAATACCTCAATAGCTCAATAGCTCAATAGCTCAAGACTAACTATGAACTCTATAGAAAAAAATTCTTCAACAACAGTCTTGATTTTCTAGTAGATGTGCGGTATTGAGAGCTGGTTTCGTCATTCAAGAGCCAATAAAATGTCTCACTATTTGAAAGATTGGCGCTCAATGCTGACTGCGATTCCAGCATGTGAGCGGTAACATCCCCTCATATTGTGCGGCTATGCGGCTGTGTTTTTTTGACTGCACGGCTGTACTGTTGCGCGACTGCGCAGCTCAGCATGAGGCAGACTTCTCATCCACGATGCATTTGCACAGCCAAAAGACGAGAGACGCGAGCGACAAAGCTATCCGCGCACCAAAAATCGGAGGCGGAGGATACAAGATTCGAACTCACGCCACGCCGAGTATGCACTTATCCGAGACCTGTGGTAGTTTATTCGAGTTGCCTACTGAGCACGGTTTCACCGAGCATAGTACGGCATGGAGGATTCGCCTAGTGGTCTATGGCGCACGCTTGGAAAGCGTGTTGGTGTAACAGCCTCACGAGTTCGAATCTCGTATCCTCCGCCAACAGGGTTTTGAGCGAAATCTCAAAACCCTTTTTTCATGCCGAAAACGGCGGTTTTTCAACGATTTTGGCAGTTTTTCAACGATTCTCCGCTCTACATCTCCATCCTTTTCGACCCGTCTTTTGCGGTAAGATAGGCGGCAAGATAAGCGGCGCCGCTTAAGCACTTGAGCGGCAGGCCACAGAGTCACCCGCTTAACAGTTTTACATCGGTTGGAGTTGATCATCATGGCACGCACTTCGCAAAGCACACGGTCAGCCAGCCGACGCCGCCGGTTCGGCAAAATCGAGAGAAAAATCAGCGCCAACGGACAGATCTCCTACGATGCCTCATACATCCCACCCGTCGAAGCGCGAGCCCAGTATCCTCATCTCCCAGCACGCATCCACAAGCGATTCGACGAAGGCTACGAGACCCAGGCGGAAGCATGGCTCAACGAGGCGAAGCGACTGATCGATCTGAACGCATGGGCCCCACCGGAGGTCATGGACAATGCCGATGCCGGCAGCAAAGTGCTGTTCCGCGATTATGCGGCCGACTATGTGGAGAAGCGCCGTAAGGCGAACAACGAGCCGATCCAGCAGACCACCAAGGAGAAGTATCAGCAGTATCTGCGCGACTATCTGAATCCGGTTCTGGGCAACAGGCCCATGGCCGCCATCAGGCCTGCGGATATACGTCAGTGGTACGACAGCATGCACGTCACCAAGGATGGATGCGGCGAAAGCATCCGCCGGCATGTGTTCGAGCTGTTGGACGGCATTATGTCCCATGCGGCCAATGCGCCGCTGGATGATGCCGGCACCACGTTGATCAAGCGCAGCCCGGTTCAATTCAAGGTTCCGCGCCCCGCCACGAAGCATGTGTACAAGATCGCAACCTATGCGCAAGTGCAGGCCATCGCCGATCAGATGCCACCAAGCCTGGCATTGGCAGTGACATTATCCGGTTTTCTTGGGCTACGCCAAGGCGAAGCACTGGGCTTACAGCGTCACGATTTCGAGCTGAACGAGCAACCGCCTATCGTGCATATTCGCCGGGCCGCCACGGAGATTCTGCGCAATGGGCACAAGGAGCAGATACTTGGTTCCACGAAAACGCCCAGCAGTGTGCGCGATATCGAGATCCCTGCGCCCCTAGTGCCGATTATCAAGCGCCATCTGGAAATCTACATGGACGACAAGCCGACTGCTCTGGTGTTTACTGGTACTCGCACACATGGGATCGTTCGCGGCCAGTCGTTGCGCAGCGCGTTCATCCGTGCAGTCAAAGCCGTTGGCGACCCTGACTTGCAGGGCATGGATTTCCACGATCTGCGGCATTCTGGTTTGACGCTGATGGCCGAAGCCGGTGCTACCGTCGGACAACTGATGCAGCGAGGCGGACACACGAACATCAAAACCGTTGCCGTGTATCAGCAGTCCAGCGCCGAAGCGGAGGCCAAGCTGCGCGCGAAGATCGAATCGAACATCAACGCTTCCACTGGACTGCCCAGTGAAACTGCAGACGCAGAAGTCGATACTCCGAATATGTCAGATGCGTCGCTTGCCGCCAACACGGCTACTGCACCGACAACCGCAGAGTCTGCGAGCGCCAAGCACACAACCACCGCACTTACCAAGAACGATGCAACACCGAATACCATGGCAATCGAAGAGAGCGCATCAAGCCCTGCCAATACGCCAAACACCCAGCAGCCCGCTTCGCCAGATGCTGTTCCTGCCAACGCCGAAAATTCAGTCCTTCAAGTATTGGCGGACACCATCGCCGCCATGCCCTCCGATGCCCGACTGAGCGTGCTGAGAGCCTTGGACGATGACAAACGCGCGAAGATCCTCAAGCTGCTGCCCCTGGACGTACAGGTGGATACAGTTCAGCGGCTTATTCAGGCACTTGCCTGATACCGGCCCGATCTCTTCGCTAAGCCGAAAAATCTTGCTAACAAATTCAACCAATTTCTACCAGAAGCCAACAAGACTCAAGGCCATTGGGCTCAACCAAGACAGCTGGACTCATCAAAGGAAACACGCCATAAACCAAGCTCATTGCAACCAACCAAGCCTATTCGGTTTATTCCGAATAGGCTTTTTCGTCGCACAATCACTTGTTTTCGTTGAAATTCCAACGATTTCTCGCCCGCACATCTAGTTCGTGCTTCAGCCGTTTTCAGCCTTTGCGCTCCTCGACGCAACGTCATATTCTGAATTTCAGCTTCCCGGGGAGCCGGCAAAGAACCCGGGGAACATGCACCGGTGCAGCCGCTAACCACAACAGAACCATCTAGAGCGAAGTGCGTCCGTATTTGGCGAAAACACTTCGCTCTTCAGGCTCTGTTCCGCACGAGAGTAAGGAAGCATATGGCTGCAATTCCAACGAAGAACGACTATCCGCGTCTCACCGCCAAGCCAGCGCAAGTGGCAGAGATGCTGGGATACAAGGACGTGAAAAGTGTCTACGGGTTAATCAGAACCGGAAAGATTCGCGCCCGCAAGGTAGGTAACACGTTTCTGGTGAATCTCACCAGCGTGCGCGAATTCGCAGGTGAGGAGTGAGCATGGAGACCTCATATGAGCAAGTGCTCGAAGCAGTGAGACGCTATCCGCGAGATCTCAAGCTTCAAGAGCTTCCGCGCGACACCTCCGGAAGACAACATGCACAGTGCAGCTGCCCAGCCCATGACGGAGACGGCGGCACTTCGCTGCACATCACCTACGACCAGTCCGACGGCAAAACCATGCTGCACTGCTTCGGAGCGGAACACTGCGATGCCGCTGCCATTGCCGATGCACTGGGATTGAAAATCATCGACCTGTTCGACCAACAAAGCGGACCTCAAGGCCATGCCGGTTACAGCAGCTACAACAGTTACAGCTGCGATAGCCGGCTCACTGCCGCCGATTTGGCGTCCATACGGCATGCGAATGCTCCACTTCTCAACAGAAATGAGACAACGACGATTACACCTACGCACACGGAAAACTCTGCGGAAATCAGACAACAGTACGCGATGCCCAAACCGTACTTGGAACCATTGGTCTTAGGCCAATCCCCTATGTTCGCCGCCATCTGCGCAGCTATTGCAGTTCAGCCAAATATCGGCCTGTTGCACGGCACTTGCCCAAACTGCGGCACAGCCGACTCGCTCACTGTGCTGTATTCCCCGCTGGAAAGCGCCACATTGCTCCGGTGCAGCACTTGCCAAGCCGACGATGTACTCAACGCACTGAACGCTCCCGCTACGCTGGCTCGTTCCAATGGCTATGAAGCAATGATCTACGACAGCGAGCGCGGCACAGCATACGAATATGCGGACGGTCTGATTGTCCGCCGCTCACCGGCCAAGCGAATCTCACAAAGCGGCAACACCGCCGACAAGCACCCATTGTGGATGGCCGCCGACGCGAAACGTGCCGTGGCATTGGGCAAGCCAGTGTATCTGACGGAGGGAGAAAAAGATGCCGGCACATTGCGAGCGCTCGACTATGCCGCTGTAACCGCAGCGGGAGGTGGCGGCAACTTCGCCACGAAGCTGGATCTCGATTCGGCTCGCTTAGCCCTTAGTGGGGCTGATGTGGTTGCCATTGTGGATAAGGACGACACTGGCGCTCGCTGGAAGGAGCAAGTGGCGCAGACGCTGACGCCGTTCGTGCGATCACTGACTTTTATCCAAGCAGCTGGCGAGGCTCACGATGCTTCCGACGCTGCGATGAGCGGCGTGGAATTCGAGATTCTGCCAAGAGAAAGTATCCAGCATGAGTCTGAGCTCGAGCCTGAGCTGATGTCCCGCGCCTATTCGCTGACCCGTTTGGCTGATGTGGAACCGGAGCGACCGTTGTGGTTGTGGCCGGGCCACATTCCCAAGGGGAAGATCGTACTGATTGACGGCGATCCGGCGACTGGCAAAAGCACTTTGGCCTTGGATATTGCAGCTCACGTCACCACGGGAGCAGCATGGCCGGATGGGTCCGCTGGATGCGAGCCTGCGAACGTGCTGCTGTTGACTGCGGAAGACGGACTGGCGGACACCGTGAGCCCACGCATTCGCGCCGCACAAGGCGACACATCCAAGATGTTCGCCCTATCGGAGGTCTTCAAGGATGGCAAGGAGGTAGCGATTACGCTCACCGACGCACTGCCACAGATAGCACAGGCTGTGCGTGAGCAGCATATCGGCCTGATTGTCGTGGATGTGCTGATATCGTTTTTGGGCAGCGACACCAACAGCTACAAGGATCAGGATATTCGCGCACAGGTGATGGCTCCGCTCAAGCGGCTGTGTGAGGAAACCGGCTGCACAGTTATCGCGCTACGCCATCTCAACAAAGGGCAGGGAGCGGCGATCTACCGTGGAGGCGGCAGCATCGGCATCATCGGCGCAGCACGAGCCGCTTTTCTGGTGGCGAAGGATCCGGAGAATGAGGAACGGCGACTGTTCGCACCGGTCAAGTTCAATCTTGGGCCAATGCCACGAGCCATGGCCTACCGGTTGGAGGATAATCCGCTGCTTGGCTGCGCACATGTCCACTGGCTGGGCGAAACGGACGATACGGCGGAATCGCACAACCAGAGTGCTTACGGCCCCAGCGAACGTGAGGATAGTGACGTGCGTACGTTCATCCAAGACTACTTCGACCACAACAAGGAGCTCACACCGGATGGCTTGTATTGGGGTGTGCCGTCGTACAGAGTAATCAACGAAGCGAAAGGCGAGTTCAGCAAGCAGTAAGTTCTGGACGGCAGACGACGCCCAAAGCCACTGCTGGCAAGCAAGAAGTACGGCAACATGTGGTGGTGACTGTCTCCGGATTATGCGGATCATCCGAATCAGGAAAGCTCTGAAGATTTGAGTGCGGAAGCCACGGACACCCTCAGCGGTGAACAAACTGAGGCTTCAGAAGCAACTGTGCCGGATCCGGTCGCTGTCACAAGAGCTGCTGCCATCTTGCCTCCTTCGTCAAAACCAAGCTATTGCAACGTTCCGTACGAACCAGACAAGACGGTGTTTCCCACCTTGTCCGACGACGCCGATCCGTGGGCATTACCAGAGAAAACGCAAGATCTGCAAGGACTTACGGCAGGCGAACCGACATCTGAACTGGCAAGACGGCAAGATGGCACCAGCGAGAACACCACCTATCATCTTGCAACAGGTAAAGCCGACGATTCCGTCACAGACATTGACAGCTGGAAGACGCACCTACCTCCCTACGCAACAAACCGGCGCTACCATCAGCTCAATGCCACGCAATTGAATGAACTCATCGACAAAGGAGGTCTATGGACCAGCAAAGCCAAACAGGAGATGCGGCACCGCAATTACAGATAGCCAACTTTCTGAGATGAAAGATGCCCAGTGTATCCATCGCAGAAGACGACTCAAACATCTGGCCGCTATTAAAAACAATAGCGGCCTTTCTTCTTAAGAATGAAGAACCGATCAGCACAATCCAATGGCAACAACTCGATATACTATCAAGCCATGCTTAAGGATGAAGAACACCATGAACATGTAAGCGCGTTGCCGTCTATAGCGAAAATAACGCAAGCAACGCCGAATCTAATGGCAATAAGCCCCAACATGACGCATCAGCTGCTAGATACCATTCAAAAAACCCCAGAAATCAGCAACAACCTGCGACTTATATCCACTCCCCTCGAAACAAGCACTTCAGCAATTCAAACTTTCCTAGAGCAGCAAGAGAAAGCCCTCAAAACAATCTCTAACTTATCTTCAAGCACAATCCTGTCTTCCATAAAACCTATTCAGGACAGCCTTCGTGACGCACTAGCAAAATTTGATTTTGCTCATTACGACGAAAAATATCTGAACGTATATTCCGGGATTTCGCAAGTATTAAAACAATATGAAGAGACACAATCAAACCTGCAAAAGTATTATCGATCCATAACCCCTAGTTATTTCCATAGCTCTAACGAGTCACCTCATTACTACTCTCCTGAGATGACCAGTCCTTCAGATTTTTTTGACTCCAAAAGTGGACGCATCGAGAGTATAGAAGATTTAAATAATGCAATCCTTCTACTGCAAAAGCATGTATCAAATATACCGTTATACTGGCGAGGACAAAATAATGCCTCTTGGGGACTACATAGCAAATTATTTCGCCTACTAATGACGCAAAATGGAGTTGTTTCCCCTCAACAGAAGCCCAAAACCAAACAGCCCTATCCGACCGAAGACCAGATGATTCACGCTGAGAAGCAGATTCTTAATCTTGCTCGTCAAGACTGGCGATATGGAAACATGTCTGCTTTAGAGATATTCGCACGCATTCAGCACTTTGGCGGCCCCACACGCCTACTCGACGCATCCTGCAACCCATATATAGCTGCTTGGTTCGCCGTCTATGACCCAACGCACGAGCACGAAGATCATGACGCGCGCCTATTCGCTTTAGCTGGATACGCATCAGGCAATAATGAGCAACCAGACTACTCCGAAGAACTGCTAAGTCGCGACCCTTTCTGGTTCAACCTGCACGATTACGAGCAACGCGCAGCAGCCAACTGGGGAACCGGATCACGCCGTATCGTATGGCGTCCACCAGAATACGAATCACGTATCGCTGCTCAAAATGCAGTATTTATCCTCGATGGAATTCCAATTACAAATAGTCGAATCCTTCAATATTTTCGCAAGCCTACGGGCAAAGAATATTGGAAGAGGCCAGATATACTCGCAGCTTCCTCAATTTATGCAAAGCCCTTCTCGCCAAATCACAACGCACGTCCGAATCAACGCAATCTAGCACCAACGTATTCATTCGTCATTGCCAAGAAAGCCAAGAAAGAGATACGAAGTTACCTAGAAGGCGCGTTTGGATACCGCGAGTCCTTCATCTACCCCGATTTCGCAGGCCTAGCAAGTAAAACAAACAATATCCAGTTCCCAAATCTAGGTGATCTTCAATAGGCTCCAGGACACGGCTGCAAGTCGAACAAATGTTCTACACCTAGAACTATCATGGACTAATACGCATACAAGACGAGGTAAGGTGGGGACATGGACGATAATCGCACGCACGCGGCTACCAACACAGCACGCCCGCAAGCCCTCGAATTCTTTGCAGGAATAGGCCTAGCACGCCTTGGACTCGAAGAAGCCGGCTTCCAGGTCGAATGGTCGAACGACATCGACGCCGCCAAGTGCGAAATGTATCGCAATAACTTCACGGATACGCCGGGCCACACCCTTGTCGAGGGGGATATGAGTGAGCTCTCCGGCGACGATCTGCCCCACGATGCCTCCATCGCTTGGGGATCCTCCCCTTGCACGGACCTCTCCCTTGCAGGCACTCGTACGGGCCTGAACGGCAAGCAATCCGGCGCTTTCTGGCAATACGTGCGACTGCTCGAAGAACTTGGGAACACCCGGCCGCCGATTGCCGTTCTCGAGAATGTGAACGGATTGGCCACTTCTCACTCTGGGGAAGACCTTGCCGCAGCAGTGCATGCCTTCAATGAACTGGGCTACTCCGTAGACGTATTGTCCATCGACACTCGTCGATTTATCCCTCAGTCCCGACCGCGACTCTTTTTAGTGGGCCTGCAGAATCCGCCGGCCGCCGAACAGTTTGATTCTTCCCTGCGCCCTGACTGGCTGCAGCAGGTCTTTGCGGACACCTCTCTCCGCACGCATCGCGCACCACTGCCCGAACCGCCGTCCCCCCTGATGTCTGGCCTCAATATGTACGTCGAGAGCATGGCTAACGACGACGAACGCTGGTGGAACGCTGAGAGAACTGCCAAATTCCTTGATTCGCTGTCGCCGGTTCAGGCAACTCGTGTAGAAACGTTGCGCAATGGGGCAACCGATTCCTACCGGACTGCTTATCGCCGCACCCGCAACGGCAAAGCCGTGTGGGAAGTCCGCGCAGACGACATCTCCGGCTGCCTACGCACCGCACGAGGCGGCTCTTCTCGCCAAGCGATCATTCGCATGGGCAATGGCAAAACCGCTGTCCGTTGGATGACACCACGCGAATACGCTGCTCTTATGGGCGCAGCCCACTACAACATTACGGGTCTACGCCCCAATCAAGTGATGTTCGGATTCGGCGACGCCGTCTCCGTCCCCGTCGTGGAATGGCTTGGCAAGCACTACTTCATGCCTGCACTGAACGGCACCCTAGGCAAAGACCTATACGTGGAGCAAACTCTGCTCTCAAATCACACTGCATAAGCGAGGCAAACAATGGATCTGACTCCCATCAATGATTTCCGGAAGTCCCATCAGGTAAACACCAAGGGCGCTTTGGCTGCTGCCATCCAGCTCAATCGCTTCTTTTCCGCAGACACGCTTCCCATTGACGCCAGCGACTATCACACGAACAAGGAAGGTCAAGTCAAGGGAATCAGCAAAGATAACTGCCAGAAAATCCTTGCCGAATATGGCATCACACGACTCCTCGCAGCAGAGGGCGGACGAACCAGCCGTGGCACCATGGCATTGATGCATGACTACGCCGAGCTCATTAACGAATTACGCCCAACAACGGAGCAATTCAACGAGATCGAGCAATACTGGGTCAAACGAATTCAGGCATTCTTCACCAGCAAACCATTCAAACTGGAATCCGACAACTCTCTTTCCGTCGATGCGGCTGTAGAACATCTGCTGCAACAGGCAGCGCAGCGACAAAAGGAAAATCCGGGCACTATGTACGTCGGTACCGTTCTGCAACATCTTGTCGCAGCGAAGCTCACCATCGTTGCCCCAGAAGTGGAAATCAACGGCGCGTCCGTTGCTGACGACCCGACCGGGCGCGGAGGCGATTTCAACGTCGGCGACACAGCCATACACTGCACCACTGCCCCAGCATCCCTGCTCATGGATAAATGCCAGCGCAACATCAAGGCTGGACTGCATCCAATCATCATCACTGTGCGCGACCGCGTCAAAACCGCATGGGACTTAGCCTCCGACATGGGCTTCGAAAACCGCCTTGAAGTCTGGGACTTGCAATCGTTTCTTTCCAGCAATGTGCACGAGCATGGCCACTTCACCAACGCAGCACGTCACGAAACCCTTTCGCGTCTGGTCAAGGCTTACAACCAAATCATTGACGAACATGAAAGCGACCCCAGCCTACACATCGAATACAACGGCTGATTTGTTTTAATCCGCCCAGCATCCCGTAACCAGGTCAATGTGAAGTGGCCTGATTTTTGTTCCGCCCTTATAGTGAGGCGGCTTGTGCCGCTTGGTTTGCATGATACTCGGTTTCCACCGCTTCGAGTGTCCTGTAGCCCAGGGACTGGTGGAGCCGCTTCGAGTCCCCGCCACGAGACCCACCGGAACGTCGCCAATTCCAGGCCCTTCAGATCCGCGAAGGGTTTGCGCCGCCATACCAGCTCGGTCCTGTACGCGCCGTCGGCGCTTTCGGCCATGGCGTTGTCGTACGAGTCGCCGACGGTGCCGGTCGACGGCAGCATCCCATATCCCATAACCCTGGTGGCGTACACCGTGCCGGTGTACTGCGTGCCATGGCCGCTGTGGTGAATAAGACCATCCGCGCCGCCGCGGGACGCGGCCCATGAGATCGCCTGCTCCAACGCCTGCAACGGCAGCTCCTGCGTGTTCACGGCCATGGCGCACGCCCATCCCACGATCCGACGGGCGTACACGTCGGCAACGAACGCCGTGTAGCCGAACGAGCCGTTGGCCATGCGCACGTGGGTGATGTCGGCCACGTGCAGGCGGTTCGGCGCACAAGCCTCGAACCTCCCGTCCACCGGATCCGGCCTGCCGCCCGTGCCCTTGGCGGGTTTCGTCGTCACCGGGGTTTTGCCGCGGCGCACGCCCCGGATGCCAAGCTCGCGCATGATGTTCATCACCTGGTCGCGGCCGACCTCGGCCCGATCCCAGCCCTGGGCGACCAGCTGCGCGTGCATCTTCCCGTAACCGTACACGGCCATGAAGAAATCCGAGTGGATCTGGAGGATATCGCGGGCCAGCGCCTCATGCCCCGCCCGCATGCGGCTGACGGGACGCGTTCTGAACATGCGGTAGCCGCGCGACGTGAGAAACCCGCAGTCCAACGATTCGGAAAGGACCCCGCAGATCGGCCCGACCCTGAAACGGCTTCTATGCTCGTCGATGTACGCGGCCATCAACACCGTGTCGGGTCGAGCCCGGCCGCGAAAAAAGCCGACGCCGTCGTCAAAATCTCGTTCGCCCGACGCAATTGCGCGTCCTCGGCCCGCAGCTTCTTCAGCTCCGCCATCGCGTCCTCGGCCGACTGCCTCGTCTCCTCCGCGACCGTCGCGTCCGACTGGTTGCGCCAACGCCGCAGTGATTCCGGCGCTATCCCCGGATCCTTCGCCACCGCGGAGATCGCGTTCGTCTCCGACGAATACGAGGAACGCGATTCCGCCAGCAGCCTGACCGCCTTCGCCTTGAACTCCGGCGTATATCGAGCGCCCTTTGCCATGGTTCCATCATCTCCCATCGAGTCAGAGGAAATGCGGAACAAAAATCAGTTCATATCAATGCCAACTGCTCTTCATACTGGTCTCAATGCACCCAAGGACTGTACGCATACTTCGCGCACCCATTGGTTAACATGAATTGATTTCCATGCAGCCCTACCGGATTTCCATGTACGCACTCTAGATTTCCATCTAGCCGCAATGCTGTCGTAAGACAGCATTGTCTGATTCCCCTGAAATCGTTGAAATTATTGGGATTTCGACGCGTCTCTCCGACTAGCACTTGATTTCCATGTAGACTCACTAGATTCGCTCTAGTTCCCACTAGATTCTCTGTAATCGCTCTATATGCCGAAGATTCAAAGCCGATCGAACTCTTCCAATGGGTTAATAACCCTTGAAAACATTAGGATTCCTAGCATGCTTGACCCCCTCAACCTCGCACTTCTCACTAGATTCCCTCTTGTCGCTCTTGTCGCTGTAGAACGCACGACCAGCACGCAAAGCAAACCCCAAAATCATTGAAAGCATAGTCCTTACGGCAGCTTCAAGAAAATCAGTCCGCTTACCACTGCTTCCCACTAGATTTCAGACACGAAGCAGCGAGTACAAGCTAAGACTCACAAGACATACCGCATACAAAGCACAGGCACGAACCATTCCGCACTATCCTGGATTCATGGCATCAGACGTCAGTACATCAACACCTCGCCGTAATTGGTCACGCGAGGAAACAATGATGGCGTTCGCCTTGTACATCGTGCTTAAACCACGCGAATGCGATGACAAAGGACTTGACGTGCAACGTCTCGCATCGTTCTTGCACCGCACTCCCAGCTCAGTGGTGTTGAAGATCTGGAACATCGCAGCTTATGATGCCAACCGCAAGGCCCGTGGGCGCGTAGGCATGAAGCACGGCAGCAAACTCGACTCCCAAGTCTGGCAGTGGTATGCCGAAGACCCCGATACGTTCATGGAGCAATGTCTGAATCTACTTCGGCACGCACTCCTGCAAGCGGACGCGAACAACTTCAACCCAGCACCGCTGGCCTCCGACCGTTATTCCCCTCTCGAAACCGCAACGACCCTACTCGTTGCCGAACACACGCCCACCGGAGAGGAACGACCAATAACAACACTTCAGCGAGTCAACCAATCCTATTTCCGCAACTCACTATTGCAGAACTACCACAGCACCTGCTGTATAACCGGTATGCAGATTCCTAAGCTGCTGATCGCCAGCCACATCAAACCGTGGAAGGCATCGTCAGCCGTTGAGAAAACCGCCGCATCCAACGGGCTGCTGCTCAACGCCTTCCACGACCGTGCCTTCGATCAGGGCCTTATCTCCATCGATGATGACTATCGCATCATGGTCAATCATGACAAGGTTCGGCACTCTGACATCAACGACAAATGGCTCTACAACTTCGAAGGACGCGAAATCTCATTACCGACAATCAGCCAACCTTCACACGAATTCATCGAATACCACCACAAGCACATCTTCCTCGCCGACGCCGCTTAACAACACCAGGGAGGATACTCCTCCCCGGCCTGCTCCACGCTACCCCGGAGTATTGGGCAGATTTCTCCCCGTTATTTTCCACACATAAAGCATGCGCTCAATACAACTACGGCGGCTGCCACAAACACTTTCTTTAGGAAGGGCCGTAGAGTCCTTCATCCCAATCGTCGCACCAGAAAAATGAAGTACAATGATTAACATTAGGTAGATATGACCTACTAAGCAGGTGAACGACTTGACAAGCGTGATTCAAAGAACAGTGCAGTTCTACTGGCTCCGGCTGAGGTCTCGTGATGGTATCAGCAATGGAACCACGGGACATATCAATTGGACGAAGCGCCTCAGTGAATTTCGTGAATTCCCTTGGGAAAATAAAATACTCGATAATATTATTTTTGATTCTGTAACAGACAAGCATTATCCAGTACTTACAGTTTTTGAACAATTCCAGCCAAATTTTATGCAGCTCATTGATCAGGAACACAAGAGAGTCACTGATTTCATAGACAGCGAGGCACATAGCAACACAAACAATCTAGCAAAATCATCAGCGTTTGCCTTCTTCCCAAAATATTCTCTTGTCAGCAGAGTAAGTGGCAATGCCGGTAAAAGCGTAGACCCCCTCAAAAAAGCACTTAATTATTACTGGCCTGAAGAAGATTATGAATGGGATGTTATTCCCGTCATCACAGCAGATAGCATCGAGCGTTTCAAAAAAGAACTTCGCGGAATAGATTCTCTCACAGCATCATTCACAACAAAAACTTTTCTCGATAAAACTTATGAAATAAGCGGTAACGCGGGGGGATTTTATCAAGAAATTGCACAAAAAGTGGGAGCCGATCTTGATATCGACATTAAGATTAGCCTGACAGACGATACAATGTATGGAAAGGCTCGTCGCGTTTTTAAAGACATAATGCAAGACTTCATCATATCTGCAGTGAATCAGAACAGAAAAGTTCAAGTAAGTGGCCCTGATTTCGCAGACAAACTGTTGGAATTAAATTTAGTATCCCATCCTGTAGTAGAACAAAGCGAGATTACAATATCCAACGACGAACCCCGATTATTCACTGGCCTAATCAATCATTTAATTTCTGTTTCAGCCAACAAAGAGACTTATTTATACGATATTTCAAAGAGTAATTAATGCCACACTTAACATTAATAAATGGGATTATGGCACATCCCACCACTGATACCCTAGGCGCAATCATAATAACCGCTACTTGGTGGCATCTCGGCAATCCAGTACCTCAACTACCTGGAGATGGCAGTCCCAATGATTTATTCATCGGACTATCGACTCTCTCCGGATTAGTCATGGCTACAGCAACATTTATATGCACGATGCTATACCAGTCAAATTCACATTTTATGGTAGAAGCACGAAAGAGATTCCCCGAAGAATTAGCAAGAAACTGGCTAAGTATTATCATCTGGACTTTAACGACGGCCATTTTACCTTTATTTTCACTTTGCCTATGGGAGACAAATCGCATTACCTCTTTCGGAATCGTAATCTTTAGCACATCACTACTGCTGGCAAAGGGAGGCCGTTCTATATACTGGTTGAACTACACGCTCTTCATGGAAAAAGCATCCTCAATAGTCTCCCCTGTTTCACGCAACCCCAAAAACACCTGTTCATAACCGTCCGTTTCAACCCGTCACGACACGCCGGAGAGGCGGCGAATTAAGCGGCCACGTACTTAAGCGGCAGCCCAGAAACGTTGAAATTAAGCCGAAAACAGCAGGTCACCGCCGGAATCTCGTATCCTCCGCTAGCAGGGCTTTCGAAGAAATTCGAAAGCCCTTTTCTTTTGCCGAAAACAGCTTCCTCTCAACGATTCCGAACGGCTTGGACTGTCGGAATAGTTTCCTTGTAGTGTCTTCAGAGGGTGTTCGGCCCGACGATATCGGTGGCACGTTACGTGGTGCATCCGGTAGGCCAAATCGGTGCACCACTCTATGTCTGAAGGGAGTCACTCATGACATTCGATGATCGATCGGCGTGTCATATGAGAACGTCTCCGTCGATTCCGACGGTGTTTACACTTTTACATTTTCCTACACATCCTTACACTTTTCCTTCAGGTCGAAAAGTGTTGGAAGTATTGGAATCATTGGGATTGAAGACCATTTTCCTTTACACTTTTGCTCTTTTCGCGGGTCTATTGCACAAGGGATCCTCAGAATGCGTTGGAATCCTTGGAATCTTTGGGATTCAGGGATCCGGAGGAATGCGATGAGCGGGCGCCGTAGATTCGGTTCGGTCGTGTCCAGAACCTCTAGGGACGGAAAACGCAGGTATGTGGAGGCACGCTACCAGCCGCCGGTATGGGCCTATGCCAAATGGCCCGATTTGCCGAAGCATTATTCGAGACGATTCGACGCCGACTACACCGCAATGGCGGCGGCCTGGCTCGCTGACGTTGAACGGCATATAAGACTCGGCGACTGGGAACCGCCCAGAATCGTGGTGAGCAAGACGAGGGCGACGGCGGGAACATCATCGGGGCCATCCTCGCCGGCCATGACGGCAGACGGTCACGCATCTATCACACTGCGGTCCATCCTGAAGCGCGCGGCATGGGTGTTGGCTCACTTTTGGCCGGGCATGCGGTCGAGGCGCTTCGCGCACTCGGGTTGCCGAAGGTTGCCGTCGGCGTATATGCGGACAACAAGGCCGGCAACGACTTCTGGGAGCAGCAGGGCTTTGCAATCCGAGACGACCTGGTCTATCGCGAGCTTTCCTTGTAAGGTGTCCACCCGCAATCCGGCTTTTGCGGTCGGTCATTCACTCGTTTCGTTGCCGCACGCACATTTCATGTCGACGATCTGTTGACTCTGAATCGTGATTCAAATGATCCGGGCCGTATGGCCTATGGATTCGATGTCGGTTTGCTTCAATCGCACAGACGTCTGATGCACACAAGTCCGCACCGGATATTGAAACACTCAGTCTTCGATGACGCTGGGAATCGGCGCCACTTTTTTGCGCGGCGGCCGCTTATGAAGGTGCATATGCTGTCGGAGACGGTAGCCTTCCGGCCGTATGACTTCCTCATAGATGTAAGCAGCGGACCATGGGACTACGGTCTCCCCGGTTCTGCTAGATGTATAGATTGTTTTTAAGAAAACATAGAAAGTATGGGAGATATAGGTAATCGTGACACCTCTTGTCGGCGTGAAGGTATGGGAAAGCGCAAATTTCCTTCTGGCGGGCTTTGAGCGGCGAACAGAGTGGTACACTCATTCTGGGAATTGGTAGAAAGCCTTGCTGTTGCTGGGTTTGTGGGTTTCGGTAGATAGAGTCTCCATGATGTGCGCAGACCTCATGATGCGACGGGCTCGCCTGTTCGGGCCGCTGCTCGCCTCCGGCTGCGAGGTGCTGATCTCGGGGGAGGGGACGCGCCGCGTGCGATTGTTCGACGGTGAGCGGGCCTTGGTCGGGAACGCCAAGGCCAAACGAAGAAGGGAATTCACGGAGACGCGTCTTTTGGCCCACGAGGCCTTACGACGTATCGGCCATGACGGGCCCATACTCAAAGGTTCGGATGGTGAACCGCTCTGGCCATCCGGCATCGTGGGATCGCTGTCGCATTGTCCGTCGCTGTGCGTCGCCGCCGTGGCGTCGGCGGAAAGAATCCGTGCCGTGGGAGTGGACGTGGACGATTCGGACGGATTGTCCGACGGGATCATGCGGTTCGTGTTCTCTTCCGAAGAGCTCGCATCATTGCGTATGGCCTCCTCGGTGGAACGTAGGGCGGCCTTCTGCGCGAAGGAGGCCGCCTCGAAGGCGTTGTCCGCATTGGACGGGACGGGGGACTTCCGTAAGGTATCCGTGAGCCTGAAGACGGATGGAACGTTCGCCGCTGTGAGACGGGATGTGGCGTTGCGCAGCCAATGGCGATTCTACGATCGGCTGGTATCCGCGATGGTCGCCGTTCCCTCGGAGACCGTCTGAGAGGCGCGGACCCCTCGAATGAGCAGCCGGAGCAGAAAGGAATAGGCCGCATCGTCATCGTCGACGGGCGTATCATGTTCGGGTCGTGTCTCGAATTGGACGAATCCGTGCACGGCGGACCATATGGACCATGCGATGAGGTGCGGGTCATCCCTCCGGATCTTTCCCGCGGCCTGCCCGTAGCGCACCAGCTCGGTCATGGCGGCGAGGCATGCCTCCGAAGCCTCGCCCGCATGCCATCGCCACAACAGGGCGTAGATGCCGGGCGACGCCTTGGCGTGCCCGCGGTATACGACTCCCGCATCGTAGAGTCTTTGCAGGGGATCCTCGGTGGTGACGCGCAGGAGCTTCTCCCGTAACGTCTGGAAACTGTCGTCGATGAGAGCGTTGATGACGGCCTGCTTGTCGCCGATATGCCGGTAGATGCTCGCGGGGGACACATCCGCCTTTTCTGAGAGAAGCCGGATGGTGAAGGCGTCATAGCCGTCCTCTTCGATGATTCGTTTCGAGGCGTCGAGTATGAGGCCCCTGATCTCGGTGGTGGGCGTCCGCTGGCTTTTTGTCGTTTTCCGAATAGTCCTCATATGCTTCTCCGCATCATCCCGCCGTTACGGATGAAAAACGCCATCCGGCCCGTAGGTCCCTGCACCATCCCATGATGGGTGGGGTCGAAGGTCCAGCCACGCTCTTGGACCGCGCCTCGATGGGTGTGATGGCTGGTCCCACCGCATTGAGATTGCCACCGAGCCAAGACATGTCGGGGAACGCTGGCCGGCGCGGGCGTGCCGTCCTCCCGCCGCGTGCCATGCCGGGGCATCGCGCATATGATGCCGTCGGCGTGTGGGACGGCGGCACCGTGGCATCGTCCCGCACGCACGTCAGGCATGCCCGTCGGCTACCGGTGGTGCCGCAGGGCGTCCTTCAGAATGCGGAGCTCCCGCATCGTATTCTCCTTCTCCGCAGGGGAGTCGAAGGTGATGATGATGCGGATGGGCGTGGCCTGCCCGTCCGGTTGGACGGGCTCCGTCCCGTCGAGCAGCGTGTCCAAGCAGTCGGGAATGGTGGCGCCCCGTACGCCGATCCAAGTGTCATGTACCGTGACGCCATCGGACGGCCCGTGGCCCGCATCCGTTCCGGGATCCGCCCGAAGCCCATCCGGTCGGTGTCCGATGCGTTCGGATGGCATGGCGTCAGGGTCCATCACCTCGACCAGCATGCCTCCCGCCTGCAGTCGGGGCATGCGGGAAGCGTGCCCGGTCACGGCCTGGGCCAGTCGGGCCGCATCCAGAAGAGTCTGGGGCTCCGTTCCCGGCCGGTCGGCGTGGCTGATTCTGATGACGGCCCGGACCTGTTCCCGATGGGCTTCCGCCCAATCCAATGGACGCAGCATGATCAGGGTCGCGGTCGCCAGCCTGGCCGCCTCCTGGTCCACGAGATGACTCGGATTGGCGAACGATGATCCGACGATCATGCCATCCGCTTCGTGCTCGGCCAGTACGAGGGAGGCCATCTCAATGGACCGGGCGAAGGAGAAGCGGCCGCCGTCGATGACGCAGTTGGGCCCCCGGTAGTCGAACATGTTGGCTATCCTCCCCGAGACTATGTTGTCCATATAGCCGGGCAGTGCGGCTTCGACGGTCGCACCTATCGACGTCGTGACACGGTCGGCGAACCAGCGTCGCAGCTCACGGCGCCGTTCATCCGGAATCTCGGCGTGCGTGATGGCGTCGAGGATCTCGGGAAGCCGTATGCGCAGTTCCCTACGGGCTCCCACCGCCAATCCCGATGGCTGTCCGAGGAAGGCGCCGATGGTTTCCTTCCGGTCGGGTTCCGCCATCATGGGTTGCAGATTCCCCGCCGCCAGGACCGCCAGACGTTGGGCGATGTCCATGTGCGGCAGCAGCACCGGGGGAGTATGGAAGACCCGCCAGTCGGCCGTCATCGGATCCTCGAGCAGCGTACGCGGGACCTCGCAGTTCGCCTGGGCGACGCATTGCACCGCCAGGTACGTGGCGTCCCGGGGTTCGGCGTCCGCATGCGCCGGCCCGTCCGGCCGGCCGTCATCATACTGTTCGACGATGACCGACGAGTTGATGCCTCCGAACCCGAAGGCGTTAATCAGCGCCCTGCGCGGACGGTTCCCGGGTTCGGGCCATGGGTCGGGGGCATCGTGCAGTTGCAGGAGCTCCGGATGCTTCGCGATCAGCGGGTGGGGCGTCGTCACGCCGTGGGTCGGCAGGTATCGTTCATGCCTGAATGATTCCAATACGGACAGCAGGTTCGACGTGCCGGCCGTCGGGAAGCCATGGCCGATGAGGTTCTTGATAGATCCGATGGATACGGGCCCGTTGCGGCGTTCGGACAGCATGCCGATGATCGCCGTCAACTCGGAATTGTCTCCGGCCGGCGTTCCCGTCGCATGGGTCTCGATGTAGTCGATGCCGTCCGGATCGATTCCCGCCTGTGCCAGGGCGCCGCGCATCGCACACCGCTGGCCTTCGGGATTTGGGGCGTAGATCGCCTTGCCATGCCCGTCGCTCGTCGTATACGAGCCTATGATGACCCCGCTGATGGGGTAGCCGTGCAGCCTCGCATATGAAAGCGTGCACAGCAGGACCGCCGCCGCGCCTTCCGCGGGCACCAGACCGTTCGCGTTCGCGTCGAGGGGCCTGGCGGGCTTGTCGCTCAGGCCGCCGATCTTGGCGAAGCTCACGTTTCCCGTGATGGACATGTTCGCCATCGCCCCGACGGCCATGGCCAACGGTTTCGCACGGGTGTGCAGGTATCGGGCCGCGAGGTCCACGATGAGCAATCCCGAGGCGCACGCCCCGTCGATGACGATGGGATCGTCGGGCATGCCCAACACCTCCGCGGGGATTCGCGCCAGGTCGGACGGCGCGTTCGCCGTTTCCGACGCGTCGTTGCGTGACAGGATGACGTCATCGATGGCTCGACGTGCGGCATCCCGCGCATCCGCGCCGAACTCGTTCACGCACTCGTCGAGAACATCACCGCTGATTTCTGACAATGATTGGTCTCCGAAGGCCTCGTCCGCCAGCATATTGCCCACGAACAGCCGGCACCGTGCCCGCTCGGACCGGTCGATGCCGGCTTCTCCGATCGCCTGGGATGCGCTGTCGACGATCATCCGCTGCGTACGGTTCAACCGCATCCGTTCCGAGGAGGCCGCCCGCTCGTCCTGATCGTAATCGGTGACGAATCCTCCGATGCCGCAATAGGTCCTGTCGACGGCGTTGCGGTCGGGGTCGACATAGTCGACGCGTGTGCCCCAACGCTCGGGCATCGGGGGATGGATGCCGCTTCGGCCCTCGACTATGGCGTCCCAGAGTTCTTCGGGAGAGCACGAATGCGGGGGAAGGATGCAGCCGCGTCCGATGATAGCGATTGGTTCGAAATCCATCATCCTCATTGCTCCTTTGCGGGTTCGACGGCGTCGGGGGATGCCATGATGTCGTGTTCCTGTTCCGCCGGACCCAGGATGGTGAGCCGCACGTCATCCGCCTGGCAGAGCAGGTATCCGTTGGCGTCGATGATCTCGATATGAACGTCGACGCCCTGCTCGTCCTCGGTGAGGAAATCCATCTTCCCGTAACACAGTTCCCCCGCCGCGGGGCAGCGGAACTGGCGGGCCCCGTGGATCCGGATCGGCACCACATGCCGTCCCCTGAGCTGGAATTCACGCATCAGCGCCATCCTGCCGACGTTATCGATCAGCAGCGGACAGCAGAGGAACTGCGGGTTGCGTACGTCGCTGAAAAGCCCCGGCACGGATGGCACCATGAATTCGCCCGCCGCGCAGTCATCGCCGATCAGCCGTGCCCTGCGCATGTACCGGAAGGTCGGTCCGAAACTGATGAAATGTTCGGTTTCGGCATGATATCGGCCGATGTCGACGGGCGTTCCCTGTTCGAGCAGGCGTTCCGGCCGCCAATCCGCCCGACATGGTTCGGGGGCTTTGTCCAGCAGTCTGATGACGGCCGTCGAATGGGTGCGGTGGGGGATGAGGGTCCTGCCGTCAGGCGTTTTGAATGTCGAGTACAGTTCCGTCGCGATGACCTGGCCGTCCGTACGGTCCGTGCGATGGGCGTTGACCGTGATCGGGACCTCGTCGTTGTCGCGGCATTTGAGGAACGTGTTCAGTTCGAGTTCCTCGAGTTCGACGCCGAACCGTTTCACGTTGGACAGGCATGAGGCGGCTTCGATCTGCGTTTCCAGGTGAAGCACCCCGGGGAAGGTCGTGACGCCCTTCACCCGGTGGTCGGGCAGGTACAGGTCACGGTCGTATCGGAGCATCCGATGGGCGAGGATGGTGTCCGCATCCTGCCTGTCGACGCTGTCGAGCATCGGATAGTGGGGCTTGTCCACGACGGTGCCCGTGGTTTCCTCGATGGGTGAGATCAGTTCCAGCCCGTCGTCCAGGGAATCCAATTGTCCCTGCGGCCTGTTGGAACCCAATGAGCCCATGATCAGCACCTCGGGGTCCGCCGTGCCGAGCGCGAGCTCGTCGAGGAAGAATTCCGTGCCGGTCCTGACGGGAATGTATTCCATTCCGCGGTCCTGCTCCTGCACGGCGATCACCTGCGGATGGACGGCCATGCCGACCTGCCCCCATGCCGACCATTCCATCGTCACGAACGGGATCCTCCGGTCGGCGGGCATGTTCATCGGGATCGTGTGGGAGAGTGCGGAAAGCGCGGCGGCGGCGGCAGTGTAGTCGACCTGCCCGTCCATGCCGAAACGTCCGGAGACCGATCCGAAGGAGACGAAGGCGGTCAGTGACGGTTCGTCCTTGGTGGCGTGATACAGGTTGATGAACCCGCCGAGTTTGACCGCGATGCTTCTCATGGTACGGTCCAGGGTCTTGCCGGGCAGTCTGCCGAATGATTCCAGTCCGGCGGCGTGGACCACGAGCGAAAGGTCCCCCCATTGCCTGCGGGCCTTATGGACCGCGTCCTCCGTGGATTGCGCGTCCGCTATGTCGCAGGGAATGTAGTGCAGGTTGCGTCGTGCGGATACGGCGGTCCTGAGGTTCCGTGCGAGGATGCGGATATGGCCGATCCGATCGTATTCCTCCGACAGCGCAATCGCCCCGAGCGAGGGATCCTTCCGCTTGACTTCGCGGATGAAGTCGGGCTTCGCCTGCGCCCATTCCTCGTCGCTCAGGCGAAGCCAGCGTTGCGCCCGGGGGTCGTCGACATCGGATCGTCCCGTGACCACGACGTTGATCCGCGGCTGGTCGTCGGCAAGGGCTTTGGCGCATTCCAACGCGATGCCGCGCGATCCTCCGGAGAAGAAGGCCACGGTTCCTTCCGGCAGCTGCCTGCGGATCGCGTGCTCCTGTCTCATCTGCATGGGAATCACGCGAACCACGTGACGTCGCCCATGCAGGTATCCCATCTCGCAGTCCTGGTCCTGCCGGTAGTGGCGCACTTCGTCCAGGATGGCGCCGGGCACGTCGTCGGGGGAATCCACGTCCATGGTCTTGACCTGCAGGTTGCGCAGTTCCTTGCCGAGGCTCTTGTAGAATCCCGTGTCCAACGCGTCCAGCGGATCGCCCTTCCCTTTGCTTCCCGCTCCCGAGACGCCTCCCGTCCCGGTGACCGACAGCCATGCCATGCCGTCCTCCGCGTGTTCGATCAGCGGATACAGGATTTGGGACAATCGGAATGTTCGCGCGTATCGTTCGCGGACGATGCGCATCCACGCTTCGCTCCGCTGTCCGAACGACGGGATGCCGTCATGGAATGAGTGGCAGTCCAGGATCATCCTGACGGGCGTTCCGGACTCCACGGTGGGATGGGTTCCCGAGTCGATGATCTCGTCCGCGGTGGTGGCATGCACCTCGCGGAAAAGCGGTTGGAGCGTCTGCCGGATGGACTCGTCCAGCTCGTGGTCGCTGGATCGGATGAACAGGCAGGCGGCATCGGACCAGTCGGTCAGGCCGGGATCGTCGGCAAGCGGTTTGTAGATGATCTGCGGGACGAATCGTTTCACGCCGGAGGCGTCTTCGGCGGCATGGGGACCTTCGTCGGCCGGCCGGCCGTCCTGCCGTCGTGGGGCGGTCGGCTCGGCGTGTTCGAGGCATTCGACGATCTGGCGTAGGGTCCGGGCCTGGGACAGGTCGAGGGATTCGGGCTGTATGCCGACCCGTTCGGCCACCGTTCCCAGGGCCTGCATCTGCTTGACCGAATCGATGCCGAGATCGGCCTCGAGGTCCATGTCCGGGTCGATGACCTCCGCGGGATAGCCGGTGGCCTCGCACAGGCTCCGCAGCAGAAGATCGTCGAGGCCTGTGCCGTCCTCGCCTGTGCCGGTTTCGTTTTCCGGGGTGGCATGGCCGATGGTCCCGGTCCGCGCAGCCCGTTCGTCATGGCGGAATCCCTCATCCGACTGCAGGAGCGAGAGTGCCCGGGACAGGTCGTTCAACGTGCGGGCCTGGGACAGGTCGACCCGCCGGCCGTCGATATGCCTGGTTTCGGCCACCGTTCCCAGGGCCTGCATCTGCTTGACCGAATCGATGCCGAGATCGGCCTCGAGGTCCATGTCCGGGTCGATGACCTCCGCGGGATAGCCGGTAGCCTCGCACAATGCGTCCAGAAGCGCCGTGCGTACGTCATCCGCCGTTGGCCGCGGTGCCGTGGCGGCGGGCTTCGTTGGTTCGGACTCGGCCTTCCGTCCGTTCCCCTGCGTGCCGCAGAGCCATTGCAGGGACTGGATCCGTTCGGCGGTCCTGGCTCCGCCGTCCGGCCCGCAGTCGAGCTTGAGCACCGTCGCCCCGCCGTCGTGCAGCTGATGCTCGATTAGGGTGCCGATGATGTGTTTGGGTCCCATGTCGACGAACACCCTCGCGCCGGCGGACCGGCAGGACGCGATGCAGTCGCGGAAATCGAAAGGCGTGACCAGCTGTCCGGCGAGCAGTTGCGGCAGATGCTCCACGTCACCGGGTTGCAGGGTTCCCTGGGTGATCGTCGAGATGACGGGGATGTCGGGCCTGTTCCAATGGCACCGTTCCAGCCTATGCTCGAATTCCGTCACGACGGGTGAGAGCACCGGACTGTGGAAGCCCACGGGGATGGGAAGCGCGAAGCTTTCGATCGACTCTGCCGCCAAACGTTCCGTCACGTCCGCGACCAAGGCCCTGGAGCCAGAAACGACGAGCTGCTCGTCGGAGTTGACGATTGCGATGGATAACGGTCCCCGGCAGGACAGTTCGGCCACGACGGCCCTGACCCTATGCATGTCATGGAGGCTGCGCGGCAATGCGACCGCCATCGCGCCACGCATGGCGTAGGGGATGGATTCGATGGTCTCCGCACGGTCCATGACCGCCGCGAACCCGTCCTCGAACGATACCGCCCGCGAGGCGATCAGCGCGCTGTATTCGCCCAGACTGTGCCCCATGAGCATCGAGACGGGTATTCCTGCGGCTTCGAGAACGGCGAACATCGCCAGAGAGGCCGTTACGATGGCGGGCTGCATGACCGTCGGCATGGTCAGACGGTCGCCCCTGCCGGAACCAACCGTCGTGGAAAGGCGTTCGCCGTACCGTTCCTTGTACAGGTCGTCGGCCCGGGCGATGACCTGCCGGGCTTCGGGGAAGCCGGACAGGCAGCCGTGGAACATGCCGACGCTCTGGCTGCCGTGACCGGGGAAGCATGCCGCGATGTCACCGATGGGGTTGCGTGTGTCCTCCGCTATCGCGCCGGCCGTCAGGAGACGGTCCGTCATATCCGTGTCCTTGATCCGTGGGATCCGTCCGTCGTCTTTCATGATGGATGTTCCTTTCTATTGGGGGAGATTGCCTGAATCGTGTTTGGGAAGTGTGATCCAGCAGAGCAGCGCGAACGCCAATGCGAGGGCGCAGGCGATCCAGCATGCCGCATGCGTGGCGCTCATGAAACTGGTCGAGACGGACTGCTCCACGGTCTGTCGGATGCCTGCCGGCAGGTGCGGAAGGATCGATTTCGCGGCCATCACCGAATCCTCCGCGGCTTTCGCGATGGAAGACGGGATCTGCAGTCCGGACAACGAGTCCGAGAGCTCGTCGGGGTAGACGGAGGAGATCGCGGACCCCATGACGGCGACACCCAGCGTGCCGCCGATCTCACGGATCGTGTCGTTGACAGCCGATGCGGCGCCGGTCGAGCTTTCCGGAACGGTGCTCATCAGGGCGTCCGTGGCGGGCCCCTGGATCAGGGCGATGCCGGCCGCCATCAGGGCCATGGTGGGTACGACCACGAACCAGTAGCTGCAATGGGCGTCGACACGCGTGACCACGAACATGCTCGCCGACAGGAACAGCAGTCCCGTCGAGACGACCGACCGGTATCCGAAACGTTTCGCCAATTGCGTGGCGAACGGGGCGACCGCCGCCATGACCACCGCGAAGGGCAGCGTCGCGACCGCCGTCTGCAATGCGGTGTATCCACGCAATGCCTGGAACCATTGGGTGGTGATGAAGATGAAGCCGAACAGGCAGAAGAACGCGACGCAGATCGCGCAGGTGCTGCTCGTGAACGTGGCCCTTCGGAACAGGCCGACATCGATGAGCGGGGCGTGCGTATGCCCCTCGACCGCCGCGAACACCGCAAGTATGATCAGGGCCGCGCAGATGCCGCCTATGACCTGCCAGGAGAGCCAGCCGTAAGTCGGGCGTTCGATGATCCCCCACACCAGCAGGCCCACGCCGGCCACCGATAACACGGTGCCGGGGAAATCGAACCTCTCGGAACGGTACGCCCGTACCTCGGGCACCGCCACCGCGATGCAGGCCAGCGCCACCACGCCGATGACGGAGCACACCCAGAAAATGGAATTCCACGCATAGTGCTCCAGCAGGACGCCGCCGATGATAGGGCCCAGGGCGATGCCGACCCCTGATGTCGCCGCCCACAGGCCAACGGCCAGGCTACGGTACCTGGAGCCTTCGAAGATGACGATGATTGACGACAGCGTCGCCGGATAGATCAGCGCGGCGCAGACCCCCAACACCACGCGCAGCGTCACCAGCTGCCACAGGGCCCAAGAGAAGGCCGTGGCTGCGGAGACCACGGCGAATCCCGCCAATCCGACGAGCAGCATCCGTCTTCTTCCCCATCGGTCGCTGAGTTTGCCGGCGGGCAGGAGCAGCGCCGCAAAGGACAGCGTGTAGGCGTCCACCACCCATTGCAGGTCCGTGGACGAGGCGTTCAACGCATCGCTCATCGTGGGAATCGCGACGTTGACGATGGTGTTGTCCATCACGACCAGCAGTACCGCCAGACACAGGGCGGTGAGGACCAGCCCCCTGTTCCCGGACCGTGCGTGTCTCCGGACCGGCATGGGGGTGGGAATCAACGAACGTTCAGATTGCATATCAATGTTCTCCTACCGTGTAACAATGTTATCTACAAATGAAACAATACTCCTCTCCGTGGGGGGGGGGATCGCCACCATCCGTCAGCGAGGCATGGAAGCGCTCCGCGTGCGGACGGACCCACCGTCGACGCCATGAACCATGCCGCCGCCCGTGGCGCGGGAACGGGAAGGCCATGCGGCGTCGCCCGGGGTCCGCAAACCCCATGGCATGTTCCGGGCCCGGGAATGCTACGGCCGATGGGTCCTCCAAAATCAGCGCCGTCCGCTTCCGGACGGAGAGTTCGTGCGGTCGCTTTGATGACACGGCCGCCGTCCCGTCGGGACGTTCGGCATCACTCGATTACCGGCCCAACCCTCACGGCGGGACCATGACCCGTCGAACTTCAATGAGGAAAGCGCCGGCCGACCCTTTGCCGGAAAACGCGAACCGTCGGCATGCCCCGCTGAAGCGACGCCGACGATGGTTTCGGATGGTGGGCGGTCCCGATCGCCCGATCCTTCTCGATCCACCGCCCGGCGATCGCCGAACGCCCGTGGCAGCTCACGATGGTTGCAGGCCCATGCCCATCCAAGGCGTTGGCCGCATCCTGCAAAAAACCGGGTCCATCGTACGCCCGAACATGCGAATCTCCGTACGCCGGCGTGGATATCCCGCATAGGCGGGATATCCGTCGGGGAGATTCCACTGACAGCGTGACCAGTCACTCATGCGCCGGCGGGAGACGCTACCATGAAGACGCGAATCATGTGAATCATCACGCAAAGGAGCATGACGTGAACTATCTGGAACATCGCCGACAGCACAAGGACGCGCTATGGGAACAGCTACGGGAACCACATCAAGCCCCACATAGGAAGCGTACCGATAAAGCGGCTGACGGCATCGCAGGTGCAGGCCGCGTTCAAGTCGTACATAATTCCTGAAGCGGAATAGCCACATCGCACACTGGTTTTCTCTGAATTCCGAGATTCTTTCTCTGAATTCAGAGATAAATCTCGGGATTCAGAGAAAACCGTTCAAGAATGATCTGCGTATCTCATTCAACGTACTGCCGCATACCGCACGTTGCGTCCACTGCCGACCTTCTTAGCGCGTCCTTCAAGGACTAGTTTTCGCAACTGGTAGTACGCCTGATTCCCCTCAAGATGCAGCAATTCCATCACATCGTTTTTGCTCACTGATTTCTGTTCATGCATTAACTTGATGATCAGTTCGGGATACCGTACCCTATCGATGTCTGATTGGCGAACGTAATCCATCGCCCTACCGCTGCGCCGATACACTTTCGCACCCAACATATACGTGCGGCGAGCTCCAACGCCAGCGCTTTCAACAAGCCCCGCCTCCGTCAGCTGCCCCAATACGGTGCGCAGACGCTGGTCACTCATGTCCAGGGAGCCCGACAACACATCAAAGCCACAACGACGTTCACTCTTGAGCTTGTCCAAAATAAGCAGACCATCGAGAGACATGGACTTGCCGCTGCGTTCACGTTCCTCGGCCAGCAGTTCCACAAACGCCTTGTCGGGCACACTACGAGGCAACAGCACCGACACTCCACGCCTGTTGGACCTCGAATAATCAGGCAGAGGACGACCATAGTTCAAAGCACCCTCGAATATACGGTCGATGCCGCGTCCCGTACGCTCGGCCAATCCGGTTCGTTTCAGAGCATCCATCAGGCAGGGATTGCGACCATACGGTTCGGCGGTAAGCAGATTATGGATGTTGATGCCCTCCACGAACCCGCCGGGATTGGCGATGGTAAGCCCCGCATCATCCAACTGCACGCGCACACGTCCCAGCAGGGTGTAGTCACGATGGCCGAAGGCGTTCACCAGCGCCTCTCGGAACGCCCGATGGTCGAATTCCGGCACCATCATTGAGAACAGACCGACGGATAGCTCGGCGCTTGGATTCCAAGGAGAGAACATGTCGTTGATTTGCTCGATGGTCTTCAGCAACGGTCCGGCATAGTCTTGGTTGACTTTGATATCCGTACCAGACATGACTTGGAAAGACGCCCGATGAGTCGGAACGAAGCGTTTCAGAGACTCCCCCTTGCCCAGCAGCAGCAAACCGGTCAGCGTCGGCATGGTCTTGCCATCGACGGTCACCGTCAATTGCAGGGATTTCTCCAGCTCCTCATCGGTCAGTTCCAACAAATTACGGTCACTGGATTGGTAGGTGCCGATAATCCGGCGCAGACGGTCGCGTTCAAGGGGATCGAAATCATCACGGGTCGCATCCGGCACCGGCTGCGCGGAAAAGTCCAAACGTCCCAAATCGGACAGGCGCGTGGCGATCTCGTACGGGTACATCGGCACGCCCTCCGGCGTACCATCCACCTTCATACGGCGTCGCAACACCTTGCCCGACTTGGTCGAGACCACGCTGCGGGATTTCGGCACATCGATCTGCATCACCGGCGTCTTCTCCGTCCCGACGATCTGCGCACGAGCGGAAACCGGAGGAACCGTACGGTTGGCAATCATCGCCGACAAACCGACCGCATCCTGATGCACTTTGTCGATGCCGGTCGGCGTGCCGTCATCCTCGACGCCCAGATACACCGTACCGCCATCCGAGTTCGCCAACGCCACGACGGCATCAAGTAGATCGTCATCTGGCAGACGCTTCAAATCGCTTTTGAACTCGAGCGACAACGTTTCCTTGCCATATTCATGTGCCATAAAGGGATACAACCCAACGCATTCTTCTTGATACACTGAATTCAATGTTTAATAACTGAATTCAGTGTATTCAGTGAAACATTCAGCGAAAGCCGCACTACGACGACAGCGTCGAAGCAAACGGCTTGAGCGCAGCCCCGCCCCAGGCAATGATGCGAAGCCCCATCGCGGTGGCGAGCGGGAGGAACGTCTCCGGGAAGCCATCGGTTTGGCTCAGCTGCACGGTATGCTCCGGGTTGACGTACAGGCTACCGGCACCTCCAACCACGATCAGTCGCGCGTCAGCACCGGAGAGGACGTCCGCGAGATGCTTCAACGACGTGGAGTGCTGGGGGAAGGTTTCCGGCGTCCATGCGCCGAACGCGTCGACGACCACATCGAATCCGGCGAGATCTGCTGCGGTCAGGTCGAACAGATCCTTGATGATGGCGTGCTGGGTGACGGTTTTGTTCTCCCCGCGCACAACAGCAGTCACGTCAAGTCCGCGATCAACGGCCTCCCTGACAATGAGCTGGCCGGACTTGCCGTTGGCTGCGATAACTGCGATGTTCTGGGTCATGATGGGCTCCTATGTGGTAATCCATTGCGCTTGTTACACGCTGTGCCTAATTGATTTCAACGGCGGAGCCTGGTGCTTCCGCCGTTGAAACAGTACGTTATTGGAGTACTTACTTCTTAGGAAGAAGGCACTTTAAAGTGCTATAGTCACCTAAAAGGAACTATTGCATGATTCCAACGATTACACGAGGTGATGCTATGATCGATGTCGACACGCTCCCGGCGTGTCCCGTGGAGATGACGCTCACACTGATTTCCGACAAATGGAAAATTCTCATCGTGCGCGACCTGCTGACCGGCACCAAGCGCTTCAGCGAACTACGTCGCTCAATCGGGCACATCTCACAGAAGGTGCTCACCTCGAACCTGCGACAGATGGAAGCCGACGGACTTGTGCATCGCGAGGTTTACCCCGAAGTGCCGCCGCGCGTCGAATACTCTCTGACCGACACTGGCCATAGCCTCAAAACCGTCATCGACGCTCTATGGAATTGGGGAGAAGACTACAAGGCCAAGCTCGCCGCCTGATACGCCGCCTGATACGCCGCTCAATGCGGTTAAGTGCAATCGAGAACCCCGCATAAGAGTGGGACGCAGATACAAATCATGCCATATCGCAGTTGCGTCCCACTACTGAGACCGCAATGACGCTTGAATGCATCACCGGATTGAGTGACCATTCAGTTAGTGAAGTTCAAAAATGCGTAATCACCAGTGCACCACTGGTATGCCGATGCATCTGATTGGCCAAAGCGTCGATAGTTCACCGTCACCGTACGGGAGTAGGGAGTAGAGTGGCGGCGTCGACCGACGCATGTTCTCGCCATAATTTCAATCCCGAAAAGGAGCCTCGTCGCAACCATGACATCACATCTTGCCGAAGCAGGACGCACGTTGGTTCCCCGCAAGGAAGACAGATACGGTCTGCTCTCCCCCGCCTTGGTGGTGCTGACGTTCGTCGCCGGGCTGGTGGACGCGCTGAGCTACCTGTCGCTGGGGCATGTGTTCGTGGCCAACGTGACCGGCAACATCGTGTTTCTTGGGTTTTCGATCGCCCATGCCCAAGGCTTCGTCTGGTGGACGTCGGCGCTGACGCTCGTCTCCTTCATGGTCGGCGCGCTTATCGGCGGGCGCATCATCCGGCGATTCGAGGAGAACCGGGCCAAGCATCTGTTGGTTTCTACCTGCGTGCAGGCGTCGTTCGTACTCGCCGCGCTAATCGGCGTCTATCTTTTGAACCAGCTCATCACCGGCCCCGCAGACGATGCGTCCGGCGTCTCCTCGATTGCACGGCTTGCACAGACCACCCAGGCCTCACAGGCCTCACAGCCGAGCCTGAACTTCCCCACCGCACGGCACATCGACCTGCACATCATCCTGCTGATCGTCCTGCTCGCCCCGGCAATGGGCATCCAGAACTCCACCGCCCGCAAGCTGTCGGTGCCGGACCTGCCCACCACCGTGCTCACGATGACGCTGACCGGCGTCGTCGCAGACGCTTCGGCACACGGCCACCAGCAGTCGAAGCTCGGGCGGCGTGCGGTCGTAATGCTGGCGCTGGCGTCTGGCGCGCTGACCGGCGCGCTTCTGCAGGCGCACGGACACGAGAACATCATCTTGATGGTGATGCTCGGGTGTCTGCTGGCGGTCATCGCGATGATGATTCCGCACGTCCATTCGGATGCGCCGTGGGTCACCGGCCGGCAATAGCCTCTGGCGCATACTTTCGCCATATGAGACAAAAACGGCCACGCCACAGCGCAACCAGTAGGAAACGCCCGGCAATCTCGGCTCTCCTCGATATGTTGGATACCCGTTGTTTGAAACAGGCCCTCCGCAAGATACAAACAGGGGCAGTGAGAAGGAGAGGTAAATATGACTGACGCACAGCAGGCGAACGGCAACCAGTCCGAATCCCAGAACCAAGCAGAAGCGACGGCACAGCCGCACAACAAGCGAGTGACGAAGTGGGTCGCTATAGTGATTGCCATCGTGGCGGTGGCGATTATCGCTGCGGTCGCGGTGTTCGGCACCCGCGCATACAGCGCGTCTCAGTACGATAGCGCAGTGGCCGCCTGCGCCGCCGCCTCGGAAGACGTACGTAACGCCACCAACGACTACAACAACTTGGTCAATGGCGATGCTGCAGAAGCCGCCGCTCTGACCAAGGCAGACGTCTCGGACGCCTCCGCTCTCGACGCGCTGTCCAAGGAACTGACCGTGGAACTGCCGACGTACGAAGGCTGCGTGGCCGACGACACCAAGGGCTACCAGGCCGCGACCAAGAAACTCGAACAGCAGGTCACGTGGTACCACGAGCACACCACGTCGCTGCAGAAGGCTGTTGACGCCGTCAACGCGGTCAAGAAGTAAGACGAGGGCGGTCTCCCTCACGTTTTCAGGATCGGACAGCGCTCAAGTCGCGGCAACGCGCGATGTCGGCCGGTCCTGCACGGCCCGAAACGGCAGAAATCCCGCGCCCCTTACGTTCGGACGCGGGATTTCTGCCGTTTTTGAGTCACGGATTGGGACTATAGCCCAGTCTTTGCCCCAGAGTTGTCTATTCAGGATTACCCTCTCGCCGTATCTCATGAGCAGGACGTGTAAAAACAAAAAAACCCTCGCTAATCCGCGAGGGTTATTGGCTGGGGTGCCTGGACTCGAACCAAGAATGGCTGAACCAGAATCAGCTGTGTTGCCAATTACACCACACCCCAATTTGGCTTGGCGTAGCAACTCCGAAGAGTTGTTCGTCGTACCCCCAACCGGATTTGAACCGGTGTTGGCGCCGTGAGAGGGCGTAGTCCTAGACCGCTAGACGATGGGGGCATATTCAGTTTTCACTGGTTGCGAAGCGAACCGCGCAACAGATGAATACTGTACGCGAGGATACAGATCACCGCAACTCCCGGCGTGTCGCACTATGCATTAGCCGAACCCACCCGCATCTAGTTACATCATCATCGGCCAAAATGCACAGCAGAGGTCTCTCAGCTCATTCTTAGGTAGATTGGCCATTCATTTGGTAGGTGGCGCTCAAGCCGCATCCACAGAAACCCGCCATTCCAATGACCGGCGTGACGGAGCACCTACCAAGTGAATGGCCAATCTACCTAATGAATGCATGCGCTCGGCATTTCGAGTCACAACGGCAGCACAGGCATTGCTTGGAGTATGCGAAGGCGGGCATCTGCGTGAACAGATGCCCGCCTTTAGCTTCCCTCGGGAAGAGAAATCACAGATGCGCGCGCAGGCCCTTCAGGCGGGCGACGGTCAGCGGCTTGCCGACGATCTCCATGGACTCGAAAAGCGGCGGGGAGACGCGGCGGCCGGACATGGCCACACGGACCGGGCCGAAGGCCAGGCGCGGCTTGTATCCGCCGTCCTCAACCAGCGTCTTGTTGAGCAGCTCGTGCAGGGAATCGGTCTTCCAATCGGCCTCATCCACACCTTCCAGCGCGGCGATGGCGGCGTCCAGCACTTCTCCGGCGGAATCCTTGAGCTGCTTCTTGGCGTCATCCGCAGGCTCCAGATATTCCTCGGTGGATAGCAGGGAGCCGACCATACCAGCGACCTCGCCCAGCAGACGCACGCGCGGCTGAACCAGCGGAGCAGCGGCGGTCAGAATCTCCTGCTCGCGGGCAGTCAGCGCGTCCCAGTTATCCGCGGAAACCACACCATCACGGTGCAGGTACGGCACAGAGCGGCGCAGGAAGTCCTCGGGCTCAAGCATGCGGATGTGCTCAGCATTGATGGAGATGGCCTTGTCGATGTCGAAGCGAGCCGGGTTGGCCTTCACGTCGCGCACGTCGAACTTGGCGATCATCTCATCCATGGAGAACACGTCGCGATCCGGCGCAATCGACCAGCCGAGCAGGGCCAGGTAGTTGAGCAGGCCCTCGCGGATGAAGCCGTTGTCGCGGTGGTTGAACAGGTTGGATTCCGGATCGCGCTTGGAGAGCTTCTTGTTGCCCTGGCCCATCACGTACGGCATGTGGCCGAACAGCGGCATTTCTTTGGCGATGCCCAACTCCATGAGGTAACGGTAGAGCACGATCTGGCGCGGAGTGGAGCTCAGCAGATCCTCACCGCGCAGCACCACGTTGATTTCCATGAGTGCGTCATCAACCGGGTTGGTCAGCGTGTACAGCGGGTCGCCGTTCGGGCGCACGATCACGTAGTCCGGCACGGAACCGGCCTTGAATTCGATGGCGCCACGGATCAGATCGTCAAAAGCGATGTCCTCGTCGGGCATGCGCAGACGCAGCGCCGGCTTGCGACCTTCGGCACGGAAAGCGGCCTTCTGCTCGTCGGTCAGGTTGCGGTCGTAACCGTCGTAGCCGAACTCGGCCGGGCGGCCAGCGGCAAGGTTGCGCTCCTTGATCTCCTCAGGAGTGGAGAAGGACTCGTAGGCGTAGCCGGCGGCCAGCAGCTTGGCGGCCACGTCCTTGTAGATGTCGGTGCGCTCGGACTGGCGGTACGGGCCATGGGGGCCGCCCACGTCGATGCCCTCATCCCAGTCGATGCCCAGCCAACGCAGGGATTCTAGAATCTGGTTGTAGCTTTCCTCGCTGTCGCGCACGGCGTCGGTGTCTTCGATACGGAAGATCAGCGTGCCGCCGGTGGCGCGAGCTTCCGCCCAGTTGAACAGGGCGGTACGAATCATGCCGACATGCGGGGTTCCAGTCGGCGACGGGCAGAAGCGAACACGAACGTTCTCGGGGAGTTCGGGTTTGGTGTTTTCAGCATCAGTCATAATCCCCTATTGTGCCGCGCGCGCCGGACGCGCCACCCTTGGAATCAGCAGGACAGACTCACGAAGAGCAGATCCCAGTCTTGGGACTCGCTCTCACGGGATTCGTGAAGGTCGACGTTGACGTCAGTGTCAGCGTAATCGCGGTTCATTGGTGTTCCTTACGTCTTATTGCTGGTATTCATTGCGCCGAGAACTTCGCTTGCCCGCCAGCTCCGCCCCTGCAGCCGTACGCAAATCTTGTCTTAAAGTAACACGACCAAACAGAAACGGTCATCATCATTCGACATCAATTTGATAACAAATCACGCTATATCGCCAAGACTGTCCACACTCAGACAACATTCATTGTTCCTGTTGGGTTTTTCATAAAAAACTGGAAAAATGAGAGACGATGAGTCTCATCTTGTGAAAGGGGTATCAATGACCGATCCCAACAATGGTGCGCCCGCGCCGCAGTATCCTGCGTCCAACGGCACGCCTGACACCAATAATCCAGCCGAGCCGAATACCGTGGCGCCGCAGTACGGAGCTCCCGCACCCGCATATGGACAGCTCTCCGGCAACCCTTACGGACAGCCCGCATATGGACAGGAGCAGCCGACGCAACCCAACCCGGCATACAGCCAGCCTTACGGCCAACCAGCCGGCGCGCAATCGGCTCCCGCCTACGGCCAGCCTGCGTATGGCCAGCCCAATGGCAATCCCTACGGTCAGCCCGATGGCGCATACGGCCAAGTGCCGCCCACCTACAACGCTTACCCCGCGCCCGCAGCCGCCACAGACACCAACGCGGTTCCTCTGAACAAGCCCTACTACGGATGCTCCTTCCAGGAGGCATTCCTGCGTTTTTGGAAGAAGTACGTGGTGTTCAAGGGCCGCGCATCCCGCAGCGAATTCTGGTGGTGGATGCTGGCCAGCTTTGCCATTCAAGTCGTGCTGGCAAACCTCGTGGATGTCTCCAATGACCACCTGTCATTCCTCTCTTCGCTGTGGAGCCTGTCCATACTCGTCCCGAGCATCGCACTATCCGTTCGCCGTCTCCACGACATCAACAAGTCCGGCTGGTGGCTTGCCATCTTCTATGGAGCCGTGTTTGCTGGCGCAATCCTCATGATTGTTGGCGGCGGCGCTGCACTCTTCGGCACCCTCAGCGTCTGGGGAAGCCCCTCTGACAGCGGCTACTATGCCACAGCCGCAGCGGGTAGCCTTGGCATCCTGTTCATCGGCGCGATAATCGCGGCCGCAGCGGGCATTGTCTACATTGTGTTCATGACGTTACCCAGCAAGCCGGAAGGCGCGCGTTTTGACGACGATTTCGCCGCAGCCGTCCCTTATGGCGCTCCGGTTCCTCCCGCTGGCGCTCCGAACGGCTACGCTCAGGCCGCGCCGGGCTATGGCGACCCGAATGCCGCGCCTTACGGGCAGGCCGCACCGACCGCACCGGCTTATAATCCGTATGCCCAGCAGACTGCTCGGCCTGTACCGGGCCACGACCCGTACGCGCAGTCGACTGCACCGGCCGCACCTACCGCTTACGGTCAGCCGGCTCCCACTGCGCCCGACTACAGCCAGCCCGCGACACCTGCCACCTACACGCAGCCCACTGCCGTACAAACCCCTGACTATGGTCAGCCGGCGGCTCCCGCTTCTAACTACGGACAGCCCGCCACGCCAGCTCCTACCGCCGAGCCGGCTGTCGCACCGGATGATTCAACCATCCCGGCTTCCGACAACGAGGACGACGGCCAGAAGCCGTGGCAAGGTCAGTGACATTACGATAAGGCAGCCCGGTCAAACCGGTCTTCCCACTGAAAAACCGCACCCCCAATCGTTAGGCTGAAAAAACAGATATCACGATTGAGGATGCGGTTTTCTCGTATGCATTGCTTTACAACCGCACGAACACGGTCGGAGCTCCAGAAGGCAGCGTGGCGTCAAGGTTCGGTTCGCCATCGGCGGAGAGACGGAAAATGGCCACATTATTTGAGGCCTCATTGGCGGCAAGCAGTAGATTGCCAATCGCCAATAAGTGACGCGGACGGCTCCCGGCACAATCAATGCCACGGCCACGCCAACCAAGAACATCCGGCTCGTCAAGCCGGGTAAGCCGCTTGCCATCCCACAACAACGTCACGATGCGTTCGGAACCACGCAGCCCCACATACGCCAACCCAGCTATGCCCTCGCTGGTTGCCGTGGCACCCGCGTTCCCCTGCAGTGCATTCCATGGCACAAACGCCAGCGAAGCCGCCTGATCCGGCTTCGGCAGCGCATCAGGACCAAGACTGACCGTTTGCAGCACACGGATTGTTCCATTGTCGAAATGTTTGGCATCATGGCCGGGCTCAGGGCCAATCAGCGTTACCGTGCCGCCCCATTCACCAGCCACCGCCACACGCCAATCGTGCGCAGAGTCATCGGAATCGACCGGCAGTAGATGCTGGTCGCGCGGACCGGTGCCCGGCGCGAGGGTCACCGCGCCCTCACGAATCAGCTCGCCGTGCTCCCAATGGTGCACATAGATGCGATCCGCGCCCAGATCACTGGTCAGCACTCGGCCATCAGGCAATGGCTGCACCCAATGAGCGTGAGGACATTCCTGAGCCGGCAGCGGCCCATGCCCCTCGCCGCGTAGCATCTGTGCGACTTCGAGGATTACACCGGATTCCGTTACCGGATGCACGCAAACGTACCCGTCGGCGTAGTCGGCGGTGATGAGGCGACCCTGACCTTCGTCGTCGCGCACAAACACCACATGAGTGACGGCATGACCCGGCGTGGGTACGCGGGACAGCTCCACAAGCCGCAATGAGTCGCCCGCCCCCTCGACGCGAAATGACGCTATCTCATTGGTGTCTTCCAACACCGCATACAGCACCTGGCTGCCGTCCGCAGCGGTATGAAGCTCCATCCATGTGGGCGATGGCACGTCAGCAAGCAGCCTTCCACGGCTAAGCAGTGCGGCATCGTCGCTGTCATTGCTGGCATTGCCGCCGGCTTTCAATATCAATTGTTCGATGCCCGGGCATGCCGCATTGCGCAACTCGCCGAACCCACCAACCACAATATCCATAATCCCCCCCCTGATTTATAAGGGTTCACGGCATCTTGCGACGCCGATTGGGCATGAAGAAACGATTCGACAACGAATAGTTCACCCATAACGGTTACCAGCGCAAAGATCTCTCGAACTTAGGGCTTATTTCGAGAAATCGTTGCGCTAAGGCATCGCCAACGCGAAGATTTCCCCAAAGAGCTGGGAAATACCGCTTACAACTCCACGGTTTCCTTGTTGGGGTCGTCCTTGATGTGTGCGAACTTGGCGGCCAGGGCCTCCTTGTTGCGCTTTTCATCCTCTTCCTTGGCTTGGCGCTTGGCCTCGTCCGGGTTCCAGAGCACGTCTTCGCGGTGCTTGTCCCATTCGGCTTGAGCCAGCGGGGCGATGAACTCGGCGGTGGCGGCCAAAGAATCGGCGCCGGAGGTATTGGCACGGGCTTCAATCAGATCAAGAATCTGCTTGTCAGTCAGGCAGATGCGCGGCACCGAGCACTGCTCGCGCAGTTCGTTGACGTAGAGCAGAATCGGCAGAACCTTGGCGGCTGCACTGGCGGCAACACTGTCTGCGGCGTCTGCTGAATCATCGACCGAAACACCATCAGCGGAACCGGAAGTATCGGCGGCATCCCCAGCCACCACACCCAGCAACGCATCGCACACGGCGAGCGCGGTGGCGAATCGAACAGCCACATCAGCAGGCTCGGCGGACGTGGCCAGGCGACCATCGGCCTCAGCGTCAGCCTCAACCTGTGCTTCCACAGCGGCGATCGCTTCCTTCACTGATTCCGCCGTTTCGGAATCCCAATCAACACCCAAGGCGTTGGCCGCCTCGATAATCAGCTCTGCATCGCCGGATTCGGCGTAACCGGTCATCGTATCGTAGGCGTCATTGGCAGCGAGTAGGGCGTCGACGATATTCTGCGGGCGGCCAGGAATCTCATCGGCGCCCTCATAGACGAACTCAGCGTCCGGCACAGTGACGTCTTCACCGGTCAGAATTCGCGCGAACGCACGGGTGATGCGCACCTGCAGATTCTCCGCATACTTGGCGTCGTTGTCCATCTGCATAGCCTCGATCAACGGCCATAAAGCAATCAGCCCCGAGCCCACTTCAGCGGCCTTGGCCACCGCCGGCAATGCTGCGACCTGCGCGATTGCCTCACGATTCAGTTCGATAGTCATCCGTGCTCCTTTGCGTCCACCACTCGATTGTACGCGCTTACTTGGCTCCCTCCTCGAGGGGAGCTGGCGGCGAAGCCGTCTGAGAGAAGTTCGGTTGCGCGACTCAGGCTCCCCTCAGTCTCGCTTCGCGAGCCAACTCGACAGCAATTGTGGACGGACTCCGCCCGCGCCTCAATAGCTCGCCTACAAACAGTCCACCGGACTGTTTGCTTCACGGCTCAGTCTCAGAGAAGGAAGCCAAGGTTGTATGACACCAGTCTGCCGTTACTTGACGTTGGCCGCTGGGTCAACATACGTGATTGACATCACACGGCCGGTTTCGTTGTCGTACGTCACCGAGGTCACGGAGGCAAGCGCCGTGTGGCGCAGGAACATCCAGTGCTCCGGGTGGCCAGTCTCCAGATAGTGTCGGTAGCTGAAAATCGGCGACTCGTGGCTGACCACCACGATCTGCTCGCCGGGGTGCTGGGCGACCTTCTCGCGCGCGAAGTCATCCATGCGCTGGGCGATGTGCTGGTATGACTCGCCCCAGCTGGGCTTGTACAGGTTGGTGACGAGCTTCCAGTTGCCGTTCTTCCACAAGGCACCCTCGCCATGGCCGATCCGCTTGCCGCGGAACTCGTTACCCGCTTCAATCACCCGTCCATCGGTGGCGAGGGTGAGCGGAGCTTCGCCGCGAGCTTCGCGCACCGGGTTCAGGGCATCGAGAATCGCGCCGGCGGTCTCACGTGTGCGGTCGAGCGGCGATGAATACACGGCGGCAATCGTGTTGGTTTGGGGGTTCTTGGCCAGATAGGCGGCAGTGGCCTGGGCCATGCGCCGGCCAAGATCGGAGAGATGGAAGTCGGGCAGCCGCTCATAGAGCAGATGGTCGGGGTTGTACACCTTGCCGTGCCGGACGAAATGAATGGTGGTTGCGCTCATGAGCCGTCTTTCTGGTCCTTGCCCCAATGGGCGTGAAAACGTTGTTCTGATATCTCCAATCTACCGCGTGTCGCACCCCATCAAACGATTAAATTGTCCGTGACGCAAATATGCGCGTGGAACACGCGACGCAAACTTTGCGCGACCATGGACAACACATCATTCGATGAGGGCTTCGCTGGCAACGCCACGCCAGCGGGGGACATCCAATCGGGAGCGGAAAGGAGCGTAGTGCTGTTATGTCCAATAACTCGTCCAACTCGAACACGAATACCGTTATGGCCGGCATCAAGGAAGTAGGCCACAAGGTTTTTGGTGGATATGCGGAGTTGCTGCGCATTCCCCACACCGCCCGCTATTCGATTGGCTCGGTCATCGCCTGCATGCCGTTCCCGATGGTCGGCATGACCATCACCATTTCCGTACAGCATTACTACGGCAACTATTCGCTGGCCGGCATGCTCACCGCCATCCAGGCGATCGCACTGGCCATCTCCACGCCACTGCTCGGCAAGCTCACCGATAAGTTCGGCCAGCGGCAGGTTTCGATTCCGACGATCATCGTGTGGATCGTGGCCGCCATCGCGCTGACCACGGCGATCACCAATCGGGCGCCTGAATGGGTGCTGTACTGCCTGACGCCGTTCCTGGCTGCCATCCCGCCGTGGGGCGCGATGAGCCGCGCGCGTTGGACCAAGATCTTGAAGGGTGATCAGGAGCGCACCAACCGAGCGCTTTCTCTGTGCGGTGTGCTGGACGAGTGCATGTGGGTGATCGGCAATCCGCTGGCATCCACGCTGGCCGTGATTTCCGGTCTGCTGGCTTTCTCATTCACCGGCATGTGCGTGGTGGTGGGCGCGCTGATGTTCCTCACCGAGCTGACCACCGAGCCGCCGTCGCAGACTGCATTGGCACGGGCTGAGGGTATTTCCCGTAAGGAATACCGCGAGCGCGAGGCCGCTCGAGCCGAAGCATTGAAAGCGGAGACCGCGGCCGAAGAAACCCGTCGTCGTCTTGAGCGCGAAGGCGTAACCGACCAAGCCGTGATCGACAAGGAGATCGCGCAGGCGGTCGCCGATGCGCGTTCCGGCAAGAAGGCGTCCATCTGGGGGCCGGGCTTGATTGCCGTGTGCGTCACATGGTTTGGATTGGGCGCGTTCCAGTCGGCCACCGGTATTTCCATTATCGCGTTTGCCACCGAGTCGAACATGAAGCAGTACACGGGCTTTGTGTTCGCCTGCTTCTCCATAAGCTCGCTGATGGGTGCTCTGGTGTACGGCGCGAAAAACTGGTCGATTGCCCTATGGAAGCGTTTCTACTTCTGCCTGGCCGTGGTGAACATCGGTATCAGCACGTTCCTGTTCGCCAAGCATTTGTGGGTCATCATGATCATCTACCTGATCATCGGTGTATGTCAGGCTCCAACGTGGATTAATGGCAACCAGCTCATGCTGCACTTGGTGCCGCCCTCGCGTTTGACCGAGGGCATGGCGTGGATGGGCGCGATGAATTCCATCGGCTCCTCCGCCGGGTCGGCCATTGCCGGCCAGTTCATCGACCGCATGGGTTCGCACGGCGGCTTCATGGTGGTCACCACTTTGGCCTTGGCTTCGCTGGTGATTGCCTTGATCGGCTTCAAGCAGATCAAGGGCTCCACCGAACAGCCAACACTCACCGAAGTGAGTGTGTGACATATAGCCAAGTCCCCTCTGACGATTGAGATGATTTCATCTCAATCCCAATCCCAATCAGCTTCATCAGCTCCCAGTAACACCCTAACTACCAGCAGCGTCAGAAATTCAGGAAATTTGCCCACTCGTCCTAGATTTCTGTCACTGGCCCGAACTCAGCGACAGAAATCTAGGAAATTAGGGGTGATTTCCTAAAATACCGACGATAACAACGACTCAGCGTCAGAATTTCAGGACGAAGCCATTCTTTTCCTGAAATTCTGACGCTGAGATGTGGCTCATCACCGCCCATTAGCAGTTGAACCACGGAAAGAGACGAAAAACGCCTTACTTCGGCCAGCCTTTGGGGGTGTGCTCCAAGGACCACTCGCCAAGCTTATGAGAGAAGCTGCTCTGCCACTTGGCTTCCAGCTCCTCGGCGGTCAGACGGTTTTCGGCGGACTTCAGACGATTCATCGCGTTGGTGTGTGTATCGTCAAGCAGCCATTTACGAATCAGGAAGTTCCACACCATCACCACGGCGGTGGCCACCAGCTTGCCCACGTTGGTGCGCAGCAGGTATTCGGCGTGCTGCGAGACGAAAGCGTCGTGGTTCATACCGTAGGTGGAAATCCAGATGATGGCGTCGTTCATGAACAGACCGACCACGGCACCCGCCACGAAGATGACGATCTCCATCCATCGCGCCATATCGTCACGATGCTTGAACACGAACTTCATACTCGCCAGATAGTTGAAAATCAGGGAGATGATGAAAGAGATGGTGGCAGCCAACACGTTGTGCATGTGGAATACGCCCACCAGCAGGTTGAGGATACCCCAGTCAATCACAAAGGCGATAACGCCTACAATGCCGAACTTCATCAGCTGTTCAATCAGTTTTCTCACAGAGGGTATTCAACACTATTGGTCTGACCGTGGGGTGCGAATTGGCCAGAAAGTCCAATAATCTCCGCAATTGGAGATGCTCCCCCTCAGAGAGGAGAGTCAATCATAAGCAACATGGAACCGATACGAGGTGCAGGCAATCTTATGGAGGAAATCAAGGCAGTGCATAACGACGGGCGCCAAAGCTAGACTGGAGACGAACCAAATCAAGGAGGAATCCATGCCTGTTATTCACACTCACGTGTCCGTATCCACCACGCCTGAGCAGCGCGAGGCACTGAAGGCCGCATATGGCAGGGCAATCACCGCTGTGCCGGGCAAGTCCGAGGGCTGGCTGATGTGCCCGTTTGAGGACAATATGCCGATTTACTTTGGCGGCAGCGACGACCAGCCGGCCGCCTACGTGGAGGTCAACGTGTTTGGCCGTTCCGTGCCGAGCTCTGCCTGGGAGAAGCTGACACAAAACATCATGGCCGCATTGAACTCTACGCTTGGCGTCCCCGAGGACCGCACTTACATCCGTTACACCGCCACCACCGACTGGGGCTGGAACGGCGGCAACTTCTAGTTGTTGTATCTTGCCCCCGGAGGGGGAGTTGTCGAACACAGTGAGACTGGGGGGGGGAGTGGTTTGCCATGGCACTCCCCAGTCAGCTTCACTGCCAACTCGTCCGCAGATTACTGGCTCACTGTCGTTTGCCTTTCTGCTACAAACAGCCCCACCAGGCTGTTTGCTTAACGTCTCAACCTCAAAGCGAGGATTCGAGACATGAAAAGCCCGCCGCTGGCGGGCTTTCTGCATTTCAAGGGGCTGATTTCCAACATTCAGAAACTCTACTAGCGCTTCAAGGGGCTGCTAATACAAGAAACCTGGAGTATGACCATTGAAATTGCAACGGTCATACTCCAGGTTTCGCAATCGAAGAGCCCCTCGAAACGCAGATAGACCTACGGAAAACCGGAAATTAGCCCCTCGAAGGCAAGTTACTGCGGTTCAAGCTCAATCACACGATCTTGGGCATGGGGGTGGTGAGGCTGGTAGTCAGGTTGACGTGGACCAGACCGGCGCCGGCGTGCACTTCGACCTTCTTCAGGGTCACGGTGCGCTCGGCCTCCGGAGCGCGGTCGTTGTCGGTCATGGTCGCAGGGGACTTGACCGCCACGAAGGCCAAATCATACAGCGAGATACCAGCAGACTGGCACAGTTCCATGGCCTCGGCCGCGGACTCGGTGAAGCCCGGCTTGTAGATCACGCGATCGGCCGGAACACCATAGGCGTTCTCGGCTACCCACTTGGCGTTCTCCGCCAGGGCCATGCCCTTATGCGAGTGCGGCTCAGCCGGCATGGAGCCGTTCTCAAGCGCATCGACAAAACCATCAAGCTGTGGAACCAGCGCCTCGCCGCCATCGCGGAACAGGTTGCCGATGATCGGCGTGCGGAAGCCCAGCTCGTCGGCGGTGGCCTTCAGGGACGGAACCTGATCGTCCTCGCCTTCCCACAGGTTGATGAGCGGGAAGGTCGGAATGTCCAGGTTCTCCAGGCGCTGCACGTGGAACGGGTAGCGCCAAGCCAGCTCGGGATCATCGCGCCAGGTGGAGGCACGAGTCACCACAATCGCGGCGGACGGCCACTGCGCACCGAATTCACGGCACGCGATATCCAGCCACTTCTGGGCGCCGGCGTCGGTGCCGTAACCGGCCTCAACGACGACCACATCATGCAGGGCGCAAGCCATCTCCACGGAGACCAACGTCGGAATGCCGATGGACACGTTGGCAAACGGGCCGCCGTGCACGTACACCGGGGAACCGTTCACGGTCTCGGTCTTGGCGGGCTTGACCGCATCGGCCAAAATGCCGGTGATGCGCCACAGGTCCACGAACTCGCCGAAGGTCACGGCCTGGCCGTCCTTGGTGCCGGCGATCATCTTGGACACGCGCTCAGCAATCTCGTCCATGGAACGGGAGAGCACCACAATCTGCATGAGCTCGGAGGTGGGGGTGAGCACCGTCTTCTCCGCCACGTTGCCCTTGCCGTAGTCCACAGCGATGGAACGCAGGGAACGGCTCGGCACTTCGGAGACGCGCGGCACGAGAATCGTGTCGAGCTTGCCCTCATCCACGGCCTTCTCGGCAAAGGAGACGAGCAGGTTCTGGGCCGCCTCGATGGCGCCCATCTCACCGCACAGACCCCAGTCGATGAGCTCGGGGTGGGTCAGGGAGGCCTTGCCGCCACCGGAGGCACCGCCCTTGGAACCGGCTGCGGTGATGCCCATACTCGGCTGGCGCAGCACGGCGGCCGCGTCGATGCCGCGCTTGTTCAGGGCGTCAATCAGGGCGATGGTCGTGGTGGTCTTGCCCTCACCGCGCGAGGCCTTGAGCGGCGTATCGGCGGTGACAAGGATCACCTTGCCGTGCTTGCGCGGCGCATCAGGGTTCTCGGCCAGGTACTTCATGTAGCCGAATGCGTCGATTTTCTGGACCAAGCCGTACTGGCTGGTGAAGTCTTCGATGGTGGTCATATAAAACCTTTCTGTGTGTGGTGGGGCGGCTGTCACCGCCTCTTCGCCTAAAAACAGCCCACTGGGCTGTTTTCTTAACGGCTCAGCCTCCCACAGTAGGAGGCAAGTCAAGACTAAAAGTCGGACATGTGGAAGCCGTTCTTCATCTCCATGCTGCGAGTGTACAGCACGGAGTCAAGCAACTTGTCGGTTTCTTCCTTGAGCTGGTCGGCCATGGTCTGGTTGGCGGCGGCAAGGATCTCGCGCACCTCGGGGTTGCGCAGTGCGGCGATGATCTCATCCGGCTCCATCGGCTGCACGTCACCATCCACGTTGTCGGCCTCGAACTCCTCCTCCGCGGCGGACTGGGCGGCTTCCTCGGCCGCGGTCAGGCCAAGGCGCGCAATCTGCTCATCGGTGGCGGCCACCAGACGGTGACCCATCGCACCGGTCTTCTCCTGGTAACGCTCGACGGCGTTGGAGGTGGATCGGAAGGCACCGTCGCACAGGGCGGCGATGATGCGGTTGACCCAGTAGAAGTTCTCGGAGGTCACGCGGGTGGTGGTGTCTTCGAGGTAGGCCGGCGTCACATCCACGTTCGGGAAGAACGGCACCAGCGTATTGAACGGGTTGGAACCGTAAGCGATCCACTGCACGGCGCGGGAGGCCTGCGGACGGTACGGGCGAATCTGCATCACCGAAAGCTGGCTCTGGCGGTTGATGCCGATCGGACGGCACATGTGACGGGTGCGCTCATCACCAAGCTGACCATACGGGTCGAACGGCGTGCCCTGATAGTGCGAGCTCAGCACGTACTTGATGTCCTCGATGGTCACCTTGCGCTCAGGCTGGCGAGCCCACGGGATGTCGTCGGACGTAGGCTTGTGGTCGGCGTCCGGGCCGTCCCACACCTCGTCATACGGGTTGAGGAAACGCTGCATGTACCACGCGCGCGGGGTATTGTACACATGGTCGGAGTCGGAATGGGAGCCGAAGGCGTCGCGCGGGTTGAACGGCGTGGTGTTCTCCACCGCAAGATCCAGATGATTGGTCTCGATGAACTCGGCCAGGTCTTCGGAGCACATGTACTCTTCCTGGTCGCCTAGGGCGTCTTCAAGATCGAATTCGTCAATGCCGAGCTGGTTCGGCATGGTCACGTAAGCCTCGTCCGGCACGCGCTTGGCGATCCAATGATGGCCGCCCACGGTTTCCAGCCACCAGATCTCGTTGGAATCGGAGAAGGCGACGCCGTTCATCTCGTAAGTGCCGAACTCCTCGAGCAGTGAGCCGAGGCGGGCCACGCCCTCGCGCGCGGTCTTGACGTACGGCAGCACGATGGTCAGGAAGTCCTCTTCACCGATGCCGCCGGGAACCTCGGGCTCGTTGCCCTTGGCCGGCACATATTCCACGAACGGGTCGGCGCCGAGCACGCGCTCGTTGGTGGTCAGGGTCTCGGTGGCGCTCATCGCCACGTTCGCCTCGTTGACGCCGGCCTCGCCCCAAATACCTTCCTTCAGGTCCGCATTCGGCACTGCGGTATATTGCAGTGGATTGTCCGGCAGGGTGATGGCCAGGTGGGAGATCACCGACTTATACTCACGCGGCTGTTCGCTTGGTTTGACGACGATGAATCGCTTGGGATTGAACTCGCCGTTTGCGGAATCCTCATTACGGGCGATGATGGTCGAGCCGTCATAGCTCGCGTCTTTGCCTACCAGAATCGTGGTGCAGGCCATAGTGTGATGGTGTCCTTTCTTTGTTTGTGGTCACGCTCCCGCTGGCGGGAGCTGAACGACGAAGTCGGACTGAAGGAGGTTTTGTACTGACCCACCCCCAGTCAGTGATGCTGACAGCCCCCGCCTGCGGGGGCTCATGTGGCTCACGCCTTGCCGGTCAGGAAGATGCCGTCGGTGTCGGGCGTCTCGCCGCTGGCACGCAGCGCGTGCAGCAGTTCGTTGAGCCAGAATCCCTGATTCAATCCGGGAAGCGGCTTCTTGGTGGCCCACACCTGCAGATAATACTCATGATCCTTGTCCGGCGGCTGCGGTCCGTTGTACCGCATAATCACCGACGGGTCAGTGCTACGCCCCAGGAACTTGGAGGCCGAGGAGTTGCGCCCCTGCACGGTCTCCGGAATCATGGCTGGCAGCTGGCGGGAGAAGTCCGGCGGAATGGCCAGCGCATGTGAGTCGTTGAAGTCGTACATCAGCGCGCCGATGGGCAGGTTGGCCACGGACCAGTGAATCCACTCGAAACCGCAGACCGGAATCGAATCCGGATCCACGAACTCCCAGTGCAGGTAACGAGCTTCGGGGTTCACATCATCGATGTAGAACGGGAAGGAGACCACAGGCACGCCACCATTGAAATATTCAGGGGCCGCGGCCTTGGCGAAATCGTCCGGAATGACGGTGAAATCGGCGGAAATCTTCATATCCACCAGTGTATCGCGAGCCATGTTGCAGATTTCAGTCTGCGGCAACTAAAAAACGCCATCACAATACATGGTGATAGCCAAACACGACTGAGGGCCTCCCCTCGACGGAAGGGAAGCCCTCAATTATCTAGCCTGCATAGGCCGGTGTCACGCCTGACGGCGACGATACACCACCATGCTCACACCAGCAATCAACAAAGCAGCACCGGTAAACGCAACCACCAGAACAGCGCTACCCGTGTTGAACAGCGTCTTAACGTTCTTCTTGTTGCCCTTGTTCGCGGTATTCGTCTTGTTGGAGTTGTTGGAATTGCCGGAGGAAGCGGCACCACCGTTATTATTGCCGGAATTACCGTTGTTTCCGGAGTTACCGTTGTTGCCATTGTCGTCGCCAGGCTTCCCGACAGTCACCGGAGTCCAACCCAGCAAATCGGTATCGTAGGTGGACCCATCCTTGAATGTCACATGCAGACCGGAGTACAGAGCCGACAACGGATCAGGCCCCGGATTGTCCTTACGAGCCAGATCAACCAGCAACTTCAGCGGAGTCCACCAGCCGTTGGAGTCATAATTCCAGTTACCGTATTTCGTATCAGGCTGCAATCCGACCAAGACGTTGGTGATGTCGCCAGATGTCTTGAGATCAGCGGCCTCCACATCATAACCACGATCGAACCGTTGACCGACAATCTGCTGGTCCTTGGCATAACCGTTAGCAAGGTTACGTATTTTGGCATATGTACTTGCGCCGCTGGGATCATCATCCACGCGTCCAGTGGTGCAATCCCACAAAGGAGACCCCAGGCAGACCTGCCAATCACTGTTCGTTGCCTTGCCCTGCACGGAGAACACGCGCAACAGGGCCGTGCTGTAGCACATTGGCCACGTCAGGCAGCAGCTTCTCGTCGATGGTGTAGTGCGCCTTGAGGCCGGCGGAATGCGTGCCGACATCTTCGACCTTCTGGTCGGAGAAGGTGATGCTACGGCTCACATTCACGGGATCAACCTGAACATCGGAAATGCTGACGACCTTCCCGCGTACATAATCGTTATTTGGGGCGTCGCCTTCCACCAAGGCAAACCACACATCCTCGATGTCCGCAGAAGTACCTCTATACTCCATACTCACGATCCGGGTCGCCGTAGTGGCGGCAAATCCATCACCGTATATAACAAATACGGCCCCCGCATCACCAACAGCGGGTTTCGTCGCGGAAGCATCATTCAGGTTAGTGAGGATGCCGTAGCCCTTACCCACGGTCAGACCGGAAAGAGTCACTTTGAATACCGGCTTGGCGGTACCCGAAGCATAATATGCACCAACCTTCAGAACACCTTCTGGCTTTTCAATCTTGGTGATAGCCGGCCCATTACCTTGCGGAGCAGCGGCGTTGGCCTTTGCATCAGCCTTCGGCGCGGCTTCCGGCTTTGCCTCGGTCTTTGCGTTAGCTTTTGCATCGGCATCCGACTGCGGAGCAGCGTTCGTAGCGGCCTTGGTGCCGTCAGAGCCATTGGTCGGTGCGGTTTCAGCGGTTTGCGGTGTCGCCGTGCCAGTTGCGGTAGCGTCATCAGCGTAGGCGGTTCCTACGCCAGTAAACAGCATGCCCGCAGCCACGCGGACGGCGGCAACTTTGCTCATCTTCTTCATATGTTTCCCTTCGAGAATGCGTGAAAACGCAAATAATCTCTAAGGGCCCCCGCATGGTTTTTGCAAGTCGGAATACCGAAAATGCCTTGCTTCCTATCCTCAAAGAGATAGAAAACAAGGCATTTTCCCGATTATTCAGCCGATTGCTCGGCCACGGTCACTCGGCCGGAGTGTAGAAGTCGCCGTTGAGGGCCTTGGCGGCCTTCTCCTGCGCTTCCTCCAGCGTCCAGTTGGCGAGCTCGGCGCGCACATCGTCCAGAGCCACCGGGGTCATGGACAGCGAGTTGACGCCGATGCCTGCAAGCACCACGGCCAAATCAGGATCGGCGGCAGCCTCACCGCACACGCCCACCGGCATGCCGTGCGCGTTGCCGGCGTCGGCGATGAGCTTGATGGCGCGCAGCACCGCCGGGTGCCATGCGGTCTGGTAGTTGGCGACCGAGCCGAGCGTACGGTCGGCGGCCAGCGTGTACTGGGTCAGATCGTTGGTGCCGATCGAAACGAAGTCGGCCACCTCGGCCACCTTGTCTGCCATAAGCGCGATGGACGGCACCTCGGCCATCACACCGACCTTCTTCAGACCAAAGGACTTGCCGAGCTTGACGAAGTAATCGGCCTCATGCTCGTCAGCGACCATCGGGGCCATGACCCACAGGTCGGCCTCGGTCTGGGCATCGGCGGCGGCGAGCGCCTTGAGCTGGCCTTCGAGCACGTTCATGTGAGCCTTCAGCGTGCGCAGACCACGCAGGCCGAGGGCGGGGTTCGGCTCGTCTTCCGGGGTGAGGAACGGCAGCGGTTTATCTGCGCCGGCGTCCAGCATACGAATCACGACCTTCTTGCCGGGGAAGCGGCTCAGCAGCTCGGCGTAGGCCTTGGTCTGCTCTTCCACACTCGGCGGCTCGGAGTTGCCGATAAACAGGAACTCGGAGCGGAACAGGCCCACGCCTTCGGCGCCATACTCCAGGGCCGGGTCGGCATCAGCGGGCTTGCCCACGTTGGCGAGCAGCGGAATGTGGTGGCCGTCCTTGGTGGCGCCCGGCTTGCCGCGCAGCTCCTTGGCCTTGGCGGCGTGAGCCTTGGCGGCCTCGGCATCCTCGATCTCAGCAGCGGTCGGGTTGGCAATCACCACGCCCTTGGCGGCGTTGACGATGACCTGCTCACCATTGGTCAGGTTCTCGGCTTCGGCGGCGGAGACCACGGCCACGATGCCGCGAGCGCGGGCCAGAATGGCGGTGTGCGAAGTGGGGCCGCCCTGCGAAGTGACGATGGCCAGCACCTTGTTCAGGTCGATTGCGGCGGTGTCCGCGGGGGAAAGATCCTCGGCCACCAGCACGAACGGGGTCTCGCTTTCCGGAATGCCGGGAGCAGGCACGCCCATCAGGTCAGCGATCACGCGCTGGCCCACATCGTGCAGATCGGCGGCACGCTCGGCCTGGTATCCGCCGATGGCGCGGAACATATCCTCAACTGCGGCGAAGCCTTCCAGCACGGCGCGCTCTGCGGTTTTGCCGCCGTTGATCAGCGAGGTGATGCTGGCCGCCAGCGAGGGGTCGGACGCGAACATGGAGATGGCCTGCAGAATCGGGGCGGCCTTCTTGGCGCCTTCGTCGCCGTTAGCCGCTTCTTCGGCACGACGGCTCAGGTCGGCATTCACCACGGCCAGCGACTTAGTGACGCGGTCGATCTCTCCCTGCGCCGGCACGGTATCGGCACGGGGCGCGTCGGAAGGCTCCGGCAGCGGGGCCGCCATACGAATAACCGAGCCGACCGCCACGCCACGGCCAATGCCAACACCCTTGATTTCCATAATGGTTCTCCTTTGTTCGTAGGGTAGTAGTTCTTTGGAGCAGTGGCCTCGATGCCTACTTCGGAGTATGCAGCCGCAGCCATTGCCGGCAAGTTCTTCTTTGTTAGTTCCCTTATTATGGTGGTTTATTATCTGCAACACGCCAACGGTAATCGTTTTCTGGATTTTATTCTACGTCTCGGTATACTCGATATCAAGCAGCTGCCGCAATTGGCCGCATGACTTCCATTTCAGACAGACGCAAAGGAGTGTCCTTTATGGTTACCCGCAACATCACCATCACTGATCCCGTCGGCATTCACGCTCGTCCTGCAGCACAGTTTGCTCAGGCCGTGGCGGCCTCCGGCTGCAACGTCACCATCGCCAAGGAAGGCGGCGCAGCCGTCCCCGCCGGCTCGATTCTGTCCATCATGGGACTGGGCGTTCAGCAGGGTGACACCGTGCAGATCACCGTTGAGGGAGACAACGCCGAGACCGTTGCCGACTCCCTGACCGAGACCCTGCTCGCCGCCGAGTAAACGGGCGAAACTTCTCTCACTTGCCAAACGGCCGCCCCGCCTGTCCGGGCGGCCGTCTTTTGTTTTATAGTGATTGCCGGTAATTTCACCGAGCCGGCATGCTTTCTGGGAGAGGAGGCACACATGACCGCGAACGAGCCAGCGGAATCATCATCCGCCTCAATCGTCAATGTTGCCGCCATCGCGAATGTTTCCACGGCCACGGTATCCCGTGTGCTTTCCGGCAAACGCACCAAGGACGACGACATCGCCCGCCGCGTACGGGCCGCGGCCCACAGCCTCAACTATTCGGTGAATTTTGCGGCCAGCGCGCTGCGTTCCACCGTGACGAGAACCATCGGCCTGATTGTGCCGAGCGTTCAGGATCCGTTCAGCGCACGGCTTATCGACACACTTGAGCCGTTGGTCAACAGAAGCGGCCGGCAGCTGGCGCTGAGTGTCGGGCGGACGCCGGAAGTGCAGAAGGAACGCATCGTGTTGATGGCCGCGCGCCATGTGGATGGGCTGATTGTCGTACCACTGCCTGGCATTGATCTGGGCGACGTGCTGGCGCAATATGCGCAGGAGATCCCCGCCGTGCAAATCGGAGGGTTGCAGCACACCACGTTCACGTCCGACCCCGCTCCGATTCAACCAGCGCTGCAGCAGATCGCCGACGAGATACTGCGGCTGCTCGCCGATCAATCCAATACACCGGTGCATGTCAATCTGCCTTCGCGGCTTATCGCTCCGGGATCGCAAGACGCCGAATAAATTGGGCGGCCCTCATTACGGCCGCCTTGCATTGCGCCGGAATCACACTGCGCTGCATTACACCGCCAAGCGCACAAACATCAGGGCGCATCGCAAGCGCCATCTCATACTGCGTCGGCACCTCACCTGCGCTAGCGCCAAGGGCGCAATCTCACGGAATCAACGCGCAAAAGAGCGATTCAAACACCAGCAGCGGGTTGCCATTACCGGCAAGTCGCTTGCGGGCGTGAGCCACTTCGTCCAGTCGGGCCACCGCGCCGGCGCGGTTCAGCCGCACGGACAGCTCGGTGATGGCCGACCGATTCTCCAGGTTGATAAGCCCGACCGAATCCTCCGCATTGTTCTGCAGGACCGCCACATCACGGTAAATGGAGGCGATGGAGTTGAGCGCACGGTCGAGCACATCGCGCGTGCGTCGTGTGGTCAGCCGCTTGAGATCGTCCTTCTTGGCGATCTGATTGAACGCGCCGCGCAGTTTCGGCGGAATCCGCTCCCCCGGCTCAAGACCGTTGATACGGCGAAATTCCGCCTCTTGATCGGCCGCGGTGCGGCTTGCGTCCACCTCGGCCTGGGCCTTGGCATTGTCGATGAGGTTGCCGGCCAGCAGCACCGCGTCCGAGGCGCGAGCGAGGTTCAGTACGCCCACCACCAATTCGTCGCGATCCGTCATCACCTGCTCGTCAGTGGCGTACAACTTGGCGATGCCGATGTGTCCCTCGGCCAGACGGGCCGCCCGCTGGGCGACTTTTGGCTCGACGCCCGTGGTGGCAGTCAGGAATCCGGCCACTGCCGAGGCGGAGGGCACGGCGAGATTCACAATGCGCGTGCGCGAGCGGATGGTGGGCAGCACGTCCTGGGCGCTCGGCGCGCATAGCAGCCAGATGCAGTGTTCGGCCGGCTCTTCGATCTCCTTCAGCAGCACGTTGGTGGTGCGCTCCAGCATGCGGTCCACATCCTCAATGATGATGATGCGCCATGGTGCGGTGGCTGGCATTTGCTCGGAGGTGGTGATGATCTCGCGCACCTGGTCGATGCCGATGGTCACTTTGTTGGTGGCCAGCACTGTGACATCCGGGTGGGTGCCGGCGAGTACCTGCTGCGTGACGCGCGTGGGCTCATCGCTCATGCCGTGGTCGGGGCTTTCCAGCGCCGCCGCGAACGCGCGGGCCATGTTGGAACGCCCGGAGCCGGGAGGGCCGCAAATCAGCCACGACTGGGCGATCTGGCTCGGGTCTCCCTGCGCGATGCGGCTGAGCATGTCGATTACTGGCTGCTGGCCTACCAACGAATCCCATACGCTCATGCCAGCTCCTTGATATCCGCTTCGATGGCGGCCCACACCTGCTCGATGGACTGGCTGGCATCGATGACGCGGAAACGATTCGGTTCGACCGCGGCCAAATCAAGGAACGCCTGGCGGGTGCGGGACTGGAAGTCATCGCCGGCCGATTCCATACGGTCTTCGGCATGTTCAAGACGGTTGTGGGAGAGTGTCGGATCCATGTCCAGCAGATACGTGCGGTCCGGCAGCAAGTTGTTGGTGGCCCACATGCTTAAGGATCGAATCTCTTCTGACGTGAGCTCGCGGCCACCGGCCTGATAGGCCAGGGACGAATCGAGATAGCGGTCGGTAATGACCACTTCGCCGCGTTCCAGCGCCGGACGAATGGTTTCGGCGACGTGCTGCGCGCGGTCTGCGGCGAACAGCAGCGCCTCGGCGCGTGGCGCGATGTCGGCGGCACCCTCGTTCACGCCGTGCAACAGCAACTGGCGAACGGCCTTGCCTAACGCAGTGCCTCCCGGCTCGCGGGTGACGACTACCGTGCGCCCTTGAGCCTCAAGATACGCACGCAGCCGCTCGACCTGCGTGGTCTTGCCCACGCCATCGACGCCTTCAAATGAAACAAACAGACCGCTCATGCTATCGACCTTAGCGTTAGGCGCAGAGTTGCGGCTACTGCCCCGATTCACGGGCCCTTCTCCGTTCGGAGTGGCTGATTTTTGCTTTAAAGAACGTCTATTCCTGTTTCAAGGGGCTGATTAGGCCTTTCCCGGAGGTCTACTTCCGTTTCAAGGGGCTGTTGTCCAAGTAGACAACGTTCCAAAACGGCGGAATGACGTTGGCGCGGAGCCGTTCATACTCGTGGTTCAGCAGATGACCAGCCCCTTGAAGCGGAAGTAGATATTCTCAAAACGAGAAATCAGCCCCTTGAAACGCAAGTAGAGCAATAATTCCGCTCAGCCACGCTTGGGAATTACGGCGGGGCGCTCGTAGCCCTCGTTGGCGGTCAGCCAGTCGACATCCTTCTTCACGGTGGCGGCGGTGGAGCTGAGCTTTTCGGCGATGCGCTGGTTGGACCAGCCCTTGTTCGCCAGCTTCTTCACCTCGGCACGGCGTCCGGCGCGCTTGGCCTCGGCGGCATTGGTCGCAGCCGAAGCAGCGCCCTTCTTGGCTCCCCTGGCTCCCGACTTCGCGGCACCGGCACGCTCACGGCCGCGGCGGCCACGGGTGGAGGGTCCAGCCGCGCGCTTTTCGGCAAGCAGACGGAACGCATCCTCCGGCGCAATCGACTCCGGCGTGTATTGGCGCGGCACCGTGCGGTTGGTCTCGCCATCGGTGATGTAAGCGCCAAAGCGGCCATCCTTGATGGTCACATGCTTGCCGGTGTTCGGGTCGTTGCCCAAATCACGCAGCGGCGGCTTGGCGGCGCCACGTCCGCGACCACGCCCGTACTTGGGCTGGGCGAACAGCTCCTTGGCCTTGTCAATGTCCACGGTGAAGATCTCATCTTCGGAGCCCAACGAACGGGTATCCGACCTGCCGTCGGCGCTCGTCTTGGTCAGATACGGACCATAGCGACCGTTGTTGGCGGCCACCGTGCATTCGGAAACCTCACCGGTCTCGGCGTTGGTTTCCTCGTACTTGCCCACCTCGCGCGGCAGGCTCAGCAGCTTCAACGCATCTTCCAACGAGAGCGATTCGGGGCTCATGGTCTTGAACAGCGAGGCCATCCTCGGACGCGACGCAGCGGCCGCGGCCTTCTTGGAGCTCTTCTTGCCGGCCGGCGCAGCGGCGGCGGAATCGGCGGCACCCTCAGGCGGCACCAACGCCACATACGGCCCGAACCGACCGTTGCGCACTTCCACGGTGCCGCCGGAAACCGGGTCCTTGCCCAGCTCGCGCGGGCCACCGGAATGGTTGTCGGTCAGATCATGAGCCACTTCGACGGTCAGCTCGTCCGGCGCGATGGTGTCCGGCAGGGAGGCACGCTTCGGGTTGCCTTCGGCATCCAGATGCTCCATATCTTCCAGATACGGGCCGTACCGGCCAACGCGCACATGCAGGCCGTCGCCGATGTCAATGGTGTTGATGGCTCGGGCGTCGATCTCGCCAAGCTGTGCCACCTGCTGCTGCAGGCCTTCATGCGCTTCGTCGGCATTGCGGGCCGCGCCCTCGCCGGAACCAAAGTAGAAGTGGGTCAGCCAATCCCGGCCAGTCTCCTCGCCGTGAGCAATGCGATCGAGGCCGTTTTCCATCTCAGCGGTGAACGTGTAATCGACCAGCTTGGGGAAGTTCGTTTCCAGCAGCTTGGTCACGGAGAATGCCAGCCAGCTGGGGATCAGCGCACGGCCACGCTCATACACATAGCCGCGATCCATAATCGTGGAGATGATGCTGGCATAGGTGGACGGGCGGCCGATCTCCTTGGCTTCCAACGTCTTGACCAGCGTGGCTTCGGTGTATCGAGCCGGAGGCTGGGTTTCGTGGCCATCCGGCTCGATGTCGGAAGCCTCGACCCGCTGGCCCACCTCCATCGGCGGTAGGGAAGCATTGGATTCGGAGGCATCGGACTTGGTCGCCTTGGCACCCGACTTATCGGCGGCCGCCGCGTCGGCTGCGGCGGGTTTGGGCTTGCGGCCCTCGCCGGTGGCCTTCATAAAGCCAGGAAATTCGATGACTGTGCCGGATGCCTGGAATACAGCCTCACCATCGGCGGGGCCAGCCGGCGCAGACAGGCGCACGGTGGCGGTCGATCCGGTGGCGTCGGCCATCTGGCATGCCAGCGTGCGCTGCCAGATCAGCGTGTACAGGCGCAGTTGGTCAATGGGCAGCTTGGAGGCCAGCTCATCGGGGTCATGGAATCGGGATCCCGCCGGGCGAATACACTCGTGGGCTTCCTGCGCGCCAGCGGTTTTGGTGGCGTACTGCTTGGGCTCGGCGGAGAGGAACTTGTCGCCGAAATGGTAGGAGACGGCGTTGCGGGCGGCGGTGATGGCCTCCTGCGAAAGCGTCACCGAATCGGTTCGCATGTATGTGATGTAGCCGTTCTCGTACAAGCTCTGTGCTGCACGCATCACTGCGCGAGACCCCATCCCGAGGCGATTTCCCGCGGCCTGCTGCAGGGTGGAGGTGGTGAACGGCGGCTGCGGGCGGCGGCGGTACGGCTTGGTCTCCATCGACATCACGGTGAAGTCGGCATTCTTCAGCGCTTCGGCCACGGCGGTGGCTGAAGCCTCATCAAGCTGGTGAACGCTGCCCGCAAAACCATCGGGAGTCAGCTGGCCATCCGGGCCGAAGTCCTTGGATCCGGCGAGTCGCTTGCCGCCCAACGAGATCATGCGGGCCGCGAACTCGGCGCGCTCGCCCAAAGCGTCAGGCGCGGCCAGCGTGGCGACGACATCCCAGTAAGGCGCACGCTTGAACGCCATACGCTCACGCTCGCGCTCCACAATCAGTCGGGTGGCCACGGACTGCACGCGGCCGGCGGACAGGCCCGGCCCCACCTTGCGCCACAGCACTGGGGACAGCTCGTAGCCGTAGAGTCGGTCGAGAATACGGCGGGTCTCCTGAGCGTCGACCATATGGCTGTCGACATCGCGCGTTTTGCTTAGCGAGGCGTTGATGGCGTCCTTGGTGATCTCGTGGAACACCATGCGCCTGACCGGCACCTTGGGCTTGAGCGTCTGCACCAGATGCCATGCGATGGCCTCGCCCTCGCGATCCTCATCAGTCGCCAGATAGAGCTCGTCGGCGCCCTTCAGGGCGGATTTCAGCTCGCTTACCGTGCGCTTCTTATCGCCGTCCACGATGTAGTAGGGCTTGAACCCATCGTTGACGTCCACGCCGAACTTGCCGAACTTGGGTTTATCGGCCGCGGGCACCTGGCTGGGTTGCGCAAGGTCGCGAATATGGCCGACCGATGCCATGACGGTGTATCCCTTGCCCAGATAGTCACCGATTTTGTGGGCCTTGGTCGGGGACTCCACAATCACGAGCTTGGTAGCCATGCCCTACTCCTTATTCATTGTATGAAACGCGCGGTGTTTCTGGCGTCATAATACTCACGACTCATGGTCAACTGCCAAATTTACGGCCACAACGCGCCATAAATCACCGTTTTGGAGGCGCTGGAGGCGCGCCGATGAGGCCCAATCGACTCAGCGGTGCGGCAGTGATGTGCCGCAAAGCCAGCAGCAGGCCGAAGGTGAGCGCGGCAACACCGGCAACGCCCACGATGGCGCTGACGATCGAACCCGACACCGCCCAGCTCGCGCTGATATTCAGGCCCGGAACCACCTGCCAGATCACGTATGCGCTGTATGCCAGCAGTAGGAGGCCGCCGGTGATCAGCACGCTGCTAACAATCTGCACGCTTACGGAAGAGACGCGGCTGCCCGGCTCGTCCATGCCGGACGTCCGGGTGAAGGCCAACACGATCAGCGCCAGACCGGCCACCAGCAGTATTGACATCGCCACGTCCGAGGGGCGGTGCCATTGGCCGTATATCACGGATACGCCGACGGCCCAAGACCAAATCACGCCGATAATGCCCGCCAGCGCGCGCGCCACACGAGGCACGGCGAGCAGCAGAATCACCGCACAGGCGGCGGCCAGCATCGTGTGCCCGGAAGGCGCGGAATTGGCTGCGGGAGAATCAGTATTGATGATGAACGGACGCGGCAGCACACCCTTGATTCGAGTGACGGCCAGGCACACCACGGCGAACACGACGATCTGCCCGACGAGCCACCAACGGCGATGCACCAACGCCGAAACCACACCAATCACCGCAAACAGGCAGCTGATGGCGATGACCAACCATGATTGGGCGACCAGCGACATCAGGCCGCCGACCGCGTCGGGCACATTGGTCACGAGGTTCTTCCAGACCAGTTCGTCATACGACTGGCCGTCTTCGGTGAACACGCACACCCACCAGATGCCGAATCCCGCCGCGATCAGCAGCAGGCCGAACACGGCGCACAGCACGCGACTGGAGATACGCGGGCGCACAGCCAACGGGTCGAGCTTGGCCAGTCCACGGTCGACCTCGCCGGAATCAAGCGGATCGAGATCATCAAGCCCAAGCGACGGTCCGCGAGCCGGCGAGCCAAGCCCGGCCAGCGGATCGATGACGTTTGAGGACGCGCCTGCCGCAGCGGAGCCCGATCCCAACGCGGCGAACGGGTCACTTGCATTATCGGCGGCGGAGCGCGCATCAGAGGCGCCTCCCACCATACTGGCCGGCGCATGCGGATCACGAATTACAGGATTCTGTGCGTCATTCATATTCACGACTGTACGGCCGCGCCCCGGACAGTGCGCCGCATCGCCGCGCGCTCAGGGCCAAATCCGCACAAAAGAAAAACCTCCACGTACCCGGCAGAGGCCACTTACCCTTGCTGCATTCCTGCCCTGGGGGAGTTGGGTGACATACCGCCACGCGGAGGCTGTGACAAGCTTAGGAAAATGGGTGGACGAGCGACGGGAAGCCCTTTTTATTAGGCATTGCCGCGTGCCGGCCGGCGCTGCGCCCACGGCTTTCAGCCAATATCCATGCAAGTCGCAGAATAGTGCCCAATTGTAAGAGTTCCGGGAAAATCGCGCTTGGCGTTCGCCCTGAGAGCGTTCACGTCAAACGTTTGTTCAAGGCCAGCAGTTACGGTGGAATCATGGCTTCATATAAACGTCGTGCACATTCGTCAGACCGCGGCCCCGCGCTCCGTAAGCCTCGCGCCACGCAGAGCAAGACTGCAGGCACCACGAAAACAAGCTCTACTCGCGGCCCTCGCGGCAAGAACAACACGAGCCGCAAGCCGGCCAACACCCATCGCGCATCCAGCCATAAAAGGAATGGCGGCCACCGTGTGCTCAAGTGGGTATTGGGCATATTCTTTGGCCTTATCGGACTCGGCTTGGCAATCGGTATCGGCGTGTTCGCATACCTGTATGCCACCACCGAGGTGCCCCAGCCCGAGAAGTTCGCCTTGGCGGAGAAGACCACCGTCTATTACGCCGACGGCACCACGCCGATTGGCTCATACGCCGAGCAGAACCGCGAGATCATCTCTTGCGAGGGGCTGCCGGACTATGTGGGCAACGCCATCGTGGCCTCCGAGAACCGCACGTTCTATACGGATAAAGGCCTGGATCTCAAGGGCATCGCCCGCGCGTTCATCAACAACGTGACCAAGGGCACCCGTCAGGGCGGCTCGACCATCACCCAGCAGTATGCCGAACGCTACTACATGGGCGAAACCACCTCCTACGTGGGCAAGGCCCGCGAGGCCATCATGGCCATCAAAATCGCGCAGACCGAATCCAAGGATGAAGTGCTGTGCAACTACATGAATACGATTTACCTAGGCCGCAATTCCTACGGCATCCAGGCCGCCGCCAAGTCGTATTTCAACAAGGACGCCAAGGATCTGACGCTGTCTGAAGCCGCGATGATCGCCGGCATCATCCCCTCCCCCTCCACGTGGGATCCGGCCGACAACCCCGATATGGCCAAGGCCCGATTCAAGCGCGTGCTGAACATCATGCAGGAAGACGGCTACATCACCGCCAAGGATCACAAGTCCGCCGAATTCCCGCAGACCGCCGACGTGACGCAGCAGAACGAATACGCCGGCCCCAACGGATACCTGCTGGATATGGTGCGGCGTGAGCTGGTGGCTTCCAAGACGTTCACCAAGGAAGATCTTGACACCGGCGGATATAAGATCGTTACCACCATTGACAAGGCCAAGCAGGATGCGATGCAGTCCGTGGGAGACACGCGCGCGGACGGCATGCCGGAGAGCATTCAGGTGGGCGGCATCGCTGTGGAACAGAAGACCGGCGCCGTGGTCTCGGTCTACGCCGGCTCGGATTACCTCACACAGCAGCTCAACAACGCCGATCAGGCCATGTTCGAGCCGGGTTCCACGATGAAGCCGTTCGCGCTGCTGGGCGCCGCGCAGTCCGGCGTGAACTTCGATACGATGTTCAACGGCAACTCGCACCAGCATTTCTCCGGCATCACCGCCGAGGTCAACAACGCCCTGAACATCAACTGGGGCAACATCAACCTGTACCAGGCCACCGCCAACTCGGTGAACACGGTGTTCATGAACGTCAACGAACACCTTACGCCGCAGCGCACGGCGAAAATCGCGCATGAAGCGGGCATCGAGGGAGAGATCGACACCAGCTCCATGTATAACGTGCTGGGCATCAACGCGCTGACCGTGTGGGATCTGGCGCAGGGGCATTCGACCATCGCCAACAATGGCGTGAAGAACACCCTGCACATGGTGAACAAGGTGCTGAGCTCCGATAATAAGGACCTCTATAACGCACCCAACGAGAACAAGCAGGTGTTTGACGCCAATGACTGCGCGCTAGTGCAGAAGGCCATGCAGGGCACCACCACCTACGGCACCGCCGCTGGCGTGTCCAGCGCGCTGGGCGGCCGCCAAGTGGCCGGCAAGTCCGGTACCGCCAACGATGAGCTGGCGGCATCGTTCGTGGGTTACACGCCCAGCCTGTTGAACGTATGGGCCATTTGGAATCCGGATGCGGACGGCAACCCGCAGGTTGTGCCGGCATTCGGCGGCTACGGCGTCACCTCCACCGGCTACCCGGCGCACCTATTCGAGGAATACATGACTCAGGCGCTGCAGGGCACCGCCGTTGAGCAGTTCACCACGCCTAAGGACAGCGGCAAGATTGGTGGCTCCGACGGCACGTGGGGCTTGGGCGGCGGCCAGAGCTCCTCTTCTTCCACCACCGATGACGAAGAGGCCAAGAAGCAGGCCGAGGAAGAAGCCAAGCGGAAGGCCGAGGAAGAAGCCAAGAAGCAGGCTGATGCCGAGGCCCAGCAGAAGCAGGAATTCGCCCAGCAGTGCCTTGCCAACCCGAGCTATTCCACCGAATGCCCGAATTATCCGGGTACCAGCAGTGGCGGGGACGGCGACACCGACGTCGAGCAGCAGCCCAAGCCCGACCCGCAGCCCAAGCCCGACCCGCAGCAGCCGCAATCCCAGCAGCAGTAAGAGCCGCAGCACAGCTCCCTCTGATGGCAGCAACGGCTCCCTCTGATGAGGGAGCCGTTAGCGAAGCTGACTGAGGGAGAGACCCAATAGTATTGGCTCCCCTCAGAGAGGGGAGCCAATACTATATGTGCGACTCAGCGGCCTCAGCGGTTGCGCTGGGAACGGTTGATGGCGGAGATAATCGCCTTCAGTGCGCTGGTGGTAATGGACGAGTCAATGCCCACGCCCCACACGATCTGCGCGTCGTCAGCCTCACCGACCTGGCATTCCACATAGGAGGCGGCCATGGCGTCGGTACCCACGGACATGGTGTGCTCCACATAGTCCATAATCGAAGCATCCACACCGAAGTTGGAGATGGCGTTGAGGAAGGCGGCGATCGGACCGTTGCCGATGCCGGACACCTCGCGCTCCACGGGCTGCTCGCCCCCAACGTTCACACCGCGGTCGAGCAGGCGAGCCTTGAGCACGGTGTCGGAACCGTCCTCACCGGAGCTGACGGACACCTTGAGCAGCTTCAGGCGGCCCCAAGGCGCAAGCGAAGCGTCGTGGGTATCGCCCACCACCACGCCGGCGGCGGTCATGCCGGACTGTTCGACCGGCAGGTACTCATCCTTGAACAAGCGCCAGATGTCCTCGTCCTTGACTTCCTTCTTGGTGGTGTCGGCGAAGTTCTGCACAATCTTGTCGAATTCGATCTGCAGGCGCTTCGGCAGGTCAAGGTTGTGGTTGGTCTTGAGCAGGTATGCCATGCCGCCCTTGCCGGACTGCGAGTTGACGCGGATGATGGCCTCGTAGGTGCGACCGATGTCCTTCGGGTCGATCGGCAGGTAGGGCACGAGCCAGACGAAGCTGTCGAGATCGGCGCCAGCGCGCTCGGCGGCCACCTGACGGGCCTCGAGACCCTTCTTGATGGCGTCCTGATGCGAGCCGGAGAACGCGGTGAACACGAAGTTGCCGGCGTACGGATGGCGCTCGGAAATCTTGATCTGGTTGCAGTACTCAACCGTCTTGCGGATCTCAGGTACGTTGGACAGGTCGAGTTGCGGGTCGATGCCCTGGGTGAGCCAGTTGAGGCCCAGCGTGACCAGGTCAACGTTGCCGGTGCGCTCACCGTTGCCCAGCAGGCAGCCTTCCACGCGGTCGGCGCCGGCCAGCACGGCCAGCTCGGTGGCGGCCACGCCCATGCCTTCGTCGTTGTGCGGGTGGAGGGAGAGCACCACGGAATCGCGGTCGTCGAGGTGGGTGGAGACGTACTCCACTTCGTCGGCGAACACGTTCGGCGTGGTCATTTCCACGGTGGCGGGCAGATTGATGATCATCGGATGCTCGGGGGTGGGCTTGATGACGCCGATCACGGCGTTGCACACCTCAACGGCGTACTCCGGCTCGGTTCCGGTGAAGGATTCCGGCGAGTACTCGTAGTACAGGTCGATGCCCTTGGCCTCGGATTCGAGGTCCTTGCATAGTTCGGCGGCGTCGGTGGCGAGCTTCTTGATCTCTTCCTTGTTCTTCTTGAACACCACTTCGCGCTGCAGCACGGACACGGAGTTGTAGAAGTGCACGATGGCGCGCTTGGCACCCTTCAGCGCCTCGTAGGTGCGGCGGATGAGGTGCTCGCGGCACTGGGTGAGCACCACGATAGTCACATCGTCCGGGATGAGCTCGCGCTCGATGAGCATGCGGATGAAGTCGAAATCGGTTTCGGATGCGGACGGGAAGCCCACCTCGATCTCCTTGAATCCCATGGAGACGAGCAGGTTCCAGAAGCGCAGCTTGCGCTCGGAATCCATCGGGTTGACGAGGGCCTGGTTGCCGTCGCGAAGATCGACGGAGCACCAGCGCGGTGCGCGCTGCAGTCGCTTGCCCGGCCACGTGCGCTCCGGGTAATCAAACGGGATCTGCTCGCTGTATGAGGCGTACTTGTTGTACGGCATACGGCTGGGCTTCTGCGGATCGCCGATGAACCGTGCCGGAGGCAGCAGTGGGTCGTTGTTCCCCCCATTGGACGCCGCGGCCACGGCCGCGAGATCAAACACGGATGATTGATCCTGACCCATTACTCCTCCTTTGCTTGGAATCGGCGCGCCCCTTCGGCCGGCGGGAATGCCGGGCAGTCGACGCGCTCCTCTATCACTGCGTTACATATCCGTAACGAACTTCCATCGTACCGTTCCAGCATCCCAACGCCGCGCCCATGCCACATAGCGGTTACGCGGCGGCGTGCCGGCGTCACAGATCCCAATCGCCATACCGGGCGGTTGGATTGCGGATGGGTTAGAGTGGGCCGTATGACGACTTTGCGCTTCCGTGGGGACGGACATGGGGACGGCACCTTCCGGGTGTTGCAGATGGCGGACGTGCAGGACGGGCCGGACGTGGATCCGGACACCGTGGCGCTCATCGAGGCGGCGATCCGCGAGGCCAAACCCGATCTGGTGGTGTTCACCGGCGATCAGATCCGCGGGTACGATCCAGCGTGGATGCGCACGTTCCTGCGCCGGCGCGGGGAGCGGCCCGGCGACCACGTGCGCGAGGTGACGCGGTTCGAGGCGTGGTGGCGCCGCACGTTCGACGGGGCGCGGCTGCCCGATCCGCCCGAGTCCGAGGTGCCGGACGACGCCGTGGACGCGCTGCTCGACGACGCGCGCGCCAAGGTGCGCCGGTGCTTCGCCGGATTCCTCGGGCCGGTCGTGCGCGCGGGCGTCCCGTTCGCCGCCACCTACGGCAACCACGACTTCCAGTGCGGCATCCTCGCCGGCGAACAAGACGGCATCTACCGCGAGTTCCCCGGCTGCCTCAACCCGCGCGACCCCGGGGAGCACGGCGCGGACGGTGACAACCCGCTCGTCTGCGAGCCCGGCACGTTCGCGCTGCCCGTCGAGGCGTCCGACAGGTCGGGCCGCGTGGCCATGAGCGTCGTGATGGTCAATTCAGGCGACTACGCCACCGAGCGGCTCTCCCCCGACGACACCGTATTCGGCGAGCCGTCGTCGCACCTCGCGCCCGCCGAATACGCGCGCGACCCGCGCGGGCTCGATCTGGCCGACTCGGACGGCTATGGCACGCCCACCCCGCAGGCCCTGGCGTGGCTCGGCGACGTGCAGCGCTCTCTGGCCGAACGCAACGGCGACGGGCGGCCCGTGCCCGCGATCGCGTTCCAGCACATCCCGCCGCAGGAGTTCTACCAGTGCCTCAAGGAGGTGCCGCCCCTCACGCCCAACGCCGTCGAAGGCGCGCGCACGTTCGCCGGTCGCTGCTACGTGCTGGACCGCTCGGTGTGCCGGCCGGGTTCGATCCTCGGCGAATCGATCGGATGCGCAGACGTGAACTGCGGCGAGGTGGCGGCATTGCGCGACGCGGGCGGCTACTTCGCGCTCTACTGCGGCCACGACCACAAGAACGCGTTCGTGGGTCACGTGGACGGGCTCGACCTCGGCTATGCCCCCACCTGCGGCTTCGCCTCGTACGGCCCCAAGTCGCGCCTGCGCGGCATCCGCCTGTTCGAATTCCGCGAATCCGACCCGTCCGCCTACGCCACGCGCATGCTCACCTACGGCGACCTCGTGGAACGCTACGGCCACAATGAGGCGCGCGTCTTCATCGGCGACCACCTGGTGGTGGACGGCCCCACCCTGCGCGACCAGCTGCGCCGACCGGGCGTCTTCGCCACCCTCGCGCTGCTCGCCGGCATGGCCGTCTCCGCGGTGGGCTCCGCGGTGAAAGCCGCGACCGCCCGCAAGCGCCAATAAGTGCCCGCACGCCTCCATATGCACCCACATGAACCCGCATGCATCCGCAAAATGGAAAAATGTGGCAGCAGCGGGTGCAAAACCCGCGCAAAACGTGACAAATCCACAGGGAAAACAAGGAAAAACGATACGAACATGGCCCTGGAACCCGCGAAAAACGTGGCAGCGTGAGGAATGTCAGTCGTGAAACGCCCGGAATTCCGGCCATTTCACGACGTGGCGGCCGGTACACACCAGAGCCGCCATAGAAACGTGACCGTCGGGGTATATGGAATGCCTGAACCAGCGGCCGCGCGATACATTCGCTTGCGCATTTTTTGTACATCGCATGTACAAAAAATACAGATCGTGAAGTGTGACACTAGGAATCTCCCCGCAAATTCGCACGACGTCGTCTCCTTACGACGGCCGCGGCGCACAACCGGCCGTGCCATCTCCATAGTGTGCAGAACTTTTTCGCCTTGCGGACACCTATCCACGACTTCCCGAATCTGCTGCACACTCCGCAGATAGCCCACAGCCATGCGAAACTCTGCATGGAAAAAGACCACCGAACGGCCCGCATGCCGCCACCATGCGTATGATACGATGGAAGTTGTCAGATGCCTGATGACTCAATGCGGAGTTATCGCAACAACAAGTCAAGGAACCTCGGAGCATGCCATACGCGTCACGGCCAACCGGACCATTCAACCATGCTCAATACCGGTAAAGTCAGCGCTATGGTAAAAACGACCCAAACCCGGACAAGCCTTTTCGTTTCGCACTATTGTAGACAGAAAAGCCGTTTGAGAACTGCACAATCATTGATCACGACAACGGCGTCACCAACTTGAGGACGAACAAGACAAGGAGCACATCATGAGCAACCTATCCGACTCGGCCGTACTTGAACCGCCAGCTTCAACGGAAGCACCAAACGCGGAATCATTCACCCCTCAGGGAGAGTACAGCCAACGGGAACTGGCTTTGCTGGCCCGACTGTCGTTGAAGGTCACGCCCGCAGTCTCCGCTCGCAGTCGCTGTGACGAGACGATGGACGCGATCAAGTCCTACATCCTGCGCGAGCGCCTGCAATCCGGCGACGTGATGCCCACTGAAACACAGCTGTGCGACACGATCGGAGCCTCCCGCTCCTCCGTGCGCGAGGCCGTGCGCAAGCTCGAAGCGCTCAACATCGTCAAAGTGGAACACGGCAAGGGCACCTTCGTGGGCTCTTTGTCCTTGGATCCGATGGTGGAAACGCTCGCATTCCGATCCATGGTGTCTGTCGGCAAGAATTTCACAGACCTGCAGGATGTCGTAGAGCTGCGCAGGTTTCTGGACTTGGGATGCGCCGGCGAAGTGGTCGTATCGCTTGCCGGCAGCGAACAACCGCGTCTCATGGAGCTTGCCGAGTCCATGACCAATACCGCCAAGGAAGGCAAGACCTTCCTCGCATTGGACATTGACTTCCATATGGGGATTCTCGATTCTCTGGACAACACGATCGTCAAGCAGATGGTCCGTTCCCTGTGGCTCGTGCACATGGCGGTTCTTCCCCAACTGGGTCTGCCGGTGTCCAGCGAGCTCGACCGTACCGCAGAGGCCCACAAGCGCATGCTGAACGCGGCCCTCGCCGGTAATGTCGAGGAATACCGGAAAGCCGTCATCGACCACTACGAGCCGATCGAGTCCATCCTAAAGCAACGCATTCAGGGAGGTACCGAGTGAAGTTGGGTAATCGTGATGCGGAGCGGGCGGAAGGCCATCAGCCCCGCATCACTCCGCCGCAGCTATAAATGCGTCGGTATTCCATAACGCCGCCACAGGCAATGCCCAAAGATTACCCGGCCATTTCATCACGCGGCCACCCGTATACACAAGGTAGCCCCGGTAAAACCGCCGGTCGTTGGCCAACGCCGCCAGCCCTTTGAAATCCTCACGGGTTACCCGGGAGGAGGACTTGACCTCGACGCCGACAATGCGATCCCGGCTTACCATGACGAGATCGACCTCCTTGGGACCGGAGCCTGATTCGCGCCAATAGAAGCAATCGGGATGAATGCGGGACCACTGCACAGATGGCAGAATCTGGTTGACGACGAACGACTCGAGGAGATTGCCGTAATCCACCGGGTTGACCATGGGATCGCGGCCCTTGGAAAGCATGGTTTGTACGCTCAGCGACGTATCCACCGGATGGATTTTGGCACGAGCGAAGGTCTGACGGTTAGGCGCGGTACGCAGATTCGGCAACGCGCTCACCAGAAACCGCCGCATGAAGATGCCCACATAACGGTCTACAGTACGCCGGTCGAGGGCAAGCTGCTCACCCAAAGCACTGGCATTCAGAATGCCTCCGGGCATGCACAGAAGCCTCGTGAGTATATTTTCGGCGATGGCCGCGTCAAGTTTCTCATCGGGCAGAATGGTGTCGCCGAGCACGGCACGGATGTCATCCGCCACAAGTCTTTCTCGTTCCCAATCCGCATATTCGGCATATTGCGACGAGTATTCGGGGAAGCCTCCGGCGGCCATGAGATCGTAAAGCTTCTGACGGGCGATCGGCTCGTCGAAGGAGACGTCCGGCTCTCCATCCCATAAATCGTCCACCAGGCTGGTGTCAACGCCGTGCATCTCACGTTGAGTCAGGGGGCTCATGGTGAAATGCTGCGCTCGACGGGCCAGAGGATCCTGGCCGTCCAATCCACCTCGGTTGATGAGCGCGCTGCTGGTGAGGATGAACTGCGTATGGCCGGCGGGCAGCGCATCGACGATTTCCTTCACGGCGAGCGGCAGATCGCGGATGCGCTGCGCCTCATCGATGATCACCGGTAGGTTCAAGGACTCCAGCCATCCATGCAGATCGGTTTTCGCCAGTTCGTATGCGTTGGCATCCGCAAGGGTTTCATACGAAAAGCCGACGCCGACGAGTTGGCGCTGGGCCATCATCGTCTTGCCTACGGCGCGAGCCCCTTCCAGGATCACGGCCTTGCGTCGAGCATGCAGGATGGATTCAGCCAGAGGCCGGGCAATGTAATCGGACATGCAATTATTGTACATTCGATGTACAAAAAAATGTACATCGAATGTACAAAAAAATGTACATGCGGCGTACAAAGACGTCTTCCAGAGTTGCCAGGAAGACGCCTTTGTACGCACGGTCACGTATAGCCGAGAATCACTCCTCCGCAGCCGACTTCACTCCGAACCAGCTCAGCGGCAGATGCGTGAAGTACACTCCGGCCGTTTCCCGCTCCCAAGACAGGCCAATGGCCCCATCCGGCAGCACCGACATGCACTGGTAGACATAGTGATAGGGATTGAAGCACCGATTGCGCGCCCACGTGCGGCCGCCATCCTCACTCAGCCGCAGCACACCGCAGCCACGGTAGGGACGCATCAGGCTGGCATTGGCGAAAACGATCCGGTCGGATGCGCAGCCGGGCTCCTCGCCGGCTTTGGACGGGACCGTCACCGCATTGGGCTGGCTGAAGATGTCCGGCAGATCGGGATCGAACTCAACGGTTTCCCATGTATCACCACCATCATGGCTAACGGCCTTGCCGACCCTGCCCAGATGATGTTGATTGCGGAACAGGCACAGCACATCGCCGTTGGCCCGTTCCACGAACACCGATTCGTGCGTGGTGGCATCGTCATCGCGCACGTCCCGTTCGTCCACGACCTTGCCGTTGACTACGCGCCCCTCGTTGATGGCTTTGCCTCTGCGCCACGTCTGGCCACCATCATCGGAGATCAGCGCGCCGCCTGCGTTGAACTTGGGGCTCGTGCCGGTGCAATAGTACGGGATGAGCAGTCGCCCCCGATGTTTGCCGGCGCTCAGCTGGATGCCGTTGCCGGGCGACGTGCCCAGAAACCCCATCCATCCTTCCTTGACCATATGGTTGATGTGCCTGGGCTTGGACCATGTTTCGCCGTCATCGTCCGAATGCACTTCCACCAGATAGCTGGTACGCGCGGCCAGCAGGCTTTCATGCGGGTCGACGCCCTCCTTGAGATAGATGTTGCCCGCGGACTCACCATCGCGTGTGACGTTGCCATCCTCATCCACACGGTATGACGTGGCTTCTCCGTCCAAGGACGTTACCGCACCATCAGGTTGGAGCAGGTATTCCGCCCCCTCGCCATCGTGCAGGATGAGCCGCCCCCGGGCATCCAACCCCAAGCCCTTTTCAACGTTGGCGAAGCCTCGACCGCCCGGAAAATGGTCAATGACGACCGTCACACGGCCTGTCTCACGATCACAGACGATGCATGAGTCGATGACGCTCGCGCCATCCAGCCCATCACCGGGAAAGGCGATGACGGTTTGCAGCGGCAGCCACGTCTGTCCGCTATCCAAGGAGCGGCGGACAACGAAATGGATCTCATTGGGGGCATCGTTGGAGATGACCACACGTTGGTCGGCACCGGCAATCGTCACACCGGAGGGCGTAGTCACCAAAGACGGGATGCGGTAGCTTGCGGATCCTTCATATCCTTTGTCGAACAACGCGGTATCGGTGGTGGGCGGCACGTCGGAGATTTTGCGAATCTGCCCTTCTCCCAGAGGATACAGGAACAGACCGCCGCCGCGAACTTCGCCGCACAACCGCACACCGGCCGTGTCCTCGCCGATCGACACGTAGCTCAGCCCCTCGAGATCACCGAAGAACACCTGACCGGGCTGATGCGTTTCCATGTTGCCATCAACATAGATGTCCACCGCACCGCGGAATGCGCGGATGACCAGATCATGCCACCCGCCATCGTTCCAATCGCCGTGGGCGCGATACTCACACCACTGTCCTTTGACGAAAGCGCGGTACACAAAGCCGTCATCGTCAATGTCCACGTTCATGATCTGGCGATCGTCATCGCGCGCCGCAAGAATCGTGCCGAACTGTCCGACGCCACGTACGCGGAACTGCGCGTAGATCGTGCCGTCGGTCACGCCGTGCAGCGTCTTCACATCCTTGTCCGCCAAATAGGCCGCGGCAAACTCAATATCCGGCTGCGGCACGGGAACGCTGCCCTGAATACGCTCCGAAGTCCAAGCCTCCGAGAAGCATTCCAGCCGCTCAACGCCGATATGCGCTTCATTGGCGCAGTGGAAGACGCCAGCCTGCGCATACTTCGACGGGCAAATGTTGGTCGCGCAGGCGAAGGCCTGATAGCCATCCAGATAGATTCGCGTGCCAAAATCGCCGAAGGTGATATGAAGGTCGTGGACACCGCCGAACTGCACGCCGTAGGTGTCTTCGACGTCCAGCACAATATGGTCTTCGGGCGCTTCGACGACCAGCGACCCGCGGGAAACCGTGACCGCCAGCGCGACGCGTTCGGCGTTTCGCGCTTCCAGCAGCATGCCGTCCGTGGCGACGTGGAACGCCGCATGCAGCGTTCCCCCCTGTTCCGGAAGCAGCGCACTGTTCCATGTCTGGTGGATTTGATTGGGAATATGCGACATGGGAGTACCTTTCGTATTACGTTTCCTGTTTAACTATCCTGCATCGTTGCAAGCAATCCAGCGGTCAAACCGTCCGGCCCAGCCCGCTCAGCTCACGCGGCGGCCGGCGCACCAGACGTGCTTCACCGCCAGCGTGCCCGGGTCGGTGATCAGCAGGTCGGCGGCGCGGCCGGGGGCGACGAGGCCCAGCGGCGCGCCGGTGACCGGGTTCGGCCGGTCGAAGCCGAACGCGCCGTCCGCCGCGCCTTCCACGGCCGCCGTCACGCGAGCGACGACCTGTTCACGAGTTTCGGTCATATTGCCTTCCTTCAGATGTAACGCCGTGGTCCCGGTCCCAACGAAGGGAACCGGGACCACGTGCGGTCAGATCGTCTGCCAGGCCGGCTTGTGCTCGAACGAGTACCGGTAGTAGTCCTTGTTGCGCAGGCGGCTGGCGGCCTCCTCGTCCACGATGATCGTGGCGTGCGGGTGCATCTGGAGCGCCGAGGCCGGGCAGAACGAGCTGATGCCGCCCTCCACGGTCTCCGCGACCGCCTCGGCCTTGCCCGCGCCGAACGCGAGCAGCACGAGGTGGCGGGCCTTCATGATCGTGCCGATGCCCTGCGTGATGCAGTGCGTGGGCACCTGGTTGATGTCGTTGTCGAAGAAGCGCGCGTTGTCGATGCGGGTCCGTTCGGTGAGCGTCTTGACGCGCGTGCCGGAGGCGAGCGACGAGCCGGGCTCGTTGAAGCCCACATGGCCGTCGGTACCGATGCCGAGAATCTGCACGTCGATGCCGCCCGCGGCCTCGATCGCCGCGTCGTAGGCGGCGCCGGCGCCCGCGACCTTCTCGCCGTCCTCGAGCGAGGTGCCGTTGAGCACGTCGCCGGGCACGTGGACCTTGGCCGGGTCGAGCCCCAAGGGCTCGACGACCGTGCGGTGGATGGTCGCGTGGTAGGACTCCGGGTGGGTCAGCGGCAGGCCGATGTACTCGTCCAGTGCGAAGCCCTGCACCTGGGAGACGTCGATCGACTCCTCCTCGACGATCTTGGCGAGCGCCTGGTAGGCGGCCAGCGGGCTGGAGCCGGTGGCGAGTCCCAGCACCGCGTTCGGCTTGGCCTTGATGAGGTCCGCCACCGAGCGTCCGTACAGCTCTCCGGCCTCCTCCTGGTTCTTGACGATGATGACTTCTGCCATGGTGTTTTCCTTTCAGACCTTGACGTCAGGCCGTGATGTCAGGCCTCGGTGGAGGCGGAGACTTCCTCGGGCGTGCGGGCGAGCGTCATGCCGCACTCCTCGAGCACGGCGGCGATGCGCTTGACGTTCTCGCCCTTGAGCGGCAGGACCGGGTTGGGCATCTGGTTGGTGTCGAACACGCCGAGCAGCGCCATGGCGGTCTTGAACGCGCCCACGCCGGAGCCGAAGCCCGCGACGCCCTGCGGCACGGTGACGATGCGCATGAGCGCGGCCAGCCAGTCCTGCTCCTTCTTGACGGTGGCCCAGTCGCCGGCCTCGGTGGCCTTCCACATGCGCACGTAGCCGGTGGCCTCCACGTTGGCGAGTCCCGGCACGGAGCCGTCGGCGCCGGCCATGTAGGCGCCGTCCACCACGACCTCTTGGCCGGTGAGCAGCGTGAGCGGGTGGCCGGCCTTGGCGTTGTCGTCCACGAGGAAGCGGAAGGCCACGTCGTCGTTGGAGGAGTCCTTCACGCCGGCGAGCACGCCCTCCTGGCCAAGCTTGACGAGCAGGCCGCCAGGCAGCTTGGTGTGCACGCACACGGGGATGTCGTAGGCGAACAGCGGCAGCTCGGGCACGGCCTCGTGGATGAGGCGGAAGTGGCGCTCGATCTCCGGCAGGCCGCCGAGCGCGTAGAACGGGCAGGTGGCCACGATCGCGGACGCGCCGAGCTCCTTCGCCTCCTTGGCGTGCTCGATCACACGGTTGGTCTCGGTGTCGATGCAGCCGACGAACACGGGCACGCGGCCGTCGACAATCTCCATGACGGTCTGGATGATCTCGCGGCGGCGGGCGTCGGTGCTGAACGCGACCTCGCCGGAGGAGCCGAGCGTGAACAGGCCATCGACGCCAGCGTCGATCATGCGGTTGAGCGAGCGCGCGAAGCTGACCTTGTCGACTTCGCCGTCGGCGGTGAGCGGGGTGACGACCGGGGGGATGACCCCGCGGAATTGTGTTGTCATGATGGTGGTTCCTTTACAAAATCAAGTTATTCGGATAATGGTCGGCCATTGCCGTCGGCCCCGTTGAAGGAGGCCAACGGCGGAATGGCGAAACGGTGAATCGTCGGCTTACCGACATTCCTCCGCGGTCGGGTGCAGCAGCGAGGGCGCGGCGCCCAGCAGCAGCTTGGTGTACGAATCCTGCGGATTGTTCAGCACGTCGTAAGCCGCTCCGCGCTCCACAATGGTTCCGTGGTTCATCACCACGATTTCGTCGGACACATAGCGGACGGTCTGGATGTCATGGCTGATGAACACCAAGGACAAACCCAGCGACTTCTTGAGATCCGACAACAGGTTGAGGATCTGCGCGCGCACGGACACGTCCAGCGCGGAGGTCGGCTCGTCGGCGATGATCGCATCCGGATTGAGCGACAGGGCGCGGGCGATGGCGACGCGCTGACGCTGGCCGCCGGAGAGCTGGCCCGGCAATGCGTACAGAGCGGACTCCGGCAATCCCACCATCCGCAGCAATTCGTGGGCGTGCTTGTCTCGGCTCGCCTTGTCGCCGAGCTTGTGCACGACGAGCGGGTCGATGAGCTGGTCGATGACGCTCATGCGGGCATTCAGCGCGGTGGCCGGGTCCTGGAAGACCACGGACACCACGCGACCGATCTCCATGCGCTCCTTGGCGGTGCGGTGGGTCACGTCCTGGCCCTTGAACAGCACCTGGCCGGAGGTGGCCTGCTGCAGGCCGCACATCACGTTGGCCGTAGTGGACTTGCCGCAGCCGGACTCACCAACGATGCCGATGGTCTTGCCCGGCATCAGGCGCAGATTCACCTTGTTGACCGCCTTGACCTTGTTTGGATGCAGAATTGAGCCGGCTCGGGTGGTGAAGACCACCTCGACGTCCTTGAGCTCGATGATCGGCACGTTCGGATCCTTGCTCATCGGGCACCTCCTTCCTTGCTGATGGCTGTCGGGGCGTCAACGGCGGGCGTGACGTCCGCGTCGTCGGGCAGGGCCGCGTAGAAGTGGTACGTGCCGGGCACCTGCTTGAAGATCGGGCGGGTGTTAAGGCCCACCGTCGGATGGCTGGAGCGCGGCGCGAAGCGGTCGCCCTTCGGGAAGTCCGCCGGGGACGGCACGGTGCCGGGCACCTGGTGGAGCCTTCCGGCGCCGGCCTCGATGGAGGTGACGGCACCGAGCAGGCCGCGGGTGTACTCGTGGCGGGGGTCGGTGAGGATCTCCTTGGTGGAGCCCTGCTCGACGACCTGGCCAGCGTACATGACGGTGATGGAGTGCGCCACCTTGGCCACGAGGGCGAGGTCGTGGGAGACGAAGATCATCGCGAAGCCGAGCTTCTCGCGCAGCTCGTTGAGCAGGTCGATGACCTGCTTCTGCACGGTCACGTCGAGGGCGGTGGTGGGCTCGTCGGCGACGACCAGCTTCGGGTCGCGGGTCAGGGCCATGGCGATGAGCACGCGCTGGCGCTGGCCGCCGGACAGCTCGTGCGGGTAGGACTCCAGCGTGCGCTCCGGATCGAGGCCCACGAGCTTGAGCAGTTCCTCGGCGCTGCGGGTGCCGCCGCGGGAGGTGAGCTGCTTCATCTGCGCCTTGATGAGCATGGACGGGTTGAGCGAGGAGAGAGCGTCCTGATAGATCATGGCGATCTCGTGGCCGCGTAGGGCGTTGTGCTCCTTGGGATCCATGCCGACGAGGTTCTTACCGTCGAACAGGATCTCGCCGCTGATCTCGGCCTTCGGGTCTAGCAGGCCCATGATGGCCAGCGAGGTGATGGACTTGCCGCAGCCGGACTCGCCCACGAGGCCCATGGTCTCGCCGGGACGCACAGAGAAGCTCACGTGATCCACCACGTTCACGTCGCCGTGGCGCGGGAACTTGATGCACAAATCCTTGACCTCGATGACCGGCGGCTCGGTGCTCTTGGGCTCGAAGCGGTCGGTGCGCTTCATTTCGGCCTCGCGCAGCTTGGCAAGGGATTCCTCCAGGCTCTCGTGCTGGGCGGCGTAGGCGGCGACAGGATCGACGAGCAGACGATCCTCCTCACGCTTGGCTTCCTTGTCTTCGTCGGTTTCCTTGATCGGCGCGGTCGGAGCGGCCACCATGGCGTCAGTGATGCCCTCGGACAGGATGTTGAGGCACAGCACGGTGATCATGATCATCAGGCCCGGGAACAGCGCCTGCCACCAGTAGCCGAAGATCACGCCTTCCTTGGCGGAGGACAGGATGTTGCCCCACGTCGGGGTCGGCTCCGGAATGCCCAGATTAATGAAGGACAGGGACGCCTCGAACACGATCGCGTCGGCGACGCACAGGGTGGTGAACACCATAACCGGGGCGGCTATGTTGCGCATCACATGCTTGTAGAGAATCCACGGGGCGCGGGCGCCGGAGACGATGACCGCGCGCACGTAGTCCTTGCCGTACTCGCTGATGATGTTCGCGCGCACGATGCGGGCAATCTGCGGCACGTACAGGATGCCGATGGCTGCGATGATGCCGAACATGGACTGGCCGAGAATCGAGACGAACACGGCGGCGAGGGCGATGCCCGGCACGGACATGAACACGTCGATGACGCGCATGATGATTTCCGAGATCCACGTGCGGGCCACGGCCGCGATCGCGCCGATGAGCGCGCCCAGCACCAAGGCGAACAGGATGGACAGCAGGCCGATGACGAGCGAATACCGTGCGCCGTAGAACACGCGGGTCATCACGTCGCGCCCAACGTTATCGGTGCCGAACAGGTGCTCGGCGGTCGGAGACTGATAGCTCACGGTAATGGCGAGAGGATCCTCCGGCGAGATCACCGGCGCGGCGACGGCCACGACGACCAGCAGCGCGATAAACAGCAACGCGAGCCTGGACCCAATGGTCATTTTGCTGAAACGGTTGAATTTCACTCCGGGACGCGACACCGCGTCCACGACTTTGGGTTTGCCAAACAGCATGTCACACCGTCCTGATTCTCGGGTTGATAAGCACGTACAGCATGTCAACGATGATGTTGATGATCACGAACGCGAGAGCCACTACCAGCACCACACCCTGAACGAGAATCGGCTCGTTGCCGTTGATGCCTTCGAACAGCGCCGTGCCCATGCCGGGCAGGGAGAAGATGATCTCGGTGATGATGGCGCCGCCCATGAGGTAGCCGATCTTCATACCAAGCACCGTGACCGGAGTAATCAGGGCGTTGCGGAACACGTTGCGCGCAATGACGACGCGCTTGGGCACGCCGGCGCCGATGGCGGTGCGTACATAGTCCTTATCCAGTTCCTCGACCATGGAGGTTCGGATGATGCGGGTCATCTGTCCGGCGACAGGGAAGCCCAGCGAGAACGCGGGCATGGCCATGCGCGCCAGATATTCACCGGGATCCACGCTGAACGGCACGAGCTCGCCCGCACCCGGCAGCAGGGCCAGCTTGATCTGCAGCAGGTAGATCAGCAGCACGCCCAGCCAGAAGGACGGGGTAGCGATGGCGATGATGGAAATCACACGGATGACCTGATCGACCCACGTGTCACGGTAAAGGGCGGCGAGCACACCGAAAATCACCGAAAACACCACGGCGATGATCAGCGCGATGAACGTCAGCTGCAACGTGATCGGGAAAGCAGTCGCGATGCGGGAAGACACGGAATCCTTGTTCACGCCGTATACGCCGAGGTTGCCTTGGAACAGGCCGCCGAGATACGACAGGAACTGCTCGCCCCACGATCGGTCGAAGCCCATCTCGTGGCGGTATGCCGCAAGCTGCTCGGCCGTGGCGTTTTCGCCGAGAGCCGAGACCGCGGGGTCGTATTGGGAGAACGACATCAGGAAGAACACGAGGAAAACGACGCCGAATGCCACAAACGGCAGGGATATCAATCGTCTTCCCAACAAACGAAGTAAATTGCCCACTCTATATGCTCCTCAAATGGATGGTTGCGCAAAATAAGGGCGTCGCCGCGTCAGCATCGCTGCTTGCGCAGCAGCGCCCTCGGGATGTGATGGCGAATGACTTGTGTGGATCAGCCGTTCAGCTTGGAGTTCAGGAAGTACAGGCCAGTGGTTCCAATCGGGGTGTAGGAGCTGAACACGTTCTTCTTGACGGCGGTGGAAAGCTTGCGGTGGAACAGCGGGTACATCGGCAGCTCATCGGAGAGCAGGTCGAAGCACTCGTTCCAGTAGCTCTGCTGTTCGTCGCCGGAGGACCGGGCGGCCTTGTCCATGAGTTCATGCAGCTTGTTGTATCCGTCGGAGCCGTTCCAGAACATGCGCTGCTTGGTCCAGACGGTGTCGCCGAACCACCAGTTGAGCAGCACGTCGGGATCGTTGCCGAACACGGTCGGATCGCCGGGGCCAAGCACCATAGAGAAGTCGGCGTCGTCCTTATCGGTGATGGTCGGGAACAGGGCGGAGGACTTCATGGACTGAATGTCCACGTTGAAGCCGATCGCGTCGAGGTTGTTCTTGATCTGCGGCGCCAGCTGGGTGATCCAAGTCTGATCCGTGGTGTAGAGCGTGAACTTCACGCCTTCGGACACACCAGCCTCCTTGAGCAGCTCCTTGGCCTTCTCAGGGTTGTAGGTATACACGTTGGAGGCCTTGTGATAGGCCTTGAAGCTCTCGGGCATGAAGCCGGTGACCATGTTGGCCTCGCCGGACAGCTGGTTCTTGATCATGCTCTCGGTGTCGATCGCATAGAACACGGCCTGACGCACACGCTCGTCGTCGAACGGCTTCTGCTTGGTGTTGAACATGATGAACGCCTGATTGAAGCCATCCACCGTCTCGATGTCGGCGCCGGCGGCCTTCAGGGTGTCGAACGCCTTGGCGGGGACGTTCTCCATGATGTCGCTCTTGCCGTTCTGCATGGCGGTGACGCGGGCGGTGTCATCCACATTCACGTTCCACACCATGTGGGAGACCTGCGCGGGGAATTCGCCGTTGTAATATTCGTTCTTGTCGAACTTCACCTGCTGATCGGTGATCTCGACGTACTTCCACGGACCGGAGCCGATCGGCATCTTCTTGAGGTCCGCGTCGCTCTGACTGGCCGGAACGATGTGTACCAGCGACATGCGCTCCTTGAACAGGGTGAACGCGTACTTGAGCTTGAAGTCAATCTTGTTGTCGCCCTGCGCGGTGATCGAGTCAATGAACGAGAGCATCGGAGCGTAAACGCCGCCGGGCGCCATGACGCGCTCGAACGAGGTCTTGACGTCGTTGGCGGTCACGGCGTTACCGTCCGAGAACTTGGCGCCATCGCGGATCGTGATGACGTATTCGGTGTCGGAGATCTTCTCCGGTTCGCCGGCGGCCAAGCCGGAGACCAACGAATAGTCGGACATCTGCAGCGTGTACAGCGCCTCGGTCACATGCCAGTTGCCGGCCATCGGCAGGGCCATGGACGTGGACAGCGGATTGAAGTCACGGCTGCTGTACGCCACCTGCGCGGTGATGGTGTCCGCGACGGAGGGACCTCCCTTGGCGTTCGTCGTGCCGGTTCCTCCACCGCAGCCGCTCAAGGCGAGCGCGCCGGCCAATACCGCAGCGGCGGTCTTGGCCATTCGGGTCTTCCACGAGTACATCGGTTTCTCCTCTTCGTTGAGTGATAACTGAATCAGGATTCGATTCTCCATCCAATCGAATCTTTCTTAATCATATGACATCTGATGTCTGATTGCAAGTTTCATCAGACGTTTTATGAGTGCAGCTACCACGTTTTTTCCTTGCAATGCAACGGTCTCAAACCGCGGTAACCACAGTGTTAAGACATCAGACATCTTATATTTCGCCGGAAACATGAGATTCACATGCGGCCCAGCGGTGCAGTATGGGCGTAACCGCCTGATTGAACGCGGCAATGTCAGTCCTGCGCAGACCGTGCTCACACCCGGGAATGAAAACCGTTTCAAGGTTCGGCTTCCCCATTGCCCTGACTTCCTCCAGCCCGCGCACACCCACGAGATCTGAGGGATCGTCGGACGAGACCACCACCAAGGGCACCTCTATCGAGGACACCACCTGATGCCAGTCCTCCGCGAAGCTGACCACGCCGGTGAGCTCCAATCGCGGATCACATCGGTTCTGCCCATAGGCCCAGCCGATATGATCCTCCATCGGCCAATTCGGACGACGCTTCTGATTGTGACGGATCGCGTTGGCCGGGTCGGATGCCCAGTCGTGCAGCAACGCCGCATTGGCCGGCGCGTTGTCCACATACCGCTGTCGCTGCTCATCGTTCAGCCATGCGGGATCCTCGACCACTGCACCGAGGCAAAGATCGGGACGACGCCTGACCAGCATCGTCACAATCGCACCTCCCATGGAATGCCCGATCATGATCGCCCTGCCACCGTGGACGTGTTCAAGATATTCAACGGTCTCCTCAAACGCCTCATACGCGGATTCGAATGGATGTCGGAGTTGAGCATCGGCATATCGCGGCGACAGGCCATGCCCCAGCATATCGACCGCAACCACGCGAAAATCATGACTGAGATAGTCGATATAGTCGGACCAGGCAATCGCCGCGTCGCACACGCCGTGCAGCAGGACGACAAGGGGACGATTCGGATCGCCCGCTGCAATGAAGCTGAGCATGCGCCCCGCCCCGCTCACAGCTTCGCCTCGAACCAGCGCGTGATGGTCGTCGGATGCGTGATCGCCGTGCCCACCACCGCGGCCCACGCGCCGGCGGCCATGACCTGATGCAGCTGGTCAGGCGTGTGGATGCGACCCTCGCACAGCACGGGCACGTCCGGGAACGCCTCGATCATCTGGCCGAGCAGCTCGAAGTCTGGACCGTCGGTCTTGGGGCGCTCGCCGGTGTAGCCGGACAGCGTGGTGGAGATGATGTCGGTGCCGGCCTCCACGGCGCGCTCGGCGTCGGCGAAGCTGCCGCAGTCGGCCATCACGATCACGCCCTCGTCGTGCAGGGCGCGCACGGTCTCGGCGTAGGTCAGCCCGTCCGGTCGCGGGCGTCCGGTCGCGTCGATCGCGATGATGTCCGCTCCGGCGGCGGCACAGCAGCGGGCATGGCGCAGGGTCGGCGTGATGTACACACCCTCCTCGCCGTCCTTCCAGATGCCGATCACCGGCACGCTCACCTGGCCCTTGATGGCCGCGATGTCCGCGAGGCCCTGGCAGCGGATGCCCACGGCCCCGCCCTCCACGGCCGCCATGGCCATCTGCGCCATGGTCTCCGGGTGGCGCAGCGGCTCGCCCGGGTACGCCTGGCAGCTCACCACGAGGCCGCCCCTGATCTTCTCGATTGCCTGATGCATGCTGGTTCCTTCCTGTTGTCGTATCTTGTCTATCGCGCGTCGTCCGGCGCGCCGATGCGCCGGTGGACGGCCGCCGCCGCGCCGATCAGCGGCGCCGCCCCTCCGAGCTCGCCCTCGACGAGCGGCGTCGGCTTGACGAGCGCGAGCGCCGAATCGGCGAACCCGGCGCGCAGGGCGTCCCACCAGATCGGACCGGCCTTGACGACCGAGCCGGAGACCACGATCACGTCCGGGTCGATGAGGTTGCCCATGCCGCCGACGCATTCGCCGAGCGCACGGGCGCTGTCGGTGAGCGTGCGGCGGGCCAGCTCCTCCCCCGCGGCCGCGCGGGCGGCCACCTCGGCGCCGTCCGCAGCCGGGAGGTTCTCGTCGCCGGCCTCCTCGCAGCGCCGATTGTAGAGGTCCTTCAGCCCCGTGCCGGACGCGACCGGCTCGATGTGCCCCTCGAGGGTGCCGCACGAGCATAGGAATCCGCGGCCCAGCGCGCTCGGCACGTGCCCTGCGTGGCCGGCCACGCCGTGCGCGCCGGTGAACAGGGCGCCATCCACCACGATCGCGCCGCCGATGCCGGTGCCCACGCCGATCGAGAGCACTACGCCCCTGCCGCGTCCGGCGCCGTACGTCGCCTCGCCCAGACCGTGCGCGCCCACGTCGCCGATCATGTGCACTGGCAGGTCGGTCACGGCCGCGAACGCGTCGTAGATGCGCTGGCCGCGCCAGCCGGGCAGGATGTCCGTGGCGGAGACGATCTCGCCAGTTTCGCTGTCCGGCACGCCCGCCGCCGCGATGCCGACGCCGGCGATCGCCACGCCCTCGGCCTCGGCGCGCTCAAGCTGGCGGACGGCGAAGGCGACGATGCGGTTCTTCAGGTCCTCGCCGCCGCGCGCGGCCTCGGTCGGGATTTCACAGCGGGCCGTCACCTCGGGCCTGCCGTCCGCGCCCGCGTTTGCGTTTGCGGGCAACGTCACGAATCCCGAGGCGACCTTGGTGCCGCCGATGTCGAAGGCGAGGTAGGTGGGCGCCGCCCCCGCGCTCATGCGACGACCGCCTCGTGGATGCGCGCGAGATAGTCGAGGCGCTCCTCGACCGTCGCGTCCTTGGGCACGCACACCTTGGCGCCCAGATAGTCGAGCGGGCGCTCCTGCGCCCCGGCGGCGCGCACGGCGGCCTTGATGGCGGCGGCGTCCATGAGCGAGGTCGGCTCGTCCGGGTTCATGGGCAGGTGGCCGTCGATCCAGCCGTAGCCGTACTGGGTCTCCTCCGGGCCGGCGCCGGAGAACATGAGGCCGCTCAGCACGCCGGCCTTCGCGGCGGCCTCCACGTGCGCCACGGCGGTTTCGGGCGTGCGCCCCTCCACCACCGAGCGTCCCCAGTTGACGGTGAGCCCGATGCCGGCCGACCCGCACAGCGCGATCTCGTCCTCAATCGGCAGGAAGCCCTTTTCCGGCTTCTGCCCCTCGACGTACTTGTCGCAGTGCTCGATCACCAGCTTGGCACCGGACCAATCCAGCTGCGCGAGGGCCTCGAGCGAGGCGGCCATGGCGTCGCGGCTGGCGATCCTCGTGGGTGCGGAGTGGATTTCGATGAACTTGACGTCCTGGCTGGCCCTCCACTGGGCGAAGTCGGCGAGCGCCTCGCGCAGCTGCTTCATGAACGCGAGCGCGACCTTGCGCCCGTCCTCGTCCGGGCTGGCGAGGCCGAAGTTCGGGTCCTTCCACACGTGCTGCATGGTGCCGGGGATGACGGTGACGGTGTTGCCGCGCCAGTGCTTGGGCAGGTGGCCGGCCAGCCAGATGCGGTCGGCGGTGTCCGCGAGGTCGCCGGGGAAGGGCAGCTCGGTGCCCTCGATCCACGGCTGCTCGCCGAGCAGGTCGTAGTAGGTTTCCTGGGCTTCGCGCCCCTGGGGCAATGACGCGTACGCGCCGACGACGAATGATGGCATGCTGGTTTCCTCCTTGAAATGCCGGTGCCTGAGCATTTCCATTCTACTATTATCAGACGTCTGATGTCTAATCTATTAACGCCGCGCAACGAGCGTGTTCCATCGGCCCGCGCTTCGACCGCCACTTGGCTTTCCGAGGGCGGATTTCCGCCGCTGCGGACATCTACTCCGCCTTCCGAGGGCACCTCAACGGTGTGTGTGTGATCGAATAAAGGTGTTCACTGTCGGCACTTGTTCCTGAACACCCTGAGCGTTCAATTTGGACGGTGTCGGCGGTGATGGCGCCGGTGGAATGGGAACACCGGCATCGTCCGGTTCCTTGGTGGATTCCCGAGTGCCTGTCAACCAAACTGGTGGTTCCCGGGAGGAAAGGAAATGACGGCACCGGTGTGTGTCCGACGGCGTATCAGGCAGCTCGACCGCCAGGGCCTGAGCCACAGGGGGATATCGCGGAAACTCGGCGTATCGCGCACGACCGTGGCCAGGTACGCCGACCACGGGGATTACTCTCCCAAGCCCCTTGGCTCGGGGCATGCGGGCAGGTCGCTGGTCGACGCGGGGTATTCGGCCGTCGTGGACGGGTGGCCGGCCGCGGATCTGCGCATGCCCGTCAAGCAGCGCCACACCGCGACGCGCGTGTACGAGCGGCTCGTGGCGGAGTGCGGGTTCACGGGCTCGTATTCGTCGGTGCAGCGCTGGGTCAGGCGCTGGCGGCGGGAGCATCGCATGGAGTCGGACGGCTTCGCCGAGTTGGAGTGGACGCCGGGAAGCATGCAGGTCGATTTCGGCCAGGCCGGGGCCGTGATCGCCGGAGTCGAACGCGTGGCGCGTTTCCTGGTGGCGTCGTTCCCGTATTCGAACATGCGCCGGGTGGTCGCCCTTCCCGGCGAGACCTCGGAGTGCGTGTGCCAGGGTCTGCTGTGGATCTTCGAGCGCATGGGCATGGCGCCCAGGGTGGCGGTGTTCGACAACGCCACCGGCGTGGGCCATCGCAGGCCGGAGGGCACGGCCGCCCGGACCCGCTTGTCCTCCCTGTTCTGCGCGCATCACGGGTTCGGGCCCCGGTTCCGCGACCCGTATTCCGGCCATGAGAAGGGCAGCGTGGAGAACGCCGTCGGCTTCGCGGGGCGCAACCTGATGGTGCCGATGCCGTCGGCCGGGAGCTTCCGGGCGTCGGCCCGCGTGCGGCTGGACGCGTGCGAACGCGTCGCCGGATCGGACCACTGCCGGCATGATGTTCCGGTGATCGAACTGTTCGAGGCGGAGAAGGACCACATGCTTCCATTGCCCGGCGTGCGGTTCGACCCGTGCGACTGGAGGAGCGTGAAAACCGACAAGACCGGCGCCGCCACGATCGACGCGAACCGGTATCCGGCCGGACCGAAATGGCGTTCCATGCGCCTGCAGGCCGGGGCGCGCGTCTTCGAGATCGAACCGCGGGGCCCCGACGGCGAAACGATCACCACGCCGGAGAGGATCTGGGGCCATTCGGCGGAACCCCAGGCGGATCCGGCGAGCCTGCTCGCGATCATCGCGCGAAAGCCCCGCATATGGGGCGAAAGCCCGATCGGGAACGATTTCCCCGAAACCGTGCGAGCCCTGCCCGACCGCATGGACGCACGCACGCGCTCCGATCCGCTCGACGACATCCGAGCCGTTGCCGCCGACTGCGGGCTCGCCGCCACGGTCAAAGCGGTGGAAACCGTCACCAACGCGGGACGGACCGTCGACCGCGCGGCGATCGGCATATGTGCCAAACGCATCCTCGAGGGTGCGGGAACCGAAGGCGGGCAGGATCTGAAGCGTTACGACAAATACATGAAGGAGGCCGAATGAGCCGGCAAAAACCGCGGCAGCGCGGCGGCCGCGTTCCTGACAAGGCCACGCCGGAACAGGTCATGGGCCTCGCCCGCAACCTGCCGTTGACACACAGCGTGCCCGGGAAGGCCCTGGAGGACGCCACGCCCGGCCAGCTCGGCTTCCTCGCCAACCTGCTGGCGGCCGAGAACGCGAGCCGGGCCGAATCCAAACGGCGGCGGCTGCCCAAACAGGCCGGGTTCCCCCAGAGCAAGACCCTGGACGGATACGACCGGGGGCATGGCCTCGTTCCCCGCCGACCGGGGCCGCGAACAGCCGGAAAGCCTGGAATTCGTCGACCGGGCCGAGGACCTCGTGCTCTACGGCGACGTCGGCCGCGGCAAGACCCACCTGGCCATCGCGATCGGCATGCTCGCATGCCAACGCATGATACCCGTGAGGTTCCTCGCCGCCTCCAGCCTGGTCATGCGCTTGAGGAAGGCCAAGGACGACAACAGATCGGACGCCGAGCTCAAGTCGATAGGCAGGGCCGGGCCGGTCATCATCGACGAGCCCGGCCACCTGCCCATCGACATCGACGGGGCCAGGCTCCTGTTCCAGGCCGGCGCGGACAGCTACGAGACCCGCAGCGTCACCTCCGCCTCGAACCTCGAGTCCGGCAGATAGGGCGACGTGTCCGGAGACGGGGACATGGCCGCCGCGGTCATCGACCGCATCGTCCACCACGGCAGGATCCTCCGCTTCCACGGCGAATCCCATCGGAACAAACACTCCCTCATGAAATAAACCAAACAAACAACAAAACAAGGAACCAACCGCCGACGGCGTTCAACTTGAACGCCGACGGCGTTCAGATTAAGCGCCGAACACGTCCACCTCAATTTGACGAAATACATTGCGGCGCATGGCCCTGCGGTACGCGGGCCCGGCCACGTGGCAGCGGCCCGTCCACGGACCCGTCCTGGGCCGCCTGGGCCGGCACGGCCGGTACGATTCGCTCTCGCTGGACGGGAACCACGTGTCGCGTCTGATCTCCCGGCCGACCGTGGACGCATGCCGTCCCGGCACCATGGCTATGCGGCGCACGCTCGCCCCGTTGCCCATCTCAATCCGGACGACCTGCCGTTCCTCTTCCGACAAATGCGAATACACCTGGCCCAAGGCGCAACACCCCTCCGCTTGGCTATCCGGACAATCTCCAATCTAACGGGTGCTGCACTTTCAATTAGACAACGGGATCAACATGGTTGCCCACGGCTATTTTCCGGCTTCCTTTTAAGATTTCCGCATCGCCGCAAGGCGGAACACGTCTAGTCCATCAAGCCGGTGGACGATAAGCGTCCGGCTGGGAGCACGCCCGTAATCGTAATCGTCATCCGCGAGCGACAGAAAAGACCTATTGACGTCGGCAAACCCAAGGGCACCGGCGTCAATTACTATTTCCTGAATCCGCGCCGAGTCCGGGAGACAGCCGTTGAAAGAGAACCGTTTCGATCCCGAGGATTCGATCAGGGCCATACATGTGTGCGCGCCCGTCTATCTGGAACGGTTGCTGGGCAGGCATGTGCTTTTCGTTCCAGGCGACGGTTCCGTCTCCATGGAGACGCTGTACAAGGCCGACAACTTCATGCACTTGTGCGGCGCGCACTACGAGAACGTCTCTTCGAAGGATTTCTGGGAGATGGCGTTGAAATCGTATCTTACGCCGGATGGATTGCTGTCGAACAGGACATGCGTCGCCACTCGAACCAATCAAGATACAACTGCAAGTACCTCGCGCTCACCTCCCACGAAAGCCCGACATGAAGCCCTCAAGGTTCGAGTGGAGAGTGCTCGCCCTGTTGGCAAATTATCAGGCATGAGATGCCCGTGGATGAGTCAGGTCACCGATACCGTCTTTCATTGAATCGGCGTATCAAGGTGTCGCAGCATCCATCCGGCAATCTGTTCAGGACGCATAGACTCAAATGAGTACTGATCACTTGAGCGAGCTCCTAATCGCAATGCACCGAAGAAGGAACGTCGTAACACCGGATCGGCACCGCCGTGCCCACCTTCGTCAAGATGTCCATGATCAGTCGTAATGCACACCAGCCAATCCTCATCCGGATGATTGGACGAACGACGTTCGACTGCATCAAGGATCTCACCGACATGCTCATCCACACGGGATAGCGCAGATTCGTATTCCTCGCTAATACCACCATACAGATGACCAGCCTCATCCACCTCACCAAGATAGATGAAGGAGGCATCTGCAGGATCGTTAGATATCGATATCACCGCAAACCGTGCGATTTCACTGTCGGTCAGGCGATACCCATACGTCTCACCATCGCGTACCACCAAACGGTGATGACAAGAGATGATCTGATCGTTGCGTGTTGCGATAACCGGACCAGGGCCTGCAGGATCCACCAATGGAGGCCAACTTGAAGCGGCAACCGTTTTCATCATCGGATGAGCAACAGCCGCACGTGTCAGAAAATCGGGGCACTCGTATAAACGATTTCCACGGAAGGTGTTGTCCTGCACCCCATGCTGAGCATGAGTGGTGCCCGTAAGTATCGATGACCATCCCGGCCCTGATATAGTAGGCACTTCCATTGTCATTTCAGCCGAAGATCCATTATTGAGGATCCGATTGATATTCGGTGCGTGATTCTCTTTACGCACAATGTCAAGGCGTACTCCGTCCACACCAATAAGGAGAAGTTTTTGTTGCATAGAAAGTCCTTTCGCAGAATCCTGTGGATTCCGTAATTCGTTGTGACGATTTTTATCGGTAGAGGCGGAATTAAGCAACACACTCGACTCTTCGTGCTGTGCATAACATAGGTTCGTCGGCAATCCTCACCATTACCGAGCATCCCGGAGCGAACAGCTGCGCGTCCTTCGATGGCAAATCTACACGAAGATGCAATCCGTCACCCATGGCAACCATTACACTGGTGAATGCGCCACGCAATACAGTTGATGTAACTATTCCCAATACAGCATCGCGATTATTGAGATCATCATTGGAGATTTGCAAACGCAACTCCTCCGGTCTGACGAACACATCAACAGGACCGGGGTCCAACGTCGCCGCACTGGTTGCTGCACGTACAGGCACGCGACAACCAATCGTCTGTGCCGTTCCATCGGTCGACAACACGCCAGGCAACACATTCATAGATCCAACAAACCCTGCTACAAACGCAGTGGCAGGCGAATGATAGATTTCTGCAGGCGTTCCAACTTGTTCGAAGCGTCCGTTGTACATAACAGCAATCCGGTCGGCCATCACAAGAGCTTCCTCTTGATCATGCGTGACCATTATGGTCGTGGTATGAGTTTCTAATTGCAAAGCACGGATTTCGTCCCGCAACTGCACACGCACCTTGGCATCAAGAGCCGACAAGGGCTCGTCGAGCAATAAGACCCGCGGTTTAGTGGCCAAAGCACGAGCCAACGCCACGCGCTGTTGCTGACCGCCTGATAGCTGCGCTGGATAACGATCTGCGTAATCAGCCAACCCCACACTAGCCAATAGCTCAACGGCGCGGCTTTTCGCCTCTGTCTTGGCCACATGTCGTATGCTGAGCCCATACATGACGTTTTCGACCGCGTTCAAATGGGGGAACAGCGAATAGGCTTGAAACACCAGTCCGATGTCACGACGATTTGTCGGCACACCGCTCACATCAACATCATCCAGTAACACTGAACCCTGATCTGCGGCTTCAAAACCAGCGATTATGCGCAACAACGTACTCTTGCCGCAACCCGAAGGTCCCAGCAATGCGACTAACTCACCGGAATGAATATTGAGGTCAAGTCCATTGAGCACCTTCGTAGTCCCGAAGGATTTAGTCACATTACGCAACGTGACGGATGTCCCCTGTGGTAAAGAACTCACAGCAACTGTCGTCATTTGTTTTCCTTACTACCGTATTGTGCAGTTCTATGTTTGTCGGTTCCTCCAACCATTGACAACAGTCCAAGCAGTATCCATGTGACCATAATCGTGATGAAGGCCAACGCCGCAGCCGAATGCGGATGTGAAGTACCAATCTGCGAAAGAATCACAGGAAAAGTAGTTTTGAGCAAAAGCTGAGCAATAGCAAATTCACCTAAAACAATTGCGCATCCCAACAACGATGCCGACATGATGGCACTGCGAAGGTTAGGCAAGATGGCACGCACCAACGTGGTAACCGCACCTGCTCCCAATGATGAACTCGCATCCCAAAGCGTGCGCACATCAACAACCCGAATGCCCGCATCAAGGGAACGGTACACGAATGGCATTATCACCACCATATAGAGAGGAACTAAGCCCAGCGGACTATTCAACGCCTGAGGCAGGATGATGCGATACAAAGGCCCCACAGCACTGACTAAGGCAATGGCAGGCACTACGTATGGCAACACGGAGAAGCCCTCAGCCACAGGCAACATCTGCGGTGCTTTTAAATGTAAAATTAACAAAGTTGGCAACATAAGCACCAAAGAAAACAGACACGTCATTAAGGCCAGTCCAATGCTGAGAGCAATCGACTCACCAACGCCAGGCATATGAACAATCTCCATCAATGGATCAAAAGTGATGAAGGTGCCGGGCAAATGGATTCCGAACCAAAGCGAAGCGAGAAGCGGCAACAGGAAAAACACCGCGCAAACGCCTAATACTATTGTCTGTCCCACATGCCTCGGATAGTTCCGTCGAACGTCGGAAAATGCATTTCCCGCAAAACATTTGGCACCACTAGCAGCATCGTGGTTCGTTTCGGCACCGATCCGCGATTCCGACTTTACTGACGAGACGGCCTTCGAATCAGTAGTCACTGCAGCCATTTCGCAGTTCTCCTTTCAAGTACGGAACGCATGATGAAGGCCACGAGGATGATGGCAATCATTCCGACAATGAGCGCAGCACCAAAATTCTCATCCACGAATACGTTGCCCGTCAAGAAGACGCCCACCATAATGGCGATAAGATTCGCCGACCCTCCGCTGAGCGCATAGGCAGTTGCATAGGCAGCAAAGGCATTGGCAAACAGAAGCAACATAGTGCCAATTATTGCGGGTGTCAGAACTGGAATGGTCACACGCATCAGCGTCTGCAAAGGACTGGCACCCAATGCGGCGGAGGATTCCGACCACTCTTTCTTTAAACCTAGGATAGAAGGCATAATCAGTACAGCCATCAAAGGAATCTGAAAGTACAAATAAACCACGGTCAATCCCCAGAAGGAGGACAGATCAAGGAACTTCGAGATATCGACACCGCTGACATTCCGAATAGCCACGGTCAACACTCCCTCAGTACCCATCAATGCAATAAAGGCGAAGGCCAGCGGAACGCCACCTAGTTGGGAGGCTACAGCTGAAAATGAGAGCATGATTTTGGCCAGCCATCGCGGCTTGGTAGCCGTGCAAAGCGCCCATGCCAGCAGTAGACCCAACAGGCCACCCAATAAAGCAGTGACCAAAGATAATTTGATAGTATTCACGTAGGCATTAAGGTATTCAGGAGCAAAAATGCCTCGCAACGGCTGCAACGACCATGCTCCGGAACTATCATGTAGACTTCGCCAGAAATTAAACAACACTGGGATGACCAGAAACAAAGTCATGAATACTGCGAATGGCAGCAGTCCAAGCCATCCAATGAGTTTCGTACGCGACACGCCTCGTTTAGTCCGTTGCCGCTTAGAGGGGGTATCCCCGGTAGCGTTCATCATGATAATTGCGCCACTCCACTCTGCATCTCATGAGCCTTATTCGAAATTGGCGACTTGACTGCCCCAATTCTTGACCACCAACTGCGACATCTTGTTGCCTTGCTCGATATTCGGGAAGCTGATCCGTTTAAGCGTGTCGGCATCAGGCAATCCGGCTTCAGCTTCCTTGGTCAGAGTACCGACCTTCTTCATCTCCTGGAAGCGCGCAGGGATAGCGCCGTGCTCAGCATAAATATTGGCACCATCATCGCTCAGCAACCACTCAAGCCACAACCTTGCAGCGTTTGGATGCGGGGCATCCACCAACGCGGATTGAGCATAATAATTGCCAAATACACCATCCGTCGGCACATTGACCGTAAGCTTGACGCCGGCCTTCTCAACTTCGTCACGGATACCGTTGAAATTATAATTCCAATCAAGCACCACAGCAGCCTGTCCGGTGGTCAAAGCCTGCGCCGTGCCACTAGCCTTGGCGAGATACCCATCCTTAGCGAGTTTAGAGAAGAAATCAATACCCGGCTGGATGTTGTCCAACGAACCCCCATTCGCAAGCGCAGCCGATGCGACTGCAGCGAGCTGGCTGGCCCCCTCTCGAGGATTTCCTATATAGATCTTACCTTTGTACACAGGCTTGAGCAGATCTTTCCAACTGGTTACTGCAGGTACTTTGCTTTCGTCCACGCCAATGCTCAATACGCCATAGTATGCGCCAACCCATTTTCCATCTGGATCTTTGAGATTGGCAGGCAATTCATTGGCCACCGACGGCGTATAAGAACTCAGCAAGTTCTTCTGCTTAGCCGGATCGGTGAACGAATAACCCAAATCGGGAACATCGGGCTGAGAAGGCTGTCCTTTGAGGGTCTGTATGCTTTGGATTTCTTCCGCGCTGGAAGCATCCGGGCTAGAAACATGAATCTTGATGCCATACTTCTTGGTGAATGCCTTGAACGAATCGCCATAACCGGCCCACGTTTCCGGATAACCAATCAACTCCAGCTTACCCTCTTGCTTAGCAAGCTTGGTGATTTCCTCAAGATTCGAACCGACCTTCGTGTCGGACTCACTTTGTGCAGAAGACGTACCGCAAGCTGACATCGTGATTCCCAGCAACGCCACCAATAATCCGGTGACACCCTTGCGCCATATATTCGTCATAACCATCCTCTTCATAAAGAATTACTATTCATTCACACTGGAAAAGCGGCTGTCGCCGACATCTCATTGAGTGATGGTAGATGACCTAGATGGCACGAATCTGGCTTTGACATGAATTCCAAACGCATATCGCTAATAGTGGGCAACAAGCATATGAACCAGTAATGAATCCGGTTTCATGTGTTGAGAACTTGAAATGCGCAGTGGATTATTCGTCTTTGTACGAGCACTCGAAAGTGAGGCCCTGCAAGTTCCGACATTACATCATGTTCGCCTCCAAGCATGAAGTCCCGTTGTCTATTTAGAAGTGCAACATCTTTGTTTGTCTTGCAAGTTTAGCAGTTCGTCGGCGAATGCCTCGGCGGGCGTGCGGTAGCCGAGCACGCGCATGGGCCGGTTGTCGGTCTCGTCGACGATCTCCTGGAGCTCTCTTGCCATACCGGGTTCGATGATCGTGCGTTTGGGCAGGCAGCGGCGGATGATGCCGTTGCGGTTCTCGTTGCTACCCCGCCGCCGGGAACTGTAGGGGTCGGCGAAGTACGTGTCCATGCCCGGCTCGTCGCGCAGGCGCGTGCGGCGGGCGAACCCGGTGCCGTTGTCGTGCGTGACGCCGGCGCGCGCCGACCGGCAGCGGGGAGAACATCGCCGGCTGCGTCCCGACGCTCTCGCCTGCGGCTTTGTCCGGGACGACGCCTGTGTCTGTTCAATAGAAAGTGGGCCGTGTGAGCGTGTGGAAAGTCTCCAGATGAGCGGCAGGTTTTAGTCCATTTCAGCGTGTGGCGAGAAATGAACACCGGCCCGTCCTGCCCGTACTAGTTTCCCGAGTCGGAAGCAAACCATTCGGTTTCTCGGGAAAGGAAAGGAATGACGGTACCGGTGTCCGTACAACAACGTATCAGGGTGCTTGACGCGCATGGCGTGTCATGGAGAAGCATCGCAAAAGAGGTGGGCGTGGCCCGCGACACGGTCGCGAAATACGCCGGGAGGGAGGATTGCTCTCCCAAGCCGGAGCACTCCGCATCGAGGCCGTCGAAGCTCGACCCGTTCAAGGCGACGGTCGACGGGTGGCTGGAGGCGGACCGGTTCATGCCGCGCAAGCAGCGGCACACCGCCAAGCGCGTGTACGACCGGCTCGTTTCGGAGAGGGGCTACGGGGGCGCGTACTCGTCGGTGCAACGGTATGTGAAGCGTTGGCGCGAGGAGCATCGGCTCCCGTCGGACGGGTATCTGGAGCTCGAGTGGCATCCGGGCGAGGCGCAGGTCGATTTCGGCATGGCGCGGGCCGTGGTCGGCGGGGACCGGGTCGACGTGCATTGCCTGGTCGTGACGTTCCCGTATTCGAACATGCGCTACTGCGCGGCCCTGCCCGGGGAGAACGCGGAATGCGTGTGCGCGGGACTGCGCACGGTGTTCGAGCACATAGGCGCGGTCCCCCTGACGCTGGTGCTCGACAACGCCACCGGCGCCGGTCACCGGGTCGCGTGGGACAGGGTCAGCATCGTCAAGGTGTTCGAACTGTTCGTGGAGCATTACCGGCTGGAGACCAGGTTCTGCAATCCGAACTCGGGCAATGAGAAGGGCAGCGTGGAGAACGCGGTCGGGTTCCTGCGCCGCAACATCATGGTGCCCCTGCTCAACGCGGAGTCCTACGCCCAGTTGACCCGGTACATGCTGGAGCGGTGCGACGCGATGGCCAAGGAGACGCATTACCGCAAGGGCGCGCCGATCGGCGGACTGTTCGCCGAGGAGAAGGCGGAGATGCAGCCCCTGCCGTCCAAGCCCTACGACGCGATCCGCTGGGAGGTCAGGAAGGCCGACAAGGACGGGCGCGTGCAGGTCGACGGCAACCATTACCTCGCCGGACCCTCGTGGCGCGGCTGGACGTTGGACGTCGCCCTTCGCGCGTTCGACGTGACGATCCGCACCCAGGACGGGCGCACCTGCGCCAGGCTGCCGCGCGTGTACGGGGATTCGCCTGCCACTATCCGCGACCCCGCCACGCTCCTGCCCGCACTGGGCCGCAAGACCAACGCATGGCCCGATTCCACCATCCGCGATGATTTTCCCGACAAACTGCGTCTGGCGATCGACCGGATGGACGCCAAGGCGCGCAGGAACGCGTTCCGGCTCATCTCCAGAACGAGCGACGCGTGCGGGTTCGAGCCGGCCGTCGAGGCTGGTGAGCATCTGGTCGAACAGGGGCACCCGCTCGACGAGGCGAGCCTGACCACCATGGCACGGCGCATCGCCTCCGGCGAGAAGCCATACGAGCAGACCGCACCCGACCTGACCGGATACGACGTGTTCATGCAGCCTCGTGGGACGCGGGAAAGGAAGGAGGCGTAAACATGGGGATCCACCGCCCACCGGTCGTCATGCCCGACATGAAACGCCGCCGCGCGTCCACCGGCGAGAAGATCGAAACGATCATGAACCTCGCGCGCCGGTTGCCCCTGACCCGCCAGATCCTCGCCGACCAGCTCGCCAACGCCACGCCAACCCAGATGGAGTTCGTGGAGGAATGGATGAATGCCGAACTCGAATCCCGGGAACGCTCCAAACGCTCCCGGCTCCTGAAACAGGCCGGATTCCCCGCCGACAAGGAACTCGACGGCTACGACTGGACCCCGATCCGCTTCCCCGTCGACTACGGAAGACAGCGGATCGAATCCCTGGAATTCATCAGCGGCCACGAGGACCTCGTCCTGTTCGGGCCTCCCGGCACCGGCAAGACCCACCTCGCCATCGCGCTTGGCAGGAACGCATGCCGCAGGGGCATGCCCGTGCGCTACCACACGGCCGCAAGCCTGGTCATGCGGCTCCTACGCGCCCAGACGGACAATCGGCTCGACCGGGAACTCGCCATGATCGGCAGAACCCCGCTCCTGATCATCGACGAACTCGGCTACGTGCCCATCGACGAGGAAGGCAGCAGGCTCCTGTTCCAGGTCGTCACCAACGCGTACGAGACCCAGAGCATCATCTACACCACCAACATCGAGTTCTCCGGATGGGGCAGGATCTTCGGCGACCCCAACATGGCCGCCGCGATCATCGACCGCACCGTCCACCACGGCAGGATGATCAGATTCGAGGGCGAGTCCTGGCGCAAGACCCACGCCCTCATGCAATAACCGACAACCCACAGGACTGGCCAAAGCCGAAACGGCCTAAAAACAACCGCTCAAACGGACTAAAAGAAACGCCGAAACGGCCCACAAAAATTTGACAAAACACAGACGCCGGCCATGAGGCAGCGGGTCCTGCGTTCGACCTCGGTGTGCGGGTCGCATCCGACGCCGACCGCGCCGTCGGCCTCCCAATGGCCGAACCCGCTCCTGTCGTCCGCCTCCGGCGGGCGCCGCGAGATGGAGACCCGTCCGGGGATCGGGAACCGCGACGCCTTGCGCCCCATGCGTTTGCGGCGCCGCCTGTGGCCGCGCGGCAGGCAGCGGGCCCAGCGTGCGCGCCTCGGCTTGCTGGAATAGATCCACCGGTAGACGGTCTCGGGGCACACGCGCATAATCGGGTCGTCCGGGAACAAAACGCGCAGCCTGCCGCTGACCGGCAACGGCGACCAGCCGCAACCCAGCCATTCGGCCACCCGCGACCACAGGCGGTCGCATGACAACCGGTATGGCTTGCGCGGCTTCGCCTGCGCCGGTCGGCCTTGCGCTGGGCGGGGCCCGCGATGTAGTAGCGGCCCGTCCACGGGCCCGTCTTCAGCCGTTTCGGCCGGTACGGCCGTCAGGACTCGCTCTCGTTGGACGGGAACCACATGTTGCGCCTGATCTCCCTGCTGATGCCGGACGGGCTGCGCCCCGGCAAACGGGCCATCTTCCTGACGCCCGTGCCGTTGCCGACCTCGATCTGGATGACCCGGCGTTCCTCTTCCGACAGGTGCGAACATGCTTTCCCCATAGGTGCAACACCCCTTCGTTTGGTTATCTGGACAATCTCCAATCTAACGGATGTTGCACTTTCAATTAGACAACGGGATCTATTAACGCCGCGCAACGAGCGTATTCCGTCGGCCCGCGCTTCGACCGCCACTTGACTTTCCGAGGGCGGATCTCCGCCGCTGCGGACATCTACTCCGCCTTCCGAGGGCACCTCAACGGGCGCGCCACGGACACCGGCCCCTCATATTGCGCCATATTCCAACAGCGGGGTGCCCCCCGCACGCCCCATCTGCCCTAGGAAGGATAGCACCGAATTTTGGCCCACCGGCCCTATCGGAACAGCGACACCCCGCGGCGGGCCATGCAGAACGCGTTGCCGAGCCACGTGTGCTTGGAATTCGGCCACACGGCGCCGAGCCTCGGCGCGTTCTGACTCATCCAGATGCTCGGCACGCGCCCGTCCGCGCTGCGCGAGCCAAGCAGGTTGAAACCGTTCTTTTCCAACAGCCATTCAGGGTGCTGGGTGGCGATGGCCAAGCCTTCTTCGAGGGTGAGCGGCAGACGCTCGTCGGAATCAATCAGCTTGCGGGCCACGTCGGGCTCGCGGTTGATGTAGCAGGTGCCGGTATGCGGATCGACCACCAGATAGAACGGGCCTTCGGGCGGCATGAATCCGTCTTGCGGCAGGAAGCTGGCGATGTCTCGCGGAGGCATGGTGGTAAAGCCGGCCATGCGGTTGATGGAGGTTCGCGCAATCAGCGATTCGGGCGAGACTAGCTCGCGCGTAGGCACCAGTAGGATGTTCGAGCCGAGATCGGAATGCTCGAGCGCGCCGATGAGCGGCTCGGCAAGCGCGCGGAATGCGGCGGCACTCATATCCGCCACGTCCGGGTAGCCGAGGGCCACGATACGGTCGAGTTGTTTTTGCGCCTCTACTGATGCGATAGACATGGCTACCAGTGTAGAACACTGCCGTCTCTTCGCTAGTCACTTTGCCAGTTATGGAGAGGATATCGAGCTGCGCGGCGCGGGGTACGCCATGGGGTGCGCCGCCGAGCCACCATATGGGAAGACGGCCACTGTTGTTCTGCATGTTTCGTACAATTACCGTGTGTTTGCGGCCATTGCAAGACGGTCGCTTGAACGTATCAGCCCATCGAAACCCGAAGGTCATAGAGGTCATCATGCCCGAAAAGATAAAGGTCGGCATTCTCGGCGCCACCGGTATGGTCGGCCAGCGTTTCATCACGCTGCTGGAAAACCACCCGTGGTTCGAAGTGGTCACGCTTGCCGCTTCCGCACACAGCGCCGGCAAGACGTATGAGGAGGCCGTCGGCAGCCGTTGGAAGATGGAAACGCCGATGCCCGAATACGCCAAGCACATGGTGGTTGCGGACGGCGACGACGCCGAGTCCGTGGCCGCGAACGTGGACTTCATGTTCTCCGCGGTGAACATGCCTAAGGACGAGATTCGCGCCATCGAAGAGCGTTATGCCAAGACCGAGACCCCGGTGGTATCCAACAACAGCGCCCACCGCTGGACCCCGGACGTGCCGATGGTGGTGCCGGAGATCAACCCCGAACACTTCGCGGTGATCGAGCACCAGCGCAAGCGCCTTGGCACCACACGCGGTTTCATCGCCGTCAAGCCGAACTGCTCGATTCAGGCCTACACTCCGGCGCTGGCCGCGTGGAAGGAATTCGAGCCACGCGAGGTGGTCGTCAGCACCTATCAGGCGATTTCCGGCGCGGGCAAGACCTTCCAGGATTGGCCTGAGATGGTGGGCAACATCATCCCGTTCATTTCCGGCGAGGAAGCAAAGAGCGAGAAGGAACCGCTCAAGGTGTTCGGCCATGTGGACGCCGACAAGGGCAAGATTGTGCCGTTCGACGGCGACCTCAAGATCACGTCCCAGTGTATCCGCGTGCCCGTGCTCAACGGCCACACCGCCACCGTGTTCCTGAACTTCGGCAAGAAGGCCACCAAGGAAGAGCTCATTGATCGTCTGGTGAACTACACCTCCAAGGCGTCCGAGCTCGGCCTGCCGCACGCGCCGAAGCACTTCATCCAGTACCTCACCGAGGACGACCGCCCGCAAGTCAAGCTCGACGTGGATTACGAGGGCGGCATGGGTGTTTCCATCGGCCGTCTGCGCGAGGACTCCATCTTCGATTGGAAGTTCGTAGGTCTGGCCCACAACACCCTGCGCGGTGCCGCCGGCGGCGCCCTCGAGTGCGCCGAAATGCTCAAGGCCCTCGGCTACATCACCAAGAAGTAGTTGCCATACTGCTTTGCAGAAGAGCCCGTTATTTCGTCGCTCGCGCGACGAAATAACGGGCTCTTGCGTTGAAGCCAACTATCGCATATGCTTTCCTGACTTTTCCCCACCCAAAAAAGTCTCTCGCATCGTGTTTCAGCACCAAATCGCGTTTCGAGGGGCTGATTTAGCTTTCTCCGGACGTCTACTACCGCTTCAAGGGGCTGATGGGCAAGTAGCCGTGGCTCAATAATGGCGAAATGATGTTGCTGCAATGCCGTTTATACTTGGAGTTTCGCATTCGAGGAGCCCCTCGAAATGGAAGTAGACGTCAGGAAGAGGCCAAATCCGCCCCTCGAAACCGAGAAAGCCCTCCGCGAGGAGGGCTTTCATCGGATTTAATGCACGTATCGCGGCTCAGCGACCGGTTCCGCCGTACACCACGGCCTCAATCTGGTCGGCATCGAGGCCATAGGCGGTGTGCAGCGCCTTGACGGCGTCGTTCAGCTGGTCGAGCGGCACAAGCGCGGCGATACGAATCTCGGAAGTGGAAATCATCAGCACGTTAATGTCCTCATCGCTCAGGGCCTGGAAGAACTTGGCGGCCAGACCGGAGTGAGTCTTCATGCCGACGCCCACCACGGCCACCTTGCCAACGTTGGTATTCACATCGAAGGAGTGGTAGCCCAGCACGTCCTGCTTGTCGAGCAGCGTGTTCTGCACCTGCTTGACGGCGGCCTCCGGCACAGTGAAGGAGATGTCCGCAGTACCCACGGACGCACCGGCCTGCACAATCATGTCCACATTCACGCCGGCGGTGGCCAGCTCGGTAAACACCTTGGCGGCCATGCCCGGCTCGTTCGGCACGCCGCGCACGGTGGCCAGCGCCTCAGAACGGTCGTGGGCGATGCCGGAAATCACCGGAGCTTCAGGACCCAGGTCGGGGAACAGGTCGCCCATGGATTTCGCTTCTTCTTCAGTCATGTCTTGCCTTGTCTTGCTTGATATTGCTAACGATTTTGTCGGTTATTCGGGTTCGGTTCGGTCTCGCTCAGTCGATGTTCGGCAGCGTGCGCGGATCCACACCGTCAGGCACCACCAACGTGCCGGGGCGGCGGGAGAACGAGGAGCGCACGTGCAGCGGCATGTTGAAGCGCTGAGCGTATTCCACGCAGCGCAGCGCCAGCACCTTGGAACCGCAGGAGGCCATTTCCAGAATGGCTTCGTAGCCGATGGAAGGAATGCGACGAGCGGAGGTCACGATGCGCGGGTCGGCGGTGAAGATGCCGTCCACGTCGGTGTAAATCTCGCAAACGTCGGCACCAAGGGCCACGGCGAGCGCCACGGCGGAGGTGTCGGAACCGCCACGGCCGAGCGTGGTGGCATCGCCCTTGGCGTTGATGCCCTGGAAGCCGGCGACGATGGCAATGTCTCCCAGCGATAGCGCGTTCTTCACACGATCCGGCTTGACGGCCTTGATATGGGCCGCGCCGTAACGGGCGTCGGTGAGGAAGCCGGCCTGCTGACCGGTGAAGGAGTGCGCACGGCTGCCTTCGGCGTGAATGGCCATGGCGAGCAGGCTCATGGAAATTCGCTCGCCAGCGGTCATAAGCATGTCCATCTCGCGCTCGGGCGGGTTGGAGTCGATGCTGAGGGCCTGATCGATGAGGTCGTCGGTGGTGTCGCCCATGGCAGAGACCACCACGGCCACTTTGTTGCCCTTCTTCTCCGTCTCGACAACGCGCTTGGCCACACGTTTGATCGATTCGGTATCGGCGACCGACGAGCCGCCGTACTTCTGCACGATGAGAGCCACTGCTGTCCTTTGTTCTTCTCTTGGGAGTATTTGCCGATTATTCTACGCAAACGCAACGATTATAAAAGTTGCCGCGTTCGCGAAGCGAACCATCGCCGGCATATGGACACCGTAATAGCCTTGGCGATTATGCTCCCGCGCGCTTCCGCCGTACACCGCCCGCACACCCGATGGTCGGTGGCACCGCATAGCCACCGCTAAACCGCTGTGCCACTGAACCGATATGCCGCCCTGTCGCACCACGACGGTGAACCCGCAACCTGCAAACATTCAGGATTCCGCCGGGTGTTCTTTGAGGCTACTCCCCCGCCGCTCGGACGATGAGATTCTGTCTTTGACCGGGGCCATGCAAAACAATAAGCCGACGCTTGCCGGAATGATGACGCTCGGCGATTACCCGCAACGCATCTACCCCAACCTTTGCATTACCGCTATTGCAGTCAATGGCACTGTTTTGCAGCCCGATGACGGTGGAGAACGCTTCATCGACAACAAGCGGTACGAGGGCACTATCGCAGAGATGCTCGAAGGCGCACTGGGGTTCGTTGCCCGCAACGGGAAAACGAGAGTCGTGATTCGCGACGGAAAACGCACCGACATCCCCGAATATCCGGAAACCGCGGTACGAGAAATAATCACTAATGCTCTCATGCACCGCGATTATGGCCCATACTGCAACGGCACGCCCATCCGACTTGTTATGTTTTCGGATCGGCTGGAATGTTGGAATCCGGGCGGCGTATACGGCGGCCAAAGCATCAACGATTTGGGCTATGCCAACATGCCGACGCGAAATCCCACGTTAGTTTCAATTTTGGAAATTGAGAAAATCGCGGAAAATCGCCACTCGGGGATCCCCGTTATTCGGGATGAGGCTAGGACACACGGAGTCCGGCAGCCGGAATTTATCGACCAGAGAGGTTCATTCCTCGTACGGTTCTTCAACAGCAGCGCGGAAACGAATGCTAGCGACCATGACGCCACGCCCGGCCAAGACAAGAACAGCCCGCGCCCGGCCGACGTCGAAAATACTATTCTTGCGTATTGCGCCAAACCGCGATTGGCGCAGGAAATCGCAAATCATGTAGGCCGAAGCCTGCAATATACGCGACGAGAGTACATTCGGCCGATGGTCGAGGCCGGGAAACTGTCATTGACGCTCCCGGACAAGCCCAAGAGCAAGTACCAGCGGTATCGTCTGACCAATGCTGCATAGAATTCCATTTTTTTGTAGGGCGAAGTCACGAAAGTGATTGCGCCCATTTTTGATTCCGATTCTGAACCCATCAATTTTGCGCATTGAATGTACAAAAATTAGTGCATTGAATGTACAAAAACTACATTCAACACCGTTGCCGTCCAATCCTCAGCGAGAAACTCCCTAAGATCGGGGAAGCTGGAACCACATTGTCCGAAAACATGGTGGTGGACGCACTTAATCCGGTATGCTCCCGTCTACGCCGTCGCCCGGCACCGAGGCCGGGCGACGCAGCGAGAAAGGACATACCATGCCTGACCAACATCCCATTCACTCGGAAGGGCCACCGCAAGAAGACGACACCTCAGGCGCCTCGCCCAAGCCGATGCTGTCAACCGAGGGTCAGATAGCGCATCTCAAGGCCAGGGGCGTCGCGTTCGAACTATGCGACGAGCAGGAGGCACTGGAGTACCTGCGCGCGAACACGTACTATTACAAGCTCGCCGCCTACCGCGTGCTGTTCCCCAAAAAGGTCGGCGGGGCCCATGACGGGGAGTCGCGCAATCAGGTTCTCCGGAGTACCTTGTACCGCGAAAATTGTTATGTGATTGATGGCGTACACTCGATGGCATACGTGACAGCAAGACTCGGGGCAGCCAACAGGCAAACACGCATGCGCACACCCTGGCAGCAGGCATAGGGAGAGGGAACACAGAAAATGGCTTTTCTGCATAGACGCCCGAAGAGCAAGCATGCCCGTTCCCGCGCTAATGCACCCGCCGACGCATCCGCCGCAGCAATAGCCGACGCATCAGTCGATACAGCAGCAGTCGATACAACAACAAACGATTCAGCAGCAGCCGATGCGGCAGCAGCCAGCAACACTTTCACCCAAGATCCGTTCAACGAGGTCGTCGACGTCTCCGATCTGGCAGCCGAACGCCGCCGCCTCCAGCGCAATCTGCTGGCGATGCGCATCATCACCATCCTTCTGCTCATCGCCGCCATCGGCGCAGCCTGTTTCCCGCTGGCTCTGCAATTCCAATCCAGCCAGGAGCTGGCCGCCACTGCTGCTACCAGTGCCAAGCAAGTGGCCGGATGGCCCTACCCGCAGGCAGAGGACAAGCTGAAAGTCGCACGCGCCTACAACAAGAAGCTTGCCGATTCCGGTCAGCCCGTACTGGGCGAGGCGGTCGATCCGTTCTCGGCCGCGCAGGGTGGGTCACGCGCCAGCGGCGAGGACTCAGCCTCCAAGAAAGACAAGGAATACCAATCGCTACTGGATGCCGGCAACGGCGTGATGGGCACCATCAAAGTCCCCAAGCAATCCATCAACCTGCCGATTTACCACGGCACCTCCGAGGAGGCACTTGCCTCTGGCGCCGGGCATCTCTACGGCACATCGCTTCCCGTGGGCGGCAAGTCCACTCATTCGGTAATCACCGGACACCGCGGTCTGGTGGAGGCCATGATGTTCACCCGCCTGGACGAGGTGAAGAAGGGCGACTTCTTCTATATCGAAGTCATGGGCGAGACCTTGGGATACAAGGTGGATAACATCTCAGTGATTCTGCCGGACGACACCTCAAAGTTGCGCATCGCGCCGGGCGAGGACCGCGTCACGCTGATGACCTGTACGCCGTACGGTGTGAACACGCACCGACTGTTGATTTCCGGGCACCGTGTCTCGATTCCTGTGCCTGCCCCCGAACCACGCGACGTGCACGACGGGCGGACCATTGGCATCGCGGTCGGTGTCGGCATACTGCTGGCTGGACTGTTCATCATCTGGCTACTGCGGCGGCACAAGCCCGCACGCATCATGCATCACGCCGCTTTCTGGCCCTGGCATCGCCGCGACGGAGAAAGCGCCAACGATACGTTGAGAGTGCTTGCCGAGCCAGTCAAGAAGCCAGTAGGCGAGTTGCCACCATCCGTATAATCATCCGGCATACATGTCGTCCACAGACACAAACGACATACGTTCATCCTCGCAGTATCGATTTCGGATAGATTCACCTACCTCATTTTTTGAAAACAGCACAAACCGAGCTGTCTCCGGCAAGTAACCACGGATTAATCCGGCCCTCCCACGCAGCCGCTCAACGGCTTCCGTCTCATTAAATGAGTTACGCCACTTGCACTCGCCTATCAATATCTGCTTACTCAGAGAATCAGCCGCAATCACATCAATATCGGTCTGTTCCCGCGCAATCGGATCATTACACCACCATTTGCTAAAAGGTTGTCGAACAACAGTCGAAGTACGTTATCTTCGAATCCATCGGATTCATTGATACGCGCAAGATAGTACGGAGTACCGCCAAAAGTCGCGTAATAACGAACCAAATCCTGCGACTTCGTGTTAGGAAGAAATTTCGCTGCGTCAGCGTAATCGAACGGCAACAACCTGATTTGGGCAGTGCGTCGGCCATACAATCGGCTTTTACGGCCAAGCACCTCGCTCTCCATGAACCCTTCATTACTGCCGGCCAAAATAATCGTCATATTAGTCGCAAGCAACCCATGATCAACGGCAATCTGCAGAGCGGACGGCAACGACGGTTCGGCAATTGCCGCATATGGAAATTAATAATAAATACGATACACTTAAGGAGAGAGACGCCGCTTAAGCTTCGCGGCGGCCGGCTAGGGCTCGGCCGAGGGTGATTTCGTCGGCGTATTCGAGGTCGGAACCGACCGGCAGACCGCTGGCAAGACGCGTAATCTTGACGCCTACCGGACGCAGCAACTGGGTCAGGTAACTGGTGGTGGCTTCGCCTTCGATGTTCGGGTCAAGCGCCATGATCACCTCTTTGACCTCATCGCCTTCCAAACGCTTGAGCAGGCCGGGGATGCGCAAATCCGCAGGGCCAACGTTGGCCATCGGGTTGATGGCGCCACCGAGCACATGGTAGAGGCCGCGGTATTCGCGGGTGCGCTCGATGCTCATCACGTCCTTAGGCTCCTCGACCACGCAGATCACGCTGCGGTCGCGGCGCGGGTCCGCGCACACCGGGCAAGGGCTCGTCTCGCACACGTTGCCACAAATCTCACAGAACCGAACCTTGGCCTTGACCTCTTCGATGGCCTCGGCCAGCTCGCGGGCCTCATCTTCGGGGGCGGACAGCATGTAGAAAGCAATGCGCTGAGCTCCTTTGGGACCGATTCCGGGCAGGTGCCCGAATGCGTCAATCAACCGCTGGATGGCGCCGTCATAGGCCAATGCCATGTGTGCTCCTCATGTTGTTTTTCGTTTCGTATGATGTGCTGCGGTCAGTCATCCGTATGCTTCTTGGCGGGCTGGATGTTCTTCGGATTCTTCGGGTCATCGGCCGCAAACTCCTCGACCTTCTTGACCTCGAACAGCTTCTTGAGATCATCCATCTTCATGGCCGTGGCATCGCCAAGCGACTGGTCGCTCATCGAATACTCATCGTCCTCGGCCGCAACCTGCGGCTGAGGGCTCGGTGGCACTGACTGGTTCCACGGGTCAGCAGCGCCCGAGTTCTGGCTTTGCGGTATACCCTGACTCTGCGATGGGGTCTGCCGCTGAGCCTGACCCTGCGGTTGATTCCACGGATCCGGTTCCGATTGCGGAGGAGCTGGTTGATTCCATGGATCCGGCGCAGCTTGCGGCGCAGACGCAGCAGGCTGGTTCCACGGGTCAGCGGATGCCGTTGGGGCAGCAGAATCCGCAGCCGGGGCACCCACGTTTGAGGAAGTAGACGCGGCGGATTGCTCAGCTTGGCCGGCCTGGGTATTGGCGGTCGCATCTTGTGCGTGTGCGACAGGTGCTGCCGGCGTTGCCCATGGGTCCACGTCATCGCTCATGTCCGGCACGGCGACATGCTTCTTGTGGTGCTCTTCAGGCGCCTGTGCAGATGCAGGGTCTGGATTGCTCGGAGCAAAACCATCAACAGACGGCTCACCTGCAGACGCAGATGGCTCGCCCACAGCCTCAGACGATGCGGCAGGTTTGGCCCATGGATCGTCATCATCCAAATCGGGCTTGTTCGAAGTGCCTCCCGGCGTTACGCCAGAGGCTCGGTGGCTGCCATCCGCATCTTCGGCGTTCCCCTCAGCAGCCGGCTTCTGAGCTTTTGGCTCACTGCCGGAATGCATGCCCAGGCCAGCTCCCAGACTCGAAGCGGCCAGACCCGCCTTGGCCATCGCAATCTGCTGCTTGACCTTGGCCAACTGTTCGGGGCTCAGGCGCTTGACGGATTCCACTCGCTCACCGTTGGCCGCAACGGCCGCAGGAGCGATAACCGCATCGGCACCGAATTCCTGGCGTACGGCATCCATCACCACGATTGCGGCCTTTTTGCCGCTGTTATCCACCGCGAGCGCAAACGCATGCTGGCTGAGTGGCTTGTCGAAGGTCATGGACAGGCAGGGCAATCCCTTACGGTTGGGGCCGAATGCCACCGTCGGCACCTTGTCTCTGGTGACGTATTCGCGGATGGCCTGCGGCAATGCGGCAACGGCTGCATTCCACTTTTCATCAGTGGATCGGGAGTCGGAGCTTGGAGCCGCAGCATTCGTAGCAGGAGATGCAGGCGCAGCAGGGGCGGCGGCTGCGGGCATGGCCTGCTGAGCAGGGGCAGCTTGACCGGCGGCACCCGTCTGGCCAGCGGAGCCCGCTGGATTCAATGTGCCAGCGGCATTCCATCCACCGGCATTTGCGGCAGGAGCGTTAGCCGGGGTCTGCGGCTGTGACTGCGATCGGTTGCGCGAAGCGCCGGAGAAACCACCCTGTGAGGCTCCGGCGAAACCGCCGCGAGACGCTCCAGCGAAGCCTCCTGCCGCACCTCCCGTAGCGGGAGCGGCAGAGGCTACAGCTCCTGTGGCTGGCGCGGGAGCTCCCAATGCGGGAGCGGCAGCGGGTGCAACGAACCCGTTTTCGCTGCCGGCCAGCAGTCGGGCCGCCAGCAATTCGAGTCGCATACGCGGAGAGATGGCACCGGTCATGGCACCCAGCGTGGTGTTGATGATATCCGCAATGGCGGTGAGCGCGCTCAGTCCAAGGGCCTTGGCCTGGCGGTGCAGGTCGTCCATGTCCTCGGCCTCGGCCGTGTCTGACAGCACGGATTCCGCGCGGTCGCCCGCCAAAGTCAGCACCAGCAGGTCACGCACGCGGGCCAGCAGATCCTCCACGAATCGTCGTGGGTCGAACCCGCCGACCACGACCTTCTGGATCACGCCGTACAGGGCCTCGCCGTTATGATCGATGACCGCATCGATGGCCTCACCGATCAACGCTTCAGGAGTGAAACCAAGCAGAGCCACGGCGGCATCATGGGTGATGACGCCCTCGACGGAACCGACCATGAGCTGGTCCAACACGGACAGGGTGTCTCGCATGGAGCCGCCGCCGGCACGCATCGCGAGTTTCAGCACGCCGGGCTCAGGCTTGATGCTCTCTTTCTCGCAGATCGTTTCCAGATAGGGGCCCATGACCTCCTGCGGCACCAGACGGAACGGGTAATGATGGGTACGCGAACGGATGGTGCCAATCACCTTGTCCGGTTCGGTGGTAGCGAAGATGAACATCACATGCTCGGGCGGTTCCTCAACGATCTTGAGCAGCGCGTTGAAGCCCTGCTGCGTGACCATGTGAGCCTCGTCGAGGATGAAAATCTTGTAGCGGTCGCGGGCGGGGGCGAACCCGGCGCGTTCGCGCAATTCGCGGGCATCGTCCACACCGTTGTGTGAGGCGGCATCGATTTCGACCACATCGATGGATCCCGGGCCTCCGGTGGCCAGATCCTTGCAGCTTTCACACTCGCCGCACGGATGCGAGGTTGGGCCCTTGGCGCAGTTGACGCAACGGGCCAGGATACGCGCGGAACTGGTCTTGCCGCAGCCTCGCGGGCCGGAGAACAAATAGGCATGCGTGAGCCTGCCCTCGTCAAGGGCTCGCATCAGAGGAACCGTGACCTGGTCCTGGCCGATCACACCTTCAAAGGTGTCCGGACGATAGCGACGATACAGTGCAAGTGCCATAGCTACTAACCTACCTTGCCCCTCACTCAATTTTTCGTAAATAACAGAGATCGTTTCGGTATATACCATTCCGAGCAGTTCATTGCTTCGTCGATATATTGGCGATCTCATGGGCGACATGCACCACACGGTTTCGGAATTGACGTTATTTTGTTCGGTATTTCCTCGTACTCCCGTTTGTTTAACATAGTGTCAACATCAGTTACATTCAGGAGGCACCCATGAGCCGGATTCTCAAGGACAAGCGCGCCAACCGCGGAGACACTCGCCGCGAGTCCATTGTGCGCGCCGCACGCGAAATCTGCTTGGAAAAGGGCTTCTCCAAGATCACCGTCTCCGACATCGCCAGCAAGGTCGGCATGACGCGATCGCTGTTCTACCACTACTTCAACGACAAGGACGCCGTGGCCGACGCCGTGCTGGATGATGTGATCGATGAGATCCTCACCAAGCTCGAGGAATGGAACCAGGCCCGCGAAATCGGCAACGTGAACAAGGCGCTTGACGAAATCGTTCTCGTACTGCGTTCGCTCATTGCCGACGAAAGCCCGTTCTCGAACCGGATGATCCAGGACGGCAACGCCGAACTGTACATCAAATTCATCGACCAGGCCGCCGACCGCATCGCAGACTACATCGCCCAGACCACAGTGCGCGACTTCGAGCAGATGCATGGGCTGCCAATCACCAACGTCCACGAGACGTTCTTCACGCTCAACGTGGGACTGATCTCCCTGATCCGCTCACACCCCGGTGTCAGCGACCGCACCATCAAGGAAGTCATTGCACAGACGCTACACATCGAAAGCTACATCGCATAACCGCTGCCAGCGGCAGACCTCCCCTCAGTCAGCTTCGCCGACAGCTCCGCTCGGAGAGGGGAGCCAAAGCATTTTCGTCTAGTTAAAGCGTCCGGTCACGGGATCACGGCCATCGCGGGTGATGGCATCGAGCACCTGCTGCCTGGAATCGACCTCACGTGCCGCCACGGCCGGCGGCACCAGCACGCGCAGCGCGCAATTCTCCGCCACCACACGAACCGGCAAATGCCCGATGTATTCACCATCAGCCATCAGCACCGGAGGCTCATCGCCTTCGTTTGCGCGAGTGACCTCGATTTCTCGAATCCGCTCCCACCCAAATACGTCGGAGGCAAGCAGCTTGCCGTTATACGCATTCGCAAGAGCCACTGCGCACTCCCGCACGTTCGGCACATGATCCATCCACACCAAATCCAGCAATCCGTCGGAGAAACAGGAGTATGGCGACACCTCGATACCACCACCGATATGCCGTGAATTCGCGACTGTCAACAGCGGGGTGATGATGTCCCTCTCGTCCACGGAACCATCGGCCAACGTGGCCTTGATGTGGTATCCGTAACGCTTCATATGCGTCAGCTCCACCAGTACCGCCGAGAAATAGCGCATGGTGCCGGTCGGCAGACGCGAATGGTTCGCACGGTCATTGATGCTCGCATCAAGACCGCAGGAGAGCATGCCGGCATAGTAGCGATCGATCGGATACTCAGCGGACCTGTCGCCCTCGCACTCGTATTCCTCCCCGGTGGACGTATCTACCGCATAACCACCTTCCAAGGAAGTCACACGGCCCATGTCCACATCGATATGCGAACCGCGCACGATGGCGCCCACGATGCCTTCCACCGCGGTTTCAATACGGTTCACCGGCAGCTTGAGCCCGCGAGCGAAATCATTGCCCGACCCCATGGCCACAATACCCAAAGGCTTGCCGCTGCACCCAACCGCATTGGCGCCAAGCGCTATCATGCCGTCGCCACCGACCACCACCAAGTAGTCATACTCATGCGACCGTTCACGAGCCTGATGCAATGAATCCTCGAAACTCGTACCGGTAATGTCGATGACTTCAAAATTATGGGAGCGACCTGCCTCTTCCAGCAGATTCAGCACCTGCGCATCCACCTTGGTACCGCGTCCTTTATCGGAGGTGGGGTTTCCCACCATTGCCACGATGCTGCGGCGCTCGTTGTGTTCACTCTCGCTCATGCTTTTACCTTAGCCAAGGATGGCGAAAGTCCGCTAGAATGCGGCCCTGTTTTATGCTGTGTGGTTACTCACTAGCACCTCCCTTATCGCATTCCGCCGGTCCGGCAAGAGCCGTTCGCTGCACGCGCGGCGTCAATGGGACTGCAGTATCCACTGCCACGGTGACCTGCACATCATCCGACTGCACCATGCAATCGGGCAATGCGACGCTATTGGATACGGCCAGCTGACCTGCGAACGCGCATGGATCGTCCGCCCACCCATGCCATGCGGCATAGGCGGCATCGAAAGCGATGAGGTCAGCTAGGGAACGTGCCCGGTTTTGGCAAACCACTAGATTGCCAATGCACGCCGTTGCCGAAAGAGCCACCCCAACCAGCATGACCAGCATGACACCGGCCATTGTGCCTGACCCTTCTTCAAGACGTGACATACGTGGCATACATGCCGCCATCGCCGTCCCCCCTCCCGACCGACCGTGTGTGTTATTGCCGCGCAGCCACAGCTTCACCATGCACCCGAGTAGGAGTCACATTCAAAGGCCCTGGCAAAACGGGGCATTCGACCGCCACTCGCACCAAGCTGCCTTCCCGATGCACAGTCACATCCACTCGGCTTCCCACAATATTCACGGCAGCCTGTTGTGCTGCGGATTCATCATCAGAAACCACCAATTCACGCGCGGATGCCGTTGCGGCACTTTGGCAATCCATGGATACCGCAACCACTCGGGTAAGCGTCAGCAACACCCCCGTTATTGCAATGACGCTGGGCAGCACTACCGCGAACTCGGCCGTGGCCGCACCCTCATTGTGCACAGGCGGCAAACGGGCGAGCCATCTGCTGAGACCTTTTCTCATGTTCATTGCCCTCCCGAGTCGCTCACCCGACGTTCAACGCCTTTTTGATCAGATTTGTCAGCAACGTCTTAATGGCATCCGACTTCAGAATGGTGACCAAAAGCGCCGCGAACCCGGTGGCGGCAATCAGCACCACCGCGTACTCAGCTGTGGCCGCTCCTTCTTCCGGCTCAGCCATAAGCGTGCGCATCCGTGCATCCATGAGGCATAGTCGTTCTTTGGCACGGGCATTGAGCTCGGCGATTTTGGCTTTGCTGTGGGCAAATATGCCCGCTTGACCATCAACGATGATGGGAATGTGCGTGTCCATCGGTATTCCTTTCCCCACGGTAAGGCCCACATCAATCGTGCGCTCTCCTGACTCCGTGCGATAGCGTTTGGCCCTCGCGCCGAACACTGTGACGCGAGGTGAGTTCCACTGTGAAGCAATCCGGCGTGCGGCGCATCAGCGAACAGCACATGTGGTTCCAGCTTGCCAAGTTATCCACACCGCGGCGTGTCATCCACAACAAAAGTGGATAACCACCAGCCATGCGTCATGACACAACGCAAGACGATGGCACAACGCAAGACGAGACAACCAAAACAGGCCAGAAGAAACCTACATCAGGAAAGAAGCAATTGCTGGAAGCACTCCGACAATGACAAACGCCGGCAAAAAGCACAAGCCAGTCGGCATCAGCAAACGCACGGACAAACGGGCAGCGGCACGTTCTATACGCGCTCGCTCATCCTTATCAAGCTGTTCGACAGCAGCATCGATAAGCACTCCGGGAGAATCCCCTTGCAACCAAGCCGGTTCCAAAGACTCGCGGATCATGCCCAGTGCGATGTCACCAGCACCGCCATCCGTATCGCCATGCTGCCCTGACCGGCCTCGCCGTTTTGCGCCACCCAAACGAGCGGAATGGTTCATCCCCGCCGAAGCATCCGTCCCGGCTAAGGCGGCACACCATGCGTCCGACCATGAGACGCCGCGCAATAATGATTCGCCCACGCGGCTTAAGCATTGACCGTATGCGCCTCCAACAGCGCGGCCCACAACATCAAGGGCCCGCGGAACCGAGGCTCCTTGCCGCAGAGACACTTGCACCATCCGCAGCACCAGCATGGCCCATGCCGCATCGGCAACCACAACAGGCTCGTCATGATTCGCCCATTGCCCAATGTCAGGCAGACGACTGGCTGCACGCGGCTTCACCATGCTCAGCCAGCATGCGAACGCCGCGCACCCCGATGCAATGCATGTTCCAATCATCTTCGCCTCACCCCGATAGCTGTCAGCCGTCTCGCATCAGGGCGCGCATCCAAACCAGACCGACCACATAGCAGCATCCGCCCGACACCAAACACACTAGGCCGCGTTGAGAACCGAACAAGAACAGCAAGGGGTGAGCTCCCATCAATTCCCCCAACACAACCGCGATTGCCGGCAACGCGCTGAGCAAACCAACCGTGGCTTGAGGCACGGCGAAGGCCTGCGCCCTCATGTTCTGCATCAATCTCATATGCGAGTAGACATCCAATACCGCCTCCAAGCAGGGCACGGCACGGCAGCCCAATTCCTCGCTGACTGTCGCTGCCGCAGCAGCGCCCATGGCGGCACGCACGGACTGCGCGCGTGATTCGTCCGGCAATCGTCGCCGCTCAAACAAGTCGGTCAGGCGTTGTGGGGTCAGCCTGCGCACGGCAAAACGTCCGCCGAATTGCTCCTCGAACGCTTCCACCAGCGTTCCTCCACCTGCCATGCGAGCGATGGCGGAGGCCAATACCTGAGCGATTCCGCTCCTCGGCAATGCTGCTGTCGTTCTACGCCCAGCACCACCTCCGACGTTCGAGCCCCACCCATTCCGGCTCACGAAACCTCCACCAGCACCTCGATTGAACCTTCCAGAAAGAGTCCGCACATCACGCAGACGATCAACAACCCCAGATTGGCGACTAGGCCATATCAGCACAGCGACCATCGTCAGCATCACACACCAGAGCAATATCCCACCCCCTAGCTACAGCCCCACAATGCCGCGAAATCACGCCACTGAGGTGAATATCGAGGCTCGGCCGAACCGTCCCAAGCCACCAATGGAACGCCTTGCAATTCACCATACGAGGCGTGCAAAGTGCCGATTTGTGCAATATGCCTACGGCCGTCCACTCGTTCAAGATGCAGCACCGCATCGAAGGCGCCTTCGGCAAGCATGGCCAATGCACGAGGAGCCACCCCGGCCAGTAATCCCAGTGCGATCAAACGCTGCGGCACTTGCGCCACGCTGTTCGCATGCAAGGTGGTCATGCCGCCCCGGTGGCCGGAATTGAACGCCCTCAGCAGATCCACAATCTCCTCGCCACGGCATTCCCCCAACACCACCCGGTCGGGGCGCATGCGCAGCGTGGCTTTCACCAAATCGGGAAGGCCCACCGCACCTTCGCCTTCAACGTTCGCTTCCCTCGCCGCCATGGAAACATGATTCCCATGGCCAAAATCGACAAGCTCCCGCACCTCTTCCACGGTGACGATACGGTCATTCGCATCACACTGCGCAAGCAACGCCTTTGCCAGGGTGGTCTTGCCCACGCCGGTACCGCCAGTAATCAGCACGGCGGCTCTCTTGCTCACCAGCCCGCTTAGTACCGAAATCCAGCCGGCAGGAAACATGCCCAACTGGGCAAGCCGCTGCAACGATGCCACCTCGCTGCCGGGGAATCGTATGGAAATCGACGCCCCTTGCGGCACTAACGGCGCTATCACCGCATGGACACGCACACCATGCATATTGGAAGCATCGGCAATAGGGCACGCATCATCCAGGCGGCGCCCCAATTGCGCGCATAACTGCACCGCATAATCACGCACCACTTGCGGCGATCGGAATGGCACTTGCAAGATATGCTCCCGCATACCGCTGCCACGATCCGCCCAGACGCGGCCCTCACAAGTCACCGCAATATCAGTGACTCGATCATCTGAAGCAAGCTCATCCAATAACCCGAAAAACATGCCTGCGCGATGCAATGCCGTCATGATATCCCCACTTCAATCAGGCAGCCCGAGCACCAGCGCGAATATCCCGCTCCACCGCATCGGCGAGCGCCTCGGTGGCCTTACGACTTCCCTTGGGCACGGATCGGATGCCTAATCCCTCAAGCACATCACCGCACAAGCTGGAAGTCAGACGGATGGGACCCACCACTGCAGCGCTCAGATAATCTTCGGCTTCGGCAACATCCACGCTCCCGCGGCCTCGCGGCGTACCTCTCGGTTCGATGCCGACAATATGGGGAATCCCGCATTCCCATGCGGACAATCTGAGCCGATGGGCTTTGGCCCGAGCCAAACCGATTACTGAAAGTTCCGCGGCCATCACCTGCACTCCATGGCGCAAGTCACTCACTGTTTCAATCAGGCCTCCTTGGCCGGCATCTACGATGACAATATCGTGCGTTTCGGCAAGTGCCCGAATCACGGCCTGTACTTCCCACCATTCAGGCTGCCGCGTGCTCCAGGGATCGCACGGCAGCACACGAATACCCTCCCAGTCAATGAGCTCATGACGCAGTGCCGCTCCTTCAATACGGCCCAACGGAGCGTCTATCTGACTGAAACGCAGACCCGGCTCACGCTCGAGGCCAAGCAGCAGATCCAAGCATCCCGCCACGAAATCGGCATCGACCAGCACGCAGCTTTGCCCACGCTCCGTGAGCGTCAGCGCAAGCATAGAGGCCATGACGCTGAGCCCCACGCCACCGTGACCCGAAGTCACGGTCACAATATTGTGCAATGCCACGTTCGTGGAGAACGATTCTTCCGGAGTCCTGTTCGACCGTTTTCTCTCATACGCAGCCATTGGTTGCGGAGGAGGGGTGTAGTAGCGCGGCGGCGGGGAGGGCCCGACCCCAGCGGACTGGGGAGGGGACGAAACGGCCGCTGCCGGAGAGCGAGCAACGCGAACAGTGCGAGAGGATGTGTCGATATTCATAGGGAGATTGAACCGTGCGAGCCAACCTATTTCAACCGAAATCAGGTTCTGTGGTTCCAGCTTGCCGAATTATCCACACCCCGGCATGTTGTCCACCAACAATGTGGATAACACAACAAAGCCCCGATCCGCACATCACATGCGGAACGGGGCTTGGAAAAGAAACGAACCCTACAGCACCAAAAACTACTTATTAAGGTTCTCGATACCGGATTCCATCGTATCCAGCTGGGAATCGGCAACCGACTCCGGCTTCTTCTTGCCGAACTTGGCCTTCAGCAAACCGATGATGGTGGGAGCCAGCGAAACCAGCAGAATCAGCACGATCACCAATTCGAAGTGATCCTGCACGGCCGGAATATTGCCGAAGAAGTAACCCAGCAGCGTGAACAGCGTGGACCAGCACAGGCCGCCAGCCACCGAGAACGGGGTGAATCGGCTCCAACGCATGCCGGAAATACCGGAGATGAACGGCATGAACGTACGAATGAACGGGAAGAAACGGCCCAGGAACACAGCCAGCGGGCCCCACTTCTCAATCATGTGCTCGGTTTTGGCCAAACGCTCCGGGGTCAAGGCCTTCACCTTGCCGGACTGGATAATGCGGCGGCCGAAGAAGTGGCCAATGAAGTAATTGCACTGGTCACCGACAATCGGGGCGCACCAGACCACCGGCAGCAGCCAGAACAGCGGCAGCGCAGCCTTGCCGGTCGCGGCATCGGGAGCGGCGAACACACCGGCGGCGAACAGCAGGGAGTCGCCCGGCAGGAATGGGAAGAACACCACACCCGTTTCGATAAATACGATGAGGAAGATGAAGCCGAGGGTCGGCGCCACACCCATGGCAATCCAACCGGCAATCGCGGCACGCGGATCCTTCAGCAGTTCGAGGATGAAATTAACGAAGCCCATGTGTTTCCTATGAGTCCTAAATCTTGTATTGAGCTGCCAGCCCAATGAATCAGACAGTTATATGCAAACCGTCAAACACCCTACCAGCCGGCCTATAACATCAGGTCGACTGGGGGTTTCCCACACAAACTCCGCAATACAAACGAAATTTCTACTCCCCCAAACGCTGCCGCACAAAGGCGTCCAGCGCGGCCGCGTCGATGCCCTCATACGAGTCGATGGAGGCAAACTGGCCAAGGCCGGAAGTGTCGGTGCGAATCCAGCCAGTCTGCGCAATCAGTGTGGCCCCCGAGGCGGCGCCGGAGCGCAGACCGGATGAGGAATCTTCCATTACCACGCACTTGACCATGTCTTCAGGCGCGATGCCGAGTCTCTCAGCCGCGGCCAGATATGGGGCAGGGCTCGGCTTGTGCTCGTACGGATCATCGCCGCAGACGTAGCCGGCAAGCAATCCATCAGCCTGCTTCATGATGTTCTCGGCCATGCGGCGAGGCGAAGTAGTGACCAGCATGGATGGGATGTCGGCTTCCTTGAGCGAACGCAGCACGTCTTGCGCACCAGGAATCCACGGCAGACGTTCGACCTCCGCCTTGAATACATAATCCTTGAGCTGCTTGTCGATTTCGGGAACGCTCAATGTGCAGCCATGCGCAATCATGACCTCCGCCACGTGTGGCACCGGAGTGCCGGAGCACTCCCAACCGAGGTCCTCGTTCCACTCGCCGCCATTGTTGTGCGCGATCTCAATCTCACCGTCATGCCAGAGCGGCTCAGAATCGATGAGAGTACCGTCCAAATCCCAGAACACGGCTTTGAGCAGCATGGTTACCTCCGTTCGCATGACCGCACGCCAATCGGCGCCTTTACTCTTGCTGCATTCCATTGCACCAACCGGATGCGACAACCATAGCGCGTCAGCACACCGCCCCTGCGCCTCAGCGCATGGTCAAACCACCATCGACGTGCAGACATTGCCCGGTAATGAAGCCGGCCATGTCGGACGCCAACAACGCGACCCCTCCGGCGATGTCATCGGGACGGGCAAGGCGGCCAAGAGGCGTCATGGCAATGATTCGTTCACGAACATCCTCGGTGGTGGCTGCGCTGGATGCGGTTCCGGCCGTCAAACCTGCGGCAATGGCATTAACGGTAATGCCGAAGCCGCCCAGCTCCTGGGCCAGAGAGCGGGTCATGCCGACCAAGCCGCCTTTGGCAGTGATATACGAATGGTAGGGCACGATGGGCGAATCGACCAGATTGCTGGAGATGTTGATGATACGCCCGGAGGTCTGGGCTCGCATCAGCGGCACCACATGTGAGCACATCAGATATGCACCATGCAGGCATCCCTCGATCTGTGCGCTAAACTCATCCCAATCGCCTCCAGCAAAAGTGGAACGGCGACGCGGATCAAAGGAGAAGCGTCCGAAAGCATTATTCACTAAGATGTCCACGCCGCCGAATGAGTCGACAGCGGTACCCACCAGCTTGGAAGATTGCGATTCATCGCAAACATCCGCCTGTACAGCTATAGCCAAGCCTCCCAGTGAGTGGATGTCTTCAACAGTGCGCTGCGCGCTGGCGGCGTCATGTACGTAATTGATGACGACAGCGGCTCCGTGCGATGCCAGGCATTTCGCCACGGCCGCTCCTATGCCCTTGCCGGAACCGGTGATAATCGCTGTTCTGCCATCCAGATTCACCATTGGACGCCGTGCCATATCGCTTTGCTCTGTCATTGCCCTTGCCTTTCGCCCTGCTACCAGCCCCTGCTGCCCGCAACAGCACAGGCCTATTCCATATCCATATCGAACGAATCGCTGTACGCGTCGCTGCCGCGTTCGACATCCACCGCGCGCAACAGATCGATGAGGTTGAAGCCCCCATCATGATGCCAGCCGGATTTCGCCCGATCCATCTCACCGAGCGGACAGATGCGATTCACACCGACCTCGGCCAATGTATCTGCAAGACCAAACAGTCTGGTCGAATCCACAGCGACACCGCAGCTCTGCAGCCAGCCACGGCAGGAAGTCAATCTTCTGGCAGCGTCCAACAAATCTGGCACCGCCACCACGTTGACGGTGCGGTTCAACGGCGACATCAGCGAAGCAACATCCTCGTCGGCACCGCTACCGTCAAGTTCTCGATACAGCACCGACCATGCCGTGCTATGGCCACTGGCGAACACCGCGGCCTTCCCGCCCATCAAAGCTCTCATCTCAGCGTCGGTGCGCGCCCGCTGAATGGCCACGTTCTCGGCGTCACTCAATACGGAGCGCGGATATTTGCGCTGCTGATTCTCAAGCTCGCCACCGAGCAGCTGAGCCACTTCACGAGCGGTGAGGGCTCCATCAGTCTCCACGAACACGGTCTGCGGAGCCAGGCAGCTTTGCTGGTCATATGTGGCGATGTCAACAGCCACACGATGCACGGTATCGGCATAGGTATCAGGGCGCAAAGCCTCTCGGCCAATGAACGCCAACCCGACTTTTGCTCCGTAACCTAGACAGGGCTTGGATCCGGCGACTTTGCCCGCAATCAATTTGGTAGTCTGCGAAGAACCGTAATCATGTTCGACGACAGGGCGATAGGTAAGCCAATCGCTCCTGCCACGAATACCGGATCAAGCCAAACATTGGAAACGAACACGTGCTGAAAACCCAGCAGTACGTTCTGGGCGGTCAGCTCCTTGCGTATTGACATACGCTTCCTCTCTCAACGCGCATATAGGATGCCGAGCCGAACAGAGGAGTTCAACCGTCGCATTCCCTACGCGAGTGTTAGCTCACAGGTTCGAAGGGTTCGGCACATACCGTCTCAGCCTAAAGCACCCCTTACGAATCGGTTTTCGCACGTCACCGTAACAAACCTTGACATCTCCGTCAAGAAAATTCGTGCTTCTTTCGGCAGCTGCCCGATGTGAGATAACAAACAGTTTTACGAATGGAGAAGGAATCGAAGCAACGCGGCCAGACTCACCAACCCCACAGGACCATGGACTTGAAGTCGGCGGGAGTGGAGTTGGAGTCGCCGGTGGCGCCGGCAGCGGTATCGGCGGCAGTATCGCGGCCGGGCAGTTCGCGGGTTTCGCGGCGGATGGCGTTGCGCCAGAGGCGGGCGCGGTTGGAGCGTTGTACCTCCACAATATTGCCGTCACGGCCTGCGGCGAAAACGCTCTCCTGGTCGCCGGTTTGCATGCGTTTGACTTCGCGGCGCAGTTGGCGATTCTCCTCTTCGAGGACCAAAATGCGTGCGATGCCGGAAAGATTGATGCCTTCGTCCTGGCTCAGGCGCTGAGCGCGAGTCAGGCGGGCAATGTCACGCAGGCAATAGCGGCGAGCGCCGCCATCCGTGCGCTGCGGACGAACCAAACCGAGGCGGTCGTACTGACGGAGGGTCTGGGGGTGAATGTTGGCCAACTCGGCGGTCTGGCCGACGGTGAAGATGGGCAGTTCGATGTCGAAGCCGACGTCATCGGCTCCGTCGAGATCGGCCCTGCCCATCACGAGCGCGGTTGCGCACATCGCGTACAACTGCTTCATCTGGTTGGCTAACCGCGCCATTGTTCACCTCCTATGATTTTGAGATCCTTCGGTTCGACTCCCGGCTCCCCTCAGAGAGGGGAGCCAAGACCACCCTCAGTCAGCCTTTGGCTGACAGCTCCCACCAGCGGGAGCCAAGATTGCGCTCATTCAGCTTCTGCCAGCGGGAGCCCCTGTTAGTTGAGATAGTCGCCGGCTTTTTCGTCGAATTCTTTGGCGGCGTGCTTGACCGCCAGACCCGGCTTGGCAGGGACCATGATCTGCACACGGCCGATCAGGTCGCCCGGCTGGTTGCCACGCTTGACGCCCAGCCCGGCCAACTTGACCTCGGCACCGGAGCTGGAGCCCGCGGGCACCTTGAAGGTAACCAGGTTCCCGTCGATGTCCTTGGCGTCGACCTTGCCGCCGGCCACGGCCTGGCCTACGGTGACGGGCAGGTTCATGACGATGTCACGACCGCGCATCGAGAACGTGGAATCCGGATTGACGGTGACGTGCAGGTACAAATCGCCGGCCTTGCCGCCGTTGATGCCCGGCTTGCCCTTGCCGGCCAGCTTGATCTTCTGACCGTCCTTGACGCCGGCGGGCACATGAGCCTTGAACTTCTTGCCATCCACGGACAGGGACACGGTCGCACCCTTGACCGCCTGACGAAGGGTCAAGCTGATCTTGGAGTTGCGGTCCTCGCCGTTTTCGGGGCGCGGGGCTTCCTCATAGCCGTAGCCACCGGCGTTACCGTATGCCTGCTGGCCGTAGCCGCCAGCACCCTGCCCCGCGGCCCCACCGAACATCGAGAAGATGTCGTTGAGATTGGGGTTGCCGCCGCCCGAAGTGGAGAAGCGGATACGCGAACCGTTGCCACCGGCACCCTGGCCAAACATGGAGCCGAAGATGTCGGAGAAGCCGGAAGCGTCGAAGCCGCCGGCACCGGAACCACCGGCAAAGCGGGCGCCGCCCATACCGAACTGGCGAATCGCGTCGTACTTTTGGCGATCTTCTTTCTTGCTCAGCACGTCGTAAGCTTCGGAGATGTCCTTGAACTTCTCCTCGGCTTCCTTGGTCTTGTTGACGTCAGGGTGGTACTTGCGGGCGAGCTTGCGGTACGCCTTTTTGATGTCGTCGTCCGAAGCGTCCTTGGAGACACCAAGGACTTTGTAGAAGTCTTTACTGAGCCATTCGTTTTCAGCCATTCATGTCTCCTTTCTTGAAAAGTCTTTATGGTTGGCTCCCGCTGGCGAGAGCTGTCGAGCGAAGCGAGACTGAGGGTGGTTTATATTCAGTGTTTGACCACCCTCAGTCAGCCTTCGGCTGCCAGCTCCCGCCAGCGGGAGCCAAGATAATGTCAGCTCGTTAGCGAGCTGGCCGTTATCAGTTTTGCGGGGAGGCTACTACTACTCGGGCGGCGCGGATTACGCGGTCGCCGATACGGTAGCCGGCTTCCACCACGGTGTCGACGGTTTCCTTGTCGGCATCGGCATCCGGCTTGTGCAGGATTGCCTCATGCTTGGTGGGGTCGAAGTCCTCGCCCTTTTCGCCGAACTTCTCGACGCCGAACTTCTCGAAAGCCTTGTCGATCTTGGCAGCCACCGCCTTGAACGAATCGTCCATCTCGCTGTTCTCGCGAATGCGGTCGATGTCGTCAAGGGCCGGCAGCAGCGCGGTCAGCACGTCGATAATGCCGTGCTGACGGAAGCGCTCCTGCTCCTTCTGCGCACGATTGCGGTAGTTGATGAACTCCGCGCGTTCGCGCTGCAGGGCTTCGAGGTAGTCGGCGGCTTCCTTCTTGGCCTTGCCGAGAGGGGTGAGGGTGTCTTCAGAATCGGACTGGCCTTCGCCAGTCTTCTTTCCGGCATCCGACTTCTCTCCCTCAGCTGCGGCAGGAGCCGCGTCGGCTCCTTCATTGGAAGGAGCCTGGGCAGCCGAATCCTGCGCAGAGCCGGACTCGGCGGAGGCGTCAGCCCCTGAAGAGGCCTGAGCGGCCTGGCCGGCAGCCTCAGCATCTGAGGGATCCGGCAGGTCGTTCAGGTAGTCGTCCTTGTTGAACTCGGACATCACTTGTTGTCCTTGTCGTCATCGTCGTCCACGACCTCGGCCTCGACGGTGTCGTCGTCAGAACCGGAGGCGGAGCCAGCGGAAGCGCCGGCCGCACCGGCACCAGCCGCGGCACCTTCAGCACCCTGCTGGGCGTAGAGGACCTGGCCGATCTTCTGAGCGGAGGTCATCAGCTCACCCTGAGCGGTCTTGACCTTATCGGTGTCGTCACCCTTCAGGGCTTCCTTCAGAGCGTTCACCTTGTCGGTGACTTCCTTGACGATGTCGTCGGACAGCTTGTCCTTGTTGTCGTTGACGAGCTTCTCGGTGGAGTAAGCGAAGGCTTCAGCCTGGTTGCGGGTCTCGGCGTCTTCCTTGCGCTGCTTATCCTCAGCCTCGTGAGCCTCGGCTTCCTTGACCATGCGGTCGATCTCGTCCTTCGGCAGGCCGGAACCACCGGTGATGGTCATGGACTGCTCCTTGCCGGTGCCCTTATCCTTGGCGGACACGTGCACGATGCCGTTGGCGTCGATGTCGAAGGTGACTTCGATCTGCGGGACGCCACGCGGAGCCGGAGCGATGCCGGTCAGCTCGAAGGTGCCCAGCGGCTTGTTGTCGCGAGCGAACTCACGCTCACCCTGGTAGACCTGAATCAGCACGGACGGCTGGTTGTCTTCAGCAGTGGAGAAGACCTCGGAACGCTTGGTCGGAATGGCGGTGTTGCGGTCGATGAGCTTGGTCATGATGCCACCCTTGGTTTCGATACCGAGGGACAGCGGGGTCACGTCAATCAGCAGGACGTCCTTACGGTCGCCCTTGATGACGCCGGACTGCACGGCAGCGCCGACAGCCACAACCTCATCCGGGTTCACGGACTGGTTCGCTTCCTTACCACCGGTGAGTTCCTTGACCAAGTCCTTGACGGCGGGCATACGAGTGGAACCACCGACGAGCACCACGTGGTCGATGTCGCTCACGGAGATGCCGGCGTCGTGCAGCACGTTGTTGAACGGCGTGCGGCAGCGGCCCAGCAGGTCGGAGGTCATTTCCTCGAAGTGCGCACGGGTCAGGGTCTCGTCCAGATGCACCGGGGTGCCGTCAGGGGTCATGGCCAGGTACTGCATGGAGATGGAGGTGCTGGTCGAGGAGGACAGCTCCTTCTTGGCCTGTTCAGCGGCTTCCTTCAGGCGCTGCAGAGCGATCTTGTCCTTGGACAGGTCAACGCCGTACTTGTTCTTGACTTCGCCGACCAGCCAGTCGATGACCTTCTGATCCCAGTCATCGCCACCGAGGTGGTTGTCGCCGTTGGTGGCCTGCACCTGAATGGTGGAGAAGCCGTCGTCGTCCTTGCCGATCTCCAGCAGGGAGACATCGAAGGTGCCGCCGCCGAGGTCGAAGACCAGGATGCGCTCGTCTTCCTTGCCCTTCTCCAGACCGTAGGCCAGAGCAGCTGCGGTCGGCTCGTTGATGATACGCAGAACGTTCAGGCCTGCGATCTTGCCGGCGTCCTTGGTGGCCTGACGCTGGGCATCGTTGAAGTATGCCGGGCAGGTGATGACAGCATCGGTGACGGGCTCACCGAGGTAAGCCTCAGCGTCCCTCTTCAGCTTCATCAGAATCTGTGCGGAAATCTCCTGCGGGGTCCACTTCTTGCCGTCGATGTCGACGGTCCAGTCAGTGCCCATGTGACGCTTGACAGAAGAAATAGTGCGGTCAACGTTGGTCACAGCCTGACGCTTGGCCACCTCGCCGACGAGGATTTCGCCTGACTTGGAGAACGCGACCACGGACGGGGTGGTGCGCATGCCCTCAGCGTTGACGATAACGGTGGGCTCGCCACCTTCCAGCGTAGCGATGCAGGAATTCGTGGTGCCCAGATCGATACCAACTGCACGTGCCATAATGTGTGCTCCTTAATTATTCGTTTGTTCTTACGTTGTTCGCTCAAGTTCCTTGGTTGGTTCTTGGGCCTTCCAAAACTTGAGCCTACATCACTCAACTTCTGTTTGGCAAGTTCTATTCCCAAATTCATCACAAAAGTTGAGCGATGTAGGCTCAGGTTTTTTGGAGCGGCTCTGAGCCACCCCCAGTCAGCTTCGCTGACAGCCCCCGCCAGCGGGGCCACTCAGCAACTGACGCGGTGTGGACTACTGTTCGGAGCCCTCCTTACTGTTGACGACATTGCTGCCCTTGGAGAACCGCTGCAACAGCATGCCGGCAGCGGTCATCACCAATACGGCGACCGCCATGACGGACAGGGCTACGCCGGTGTTGGGCAGAGCGGCAGCGCCGAACTGCTGGGATTGGCCGGCCGCAGTGTCGGATGCGCCGTTGGAGGCGTTGCCGTCACCGGTCTGACCATTGCCGTTGCCACTATCGCCCGGAGTACCCGGGGTGGCGGTGCCGCCCGACTGATTATCGTCCTTGCCGTCGTTGTTGCCCGGCTTGGAGGAATCGTCCTTGCCGCCATCGGGCTTGGTCGAATCATCGTCGGCGCCGGCCTTGAGCACGGCAGCGGCGAGCGCTCCGGCCTGGTAGCCGTCAGCGCCCACGGTGGTTGCAGCATTCTTATCCTGCGTCTCCGTCACCTTGCCATCGGCGGCCAGCACGGTGTACTTGCCAGCCGGCACGGCCTCGACCGTTGCGGCCGATTCGTTGGCGTTGAACACCACCACATACGTGTCGCCGCCGTCCTTCAGCTGGTAGGCCACCACGCCGTCGGACTGCTGCAGCACCGTCATGTTCTTGGCGATGTCATCATAGCTGCTCAGGTGCAGGTTCTTGATGGACTTGCGCAGGGCGATCAGGCCCTTCACATAGTTCACGGAACCCGCCTGCTCGACCGTGCGGTTCCAGTCGATGGCGTTCACCGCGTCACCGGCGTTGTAGCTGTTGCCATTGCCGCCCTTGGTGCGCAGGAACTCCTGGCCGAACTGCATGTCGGCGATGCCCTGCGAGAGCAGAATCAGCGAGTCGGCGAGCTTGGCGCGAGCGAGTCGCGTCTCCTCGGAGTCGTTGGGCGCGCTCTTGACCAGCTTGTCGTACAAGGTCAGGTTGTCGTGGATCTCGACGTACTGCACCACCTGATCCGCGCCGCCGTAGTTCGTGTCGGCGGTGCCGTTGTTGCAGTGGCCGTTCTCATCGATGCCCTCGCGCTTGTTGTTGCAGCCGAGCACGTTGGTGGCGATGAGGTTCTCCTTGTCGGCCTTGCCGGCGATGAAGCCGGTGTCCTCGTCGGAGAACACGCTGCCCTTGATCGCGTCGCGCAGGGAGTCGTTGAAGAACGCCACGCCCTTGACCTTGGAGGCATTGGGCTGCGTGGTTTCCTGGTTGCCAATGGCGTCAGTCATATCCCAGCCTTCGCCGATGACGAGAATCGACGGATCGATCTCGTCAAGCGCCGCACGCACCTGATTCATGGTGGTCTGGTCAATCAGACCCATGAGGTCGAAGCGGAAGCCGTCCACGTTGTACTCGGTCGCCCAGTACTTCACGGAATCGACGATGTACTTACGGGCCATCGCACGCTCGGAAGCCACGTCGTTGCCGCAGCCGGAGCCGTTGGTCAGGTTGCCATTGGCGTCGTAGCGGAAGTAGTAGCCAGGCACGGTCTTGTTGAAGGCGTGTTCGGAGGCGTTGTAGACGTGGTTGTAGACCACATCCATCACCACGTACAGGCCGTTCTTGTGCAGCCCGGAGACCATCTGCTTCATTTCCTTGACGCGAGCGCTCGGGTCACTCGGGTCGGAGGAGTACGAGCCTTCCGGCACGTTGTAGTTCTCCGGATCGTAGCCCCAGTTGTACTGCGCGCCGTAGCTCAGATCGCCGGTCTCGTCCACGGAACCGTAGTCGTAGACGGGCATGATCTGCACATGCGTCACGCCGAGCGACTTGAGGTAGTCGATGCCGGTGGACGCCGCGCCCTGCTTGCCGTCGACCGTGGTGCCCTCCTCGACGAAGCCGAGATACTTGCCGCGATTGGCTTCGGAGACGCCGGAGTTCGGGTTGATGGTCATGTCACGAACGTTCGCCTCGGTGATGATCGCGTCGGTCGGCTTGCTGAACGACGCCATGCGCTTGCCGGCATCGCCCTTCTCCTTGTCGGAGAGCACGACGGATCGCTCGCCGTTGGCCACGGCGGCGGTCGCGTACGGGTCGGCGGACGTGTTGACCGTGCCGTCGGCGAAGGTCAGCTCGTAGTCGTAGGCGTAATCCTTGAGATCCTTGTCCACGGCGAACGTCCACACGCCCTTCTTGCCGGACTTCTCCAGCGTCACGGCGTCGGTCTGCGCTGCCTTCGGATCGGTGGAGTCGGCGTACAGGCGCAGCGTCACCTTGGTGGCGGTCGGCGCCCACAGCTTGAACGTGGACTTCTCGGCCTTGTAGGTCACGCCAAGATCATCGCCGTCGTAGGCGTACTTCTTGTCGAACGCGTCGGAGCGCACGACGGCGCCGAGCGACACGTTCTGTGTGCCGTAGTCCTCGATCGTCACCTTGTAGGCCTTGGTCACGTCAAGATTGTCGGCCGTGGTAATGGTCACGGTGTTCCCGCTAGCCTTCACGTCCTTGATCTTCACACCCTCGACCGACACCGCGTCGGCCGGCTTGTCGATGGTGAGCGCCTTGTTGAGCTTGACCGTGATGGTGTTGAAGTCGGTCATTTCGGCGGAGACGATCATGCCCTTGGCGTCGTAGAGCGTGCCGTTGGTGTAGATCGTCGTGTCGCCCTGCACCAGCCAGATTTCGGCGGATGCGGTGCCGTCGGCGTTCACGGTGATGGCGGACTGCGGGATCGTGCGATTCTCGTCGTTCGGATCCTTGGCTTCCCAGCTGTCGCCGCCGTAGCGCACGATGAACTGCGGAGTGCTCATGCCGCTGCCCTTGAGCGTGTACTTGGCGATCAGGCCGTAGTCGTCGTGCTCGGTGAACGGGTAGGCAGCACCGTTGACGCCGTCGGCCCAGCCCCAGATGTCCCATGCCTTCATGCCGTCTTCGCTGGTGTAGTCGTCGGCGAGGCGGTGGTAGTGGATGGTCACGTCGATCTGGTTGGCGGCCTTCTTGTAGCCGTCGGGGGCTTCGGTGAGCGTTTCGTCCGGATTGGCGCCGTCGACCCAGATTTCGGCGGTGCCGGTGGAGCCGTCGATGGTACGGTCGCCGCCGACCTTGTCCCAGCCTTCGGTGGTGACGATCACACCGATCTTGGCGGCGTCGTACGCACCATCGATGGTGGTCTCGAACACCTTGCCGTAGGAGTCCTCGCCGGTGAAGGCGTGCCACGCGCCGTTCAGGGTGGCGCCGTTCTTGTCGGTGCCCCACATGTACACGCCGCGATCGGCGACGGCGTCGCCTTCGGCGGGCTTGTAGTGCACGATCACCTTGGTCTTGGGCTGGTACGACTGCACATCGGAGGGCACGCCGGCGCTGGCCTCGTGGTCGGCGACCGCCGTCCAGTGGCCCTGCGCGGTGTAGTTGCCGCCGCCATTCGGGTTGTCCCAGTTGTCGCCGCCGTCGGTGAATACGTATTCGAAGGACTTGCCCTTCGGATCGACCGTGAACTTGACCCAGCCGTTGCCGGCGTCGGCCATCAGCTCGTGGCCCTGCTCGGCCCAGCCGTCGATACCGTAGTGGAGGTACGCCTGCTTCCAGCCGTCGGGCAGCTTGTAGTAGATGGTGCGGCTCGTGTCGGCCGCGGCCTTCTTGGTCTCGTCGTTGACGGACAGGTCCGGATCGGACGGATCGGACTTGGTCGTGCCGGTCCAGGAATCCTTGGTCGCGCCCGCGTAGATCGCGATGGCGGAATTCTTCGCGAGCGTCGCGTCGAACGTGCCGTCGTCCTTCACGGTCACAGTTGCAGAGCAGTCGCCGGTGGCGTACACGTTGCAGTATTCGCCGGCGGGCAGTGACGTCTGGAACGTCTGCTTGGAGTCGTCGGCGCTGTTGTTGAGCGCGAGGTAGCCGACGTCGCCGCGACCGAAGCCGAGCACGTTGGTGTCGTACGCCTTCCAGTTGGTGACGTCAGTGCCGTTGACCGCGTTGTGGAAGCCGATCATGCCGCGGATCGCGGTCCAACGTTCGGCGCACTGCCAGGTGCCGGAGGTCATCGAGCCGTCGGTCGGGCACTCCATGTCGGGCACGGAGGTTTCGGTGGCGCCGGGAGCGCCGTCGTCGGAGTTGTCGAAGTAGTAGCCGGAGTAGATGTGCGGCTGGCCGTAGTCGTACGCGAGCATGAACGCGTTCGCGAGCAGGTACTTCGAGCCCTTCTTATAGGTGATGGACGATCCGCGCTCGGTATCCCAGTTGGTCACCCACACTGCGGCCTTGTCGGAGCTCACCCAGCCGTCGCCGCCGACCTTCGCAAGGCCCTTGCTAGCGTCGGTGATGTCGCCGGCGAAGGCGACCGACAGGTGGTTGGTGAAGTTGAATTCGGAGACCTTGCCGTTCGCCACATAGTTGCTCGGCTGGATTTTCGCGGCTTCGGAGGCGTTGCCGATGACTTCCTGCTCGAAGAAGATATCGTCGGCGTTGCGGCCGGACTTCTCGGCGAGCTTGGCCTTGATGGCGGCCACGTCGGCCGTGGCGATGTGTTTGACCGCGTCGACGCGGAATCCGTAGACGCCGAGGTCGAGCAGGCGGTTCATGTAGTCGGCGAGCTTGTCCTGCACGTATTCTTGGCTGGTGTCGAGGTCCTGCAGGCTGGTCAGGCGGCAGTTCTGTACTTCGTCGGCGTTGGTGTAGTCGCCGATGTTCTTGGTGCAGTCGTGGAAGTTCTCTTTGGTGTACGGGATTGCAGGGAAGTTGCCCTCGCCGTCGTACTTGCTGCCGGCGACGCCGGTGCCCTCGCCCTGATCGGCGCCGGTGGTGTGGTTGATGACCGAGTCGGCGATGATCTCGACGCCCGCCGCGTTGCACGTGGCGATCATGGTCTTGAACTCGGCTTCCGTACCGAGCTTGGAGTCGAGCTTGTAGCTGACCGGCTGGTAGGAGGTCCACCATTCAGTGCCCTGGATGGACTCCATCGGCGGGGAGACCTGTACGTAGCCCACACCTTCGGGGCCGTAAGCCTCGGTACACTCCTTGGCCACCGAATTCCAGTTGGTTTGGAATGCGATGGCGATCACATCGCCCGGCGCGCCAACAGATGTGCGCGCCTGTGCATTGGCCTCGGTCTCGTCCGCAGAAGCCGGCAATGCTACCAGCGTTGTGGCAGACATTGCCACCGCTATGCCGGTTACGGCAAGGCGTTTGGCGAGCGAGCTGAATCGTCGTACGGCCATATGAGTCCTTTCTCTCATCCTTGAGCATTGACCGCACGAACCATGAAGGGGAACACCCCCTATCGCACGGTCAGACCGTTGACAACGTTTGCAACACTTTCAGCACCACTCCTGCAGAAACGGCATGCAGCACAGTTGACAGACTGCATACGTTCGCAACACTATGTCCCAATCAGCATACCACACCAAGCAACACTTCCCCCAGCTTCGCGCTAACGTTTGCAGTATATGATACAAATGATTACACATCGTGGATGGCGCAACCCGTTAGGGGATTACGTGGCATAGCCGATACCACGAATTGCACGAGGAGGAACATGGGCAAGGCAGACATCTACCAAGTAGCCAAGGAGGCCGGAGTCTCCATTTCTACAGTGTCGCGCGCCTTCACCCGCCCGGAACTCGTCTCGGCGAAGACCCGCCGCAAGGTGCTGGATGTGGCCGATAAGCTCGATTTCAACATCTCCCGTTCCGCCACCGCCCTGAAGTCCGGACAGACCTACCGTGTGGCGATGCTGATGAATGAGGAGATCACCAGCTGGTTCAATACGCAAACGTTCGCGGGCATCGAATCGGTGATGCATCCGGCCGGCTATGACATCTCGCTGTTCCAGCACATCGATACCGCCGCAAACCGTCATGAGTTCTTCACCGACCTGCCGATTCGCCGCAATGTCGATGCCGTTTTCGTGGCCTCGTTCGCTATCGATCCGCACGAGGTCGAGCAGCTGCAGCGCATTCATTTGCCGATCATCGGCATCAATACGCCGTCTTCCGAAAGCTTTGACGCCACCATCAGCATCGACGACGAAAAAGGCATGTACACGGCCGCGCAGCATCTCATCAACCTCGGTCACAAGCACATCGTCTACCCCTGTTCCGAGGCCGCCGGGCTGGATTCCTCGATTGACGCACGCGCACAGGGCTTCATCAACGCCTGCAAGGACGCCGAAGGCAAGCACGACATCAATTGGGAAGTGCTCTCCGTGCCGCGCGGCCCGGCCTTCGCCGACTCCGCATTATCCGCGCTGCTGGCGATGGATGAGTTCCCGGACGCAATCTGCTGCCAGATGGATATGATGGCGATTCCGCTGGTGCTCAAGCTGGAGCGTTACGGCCACCGCACGCCGCGCGATTATTCGATTGTCGGCTTTGACGACAGCCCCTATGCCGACACCATCAACTTGACGACCATGCGTCAGGATCCGTATGCGATGGGCCGCGCAGCTGCCAATAAGGCGTTGACGCTCATCAGTGGCAAGACGCTCTATGACCCGCACGAGGTGCTCGAGGCACAGCTAGTGCCGCGCAGCACCGATATTCCATTCGGGGAAATGGCGTAACTAGTCCAGCGCGCCGATAATCAAAAGCACTGGATAGACCGCGTACCAGGCCCACTTGGTCCAAGACTGCTTGAACCCGACTTCGTCATTGCGGTAGTGCAGGAAGGCCACACCAATACCGGGCGTAATGCACATCACGGCACCCAGCAGCCCGGCGGTGAACATCATCGTATTTTCACGCGCGTTCAGGAAGTAGAACACCAGCACAAACAGCAGCGTCAGCACACCGGTATACATAATCCGCTGATCCACGCCCACGCGCAGCAGCAACGCCCACAGCAGTCCGGCCAGAATGACTACAATGGTCAGCAGCCAACGCACCGCAGCCGCACCACCTCGCTGAGCACCGGACCACGGGCGCAGACTCTCCCCGCCGTACTGGTATGCAATCCAATCCACCAGCATGAGCACGACCAGGGCGATGACCAAGCCATACACCGAGTTCTGCGCGCTCAAGTCGAATGGCTTGCCGGTCATAATCAGGTCGTACGGCACATCGCTGACCACCGCGACGATGAACAGACGGAGCACATATTTTCCAATGCTGCCCGTATGCCGGTAGCCGTCGAACAGCAGCCATGAGTAGATGGGGATGGCGCACCATGAAGCCGCCGTGCACGCCACCACCACGGTCAGTGCAGCCATGTCCTGAGTCGGGTCGCCCAACATGGACGGCAGGACCGAGACGCCGGCCACGCCCAATGCCATGAATAGGGCGCCGATCATCTTGAGACGGAATACGGACAGGCCCTTGCGGCGGCGCTTCTCACCACGCCGCTGCTTTGCCATCTCCACTTCGTTCATAAGGTTGCGCCTTCCTGTTCTGGCTCCCCTCTTCAGAGGGGAGCCAAGTTAAACCCCACTACTTAACGGCTCAGTCCTGCAATTACGAACTCGCCTGCGGCGAGGCTCAATCCGACCTTCGCCCGGCTATCGCCTCGCTCAGGCTGACGCTACAGACAGCCCACCGGGCTGTCTGCTTAACGCGTCAGCCCTTAACCGAACCAGACATCGATTCCTGGTAGAAGCGCTGCATGACGATGAATAGGATGGCGATCGGGATGGAAATCACCACGGCTGCTGCGGCGAAGCGCGCGTACCAGTTCTGGATGTATTCCTTCTGCAGCATGAGCCACAGGCCGAGGGCCACTGTGTAATTGGACTGCGTGCGGCAAATCACCTTGGCCATCACGAAGTCGAGCCACGGGGTCAGGAAGCCGATGATGGCCTGGTAGACGATCATGGGCTTACAAATCGGGATGATGATCTTGGTGAACACCTGCAGACGGGTGCAACCGTCCAGCAGCGCGGCCTCGTCAAGCGAGGTCGGAATCGTATCCATGTATCCCTTCATCACGTAGAAGCCCGCGCCGGTACCGGCGGAGTAGACCAGAATCAGGGCGATGGTGGTCATGCCTTCGCTGGTCAGACCCACGGCCTTCAAGATGAAGTAGATGGCGGAAACGGCCATGATGCCGGGGAACATGCCAAGCACCAGCACCACGTTCATGAAGGTCTTGCGGGTGCGGAAGCGCATGCGGCTCATGCAGTAGGCCACGGACAGCACGAACACCACCGAGATGAGGCACACGAAGCACGCCACGATGAACGTGTTCATGAACATCTTCGGGAAGTTCAGCACCGAGCGGTCGGTGAACAGCGTGATGTAGTTGTCGAGCGAGAACTCGGTGGGGAAGAACGTCTTGGTGTAGGGTGCGGTGTTCTTGTTGAAGCTCTCCGCAAACACCCAGACAATCGGAATCAGCCAGATGATGGCCATGACTCCCAGGAAGAGATAGGAGAGGACGTCGCCAAGAATACGACGCTTCTTGGTGTCATGCATCAGACCGTGCGATTCAGGTTGCTTCATACGGAAAGCCTGTACGGCCTGCTCGGAATGCCTGCTCATCGGAATGTCTCCTCGTTCTTGTAGGAACCGGAATTGCGGTAGGTGATCAGCGACACCACCGCGAGGACGATGAACGTCATGATGCCAATCACGGCACCGAGGTTGTAATCGTTCTTATCGACGGTCAGCTTGTACAGCCAGGTGATCAGAAGGTCGGTCTTGCCTGCGGAATCGCCGACCGGCACCGGGTTGCCGCCGGACAGCAGGTAGATCACGTTGAAGTTGTTCACGTTGCCGGTGAACGTGGTGATCAGGTACGGGGTAAGCACGAAGATGATGTACGGCATGGTGATCTTGGTGAAGATCTGCCACCAGTTCGCGCCGTCGATCTTGGCCGCCTCGTACTGATCGGTCGGGATGTTCTGCAGAATACCGGTGACCTGCATGATGGTGTACGGAATACCAACCCACAGGTTGATCACGATGACCGTGACGCGAGCCCAAGTGGCATCCGTGAAGAACGGCAGAGCCTGATCAATCCAACCCCACTCCATGAGCAGGCGGTTGATGGCGCCGGTGGGCTGAAGCATGGTGCGCATGACCAGCAGGGAGACGAACTGCGGCACGGCGATGGACATGGAGAAGCACGCACGCCAGAAGCCCTTGAAGCGCGTGGTCTTGCGGTTGATGACCATCGCGAAGAACATGCCGATAAAGAAGTTCAGGAAGGTGGCGAAAAACGCCCAGACCAGCGTCCAGATGGTCACCTGCAGGAACAGGCGGGCGTTGACGGTGCCGCCGCTGTTGGAGAACACCTTGGCGAAGTTGTCGAAGCCCACCCAGTCGAACAGCACCAGATGGTTGCGGTCGTAGCTGGTGAATGCCATCGAGATCATGAAGATCAACGGCAGAACAGTGAAGACCAGAATGCCGAGCGTCGGCAGGAACATGAGCAGTCGGTGCACCTTGGCGTTGGTCAGCTCACGCAGATCGTTGCCCAGGCTCGGGGCCTTGCCCTGCTCGCGGGCCAGGCACTCGGCCTTGTATGCGGACTTGAGCGAGACCGTCCACAGATAGACGAAGAGCAGGCAGAGCACCACCGTGCAGACGCCGTACAGCAGGATGACCACGGAGTTGTCGCCCTGGGTGTACTCCCAGAAGCCGTCGACAAGTACCTTGCCTTGCTTCTGGTCACCCAGGCTGGGGAGCTTGGACAGGCACGTGATGCCGTTGGTGAACAGAAATACGAAGAATGCGATTTCAAGGACCAGCAGTGCCACGCCCTTGACGTATTGCTTGCGAACGATGTTGCCCAGTCCGAATACGACTGCGGATAGTTTGGTGAACACATCGCCCTTGGTAAGCGCGTTGCCTACCGAGTATGGCGAGGGCGCCACATAATCCGCACCCATTTTGCGGCGGCGCTTCATCTCGCGCGGGGAAAGTGCTGCTGCTGTCATTGCACCCTTCCGCCTCTCACTGTAAATGATGGAAACCGTTGCCCCGGGCCGCGATGCCCGGCTTGTTGTTTGTCTTCGCTTAAACCCGTTCAGAGCCCGGACACCGCATGCACGCTGCCCGAGCTCTGCCGGCAATGAAGGAGGAGAAACAAAGAAGGTTGAAACCGTTGGTAGGTGAGGGGGCTGCGGGCGGATGCAACGGCTTCACATCATCCGCCCGCAGCTGGCGTACCTTACGGACCCCTCATATTTGATTGTTGGTTATTCGGTTATAGGTTGGGTTGGCCAGTGCAGAGGAGTGGTCCGCACCAGCCAAGTGCTGCGAGCCGTCAAGCGATCACTTGGCGTAGGAACCGACCTGCTCGACCCAGGCGTCGGTCTTGGCCTGAGCGTTGTCTACGGTGACTTCCTTGTTGAGGATGGCGTCGCCGAAGGCCTTGGCCGGATCCCACCAATCAGCCATGCCGGCCAGACCGGACTGCAGAATGGCGGTGTTGGCCATGGTATCGGTCTGTCCGATGGCCACCGGGTCATCGGCGGTCAGATCGGTGAGGGTCTTGTCGGTCGGGATGATGTTGCGCACCGTGTAGTGCAGCTTCTGGGACTCGGTGGAGCCGAGGTAAGCGGCGAACTGGGCGGCGGCCTTCGGGTTCTTGGCGTTCGGGTTGTAGGCGGCGGCCTTGGTGGCGGCGAAGGACTTCATCTGCTTCGGTGTACCGTTCACGGTGAAGGTCGGCAGCTGGGCGACGCCCATGTTGTCGCCGAGGGCTTCCTTGATGTCGGCAGCGGACCAGGAACCGGAGAAGAAGGCCTTGACGGTGCCGGCCTGCATCTCGGACAGGCCGGAGTTGTCGGCGCTGTTGTGGAAGTTCGGGTTGGCGGCAAGGTCGACCAGATACTTGGTGATGTCGCCGGCGTCCTTCGGGAACACCATGCCGGCATCCGGGTCGGTGCCGTCCTCACCGAAGAGGGTCAGGCCATCGTAGAAGCCACCGATGTACCAGGAATCGTTGAGCGGGAAGGCGACCGCAGCCTTGGAGACCATAGTGTCGAGGCTCTTGATGTCATCCTCGGAGAAGGTGGACTTGTCGTAGTACATGAACCAGGTGTTGTCGGTGTAGGGAACGCCGTACATCTTGCCGTCGGAGCCGGTCACGGAGGCGACTTCCAGGTCGCCGTTCTGTTCCTTGACCTGCTTCTCGGCGTCGGAGCCGAGCTCGCCGATGCCCTGGGCCTTCATCAAAGCGCCGAGCTGGTCGGAGGCGAACATGTAGACGTCCGCGGCGGCGGTCGGATCGGTCTGGACCTGGGTGGCAGCGTCGCCCTCGGAGAGCACGTCGTTCTTCCAAGTGATCTTGTACTCGGGGTGCTCCTTCTCGAAGTTGGCTTCGACCTGGCTCAGCCAGGAGTCGTTGCCGCCGTCCTGGTCCTCCTGCGGGGCCCACACGCTCAGGGTCACATCTTCAGTGCCGCCGGACTTTGCGTCGCCGGCATTGTTGGAGCCACCACATGCGGCGAGGGGCAGCAACATAGCTGCGGCAGCAGTGAGGCCGATAGCCTTCTCCCAATCGATCTTCATTGATCTGTCCTTTCCTGATTCGGTGTCCTAATCCGATGATTCCGATGCACACGTTTTCAGTTCTATAGGAAAACGAATGATGCATACGCTCGCATTATCGTGGTTATCCCTTGAAATGTTTGACGTTTGCAACATTGCTGAACATCGTTGGTTTTTAGCATAACATGCATTTTGCATACGTATGCAGTTTCGTTTTTGCTGGTATTATTGCAATCGATAGGCATAGCCCTGAACCCGCATAAACAAAGGAGTTTCCATGTCAGGCCGCGTACGACACGCCGAAGCATCCCCCCGTCCATCCTGGCTGAGTTCCGCCCGTTTTTACGAGGTTTACCCCCAAAGCTTCGCCGACTCGAACGGCGACGGCATCGGTGATCTTCGCGGACTGACCGAACGACTTGGCTATATCCATGACCTGGGCTGCAACGCACTATGGATCAATCCCTGCTTCGATTCACCGTTCAAAGATGCCGGATATGATGTGCGCGACTACACGAAGGTCGCACCGCGCTACGGCACCAACGATGACCTGACCGCCCTGTTCGAGCACGCCCACACGCTCGGCATGCACGTGCTGCTCGACTTGGTCCCCGGCCACACCAGCGAGGAGCACCCTTGGTTCCAGGCCAGCTCACGTCCTGACCCTACTGAGCGCGTTACCCCCGTTGATGCCGATCGAACTATCCCCGTCGAGAGTGTTACCCCCGTCGGACAAACCACCCCCCGAATCGCTTCGCTCTTCGACCCCCGCCGGCGGGGGTCGGATTGTGAAACAATCCGGAGGGTGGTCCAGGAATCCGACACCCAAGAATCCGTCTCCGACCGCTACATCTGGACCGACTCGTGGATCTCCCGCGGCGACGGCCTGCCCTTCATTGGCGGCGAAACCGAGCGCGACGGCACCTACATCATCAACTTCTTCAAATGCCAGCCCGCCCTCAACTACGGCTTCGCCCACCCCAAACACCCATGGCAGAAGCCCGCACTCGGCCCCGAAGCACTGGCCACCTGCGAGGCGATGCTCGACGTCATGCGCTTCTGGTTCTCCCGCGGGGCAGACGGCTTCCGCGTGGACATGGCCGACAGCCTCGTCAAACACGACGACGACGGCAAGCCTTTCACCATCCGCACCTGGCAATACATCTTCTCGAGAATCCGCCCCGAATTCCCCGAGGCAGCGTTCGTTGCCGAATGGGGGCGGCCCTACGAGTCGATGCAGGCCGGCTTCGACATGGACTTCTACCTCGACTGGCGCTGGGACGGCCGTCCGAACGGCTACAACATGCTGCTGCGTAATACGGATACGCCGCTGGACCACGAGAGTGACGCCAGTTACTTCAACGCCGATTCCGGCACTTCTATCGCACCGTTCCTCGAACAATATCTGCCGCAGCTGCACGACTGCGAACGAGCCAGCGGCACCTTCAACCTCATCACGTGCAATCACGACACATTGCGCGTGGCACAGAGGCTTACCGAGCGCGAGCTCAAGGTGGCGTACGGCATGCTGCTGACCATGCCCGGCTGCCCGTTCCTTTACTACGGCGACGAAATCGGCATGCGATACCGGCCGCTGCCCACCAAGGAGGGCGGCTATGTGCGCACCGGCAGTCGCACGCCGATGCAGTGGGATGCCGATAAGCCGAATCTTGGCTTCTCCTGCGCACCATCCGAGTCGTTATATCTGCCGGTCGATTCGGCCGCCGATGCGCCGACTGTTGCCAGCGAAGCCGCACGCGAGGATTCACTGTTCAACTGGGTTCGCGAGGTGCTGGCATTGCGCACCGAGCAGCCCGCATTGGCTTCCGATGCCCGATTCGACGTGGTGGCAGCGCCAGTGGATGGCCGCGCGTTTGCCTACATACGCACTCCTGCGGATGGTCACGCGTCCACCCACCCACGCACGACCGCGGATTCCAGCTCGGCCCCTGCCCCCGCCGCCACTCGCGATGATGTCTCAGACCGAAATGGCGCTACGGCCCGGCCGTTGCTCATAGCCATGAACCCCGGTCGAGGGATTGAAACCGTGGAACTGCCGAGCGAACTCCGTCCCGATGCATCAATGCTGCTAGCCCTCGGCTCCCCCACCGTATCCGGTCGCACCTTGACACTCCCCGCCCAGTCATTCGCCATCCTCGGCTAGAGACCCACTCAGCCTCGCCCCCGCTGGCGGGGGCTGTCGGCAAAGCCGACTGGGGGTGGCCAACAGGCCGGCGCCCCCGACGCCTCCAAACCGGCCCAACTCACCGCTCTATTGCAATCGTTGTCAATATGAGCTACGGTAAGAGCAGAACAGGTTCAACATTGGTCTGTCAGATTGCCGGATCCTCAACGTAGAGCGGCCCTCAAACAGCAATGCAAACGAACAGCAGTACATGGACGCACAGCAAGGAGCTATTATGACCGAGGCGCGCAGCAATGAAGCGGCAACCAATGCACCAGACACCACACAGCGAACGGAAAGCGCCGAACGCCTTGCTCGACCGCTGATCAAATTGGCCAAAGCATCCGGGCTTGCGACCTCGTTCATCGACCAGCTCGGCACCTACACCGAAATCAGCGATGACGCATTGGTCGCCGTGCTCAAGGCCCTCGATGTGGATGCCTCCAGCGACGAGGCCATAAAACGTTCCATGACCGAACTTGAGGCCGAAAACAGCAAACGTTTGCTACCGCCCACCATCGTGGCCATCACCGGCAAGCCGACAAGCCTGACCCTGAATTGCCCGTCGGACGCGGAAATCACCGTCGCCATCACGCTGGAAGACGGCACCGCATTCGACCGCTTCTCCCTACTGCCGAATCTCAACTCCGGCCAGCCGGATCTCGCCATCGCCCCCGACCTGCCGATGGGTTACCACACGCTGACCGTCACGGTTGACGGGCGCGAAGGCAAGGCGACCATCATCGCCGCCCCCGCACGCATCGCCGTGCCGAAGGCGGTCGAGGAGCATCAGCGCTGGGGCTGGATGACGCAAATGTATTCGGTACGCTCCCACGATTCCTGGGGCATCGGCGACTACGGCGATCTGAAGCGTCTTTTGGCGAATGCCGCCGAGAAGTCCAAGGCCGACTTCATGCTCATCAATCCGATTCACGCCGGTGCGCCGATTCCGCCGCTCGAGCCTTCGCCGTATCTGCCGGAATCGCGCCGGTTCCTCAACGTGACGTACATTCGCCCGCAAGACATTCCCGAATACGCCACCCTGCCGGATGACGTGCGCGCCCAGGTGGATGCACTGCATGCCTCGGTGGCCGCACGCAATGATGAATCCACGCCGATGGATATCAACGCGGCGTGGGAGGCCAAGCGCCCGGCCCTGCGCCTGATCTTCGATGCGGGCCGCAACAACAAGCGCGAGCTGGAGTTCGAGTATTTCAAGGCCACGGCCGGCCCGGACCTCAATTCCTTCGCCACCTGGTGCCTGTGCTTCGAGGTGTGGGGCGCACCTTGGGGCGAGAACCGCTGGTTCTTCGAGAAGACCATCGACGACCCGACCGTGCAGACGCTGGTCAAGGACCATCATGATCTGTTCGAGTTCAACCGCTGGCTGCAGTGGATCGCCGCCGAGCAGGTGAACGACGCTCAGCACACGGCCTTGGATCATGGCATGACACTTGGCCTTATGCAGGATATGGCCGTTGGCGTGCACGGGCTCGGCGCTGACGCGTGGGCCAACCCGGAGCGTTTCGCCTCCGGTGGCGTCACGGTCGGCTGCCCGCCGGACTTCTACAACCAGCAGGGCCAGGATTGGGGCCAGCCACCGTTCAACCCGCGTTATCTGGAAGCCACCGGCTACCAGGTGTACCGCGAAATGGTGCATTCCATGTATGAGCATGCGGGCGCGGTGCGTATCGATCACGTGCTGGGACTGTTCCGCCTGTGGTGGATTCCGCAGGGACTTGGCGCCCGCAATGGCGCCTACGTGATGTACAACCACGAGGCGATGCTCGGCGTACTGGCCATCGAGGCCACGCGCGCCGGCGGCATGGTGATCGGCGAGGATTTGGGCACCGTGCCGGATTATGTGCGCCGCATTCTGGCCGATCATGGCGTGCTTGGCACCGATGTGGAGTGGTTCAACCGTGTGGACGATTCGCCGAACGCCGGCGATCCCTACCGCACGCCGCAGGAGTACCGCAAGCAGGCACTGGCATCGGTCACCACACACGATCTGCCGCCAACCGCCGGCTATCTGAACTTCGAGCATGTGAAACTGCGCGAGGAGCTGCATTTGCTCAGCGAGCCGGTGGAGGTGTTTGCCGCTTCGGCCATGGCCGAGCGCACCGCGATGATGAACCGACTGGTGGAGGGCGGTTACATCACGCAGGCTGTGGCCGATGACGCGGAAGGTCATGTGCAGGAGATCGTTGAAGCCATGCACGCCATGCTCACTGATACGCCGTCGCTGTTGTTGCAGGCTGCGCTGGTGGACGGCGTGGGCGAATGCCGCTCGCAGAATCAGCCGGGCACGTCCAGCGAGTATTCTAACTGGCGAGTGCCGCTGGCCGATGGCGAAGGGCACGTGGTGCACACCAACGAGGTCTTCAATCTGCCGCGCGTGCAGTCTCTGTCCGCCGTAATGCGCCGCGAGAAGCGCCGAAACGCTTCCTGATGGCAGAAAGACTGCCTAAATCAACTTCGAGGGGCTGATTTCGCGTTTGCCAGAGGTCTACCTCCACTTCAAGGGGCTCTTCATCCGTTGAAACGGAAGTAGAAACGGCTTTGCATCAACGTCATTTTGCCGTTTTGTAGCTGTGTCTACTTTGGCACCAGCCCCTCGAAGTGAAAGTAGATGTCCGGAGCAAGCCCAATCAGCCCCTCGAAATCGAGTTACGACAATCTGGCCGCTTTTTGAATAGTCCGGCACCCGAAACCGTTCATATTCCCAACGCGGAATCGCAGACGCGCGGGGCGCTTATTTTGTCGGACGTGCGGCGTGCCGGGCGAGGCCGGCAAATTCCCGATCGCGCTTTTGCTTACGTCGCATCAATATGACGATGAAAGCGAGCAGCATGGCCAAAAACACTATGGCTCCCAGTGCCAGCCATGTGGTGTTGATGCCATGCACATCGTCCGGGTCAGGCACTTCCTCCGGGATTTCGGCACGCACACCGGAGACCAGTAGGCGATGAGAATTGACACCATAAGGCGTACAGGTCATGAGGGTTGCGCGATCCTCGCCTTTGGTGATGCGCAGTTTGCTGGAATCGTCGGGCTTGATCACGGTAATGCGATCGACCTTGTAGCCGAGTGTCTTGCCCATGACCTCGATGTAGAAGGAATCACCCTTCTTCATCTCATCAAGGCGAGTGAACAGCAACGAGTTTGGCAAACCGCGATGGCCGGTGATTACAGAGTGTGTGGATTTGCCGCCGACCGGCAATGAAGTGCCATAAAGGTGTCCCGCGCCCACGGCGAGCGCATCTTCGCTGGTGCCGTGGTATATGGGTAGGTTGACGTCGATTTTAGGAATGCGGATGGAGCCCATCACGCCTTGGCCGGCGTCGAGCAGACTCTGATATTCTTGATCTTTGGCGGCCATCGAATCATCCGCGCCGGAAGTGGTGGACTGGCCGGCATTGCTGGCAAAAGGATCTTTGACCTCGCCGATGGCGGCCTGGCCGCCAGCCACGAGTTTCTTGTTGTACTCGCGGGCGGTTTTGAGCTGGTTCTCCGCCTGTGGGTACGGCCAGCCATCCACCTCGCGCTGCGTCTGCTGCACGGTGGCGTTCTGCTGGTATTCGCTGATGGCGCGCATGACGAACGGCGTGGTGATGATGGCAAACCCGATCAGCAAAAACAGCACCGACAGCACAGTAAACACGCGCGACTGTGTGCGCGTACCACTTTGTTTTGCTCCGGTGCTGCTTCGCATTGGATGGACTCATCTCCGCTCAATAAACGACACTACCCCAAGAGCTAAGAAAACCCTGCGGATACGGGACTTCATGATAATTGTTTGCGTCATTCGGTTCTCCAGAATCAGCAAAAATAAAGAAATATGGAAAAAGTCTCCGGGCGCATCGATCGGGAACAAGACGATGCGGCCGGAGACGGAGCAGGAACGGCGGGTTGCGAGGGGTAAGTGCGGTGCGCTGGCCGCCGTTCCTTAGCTATCTAGGCGTGTCCGCTCAGGCCTTGCGGCGAGCGCGGAGGGCGAAGATACCGGAGGCCGCGATGAACAGTGCGCCGACGGCCACAATCATGGCCAGACCAGCGCCACCGGTCCTCGGCAGCTCGGTGATGTTCTTGGCGTTCCAGATGTTCAGCGTCTTGCCGTCCTGGGACAGCGAGGCACGCTCGTCGGCGCCCTTCGCGAGGCTCAGCGCCACGACGGTGATGGTCTTGCATCCGGCGTCATCGCCGACGGTCGGCGTGATGGTGAACTGGAACTTCGGCAGACTAATCGCGGTGTAGCCGTCCGGCGGTGCAATCTCATGGACCTCGTAGGTGCCGGCATCGAGGCCGGAGACGTTGATCTTACCGTCTTTGCCAGTGGTGAACACACCATCGGTATCAGTGACCGCCGGCTCGCTATCGAGGTAGCTCCAGCCATCCTTGCCATAAGAACCGAGGTACTTGCCGTCGTGCTTGCTGGTACCGGAGACTGCCTTGATCGTGAACTTAGCGCCGGGCAGCTTAGTGGTACCAGCCTTATCGGTCTTCAAGATGTCGAACTTATAGGCATACACGGGCACTTCCGGGCCAGGAACCTTATGGGCGTGGTTCACTTCTTCCGGGCGGTTGGAGTATTCGAGGTCGACCTTGTTCGGGTTCTTCTGCAGATTGCCGGGCTCGGAAATCAGCGCATCCTTGTTGAGCTTAGCCTTGACGATCACGGTGACGGTGGCGCCTTCGAGGATGCCGTCAGTAGCGGACTTAGAGCCCTTGGCCTTGTTGACGTACTTACCAAGGTCGATAGTGGTCACGTGTCCGCCCTTGTAGGCATCGGTGTCAGGAGTGTTCACATCGCCATAGTCAGCGACGGTAACGGTGTAGTCATTGTCCTTGACCAGAGTGACGGCCGTACCCTGAGCAGGAGTCAGCTTGACAGATTCGATGACGGTGCCGGAGGACACGGTCAGCGCCTTGCTGGCGGTGTCATTGATCTTGAAGATACGGGTCTTGGTTGCGTCTTTCATCGTCGAATCGATGTCGTAGCCGGTGTAGACCGGCACGGTGGAGGTCAGCTCATAGTAGACATCATCGCCAACTGCGTAATCCGGCTGAGTGTTCGGCGTGTAGGTGCCGTCGCCCTTGGAATCAACCAGCTTCTTGTCGATGGTCGGGGTGGTGTTCTTCAACGTCACCGTGCCCCAGCTGCCGGCGCCATCGAAGGTGGTCGGCGTGATGATCGGGATGGAGTTGGTACCCTTGGTGTCATCCGTGGTCGTGACATCCTTGAGGAACCACAGGCCCTGTTTGAGTTCCTTGTTCTCACCGGTCTTCAGTGCGCTGTCACCGGTCTTATCGGCAGCGGGAGCACCGACCTTGGCAAGTTCCTTGGACAGCGACTTGGCGAACGCACGCAGCGTGGAGCTATCGCCGCCCCACGGGCTGGTCAGCTCGCTCAGCGCCTTGCCAGATTTATCCTTAAATACCTTCTCGACCAAGTACCCCATCGGGTTGGCGACGGCGTTGTCGGTGCTGTAGTAGTTGGCGTCTTTCTCGTATGCAACCTTTTGATCGCTAGTCATCGCGGCAACAATGGTTCTGACCATATTGTCATCGGTATCGATGAGGAAGCCGTTGATCTTGTTAGTACTATCCTTGGTGACGTTGGTCAACGATGCCAGGTGCCAGCCATCGAAGCTGTGATCCACCTGACCAGCGTCTGACTTGTTGATGGTGATGCTGCCGGTGGTCGGATCCGCAGCATACGCGGTGGAGACGCCTATGGCTAGACCGCTGACGGCGATGCCCAGAGCGGCGGCTCCGGAGATCACCCTCTTGAATATGGTGTTCATTTCTCTCTTCCTTTCTCTGAAATGAAGAAGAAGATTGTGTTGAATATTGGTTATTCAGTTATGAGTGTTGGTAAGTGGCCAATCGAGTGGCCCAGGGAGAAAAATCAGTCGGAGTCCTCCTCCCGTCGACGTTTGGCCAGTTGATGTCCGCCGGCGATGAGAACGCCAGCAAGTATGAATCCGTCGCCGACCAGAAGCACTAGGCGTCCGGTCCAGTCGGCGCCCGTGGTGGGCAGGCCGGTGAGCACCTTGGTGTTCACGAAGGTTGCTTCGACGGCAGTTCCGGCGCTGCTGCCGGTGGACGTTGATGACCATGTGCCGATCACCTTTCCGCCGCCAGCTTCAGCATTGCCGGAGTCATCCTTGATGCGTGTCATCGTGGCGGAGACGGACAAGCCGGACAGCTTTCCGCTGGAATCCTTGGCTTGCTTGAGCGTGACTACGACTTGGTACTCCGCCTTCGAGTAGCGCAGGTTTTCCACCGCGTCGGCGGAATCTGGCACAATCTCGGTGATCTTGTAGGTGTAGGTCTTGGCGTAGTCGCTGGCGTCGCCAGCTGCCGCCGCGAGGTTCGCGTCGGTGAACGTCATCTTGCCGAACTTGGCTATGACGTTGGACAGATCATCAGCGTCAGACTTCGGAGCCAAGGAGATGGTGCAGTCATTCTTGGTCGCGTCGCTGCTACTGCATTCGGCAGGCATCGGCGCGGCGGGGTTCGCGTCCACAGTCGACTTGGTCGCTTCAATCTTGAAGTTGAAGTTGACGTAGTTGCCGTTGCTGTCCTTTGGCCACGACGTGTATTTCACGCTCTTCTTTACCGGGATTTGGATGTTCACCGGAGCCGAAGCGTTGGGGACATTGGCCGCAGCCTCGCGATTGCCGCCAGAACGGGTCGTGGGCCTATCGGTCGCGGTCTGAGCCACAACGGTGGAAGCTTCGGTGTCAGAGATGGTAAGCGTGTAGACCGTGGTTGTTGCCACGTAGCCGTCTGGAGCCTTAGTCTCGGTTAGCGTGTACGTGCCGACCGGCAGGCCCCTGACCGTGATGACGCCGGCCTCGTCTGCGGTGTTCGCGGCATCGGACAGCTTTTCGCCAGTGCAGCCTGTGAACTCGATGCCTGCCGGCGTGGTGGCACCATTGGCATCAACCGTCACGTTGTCGGCCACGCAGTACACGTCCATTGCAGGGCTTGGACCAACGATCTTCCACTGGGAACCGGCAAGTTTGCCGCCCTTGGTGTCGACCTTGTTCCAGGTCACTTCGGTAGGGGTGTCCGAGATTGCGTTGCTGTCACCGGGCTTCAGCTTTTCATCGATGGCGCCAGTCGCCTCGCCGCTGGCCCAACCGCCGTTCCACGTGACGTTGCCATTGGCATCAATCGTGAATTGGTACAGGGTCTTATTGATCGCGTATCCGTCCGGAGCCGTGGTCTCATGGAGCCAGTACGTGCCGGCATCCAGACCACCGACCTTGAATTTGCCGGCCGCGGTGTCCATATCGCACTTCACGCCGGGCCGACCGTTCTCGCCATCGGCTGCCGTGCAGGAAATGGCCTTTGCACCATCGTCAATAGCGTTTTCGGCAACACCGTCAGCATCACTGGGCTGCGGGTCATCGGCGGGCGTCGCGTTCTCGTTGAGCACCGCCGCATCATTCGACTGGGCAGCAGCTGCGGCAGATGCAGGGCAGCCGGCCGGAGCGGTGGAGACCTGTGAATCGTTATACAGGTTCACGACTTGCACTTCGTTGCCCGTGAACTTGAAATCGCTCTTATTCGACCCCTGGTACCACTTGTTGGTGCTCGTGTTTTCATCGTCACCGTGGAACAAAAATTCCGTACCAGGCGACTGCTTCGGCAATATGGCATACACATAATCACCGCAGCTCTGGCTCATCTCCACGAACTTCCAGTTATTGTTGCCAGCGTTGTAGTACACGTAGTACTTCGACCAATTCATCAACGACTTCTTGAAGTACACCGTGGTAGACGGCACCTTGACCGTGAACGAAACCTTCTTGTCGCCGGCCTTCGCGGTGATGACCGCAGAGCCGAATCCCGTCATCGTCACGGTTGCTTTCTGACCGTTCTCGCCGCTGGAAGTAACCGTTGCCACGCTCTTGTTGCTCGACTCCCAAGTAATCGGGACAGCCGGAGTGGAGGAAGCGGTGAACGTCAGCGTGCTATCCACTGCAGCAGCGGTGATGGTGGAATTGTTCTCAACAGTCCGGTTCGAGGAATCCTTGACGGTGAAATCCTTGACGCTCATAGCTTTCACCTTGATGGTGACCAGGGCGCTGCACACCTCAGGATTGGAGACCGAGCATGCCTTCACATACACAGTGGTATCAATGCTGCTGATACCGGTGACGGTGGTTTTCAGATTACCCGTACGGGTCAATACCGCAACAGTGGACGAATCGACAGCATTGCCATCTTTATCGGTGAACGTCCATGCAACCTCTTGCAAGGCATCCTTCGGATCGACGGCTGCGGTCAAATCGGTCTTCCACCCATTGGTAGAATCCAACGTGGCTGAGGTCGGATTGACCGTTACGCCGGTTGCTTTGCTGGTGTTGTCTGTGACGTTCCAGCTCTTAGTGGCCGCGCCATCTTTCACCTGCTGAATCTGCCACTCAGAGCCAGCAAGCTCCTTGTTAGTGTCGGCATCGACCTTCGACCAAGAAACCTCATGGCCGTTCTTTTTGTTGACGATCTTGCCATCGGTCATGTCGGCGCTGCCGTACGTATAAGCACCGTCCGTCTTTGTCACCGATTGCGTGACATTGACCGGCGTTGCCGATGAGTCCCCAGTCGCTACGTAATAGACGTTCGTATTCAGCTGGTAATCGTTGCCGGCGGAGACTTCCTTGATGTAGTAGGTTGCGTTGGGCTTCAGACCTTCCACAGTGAACCGGCCATCGGCAGAGTCCTTGTCGTAGAACGCGTTATCCTGCACGGTAAGCAGCGCGTTCTTTCCGCTTGCGGCATCATCGTACTTACCGTACACAGCCCACGTCGTGCCACCGAGCAGGGTGCCGCTTTCATCGGCCTTCTGCCACGCGATAGCGGAACAGGACTCGGTGTACGAACCGTTCCACGGGAAGTTGTGACGTTCCTGATCCATGTCGAGCACAGAGGCGGAATCACCATCGTTCGCACCGGCTTGATTGAACACCCATGCCTTGTATGGGTTGTACATGGAGAAGTCGCCACCCGTGTACACACGGCCGTTGGTGGAAACATGCGATTCGAAGTTGCCCCTGACGATAATGCTGCCCATCATCGCGGCGGCGGCATCATCCTGGGTAATTTTATCGGCATTGGTGTTCGTACCGTCCTCATTGGCCACGCCACCGTAGATGGTGAGGTTATCGGTATTGCTGAAATTCCATAGAATCTTCTGGGCGGCTTTGTCGTATGCAGCCGACTTCTTCTTCAACTCGTCGGTGTTGTTGTAGTTGGAGTAGCCATCGGAGATTTCCGCACCGTTCCACCAGAACTGCCAACCGTTGTGGAACGAGATATTACCGGCGTTGCCGGTCACATTGATTACGACAGATGCAGTGTCGGCGATGTTCGCAAAGGCGAAACCTACGCCACGGTAGAGGGTGCCATTCTCATCGGTGTCGCTGAGCATGCTGGCATCGAGATTGAATACCTCCATGCTGGCATTGTTCGTGCCGGTGAACGTGATGAGCTTTTCGCGATTGGTGTACGACGTTGTGGAAGCAATGCCGCGGTCGGTACCGTACTTGGTGGTGTCGTCGTATTTGAAGGTGTAAGATATGCCGCTAGCGGCGTTGGTGCCTTCCTCGAGATAGTTGTACTTATGGCGAGTAAGCCCAGGCCACGTGGAGATGCTTGAACTCACTGTACCGGTATTATTTTGCTTGGCCAGCGGGCTAACGATATCGTCGACCACATACCCTTGATAGAACGTATCCTTCGAAAAATCTTTGTCAGTGGCGGCACCGCCATCGGTAGCCTTGACTGAAACTTTGGTCAGATTGCCGGCGTCTTGGTTCTGAGTATTCCCGGACTTGTCCTTCTGCCAGTTGACGGAAGCACCGTTATAGCTGCCAATCGACGACGTGCCGTCCCTGCCCCATACATCCGACTGGCTACCGGAGAGTGAGCCGACGTGCGAATGTCCATCAATAAAACCAGGCTTATTCCACGCTTTCACATCAGCGGTGGAAGTGGCACTATCCATTACGGTTCCGGTATTGCCGCCAACTACCAATGCGGTGCTGCCTTCGGCGGGACGATACTGCGTACCGAAGCCGGCAACGCCGAAACGAAAGCCCTTGCCGTTCCACGAATTCTTCCGAGGATGCAGCATGAGCTTGCCGTTGACCACAGTCAAGCCTTCGGCTTCTGCGGAATATGAAGCATCAGGACCGTCAACATTGGTCAGGTTGTCGGACTTCTTACCGACATACATATCGCCGCCAACCCAAGTGGCAACGCCGGAATCCCTCTCAGTTGCAGGATTTGCTTCAGTGCCCATCGACTGGCTGGTCGGAGTGCATAATGCGCCGTCGCTCAGATCGGCGGCATAGGCAAGTTTGTTATTGGAAAATGCGAGTGAGCCAGTTGACGTCACCAGCACGGCAGCGGCAAGCAGGGCAGCGGCGGCAGCCTTGAATTTCGCTACGGAACTTCTCGCTATCATCATGCTTTCCTCGTCTCCGGCGAACCGTCGTCTAACGCGTCGATATCGGCGTATCGCTACAGCGCGCTCGTTATGCTCACGGGTCGTGGAGCGAGCACGCAGCTTTGCGGAATATGCCTACTTCATTAGCGAAATCGGTTTTGCACACGTTGGCTTTTGGCCTCCCCGAAGTCGACTCCAAACAACCACTTACCACTGGTCGACTTCGACGTGCATCACTTCTCTCGTGTGCACAACATCATACTGCAAAGGTTGTCATTATTTCAACCCGCATGCCCTCTAATTAAGGGGGTATGGGTTCTCTTCCCGCATAGCAACAGGGGAAATGCGTTGAATATGTTGACACTATACGCCGGCGTGTCGAAAACATTTACCCCCCCCATACGGGGGAATCTACGTATTGCATGCATATGCATTACCATCTATTCAAAGGGGAACGGCAGAGGTCAGGACCCCGCCATCGGGAATCAACAGCGAATTGTCCCATGCCATTATGCAAACGATGTCAATATGTACAACACACCCCATGTCGGCGAATTTCCTCACCGCCGCTTTCGACACGTCACGCAGCGCGAAGCAGATTCCCGCTGCCGAGCAATCGACGGCATTGCCGCCACCGGGCATGATACCATTGTCATAGCAATGACAATCGAAACGCACACACCGACGGCGCAGCGCAACATACACAAGAACAAGGCAACACGCATCCGCACAGCAGCAGAGGATAAAGACTATGGCAAAAGCAAGCATTCAAGCGGTGGCAAAGGAAGCCGGCGTCTCCGTATCCACGGTGTCCCGAACCTTCGCCAAGCCCGACCTGGTACTCCCTGAAACTCGTGACAAAGTAATGGCCGCCGCCGAAAAGCTCGATTATTCCATCTCCCGATCGGCGGCCGCGCTGAAGTCCGGCCAGTCGTTCCGCATCGCGCTGCTGGCCAGCGAGACCATCACCACCTGGTTCAATGCGAACATCTTTGCAGGGCTCGACTCGGTGCTGCGCCCTGCTGGCTATGACACCGTGGCCTACCCCATGCGCAACGCCGAAGAGCGTCACGATTTCTTTGCGGACCTGCCCGTGCGCCGCAATGCAGATGCGGTAATCGTCAGCTCGTTCAACATCGAGCCGGCCGAGGTGGAGCGCCTCAAGCATATGCATGTGCCGATCATCGGCATTAACATCCCCTCCACGGACGGGTTCGACTCCGGCGTAAGCATTGATGATCGTACCGCCACCCGCGCGGCCGTCGAACACCTCATCGCGCTGGGGCATCGGGGCATCGCATTCGTTGGCGGCACTCCCGCCGAAACCAATATGCGCTATAGCGCCGAATCGCGACTGCAGGGCGTGCTGGACGCGCAGGCCGCGCACCCGGAGCTCACCGTGACCAACCTTCAGGTGCCCCGCGGCGCAACGGAGACCAGCGCGGCTCTGAACGCGGTACTGACCGCTCCGGCCGGCACCACTGCATTCTGTTTTGAGGACGATGAGCTGGCGCTGCCGGTGCTGTATCGCCTGCGCCAGTACGGCAAACGCGTGCCGCAGGATATTTCGATTGTGGGATTTGACGACGTTGAAATGTCTCAGGCCGTGGGGCTAACCACCATGCATCAGGATCCGTTTGCCATGGGTGCCGACGCTGGGCGCATGGCGTTGGAGGCCATTGCGGGCGGGCCGATTGAACCGGCGTTCATTCAGCCCGACGTGCCGCTCGTGCTGCGTGAGACCACTGCACCTCCTGCCGCGCCCGTGCCTGCGCAGGGGTGATTGGGCACGGTGCACCGCGTCCCACCTCTGCCCTCAATGTCTTTTCTGTGTGGACTAAGGTGAGCGTGACCACGTTACCACCAAGAAACGCCGATGCTTGTACTTTCGCATAAATCATTTGCATGATACCGTTGTCATCAATGTGATAGGCAAGCATGGGTTCACCGTTGCAGTTCGAGTCCTGCTGAACCCAATAACCACTAACCCACAGCAATCGGGCGCAACACACCACGTGAGCCACACAATCACGCACGCACAGAAAGGAATCGGCATGACCGCCAACAACCTCAATGACGACTGGTGGAAGCAGGCCGTCGTTTACCAGATTTACCCGCGCAGCTTCAAGGACGTTAACGGCGACGGCATCGGCGACATCGCCGGCGTTACCGAGAAAATGGACTACCTGAAAAACCTCGGCGTGGACGCCATCTGGCTCTCCCCGTTCTACCCCTCCGATCTGGCGGACGGCGGCTACGACGTGATCGACTACCGCAACGTCGACCCGCGACTGGGCACCATGGACGACTTCGACGCCATGGCCAAAGCCGCGCATGAGGCCGGCATCAAGGTGATCGTGGACATCGTGCCCAATCACACCGCCGACAAGCACGTGTTCTTCAAGGAAGCCCTCGCCGCCGAGCCCGGCTCCCCGGCGCGCGACCGCTACATCTTCCGCGACGGCCGCGGCGAGCACGGCGAACTGCCGCCCAACGACTGGCAGTCCTTCTTCGGCGGCCCGGCCTGGGCTCGCGTGGCCAACGGCCAGTGGTATCTGCACCTGTTCGACAAGGCGCAACCGGACGTCAACTGGAAGAACCCGGACATCCACGAGGAATTCAAGAAAACCCTGCGCTTCTGGTCCGACCACGGCACCGACGGCTTCCGCATCGACGTGGCGCACGGTCTGGCCAAAGACCTTGAATCCAAGCCGCTGGAGGAGCTCGGCCGCGAATACAGCGTGGTCGGCGTGCTGAACCACGACTTCAGCCATCCGCTGTTCGACCGCCGCGAAGTGCACGACATCTACCGCGAATGGCGCAAGGTGTTCAACGAGTACGACCCGCCGCGCTTTGCCGTGGCCGAGGCGTGGGTGGTGCCCGAGCACCAGCACCTGTATGCCTCGATGGACGAGTTGGGTCAGTCGTTCAACTTCGATTTCGCCCAAGCCAGCTGGTATGCCGACGAGTTCCGCGAAGCCATCGACGCGGGTCTCAAGGCCGCCGCCGAAACCGGCGGCTCCACCACCACGTGGGTGATGAACAATCACGATGTGCCGCGCAGCCCCTCCCGCTACGGCCTGCCGCAGGTCAAGGGCGCGCCCTACCACCAGCTGCCGCACGACTGGCTGCTGCGCAACGGCACCACGTATCCCGAGGATCGCGAGCTTGGCACCCGCCGCGCCCGCGCCGCCGCTTTGATGGAGCTCGGCCTGCCCGGCGCCGCCTATATCTATCAGGGCGAGGAGCTGGGCCTGTTTGAAGTGGCCGATATTCCGTGGGATCGACTGGAAGATCCGACCGCTTTCCATACCGCTCAGGCCACGATGGACAAGGGCCGAGACGGCTGCCGCGTGCCGATTCCGTGGACCGCTGCAAACGAACCGACCTTGGCTGATTTCAGCCGCCCGATCCCGGCCGATGACGGCACCGGCGAGAACCACGTGCCGCTGTGCGCCGCCGGCCAGTTCGGCACGGGCGCTTCCTTCGGCTTCTCCCCCGCGGTTCGCGCCGATGGCGTGACGTCTTCCGCCGATCCGCACCTGCCGCAGCCGTTGTGGTTCAAGGATTACGCGGTGGACGTGGAGCAGGCCGACCCGGATTCAATGCTCACGCTGTATCATGCGGCGTTGGCGATTCGTCAGGAGTCGCTGACCGCCACGCGTGACACCACCGCTGAGCAGGTGGATATGGGGCCGGACGTGGTGGCCTACACCCGCGCGGCGGTTGGTGGCCGCACGTTCACCTCGATCACCAACTTCGGCACCGAGCCGGTGGAGCTGCCTGGAGGCTCCGTCGTGCTGACATCCGGCCCGCTGACCCCCGACGGCCAGCTCCCCACCGACACTTCTGCGTGGGTTATCAAGTAGATCCCTTGGAATAAGCGAAAGGCCGCCGTTCCGAATGAATCGGAGCGGCGGCCTTTTGGTATGCACTGGGGGGACTCCCCCTCAGGCGCTTACGCGCCAGCGTCCTGCAAACACGGACAGCATGAAGGCTGCGATTGCCGGCTTGCTGTCCGTTCGCACCTCACCCGAGGGGAGCCAAGGAAGAATCACTGCACCTGGGCGCGGGCGATCTTGCCGGTGAAGGAGTTGGCCTCGTCGGCGTCCTTGACGCCGTCCTTGTTCCAGGAGAACATGGCGCGCAGCTTCGGGCCGACGGTCTCGATACGCTCGTTGGAGTACTTCTCCTGCAGTTCCTTGAAGTGCGGGGCGCCGGCATCCTGGTCATCGATGAACTCCTTGGCGAAGGAGCCGTCCTGAATGCGCTGCAGGTGGTATTCCATGCGCTTGCGGCAATCCTCGTTGATGACGGTGTTGGTGTAGTCGCCGTACTGAGCGGTGTCCGAGCAGGACCAACGAGCCTTGTTCAGACCACCTTCGTTCATCAGGTCAACGAGCATCTTGAGCTCGTGGCAGACCTCGAAGTAGGCAATCTCCGGCTGGTAGCCGGCGTCGGTGAGGACCTCGAAGCCCATCTCGACGAGTTTGTTCACGCCACCCATGAGCACGTTCTGCTCACCGAAGAGATCGGTCTCGGTCTCTTCCTTGAAGGTGGTCTTAATGGCACCGGCGCGCAGAGCACCGAGGGCCTTGGCGTAGGCGAGGGTCAGGGCCCAGCCGTCACCGCGCGGGTCCTGCTCGACGGCCACGACGACCGGGACGCCACGGCCAGCAGCGTACTCACGACGAACGATGTGGCCCGGGCCCTTCGGGGCAACCATGAACACCGGGTGATCCTCGGTGGGCTTGATGTAGCCGTAGTGAATGTTGAAGCCGTGAGCGAAGGCGACGGCGGCACCCGGCTTGATGTTGGGCTCGATGTCGTTGGCCCAGATGGTGCGCTGGTACTGGTCGGGGGCCAGAATCATAATCACGTCGGCTTCGGCGGAAGCCTCGGCCACGGACTTGACCTCGAGGCCCTGCTCCTTGGCGAACTCGACGGACTTGGAGGTCGGACGCAGGCCGACGACCACGTCGACACCGGAATCGCGCAGGTTCAGCGCGTGGGCGTGGCCCTGGGAGCCGTAGCCGATGATTGCGACTTTCTTGCCTTCGAGGACGGAAAGATCGGCGTCGTTCTCATACCAGATTTGTGCTGCCATTATTGGCACTCCTTTTCAGTAGTGGGGTGTGGCGCCGCTGGGCGCCGGGGTATCTACGGTGTGCAGATAAGTCCTGTGTTGCGAGGATTGTGTCCTTCAAACCGAAATCAATCCTACCGAGAACGCCGTCGCAGCCCCGCTGGAGTCCACAACGTGAGCTAGGTCACTATTGGAGTATGGACAGCCGTGTGCAGAGAACGATTCTCGATAACAACTCTGCACCCTTTTGAACAGAATCGCACAATCCCACATATGGGGAAAGGCTGAGATATCAACGATCTTGCATATTCGGTGTTCGTTTGCCTGCAAGAAATCAGCGCATAGTTGTTATTGAGAATGATTCGCTGCGCGCAACAACACAAAACCGCCGCTCCCGTATGGGCGGGAACGGCGGTTTGCTAGCTTAAATCCCCTTCAGGGGCGGCAATCACTGAACCTGGGTACGAGCGATCTTGCCGTTGAAGGACTCAGCCTCATCCTTGTCCTTGGCCTCGGCGTTGTTCCAGGAGAACATAGCGCGCAGCTTCGGGCCAACAGTCTCAAGGTGCGGGTGAGAGAACTCTTCCTGCAGCTTCTTGAACTTCGGGGCGCCAGCAGCCTGGTCGTCCATGAACTCCTTGGCGAAGGAGCCGTCCTGAATGCGCTTGAGCTGGTACTGCATGCGCTTCTTGGTCTCGTCGGTGATGACGGTGGAGGTGTAGTCGCCGTACTGAGCGGTGTCAGAGCAGGACCAACGAGCCTTGTTCAGGCCACCCTCGTTAGCCAGGTCGACCAGCATCTTCAGCTCGTGGAAGACCTCGAAGTAGGCGATCTCCGGCTGGTAGCCAGCCTCGGTCAGCACGTCGAAGCCGAGGTCGCACAGGTGGTTGATGCCGCCCATGAGGACGTCCTGCTCACCGAACAGATCAGTCTCGGTCTCCTCAGTGAAGGTGGTCTTGATGGCGCCTGCACGCAGAGCGCCCAGAGCCTTGGCGTAAGCCAGGCACAGCGGCCAGGTCTTGCCGTCCGGGTCCTGCTCAACAGCGACGACGACCGGAACGCCACGACCAGCGGCGTACTCACGACGAACGATGTGGCCCGGGCCCTTCGGAGCGACCATGAAGACCGGGTGATCCTCAGACGGCTTGATGTAGCCGTAGTGGATGTTGAAGCCGTGAGCGAAGGCCAGAGCAGCGCCCGGCTTCAGGTTCGGCTCAACTTCTTCCTCGTAGACCTTGGCCTGGTACTGGTCAGGCAGAAGGATCATAACAACGTCAGCCTCAGCGACAGCCTCGCCAACCGGCTTGACCTCAAGGCCCTGCTCCTTGGCGAACTCGACGGACTTGGAGGACGGACGCAGGCCGACAACCACGTCGACACCGGAGTCACGCAGGTTCAGCGCGTGGGCATGACCCTGAGAACCGTAGCCCAGGATGGCCACCTTCTTGCCATCGAACACGGACAGATCGGCGTCCTTCTCGTACCAGATAGTTGCTGCCATTTTCGGCGCTCCTTTTATTTGTTTATTTATGGGGTTGAAATTTTCTTGTGCTCTGCGGGGTTTCGCTGAGCGATATTCTGTTGTGGCTTTCCTTGTGGGCTTTTCCGATATGCAGGTTTAGTCCTGTTGCACCGGAAAAGCCTCGCAGGGGTTCACTTCGTGGAATTGAGATTTTTCACGTTGTGAACTTGGCGATATTCAGTTATGGGGGGGGGGATGAACTCCCCTCAGTCACTCCGCAACAGCTCGGCCGCAATTATGGACGGACTACCGTCCGCGGCCTGTCTGCTCGCCTCTCGGCTCGCCTTCGCCCACGAACAGCCCACCAGGCTGTCTGTAGGCGACGCCCGAACGAAGCGATAGCTGAGTGAGGGGTAGGAAACCAGCCGTTGACTTTACTTAGTAAAGTCAACGTCCTTGGTCTCCTTGCAGGTGAGCACGGAGACCAAGCAGCACACGGCCATCACAGCGAGGTAGAGGCCCACGGAGTGGACGCCCCAGTTGTGGGCGAGCCAGGTGGCGATGGTCGGCACGAAGGCCGCGCCGACGATGGCGGCCAGGTTGTAGCCGATGCCGGAGCCGGAGTAGCGCACGTTGGCGTCGAACAGCTCAGGCAGGAAGGCGCCGATCGGGCCGAAGGCGATACCCATCAGGGCGAAGCCGACGCACAGGAACACCATGTTGGCGAAGAAGTTGTGCTGGCCGACGACCTGTCCGTCCAGCAGGAACGGGAACAGCACGGCGAACACCACGAGTGCGCAGGAGGAGAAGGTCAGCACGCGACGACGGCCGAGCTTGTCCGCGTACAGGCAGGACAGCACGATGAACAGGGCGAACACGCAGATGGAGATCATGAGCATGAGCAGGTATTCCTGGTTGGTGAAGCCGAGGCTGCCGCCGCCGTTCGCGGTGTCCTTGGTGCCCCAAGCAAGGGACCAAGTGGCGAGCGTGTAGAACAGCGTGTAGGTCACGGCCACGAGGAAGGTGGCCTGCAGCACCTGACGCCAGGACTTGCGGAAAACCTCGGTCAGCGGGGACTTGACGACCTTCTTCTGCTCCTGGGCCATACGGAAGATCGGGGTCTCCTCCATGTGAACGCGGACCACGAGGCCGACAATCACGAGGATGGCGGACAGCAGGAACGGCACGCGCCAGCCCCACGCCAGCATCGCGCTCTGGTCATTGAAGGACTCGAGCACGAAGTAGGTGCCGTTGGACAGGAAGAAGCCGATCGGTGCGCCAAGCTCCGGGAAGGAGCCGTACAGCGCGCGCTTGTCTTCAGGCGCGTTCTCGGTGGCGACCAGTGCCGCACCGGACCATTCGCCGCCCAGGCCGATGCCCTGGATGAAGCGCAGCAGGCAGAGGATGGCGACTGCTGCGACGCCGACCTGGTCATAGGTGGGCAGGCAGCCGATGAGGAACGTGCCGACACCCATGGTCATGAGGCTGACGACCAGCGTAGTCTTGCGGCCCATACGGTCACCGAAGTGACCGAACACCAGCGAGCCCAATGGGCGGGCAATGAAGGCGATGGCGAAGGTCAGCAAGCTCATCAGCAGGGCGACGGTCGGGTTGGCCTTGTCGGAGAAGAAGATGTGCGGGAAGTAGTTTGCCGCGGCAGTGCCATAGGCGTAGAAATCGTAGAATTCGATGGCGGTTCCAACCATCGATGCAGCGATCACGGTCTTGACCGAATCGCGAACCATGGCAGTGGCCTTACTTGCCGCCTGTCCCAGGCCAGTCTCTTCGACTGTTGCAGTCATTGGTAACTCCTGTGTGTTCTCTGTTCACTCTCATCGGCAGGTGATTGACGCCTGCGGGAGGTTTGCTGTTCTGTTGCTGTTGTTGCCGAGTACCGTCGCTACCGTTTCCGTCTGCGGGATTTTGCCGTAAGCCTTGTGAGCGCAACAAAAAAAGCCCCGCATCATGCAGGGCCGTGCCGATTGTGTCAGCTTGATTGGCCCTGCCTTCGTTGACGGGGCTTCAAGCATCAGTGCCGAATTAGTCCGCCAGCGAAGACGGGCTAATAATTCGTGCGGATACAGACGCAGAAGCATTGAATCCAGTCATCGCGTGGCCTCCTTTCGGTATCTTCTCGGGCCGTTCGACCCGAACTGGAATGTAAACATAGGTTCGGTCATCTCACCAATCCAGCAAGGGTTCACATTGTGGACGGCATGTATGCCCTGTGCGGCGCAAAATCGCCAGCAATTGGCATAAAAGCGTTGCTCAGCACCCCTCAACGACGCAAAACCACCAGTAACTGGAAACTTCGTGCCACTGACAGCTCCTCAGCGGGGCAAAACCACCAGTACATGGGGGCTCCGCACCATCCACAACCCCTCAGCGGGGCAAAACCACCAGTAGCTGGCAGCTCTACACCGCTTACTAATACTCAATGAGGCCAGACTACCAATAACTGGAAGTTTTGCACCGCTGACAGCTCCTCAGCGGAGCTATCCCGCCAAGAGCTGGTAAAGAAGCACCGCTAACAACGCACCAGCGGAGCAAAACCACCAGTAACTGGCAGTTTGGCTTCGCCGGCCGCTTCCCCAGCGAAGTTAACCCGCCAAATACTGACAAGATTGCACCGCAAATCGGTTACCAAGTAGTTCTGCCGAACTCCCCTCAGTCGCCTACGGCGACAGCTCCCCCTCGGAGAGGAAGCCACGATGGAGAACGTCACGGCTTCCGTCGTGGTGAGACAGCTCCTCTCATCGGGAGGATGGGGAAAAAGCCACGATACAGCTACCGGGTAGTCTCTCCGGGGATGAGGGTTACGGAGATGATGTCTTCGGAAGTAGACTGGCCGCCATTGGCCGCAACTGCATTCCCGCCCTCAGCTGCAGCGGCACTCGTGGTTCCGTTATCGGCGGCGATTTGGGAGTCCATGCGGGAGGCGAGGGCGGCGGCGACGGCGGGGAAATCCTGCCGCACCGCGGTCAGGCGCATGCCGGCGGTCTCGGCCATGAAGGTGCCGTCGTAGGCGATGATCTGCAGATCGCGGGGAACTGAAATTCCTCGGCGCAGCGCCTCCTGCAACGCCACGGATGCCACCAGGTCCGATCCGACGATGGCATCGACATCGGAATATCTCTCAAAGATGGCACGGGCGGTGGCCTCGTGTGCGCAAATATCGGCCACAATGCCGGCTTCCACGTAATCGCAGGCAATGCCGGCATCAGCCAGCATCCGTTCAACGGTGAGATGATAGCGAATCGTGGGGAACGTGGTGGCTTCCGCGAACTGGGAGCGCGGACCACCGACGAGCACCACATGACGCGCTCCGGAATCGATGAGCTGACGGGCAATCAGCCGGCCGCCCTGTTCATGATCGGATCGAACGGCCGGAACACCCTCGCCCAACGTGCGATCAAAAGCAACAATCGGACGATGAATGGATGTCCAGTAGCCGCCCGGATGCTCGGTGTGGGCCGCCATGACGATGCCGTCCATCATGTGCCGCTGCAGCATGTCGACATATTCACCCTCGCCTTTGTCTGCATCAGCGATGGAACACAATAGGGTTTTGAGGTCGCGCGCGGCGAACTCACGCTGCAGATGCGCAGTGAGCGTGGCGAAGAACGGGTGGGCGATAGTCGGCATAATCACACCGATGGTGTTGGTGCGATTGCGGTACAGATTGCGGGCCAGCTCGTTGGGAATATAGTTGAGCTGGCGCATCGCGGCCTCGACTTTGGCGCGCATATCGTCCGAGACATAGCCGGTGTTATTGACCACCAGCGAAACGGTGCTGAGCGACACTCCTGCCGTTTTGGCTACGTCGCGCATACCGACCATGGTTTGCTCCCCCGTGAGTACTAGCTGGATTACTGACGACCAGTGTACTCGAACCGGTTTATCGCGCTGTTACTCTGCCTTGGAAGAGAGCGTGATGATTCCGGCGAGGAACACCATGACGATGGCGGAGGGGAACAGCAGGTAGTAGCCGAAGCTGCTCGCAAATGCGCTGACCAGCACGGCTCCGATAATGGCGGCGAGCGCCAGTCCGACCGAATTGGCCAGTGCATAGATGCCAAGATCATGACCGGCGTTGCGCGGGTCGGGTAGGGCATTCATTACCAGTTCAAGGCCTAACGCATCGTAGACGCCGAAGGCGAATCCGGAGATCAGCGCGAAGAGCAGCATGCCGTTTTCGCGTGCCGTGCCGGTGGACCAGACGCCGAGCCCCCATGCCACCGCCACGCCGATGGCATACAGCAGGCAGGATGCCGCCACCACTGCAGTGGTGGCGATGTTCCGTTCCTCGATCTTCTCGGAGATCGGCCCAGCGGCCCAGGACGCGAGCGCAGCACCGATGAGCGTTGCCGCGGCCATGCCGGCGATGAGGAGGCCCGCGGGAATGGTCAATGGCGCGGAAGTGAACACCACAGCCTTGCCATACACCCAAAAGCGCACGAGATACCACAGAAAGACCCCGGTCAGTCCAACGCCCGTCATCATGCACACGCGAGCGGCGAACACACGGGCGAATGCAGGCGCATGTGCCGGCGGACGCAGCTGGTCAAACACCTGGCTCGACTCGAATCGTTGATGTGGCTGCTCCTGGCTGGAAGGCTCCTTGGGCAGCATGATCACGGTCAGGATGCCGGAAACCGCAAACAGCACGGCGGTGTAGGCAAACGGCGTGAAGGAGTCGAACATCACGCCGAGCGCACCCATGCATACACCAAGCGCTTGGCCAAGCATCACGCCGATACCGTGCCAGCGCTCAATGCACGGACGGAATTTGTCCGGAACCCGTTCGCTGATGGCACTGGCCAACGGCACGGAAATCATCGCATAGGCAAACTGCATGAGCGCCCAGAAGAAACACAGCACTACGAGGCCTGTGTTCTGCCCCAGAACCAGCGTGATCAGCGCGCACAGCACGCCACCCGCCACCATCCACGGGGTACGGCGGCCCAGAGGAATACGTGTGCGGTCGGACAGCGCGGAGACCAAGGGCATCGCGAACATGGAGGCCACCACGCCAACGACCACCAGCACGGCCAGAGGCATCACCAAGTCAGTGGCGACGGGCAGCGGACGGCCGGTGGACGGATTGATGGTGACCGATATGGCAGAAGCGGTGTCGTAGTCGAACAAACGCGCCACGGCGTTGGGCATGGCGATGGTGTTCAACGCCGCCCAAGGCGCGCCGACCAGAATCGAAGCCACGAAAAAGCCCCAATTAAGACGGGAAATCTGAACAGCGGTGGGTCGCTGACCATTGGCGGCGACCATCGGATCGCGCATATCGAGATATGCAGACGACAGATCAGGCGCAGGGGCATCCACGCTGGCCGCGGCAGCGGCAGCAGCCGACGAACCGGCGGCCGCCAGACGCACGGCCTGGGCCTCGGGCTGATCGGCGGATGCCTCGGGAGGACGCCGACGATCTTTGATGGCCAGTCGGGCCACGGCATCCTTGTCTTCGGGACTCAATGCCTTGTCGAGATCCGGGCGGTCGTCAATACCCGGGCGCACGTACGGTTCCAACATGTTGCTGCTCTTTCTTTGCTCTCATCACCGGCGGGAGGTACCGGCCAGCTCCGGCTGAGCATGACCCGCAACCCCGTCACATGCAAAACCGCCCGAGCGCACTAGCTTCAGTGCACTGCGGGCGGTTTGTTTTCCATGGACCCAGCTTACGCCGGACGCACTACTTGGAGCGCGCACAGCGGAGTGGCGTTTATGGGCCAACGGTTAGTCGATATCGGCAATCGGCGGGTTGCTCAGCAGATCATCAGTCTCGTGGTCACCGGCGGCATCGGTCCAGGCGAGGCTGGCGACCGGAGTGGTGTTATCCGTGCCGAGTCCGCGGCCGGGCTCGAAGATGAGGGCGGCCTTGGTCTTGCCGTCGGCAGCGATCCAGCGGAAGGTGATGGATGTGTCGCCGTCGGCTTCGTAGCTGAACTCGCCATTGAATGCAGGCAGTTCGTTGCGGAACTTGGCCAGGGCGTTCAGGGCCTTCACCACCGGGCGCTCGAGGTTTTCGTCGATTTCGGCGGTGGAGTAGTAATGGCGATTGATGTCACGGCCGTTGTTGGTCTTGCGCAGCAGTTCCATGTCGTTGCGGCCGGCGAGCGCGCCCACGTAGTAGACCTGCGGCACTCCGGGCAGGAAGAACTGGACTGCGCGGGCGGCCAGATAGTGCTGGTCGTTGCAGCCGAGCGCGGAGTAGTACGTGCTGTTGACCTGATAGAGGTCGAGGTTGCTGGCGGCGGCACCGGTGGCGGCCTGGGATTCGCCGTGGGTGTTGGCGTGGATGGCGTTGACCAGATTATCGACGTCCTCGTCGGGCACGAGGCCCTTGAGGCTGCGGTCGAGCTGATCGGAGCCGATGTCGATCACGCCGATGCCGTCGTGCGTATCGAGCACGGTGACGGCGTTGTTCGGGCGGATTTCGGTCCAGTGGACCACGGGTTCCACGTGACCGGTGAACAGCGAGTGCAGGAGCAGCGGAGGCAGGGCGAAGTCGTAGACGCGGTCCACCTTGGAGGCGATTTCAACCTGCTTCTTGTAGTAGCTATGCACCTCAATGAGAATTTCGAGGCCTCGCTTGACGCCTTCCTCGCGTAGGCGTGAGATGAGCTTAAAGGTCTTGGGGGTCATGAAGCAGCTGGCGCCGGCCTCCTTGGCGCCGTAGCCCACGGCGTCGAGACGGATGTAGCGCACATGGCTGGCTGCCATCTGATCAAAGATGGACATCAGGTACTCCCAGCCCTTGGCGGAGTCAGTGTCGATGTCCACCTGCTGTGGGGTGAAGCTGACCCATACCAGACGGGTCTTGCCGGCGAACTTGTAGTGGGTGAACGGCAGGCCCGGGCGCGGGCGGTAGATGCCGGCGAGATCCTCTTCGGTGGCGCCGTTCGGGAAAACGGAACTCATGGTCAGGAACATCGGGTAATACTCGGAGTGCTCGCCGTTCTTCAGCACGTCTTGGAATTGGGCGGATTCCCAGCTCATGTGGTTGACGATGGCATCGACCATGATGTCGTGGGTTTTGGAGAGCTCGGCGACGTCGTCCCACGATCCGAGGCGCGGGTCGACTTTGGTGTGGTCGATCGGGTCAAAGCCTGCATCCGCACCATCGAACGGAGTGAAGAACGGCAGGATATGCACGCCGTCATACACGCCGTCGAAGCGGGTGCGCAGGATGTCGGTCATCGAGCTAAGAGTACCATCGCCGAGACGATCGGCGTAAGCGATGAGCTGCACTTTGTTTTTCATGGGACCTCCCTTGGTTCATGGATGCAGGTGCAATGTGTACGCAGTGTATGCGTGCTTTTACATACTTATACGTATCGAACCGGTTTGATATTACCTCGAAAGGGACGTTGGTGTCCAGCAATACCGCAAAATGCGCGTGTCGAACCGGTTTGATGCGGTGTTCTACACAACCCAGCCTGTCCGACCCCAATGTGTCCGTTTCTGCAAAATCGGACATCCAAACATCTCACACATCACACATGACCGATTCTCCGGAATCGGACACACAGAACACTTTTTTCGGAACTCAGACGTCCGATTCGGCAGAATCGGACACATGTGCACAAGTCGGATGATGAGCACGACCATCGACGGGCGTCCGCTGGTTGCGGACGCCGCTGAAATCGATGAGATCCACACCGGGCACACGCATGAAGACGCGCAGCATCAACGCGTGGTATCGCCTGGCACCAGCGTCATGGGAATAAGCACGTTCGGCTCGAACGGCTTGGGGATGCCCCTGCGTGAAGCGTTAGCCGCGGCCACTTCCTCATTGGCAATAGCCTGCACGATATGGTCGGCCGTCGACTGTGCGATCGCCGAGAAATCCTGCGCGACCGCGGTCAGCTTCATGCCGGCCAAATCAGTCAAATACGTACCATCGTAGGCAACGATCTGCAGCTCGTCAGGAATGGAAATTCCGCGGCTCAACGCTTCGCGCACGCAGAACGACGCGCCAATATCGGAACTGACCACGGCATCGACGCCGTCGGTCGTCACCTTGTCGAGCGCATTGCTGACCGCACGATGATAGCCGGCAAAATCCATCACTTCGCCAGCTTCAACGTACTCGCATTTCACGCCTGCGGAGGTCAATTCCTGTTCCAACGTGAGGTAATAGCGCACCGTCGGGAACGTGGTCTTTCCCAAATCGAACGGTCCTTCCTCGACTTCTCCGCGCGCAGCCAAATCGAAGAATTGATCTCGCAGACCACCAATCATCACCACATGTTTGGCACCATTGCGGATCAGCATCTGCGCAATCAATCGCCCACCCTGCTCGTGGTCGGATCCAATCGACGAAATACCGTCTCCAAGCACACGGTCGAACGCGACGATCGGGCGATGAATCGACGTCCAGTAATCGCCGGGATGCGAAGTGTGCGCACACATGACGATGCCGTCCATCATGTGCCGACGCAACATGTCGACATACTGGATTTCGCCGTCCGCCTCATCTGCGGTAGAGCACAACATAGTGCGTAATCCTTGCGCGGCGAGCGCATGCTGCAGATGTGCGGTAAACGTTGCAAAGAACGGGTGGCGGATGGTGGGCACGATGACGCCGACCAGATTCGTACGATTATGATACAGATTGCGGGCAAGCTCGTTCGGCACATAATTGAGCAGTTGCATGGCTTTGCGCACACGTTCACGCATGTCATCAGACACGTACCCGTTGCCGTTCACCACCAACGAGACGGTGCTCAGAGACACCCCGGCCTTCTTCGCCACATCGCGCATACCGACCATCATCGCACCTTCCCCGTCATCACTGTTCTATCGCCGTATTCTCACGTGCTTACCGCTAACATTACATTCATTTACATTCTCTCGAACCTGTTCGACAGTCCGGCAACGAAATACAGCTTCTTAGTGTCGACTCCCGCGGAGGCGAAGGCCTTCAGCAGCGGCTTGGTCTGGTCGAATGCAATCACCAGCGTTGCATCCGGACTGGCGGCCTTGATGGCAGTTGCGCTCAGATTTCTTTCACGTTACTCAGCGACCGTCCGTGTAACGTGAAAATTACGCCGGATTGGCAAGCAGCGCAATGCCGAAACCGGTGGCCACGCAAATGAGAGGCACCGCGACGGTTGCTATTCCATAGCCCAGAGCCAGCGTAAAACGACGCTGGCGAATCAATGAAACCACTTCGTTGAGCGCCGTGGAGAATGTCGAGAAACCACCGAGAAATCCGACAACGAACATCATGACCGTGTCCATATCCACCGATTGCGAATAGTAGGACATCATGGCGATGCCTGCGCATAGCGAGGCGACGCCGTTGATGACGAGCGTGGATAGCGGGAAGCTGCGGTTCGTTCTCCGATTCTCGCGGTTCCAGCCTCGTTGAATTGACACGTCAAGCACGTAACGGGCCATGGCGCCCAGACCGCCGAACAGACAGATCATCCACATCATCAGCGCACCTCCCCGGTAGCCAGGTCGGCGACAAGCGAAATCTCCGCAGTGATCGGTTTGGGCTCGAAGCTGGGCGGAAGCGGGTTGGCCGGCTGCTGGATCGGCTGCGACTGCTGAATCGGCTCGGGCAGCTGCCCCAAGTCTGGAGTATCCGGCTCGCGCAACAACGGCTGCGATGACTGTGCCAGCTGAGGAACGACCAGCGGAGGAATCTGCGGAACGTGGCCTGTCTGCATAGGCTGGATGGCAGTCGGCGGCACGGTTGGCGTTTCGACTCGCGGAACCTGTCCCGTCTGTGCAATCTGCTGGGCCGTCTGCGCGGCCTGCTGCGCCGCCTGCGCGGCTTCCATTGCGGCCTGCGCGGCAGAACGCGCCACGTCGGCCACTTTCACATGGCGTACGCCCTGCGTGTCCGATTCGGCAGAACCGGACACGGAAACAGCTGAAAACGCACCCCGAACCCGCTTTCGAGTACTCCGTGACAGCAGTGCCTGCATCAGAACCACGCCGGCGGCGGCAGTGAGCAAACCGCCTGCAAAATTTCCCGCAAGATAGCCAAGCGCACTGGCGATATGCCGCTCGTGCAGACCTGCCATCGTTTCCAGCATCACGCCGGACATCGTCGAAAGCCCACCGAGCAAGCCGAGCCCAACACCACGGCTGACAACCTGCCGCACCCGGCGACGCAGCCACGAAGCGGTCGCCATGAATTCGGTCAGCATCGCGAACAGGAAGCAGGCGACCATATTCGACACAAACGTGCCCACAACGAACGGCGTCCCGCTAACCGACGGCAGAAGCATATCCAACGCATGCCGACAGCCGACTCCAACAAATCCACCGACAAACACCACAACATACATCAGTCCGTCGGCGAGCGGATTGAACCGCGCCTGCATACGTTTCATCGGTGCCAGGGGAATCGTAGGCGGATCCATGGTGTTAGCGGCGGGCGCGGTTGCACCAGCATGCGTCACCTCAACAGCGTCGATTGCCTGCGTGATAGGATGCGAGTCCTCACCCGCAGTCACCACGTCTCCCGGCGATTGTTCTTGCGATTCCATTGCGCTCCCCCTGTACTGGCCTTCCGCGGACAGCGTTGTTCCCGCCCATAGGCCGTGCAACAACGAGCTGGGCCGCGATTGCTGCCTTCCTAACGCATATGAGTTTACACGGAGCGCCAACGTATGCACCCTGGATGTCCGATTCCGCAGATTCGTACATCCAGAGTCCAGCCGAATTCAGCCAGGCTCAGTCAAGCCGGGCATCACACAGCCGCCGCATCGCAGGTCGCACCTCGCGCTCCTCCTCGCCACTGAACAGCACCACCAGATAGTCGCCGGCACGCAGCCGTGTATCACCGCGCGGCACGATCTCGCTTTCGCCGCGACGCAGGCCGATGATCAGACACCCAGACGGCCAACGCACGTCACGCACCCGCTTGCCGTCCGCAATCGCCCCCATTTCCAATGGCAGTTCCATAATGCCGCTGCCCACATGGCTTGCGATCGCCATCTGCATGCCTTGCGCGCGCACGTACCGCTCCAGCAACTCCCCATAGATCGGTTTGGTGCGCAGCAAATCGGACACCAACAGCGCGACGAAAGCGACGGCCGCGACCGGCAGCATGTGCGTCAACGTTCCAGACATCTCCACAGCCAACAGAATCGACGTGATCGGCGTTTTCACGGACGCGGCGAGCGTGCCCGTCATCACGCACACCGCAAACACCGCCACTGCGTCGGATGGCAGATTACCGAATCGATGCAACACTTCACCGCAGATGCCGCCGGCCAACGAACCGACCGCAAGAATCGGCATGAAAATACCGCCAGGCGCGCCTGAGCCGAAACTCGTAGATGTGAACAGCATCTTCGCCACGAACAGCAGACACAGCATTCCCAAGCCGACGCGCGCATGTTCGGCGGTATCAATCAGATTCGAGCCGCCGCCGAGCACATCGGGCAACCAGATGCCGACAGGCAACGCGATCGCAATCGCAATCATCGGGCGGCTCCATGCCGGCAGTTTGCAGTACAGCGTCTGGAAGCCAAGCAACGAGCGGTTCATCAGCGAACCAACCAAACCGGCCACCAATCCCAACGGAATCAGCCACACATACTCTTCCAACGACAGCTGACCGATATCACCGAAATCCAAAACCGGACGCAGACCGAAACAGTATTTTGAGACGAAATCGGCGGTCAGCGATGCGGCGGTGGCGCCCATCAGAATCGCAGGGGAAAAACTCCGATGCACCCCTTCCAAAGCGAACATCATGCCGGACAGCGGCGCGCTGAACGCGGCGGACAAGCCGGCCGCGGCACCGGCGGTGACCAGATAATGCTCCTGCATGTCCTCACGGCGGCGGCCGCGCAAACGGTGGGATACACACTGCGCCCCCGACGCACCAATCTGAATGGACGGCCCCTCACGACCGAGCGACAGACCAAACAACGCGCCCAACAGTCCACCGACGAAACGGACTGGCAGAATCGTCTGCCAACGCATCTTCAAGCCGCATATCACCACGCCGTTGGTCTGCGGGATGCCGCTGCCACCAGCCATCGGCTCCTTGCCGACCATCCACGCGATCGCCAGCGCGGCCGCCACCGCGGCAACCGCCCACGGCGCAATCAGCCACGGGGTCTCGCGAATCCGCGCATATATCCAACGGGACGCATCCGTGCCGTATTCGATGCCGAGACGGTATACGACAACCAGCAATCCTGAAACCAGACCAATGACTATGCCGGCCGCCGCCATCTTCCACTTCAAGTGGTCGAATCGCGGAATCAGCCGGCGGATATCATGTGCCGCGTCGTTACCAGTCAAGCCGGGAAATTCGTTGCAGACGGTCAGTCGACCAGCGAATTGATCTGGATGACATGGTCGCGCTGCGGGCCAGTGCCGATGGCGGAGATACGGCAGTTGCTCAGCTCTTCCAGACGCTTGACGTATGCCTGGCAGGTGGCCGGCAGGTCGTCGAAGGAATGGCAGTTGGAGATGTCCTCATTCCAGCCGGGCATGGTCTCGTAAATCGGCTTGGCCGCGGCAAAAGCAGCCTGATCGGTGGGCATGTCATCATGACGCTCGCCGTCCACGTCATAGGCCACGCAGATCGGGATCTCCTTCAAGCCGGTAAGCACATCAAGCTTGGTGAGCACGATGTCGGTCAGGCCGTTGACCTGGGAGGCGTACCGGTTGACGACTGCATCGAACCAACCACAGCGACGCGGGCGGCCGGTGGTCACACCGAATTCGTGGCCCTGCTGACGCAGCCATTCGCCGGACTCGTCCAGCAGTTCGGTGGGGAATGGGCCTTCGCCCACGCGGGTGACGTAGGCCTTGGCAACGCCGATCACGCGGGTGATCTTGGTGGGGCCCACGCCGGTGCCGGTGCAGGCGCCGCCGGCGGTCGGATTGGAGGAGGTGACGAACGGGTAGGTGCCGTGATCCACATCGAGCATGGTGGCCTGAGCACCTTCGAACAGCACGGTCTTGCCTTCGTCGAGCGCCTTGTTGAGAATCAGGCCGGTGTTGGCCACATACGGCTTCAGGCGTTCGCCGAGCTTCAGCAGTTCGTCGGTGGTCTGGTCCACGTCGATGGCGCGGCGGTTGTAGAGCTTGACCAGCATCTGGTTCTTCTGGTGCAGGCTGGCCTCCACCTTGTCGTGCAGGTGGTCGGCGTTGAACAGGTCATGCACGCGGATGCCGATGCGATTGATCTTATCCGCGTAGGCCGGGCCGATGCCACGGCCGGTGGTGCCGATCTTGTGCTTGCCGAGGAAGCGTTCGGTCACCTTGTCGAGGGTGCGGTGGTAGGGGGCGATGATGTGCGCGGCCTCGCTCACCAGCAGGTGGGAGCAGTCGATGCCGCGGGATTCCAGGCCGTCGATCTCCTCGAAGAGCACCTCCGGGTCCACGACCACGCCGTTGCCGATCACCGGGGTGAGGTTCGGGTTGATGATGCCGGAGGGCAGCAGGTGCAGGGCGTACGACTCGTCGCCGACCACCACGCTATGGCCCGCGTTGTTGCCGCCGTTGAAGCGTGCGACATAATCGACCTTGGTACCGATCAGATCGGTCGCCTTGCCTTTACCCTCATCGCCCCACTGGGCACCAATAAGAACAATTCCAGGCATGATGCACCTCCGCATTCGCACGATTCCGCCGGAAACAGACTACCTTACACCCTCTACTCGGGGCGCGGCCATCTCACGCAATCGGGCTTCTGGTGTCTTTGCCGCGCGTTGCGCGAGGCGGGCCGACACCAAGGCGCCGCCACGGCGAATGACAGTTTATTTGGGTGTTATCTGAGTGCTTTGCCGGCCGAGCCGAGTTGCTTGCATGCCTCAGCCACGCGGGCGGACATGGATTCCTCGGCCTTGCGGCCCCAGGAACGCGGATCGTAGAACTTCTTTTCGCCCACTTCACCGTCGATCTTGAGGACCTTGTCATAGTTCTCGAACACATGGTCGGCAATCGGGCGCGTGAACGAGTATTGCGTGTCGGTGTCGATGTTCATCTTGATCACGCCATGGCTCACGGCTTCTGCAATCTCTTCCGGACGGGAGCCCGAACCGCCGTGGAACACCAATTCGAACGGCTTGCCGTTGGGAAAGTCGACTATGCCGGCGGCGCTGGGCAGCTCACCCTCGACCACCGCGCGCGCCACACGGGACTGAATATCACCGAGCAGGGCGGGACGCAGCTTGACCACGCCGGGCTTGTAGGAGCCGTGCACATTACCGAACGTGAAGGCGGCCATGTATCGGCCACGCTCGCCCAAACCAAGGCGACGGGCCACTTCAAGGCCATCGGCCGGCGTGGAATAGAGGCGTTCGTCGATTTTGGCGGAATAGCCGTCTTCCTCGCCGCCGACCGCGCCGATCTCGATCTCCAGCACCGTGTGCGCGGCCTGCGACTTATCGAGCAGCTCCTCGGCGATGTCCAGATTTTCCTTGAGCGGCACGGTGGAGCCGTCCCACATATGCGACTGGAATGTGGGCTCCTGACCATGCGCCACCTGATCGGCCTCATGTGCGAGCAGCGGTCGCACCCATTCGTCCAGATACTGCTTGGCGCAGTGATCGGTGTGCAGGGCGATGGTGATGTTCGGGTACTTCGCGGCGACCTCGTGTGCAAAAGCGGCCAAGGCCAGCGATCCGGTGACACGGTCGTTGACGCCGATGCCGGAAAGGTATGCGGCTGCGCCGACGGACACCTGGATGATGCCGTCGGATTCGGCATCCGCGAACCCCTTCAGCGCGGCGTTCAGCGTCTGCGAGCTGCTCACGTTGATGGCAGGGTAAGCGTAGCCGCCGCGTCGTGCGGCGTCTAGCATTTCGGCATAACGTTCCGGTGTTGCGATTGTCATGGCTTCATTATCGCTCGGGGTGTGCCCGCCAGACTAGGTTCTGGAGCCAGGCGAGCTGTGAACTATCTCACGAGGAACACCATGATGATAATCATGGCGAAGCCGACCAAATCGGTCGGGGTAAAGACCGCGCCGGCGAATAGGACACCGGTGATAGTGGCGGTTACGGGTTCACTGGTGCCGAGCATGGTGGCGCGCATTGCACCGCAGCGCTGGGTGCCGCCGAGGAATAGCCAATAGGCACCGAATGTGCCGAACACCACGGTGAATACCATCAGACCAATGCCGAACCAGTCCAACGCGGGGGCGGTGGTCCACGGGTGCACGAGCGGCAGCAGCATTAGACCGGAAACGATGAACATGACGCCGTTGGCCATGAAGTTGCCCCATTTGGCCATTAATGCGATGGGCAGAATCGCAAGCAACGACGTGCATACGGCATCGGTCAGGCCCCACAGCAGACCGGGCAGCGGCAGACTGAGCTGGCTGAGATCGCCGCCTGTGGCGATGAGCACCGTGCCCACAAAAGCGAGTACCACACCGATGCTTTCGCGTTTGCCGGGCAGCCGTTTGCCCATAATACATACGAATACGAGTACAACCAGCAGATTGAGCGTCTGCAGCACTGTGGCCGTGCCGGAATTGGTCCAGTCAATGGCCTTCAAGTAGGAGACCTGCACCATGAGCACGCAGAAGAACGCGCACAGCAGGAGTCTCGGGTAGGAACGGTAGTCCTTAAGCGAGTTGATGAACTTGTCAGGCGTGAAGATTCCTGCGCAAACCAGAAAGATGACACCGGCCAATAGCTCGCGCACGCAGGCGATCCACAGCGGATCGGCGTGATAGTCGTTCATCAGGAGTTTGGAGACGGTGGCGTTGACGCCCCAGAAGACGCCTCCGGCGAGCGCCAGTCCGGCACCGACGAAGATGTCGTGCGGGGTGCGTTCGAGGGTTGGCGTTGGTTGGCCATTGGTTGCAGCGGTCTTGGGTTCACACATCGCCCATCACGATACGCGGACGACGTGAATTGTTCTCATATAGCGGTCATACGACAGGAAAATAAGCTCTCAAAAGAGGGAAAACCGTTGGAATTTCAAGGAAAATCGATGGAGCGGACGACGGGAGTCGAACCCGCCTCTAAAGCTTGGGAAGCTTTCATTCTACCGATGAACTACGTCCGCATGTGCGCTTCCACGCACGAGAGGCAAGTGTATCACCTATGCGGCACCTTGCGCCATGTGCCGGTTTGAGTTCTGTGCTGGACTAGTGAATTGCGCGCGTGGAATATGTGGATGCGGCCACCGGAGTGCCGTTCATTTCATTGGCCATTTGCATCAGGCGTGCGATGCGCTGATCAGTCGGCGGATGCGTGGAGAACAGTTTGGAGAAACCGACCGCGGAGAACGGATTGGCAATCATCATCGCGGAGACGGACTGGGTGCCGGCGGTTTTGCGCATTGGCGTGGTCTGGGCGCCATAGGAGATCTTGTTGAGCGCGGAGGCCAGGGCCTCGGGGTCGCCGGTCAGCAGGCTGCCGTCCTCGTCGGCATCATATTCACGGGTGCGGGAGATGGCCATCTGAATCAGTGATGCGGCAATCGGCGCGAGAATCACGCTGAGGAGCACGCCGATCAAGCCGAGACCGCCTGAATTATCGCGGTCGTCGCGCGAGTTGCCGCCGCCGAAATACATCAGAGAATAACCGAGGTACGTGATGACGGTGGCCATGGCAGAGGTCAGAATGTCGCGGTTGTACACGTGCATCAGTTCATGACCCAGCACGCCGCGCAACTCGCGGGCGTTCAGAATCTGCAGGATGCCCTGCGTGCAGCATACGGCAGCGTGACGTTCGTTGCGGCCGGTGGCGAAGGCGTTCGGACTCATGGTGGGCGCGATGTAGATGCGAGGCATCGGCTTGCCGGCCTTGGCACTCAGCTCGCGCACGATCTGGTAGATTTCGGGGGCTTCCTGCTCGCTGACCTCCCTGGCTCCCATGGATGCGATGGCGAGTTTGTCGGAGAACCAGTATGAGCCGAACGTGGTGGCCAACCCGATAATGACGTAGATGCCCAGCGTCTGCTGCCTGCCGCCCGTGGCCCACCATATCAGCATGATGATGGCCCACATCAAGGCGAACAGCAGCGTAGTCTTCAGGCCGTTGAAATGGCCGTGCACCCGTACTTTGGCATCCATGAGGCTCACACTAAAATCACTGCCTGAATATTGGCTGGATGTGCGCCGAGGGGTGAATCGGATGGGGGTCGGCGGTGCTTACGGTGCGGTTGGCGGGATCGGAATAGCCTGTTTACATGGGATTGACGATGCTTGACAGTGCGGCTGCTTGGCCTGTTTTACCGCTTTACCGATTGGTCTGATCGGGACGCTTTGCTTGTTTGGCCTGCTTTGGCTGCTTGGATCGTTTGGCCCATCGGCCTGCTCGACTGGCATGACACTGGCTTTTATATAAATAAGAACCTGGCGTATAACCGGCGTTCTTATTTATCGATGTATCAATCGCGCCGATTGCTGCTGGTGCAGTTGCCGATGCGATGAGCTGATAGTCAATCAGGCCAGAGCGAGCTCACGCATCTGGTCGGGCTCGATGACCTTCTTGTGCTCGCGGCCCTCCTTGGCGCCTTCGGCGCGCTCGAAGGCGTCGACCTTCTTCCAGCCGGCGAAGTCAATCGGGCGGACGCCGCGGCTTTCCAGCAGTTGGTCGATGGATTCGGGGTCGCGATCCTCGGCCACGCGACCACCTTCGGCGGCCTTGGCCAGATCCTCAAGCATGTTGGTCACGATGGCAAGTGCGTCGGACTTGGTGGAGCCGATCAGGCCCACCGGGCCGCGCTTGGCCCAGCCAGTGGCGTACAGACGGTCGCGCACTTCGCCGCCGTCCGCTTCGGTGGTGATGCGGCCATCGCCATTGGCGTTGGCCAGGTGAGCGCCGTGCTCGTCGTAAGTAATGCCGGGAGCCTCGGCCGGCTTGTAGCCGATGGCGTGGTAGACGGCCTCAACCGGGTAGTCGGTGAACTCGCCGGTGCGGCTCATCTTGCCGTCGGCACCGGTTTCGGTGCGCTCCACGCGGATGGCCTTGACCTTGCCGTCCTCGCCGAGGATTTCCGTGGGTGCGGAGTTGAAGTGCACGTAATACTTGCGGTCGGCCGGATTGCCTTCGAAGTCGACGTCGCCGTCATCTTCCATGTCCTCGGCCATCTCGCGGATGGCGAACAGTTCCTCGACCATCTGGCGGGTGAGCTTGTCCTTGCCGGCCACCTCGATGGTCTCGTCGTCCAAATCGAAGTCGTCCTCATTGATGATGAGCTGCACGCCGGGCAGCTTCTCCATCTCGCGCAGTTCCTGCACGCTGAACTTGGCCTGGGCCACACCGCGGCGGATGAACAGGTGGAGGATTTTCGCCTTGTTGTTGTCGATGCCCTCGTAGACATTGTCCGGGATATCGGTCTTGGCCTTGAGGTCGTCGGCGTTGCGCATGAGCTCGCGAGCCACATCCATGGCCACGTTGCCGCCACCGATCACAGCGACGTTCTCGGCCGTAAGCGGCCATTCGCGGGCGCCGGTGGGGTAGCCGTCATACCATTCGACGAACTTGGCCGCGCCGTATACGCCATCGAGGTCGGCCCCGGGCAGGTTCAGCGGCTTGTCCTTGACTGCGCCGGTGGCGAACAGCACGGCATCGTAGCGGGCAAGCAAATCATCAAGGGTCACGTCTTTGCCGAATTCCACGTCGCAGTAGAGGTGGATGTCCGGGTTATCAAGCGTCTTCTCGAGTGCGGAGGCGATGAACTTGATGGACGGGTGGTCGGGGGCCACGCCGTAACGCACCAGACCGAACGGTACCGGCAGCTTTTCGAACAGGTCGATGCGGGCCTTGGTGCCGAGGCCGAGTTCCTCGCCGAGTTTCTTGAGCTGGCGCAGGAAGATATCGGATGAGTAGACGCCGGCCGGACCAGCGCCAATTACAGCAATACGAAGTTCAGTGTTCTCAGATTCAGTCACGCGTTACAGGTTATCGCAAAGCCTTCCGTTGCAACAGGGGCGAGTGGTGGGAATCCTGTGCCTGATACCCTCTGCCAGCCTCACGCCAGCGGGGCAAAACCACGAGTCGATCAAGAAATTGCCCCACTCACAGACCGCCAGCGGAGCAAAATCGCGAGTAACCCGAGAAATTGCTCCGCTTACAGCCCATCAGCGGAGCAAAACCGCGACTAACCAGCCAAAGCACCCCACTGACCCCCACCAGCGAAGCAAAACCACGAGTAGACCGCAAAATTACCTCACTTACAGCCTGTCAGTGGAGCAAAACCCCTATTAACCCACAGAATCGCCCCGCTTACAGACCGTCAGCGGGGCAAAACCGCGACTCAGTCGAGGAGATACCCCGCCTAGTCGCGGTCGATGAGGGCAGTGAGGGCCCAAAGGATGCTGACCACGTCGATGGCCTCTTGGAGGAAAGCGCCGACGACCACTGGAATGAGGTTGAAGGCGGCGGCAATCATGCCGATGGTGGCGAGTACGAGACCAGCGATCACGGCCTGCAGCATCACGCGCTTGGTACGGCGTGCAATGGCGATAGCGCGCGGCACAGCGGCAATATCGTCATTCATAATGACCACTTGAGCGCTTTCGGAAGCAGCAGTGGAAGTGCCGTCGGTCATGGCCACGCCGATATCGGCGACGGCAAGTACCGGGGCATCGTTCACGCCGTCGCCGACCATCATCGTGACCGGCTTGCGGATTGCGGCGGCGCGGCTGCATCGAGAACGCGACGGTTGAGAACCATCGGACCGGATGCCATCTACGGCATCGGACACAGGGCTGGCGGCGTGATTCGCGCGCCCGGCCGGCGCGGCGCTTGCCTCCGTGGCAGCTTTGACGGCGGCAACCTTGTCTTCGGGGAACAGCTCGGCGTGGACCTCGTCGATGCCGACTTCGTCCGCGATGATTTCGGCCGAGGCGCGCTTATCGCCGGTAAGCATGGCGAGCTTGGTAACACCCAGTTCGTGCAGATTGGCGAGCGCGGTTTTGGTGTTGGCGCGAGGTACATCTCGCAGCACGATGCGGGCGATCAGTTGCCCGTCAACGGACACGTAGGAGGCCATTTCGTCCGGCTGTAGCATACCGAATCGCGTACGCAGCGTTTCCTTTTCCTTAGTGTTCCCGGCAATCGTGCGACCAGATCCGGCCTCAGTATCCCCGCCCAGAGGGGACTGTCCGTGAAGCGGGCTGAGGAGGTCGGCCGCCTCCTGCCGTGGGCCATCCGCCCGGCTTACACCCGCTACCTCGGCAGTCAAGAAGCCGTCATCGCCGGCCGCAGCGAACGACAGTCGCCCGACGCGGACGGCATGGCCGTTCACCTTGCCGGACACGCCCTTGCCGGAGTCCTCATTAATGTCCTTGACAACCGGATATTCACGGCCATGGCCGGGCCAACTCGCCTCAGGCTCGGGACAGCGACGCTGGCCGTCCGCGAACCGCTGACGTAGACGGGCCATCGCGTCGGCACCGGCCTTGGCGATGCCCTTCGACAGGATGTGCACGGAATAGCTTTCCACAACGCCGGCCATCATCAGCACATGATCCTCATTAAGACGGGTTTTAGCCCCGGGCAGCATCTCAACGCGCACCACTTGCGGCTGCTTGACGGTGAGCGTGCCGGTTTTGTCGAAGAATACCTGAGTGACGCGGCCGAGGTTTTCGAGCACATCCTGTGCCTTGATAAGCACACCGGCGGCGGCAAGTCGACCAGTACCGGCGATGTACGCCACAGGCGCAGCGATAAGCAGCGGGCAGGGCGTGGCCAGTACCAACACCTGGGCGAATCGCGTCGGCACGCCGGAGACAGCCCACGCAATGCCGGCGATCGCCAAAGACAACACGGTGAACGGCACAGCCAGGCGATCAGCGGTTTTCACCACGGCCGGACGGGACTCCTGTGCGGAAGCGACGAGTTCGAGGATGCGCTGGTACTGGGAATCGGCGGCCACCTGGGTGGCGCGCATGGTCAAGGCAGTGGAACCGTTCACTGCGCCAGACATCACTCGGGCACCGGCGAACACCTCGCGCGGCACCGGCTCGCCATTGATGTTGCTCAGATCGAGCGTGGCCGAGCCGGAAAGCAGTTCGCCGTCGACCGGCACGGTTTCGCCCGGCAACACCATGAGCACATCGCCGAGCTTCACCTGCTCGACCGGCACCGTGTCGAAGCGGTGCGTGGCGGCCTCAGCCGACCAGCTCCCCTCAGTCTCGCTCCGCGAGTCAGCTCCCCTCGACGGCGGTACTTGGTTCCTCTCTCCAAGGGGAGCTGTCGGCGAAGTCGACTGAGGGGAGGACGTCGCCGGAACCGAGCCTACACGCCGGAAGCCATCGGACGAATCGTCCTCATCGGCGGCATCCCCACACCCCACGCCAGGCAAGTTGACGACGTGCGCAGTTTGCGGTGCTGCCTGCATCAATGCGGTCAAACTGTGCTCGGCCTTGGCCTGCGCGTATTCCTCAATGGCCTCGCCGGACGTAATCATCAGCATGACCGCCCAGCTTGCCCAGTACTCGCGGACGGCAACGGTGGAAAGAATCGCCACTACGGCCAGCAAATCGACGCCGACTTGTCCGTGGCGCAAATCGTCAATCATGCCACGCACTGTGTCAATCACAATGATTGCCACCAGCGCGATTATCAGCCATTGGCCTACACCAGGATTACCCAGCACCGGCATCGCAATTGCGTTGCCCCATGGGCGCCAATCGCCCAGCAATGCCAGCGGGATTGCGGCGATAACAACAATGGGAAGCATCGGCACAAGTCGGCAGATGTCGAGGATTTTGGTGAAGAATCTGATGAGTCCGCTCATCATTGCTCCTTACGCTCGTATACGGAGTCGATTGCGGCAAGCGTGGCCCGCGCAATCGGCGCTGCGGTCACGCCTTGTTAACCCACCGGCGGCTTTGCTTAGGGCCTTTCGGCTCCGCGCGACCATCCGATACACGGCGTAAAGAAATCGTTTTTAGTTATGTATTGAATTATTGTGCGCATCGCTCGAGACATTGCCCGAATCAGCGCTTGGCCTACCCTATCAGCGGCCTGAACGCGACATGCCGGGCTGCGAAACTACGTTGGCGGATCAGTCAGAAGGCATCAATCCCCCCTCCTACGATTCCGCCAAGAATTCCCGTGCATATGAGGGGCTCGCAGCCCTTATGCGCCTGCAGCTGACTTCCTGCCAGAACGATTCCCGTGCATACAAAAGCCCACGGAACAAGATATCTGCCGCCGCTCCGGCCGACCCAGCCAAACGCTTCCCGCGTATACGAAAGGCCCGCAGCAGGAGTTGCTCACTGCTACGGGCCTTTGCCTGTCTGACACGGTATTCAACGGTTACCGCTCAACGCCGTGTGACGCGCTGAACCAGCTTTACCACAGACCGAACGGGTCGGAGAAGCCGCCGCCATCACCGGTGCCGCCATCGTTGTTGCCGTTGCCATTGCCGTAACCATTCCGGCCGTTGCCGTTCTGGTTATTTTGGTTGTTCTGGTTATTTTGGTTGTTGCCGTTCGAGTTCGAGCTGGACGAACCGTTTACGGAAGATTCCTCTTGGTCGAGCGTGACGTCGACGTCCATGGTCTTACCGTCGCGCACGATGGTCAGCGTCGCTTTATCGCCGAGAGCTGCGGCGCGCACGAAGCCCAGCAACGAGTAGTTGTTGTTGACCGCGTTACCGTTGAAGGCCACGATGGTGTCGCCTTCCTTCAGGCCAGCCTTGTCGGCCGGGCCGCCGGAGACGACTGCGGAACCAGTGGCGCTCGACTTGGTGATGGTCGCGCCGCCGCGGGTCACACCGTCGGCTTCAACCGTGTCGGACTTGATGACCACGCCAAGGGCGACGTGCTTAACCGAGCCATCCTTGATGATCTCATCGGCAACGCGCTTGACGAGGTTAGACGGAATCGCGAAGCCGATGCCGATCGAGCCGGCGGAGTCGGAGGAAGTTGCGGTAGAGGCAATCGAGGAGTTGATGCCGATTACCTGGCCGGCCGCGTTGAAGGTCGGGCCGCCGGAGTTGCCGGGGTTGATGGCCGCGTCGATCTGGACGGCGTTGGTGACGATCTCGTTGTTGTTGTCGTCGGTCACGGTCACCGGGCGGTTCAGGGCGGAGACGATGCCGGTGGTGGCGGTGTCGTCGTAGCCGAGCGGGTTACCGATAGCCATCACGTTCTCGCCGACGGCGAGCTTGTCGGAATCGGCGAATTCGACGGCCTTGAGACCGCTCGGCGGGTTGTCGAGCTTGATCACGGCAAGGTCGGTGGTGGTGTCGGTGCCGACGAGCTGAGCGGAATAGATGTTGCCGTTAGCAAGCGTCACCTGAATCTGCTGAGCCCCGGAAATCACGTGGTTATTGGTGATGATGTGGCCCTCAGTATCAATGATTGCACCGGATCCCTTGGCAGTGCCGTTGGCCATTGCGGTCTGAATGGAGACCACAGAGCCGGAGACGCCGCTAGCAACTGTCTGCCAATCGGGGGCTTCGCCAGTCTTGGCAGTGGCAGAGCCGGAGCCGGACTTGTTTGAAGTGACGTTCGAGAGCGAGCTGGAGGTCGGGACAGTCACCCAGCCGTTAGTGATGGCCGCGTAGCCAAGGCCGAGGCACAAAGCCGCAGCGACCAGCGCGGCGACCACAGCAACGACGATGGCGTTTGCCGTCTTGGACAGACCAGGTCTATTGGGTTGGGCCGGGCCTTGCGGGCCCTGCGGATTCTGGCCGTTCGGCGTGCCGGCGCCAGAGCCGAAGCCAAACAGCCCACCCTGACGCTGGCCGTTTGGAGTAGCGAACGGGTTGCCATTGTTCTGCGGCTGCTGCGGCTGCGGGTTGAACGGGTTGCTGTTGCCCTGCTGCTGGTTGTTGGTGAAGTAAGGGTTGCGCTGGCCTTGTGGCTGCTGCGAAAAGGCCTGACCATACGGGAACTGCTGCGTGGGCTGGGCGCCTTGCTGAGCGGTGTTTGACGCGGATTGCTCGGGCTGCGTCGGAGTCGGGCCATACGCGCCGAACTCTGGAGCCGGGCGGTAGAGCGGAGTTGCGGACTGCGTGTCTGCAGCCGGAGTGGAGGCTGGAGCGCTGGAGACCACGGTGCTCTCGCCCTTGGCTGCGGCGTAGTCCGGAATGGGCTCGGTGGCAGCGGTCGGGGCATCGTCTTGCGCGGAAGGCATCTGCTGGGTCGGGTTGCTGTCCTCGTGAGATGAAGTGGTTGCGGCATCGCCCTCAGCTGCGGTCTGAGCTGATGCCTGAGTCTCAGTCTCGTTGCCGTTTGGGGCGGGATTTTCGTTGTTCTGCGGGGTCTGGTCGACGCCCTGCGGGTTGAATTCGTCAGCCATTGCTGCTCCTTTTCTAAAATTCCTATCACGTTTGTTCAGCGGCTCTGGGCGCTTGTTCGCCGCCACTCTCATGCGCTAATTCAGTAGTAAAGGCAGTTAATCTGGAGATTTTCTGAACGTTAGTTGAAAGTCTATGAGTAATCATCGAAGAGCACCATGGGTATCTCGGTTTCGAGGGGCCGATCCGGCGATTCCCGGATGTCTACTTCCGTTTCAAGGGGCTGTTCAGCTGGCCAAATCAGAGTATCAGGAGCCTTGCGTTAACGCCATTCCGCCATTCTTGTGAGCCGTCTACTTGGGCATCAGCCCCTTGAAGCGGAGATAGATGTTTGGAAAACACAAAATCAGCCCCTCGAAACCGAGTTCTTCACAATTTCTGGCCCTTTTGCCTAAAGTGAAACTATGACAAGCGATGTTTTGAACCATCCGCTGGGAGCGCAGGCTGGAAAGCCCGGCGACCGCAGCGCTTTCCACTTCGAGACGATTACACGGCTGCCTTCGGCAGCGAACGGGTTGGGGCGTGACGGCGCCCGCTACGGGCGCACCGGCATTATCCATACGCCGCACGGCGACATCCGCACGCCCGCATTTGTACCGGTGGGCACGCAGGCCGCGATGAAGGCCGTGCTGCCCGAGCAGATGAAGGAGTTGGGCGCGCAGTGCTTGCTGGCCAACGCCTTCCACCTGTTTGAACGCCCTGGTGAGGATGTGCTCGACGCAGCCGGCGGGCTGGCGCGCTTTATGAATTGGGACGGTCCGACGTTCACCGATTCGGGCGGATTCCAGGTGATGTCGCTGGGCGTCGGATTCAAGAAGACGCTGGCGATGGATGTAACCGGCATGAAGTCAGACGACATCATCGCCAAAGGCAAGGAACGCATGGCATGGGTGGACGAGGACGGCGTGACGTTCAAATCTCCTTTGAACGGTGACGCGCACCGGTTCTCTGCCGAGATTTCGATGGGCATCCAGCACAAAATTGGCGCAGATATCATGTTCGCGTTCGACGAGCTGACCACGCTGATGAATACGCGGTCCTATCAGGAGGATTCGGTGGAGCGCACGTTCCGCTGGGCCCGCCGGTGTGTGGAGGAACATCAGCGGCTGACGGCAGCGCGTCTGGGCAAGCCCTACCAGGCGTTGTACGGCGTGGTGCAGGGCGCGAATTATGAGGATCTGCGCCGGCGCGCGGCTTCGCAGATTGCGTCGCTGGACTTCGACGGCGTGGGCATTGGCGGCGCGATCGAGAAACGCATCATCGGCTACACTTGCGCCTGGATCTGCGACGCGATGCCGGAGAGCCGGCCGCGCCATGTGCTGGGCATCGCCTCCGTGGACGATATCTTCGCGTGCGTGGAGAACGGCGGCGACACCTTCGACTGCGTGGCCCCCGCGCGCTGCGCCCGCAACGGCGCGATCTACACGCGCGCCGGCCGGTACAACATCAAGCGCGCCCAGCACAAGTTCGATTTCGGGCCGCTGGAGGAAGGGTGCGACTGCTACACGTGCCAGCATTATTCGCGCGCGTACGTCGACCACCTGCTGCGCGCCCGCGAGTTCAACGGGTTCACACTGGCCACGATTCATAACGAGCATTTCTTCGTGAAACTGCTGGACGACATCCGCGCCTCGATCGACGGCGGCTACTTCGACGAGTTCCGCGACGAGGCTCTGGCACACTTCTACGGCAACGGCGAGCGCAAACCAGGCCTGTGAGCCTAGCCGTAGCTTGCGCAATCTCCTTCTGTCTTCTCTCTCTGAGGGGAGCTGCCACGAAGTGACCGAGGGGAGCAGCGCTACACTCAAAAAATCACAGCACCCGTAGGAGATTCACGAACAATACATGTCTGCCACCAACGCGACACGCCGGACGTTGTGCGATTGGACGACTGGGTGTAAGTTGGTCGACTGTCTGCGAGTGTGGCGGAATGGTAGACGCGCTGTCTTCAGGTGGCAGTGAGTGTATGCTCGTGGGGGTTCAACTCCCCCCACTCGCACCAGCAAGTAAAGGGCTGGAACCGAAAGGTTCCGGCTCTTTTGCTTTGTCCGGGACCGAGGACCGCTTTGCTGGGTTCATAGGATTTTTGTCCATTCACCTGTCGGACGAATCAACCTTGATTATTGTGTCGACCTATACTAGGTTACGGTAGCGTAAGTTAGTGGTCGGGAGAGCGTCGCCGGCCATGGCGAGGTGATTCGTATGAGCGTTTCCATCAGTACGCCATCTGGGCGAAAAATGGCTTCCGCCTCAACAGTTACGCCTTCCGTGACCGCGAGCCAAAAGTCCGGTGCAAGCACCGGCCCCGCCGCACTGGATCGCGCATCGGCCCGCTACAAGGCCGCGCAATCACGTTACCGTCAGGCCAAAGCCGCGCTGAAAGCGGTCAAGCGTCAGATTGTTCCCGTGGACGCATTCGGCATACGCAAGCCCCGCCTTCGCGGATGGCTGCACCTCGCCACCCTGCCGCTGTGCATCGCGGCGTCCATCGTGCTCATTTGTATCGCGCCGGCCGGTCCCGTCAAGGCGGCCTGCGCAGTGTACGGTGCCTCGGCCATGCTGCTGTTCGGCAACAGCGCGCTGCTGCACGTCGTGCCGTGGCGCAGCGCGAAGGTGACTCGCGTACTGTGCGGCATCGATTATTCGAACATCTTCCTCATCATCGCCGGCACCAATACGCCCGTACTGTTCGCGCTCAGCCCGGCGATTCGCCGGCCATATCTCACGGTGATTTGGGTGACCGCGGCGATCGGCACGATACTGCATATCGTCTGGCTGCGCACCCCGAACTGGGTGTTCACCACTGTGTATGTTGTGCTGGGATTGGCCCCGGTGACGCTCATTCCGCAACTCTGGACGGCTCCCGCAGTGGGCCCGGCGCCGACCATACTTATTGCATGCGGAGGCGCTGCGTATATCGCCGGTGCCGTGTGCTTTGCACTGCGCAAGCCGAACCCCGTCCCCGGCTGGTTCGAGTTCCACGAGGTGTTTCACTTGGGCACGGTCATCGGGTACGCCTGCCACGTCGTGGCGATTTATCTGATTGTTTGCGCGCTGTAAGCTGCACGAACTGCGTGGGCAGCCAAGCAGGCCACCCGACCGCCCTCAATATAGGTATTTTCAGGCCTTGCGCGCGAGCTGCACAGCCGTGCCGGACGCGGTAACCATGAGCATGCCGTTGTCGGCGCCGAGCACCTCGTAGTCGATGTCCACGCCGACCACGGCGTGCGCACCCATCGCCTCCGCGCGTTGTTGCATTTCGGCGATGGCCTCGTTACGGGCGCGCATCAGCTCTTCCTCATAGCCCTGGCTGCGGCCGCCGAACATGTTGCGCAGGCCCGCGCCAAGATCCTTGAACATGTTCACACCGGACACCACTTCGCCGAAGACGATGCCCTGGTAGTTGGTGATGGTGTATCCGTCGACAGACGGGGTGGTGGTGACGAGGATCATGGCGAGGCTCCTTTGGCTTGTCTGCGTGGATAAATCACTGCCGAGAGTCGGACCGTTCCCGAATCTCACCTCGAAAACAGACTGCTTCTCCTGCTCACCACAATAGTCGGTAGCGTCCACACCGACATTTTCGACCCGTCCGATCGCATAATCAAAAGCATCAGGATCGATATTGCAAAACCGCCGAGGATCGTGGATCGCTTGTGGATCTTGAAGCGTTGTATCCTGGTTGTTCATGGAGCGGGAACGCAAAATCATTAACGTCGTGGGAGCTGCAATCGTCACCAACGGCACCGTACTATGCGCCCAGCGTGGCCCGGGAAAGTCGTTGGCCGGATACTGGGAGTTCCCCGGCGGCAAAATTGAGCCTCATGAAACAGCGCGGCAAGCCTTGCACCGCGAAATCGAAGAAGAGCTGTTATGCGGAGTTGAGGTCGCGGAAGAGGTATGTACCAGTGAATACGCCTACGACTTTGGAACCGTGCGGCTCACCACATTCATCTGTCACCTCATCGCCGGTACGCCGCATCTCACCGAGCACACCGATATCCGATGGCTGAATCCTGCTGATATGCCGACATTGAACTGGGCTCCGGTAGATCGCGAAGCAGTCGCGATTATCGCGAACAAACAACTGACGCTCCGATGAACGCGCCACAGCGCAGTCAGGCATTCATCAAACGATCCGAATCGCAAGGGAACAGGGCAACATGTCTATAAATCTGGTCAGCACCTCAGACTCTCCAGCCAACACGCAACATCACGATTCTGATCCAACCCCCTCGATCCTCGAAGATGTCATCTCAGGTCTGATCGAGCCGCGCTCAGATGCTCCCGGCGAATATAAGCCGACCCTCATCGCAAATCGCCCCGGTGGATTGACCATGCGCGAGGAAATCGGCAATTCCTTGGCTACTAGCGATTCCTTCGACATTTCTGTCGCATTCGTCTCGGCTGAGGCCGTGCTCAGCTTATTTGAAGACTTCAGAAGTCACCATGAAACAGCGACCCGAGCGGGCACACTGATTACCTCAACGAAAAATCATTTCAACGATCCCAGGGCATTCTGGGAGCTGCTGCATCTTCAGAACACCACTGGTGTTGACGTTCGCGTGTGGGAAGGTTCCCGTAATACCTCAGTTTCCGCAATGGCTCAAGGACAACCATTCCATCCCAAGGGATATATCTTTTCTCGCCGCATGAAAGACGGCACACCCTATTACGACCTGTACGTTGGCAGTTCCAATCTCACTGGAGCCGCATTGACCACGCAACGCGAATGGAATCTCAAAGTCTCATCGCTGGCGGATGGAGAGCTGGTCGGGCAGTTCCAGGATGAAATCGACTCACAGGTGGCTGATTCCGTTCCGCTGACCGAAGAATGGATCAAACAGTATGAGGAAGATTTCAAGAAATACGCCCCACCGCGTCATGAGATTCTGCAGTCGCTTGAGGGGCATGATATTCAGCCAAACGCCATGCAACAGGAGGCGTTGGCGAATCTCAAGAAGATTCGTGAACAAGGCGAGCACCGCGCAATTATCGTGTCGGCCACCGGCACCGGAAAAACGCACCTTTCCGCATTCGACGTACGCGAATGCCAGCCGAAGCGCATGCTGTACATCGCCCAGCAGCAGATGATTCTTCAAACTGCAATGAAGTCTTACCAAAAGGTGCTCGGCTGCGATGAATCCGAATTGGGATTGTATTCAGGCACCAGCAAGCAACAGGACCGCCGCTACGTATTCGCCACGGTACAGACGATGCGGCAGCCGGAGGTTTTGGCGCAATTCAAATCCGATGAATTCGACTACGTTCTGGTTGACGAAGTTCATCACGCTGGAGCCGAAGGATATCAGCGCGTCATCAATCATTTCAAAGATGCCGACTTCATGCTCGGCATGACCGCCACGCCAGAGCGCACCGACGGCATCAACATCTTCGAGCTATTCGGGCATAACATCGCGTACGAAATTCGCTTGCAGAAGGCGTTGGACGAGAACATGCTCTGTCCATTCCACTACTACGGTGTTGCGGAATACCTTGGCTCCAACGACGATCCGAATGGAATCGCCCATCGTCTCGATGTCTCCAAGGGCCTTGATGAGAAGGACTCGAAACAGCTCAAGTACGAGATCGAGCAGCTTGCCACCGAAAAGCGAGTCCGCTACATCATTGACAAGTTGCAAGAATATGGGCAGTTCAACATTCCGGTCACCGGACTCGTGTTCTGCAGCCGACAGGAGGAAGCCCATAAGCTATCCCAGCTGTTTAACCAACAGTGGAATCAACAAGCTGAACGCCCCTATCGCACCGCTGCCGTTACCAGCACGGACGATGACGGCAGGCCCGTGTCCCAAACGCAGCGAGACGAATACGTCCGCAAGCTCATTGAAGGCGAACTCGACTATCTCTTCACTGTCGATATGTTCAATGAGGGAGTTGATATTCCCGCCGTCAACCAAATCGTCATGTTGCGCAGCACCGAATCCAGCATTATCTTCACGCAGCAGCTCGGGCGCGGACTGCGCAAATTCCCGCACAAAGAAAGCGTTGTGGTTATCGATTTCATTGGCAATTACAACAACAACTATCTGATTCCGGTGGCGTTATACGGCAACACCGGCGACCGCGACAGAGCTCGCAAGAACCTGCAGAGAAAGTCAATCGGCCTGTCGTCCATCAGTTTCGACCCGATCGCCAAGGAGCGCATCCTTAAGTCTTTGGACACCGCCGACTGGTCCGACATGAAAAAGCTGTCCGAACAGTATCGCCAAGTCCGTTACGAGCTGGGCCGCATCCCCATGCTTACGGACATCTATAACTACGACCCCTCACTGCCGTATACCATCGCATCGAAGCGCAGCAACTATCTTGATTTCGTGCGTTCCCGTGAAAAAAGCCTGGGCAAAGGCAAACATCATGAAGCGACATTTGAGGATCAGTTGGAGCCGGTGACCGACGTTGAAGACGCGATACTCAAGATGGCAGCGGAGCTGCTGCTGCCCGGATTGCGACCGCACGAATTGGTCATTCTTGCTCAGCTATGCCATTTCGTCAGCGAACGGCTCGACGACGACGTACCGCAGCATTGGAGTGCGGGCTCGCCAATCGGCCGCAGCGAATTGCTCGATGCGATTCGTACTGAATTCCCGCAGTCCGATGGTTCAGACACGCAATTCGACTCTGCGATCAGCGTGCTCGATTACTCATATTTCACCGGCCCAAACTGCAATCGTTTCGGCAATCAGCCATTAGTCGAAGCCGCGAACAGCACCGGCACAGAAAACGGTACCGCATATCGATTGAACAGCAGATTCGCCGATATGCTTGCCACGAACAGAACGTTCCGTATCTTCTTTGCGGACACTCTGCGCACCGGTATGGCCAATTGCCGAGATATATTCCGTGAGGCCGCCGCCAGGCAACAGGTCTTTGACCACATGTTCTTGTACGAACGCAAATATTCCATGGCAGACGTCATGCGACTGTGCGGATGGAAGAAGGAGAATACTCCGCAAAACGTGGGTGGTTACCTCCTCGACAAGGAAACCAATACCATGCCCATCTTCGTGAAATACGCGGCAAGTCAATACGAAGATGAATTCCTGAGCACACAGGAAATGAAATACTTCAGCAAGAATGGACGAACTCCGCAGTCTCCCGAATTCCGATGGGCGCTTAACGGCATTGGCCCGAATTGGGGCCAGACGCATTTCGTCCCGTTATTCGTTATGCGCAAGGCGGAAGAAGCCGAGGGTAAGTACTACTACGTTGGCCACGTTGCCGCGTTTGACAACCCTCAGCTCACCACCAAACCTGACGCAAGCGGACAAGGCAGCGTGAAGGTCACGCTGTCGATCCTGCGGTTGGCCCGGCCAATCGATCCGGAGCTCTATCGGCATTTGGTCAGCTGATGCCTCTCAACTCCGCAAGCGTACGGCGGCGGCCATTCCGCCGTCGCCATAGGTGGGGTGGGTCATGAAGGCTTGACTGGCGGTGGCGTCGCCGCGCATCAACGATTCCCACATGGTTAAGCGGCTCATGGAGATGGCTTCAACGCCGAGGATGGCGTCGGCGATGTGCGCGGCATAGAGGTCGCGATGCTTGACGATCAGGAAGCGCATGAGATCGAGGCGCTTGGTCATGCTGGTCACGTTTAAGGAGGCCGGGGCCGTGCGGTATTCAATTAGGGGCTCGGGAACAATGCCGATGTGAGCCGTGCCCTCCTTGGGATTCTTGGTGTTACCGGCATCCCCGACAGCCTCAATGTTCCCGGCATCCTTAGTACCGCCAATATCCACAGCACCGCCTGCACTACCAGCATCCTCGACACCATCGGTATCATCGATACCGCCGGCATCCCCAATACCGTCGATACCATCTTCCGCTTTCGCAGCCAACCCACTCTCCAGCAACGACAAGAAGAAATCCCAATCCTCAAAGCCACTGCGCATCGACTCGTCATATCCGCCGCAACGCTCCCACGCCGAGCGGCGAATCATGCATGTTGCCGGGCAGCAGTTATGTGACACGAACGCCCCCGCGTCGCCACCGATCGGTTGGACCACTGAGTCCAGAACCCCGAACGTACGCAGCCAGCCAGAGGCCGCGACCATCGAATCATCAGCAGTAAGCAACGGCAACGTGCGCTCAATGAAGGTCGGCATCAGACGGTCATCGCCATCCAGCACCACCACGAACGGCGTCTCGGCAGCGGCGACACCACGATTGCGCGCAGCGGAAGGACCGGCATTCACCTGCCCGATAAGATCGACGGCGACACCGCCCGTATCCGGCACTCCATGCCGGCAATCGTCGAGAATTGCACTCAACACATTGACGGACGCTTGATCATCAGACCCATCATCCACGATGATGATGCGTTCCGGGCGAACCGTCTGGGACAATGCCGACTCGACTGCTTCGCGAATCAACGGACCCTGATTGCAACTGGTAATTACCACTGTCACTGCTGCCATGCGGCAAGTCTATCGGGTTCGAAAGCAAACCACCCACCGGCGCTGCGAGCCACCTCCCGCCAGCGGAAGGTGAGATTTGAGCAACACCATCATCAAGGGAACAACAATCCACTTTTCTGCATCATATTGATAGAATATGATGCAGAAAACTATTCGATGATGCAGAAAGAGATTCACAATGAAGCACTTTGACTACATCACCACCGCCAAGGGACTGCTCACCCCACGAACCACAACACTGCTATCCGCCATCCACGAAGCCAAAGGTCGTCAAAGCGTACAGGCTGCAATCAGGCCTGATTTGCTGAACACACTCATCACGGTTGCACGCATTCAAAGCACCAACGCATCCAATCGTATTGAAGGTATCTCTACCAGCGACAAACGACTCAACGCACTGGTTGCAGAAAAAACCACGCCACGCAATCGTGCCGAGGAGGAAATCGCCGGCTATCGCGACGTACTCGCCACCATCCACGAAAGCCACGACTACATTCCACCGACCCCAAATACAATCCTCCAACTGCATCGCGATCTGTTTCGATACACTGGCCTCGCTTTCGGCGGACATTTCAAAGACAGCGACAATGTCATCATCGAGCGCGACGCCACCGGAAAACAAATCATTCGTTTCACGCCCCCAAACGCACTCATCACACCGGAGCTCGTCGAGCGCGCCTGCGCCGCCTATACAGAAGCCATCCAAGACGGACATATCGATCCATTGCTCGCCACAGCAATGTTCACCTTCGACTTCACCTGCATCCACCCATTCAATGACGGCAATGGTCGAATGAGCCGGCTGCTGACCTTGCTACTGCTCTACCGCAATGGTTACCAAGTAGGTAAATATATCAGCATTGAACACCTTATCGAGCGGACCAAAGACACCTATTACGAGGCACTTGCCGCGAGCACATACGGCTGGAACGACAACGTCAACGACTATGCACCATTTGTGAACTATTTACTCGGCGTCATCCTCACTGCCTGTAAAGAGTTCGACGAACGGATTGGGGAAGTGTCCGGCTGGGGCAGCAATAGAAAACCCACCAAGGAGCAGCGTATCGGCAATCTATTTGATCGCATATTATCGCCGCTCTCAAAAGCGGACATACTTCAACAATTGCCCGATATCAGCGCCAGCACTGTTGAACGTACACTGAAGACACTGCTTGACAACGGCACCATCACCAAACTGGGCGCCGGCCGCGGCACCCGGTACGTTAAGAACCGTTGAGCCGCACCACAACCGACATCCCATCCTTGCTGCAATGATGTTATCGGGCACCGATCACACCTGCGCGCGGCACGGCAGGGCGCTGATGCATGTGCGCGGGCGCGGGCTTGGCACGGACCTTGGTGGTGAAGTAATCGACCTCGATCTTCCACACTGTGACGCTGCGCACCTGCGCGTCGGTGAATTCGACGTGCGGCATGTGCGCCTGCTGCGCCATCAGCGCCTGCAAGCCGTGGCGGCATTCGCCCAAATCCTTGACCAGCGAGGCCTCGCCATTGCCGACAATCGACTTGAACGCCTCGCCCCAATTGCACGTGGTGCGACCCGCCACCACCTCGCAGTCGGCCTGCATGGTGAATGCCACGGGCAGACGCCCGCCGGCTGCGGCACGAATCGCGTCGAGCTTGCGGCCGTGCGGCGCGGAATGGAACCAGAGCGTCAGTTTGCCGGGGCACCCCACCTCATCGGCTGCCACGACTCCCGTGCTGCCGACCGTCTCAGCACCGTTCACCAAGACTGTTGCGGCAACACCATCAGCCTCGTCATACTCATAATCAAATCCGAAATTCAACGGCACGATGGCCAGGCCCTCAGCATCCGCATATGCCACTTCGACGATGTCGCAAGCGGCGATAATCGCAGCGATCTGCTCGGGGTCGGCCACCTCACGGTCCGCGCGACGCATCATACGATGTTCGCCGGCAACCGTCCGCTCATCCTCACGCTTGGCAGGTTTGCGAGCGCCCGCAATGTTCTCCATGCTCATGTTGCTGTCCGGTCCTTTCGGCGCTTATATTCAGCAAAATGCCACATCTCATGCAGCTCGTGCAGTCGCGGCTTACCGTTCGTGAGCTGCCCCAGGCTGATCGGTCTTCCCGACCGGACCGTCAGCTTCCCCATCCACAACCGGAACCCAGTCGCCGTAGCCTTCCTCGGCCATGCGCGAGCGCGGCACGAATCGCAGCGCGGCGGAATTCATGCAGTAGCGCAGGCCGCCTCGGTCGGCCGGCCCGTCGGGGAACACATGCCCCAGATGAATCTGCGTGTCGGAAGTACGCACCTCAATACGATCACGCCCCGGAATGCGATGATCCTCGTGCTCAGTCAGCAAGTCACCCTTAATCGGCCGGGAAAACGCGGGCCAGCCACAGCCGGAGTCGAACTTGTCCCGCGAAGAGAACAACGGCTCGCCGCTGACGATATCCACGTAAATGCCGGGCTCGAACTCCTCGTCATACTCGTTGACGAACGGGCGTTCAGTAGCGGCGTTCTGCGTGACCGCGAACTGCTCGAGCGTCAAGTCCCAGATACGCTCCACGTACTTCTGGCGGCGCTTCACGTTCGCAATCGCCGCAATCGGCACATGGCAGTAGCCGCCGGGATTGTTGATCAGATAATCCTGATGATGGGCCTCGGCCGGGTAGAAATTGCGTAGCGGCTCGACCAACACGGCCGGGCGCTGCGGCTGACGGTCGACCAGCTGCTCCAAGGCCGCCACGTACACGGCACGCTGCGTCTCGTCCGTGTAGAACATGCCGGTGCGGTATTGCCGGCCGCGGTCCTCGCCCTGCTGATCCACCGAGAACGGGTCGATGACTTCCAAGAACAGCAATGCCAGTGTCCGCAGGCTTACCCGTGCTGGGTCGAAAGTAACCTGCACGGTTTCGGCTGCATCCGTGCCGCCCGCGCACACCTGCTCGTAGGTCGGCGATTCGACCGTGGATTGCGCGTAGCCAACCGTGGTGTCCGTGACACCGTCGACGTTCTGGAAGTAGCGCTCCAGCCCCCAGAAGCAGCCGCCGGCGAAGTATGCGACCTGCGTGTTGCCGTCATTATGTTCGGTAAGTTCGCTCATACGCCCCACGTTACACCGTTGAGACGGTTCACGGTACGGCTGGAAAATCTCCGCAACGGCAAAAACGCTTTCGAGGGGCTGATTCGGCCTCCGCCGGAGGTCTACTTTCGTTTCAAGGGGCTAGTCATCCACTAGAACGCATGTAGAAACCCATCTGCGCCAACGCCATTCCGCCAGTTTCGGAGCGTGAATACTTCGGCATCAGCCCCTCGAAACGAGAGTAGACCTCCGGAGCAGGCCGAATCAGCCCCTTGAAACGGAGATAGCGACTTCTATGCCCTCTTCGCTGGGGTTCCTCCGTTCAAAGAGGTATATTCGGGCTTCCGCGGAATGCTATCTCCGTCCAAAGGGGTACCGAATATGGGAAATCCCGAGTACAAACGCCGTCATTGCAACGCTCATACTTGGGATTTCAGGGTTCAGGTACCCCTCCGAAGGCAGTTAGCTATCCGCAAGAAGCTGAAGGCACCTCTTTGAAAGCAGATAGCCCCATCTTGGGCTCGAATCGGCCAGTCTCCGGTCCGTACGTAAACGAACAGGCAAACGGCCTAGAGCCTCAACCGCGAACACAATTGTCAGGGTCCGTACGCCCCACACCCTACGACCGCAGCGTGCTGAGCATGCCGGCCACTTCGGCGGGCGTCACGCTGGGCACGTAGGCGCGCACCACGGCCAGCCCGATCTGGGGCAATGCCGCCGGGTCCGGGTAGCACACGTAGACCGGTGCCTCGGTGGGCTGGAACTTGCGCTTGAAGTTGAACAACGAATGGAAGCCGTACGCCGGCTCCATCCAATCGGCCACGATCTGCAGCGCATGCTGGAGCACCTGTGTGCCTTCCCCGGCCGGCGCACCACCTTCGCCGGCATTGTCCCGCTCGGGGTTCATACCGGCCAACGGAGCCGCGGACAAACTCATGAATTCTGCGGCACGCTCCGGATCCGCAGCCCCCTCATCACGCAGACGCTCGGCCATACGCGCAATCAGGAACTCCATGATGCCGTTAGGACTGTCGGTACGATGCCGCATGAAGTCCAGTGTCCAACCGATCACGCGCCCATCACGCCATGTGGGCAGCCAGCTGGTGACGCCCAGCACACGCCCATCCGCATCGACGGCATACAGAAGACGCACGCGCGGGTCACGCAGTTCCTCGACACCGCCCAACGTAAACTTCATCTCCGGCAAAGCCTTGAGCTGTGCCCATTCCTCGGAGATGTCCTCAATCTGCTCACGCACTTCCAGCGGCGATTCCAGGAACGTGGACTGCACATCGGTGATGCCGTCGCGCTTGGCTTTGTTGATGGCGGTACGCACGTCCTGCCATTTCTTGCCGGTGGTCTTCCACACACGCGGGTCCACAACCATTTCACTACCGACCTCAATCGAGTTCCATCCCTCAGCCAGCAGCGCATCACGCTGCTCGCGATGCACACTGTAGAACACCGGCGACCACGACCGTTCCACGCAATACTGCGTGAATCCGGTCAGATCGTCCATCCACTCCGCCGGATCGCCAAATGGCCCAGTGCAGGTCAACGCAATACCGTTGAGTACACGGTATGCCACGGCCGATTTGCCCGTGGGCGACAGCCAATAGTCGTTGCCTTCCCACGTGGTCATGAAGCTCATCGATTCGCCGCCGGTCTCAACCAGCCGTTCGGCACGGGCCTGCGCCCGTTCATTCGACTCACTGACGTCGCTCATCCAACGCATCACCACGGCCAGCACCACGATCCAGAACACCAAGCCAACGCCCTGATACACCACGGACGCCAATGGCGTACGCGGCACGAACGACAACTTCATATGGCTCAGGAACCCGATGGGCAGGAACCGTCCCGGCAGTTCGGCCAACAGCGACGACGCCGTGGCCCGAGGCGCAAACGCGTCCGGCTGGGCGATGCCGTACATAAGGTACACGGCGGCGCAGGCCAGTAAGGCCAGCACGATTACACCGACGCCGCCGATCAGCCGGCGCCAGCCGACACGAATCGGGAAATGCTTCAGCATCGCAGCCAAGGCGACGGCAAAAATCAACGGTGGCAGAGCATTCGCCACGCAAGCGGTAATCGCGCCATGCTGCAGCAAGGACGTCATACCGTTCGGCGCAAAGCTCAGCGGCACGACCAGATAATAGGCAATGGCGACGCCCGCAGTGAACAGGTTGATGGCCACAGCGCAGATGGCCGCAAACCGGCGACCGCGATACAGGCCCCATGCCAGCACCAAGGTCACGGCTGTGGGCAGCAGCGAGCGCAGAACCGCGCCAGGCATCGAAGCACGCAACAGGTCGAATTGCAGGAAGCAACCGCTGTGCGTGGCTCCGGCCAAGCATTTGGCCAAGGTGCCGTTGTCGACGGAAGCCGGGCTCATCAGTAGGCCGACCGTGCTCAACGGCCCGGCATGGTTATGCGAGGTGATGGAAATGACCGGCCCCAGCGCCAGCACCACGGCGATGGCGGCGAACACGCGACGTGCTTCGAATGAGGTGCTACGCAGCCAGTGCCAGCCGGTTTCGGCGTGCGCGGGTGGACCGGCCATCACACGGCCGGCGATGTGACCGAGCAATGCGGCGGCGAGAATGCAGTAGTCGCCGGGGTTGCCGCTGTAGAGCAGCGCGACCAGAATCGCCACATATCCGATGAGCCGGATACGCCGCCGCCACAGGTGGCCGCAGAAGGCGCTGGCCGCCATCAATGCGCCGACCGGCAGCACCAGCGGGCTCAGGGCAAACTGCATGCGGGAGACGAACTGGGAATCCTGGAACAGCCAACCGGCCGCCGCGCACAGGCCAAGGCCGATAAGCGCGCCTGCAGCAGCGCAGGCGAGCGCAGCAGCAACGGTGCGGGTGCGACCCAGCCATGGCTCGGCGATGGAGAACATGACGAGCCACAGCACGGCATCAATGATGAGCTGGATCACGCCGCGCGCCAGGAACAACGAGCACACCAGTTTGCCGAGATCGAACTCGGCCATACTGGTGTCTAGGCGCAATGGGAACGCGAATCCGGCCATGGCGGCCACCAGCCATACCACCAAGTTCAGCACGACCAGCACCGTCGTGGCCACAACGGCCAGCCTATGGCCATCCGCCCACTGCCGCGCGTCCTCGGCCAGTTCACGCCAGCTGTCCGCAACATGGCCGGATTTCGGCGCATGAGACTTGGACGCATGCGAGGTCTGCGGCTTCCTGCCGCCCTCATGCTGCTGTTCGTCGCTCATTGCAACACCTCCACTTGGTTGTAGTCCTTCAACGGTTGCGGCATCTCACCCAATCCGGTTCGTTCGCCGAACCAGTCAAGCCCGGCCCGCCAGACGGCTTGCACCGCATGCCAGTCATGTCCGGTATCCGGCACGACCAGTTCGGTGACGTCCATGCCGACTTTGCGTGCGGCTTGGGCAATCAGACGCATATTATGTATCGACTCTTTATCCCGTTCGCCCGCGCCGGAGAACAGCGCCTGGTCCGACGAGCCGGTGGCGGCAATCACATTAACCGGCACCTGTGCGTCATAAGCGGACTGGTCACCGGCGAAATACTCCTTGACCATCTTGGCGACCGTACCATTCGTCGGCTTGAGCTCACCGTCCACCGGCAGCATCGCGCCGTACAACTCAGGATGACGCGGGCCGAGCTGCGTGGTGCAGGTGCCACCCTGCGAGAAGCCGCCAATCGCCCACATCTTCGCCGACTTGGCCACAGGCAGATTCCTCTTAGCCCACACGACCACATCCTTGGTGAGATAGGTCTCGGCATTGCCTTGGGTGGTGTCGGCACACAGGCTGTTATGCGACGCCTCACCATTCTGGTCGGGCACAATCACGATTGGCGCCAGACCGTCATGCTTGGCCGCATACGAGTCCATCATTGCCGCGATGTTGCCCGCGTCGATAAGGCGGCTCGGGCTGCCCGGCTGCCCGGCCATCAGTTCCATAACCGGCAACGTCGGAGGCATCTCGCTAAGCGCGGCGGGCGGTAGATAGATCATTGCCGGGCGCGCGGCGAAGTTCGATTTCGTATTGGGAATGGTGACAGTAAGCACCTTGCCGGTTTGCGGCATGTCGGGCAAATCGTTGCGCTGGGCACGCTTACGCCATTGGTCCACGCTCATCGCGGATTCGTGCACTTTGACCGAGCTCAGCGAAGCATATGGCGAATAGCCGACGAGGTTGCCAATGGTCTGGTATTCGCCATAGATCGAATCCACGCCGAGTGCCGTGGAGACCAGTATCAACGGCACCAGAATGATGGCGACGACGCGACGCAGTCCTTGGACGATCACAGCTGCGGCAATTACGAAGCCGACCGCCGCGATGCCGCCGGCGATGGTAAAGATCACCGGCCAGCCGAGCGAGACCTCGAATGCCATGAACACGTCGGATACCAACCATGCCGCCAACAGGCCTACAGCACCGGCGGCCACGGCGACGATCAATGACACGATTAGCGGGTGCATGCGATGCGCACGGTTCCGCTTGCCCACAACCAATCCGATCAGCAATACGAGTGCCGCCACTGCGGTCACGCCGAATACGGTCTGAGGAACGATTCCCCGAATCAGCGACAGCTCCATCAACGTCTTCCAGACGGAGTTCCTCATACCTTCACCCCCACGCTTCCCAAGAGCTCACGTAAGCCTATCGCGCAATTCAGGGAAGAGTGCCGGATTTCACAGAACATCCCGAGAGTTCTCAACCTTTATTCAGACTTTGTCCGGAACGCATCATCAGACGTCAGGGCATATGCTGGCAGGTATAACGAACGCGAACGAACAACGCCCGACTTCCGCCGGCAAGTCATCCGAGACCGACGTCGCCGCGGCCAAGAATGCTTCCTGGACCCGCGTCTCCAACCTGCATCAGGCGCGACTGACCATTATCGGCACCGTGGTGGTTGTGGCGGCTATCGTGCTGTGCCTCGGATTCTTTGTGAACTGGGGATTGGCCGCCCTGTCCGTGATCATTCTGGTTCCGGGTGCGATTTCTCTGGCCATCCTCGCCAAGCACCCTGAATCCACCGGCGGACGCAGCATGTTCGGCATTTCCAATCCGGACGCCCTGCTTGACCCGATCCGCCGCCCGTCCGAGCGCCGGGACAAGTGATTATGGTTAATTCCACTACGCGGTGAACCTCCCACCGCGTAGTAAAAAGCCCATCACGCGGTGAGCGGGATTTGATGATTCGCGGAATTAAGCCGTTTTGAGACGCCTCGTGGTGGGCAATTCACATCGTGGTGGAGATTTCACTACGTGGTGGGGTCTGAGCGACGCGCGCTGACCAGATAGTTCAGCACCGAACCAGCGGCCACCAGCAGCGCACCGCACCAGAACGGCAACGATAACGCCAATCCCAATAGCACCGCACTGGCCCCAGTGGAGAGCACCGGCGTGGCATAGGAGGCGATGGCCAGCCGCTCCATCGAGCCGTGCAGAATGCCGTAGCCCCAGCAGGCATAGCCACCGCCGATTGCGGCAGCCGCAATGAAGACGAACAGCCATGCGACCAGACTCGGCGGCTCTGCAGGCCAGCCCTGCCCGGAAGCAAAATGGATAATCCACAATGCCACGGCTACACACGGGAAGAACACCGAAGTGCCATCCACTCCATGTGACCAGGCCGGCGTGAACACCGCATACACTGACCATGCGAGCGCGCCCGCAAAAGCCAACACATACGGCAGCGGATTATCAGCTATGTGTCCAGCGGCTGCCTGCCAGTCAAGCCCGGAATTACCGCCAACCGCCAGCGCGACGCCAACCGTGGCCACGATCGCGCCCGGCAGCACCTTCCACACCGCATGCCTGCGACGGGATACGCCCGCCGCCAGAAGCACCATCATCGTGGGCCATAGGTAGTTGACCAGACTCACTTCCACCGACGAAGCGGCCGTAGAGGCCAAACCGAGCGAAAGCGAAATCGACGATTCATAAAACACAAACAGCAGGCCACCGATAATCAGATACTTCTTGGGGAACTCACGGATTGGCGCCGGGCGGCGGAACACCAGCAGCAGAACACCGCCGACCGTATATATCAGGGCCGATCCGAGCGTGGCGCCGAAGCTTTCGGCGACGATGCGCACCGTTCCGGCCATGAAACTCCACAGCACAATTGCCATCAGGCCGACCGCAGTGGCACGGGAGGAAACAACATGTCCGCCGGAATGGCCGGCATGACTTGCCGTCGGTGCCGGTGTGCCGCTTGCGTTGCGCGCGTCGTCTGCCATATGCATGTCCTCTCTTGCCTCGTTTCGAAGTCACTCTACCCATCGGATATGTACAGTGGCAGAACGGCACACGACCGGAATAAGAACATGGCAAAACAGGGTGCTCAAAACAGCAAAATGCCGGGCAGGGCATACACCCTATCCGGCATTCGTATTGGCTATGTTTCCCACCGTCTGTCACAATAGTCGGTGTTGAAAGCGTAGGACAGACAGCGCAGGGAACAGAGTCTAGTTTGCAATCGATTGCGCTAATCTCTCCCCCAGTCAGCTTCGCTGACAGCCTCCTCGTCAGAGGGGGCAACAAGCCCGATGCTGGACACCGGGCAAGCACACTACGAAGCTAAGCTTCAAGAGAGACTGAGCGCAACAATCTCAATCAGCCCTCAATTGCGATCTGATGCTTGGCCTCAACCTGCGGCTGAGCCTGCATCTTCGGCACCTGGACGCACAGCGTGCCGTTCTGGTAGCTGGCGTGGATGTCGGATTCCTTCACGTCATCGCCGACATAGAAGCTACGAGAGCACGAACCCATGTAGCGTTCACGACGCAGCCACTTGCCGGAACCAGATGCGCAAGCGCACTGCTCACCCGAAGCCTTGTTCTCACCCTCCGGCACCTTGTCTTCATGCTCGCTGCTGCGAGACGCGGACACGGTCAGATAGCCGTTGTTCAACTCAAGGTTGATGTCGTCCTTCTTGAAACCAGGCATATCGATGTCGACGTCGTAGCCCTTATCGGTCTCGCGCACATCGGTGGTCATCATGTTGGCAGGCATTGCAGCGCTCATCGCGTTGTTCGTGTTGCGCCAACCCTCAAAGAACGGGTCATCGAACAGATCCGAGAACATAGTGTCATTCATCAAAGCCGGAAACATTGCCATAATCGGTACTCCTTGATTAGGAGAGAATCGGCTTGGCTACCAGCCGTCAACCCGTATCGCGGGGCTGGCAGCGGTTATCGCGGCCGGTTCCGGAACCCTCCCGGGCTCTCAACCTTTGACCTTCACTTCACCCAATTCCAGAGCGTGGCAATCATTCCGGAGTTTTACCCACAGTGAAATTCTGATATATTCCACTCAATCAGTACGTGGCGCTGGCAATCATCGGATCGTCGTAGAAGCTCAGGATTCTCTCGAGGTACGGCTTGTAGATGGCGTTCGGCATCGAGAAAATCTCATGCAGCGATTCAGGGTAACGCACCATGTCCGCCTCGCCGCCGCCGTCCTTGACCAGTTGGACGAAACGGTTCTGCGGATTGTTGAGCACCCAGATATCGCGCCCGGACTGGAACAGCAGCACTGGCGTCTCCACTTCGGCGCAGGCGGTGGGGCTGAGCACAGCCCGGTTCATCTTCAGCGCCTGCCGCACCCATTCGAAGGCCGCACAATAGGTCTGATACTCACGGTTCTCGCAACGCAGTTTGAAATACCAGCGTTCACGCGCCGCGGAGGCGCCCTCGTTGCCTTCCATGGAGAATTCCGGGGTGAAGTCGGACTGTCCGAACACGCGCTTTTTGCCGAACCCCAGACCGCACAGCGCGCCGACCAGCACACGGGCCACGCCCAACGGCATACCAGTGGCGGGGGCGATCATCGGGGCGGAGAGCACCGCCTTGTCGAACAAGGTCGGATACTGCTCAAGCACCAGTGCGCCGATGCCGCCGCCCATCGAGTGGCAGAACAGGTTCAGCGGCATGCCGGCCGCGTACTGCTGTCCGATGGTTTCGGCGAAGCCGGCCAAATCGGCCACATATCGGCGCCAATCATCGATCCACACCATGCATGGGTTCTCGACGTCGCGGGAAGATTTGCCGTGCCCACGATGCTCGAGCACACATACCGAATAGCCGGCAAGCAGGAAGTACCAGACCAGCTCGTCATATTTTTCCGCGAACTCGGTGAACCCGTGGCTGATGACGATGGCCCCGCGGAAGGTGGCGGTGGCGCCTTGCTCGCGAATTGCGTCGAACTTGGCCGAGTCGTAGCACAAGTAGTGCAGTTGACCAGAGCGTCCGCCTGTATCCATAATGCCGGAAAGCGGCTCAATACCAGCCGATCGCTCGGCAGCGGACGGGTCGTACCAGCCTTCATCTCGGCATTGCTCGAGGGCGGGCAGCACCACGTCCGTCATCGTTTCGGCGTACTTGTTTTCGTCGATCATCGTCACCTGCATGTCCACTATCTTACGGCCAGCAAGCCTGCCGGAACGGATTCTTATCGCCCACCACCTGTTGCGGGGGGCAAAACCTCGGACCAGTCGATGATTTGCCTCACTGAGAGGCCGTTAGTGAGGTAAAACCTCGAGCTAGTCGACAAAATGCCTCACTGAGGAGCCGCCAGCAAGGCAAAACCTCGGACCAGTCGACAAAATGCCTCACTGAGGAGCCGCCAGCAAGGCAAAATTGTGAACGAACCGATGTATTGCTTCGTTGCCGGCAGCAACTCCCCCTGACCGTACAAGCGCGTAGGTTGGAAGCATGAGCGAAACCAATGATGTTACCGATGCAATCGCCAATCTGCCTCGTCGCAGGGCACGTACGCTGCGCTTCACCTGCGGAGCCCCGCGTTCCGCGCAAACCATAGGCAACGGTTCGCGAGCGCTGTTCCTGCGCTCCGACGGCCCCGAGGATCTCGTCACCGCATTGTGGCTGAGTTGGTTTGATGACTCGAGCGAGCATCACGAAACCAAGCTGGCCGATCCGCGTGAGCTACTGGGCGCTACCGCTGATAGCGAAAATGTGCCGGCCGAGGAGAAAGCACGCCGCGAACGTGCCCGTGAAGGCGGCGCTGGCATCGTGAGCTATTCCGTTGACGCCGATGGTGATCGCGTGGTGTTTACCATCAATGGTCGGCTGTTTCTGACGGAGATTGGCAACGATGCTGCAACTGGCGCGCCGACCAGTCGCACCCGCGAGCTGGCCGGCGAATGGCTGGACGAGGATCCGGCAATGTATACGCCGGTGCTCAACCCGCGCATCGCCCCAGACGGCGAGCATGTGCTGTACACCACCGGCACCTACTTGATGCTGGTCGACATTGGCGATTGGCCGGCTGAGGGCGAACCGTTCGAAGTGCCCGAAGGTGAGCTGAACAACGGCGTTGAAGTAGAGGCAGATGCCGAGGAATCCGCGCTGAGTGAGGGCCTGTACGGCGATGAGGAGGACGGCGACCAGCCGCTCACCGACCGTATCACCGCCATCTACGGCGTAAGTGTGGAGGACGAGGACGGCAACCCAGCTGAAAACACCTGGAAGATTGGTTTGGCCGAGTTTGTGGCCGGCGAAGAGATGGATCGCTATGACGGTTTCTGGTGGTCGCCGGATTCGCAGCATGTGCTATTCGAGTCCTTTGATACCGCCGATGAACCGACCTGGTACATCAGCGATCCGGCCAATCCCGAGACCGCTGCCACCGGTCGCCGCTACCCGCGCGCGCTGACCCGCAATGCCGATGTATATCTGACCGTAATCAGCCTTGCGTTCGATGAGAACTACCGATACGCCGGCATCACCGGCAATGCTGATGTGGCATGGGATCGCGAAGCCTACGAATATGTGGCTGCCGTGAATTGGCAGCGCGGCCATGATCCTCTGGTGCTGGTGCAGAACCGCCGCCAGACCCGCGATCAGGTGCTCGAGGTGGCGGTTGAGACCGCCGAAGAGCCGGAGGCGCTGAGCGATGACGTTGCCGCCACTTGGGCTCAGGCAGCCAGTGCCGATCAGAGCGAGAGGATTGTGGCAACTGATGTCGTGGAGTTCGGCGGCGACAACGAAATCGGCGAGACCTCTTCATTTGCATCGTCCGCCCCGACGCTCGGCGCCACCCGCGTACTTGAGGAGCATGCGAATGAGCAATGGATCGATCTGATTCAGGGCACGCCCGCCTACACGACAGATGGCCGTCTGGTGTGCTCGTTGAACGACATGGACACCGATACCAACCGTCTGACCGTGGATGGCCGGCCGTTCACGCCCGCCGGCTGGAATGTGCGCACTGTGCTCGATGTGACTGATACCGACGTGCTGGCTGTAGTGCAGCGCGCGCCGGAGATCGCCCCCAAGGTGCCGTCCGCATGGGCCGAGTCCAGCGATGACGACGGCACCACCAACGGTGCTGGCGCATCCGACGAGTCCATCGCGTCCATGATTGGTGGGCATGATGCTCGAAGCTTCGACGTGGTGAGCATCGATTACAGCGGCGATATCACACCCGTGACCACTGTGCCTGGCCAGTGGACCGCCTCGCGCGCCGAGCGCGGCATGGTCGTTTCCGGTCGCGACATGACCCATGCCAATGCTCAGATGTTCCACATCCTTGGCTCCCCACTCCGAGGGGAGCTGGCCGCGAAGCGAACTGAGGGGAGCGCACCGGTGACGACCGAGACTCCGCTCAATCTCCCTACGGCCGACAGTTCCTCCCAGGGAGAAGGACCAGCAGAAGCCACTATCGCCAGCACCGCTGCCGAACCCGGATTCACGCCGAACGTCACCTTTACACGCCTCGGCGAGCACCAGATGTACACGGCGATTATCGCGCCAAGCCCCGAAAGCCCTTACTCGCACGCCGATAAGCTGCCGGTGCTGATGAAGCCGTACGGCGGCCCAGGATTCCAGCAGGTCATCGCCTCGCAGTCGTTCTACTGGGAAAGCCAGTGGTGGGCCGATCAAGGCTTCCTGGTGGTTACCGCAGACAATCGCGGCACCACCGGTCGCGGCCCGGCTTGGGATCGCGAAATCTTCGAAGACATGAAGGACGTGACGTTGGCCGATCAGGTCGAGGCCGTCAACGCTCTGCCCGAGGCCATCGCCAAGCTGAACGCCGACCGGGGACTCTCGACGCAGTTGACCGAGGGCGATTTAGCCAAGGCTGAGAACCGTCCATCGGCGCCTTGCGCCACCTCCCGCAAGCGGGAGGCAATTCCTATGCCCGACCTCGATAAGGTGTGCATGATCGGCTGGTCCTACGGAGGATTCCTCTCCGCGTTGGCCGTGCTGGACGCACCCGACGTGTTCAAGGCCGCCTGCGCCGGTGCCCCGCCCACCGACTGGACGCTGTACGACACGCACTACACCGAGCGTTATCTGGGCCTCGACCCGGACGTGTATTACCGCAACGGCATCGTTCAGGACGCGCCGAAGCTCACACGCCCACTGATGCTCATCCACGGCTTTGCCGACGACAACGTCACCATCGCCCACAGCCTGCGTCTCTCGCAAGCCTTGATGGCAGCAGGCCGTCCGCATACCTTCCTGCCGCTGACGGGCATCACCCATATGACCAACGACGAAACGGTGGCCGAGAATCTGCTCACGCTCCAGCGCGACTTCCTACGCGAGGCGCTGTCCTAATCCCCTCCAGTGGGGCAAAACCGCCATGAACTGGCTGTTCCGCCCCACTGAAACATACTCAGTGGGGCGATTCTGCCAGTACATGGCAAGTTGACCCCACCAGCAAGCCCTCAGTGGAGACGTCTTACCAGATACTGGAAGATTTGCCCCACTGAGACGCTTTCAGCGAAGCCAATACACCACGAACTGGTGGTTTTGCCCCACTGGCAGCTCCCCAGCAGGGCAAAACCGCCAGCATCTGGATATTTTGCACCGCTGAGAGGCCAGTAGTGGGGCGCACCCGCCACAAACTGGCTGTTCCACCCCACTGAGATGTGCCAAACGACACATCACGCCCTCTTTTCCTGTCTATTTTTTGGAAATTTTGCACTCATCGCCGGCAAACGGGCCTGTTTTTACCCCCCATATTCCTACAGCCGCGTAGGATAGGTGAAGATTAGAAAGGGAGGACTATGAGCGTTCTCGACCGTTTTGAAAAAAGCGTGGAGGGTGCAGTCAACGGAGTATTCGCCAAATTCGGCTCCAAAGACCTGCAGCCTGTCGACCTCTCCAGTGCGCTGGAGCGTGAAATTGATGCCGAAGCCATGCCTGTGGGCCGTGACCGCACGGTGGCCCCGAATGAATACCGTTTTAAGCTGAGCACTCCGGACTTCGACCGCATCGAAGCATGGGGCAGCGAAACTTTGGCCAACGAGCTTGCCGACAACCTCACCGAGTACGCCAAGAGCCAGCATTATGCCTTCGTGGGCCCGGTCGTAGTGATCTTTGAAGAAGACCTGGATCTGTCCAAGGGCAATTTCAACCTCGCCTCCGAATCCGTGCAGGGCAACGCCGTGCCTGTCACCACAGACACCCAGACCGAAGACAGCCCCGTGCTCGAGGTCAACGGCAACCAGTACCTGCTCACCAAAGACAAGACGATGATCGGCCGCGGCTCCGGCTGCGACATCGTCATCGATGATCCGGGCATCTCCCGCAAGCATCTGGAAATCGACATCACGGACAACGGCGTAATCGCGCGCGATCTTGGTTCCACCAACGGCACATACGTGGAAGGCCATCAGGTTCCCGCCGCCACGCTGCTCGACGGCAACACCATCACCATCGGCCGCACGCGCATCCTGTACTGGGCCTCCGCGCAAGCGCAGGAGTAGTCGAGCGCCCCGCCCGAAAGTCATCTATCTATGACCGAACTGACATTCGCCCTGCTCAAGTATGGATTCCTCATCCTACTGTGGGTTTTCATATGGCTGGCGGTACGTTCGTTGCACAAAGACATCGAGACGTTCAGCCCGCGCCCGTCTCGTTCTCGCCGTCGCCGCGAACGAGAGATGCACAAGGAGAAGGCCGAGGCGCCGCAAGCACCGGTCTCCCGTGCCACTTCGTCCAGCGCGCCGGTTGCCTCCGGAAACGTCAACCCCACTTTGCTGGTGATTATTGACGGCCCGCTGGCCGGCAGTTCCGTGCCACTCACCGGAGCCGAAATCGGCTTGGGCCGCGCCGCGTCAAATACCGTGGTCTTAGACGACGAATTCGTGTCTTCCCACCACGCCCGCGTCTATCGCGATTCCAGTTCCGGCCAGTGGGCTATTGAAGATCTGAACTCCACCAACGGCACCGTGGTCAATCAGCAGCGCATCAGCCAGCCCACCATTCTGCCCGCTCGCGTCCCCGTGCGCATCGGCGCCACAACCTTTGAACTGAGGTAGCCGCATGCCTAATTCCGCCGCTTCACAACCGCTGTTCCTGTATTCCACCACTGTGTCCGACGTGGGCACCGTGCGTGCGAACAATCAGGATTCCTCCTTCGCCGGCGAGCATCTGATCGCCATTTGCGATGGTATGGGCGGTCATGCCGGCGGCGACACGGCATCTTCCATCGCCATCCGGTCTCTGGCTCATATTGAGCAGGACGATACCGGCGGTGATGTCGAGGTCATCTCCCGCATGATGGAAACCTCCGTTATGGCCGCGCATGACGCCATCGTCGGCAAGGCCAAGCGCGAACGCAAGCTCGCCGGCATGGGCACCACCGTCACTGCAGTGGCATTGGTCGCCGGCTACTGGGTAGTGGCGCACATCGGCGATTCCCGCGCATACCTGCTGCGCGACGGCCACCTGAGCCGCATTACCTGCGATCACAGCTATGTTCAGCACCTGATCGACACCGGCCGCATCACACCTGCGGAGGCCAAGAACCATCCGCAACGCAATGTCGTTATGCGCGTGCTCGGTGATTTCGACATCGACCCGCACCCGGACATCTCCATTCGCAAGGCCCACCCCGCGGATCGCTGGCTGCTGTGCTCCGACGGCCTGTGCGGCGTACTGGAAGACTCCACCATCAAAGAGACGATGACCGCATTGGCCGATCAAGGCGAATGCGCGCAACGCTTGGTGCAGATGGCCCTACGCGCCGGCAGCACCGACAACGTCACCGCCGTGATTGCGGACGCCACGCTGGCTTTGGATGCCGACGCCTTCGATCTGCCGCATCAGACCCCGCTGGTGGGCGGCGCAGCCAGCCGCAACCTGGAGCCGATTGCCGATATCGTCAACGAACCGGTGTCCACCGCCCCCGCGCTGAGGGACGATCATTCGCCCGCCAAACGCGCTGCGGCACTGGTGCAGCCAGCGGACACGCAACATAACGATGCAGCGCCAGCCAGCGCCGAGCCATCCACCACCCGTGTGGTGCAGCCCTCCGCCGTCCGCGAGGAGACCGGCGAGCGCGATAACCCGGATACTGGCGAAATTCCGGTAGTGCAAAAGCCTGACGGCCGTCTTTCCGCGGACCCGAACGATCCCGAGGTGGCCAAGGCCATCAGGGACGAGCACGTGGAGCAGAAGAAAGCCACACGTGCCAAGCATCAGCGGAACCGATTGGCCATAGTCATCACCATTCTTCTGGCTGTGGCGGTGCTGTTCGGTGCCGGCACCGGCACGTACATGTGGAGCCAGACCCGGTATTACGTCGGCAACAGCAACGGCAAAGTGGCTATTTACCAAGGCGTACCTACTAATCTGTTCGGCTTGGCGCTGTCTCATGAGGTTTCCAGCACCTCGATTACCGTGTCGAATCTGCCGCAGACTTGGCGCGATCAGCTCAATCGGGGTATTTCGGTGGGCTCCTTGGACGAGGCCCAATCGCATGTGGGCATTATTCGTAGCGAAATGAACAAGTTCAAGAAGCAGCAGGAGAGCGAGCAGGCCAAGAAGTCCACATCCAGCAACTCGTCAGGCTCATCCAACTCGTCCACTTCCGGCAATACCAACAAGTCCGAGTCCGGCATTGGGGCAGCCGGCGACGCCACCACGGGAGGATCGCAATGATCGCTACCCGTTTCCGCCAAATTGCGCTGCTCCTGCTTGCCGTGGCTATCAGCGCGCTGGCGTTCATCCAGATGTTCCAGCGCACCACCGGCGCATTCCCCGTGCAATACGCCATCATGTTGTGCGCGGCGGCCGCACTGTTCCTCGTGTTCTGTGGGCTGACCGCCCGCTTCCAGCCGTATGCCAGCCAATCCATTATGCCGTGCGTACTGCTGCTCACCGCCACCGGCATCACGATGATCGCCCGCATCGATCAGAGCGAGGGATGGGATATCGCCAAGCGCCAGATCATATGGCTGTACGTTGCTTTGGTGCTTTCGACGCTGATCATCGTCTTCCTGCGAGATTACCGCGTTCTCAGGCGCTTTTCCTACGTGTCGATGGTGGTGGGTCTGATACTGTTGCTTTCCCCCATGCTGCCGGTTATCGGCACAGAGATCAACGGCGCTCGTATCTGGGTGCGCATTCCAGGCCTCGGCAGCTTCCAGCCCGGTGAATTCGCCAAACTTTTTCTCGCGTTCTTTTTTGCCGCCTATCTCTTCGATCATCGCGATCAGCTGGCTGTCGGCGGCAAAAAGGTGCTGGGATTGCAGCTGCCCCGCATCAAGGACTTAGGCCCTATCATCGTGGTGTGGATCGCCTCGATGGGAGTGCTCGTCGTGCAACACGATCTGGGTACCTCGCTCATGTTCTTCGCCATGTTCGTGGCCATGCTGTACACGTCCACAGGCCGCAAAAGCTGGATCGTCATCGGTCTGATCACCTTTGCCGCAGGTGCGATGCTGGCCGCAAGCATGTTCAGCCATGTGGGTTCGAGAGTCGATGCATGGCTGCACCCGTTCAGCAACGAACAGTACACCAAGTCCCCCGGCGGCTCTTGGCAGCTGGTCACCGGCATTTTCGGCCTGGCATCCGGCGGCATGATCGGTACCGGTCTGGGCCAGGGCCATCCATCTCTGGTCACCTTCGCCAACTCCGATTTCATCTACGCCTCCCTCGGCGAGGAGCTCGGCCTGGTGGGCGTCATGGCTATTCTGATGCTCTACCTGATCATCATCGCTTCCGGCTTCATCGTCGCTATGAAAATCAAGGACGGTTTCGGCAAGCTGCTTGCTTCCGGACTGGTGTTCACCATGGCTTTCCAGGTATTCACCGTGGTCGGCGGCATCACGCTCGTCATTCCGCTTACCGGCCTGACCCTGCCATATATGGCAGCCGGCGGTTCCAGTCTTATCGCCAACTACATTCTTGCGGCGTTGCTTATCGTCATTTCCAATTCGGCGAACCAGCCGGAGCCTGAGCTGACTTCAGATACCTTCCAGCATGAAGCGCTTGCGGCGTTGCGCAACAAGGAGCTTAAGGCCCGCGCACGCGCCACCGAGCCCATTGTCCGCCCGCGTGTAGCCTCGGCCACGCCGCACGACGTGTCTGAGGAAGCAAACGACCCGCAGATTCCAAACACCGCTGAGGAACCCGAGTACACGGTCCGTACCGGGGTCCTTCCCTCGGTGCCCCAGGTGCCATCCATGCCTCCTGCCCCACCGGTGCCGCAGATCCAGACGAACTTCCCCATCGACACATCCAACGGAGGTGAACGCGCATGAACAAATACCTGCGCCAGCTGTTTACCGCCGTCATCGCTCTGTTCGTGGTACTCGGCCTGTCATCTACCATCATCATGGCCATCAGCTCCAGCACGCTGAACAACGACTCTCGCAACGCCCGTGCCCTCTACCATCAGCTTGGCGCTTATCGTGGTGCCATCTTGGCCTCCGACGGCACGGTAATGGCTCAATCGGAGCCGGTAAATGACGCATTCAAGTACCAGCGCACCTATTCGAATGGACCGCTGTACGCACCGGTCACCGGATTCTTCTCCATCAACCAGACTGCGGATCGCGGCCTGGAAGCCTCGCGCAGCATGTTGCTTAGCGGCGAGGCCGACTCGCTGATCTGGCAGCGCGCCAAGGCCATGCTGACCGGCAGCACCAATCAAGGCGCGTCCATCGAGACGTCAATCAACCCCAAGATCCAGCAGGTCGCGTACGACCAGCTCGGCACCAGGGACGGCGCCGCCGTGGCCATCGAGGTGAAAACCGGCCGCATCCTTGCCATGGTGAGCACCCCCAGCTACGATCCGAACCAGCTGGCCACCCATGATTCCGATGCCGCCGCCAAGACGTACAACGAGCTTGCGGCAGGCGGCGATAGCCCCCTGATCAACCGCGCCACCTCACAGCTGTACCCGCCCGGCTCCACGTTCAAGACCATCGTGGCATCCGCCGCGCTGGAAACCAGCGATTACCAGACAGATACGCAGATTCCGGCAGGCAGCTCATACACGCTTCCCGGCACCAACACCCAGCTGCCGAACGCCGTGTACCAAGCCAACGGCACTGACGGAAAGATTTCGCTGCAGGACGCGATTACCTGGTCCTCGAACACCGCTTTCGCCCAGCTTGGCGTGGCTCTGGGACAAGACAAGGTCAGCGATATGGCCACCAAGCTTGGCTTCGGCAGCACCATCACCATTGACGGCACCGAGAACACCGGCACCCCGATGACAGCCACCGCATCGACGTTCCCGTCCAGCTCCACCGCCGACAAACTGGCATTGGCCTCCATCGGCCAGGGCGACACCACGGCCACGCCGTTGCAGATGGCAATGGTCGCCCAGGCCATCGCCAATGACGGTAAGCTGATGCGTCCCACCCTGGTGGATCGCGTACGCGCCTCCGATCTGACCGTGCTTTCCGAAACCAAGTCGCAGGTCATGGCCGAGGCGTTTAACAAGGATACTGCAGACAAGCTCACCACCATGATGGAAAGCGTGGTTACCAAGGCCAACCCGACGCTTGCCATCAATGGCATATCTGTGGCCGCAAAAACCGGTACTGCACAAATCGGCACCGATAACAGCAGCATCGACGGCTGGGGTATCGGCTTCGCGCCGGCAGACGATCCGCAGATTGCCGTCGCAGTGCTGGTGCATAACACAGATCTGTACGGTTCGTTCGCCGCAGGCCCGATTATGCGCGCGATGATTCAGGAGGCGCTGCAGCAATGAAACTCATCGAAGGACAGCTCATTCACCGCCGATACCGCCTTGACGCGCGCCTTGCGCAGGGCGGCATGGGCGAGGTCTGGAAAGGCTACGACATCCAGCTCGGACGCGAGGTGGCCATCAAGGCTTTGCGTTCGGACATGACCAATGCCGAGGCCAAACTTCGCCGTCTGCGTGCCGAGGCCCACAACTCCGCCAATCTGGCGCATCCGAACATCGCCGCCTTGTTCGAATACTATGAGCATGATGGCATCGGATTCCTCATTATGGAATACGTGCCCTCGAAGTCGTTGGCCGATTTGTTCCGCGAGAAGGGCGCGATGGATCCCATCGAACTGCTGCCCATTCTCATCCAGACCGCGCGCGGCCTGTTCATCGCACACTCACACGGCGTGATTCACCGCGATGTCAAGCCGGCCAACATCATGGTCTCCGATAGCGGCGAGGTGAAAATCACCGATTTCGGCGTCAGCTATTCCACCGGCCAGGGTCAGATCACCCAAGACGGCATGGTGGTAGGCACCGCGCAGTACATTTCGCCTGAGCAGGCGCAGGGCCAGCAGGCCACGCCGCAATCCGACATCTATTCTCTGGGCGTTGTGGCCTACGAAGGGCTCGCCGGCCACCGTCCGTTCACCGGTGCCACTCCAGTGGATATCGCGGCCGCACACGTGAACAATGCCGTGCCTCCGCTGCCCGATTCTGTGGATATCCAGCTGCGTGAATTCGTGATGTCCATGCTGGCCAAAGATCCGCTGGACCGTCCTAAGGACGCTCTGGTGGTGTCCCGCACACTGGCCCGCATCGAACGTCGTCTGCTTGACCAGCAGACCGAAATGACCGACAGCACCATGATCACGTCCGGTAGCCGTCTGCCCCGTAGGGTGTCGAGCACACCGCGCATCGTTATGGAGGCTCCGGCCTCATTATTGGGAGGGAATAAGCAATGAGCAGCAATATGCCTACTGCACTGGCCGATGGCCGATACCAGCTCGGCCAGCTCATTGGCCGCGGCGGCATGGCTGAAGTCCATGTCGCTCTCGACACCCGCTTGGGGCGCACCGTCGCCATCAAGATCATGCGCGCGGATCTGGCCAACGACGACATATTTCTGGCCCGCTTCCGCCGTGAGGCGCACGCGGTCGCGCAGATGAACAACCCGAACATCGTGAACATCTACGATTCCGGCGAGGAGACGGTCACCACCGATAACGGCGACGTGGAGCATCTGCCGTACATCGTGATGGAGTACGTCAAGGGCCAGACCCTGCGCGACATCATCAAGGTGAACGGCGCCTTGAGCCAGCGCGACTGCGAGCAGGTAATGCTCGGCGTGCTAAACGCCCTCGACTACTCGCATCGTATGGGCATCATCCACCGCGACATCAAACCCGGCAACATCATGATTTCCGAGCAGGGCGTGGTCAAGGTCATGGACTTCGGCATCGCCCGCGCACTGGACGACTCGGCCGCCACCATGACCCAATCGCAGGGCGTGGTGGGCACCGCACAGTACCTGAGCCCCGAGCAGGCACGCGGCGAGACCGTGGACATGCGTTCCGACCTGTACTCCGCCGGCTGTGTGCTGTACGAGATGCTGACCGGCCGCCCGCCGTTCACCGGCGATTCCGCCGTGGCCATCGCATACCAGCATGTTTCCGAGGTGGCCACGCCGCCTTCCGCCGTGGTGCCGGGCCTGCCGAAGATGTGGGATTCGATCTGCGCCAAGGCCATGGCCAAGGATCGCCAGAACCGTTATGCCACTGCTTCCGAGTTCAAGAACGATGTCTTGACCTATATGAACGGCGGCGTTCCGGTGGCAGCTGCGTTCAACCCCCTGACCGACCTCTCTAATATGAAGGCCCGCAGGGATGCCGAGCGCGACCTGCCGACCGCAGCTCTGGGACAGCCTCAGCAGCCTACGCAGGCATTCAATCCGGTAACCGGCCAATTCGAGCAGATCTCGGCCACCAATGGCACCAATGCCGCAAACGTCAAGTCGCGTGCCGAGCAGCGTGCGGCTGCGGCCAAGGCCAAGAAGCGCAAGCGCATCATCATTGGTGTGGTTGTGGCATTAATCGCGGTTATCGCCATCGTGGTTGGCGTAGCGTTTGCCATGAACGGGTCGCATACGTCCACCGAAGAGCTGGTCGCCATACCTGAATGCACCGCATCCACCTCCAAGGATGGCATGGACGCCAAGCTCAAGGCGGCGGGATTGACGATGGTGGAGAAGCGTGACACCGATTCCACCGAGCCGGAAGGTACATGCACGCGAATGAGCCCCAAGGCCGGCACCAAGGTGGTCAAGGGTTCCAAGGTGCAGGTATGGTTCTCGGCCGGACCGCAGTCCATCTCCATTCCGGACGTTTCCAAGCGCACTCAGTATGAGGCCCGCAATATCCTCAAGGATGCCGGCTTTGAAGTGAACTCCGTGGTCAAGACCGAAGACAGTGATTCCGTGGCCAAGGATCTGGTGACCCGCACCGATCCCGCCAACGGGCAGTCCGCCACCAAGGGCTCGTCGATCACCCTGTGGGTGTCCACCGGCATGACCAAGGTGCCGGACAACCTGGTGGGCCAGGCAAAGGATGCCGTGCTGCAGCAGTACAACGACAAATTCAACTTCACCGTGGAATCCGAGAATTCCGATTCGGTGCCTGCCGGATCGATTACCCGCGTGGAACCCGGCTCCGGTTCCTCCATCGAACAGGGCGGCACCATCACCATTTGGGTATCCGCCGGCAAAAAGCAGGCCACCGTGCCGACCATTGCCGCCGGCACCAACTACGCGACTGCAAAACTCACGCTGGAGGCAGCCGGGTTCACTGTACAGGTCAGCGGACCAAGCGACAGCAACGCAGTGGTGGTCAACACCGATCCGGCTGGCGGTTCGCAGGTCGATGAAGGCTCGACTGTCACCATCACTACCAAGGCTGGGGCCAGTAGCAATACCAACAACAGCAGTGGTGGCCACACCAACACTAACGGGCAATAGCCCGTCTCGCGACCGATGATGAGCATTGACCCCCGCTAGCGATACCTGCTAGCGGGGGTCAATCATTACTCGTTACTTCGTGACTTTGGGCTGCAATCCGGCGGATTTAGCTACGGCGTTATCCTGCCCGCACACCTTCAGCCAATTGGCCAGCAGACGGTAGCCATCCTGTGTCATCACGGATTCCGGGTGGAATTGCACCGCATACATCGGCTTGTCCTTGACCCTCACCCCCTGGATGATGTGGTCGTCCTGCGTCCATGCCGTGACCTGCAGCGTATCCGGCACCGAATCGGGCTCAACGGCCAGCGAATGGTATCGGGTGGCGGTCATCGGATTGGCCACGCCCTCGAAAATCTCATCATCGATATGCTCCACCAAGCTGGTCTTGCCGTGCATGATGGTGGGCGCATGATCCACTGTGCAGCCATAGACCTCAGCGAGCGCCTGCAGACCCAGGCACACGCCGAACATCGGCACGCCGGTGGCTGCGCACAGACGAATCATATCCTCGCTGGCACCGGATTCGGCGGGAGCTCCGGGTCCGGGGGAAATCAGCACGCCGTCGTAGCCGTCCAGAACACCGGGCGCGGCGGGATCGATGGCATCATTGCGCACCACGTCAATCGTGGCACCAAGCGTCTTCAGATAGCCAACAATCGTATATACAAAGGAATCGTAGTTATCCACCACCAGGATGCGTGCGGAATCGGTCATACTGCTCTCCTTGAAAAACCTATGCTGCAAGCCATACTACAGCGCTTTGCCGTGCTTGCACCCGAACATGCGCACGGCCTAGTTGGACACCACGAAGTTCGACATTTGTTGCAGGAACGGAATGTTGGCGGCCGCCCAGGGGAATACCCACTGGAACAGGGCCGCGGCACCGGCAAACAGCAGCACAGCCAGCAGTAGCCAGCGGATTGGCGCCACGCCTGGCTGCAAGCGCAGCAGCGTGCCATAGATGCTGGCATCAGGGCGGCGGCGTTCGCCCAGACGAATCGCCTTGAGCACCGGCCAGCGCCAGGCCACGGCTGCGGCAATGAACAGAATCAGCCATGCCACCAGTGCGCCATACACCACCTTGTCCAAAGAACCGATCTTGGAAACCAGGGACGGGGTCTCCTTGGTGGCAAAACGCACCTCACCGGACGAATCGGTGGTGGTCAGTTCCTTGGGCACGCCATCAGACACCTTGGCCCAATATGCGAGCTCGCCATAGCTGATCCATCGGTGGGTCGGAGTGCTGTACTTCGGTTCGCAAGTGGTCAGGGTGATCATGCGTTTGGTGGGCTCCACGCTGGAGTTCTCCGGGTTGGGCGCAATCACGTATATGTCGGTGGGCAGCACAATCTCATAGCGCGTGTAATGGTAGACGTACCAGTAATCCTTGGTACGGATGATGATCGGGTCGCCTTCCTGCAGTTTGTCCACGTCGCCAAGCGGCTGTCCGTAGCCATTACGATGGCCAGCTACGGCAAAGTTGCCGACCTGACCAGGCATCTGGGTGTCTTGATAGTGCCCCAGACCGTGACGGTTCAGTTGCTCCAGCGTGGTGCCCTCCACCAAGTTGCGGTGCCACTGAGAGCCAAAACGAGGGATGTACACCTGTGCGATCAGATCGCCATACGCCGGTTTTTCGGGCTGGACCGGCGGATCGCCTTCCTGCGCCTCGGCCACCTTGACATCACCGCCGTTGTTGCTGGGGTCGGACCAATTCACGGACTGCGTGGTCTCATTCTGGACTTGTTCGGCTTCCACGCCGGTCCACCACATCTGCCAGACGATATAGAGCGCGCATATCGCAGCGGCGGTCAGCAACAGTTCCGCAATGATGCCCAGCACCTGCCATAATGCGCCGCGCCTCGGAGCGGATGGCCTGCGACGCGAGTCACCGCCGCGCGATGGCTGCACTGATGCGGCACTGCCTGCGCCCGCTGCGTATGCAGGCACATTATCCATCGCGATGCTGGCGTCGCTGCCATGGTTGCCGTGCCTCATTGTTGGGTGTTCTCCTCGTCCTTGGACTGCGTCTCATTCACCGTGGCATATTTCAGCTGCTGCAGCAAGGCCGCGGTGGACGGAAAATTAAGATCGTCCTTGTTCTCCACTTTGTAGCCGATGCCGAATGCGGTCACATATTGCTTAAGAATGGTGATGGCTTCGGAATCGTTCAGCGCCTTGCGCATGGAGGCCTGATCCCCGATGGCCGAGATGGTGAATGGCGGCGCGTATTTCTTACCATGTATGGACAGCACGTTGCCGGAACAGATTACGGCCGAATTGAACAGCACGCGCTGATCCATAATCATCATCGCCTCGGCGCCGCCCGCCCACAGCGCGTTCACCACGGATTCCACATCCTGCTGATGAATCACGTAATCGTTGATGTTGGTGGTCGAACCGCTGTTGTTGACTGCGGTTTCCCACAACGGCGAATCGTTGAGGGTTACGGTAACACCAGCGCCCTCCAGCTCGGGCATCATAAGGCTGTTGTCGCTGCTGTCTCCCTGGCTGCTTTGATCGCCGGCATTCCGGTCGCCGGAACCCAGCACATCGGTGAGATTGGTCACCTGCCGCTGCAAATCGTTCACGTCATTCTGCAGTTGGTTGACCTCGCTGACGCCTTGTTCCACCAGATCTGCCGTGTCATTGGTAACGGTCGCCGTACGGTTCACGCGTACGTTGGTGCTCAGCAGAAAACCAGTCAGAGCGACGACGACGAACACCGCAACGCCTCCCAGCAGAGAGCGCTTCGTGCTGTGTTTGCCTACGTGCCTGGACATGATTTCCCATCTTTATACGCGGCGAGTTTACTGGTTTCGAGTGTAGCCACTATTATGACTTTTAGCCTACTGAATGGAGACTATGCTGATGGCTGACGAAGAGCTGCACGAAACCGACTCGAACGACCAGAAGGACTGGCAGGGCGAGACCTCATCTGAGGCCGCCACGGACGATGCCGCCAAGTCCGAGAACGCTGCGGACGAGACCGCTGCAGAGGATGAGAACTACGGCGTTGACATGGAGAAGGTCGAAGCTGTCCTGAACGCCACTGCCGACAAGGCCACGCTGACCCCGCAGATGCAGCGCATGATGAGCCGTCAGGCGGAGAACACCAAGCGCGTTGAGGAGACCATCAAGGGCACCAAGTCCAACCCGCGTTGGTTTGTTCCGGTATTCTGCGCATTGATGATCATTGGCCTGATTTGGTGCGTGGTGTACTACCTTTCCCCGTCCGGTTCCTGGCCGATTCCGAATATCGGCGCTTGGAACCTTGCCATCGGTTTCGCCCTGATTATGATTGGCTTCCTGATGACTATGGGCTGGCGCTGAGTTCGCCTATCGTCTTATTACGAAAGCCGGTTCTGCTTGCGAGCAGGGCCGGCTTTTTGCGTTTTTGTCTTGCGACGGGTGCCGAGCCGCCTTTGTCAGCAGATCCGGCGTACGGCACATTGTTGTTCCATTATGGCAATTGCCGCCGCTCTGGCCTCCTTCGCCCTCGCGCAGTCACTTACCCACAACTATCCACCGGTTATCCACTAGTTATCCACATTGTTATCCACCTGCTGTGGATGAATTACACGCGTGTAGTTTTCCACAGAATGTGGAAAACATAGTGGATAACTAGTGGATAACAGGCTCTTTTTGGTGCATAACCGGTGCACAAACGGTTGCCGAGGCGGGAAATCATTGGATAACATCGCGTCTCTTTCCTAAGTTATCCACAGACATATCCCTTGAATTACGGGATTATGGCCAACTTATCCACATAAGTTATCCACCGTCTTATGCACTTTCATGCACAGTTGTGCACAAGTCGACAAGATGATCGGACACTGCCCCGGAGGAATCCACAACGGTATCAGCGCCACATCCAGCCATATGGATTGGCAAAATTGCACGCCACGATAAGCGCGATGACCAACACGGTCACCGACCAGCCATACACCTGCATACGCCAGGCAAGGCTTTTGCCTCGCCAAGGCCGGATGCCGCCGATCAGCAGCCATGTCAGCAAGCCACCCACCACAAAGCCACCGACATGCGCCTGCCAAGCCACACCGCCAACCACAAACGGCAGCGCAAAGTTCACCGCCATCCATATCAGCATCGAACGGATATCCGCCCCGATGCGGCGATATACCACCAGCAATGCGGCGAACAAGCCGAACAACGCCCCTGAAGCCCCGTAGGCGGCCGTTTGCCAGCCTTGGCCGCCAGGGGCCACGACAGCCCACACCATCATGCCCAGCGCGCCACCAAGGCCGGAAATCATGTACAGCCCGAGGAATCGCCAGTGACCGATGAGCCGTTCCAGCACCGGGCCGACCGAATACAGCGCAATCATGTTGAACAGGATGTGCAGTATTGAGTTGGGCGCATGGAGAAACATCGAGGTGACGATGGCCCACGGTTCAGCCAACATTGTGGCTGGTGCCAACATGCCACGGTAGATCAGCCAGTTCTGCAACGTCGGCGACAAGAAACCCAGCAGTACCTCCACCAGCCATACTGCTGTGCATGCGGCAATCAGCGCCCAGGCCATCACCGGGCCGCCGTGCTCCCATTGGTAGCGGATTTCTTGTTTGGTGGGCATATGCATGTGCCCACTGTATCCAACGCGCCGGATGCTCGGAGCTACTATGCCATGAGCAATACATGCGATAGGTGTTCCCCACCCAATCGTCACAAACGACGGCATAGAATGGGGTGCAGAGTCGGTTTGAATGGGCATACCGACCAGATGTCCTCACAGAAAGGAGCCGTCATGGAGAGCAAGTCTTCTAACGGTTGGAAGTTCTTCGCACTGCTATTCGGCGCGGCACTGGCAGCAGTAGTTGGCCTGTACATCTACAAGCAGCAGAACCCGGATTATGATCCGTGGGAGGAGCCGTGGGAGAACAGCTCCTCGCCAGTTGACTTGGGCCTGAACAAGGCCGAGGACGAGGCCGACGGCGAGCAGCCTGCAGTTGAGGCTCCGGCTGAGGCCTGATAGCCCACACAGTCTTTCAACACACGAAGGGCCCTGCAACCAACGTATGAAGTTGGTTGCAGGGCCCTTTGGCGTTTAGCTAGATCTTCGCCCCCGCTGGCGGGGCTGTCAGCACAGCTGACTGGGGGTGGTCACAGAAAAACCACCCTCGGTCTGGCTCTGCCAGCCAGCTCCCGCCAGCAGGAGCCAGGTATCAAGCCAGCGGAGCGAGCGCGATTGCGCGTGCGGCCTCAAGGCGCACCGAGGAAAGGCGTACGAAGGTACGTCGACCGAGGAGCAACGCCGCGAGGACGCTCCGCAATCACGCGAGCGGAGCGGTGTGCCAAATGCGCTCGAGGTAGTCCTCCATGGAGCGGTCGGAGCTGAAGTAGCCGGAGTTGGCCACGTTGAGCACGGCCTTGCGGTTCCATTCGAGCTCGTCGGCGTAGAGAGCCTCGATCTCGGACTGGATGCCCATGTAGGCGGAGAAATCGGCCAAGGTCATGAACCAGTCCTTGGTCAGCCAGTCAGCCACGAGCGGGGAGTAGGCGTTGCGGTCGCCGTTGGAGAAGGTGCCGTCGGCCACCAGATCGATGGCCTGTTTCAGGCGCGGATCGGCCTCGTAGTACTTGGCCGGATCGTAGCCGTTGGCGTACTGGGCTTCCACCTCGTCGACGGTCATGCCGAAGAGGAAGAAGTTGTCGGCGCCGACGCGCTCACGGATCTCGACGTTCGCGCCGTCCAGCGTACCCACGGTCAGGGCGCCGTTCAGAGCGAACTTCATGTTGCCGGTACCGGAAGCTTCCTTGCCGGCCTGGGAGATCTGCTCGTCAAGCTCGGTGGCCGGGATGAGGTTCTGGGCCATCTCGACGTTGTAGTTCGGCAGCATGTGGACGGCGAGCTTGCCCTTGACGGCCGAATCGCTGCTGATCACGCGGGAAACGTTGTTGATCAGCTCGATGGTCATCTTGGCCAGGTAGTAGCCCGGAGCGGCCTTGGCACCGAAGAACACGGTGCGCGGAGTGATGTCCTCGGCCTTGACCTTACCGGACTTGATGTCGGCGTAGGTGGAGATTACGGCGAGGATCTTCAGTGCCTGACGCTTGTATTCGTGCAGACGCTTGACCATGGTGTTGAACAGGGTGTTCTCGTCGATATCGATGCCGTAGTGGTCCTTGGCGAAGCCCACAAATGCATGCTTGTTGGCCTTCTTGACGGCGGCGAACTTCTTGACGAACTCATCGTCCTTGGCCAGCGGCTCGAGGCCCTTGAGCAGTTCCAGATCGGCGACCCACTTGTCGGTGCCCAGGCCCTCGGTGATGAGGTCGGACAGGCGCGGGTTGGCGAGCTTGACGAAGCGACGCGGGGTCACGCCGTTGGTCACGTTGGTGAACTTGTCCGGGTAGACGTCGGAGAAGTTCTTCAGGGTAACGTCCTTCAACAGCTGGGAGTGCAGCTCGGCAACGCCGTTGACGTGGGAGCCACCGTAGGTGGCCAGGTAAGCCATGCGCACGGCGTCGCCAGTGTAGATGGCCATGTCCTTGATGGTGTCGGCGGCAACGCCCTTGGCCTTGAGCTCGGCCTCGAACTGCGCGTTGATCTTCTCGATAATCTCGAGGTGACGCGGCAGCAGTTCGCCGATCAGGCTGGCCGGCCAGACCTCAAGGGCCTCCGGCAGCAGGGTGTGGCAGGTGTAGTTGAAGGTCTTGGTGGTGATGGACCAGGCGGTATCCCAGTCGTAGCCGTACTCATCGATGAGGATGCGCATGAGCTCGGGGATGCCGATCACCGGATGGGTGTCGTTGAGCTGGAAGACGATCTTGTTCGGGAAGGTCGTCAGGTCCGGCTTGTCCTGGCCCGGGTAGAAGACGCGGATGGCGTCGTGCAGGGAGGCGGAGACGAAGAAGTACTGCTGCTCGAGGCGCAGTTCCTTACCGACCTTGGTGGAGTCTTCCGGGTAGAGAATCTTGGAGATGTTCTCGGCCTTGACCTGCGGGGCCACGGCGTCCATGTACTCGGAACGGTTGAAGGCGAGCAGATCGAACTCGTCGTAGCTCTTGGCGGTCCACAGGCGCAGGGTGTTCACACGCTGGGACTTGTAGCCGGGAACCATGTAGTCCACCGGCACGGCGCGCACGGACCAGGCCGGTTCCCAGGTCTTGGTGCCGTCGGCGTTTTCGACGACCTTGCCACCGAAGGAGACCTTCTGGTCACGGTTGTAGTCGGTGTGACCCCACGGCTCTTCGTTGGCCAGCCAGTAATCCGGGGTCTCAACCTGCTTGCCGTTCTCGTCGAACTTCTGCTTGAAGATGCCGTACTTGTACTGGATGCCGTAACCGAAGGCCGGCACACCGAGGGAGGCGAGAGAGTCGATGAAGCAGGCGGCCAGACGACCAAGGCCACCGTTGCCAAGGCCCGGCTCGTATTCGGCGTCCACGATGTCCTTCGGCTTGAAGCCAAGGGCTTCCACAGCCTTGTCGAACTGGTCGGTCAGGCCAGCGTTCAGCAGTGCGTTCTCCAGCTGCTTGCCCATCAAGAACTCGGCGGACAGGTAGCCGACGGCCTTGGTGTTGCCGTTGACGGTGTCGGCCTGGGTCTTGAACCAAGAATCGGCGAGGTGGTTGCGCACGGCCTTGGAGACGGCGACGTACACGTCGGCGGCAGTGGCCTGCTCGGCGGTGACGTTCTGGCTGTATTTCAGTTGTTCACGAATCTCGTCGGCGAACTGTTCCGCCGTAACGGGAGACTTCGGTGCGGTGATTTCGGTCATTCTGACTTTCCTTCCGGGATAAGTGCCCGTGCTTATTATGCCGCGCGATTGGTATCATCGCATAAACGTGTGCATGAACTCTCCGTAACAGCGTTGGCAGACAGTTGTTGCATACGTTCTCAGTCAGAGAGTATCACATGTCTTATCATTCCGCATCCCACAGTATGCCATCGTTTGCACAATGCCGTCTTTCGTGGCTCAGTGCAAGGATAGAACGCATGGCTGTAATTCTGGAAAAGGACTTGAAACGCGGGCGTGACGCGCTGGCGCAATGGCGTGACGCAGCCCTGGAACTGGCCGACAACACACCACATCGCCTGACCACCTCCCCCGTTCTGCCGCGCCCGGTATGGGCGATGGCTGTGCGCTACTCGCTGTTCCTGCTGGAGCGGCGCGCGCCCGGCCCCGGCGTGGAGGTGCGCGTTGCGCCGTGGGGTGCGGTCAAGATCCTGGACGGCCCGGAATCGGACCCGCATAACCTGACCCCGCCGGACGTCATCGAACTGGACCCGGAAGTCTGGCTACGACTGGCCTGCGGCATCACCACGTGGGCAGAGGAAAAGGACGCCGGCCACATCAGCGCGGTCGGCGAGCGCGACGACCTGAGTGATCTGCTACCGCTGTAAATCGTCAGATGCCCGGTATCGGATGCCCTTTATCAGAACTGTGCGATGCTCCAACGCTGGATGTGCTCGGCCCAGCGGTCCGGCGTGGGTAGGGTGATGAGGCTGCGCATCGTCAGCGCGTAAGCGGCGGCAGCTACCAGTACAGTGGCCAGAATCAGGCAGGTCGGACCGTAGCCGATGGTCTGCATACCCCAGCCGGCGAGTGCCACGGCCACGCCATAGGCACCGTACTGCAACACCATGCTGCCCGCTCCAACGCGGCCGAGCTTGTCCTTGCCCACCAGGGTATTGCTGAGGCCTCCAAGCACCGCGTTGCCCGCGGGCAATGCCAGTACCGAGCAGGCCACAAATATGGCCTTGCCAACCATGGAGGGCACCAACGCGGCACCGGTGAATCCTGCGGCGAGCAGGGCGAACATCACACCCACCAGTACGCCGCCGGGTACACGGTTGACCAGTTGCGAGGCCATCAATGCGCCCAGCAACATGCCAACGGCGGAGGCGGCGTTGATGAATCCGGCGGATATCAACTGGCTGCCGCCTTGGGAGATGTCCAGCGCGGTCAGCAGTAGGAAGGCATTGCTGGCACCGGTCACCATGGTCGCTGCGATGATGAGATGGCGTTGGAACCGGTCGCACAGCAGCCAGATCATGCCGTCCAGTGCGTCGCGCCAGCGTGGGGCAGCGGTGATGGCACCGGAAACATCGATAGCATCATCGGCGGCATCATCGGCATTGCCTGAATGGCCGCTATCATCTACAGTTGCGCGTTTCCAATAGCGGCGAATACGCCATGCGGACACCATGCCCAGCACACTTAGCACCGCGCTGGTCAGAAACAGCACCGCATGTCCCACGGTCATCAGCAGACCGCCCAACGGCCCGCCTGCCAGCGTGACCGTCGAATCCCTGGCGTCGTTCAGCGCCATCGCGTGCGGCAGCTGCTCATCCGGCACCACGCCACGCAGCATGGCATTCGACGTATTCTCCAACAGGCCATCGCGCACCGAAAACAGCACGACGATACACAGCAGCACGATCGGAAGCACGTGGGCATACGGTCCGCCGAATGCCGGAGCGTTTGCCCCGTTAACCCCATGGCCGCTCGTCTTCGGCGCATTGCCGAACAGCATCACCGCTGCCGCCGCCACCACCGAGAGCACCACACCGGACGCACCCCAGATCAGCATGAGCGTACGGCGATCATACCGGTCCTGAATCACGCCGCCGGCAAGGCCCAGCACCGTCTGCACCACCACGCAGATGCTTTCCGTCGTGGTGGCGGCGGCAGAGGATCCTGTCGTGGCGAGCATCATCAGCGGCACCGCGAACGCGATCAGGCTGGCACCGACCGCACCGGACGTGTCCGCAGCCAGCCACCATCCGTAATCAGTTCCCCGCCATAATTCCGTATCACTTGCCATCGTTGCCCTCCCTGGGATTGGTCCTTATGGACGCCACCATAGGGAGCCGCCGCCGAGCCGAACACCCGCAATCCTCGGTTATGGGGACATGGCTGCGGTCGTCGTCCTCATTTGTGAGGACAGGGCACAATCAGCGCCGGACGCCGGACATCGCAGCTTCTGCCCCATCAGCCCCGCACGCACGGGATACGCACGTAAATCATCCACATGCCATCATCCGAACGGGTGGTCAATTCACCGCCCAACTCCTGCACACGGGTGCGATGCATGGCCAGCCCACGCCCCGACCGCTCCTGCGCGGACAGGCCACTCTGCGCGTCGGCATCGTCACGGATATCGTTGGTCTCGCGAATCTCAATCCATTCGGGAGACAGGGTGACGAATAGCAGGTAGGAATCATCTCCCGCCGGTGCATGGCGGCGGATATTCGTGCCGATCTCCGTCATCAGCGACAGCGCCTCGGCCGCCGCCTCGGGGTCCACGACCATGGCGATGCCGTTGACCGCGGCCGTCCCCCGATAGCCCTGCGCCTCCAGAAACTCCTCGGTATCGGTGATCTGCGCCTTCACACGCGTGACGAAGGACTGCGGCATGCCCGCTGTGGATTGCGTACGGTCATCGCCACCGGCGTTCTCGGGCACGGCATTGTCAACCACCTCATTCGCAATCGCTGGACAGCTCCCGGCGCCTACCGGGTCACGAGCCAGGGCGGATTCTTTCGTCGGCGAATCAACCTGCCCTGATTCTGCAGTCGCCACCTCAGATGTCCCGGTGCCGCCGACCGGCAAGGACTCGTCCCGGAAGCCGGCGTCCATTCCGCTCTGCTCGGTCAGAAAATCGATGATGCCATGCACCTCCGCAAAGGCACGTTGGCTGCGATCCAGCACGCGCTGCCAGTCGCCACCATCGATGCCGGCTGGCGCGGCCAGATTATTCCGGGCGATGGTCGAGATATACGTCAGATCATTGGACAGCGTGTCGTGCAGTTCGATCGCGAGCTGGTTGCCGTGGCGCAGATCGGCCAGCGCCGATTCCATCTGCTCGTTTTCGTTCTCCTGATTCACCACGCGCTTGCGCCAGCGCAACGCAATGCCCAGTAATACCAGCAGCACGCTTGCCGTCAGCGCCGCCGACGCCGTGACCAGCCACGACCCGGTCACCGCATAGACGATGGCCGCCACCGCAAGCACACCGATCGGGCCGAACATCGCCAGCGGATGCTTGAGTTCTATATCGATATCAATCTGATGATGCTTCTTGCCGTCGGCGTGACTATACGAATACGACGAATGCTGCGAAATGATAATCGGACGTTTCACCGGGCCGCTCCCCTTATGCGCCTTGCGCTTCTTCTACCGTGTCCCCACACACCCATCGGTGCCTTCATCAGTGCAGGTTCATGCGAATCCATGCGCCGATAAGTTCCTTGAGATTGCCGGCGCCGAGCTTGTCGGCCGCACGCATCAAATGCGTGCGCACGGTGGTTTCGGTGATGGACAGTTCGGCGGCGATCTGCGGCATGGTCCGGCCGCGGGACCACAGTTCCGCAACCTCCATCTCACGCGCGCTCAGCCGGTTGTCCTTCTCGGCCTTGATGCGCGCGGACGCAACGGCCGCGGTCTCGAACCGCACGTCGCCACCATCGCCCCATGTTTTGCCGGCCTGTACCTGACGAATCGCCACGGCCTGCAACCGCACATCATCGTTCTTGCTCATGATGCCTTGCGCGCCGGCCCGGGCCATCTCTTTGGCATGCCGGCCCACAGTCGAGGCGGTAATGGCCAGTATCGCCGTGGTCGCGTTTTCCCTGCGGATTGCACGCACCACATCCGGGCCGTTGATGTCGTTCATCGCGATATCGGCCAATAGCACAGCAGGCGGGCGTTTGGTGGCCGTGCACAGCTGAATGGCTTTGCTGCCTTCGCTCACCGGCGGCAGCAGCTCGAAGTCGGGCAGTGCCTTCGCCAGAATCGACTGCAATGCCATCAAGGCCATGCGGTCGTTGTCCATGATGAGCATGGTGGGCTTCGATCCATCCCGCCCGCTGATATCAGGCACGTTCCCTCCCCTATGCACGTCATTGCACGTCATTCGCGCATTCAAACTGCACAAAGGCGTTATCACGTCAAGAATTCCAAGCCCGATACGGCGAACGTCTCAGCACGCCTCAGTGCACCCCAAATATCGCCGAGTAAGTCAATCGATCCGCGACTAATAAGTAATGGAGTTCAGCTCTTCTTCGGCTTCAGCGCTGAGGGCATGGGCATCGGAATCGGCTTGCGCGGGGCCGGCTTCGGCTTGGGCGCGGCCGACGCGGAGGCCGGGAATTCGCCGCTGGTCGCCTTTGCGGCGGCTTCGGCTGCCCACTTGGCGTACTCGTCGAGGTCGTCCGCCTGCGCGGCGGGCGAGACCTTGGCGGCGGCGTCAGCAGCGGAATCCACATCCTTGTCCGCATACTGGTCATCAACGTCGGCAAACGGATCAGGAGAGCCCGTTCCCGGCTCCTGCTCGCTTAGCTCTTTTGCCAGCTCATCGTAATCGGTATCGGTGGTCAGGTACTTGAGCTTTCGGGCAATTTTCTGCTGTTTTGCTTTTTGACGTCCGCGGCCCATCTGACCCCCTGCGAATTACTGTGCTGTTCGATTCATCAACAATAGAGAGTACCACTAATACCGGCTTGTTCGTTGTCGGCTCACACTTTTACCATAAAAAGCGTTTATCTGAGGCCTATTCAAAGGATTTCGCATGACCGACGAGCAGCAACTGACAGCGGCAGGCAATGAGATGAGCGCGAGCTTCCTCGCAGCGAAGAAGCGTTCGGACGAAACGCTTGCCAAGCTTGAGGCCAAGCCGTCGAGCTTCACCATGCTGACCGGCGACCGGCCGACCGGCCGCCTGCACTTGGGCCACTACTTCGGCTCGATTCGCGAGCGCGTCGCCATGCAGGAGCGCGGCGTGAACACGAACATCATCATCGCCGACTATCAGGTGATCACCGACCGCGACACCACCGAGCACATTCAGGACAACGTGCTGAACCTGGTGCTCGACTACATGGCCGCCGGCATTGACCCGAACAAGACCATGATGTTCACCCACTCCGCCGTGCCGGCCGAGAACCAGCTGCTGCTGCCGTTCCTGTCCCTGGTCACCGAGGCCGAGCTGCACCGCAACCCGACCGTGAAGTCCGAGATGGAGGCTTCCGGCCACGCGCTGACCGGCCTGCTGCTCACCTACCCGGTGCATCAGGCGTGCGACATCCTCTTCTGCAAGGCCAATGTCGTGCCAATCGGCAAGGACAACCTGCCGCACGTGGAAATCACCCGTACCATTGCGCGCCGCTTCAACGAGCGTTACGCCAAGAAGAATCCGGTGTTCCCGGAGCCGGCCGCAATTCTGTCCGAAGCGCCGGAGATTCCGGGTCTTGACGGACGCAAGATGAGCAAGTCATATGGCAACTCCATCATGCTGGGCGCCACAGCCGAGGAGACCGCCAAGCTTATCAAGAAGAGCCCGACCGACTCCGAGCGTCGCATCACCTTCGACCCGGTTGCGCGTCCGCAGGTCTCCGCCCTGCTGACCACCGCCGGTCTGGTGACCGGCCGTGACCCGAAGGACATCGCCGAGGAGATCGGCGATTCCGGTGCCGGCGCGCTGAAGGCGTACGTCATCGAGTCCGTCAACGAGTTCCTGGCCCCGCACCGCGAACGCCGCGCCGAACTGGCCAAGGACATGGATTCCATCCGCGACATCCTGCACGACGGCAACAAGCGCGCCAACGCCATCGCCGAGGAAACCCTCGACCAGGTGCGCGAAGCCATGGGCATGAAGTACTGATTTTTTCCGTTACTCGCAGCAAGCGCCGTGTCGCCTCAACTGGGATCGACACGGCGTTTTTGCATTGCGACACAGCAGGCCGCTGATTTCACGCCATCGTATAGTCAAAATAGCGCGCATGGGCGCGCAAACCTACCTCACAGCATGAGATCCGAACAGAGTCCATTGCAAACATGACAGAGCTTGCTCGCCAAAAACCCTTATTCGTGCTTCATGACGGTTTTTGCTGCCCTATCTCCGTTTCGAGGGGCTGATTTCGTGTTTTCTGGAGGTCTATCTCCGTTTCAAGGGGCTGATGCCCAAGTAGACACGGCATGAAAATGGCGGAATGACGTTAGTACAGATGGGTTCCTACTGAAGGTTCAGCGAATGAGCAGCCCCTTGAAACGGAGATAGACCTCCGGAGAAACTCAAATCCGCCCCTTGAAACGGAAAATCAGACGCTCGTAGCTCCCAATTCGAAAATTCAACGCCACTCTTCGTATAACACGACCGCCGAAATAGGCATCTAGTCACTTCATGCGATGGATTGCATCAATACATACGTTCCCCGCGCAACAACGTCATTACGACATGTTCCGACATAGCACGCATGGCTTCAGGAGCGGACACGCAGTACGGGTCAGTGTCCAGCAGCACCACATCAGCCGGGTCGCCGGCTGCAAGACGGTCACGGCCGGTGGCGGTCGAAGCCGACAGCGAGGTACGCACATCTAGGCACTGCTCGGGCTGGAACGGCTCGCGATCGGAGCTCTCGGCGCCGAACACGGCGGCGGAAATGGCCAGCCACGGGTCCAGTGGGGCCACAGGCGCATCGGAACCCATGCGCAGCATGGCACCTGCGTCATGAAGGGCTTTGAACGGATAGGGGATACCAGCCGGATTGGCCCAGAAACGGGTAATGACGTCGCGGTCATCCATGGCATGCTGCGGCTGGATGCTGGCCGTAAGGCCCAACTCGGCAAAGCGTGGGATATCGACGGGCTTGAGCATCTGCGCGTGCTCGATCGATCCATGTGCGTGCGTGGCAGCTGCTGCGTTGAGCACAATGGTGTTCGCTTCGTCGCCAATGGCGTGGCAGGCAATATCGAAGCCATGCTCGGTGGCCAAGCGCATATAGTCTTCAATTTGCTGTGGCGTGTAGCTCAGGGTGCCATACGTCGGCGGCTCGATGCCCGAATACGACGTGGAACAGTAGGCAGAGCGGGTGTTGAGCGAACCGTCCGAGATGAGCTTCATGGCGCCTACATGGCCAAGCCCGGCACTGCCCGGCAATTCCTTGCCGGTATGCCACCCTGCATCGATGGCGACTTGTAGCCGTTCGGGATATACACCGGCGTCCACACGCAAGCCATTGATACCAGCCGCGAAACGATTAATCCACGTGTCGATGTTTTCGGCCATCTCATAATCGCGGATGCCGACCACGCCCTTGCTTGCGGCGTCCTGTTCGGCCTCGCGCAGCAGACGATCGGTCTCCTCGGCGGCGCCCGGTGCTTTGTCGAAGGTGGTGTAGGCGTTAAACCATTCGAGCTCGCCGACCAGTCCGGATTCGTCCACATGTACGCCAAGTCTGCGAGCCGCGGCAGAGTTCACCCAACCGCAGTGCATGTCCGCGCTGGAGAGGGCCACCGGCTGGTCGCCGGTCACGGCGTCGATGGCGGCTAACGTGGGCTGCTCACCATCAGCCCACAGCGAGTGACGGAATCGCATGCCCACTACGAAGGCATCCGGGTCAAGCGTGCCGGCGGCGCGGCGCTCGTCCAAGTGACGGTGCAGCATATCCATCGCCTCAGCAGCCGAGCGAGCGTTGATGAGATCCAGACGGCCCAACGTCTTGGCCCATTGCGTGAAGTGCGTATGGCAGTCCCACAGGCCGGGGATGATCCACAGGCCATCTGCATTGATGGTGGTTTCGTCAGCAGGTGCGGCGGCTGGCGTTGGAGTCGGGGTGCTGCCAGTGTCAGCGGCGTTCGACGTGTGCGCCGAGAATGCCGTATGCGCTCCAGCCGGCATTGCGCCATGCGAGGCTAGGTCCGTTCCGGCAGGATTGACGGACGCAACAACCCCATCGCGAAGAACCACGTCCACGCGGTCCTGAGACCCCGGAACACCGGCATTGACAATACGCACCAAGCTACTCATACCCGCCATCATGCCACCTTTGCTTGAACGCCATGGGGATTTCGTTCAAGCTTAATCATGCCGTCGATGGTGCCCCGCCATCGGACCCGCAAATCCCTGCGTTCCTTGTAATCACGGATGTCCTGCAGCCAACATGAATGGGACTGTTAGACCAACGCGCTGGTTCACCTACAAAGGGCACGGGTTCCACCTCCCCGCGCCCATCACCCCACGTGAACCAGAACCAGCGGTAAGGAGGGCGTGCGCAAGGGGCAGGGGCAGGCCTCATTTAGGGCTCCGCATGACTTATCCAATGTATTCGGAGCCACACTGGTCTGACAGACCTCAACGAATACCCCCAGTTATCCACTGACTTATCCACATCTATCCACCGAAAAATTGAGGCGGTAGACAGAGCGGGCAGTCAACCCCTACACTTCTCAAACACAAAGCAGAACATCACGAGGGGGTGATCATCATGGGCAGCTCAATCGCATTGACAGAGCTGACAATGCAGAAATATCAACGAATGCAGACGTGTGCAGATGTGCAACGGCGAAGCGGCTGGCGACCGCCCTATGCCCTGACAACGGCGTTGGAGCTTTTATCAATCGAGGCGCCCCGCATATTGAGCAAACACAGAGGCCTTGCAACTGCAACCATTGTTGCGGTTCCACACGCCAATGCCAAGCGACACGTTGTGGGAATCAAAGTGGTTGTATGGCCTTTCCCACTAGACACGGTCATGGTTGACGGGCAGTTCACATGTACTTCGCCGGCTTGCACATGGGCCATGTTCGCCGCGTATCTTGAACTTGAGGAACTTGTCGTTCTCGCAGATTCCATGATGCGCCGAGATCGAAGACTCTGCAGAACAACCTCAGATAATTTGTCTCTGTATCTCGACGAGGTCGAGGCTCAAGTACGCGCCGTTAAAGAGAGCGGCGCTAATTCGTATCTGTTCCGCGGATATAAGAAGTGCCGCCACGCTCTACTTTTGGCACGCGCCGGCACGGATTCCTCCATGGAAACACGAACCCGCCTGGCTCTCATGAAATATGGCTTGGATTGCCCACTAGTGAATTATCCGATATTCGTAGGGAACAACACCAAACCCATATATCTTGACCTTGCGTACCCTGAATTCAAGATATGTATCGAATACGAGGGCTCACATCACGCCGGACAATGGCTGAACGACGCACGACGCCGTCAAATGATAGAGGATGCCGGTTGGAAGTACATTCAAGTTACCAAATTAGACATTGGCGATGAAGCGGGAGAAGAGGCTCTTGCCCGAAGAGTCGCCGAAAGGATACAAGAGGTCACGGGCAAAACGGTTCAGCTCACTACGCGGCAGACCATTCGACAGGTCAGCGATGCCCGAAAATTACGCCGTATTCCGCTGTACAAACGTTTGAATGTCGAGCCGCTGCTTCCAATTATTCCGATAACGCCGCGTGAATAGCTCAATAGAGACAGCCGCACCTCAACAAAGAGGCATCAGTGGATGCGATGACCTTGCAGAGCGGGCTAAATGTATCCCTTCCATCGAAGAAACCCCACGAAGCCGGCAAATTCATGCGACTTCGCGGGGCCAAAGGATACAGCGCCAAGCCAACCGCGCAGCGGGTACGCGTCACTTGCCGCTGCGGACTTCGGCCTCCATGGCTTCCATGGGTTCGTCGACGAGCACGGTGCCGGACGGCAGGGTGCCAGGCAGCGGATCATCCATGTAGTGGTCGAATTCGTAAAGCATGCGTTCATTCGGCTTGGCGGTTAACAGCGAGACCACCACGATGAACAGCAACGAAATGATGAACGCAGGCAGCAGCTCGTAAATGGCAAACACACCACCCAAAGGCTTGACGAGGTTATGCCAAATCAGCACGGTCGTCGTACCAGACAACATGCCGGCCACGGCACCGGCCTTGTTGGCACGACGCCAATACAGCGAGCACAGCATCAATGGCCCAAACGATGCGCCGAGACCAGCCCACGCATAGGAGACGACCTGGAAAATCGAAGAGTTCTGGTCAAACGCCACCACAATGCCGAACAGGAACATAACCACCAGCGTCACACGAGCCACAATCATGACTTGCCGATCCGTGGCCTTCTTATGCAGCAATCCACGAAAAATGTTCTCGCCCATGGCCGAAGCGCCAATAATCAGATACGAGGAGCTGGAGCTCATCGAGGCGGCGAAGATGCCGGAGACCACCACGCCGCACATGAAGCTCGGCAGCAGGGTCTGCGCCAGCACGATGAAAATGGTTTCCGCGTCGGTGGAGGTCAACAGTTCGGTGGGCATCATGGCACGACCCACCAGGCCGATGCACACTGCGCAGCCCAGCGAAATCACACACCAAGAGGTGGCGATGATTTGGGACTTACGCACTTCCTCCACACTGCGGATGGAAAGGAAGCGCACCAATACCTGTGGCATGCCAAAGTAGCCCAGGCCCCACGCCAGCATGGAAATAATGGTGATAATGCCATAATCGGAGGGCGCACCAAACACAGCCTTCCCCGCCTCGACCAGTTGCTGACCGGTGGCCGGGTCCAGCTTGGGCGCGGCCACCTGCGTGCCGGAGAGATAGCCGGGGATGGAGCGCAGGAATTCCACGGTGTTGTCGATGCCGCCTGCGCTGGCCACAGTGCCGATGAACACCACCGCGAGCGCAAAGAACATGAGCATGCCCTGAATGAAGTCGGTCATCACCACAGACAGATAGCCACCCACCACGGTGTAGACGAACACGACCACCGCGCCGATGATCATCATGATGTGGTAGTCGAAGCCGAAAAGTGTGGCAAACAGCTTGCCCACCGTCACGAAGCAGCTGCCCACATACACGCTGAAGAACACCAAGATGATTACGGCCGCAATAGTGGAAATCACGCCCTTCTCGTCATGGAATCGCTTGGCGAAGAAATCAGGAATAGTGATGGCGTCACCGGCCACCACCGAGTAGCGACGCAAGCGGCGGGCCACAAGTTTCCAGTTGAGATAGGTACCGAGAGCCAGGCCGATGGCAGTCCACATCGGATCGGCCGCGCCGGTGAAGTAGGCCAAGCCCGGCAGGCCCATGAGCAGCCAGCCGCTCATGTCGGAGGCTTCGGCGCTTAGTGCCGTGAGCCACGGCCCCACGCCGCGACCACCCGCGAAGTATTCCTTGGAGGAGGAGTTGGAGCGCTTGGAGTAGATGAATCCGATGGACAGCATGGCCGCAAAATAGATGACCATGGCCAGCAGAATCCAGAAATCGTTGGCCAACGACCCTCCTCGATCATGACGCCAAGCGGCTATCGCCATGGCATGAGTTTGTGTTGATGTGTGATGGGCGCTGAACCAGCGCCGTGCCGGCCGCCGCAACCATGAACACGACTGCAACGCACTTCGCCCGATGGTAATGGATGCAAGGTCTCAAGCGCCTTCCAGTGTCACCATACTGAGACGCTATGTTATGTTGCCTGGCTCCCCTCACCCGAGGGGAGCCAGCACAACGGCTAAATGTCGTATCTCCAGGATTTATCGGTGACCACGCGAGCCATCGCCAAACCGATCGGCAAACAGACAATCACCATAAATGCGCGGAATGCCCAATCCAGAGCATTGACAGTGTCGAAGCTGCCGAGGTACCACATCGCGCGGTACATATACAAGCCGGGCACCATGATTACAATAGACGGCACAGTCAGGCAGATGCGCGGATAGCCAAGGTGCGGTGGCAGCCAGCCGCGCCTGACGGATGAACGCCATGCAGAGGCCAGAATACCCGCCAGGAATGCGCCGATGAAGGTCGCCATCTCGGGTGCCACGCTGAAGTCCTGCAATTCCAAACGCAACGTGTCGGTGATTGCACCAATCAGCGCGGCCGTCAGGCACATACGTTGCGGCGAATTGAACAGCACGGAGAAGCCCCACACGCCGACGAACGCCGCCACGAACCGCAGCAAACCGTTGACCCACGGGTTCAATCCCAACGGCTCGAAACCTTCCGGGTGCAGGTGCACCATCACGGCCACGGCCCAGCCTGCGAGCGTGGCCATCAGGATGATGCACAGCACGTAGGCCACGCGCTGAATGCCAGAGGGGAAGTCAATCTTGGCCATATCGAGGCCGCCGGTGATAAGCGGGAAGCCCGGAATCACGAACAGCATGGCACCGATATAGGCCGTATCATGCGAAAGTGCGACCGGGTCGAAGATGCCGATGAGTCGCAAAGTGCCCGTGCAGGCGAGCGCCGCCGCAGCCACACATACAAAGGTGACAAAGAACTGGTTCAGATGATGCGCGAATAGTCGCCGGCGCATCCACTGGCCAAGGCCCGCTCCTACGAACGCACCAATCATGTCATACGGGCCACCACCGAGCAGGAACACGAAGGCCGCACAAGCCAAAGCGGAGGCTAAGCCGGAGAACCACGGTTTGTACAACGGCTTGCGGCGCTCGATGAGATCGAGCCGCTCGTGTGCCTGACGCACAGTGATGCCGCCCTTGGCCTTCTCTTCATCGGAACGCTCGTTGAAATGTTCGGCGTATTCCTTGGGCACGCGACTCTTGCGTTTGGCCGAACTCGGCTCAGTCGCGGCATCTGCAGCGTCACCTTCCGATGCACGCACGCCCGAACCGTCAGAACGCGACGGCTCGCCGGCAGCGTTCTCGTCATTGTCCGGAGCATTTCCCGCCTCATGCCGCGTCAGGCTCTCGGCCCCGGCAGAACTGGCCGCCTCGACCGCCTCGTTGGAATCGCCGGCGAACACCTCGGCATCATCGTAGGCTTTTTCCTCGGCCGCCTTGTCTTCAATCGGGGTGACCTTCTCGCTGTCCGCCAGCAGACGGTGCGCTTCCTCGTTGTCATCATCCAAGGATCTAGCCACAGAGGTAACCGTGACCTTGGCCCTCAACGCCACATCCAAAGCATCATCAACGCTGCCGTCGGCCGCAGCGGCACGAGCCTTGGCCCGTTCACGCAGCCGCTTGGACAGATCAGCCGAATACTGCGAGGCATCGCGCTCATCAAGATGTTTGACCACTCCATCAGACAACTGCGAATCGACGTGATACATCGATCCCTTACCGAGGTTCACGGAGAACCAGTCGGCAAAATGCTCAAGCAGCCAGATTCGTTCGGTGTTCACGCCGGTAGTCGGCAAATCCACGACTTCGGTGATGCGATTGCGGCCATCGGTGCAGGTAGCTTCGATGTCCGTCAGGTTCACATCGGCGCGCACATGCACGCCCAATGGATAGGCGATGCGGTGCATCATCTCACGCACGCGGAACGATCCAGTGCCGGCCCCCAAATCCAGCATGCCAACGCGCACAATAACGCTCGCCTTGGCCGCGATACCGGCATCCACCACCGGCTTATCCCAGTCACGCGCAATGTCTTCCATGTCCAGCGGAATAGAGTGGGTGTGGAATTTTCGTACGGCCGATGCGCCTTTCGCCTCAGGCGCATTTTTTTTCTTCTGTTCGCTCACGTTGTCCATTACTACTCCCTGCCTACCCCTGCGGCAATCGCCTGATGCCTGATTTTTCCGCGCTTCGGACATCGTCCCATATGTTGTCCAATATTCGGGCAAATACCCCCCGAAATGAACATCACCGCTGCGCACTATATGGACTTCGTAACGTAAGTGGCGATTTCGTGGGGATACACTGTTACTCACACAACAACCACGTTGAATACAGGCTGTGGGCTCGCAACGGACGGCCTCAACAACCGCGGAGGAGCCGCGGACGACCGTCAGACCGAGCAACCTGATATTCGGCAAAGGAGGTTATATGGCAACACCAGAAGAACAGATCACTCCTGCTGACGCCGCCATCGTCACCACCGGAACTGGCCGCAAGGGCCCCGAGGAGCATGATCTCCCCCAAAGCCTCAAGGACGACATGGATCTGTGTTTGAAGATCCTGCGTGACGTACTGGGCGAATACAACCCCGAACTGCTCTCCACGTTCGACACCGTGCGTAATTACTCGGTGGAAGCCAGCGCTGAACACTTCGCCGAGTTGGAGGATCCGAACCCCGCACAGGATGGCCTGAAAGAGGCCGTGAACGTCATCGACAACATGACGCTACACGATGCCCAGCTGCTGGCCCGCGCATTCGCCACGTACTTCCATCTGGCAAACCTGTCCGAGGAGAACTACCGCGTTTCCGTGCTCCATGAGCGCGAGAACAACGTATCCGGCGAGCAGGCGGTCGATCCGATCAACGAGCTCACCGTCGCCTACCACCAGCTCATCAACGAGATGGGCCCGGCCAAGGCCAAGGAGCTGCTCGACCAGCTTGAGTTCCACCCCGTCTTCACCGCGCACCCCACTGAAGCACGCCGCAAGGCAGTGGAAGGCAAGATCCGCCGCATCTCCGAATTGCTCGGGGAATACAAGATTCTCGGCGGCTCGGACAAGAAGGAATGCCTGCGCCGTCTCTACAACGAGATCGACGCCCTGTTCCGCACCTCTCCAATCGCGCTGAAGAAGCCGACCCCGGTTGAGGAAGCGGACACGATTCTCGACATCTTCGACAACACGCTGTTCCACACCATCCCCAAGGTCTACCGTCGCTTCGACGACTGGATTCTGGGCGACCAGGCCGGACTCGTCGAACCTGCCTGCCCCGCGTTCTTCCACCCGGGCAGCTGGATTGGCTCCGACCGTGACGGTAACCCGAACGTCACCGCCAAGGTGAGCCGCGCTGTGGCCCGCAAGTTCTCCGATCACGTGATCGCCGCTCTCGAGGAAGCCACCCGTACAGTGGGCCGCAACCTCACGATGGAGGCCGAGACCACGCCGCCGAGCGCCGAGCTCAAGAACCTGTGGAGCCATCAGAAGGAAATGAGCGAGCGCCTGACCGACAAGGCCGCCCTGATCTCCACCAAGGAGATGCACCGCGCGGTCATGCTGGTGATGGCCGATCGTCTGCATTACACCATCGAGCGCGATGCCGACCTCATGTACCACTCCTGCGACGACTTCCTCAACGATCTCAAGGTGGTGCAGCGTTCGCTGGCCGAGGCCGGCGCCAAGCGCTCCGCTTACGGCCCGCTGCAGGATCTGATTTGGCAGACCGAGACCTTCGGCTTCCACATGGTGGAGATGGAGTTCCGTCAGCACTCCGTGGTGCACGCCCGCGCCCTTGCGGATATCCGCGAGCATGGTCTGCACGGCGAGCGCGGCGAACTGCAGCCGATGACGCATGAGGTGCTCGACACCTTCCGTGCTCTCGGTGCCATCCAGAAGCGCAACGGCCTCAAGGCCGCCCGCCGCTACATCATCTCCTTCACCAAGAGCGCCCAGAACATCAAGGATGTCTACGAGCTCAACCGCTTGGCATTCTCCCACCCGGAGGATGTGCCCACCATCGACGTGATCCCGCTGTTCGAGCAGCTTGAGGATTTGCAGAACTCGGTGGATGTGCTCGAAGAAATGATTAAGATCCCCGAGGTTCAGGCTCGCCTGAAGGCCACCGGCAACAAGCTCGAGGTCATGCTCGGCTACTCCGATTCCTCGAAGGACGCCGGCCCGACTTCCGCCACGCTGGCCCTGCACTCCGCTCAGGAGCGCATCGCCAAGTGGGCCGAATCGCACGACATCGATCTGACCCTGTTCCACGGCCGCGGTGGTGCCGTCGGTCGTGGTGGCGGCCCTGCCAACCGTGCGGTGCTTGCCCAGCCGGTCGGTTCCGTCAAGTGCCGCTTCAAGCTCACCGAACAGGGCGAGGTCATCTTCGCCCGCTACGGCAACCCGGTGCTGGCCATCCGCCACGTCGAGTCCGTGGCTGCGGCAACCCTGCTGCAGTCCGCGCCGAGCGTGGAGAAGCGCAACACCGACATGACCAAGAAGTACGCCGACATGGCTGCTCAGCTCGACGAGGCCGCGCACAACCGCTTCCTCGACCTGCTGAACACCGATGGCTTCGCCCCGTGGTTCTCGATCGTCACGCCGCTGACCGAAATCGGTCTGCTGCCGATTGGCTCCCGCCCGGCCAAGCGCGGCCTTGGCGCCAAGTCCCTAGACGATTTGCGTACGATTCCGTGGATCTTCTCCTGGGCTCAGGCACGCATCAACCTGGCCGCTTGGTACGGCCTCGGTACCGCATGCGAGAAATTCGGCGACCTGGAGACCATGCGTCAGGCCTACGAGGAATGGCCACTGTTCTCCACGTTCATCGACAACATCGAGATGTCCATCGCCAAGACGGACGAGCGCATCGCCAAGATGTACCTCGCCCTCGGCGACCGCGAGGACCTCAACAAGAAGGTGCTCGAGGAGATGGAGCTCACCCGCAAGTGGGTTCTGGACATCGTGGGTGACAAGTGGCCGCTGCAGCACCGCCACGTGCTCGGCCAGGCCATCCGCATTCGTTCGCCGTATGTGGACGCGCTGTCCGTCACCCAGGTGCTGGCGCTCAAGTCGCTGCGCAAGAAGGTGGACAAGGAAGAGCTCTCGCAAAGCCAGCAGGCAGGATTCATCTATCTGATCCTCTGCACCGTCTCCGGCGTTGCTGCCGGCCTGCAGAACACGGGCTGATCTACACACCAGCGCATATGAGGAAGCCCCGCTCGATGTGAGCGGGGCTTCCCTGTTTTTGTGTGTATCTTTCATCATCTTGCAATAATTCTTACATGTAAACAGAGAGTTCTTACATGAAAGAATTATTGAAAGGTGATGAAAGAACTTACTTTCACGCGCGCCAATCATCCCAACACGTATCGGGATGACGGCCCATTCCCCTCGCGGCGCAACTTGCCCACATCTTCGAGCTTCTTCAACAACCGGTATGCACTGATATAGCTCAGGCCGAATAGATCCATGACATCCGCCGTAGTGACGACACCATCATTTTTTTCGGCGAACTCCAGAACAAGGCCACTGCGCCGGGTGGCATCGATGTCACGCTGACGCACGTAAGACGCCAACCCCTCTGAACGTTTGTACACTTGGGCACTCAGCATATACGAGCGAGAGCTCCCACTGCCGACCCCCTCTACCAAACCAGCTTCCACCAAATTCTCAACAGCAGACACGATGCGTCGATGCTCCAAATGGGAGAAATCACACAACTGGACCATAGTAAGCCTACGATGCTCGCGCAGTAGTGAGAGCACAATCAGCGACCAGACTGGCAACGGTGCTCCTCGTCGACGCTCCTCATCTCCAATCATGGTCACGAATGCCTCGTCAGGCACCACACGGCGGAGGAACAGAATGACTTCTTCGGCACTGGACTGCGAGTAATCCGGGAAAGAACCGCCTGCCGCAATCGACCCGGCATAGATGGTATCCACACCTCGCCCGGTACGTTCAACATATCCGGCAGCTTTCAAAATCAGAGCAAGCTGCGGATTACGGGAACGCGGTTGTGCAGTAAGCAGGTTATCTTCGGAGACACCCTCTATGAATCCTCCGGGATTAGCTATGGTCAACCCATCATCATCAACCAGGAACCTCACCGAACCCATTCGTGCATAATCGCGATGGCAGAAAGCGTTAATCATTGCCTCACGGAATGCCCCTCGATCGAAGTCTGGCAGATCGACACGAATCAAGCCGCTCATGACTTCGTGGCTGGGATTCCACGGCTCCATCAGCTCGCCTACACGATCAAACATATCCACCAAGGGCAACACGAACGGATCCATATTGACCTTTGGAGACATGCCTTTCATCACTTGAAAAACAGCCGATGCGGCTGGAATCGATCGATGAATAGCATCAACCGAACCAATGGTGAGCAGACCAGCAACAGATGGCTGCAATCCATACGGGCCATCAACAACCAGCTCAAGTGCCCGATCGAAATCCTCATCCGTAAAAGACAACAACGAGTTTTGCGCATTGGCACTGCGAATATGGCTTCTCAACTTGTTCCGTGAGTCTGGATTCAAATCGTCCAACCGAGCCTCTGGGGCAGGTTGCGCACTGAAATCGTAGAACCGTTGCTGAGATAAACGGCTAATGAATTGGGAAACAAACAGCGGAACGACCTCAGGCGAGCCGTCTGCTTTCAGCCGGCGCTGTAGTGTCTTCCCCTGACTAGTAGACACGATTTGCTGACTGTTACCCACCTCAATACTGACTATCGGCACCTCGTTCTCGTACAAGAGCGCCACGCGAGCGGGAAGCTGCGGAACAGTCTTATTGAAAATTAGTGCCGCAAGTCCATTGATATTGCGATGCTCGTCACATACGCCGGTCACAGTGCCATCGTCTTCAATACCGAGATACAGTATGCCGCCTTCGGTATTGGCTAGAGCCACTACGTTGTCAACAATTTCATCATGCGATTGAGGGCGCTTCTGCTCGCTCTTGAACTCAACTGTCAAACTTTCTTTAGCCGGCAACATGAGCATCCCCTTTCACCATCTTGCAATAATTCTTACATGTTAACAGAGAGTTCTTACATGAAAGAATTATTGCAAGATGGTGAAAGGGGCAAAGAGACACCCCTACTGCCATATCCAATAAGGTAGTGCCCGCTTCGCGCCGGAGATCCTTTTTTGCAGAATCCAAATCTGCAATACCTGTGCCGTCGCTTATAGCATCGGCCATCATTCCTTGGCCGATGGCGCGAAGGTACTCCGTGAAATCCATTGGACGCAATGTCAACGTATCGACTTTGCCGACCGGGTACGAAGTGCCTGCATGTCGGGCAATACCCATGTAGGAGCCAGTCGCAATAACGTGATATTCACGAGCATCTTCGCAGAAATACTTCAGCGCAGTCAATGCACGCGGACATTCTTGAATCTCATCAAGGAGCACCAAGGTATCTGTCGTGATAGGAACACCTGTTTCGAGGCTGATGTTACGCAATATCCTGCTCACATCTAGATCGCCGTCAAAGAAACTCCTCGCACGCTCATTGTTCATGAGGTCGATACGCGCCACTGCCTCATATCGTGTACGCCCGAACTCCTCCGACAGCCACGTTTTGCCCGTCTGACGGGCGCCTCGGATAATGAGCGGCTTTCTATTTCGAGACGTCTTCCAAGCCTCAAGCTGCTTCATAGCCGTACGATCCATGACCAATCCCAATCTCCTACAGAAAATGTGCGAGTAAAACACATTTTTACGTACAAGAAATGTGCGAGTCGAACCCTTGTTCCGCACTAGTTATGGTGGAACGACCAACGATATCCACATATGCAGAGTAAAAAAACGACAGCTCCCCTTGGTGAGGGGAGTTATCGGTTGCAGGCTGACTGAGGGGTAGTCGCTCTCAGCCAAGATCAGCACAAAACAAGCCAGACCGCACGCAGGCAAACGCGGCAATCGCCCTTTGTATTCTTTTATAAGTTTTTATAATCTCTGCCATCCTAAGAATCGGTAGGGGGGGGTGCCATCATCCATCGAATAACCTGCCCTTCCGTACGGCAGGTCCTTACGTTCGAACACCCACATGGTCTTGTCCGTGGATCTGTTGTCGGCAAGAATCGTCAACATGAACCGCTCACCGTCGTTCTTCACGTAACCGCATTGCACTGCACCTTCCGACTTGAGCCGGCTACGGACGACATCGCAGTCAAGCAGTCGCAGGAGTCCTTCTTGATATTCGGGAGCAATCCTCACACGGCAAAACTCACGTAATGCTTCGCGGAAGGAACCGTCATGACCATCAAGCATACGCTGAAAGAAATCGGGCACCATGATCGAACGCTGCGTATCGGTATTCAGATTGACTATAAATGACACCGGATAACGTACATTCAGATATTCAAGCAGCATTTTCATATCATCATTGCGCACCAAAATATTCTCAAGCCGGTTGTTGAGCATGCGGAGCTGGCGTTTGCCTCCACCATTGACGTAATACTGTTTCTTGTCCTCGCGCATACGGATTTCCGCCTGATTGATGAGGTCTGGAAGATCCCCTCCATCATCGGATTCGGCCATGCCTACGGATATATCCCAATCACCTTCCAGAAAATCCCGACGCATACGCGCCATCCGACGCATACTTTGGCTCACCGTATGGTTGCAGCTGACAATCACGAACTCATCGCCTCCGACGCGGTAGATCCTGTCGTCATCGAAGCAGGCACGCATCGCATCCGCAAGTTCGCACAACGCCGAATCGCCCTTGGCATGCCCCAAATGGTTGTTGATTTCATGCAGTCCGATCATGTCGACGTACACCACCGTCAGCGGCTGGTCATGCGTGGCCTGGATGTACTCCAAGTCGTCATCGTAGGCATTGCGGTTGAGCAGCCCCGTCAGCGAGTCCCTGCGGTAATTATCGGCATCGCCGCATGCCAATAGTCCGATGGGCAGATTCTGTCCGACCAGCACCACAGCCCAAGGGTTGGATGGGGAGCATGCGTGAGTGGGAATCACCGCGAATGTGACTACGCCGGTTTTGGCCAATACCTCGCTACGGTATATCCCCAGCATGGTTTCCTGCCTGTATAGCCGTTCCCGGAGTGAAGGCAGATTCAGATCGTCGAAGAATCGTCCGGCATCGTCAGGATGCACCACCCGGTTGGTGGCCACCGCACGCATGTAGGCGCCGAATTCGTCGACTTCCGGATCGGGAATCACCCCATCTCGTTTGATGGCACGGTATTCGCCTGTCGCCACATTCAACCGGGATATTTCCGCCAGACCATCAGCCAGGATTTCAAAGGCGTCGGCCGCCAACGCGGAGGCTCCCAACAGCACCCGGCCGTTAACGGTCACATAATCGCGATGCAGGTAATCGCACGACATATCCCAATAGTGCCGACCGTCGGCACGCTCGGCCAACAGCGTTTCCATCCGTTTCACCGGCAGTGGAGGGTAGAAATAATATCCTTGGATGTATCCGCATCCAATTGCTTTCAGCCAATCGACCTGTTCCTTGGTCTGGGCGCCCTCGGCGATGATCATCAGATGCAGCTTCTTAGCCATCACAATCATGGATTGGATGATTTTCATGCCTTTACCGGCATTCTCATCGCTCAGTTCGATGAACTTCGTGTCCAGTTTGATCACATCGACATTAATGTCTTTGAGCATGTTCAGCGAGGAATATGCCGAACCGAAATCATCCATCAGTACCACGATGCCTCTCGCATGCAGTTTGCGGATGGTATCCTTCACCACGGGCAGGTTTTTCGCCACGGCGCTTTCGGTGATTTCCACCTGCAACAGACGCGCGTCGATGTTATATTCGTTCAGCAGCCCGCCGATCACGTCGGCCACATCCATCTGGTTGATATCCATCATGGACACGTTCACGGAAACCGGTACCAGATTGCGTCCTTCACGCTCCCATCTGCCCAGCATCTCAGCCACGAAGCGCCATACGAACACATCCACATGGCAGATACGCCCGGCTCTTTCCAATACCGGGACGAACCATCCTGGGGGAATCACGCCATATTTGGGGTGATTCCAGCGCACCAACGCCTCGGCTCCTACAATGGTTCCCGTCTCCGCATTGCATTTAGGCTGCAGATAACAGCAGAATTCGCCGTTTTCGAGCGCATGATCGATGTCTTCGAATGTAAAGAAAGGCACCAGCTCGTCATTAGACGGCATTCCGCCCATTTCCGGCATGTCGGTCACGCGGTCTTCCTCTCGTCGAAAAAACTATCCGTGGTATTCGCCGTTGTACTGTATCAGAGTGACGTCCTCGACGCCGTCAATCGCACGGATACGCTCGGCGAACGCCATATCCTTGTCGTCGCAGAACACTTCAACGGCCATTTCCGTGCGTTCGCCACGCATGGTTTTGGATTTGACGAAGAATTTGGTACGCCCGAACGCACGCGTGATCTCATCGCCAACCATATCGCCCATATAGTGGATCACTGCAATGTATACGCGACCCTTGTCTTGATGCGAGTAGAACAGCGCCAACATACCGATCATCACCAATCCGGCAACAATCACCAGCACATACATGCCCGCACCCGCCGCGATACCTGAAGTAATCGACCAGAACAAATACAGCAGATCCATCGGATCCTTGACCGCGGTACGGTAACGCACAATCGACAACGCACCGACCATACCAAGGGAAATTACAATATTCGTACTGATGGACAACGTGACCATGCAGGTGAGCACGGACATGCCCACCAATGTGACCGCGAAACTGCGCGAATACACCACGCCCGTGTAGAAACGGCGGTACACGTAGTAGATGACGATGCCAACAATCAACGCCACCAGCAATGCCAACGCCATTTTGGGCACATTGTATTGACTGAAGGATTTCAGCACCGACTTTTTGATCATATCATTAACGCTCATAATGCTGTTCTTTCTCTCTTGCTTCCTTGATTCGTAACGTTTGATTTCGGGAAATGCCAGCCGATCATAGACTGTCTTTACAGGCTCGGCACGCTCCAGCCTTCCTGCCAGTAGCCGAATCCCCGCAAATACGAGGCTTTGTCATAACAGAGCACGTATTTCGAGGCCGATGTCAACTCCTGCGCCTTGCCTGGCAACAGATCGCGCACCACTTGCGGTAGAAATTCAGTGAATTTGACTTCCATCACCAGTTTTCCCGGCTCAAGCACAGGCAGCACCGGCAGCGTGGCGTCGAAAACATCGAATCCTCCAACCGCCGCACGCACGTTCATATCGAAAGTGACACGCACGGTGCCAGCGTCGAGAATCCACGGTTCGCGCTCATAATCGACGATCACACGCGGACGCAACACATTGCACATGCATTCCACATAAAACTCGCGGCACAATTGATGTTCGCTGTCGCGCAAAAACTCGTAATCGCCGGCAAGAATGCGGTCGAACTGCTCATGGGTGAGCGGCGCATCCTCCTTGTAAATCCAACTGTCGCTTTTGCGTTTGCGTTTGCGTTCCAGTTTGATCACGCGGTCGCTGTAATCGTAGATGCGAATACGGTATTTCTTGCGCAGCAGCACACCATCGACTTTTTCCCGATATGCGGTGTTCCAATAATCGTCGAAATACAGGCTGCGAATCATATAGCCGCCGTTGCTCGCATGTTTGTCGAGACCAAGCAGCGGCGCCATACGCACGTTCAAATCGGCTTTTTGCTCGTATGAGATCAGATATTTGAGCTCATGACGGAACCGTTCCTTGGCGGTGCTCGGCGGAACGGATAATTCTTCGCTGACCCGACGTTTGACGCGCTGCAGCAGCGACGTTCCTCGATTGCCACCATCATTGAACATTGGCATCCTCCACAATGCTGCCGCCGGCTTTCACATAGAAGCACTTGGTGCCATAGATCTTGTTGCCGTCGGTGACGTAGTAGTCAAACGCGTCCTGAGTCTCGCCTGATGCGTTGCGCACGCTCACTTTGATGAAGTACTGGCCTTCACCGGGCATGTCCATCACGGCTTCCGGCAATACGAGGTCGCTCTGTGTGAACACTACATCCTTACCTTCGTAATCCTTGGACACGGTGACGGTATAACGCAAATCCTCATCGTTGAAATCGTAGGAGACATCCCAGCTGAGTTTGAGCTTGCCATTGGTAGGGGTAGGTGTGCCGATGTAGAACGGCATGGGCTTGTTGAACCCGGTTTGGTATGTCTGGTAGTTCTGTTCGATTTCGCTGTGCAGCTGGTTCGCGATCACATCATATTGGCTTTTGGTAACGCCTTCATACATGGAATCAGGCATTTTCCACACATATTGTTCCGTAATGCTGCGGTAATGCTTCACCATGGAGTTGATGCGATTGGCATTCATGTACTTGTATTCGTCTTGTATTGCCTTGTCGAGCGCAGTTCGGAACGACTTGGTCTGCAAGCAGCGGCTAAACAGCATGTTGCCCCAGTAGTTGCTGATGCCGTTCTCCCAGCTTTTGCCGTCGGAACGTTGTTTGATCTCATATTCCTTGCGCATGAGCATGCCGTCGTTGTCCCAGTCGAGCACGTAGAAGGTGTCGGAATTCGTGGGACTATACAGGTACATATTGCGGCTTTGCGTATCGGTATTGCCGGTCAACAGCTGGAATGCCATCCAGTATGCGAGATTTTCGGTATCGAAATATTTGCCGAGAATGTCGCTCATCGGCACTGAATAATCGTTGAGCGCGTTCAACATGGTAATCAGTTTGGTATGGTCGTTGTCGCCTTTGATTTCCAGTTTTTCTTCGAATTTCGTCTGATCATAGTCGGGATCGTCGGCGAGTTTGATCACGTCTTCGTCTCGATGGAATTCGAAATAATTGACTTTATACAGCTGGCCGTTCTTATCAAGTCCGTGCGCTTGCAATGCGGTTTTGTTGAGCTGTTCGACCTGCGTATACAGACCGTAATCGTCAAAGGAATCTGATCCGCTGGTCTCGTCTTTCACATACAAGTGCACGAATTGCGTGCGCAGCCCCATCATCTGGTCGATGCCTTTGATGAGATCAAAGGCCATTTTGTTACGGAAACGCAGACCTTCACCCATATGCTTGTTCAATGCGATGGTACGCTGGCCACGCCACTTGCCTTTTCCGCTTTTCAACTCGATCTTGTAATTCTTCTGCTCGTTTTTACTCGATGACTGACCACGTACCTGCACGGTGGCGTTCGGCGCGCTTTCGCCAAAACCAAGCTCCCCGGAAACCGGCCCCTGTTCGTCGCCGACCTGCAGCAAACCATTGACCTTGTAGCGTCCAACGCCCATTGCCGCATAGTCATCAACGGAATACTGGTTGATTTCACTCCAGCTATGGTCGGTTCCTTCCGACGAATTACCGCGCGATACCGTCAGATACATGGTTTCCACGCCGCTGTCGTCATACACCTTGTATAACGATTCGTTGTCGCGCAAGTGTGCGCCGTCGATGCTTTGTTCAGCGCTTTTCTTGACTTGCTCATGCGTCTGCGTTGAATCCGATGATTGCGATTGTTCATTATCGCTGGGTGATGAAGTCGCACATCCGGCGCAGGAAAGCACCATCAGCATTGCCATCAATGCCGCTATTTGCTTGACAAGCGTGGTAATGGCTTTTGTGTTGCGTCGATTCCACCATGTCATGATTTACGATTCCTCCCCGATTGTATTGTTCGCTTCTGTAATGTTCGTCCCGCACTCGCGCCGCACGTGCCTCTTATATTCCGTGCGATGCAGTGATTGATCGATTCGTTGTTCGCCATGTTCAAGCAGTATGCCCAGTTCGGTGAAACGTCCACGTTTCGTCTGTGCCACAATCGGCTGCTGCCCCAGCACTCGGTATGGCAGATTGTCGGTGTATGAGGCGAGCCGGAATGTCGTATGAATAGCGAACAGCGACGCTCCCATTAGAAAACCGAAGCCGAACAGTGTGGTAGTGAAGAACTGTCCAATCACCGTGAAAATAACCGTCGACCCTGCAAATAATGCCGATGCAGTCAACGCACCGGAATAATCGGTGAAGTACAGCAGGATCAGCATCACGGTATTGCCGACCGCATACAGCGCATATCCGACGCATAGCACACGAAAATATCCATGCATTGCATCGTTGAAACCCAAAGGAAGCGCGTTCAGCGCTGTTTTTTCCAACGAAATCACGGCAGCGGTCACCAACAATTGCTTTAACGCCGTGTAATGCAATTCTCGATTGAGCACAGCCAGCATTTCATTTTCGGCAACGGTAATGTCTTTAACCGTGCCACCATCGTTGAGCAGACTGTAATACGAACGATATGTCGGATAGAAATTCACTTCCACCGACACCACAAAATTCACCGTGGTGATCAGAATCGTTAAAAACGCAAGCATGGCGGGCACATCGTAATATGGCGCACCATAAAACAGACCCTTCACTTTGATGCCAAGCGGCCCACACCAGGTGATCACCAAATGGGCGAACAAGCCAATGGTGGTAAACAATCCGGTCAACGCCAACGGCAGAAACTGGTCAACCCACTGCAGAAACAGCCACGGATTCTCACGACTTTGCGGAAAATACCGATGCAACAGCAGCACATCCCACACCAGCATCACACCATAGCCAAGCACCACCGCAAACAACAGCGATTCCACCGGCGGCAACGCCAACGCAAGCAGCACGCATGACGTAATAAACGCCACCAGCACTGCAGCAGCAAAGGAATACAGAATGCTTTTGTAATCTTTAATGGCCGTCAAATAACTCATCGCATTCCAGTTGACGACCATTTCAAGAAACAGCCATAAACACAACACGCCCTGCATCAGCGTGGCTCCAGAAAACAGCAGAAACACCGTGTACAACACCGCGCCCACTACCAACATGATGCCGGTAGACCCCCAAAACGACGGCAGAATCATCTTCTCATCGTGATCAAACAGCATATCCGCCAAAAAACGTGTGACCGGCATCGACAGAAAACTTGTCAACACCAACGAGGCGAGCAATGTGTATGTGATCATGCATACAAGCAGATCACGGTCGGGGCGGTCCACCTGCCACCAACCGCTCACGATCAGCACGCCAAACTGCAGAAGCACGCCCAGCAGCATCGGGCCTGCGCAAATCACGCCGGCATAGCCGTAGGCTCGCAGCATCGCCATCAAGCCCCTACGATGGAACAGTTTCTTCAGTTCAAATCCAATACCGGCCATATCAGCGTTCCAATCCGAACTGATCCGCGGTATCGGCATACAGCCTGCGATAATCGTCAAGCATGCGCTCATGACGGTAATAGGCGTTCACACGATTGCGGCCGATCTGCCCCATGGTTTCACGCAACGTACGGCTGGAACACATGCGTTCCATCGCCCCGCTTAAGCCTTCGCGGTACATGGGAGGCACATAAAAACCGGCAGTGCCGAAATCATCGCCATCCTCGCCTTCCAACAGCTCACGGCAACAGCCGACATCAGTGGTCACGCACGGGCGTGCGGCTGCGAACGATTCCAACACCGACAATGGTTGGCCTTCGGAAATGCTGGTCAACACAGTGAAATCAAGCTTGCGCATGTATTCGACCACGTTCACACGTCCTGTGAACTCAAGATTGCGCACACCCAACTGCTCCACAAGCTCATGGCATTCGTCGGCATACTCCTGATCGTCAACACCGCCGAGAATATGCAAACGCACATTGTCAACGCGAGATGAAAGCTCATGAAACGCATGAATCAGGGTTTTCACGTCTTTGATCGGCGCCATGCGCACCACCGCACCGATATCAACCCAACCATCGTCGGGTTTCAGTGGAATATCGCAAAAACGTTCGTATTGAATGCCGTTGGGAATAACCTGGCAGGCATCGGCAGGAGCACCCATACCGATTTGGATAAGACGGGCACGACCGAACAAACTAGTGATACGCCATGCACGCTGGTAGATCTGTTCCGAAAGCATGTAGAAGAAACGAATCCAACGCGGACGGAAAGCCGGTAGCACCCATTCGGCGGAAATAATCTCCTCTTCACGTTCGCGCGTATAAATGCCATGTTCCGTAAGCAATACCGGCGCATGGTTGATGGAACCACCCAAACAGGCCAACAATCCGCCATATCCGGTGGAAATCGCATGATAGATTTGCGCTTCCGGTACTTCGCTGCCCATCAGGTATAACACCGGCAGCAGCATGGAGCGCACAGTATGGAAAGCATCCGCATAAGCCACATACGGATATTCCTCCATGCAGATTTGCGTGAACCGGTCAATGAATTCACGGCTTTGCAGGAACGACAGCGGATACACACCTTTGGTGTGGAACAGGTTGAACAGCACATCCCAGTCCGGGCTGCCAAAATTCACCAGTTCGCGCAATGACCGCAATTCCTCTTCGGCGAACGACACTTGCGCGCGTTCACCGCTCAGACGCAAGGCGTCGTCGAGGAACACCTCATGCACTTCCACCACATTGCTGGGCAAGTCATATACGAATTTGCCGCGGTCTTCGGCTTTGGCACCGATCACCCACAATACGAACTCGTGCTCTTTCATCGCTTCGATATAGCTGTGCATCCATGTGGACACGCCACCATGCACGTACGGGTAGCATCCTTCCAAAACCAGGCAGATTCTCATGCCGCTCCCCCAGTCTTGCGTTCGATATGAACCGTGGCGCCCGTGGCTTTGAGCAGATACAAGTTGCCGGTCAGCTTGGTGAGGCTTCCGCCGCGCACATTGCCGGGCGTACCATTACTGGCACGGAACATCAGCCACCCTTGATCGGTGAGGTTGCCAAGTTTCAGATCCCAACTGGTATCGGTTGTTTCCATCGAAACCGTCAATCCTGAGAATCGTTGCACCGCCGCAGCGCATTCCGTTCCAGTCTGCATACGAATGGACGGAGCCGACTGTTCCAACCAATCCAAATAATCTTCCAATCCCTTGCGATAGGTTTCCCAGCCTTCTTTCGCACCACGATCTTCATCAAGCAGATCATCGGGATGCATGAAGTGCGTGCTCACATAGTGCATGTTCAATTCGGAAACCGCGGCAAGACGCATGTACGTGTCGCCCACCATGCCGCCGGACACGATACGTGGAGCCTCCACCACGCCATCGGCCGCAACACCGAACTCCTGTATGTACGGCAAGGAACTATCGGAAGGCATATACGTACTGGCGATGGCGCGAATCTGCGGCACATCCTCGCCTATGATCTTTCGCGCCTCTTGGGAGAGGATATTCGACGGCGGCACGTATACCGACGATGTTGCGGCCGGCAATACGTCTTTCTGGAATGCGATCAGTTCCTGCAATGATGCCACAATGGCTTTGCGATTCGGCCATTGCACGTACGCGTATTCCTTGCCGTAATGTGTATTCGGCAACACCAACGGCTGATGGTTGTACCCGTGATATCCGATTTCGCCGTTTTGCCGAAGCAGCAATCCTCCGTAATACTCGAATTGTGTGTTGTCCGTCTGTCGTACCGGATCATCCTTGGTGTCATCGCCGTAATTCTCAATCATCACACCGGTGAAACGAATACCGTACCGTTCAGCAAGACGCACCAAATCTGGCCACCATACTTGAGAATAGAATTCGGAAATGCTCATGTTGTAGTCACGTTTGATGTATTTGCCATTGCCAGACGGTACCGGAGACGGAAAATCGTCCAAGTAGAAAGCCGCACTGTTGATCACCGGATAGGCCGTGGCAGAACCGAGCAGACTGAACGCCGAAGCGTAAAATCCTCGAAACACCTTGCCGTAAATGCCGATATTGCACATCACAGCCGTTCCTGACTCCACCGCGTTCCTCCACACCAATGGCGTTCTGCCATTGCTGCTGACCGCCTCCACCTGTGCACGATCATTCAACGCGACGCTCAGCGACGATTTGAACGGGTCACTGAACGTGTATGTCTGACCCCCCCCCCAACATAAAATCCTCGGACGGTGTAATGCCCTCAGTCGCCACATATTCGTATGTGGACGATTCAATGCCGATCTGCGGACCGATCACATCCAAATAGCCGGTTTTCTCCGGGGTCATGGCGAACATGACGCCGCCGCCCTTTTTGGCCCATTGCATGATTTGCAGCACATGCTCGCCCAGACGGTCGAGATTAGGCATGGCCACCACTATGGTGCTGTAGTGATTCAACGCTGGAAATTCAGCGTTTTCGTCAGCCACGTCAACCGTAGTGGTAGGGACTTTCATATCAAGCAGAATCTGGTCGAGCATGGCTTCGGCATCGCTGACACCCTCTTGCGAACTGTCAACCACCAACAGATTCGTGGCTTTTTGTCCAGCGATGGCATTGGCAGCAGGAATGGCTTTGTCTCGATCCAAATACGTGATGTCGAACCGCGTGGCACCATAATGCACGCCCAGGCTTTCCACCAGCAACACCAATGCGATGGCCATGAACACAGCCCAGACCTTGACCAGACCTTGCCAGCGGAATCGCTTCCACTTGGCCAACACGTCTGACAGGAATCCTCTGATCATGCGCGTTCAGCCTCCTTGGCTCCAGTCCAGAACCGCAGCGTGCGTCTTCCTTGGCCACCGAGATAAATATGCTTGCTTTCAATCTGCTTAACGGTTTGACGCAACGCATCGCCATCATTGCGTGCGGCATCGAGTCGTAGACGCATCAGCCATACATCGCCTTGATCCGGCCACCGTTCCATAGCGCCGTCAACGGTGTGTGCGGCATCATCAAAGAGTCCAAGATCAATCTGCATCTGCGCAAGACGGCACGCAACGTGATAATCGCCATGTTGGCGAAGTCGTTCCTGCAACACTTCGGCATATCGTTGTTTCTGCAACTGCAAAGCGTATCCTTGCGCAATACCGGAATTGACATATCGTTCCAGCGCATCGCAATAGCGTTCCAACATCGTTTCGGAATTTCGATGCTGCAGATAATCGTTACGGCAGCGCTGCAATGCAAGATCTTCCTTGGCACTGATCTGCGCCATGGCGGTAGCCGCGTAATGCACGACTTCCACATCCTCATTCAGTCGGGCCTGCGACAACACATCGATATAACGGCTGGGATTATCGTTGAGAATGGACATCACCAGACTGCGCCGCTGACTCGAATCATTGACGATCAACGCCTCTTCCAACGGCACTGTATTGGCGAAATCGGCTCGTTCCTCAACGAGAACGCTTCGACGTTCCTCATCATCCACACGCATTTGCTCAAGCCCCGGAGCCGTGTGCGCGCCAACGCGAATCAGCGTGCTCGCATGCAGCAACAGCACGCATAACGGCCCCCACAATGGCACCAGCAGCATGAAAGGAAGCAGTCGCCCCTCCACACGAAGCACGCCAACGCGAGACAATACGCACAGCAGCACGCATATCATTACATGCACGGCGATAAGCAGCATCGCCATCACCGTCGCATTCATGCTGCGCCACCTTCATGCGATGCGGAGTCATTCGGCGCAGCGTCACTGCGCGGCGTTTCATCCGCTTGCGACTCGGCAACTACTTGTTCCGAAGCCTCAGCCAGCAACGAATCTTCCTCGTGGCCTGAAACCAGCTTCACATGCAATCCAGCCTGGGCCAAACGACCGTTGATGATCGGCAGCTCATGCTCGCTGGCCTGATCCATGAGCACATACACATTGCCGTCCTGCAGTACACCGGCCTCATCCGTTTGACGAATGGCTCCCATCAGGCGGCTACCATCGTCTTGCCAGGCGTCTTCCACACGCAACAGCAGATGATTGCTCATATGAGCGTGCTTGAGCTCGTTTGCAGCCAGCACTTTGGACAGGAACACCTGAGTGTTCAAGAATTCCGTGCCGGGCACCAGCATCGTCTGCCACGCAACATTCTCATAATCGAAGGCACGCACCATCGCGGATTCCACCAAGCCGCATATGATGGTGAACAGGTTCTGGAAGTACAGGTTCATTTGGTCGGGCTGCGCTTTGGCAAGCACAATCACCACGGCCAGCTTGCCATCGGCACGCACGCCCGCCGCATACATTGGAAGGTTTTGTTCAAGATTGCGGTTTACCCACAATCCGCCATGATCCAAGGCCGTGACAATGTTGGCATAATTCTCAAGCAGCACCGATTTACTGAATAAGGATTCGGTCTGCGGACTCGCGGCCACTAAATGCGCGAAACGACCACCATTATCGATTCGGTAAATACCGAAACTATCGCCGCCCAACGTATCTTGCATAATGCGAATGGTCGCGTGATACAGCTTTCGAGGCAGCACTTCGTCCAATTCACGGGTCATCGCATACATTTTGCCGAGACTGTCGCGCCTGCCGATAATCTGTCCGCGCAGCATACGACGATCATCAAGCACATCGTCGTACAGGTCACGCAGGAACGCAAGTCGTTCACGCAGCAAACTGTTTTCGTCACGCATGAATCGCAGGTTTTCGCGATTGCGCATCTGCACGTATCCGCATACTGCGCCGGCAACGAAATACACTACGAACGCAAGCCAGTTCGACGTGTCGTAAAACAACGGAGCGAATGACGCGCCGTTCGACGCGTACGACAACGCCATGCCGGCACATGCGAGCGCGGCCGCGAACACGCCTGCGTTCATTCCGTACATCGTGCCGACGATCACCACGAAAAACAGGCGCAAATCCACAGTTTCAAGCTGACTGTTGCCTTGTACCGCGGTGCGAAGCAGTTCCTCCAATATGAACGTGATGAAGATTTCGATTGCGATCCATGGTTTTGAATGGTTGCGCAGAAAATCCCAGATCGGGTGCTTTCCGGATTGTTCCTGAGCACGAGCCTCTTTCCAGCGTTGCAGCACCAGGGGAAGATCCTGTTTGAGCGAATATCGCGGCGACCAGCCATAGCGCAAGCGCAGCGCATGGTCGTCTACTGGGTAACTTTGGGGCCTGTCTTCGCCAAAAGTCACCGACAATCCGGGAAATGCCGCGCTGATCACATCAGCTAAATCACCGTATGTAAAGTTGAACACGTTGGGCACGTGGAATACTTCGCTTTCGGCGGTCCAATCGTCGAACATGCGGTAGATCAGTTCGGCAAGATCGTCGGCGCAGAGAAAGCATGTCTGCTGCTGTTCGCGTTCACGGAATGAGATCGACCCTGCTGACGCCTGTTCGAACAGCCTGCCGAAATATGCGGTTGCCCCATTGCGTTCGGGTGCATACAAGTATGGGCAGCGAATGATCTTCGCTTCCAGACGGTAGGTGCGTGCGTAGTACAGGCAGAGTTCTTCCGACGCTCGAGACATCAGGCTTTTGCTGGTATCACGTACGTCGGCGTTTTCCGGATAGGTAAATTCGGATTCGGGGCCGCTGACCATCAGCATTTGCGTTTGCCTGTTGCGAATGGCATGCAGAAATCTTCGCAATGTTCCCAGATCGCCGTCTCGGTCACTGCGTGGGGTCAGATTTTCGGAAAAGAATACGATGCGATCAAATTCGTATGTGGTAAGGGTTTCGGCAAGGGTGTTGGCGTCAGACATGTTGACGATTCTGAGACGGTCATTGCCGTCTACGGTGCCTTCTCGTTCCGCTATCACCACATGGTCTCGGGGAAAGGCATGCTGAATCCACTGTTTGGTAATGAAATCGGTATTACCGACCAAAAGCACTTCCATGCTGCCGCCCCAGTGAATACTCCTTTAAACGGGGTTATGGCATAGTTCTACCCACAAACCCTCCATTGTTCCTGCCTTACGGTACTCCAGTGTAATCCGTTAACAAACAAATCACCGGTAGGGGGCTGCGGACGTTTTCTAAGAATCAAAATCATGTCAAAGTCAGAAACGAAAACATGTCAAACCGGGAAATGAAGACATGACGGAACAACGATTCTGCCGGAATCGGGCACATCAATCGATGCACGTCATGGTTTTGGCAGAATCGTTGTTGTTGCTGTTGAATACGGCTGAGGCCGTGCGGCTTACGCGCCGACCAGTTCGAGCATTTGGGGGATGCTCTTTTTGCCGAATTCGACTTGCTGGGTGCCGTCGGCGTGGGTGATGACGATGCAGGGCACGCTCATCGCGCCGTACTGGTCTTTGAGTTCGGGGAAGTGCGAGACGTCGTAGGCTTCGGCGCGCACGGCCGGGCTCAGAGAGGCAATACGCTGGGAGGCGAGCACGGTTTCCGGGCACATCGTGCAGGTGAGCGAGACGAGAATCATGATGTTCAGCGAATCCGTGATGGACTTCGCGCGTTCGATCAGATCGTCGCCCAGCGGCTGGCCGGGACCGGCCGCGTTGTACAGGCCGAGCACAAATGAGTTGAACTCATGGCCGGAAGGTACGCCGTGGAAGGCCAGACCGGTGAAGACCAGCGAACCATCGCCGTCCTTGCCGGCCTCGTCGCCCTCGGCTGGCACGCAGATGCGCACGGCCGGGCGGGCGAGTGGCAGGACACCGGCAACGTCGAATGTGGCGCGGCCGGAATCGTCTAACGAACCATAAGTAGGCAGTTCGGTGCCACTCGGCAGAGTGACGGTCAGCGGCTCGCCGACTACCAACGACGTAGGCGCACTCGAACCGTCCACCGCAGTAATCACCCCTGCGGCATCGACGGCAACCGAGTTCAACTTGCCACCAGACAAGGCGACCATTTCGCCGATAAAGCCTTGCAATTCCGCCGAAAGTGGAGTGTCATCCAGCTCAAGGGCAATCGTGACCGGGCGAGTCATGCGCCCGAATACCACATCAAGCTGCTGCTTGATGGCGGCAGAGAACAGCTCGCCGGGCTTCTTGGCGGCACTGGCTGCGGCTGCGGCATCGGCACTGCGCTTGGCGGGTGCCGGAGCGGGCGTCGTGCCGGCGGCCGAGGCGGCGGAGGCGGCCTTCACTTCGGACTCCTCGTAAGCGGAGACAGTGGGGCGAGGCGGCACCATGCCGGTTTTCTCGCTCATCTGCTTGGCGTAACGCTCCAGCTCCACGGCAGCAATCGCACCATCAGCGGTGGCGGTGACCACCTGGCGCAGGTTCTTGACGCGCAAATCGCCAGCCGCATACACGCCCGGCACCGAGGTTTCAAGATAGTCATGCGTGACCACGTAACCGTGATCATCGAGCTCCACCACGCCGCGCACCAAATCAGTGGCAGGCACATAGCCGGCAAACACGAAGACACCAAACGTGCCCGAATCGGCGGGCTTCCAAGTTTCGGTCTGACCGGTAGCCAAATCAAGAATCGAAGCCTCACGCAGGCCGCCCTGACCGGCAGTGACACCCTTCAGTTCGACCTGATAGCGCACGTCGATCTTCGGGTTGTTTTTGGCCTCGGCGGCCACTGCGGCGTCACAAGTGAAGTCCGGTTCACGCACGAGAACAGTGACTTTGGAGGCGTACTTAGTCAGGAACACGGATTCCTCGGCCGCAGCGAATCCGCCGCCAACCACCAGCACCTCCTTGCCGGCGAAGAACTCGCCGTCGCAGGTGGCGCAGTAAGCCACGCCACGGCCTGCGTATTCGGCCTCGCCCTCGAAGCCCAGCTTGCGCGGGCTGGCGCCGGTGGCGATGAGGATGCCGAAGGTCTTGATGTCGCCACGCGAAGTGTGCACGGTTTTGATGTCGCCGTCCACGTCAAGGCCGGTGGCCTCGGTGGAAAGGAATTCAGCACCGAAGTCCTGTGCCTGCTGGCGCATGGTCTGGGTGAGCGCACGACCCGTGGTGCGGCCAACTCCCGGATAGTTGACGACCTCGTTGGTGATGGTGATCTGCCCGCCGAAATCGTCTTTTTCGAGAATCAGCACACGGTAGCGAGCGCGGGCCAAGTACAGACCCGCGGTAAGGCCCGCAGGTCCGCCACCAATGACTACGACGTCATAAAGATTATTGGTCTGAGTCATGATTGAAACTCCTTGCATATACACAGGCCCCCGCTGGCGGGGGCTCCCGCGAAGCGGGTGGGAGTGGTTCACCTATTGCCGCGACCACCTCCAGTCGGCGTTGCCGACAGCCCCCGCCAGCGGGGGCAAACAACATGCCTTAGTTCAAACCGTCACAGCTGGCCGACGAGGTCGAGGCTGGGCTCAATGGTTTCCTCGCCCGGGGTCCAGTTGGCAGGGCAAACCTGGTCGCCGTGCTCGTAGACAAACTGGGAGGCCTGCACGCGGCGCAGCAGCTCTTCGGCGTTACGACCCACGTTGGAGGAGATGACCTCGTAAGCCACAACCTTGCCCTCAGGGCTCACGATGAAGTCACCGCGTTCGGCCATGCCATCAACTTCGTTGTAGGTGTCGAGATCTTTGGCCAATAGGGCGGTCGGGTCGGCCAGCATTGGGTATTCAATCTTGGCGATCTTCTCGTTGGCGTCATGCCAGGCCTTGTGCACGAAGTGAGTGTCGCAGGAGACGGAGTAGACCTCACAGCCGATTTCCTTGAACTTGGCGTAGTTCTCGGCCAAGTCCTCAAGCTCGGTGGGGCACACGAACGTGAAGTCAGCCGGGTAGAAGAAGAACAGGGACCAGTGGCCGAGCACATCGTCCTTGGTCACCTCGTGGAACTCGTTGTTCTGGAATGCGTTCACCTTGAAATCGGTCAGTTCATGCTGCAGAAGAGTCATTTTCGGTCCTTTCAGGATTCTTCAGGCGATTACCAGAACCCATCGTAGTGTGGCGGCACAGGGCTCGCACGGACAGAACATATGAGCCTTATCACACCAGCCACAGCCCTTGTGCTGACTATCATCACGGCCCACCCTTAAACAGGATTGAGATTGTGAGCGTTCTCATTATGCTTTGGGCAAAGCCAGATTATGCATGCAGCCGCGAATCCGCACTTCCAATCGCTACTATGGGTACCAGCAGTCCGCTGATAATGGAGGTTTTCATGGCTCAGGCAGACGTTGAACAGGAATCGACCGCAAATGCGACGTGGAGCCGTATGCTCCAAGGCAATCGCCGATTCGCCGAAGGCAAGCCGGACCATCCATGGCAAGACAAGGAAACTCGCCAGACGTTGCTAGACGGCCAAAATCCGGATGCGGCCGTGCTGGCCTGCTCGGATTCGCGCGTGCCTCCGGAAATCATCTTCGATGAGGGCTTGGGTGACCTGTTCACCGTACGCACCGCCGGCCAGCTCATCGATAGTGCCGTCATCGCTTCGTTGGAGTATGCGGTCAAGAAGCTGCATGTCAGTCTGATCTGCGTGTTGGGCCATGAGCATTGCGGCGCAATCGAGGCCGCCACGCAGGAGCTTGACGACCTGATGCGCACCATCACCTCCGAGGCAGATGGTTCGTTGGAAGCCGCCGACGCCATGGATGATCTCGATGAGCACATTGCCGATGCCGAATCAATTATTCTGCGTCAGGCAGGCATGTCCGTATGGCAGGCGCGCGAGGCGGAGCTTAAGGAGCACGAGGACATCGAACGCGTGCATGTGGCCCACACTATTGAAACTTTGGTGGAGCAGTCTCCTGTCATCCAGCAGGCCCTCGCCGCTGACAAGCTCATGATCGTCGGCGCCCGCTATCAGCTCGATTCCGGCAAAGTGGAAGTGCTGAGCTTCTGAGCTTTGTTTGCAGTTCTATAGTGACTGCAAATATTGCCCCAAATGCGGCACCGCAAACTCCAGCCGCCCATGCCCAGCTGGTCGAATGAGCTTATCCTTGATGAGAATCGCCCGGTACTTGCTCACCCAGCTGCGGCTTCTGCACGTGCGATCCACAATATCGCCAACCTGCGTGGGATTCGGCGAATCTTCGGCCATCGCCGTAAGGAACAGCCGTTCTGCGCTGGTGGTACCGTCCAACGCCGGAACGCATACGGCATCGTCGAAGGCGAGCAACGCATCGGAAACACCGGTTGTCACATCATCAGCAATAATGACATTCGAGCCTCGACACTGCGCGGATTGCCACATGTAATAGCCGACGAGCTGCACCATATACGGATATCCGTCGGACTGGCGAGCGGCCTCCAGCGCGTCCTCCTCGCTGATGGTCTTACCGGAATCCGCAACCGTCTCCAAGAACGCATTCTTGACGTCTGGAAGCGGCACATTATCTAGCTCACGGCGCAACGCGCGGCGCAAAAATGTAGTCACCTCGTTATCCAGCAAATCGTTGACCATATACGGCAAGCCGGCAAATACGATGGCAACGCCTTTCTTGTCGGCATCAGGCGTATCACTTTCATCGGCATCCGTAATGACGTGCTGCACGGCTGTAGCAATAGCCACCAAATCATCGTGTGAGGCCGCTTGCGTCTCATCGATGGTGATGAGAATGCCCTTCCCCTTACCGAGCTTCTTACTGCCCAACTGCTTATTCAACGCGTTGCGCAACGTCAGCGGATTGGATTCCGCAGAAAAGTGCGCTTGCCCGAGACTCGCCGTGGCAATGCCGGAAATTCCAATGGAAGGACTGATGTTGGCCTGATCCAGGCGCAATCCCGAAGGCGATAATGCCGTTATGAGTCTCGTGACAAGCCCCGCGGACGCCGTCTCTCCAATGACTTCCCAATGCTGCGCTTTGGCGATACGCCGAAATTCGGTGAGCATCACCGTCTTTCCAAAGCCACGCTGCCCGGTGACCAGCATAATGCGCCCAGGAGCCCCTACTCCGTTGGTCAACGCTTCGGAAAAATCCTCGATGATGGAGTGCCGACCAATAAGAATCGGCGGCATTTTACCGGCGGTTGGTTTGAAGGGATTGCTTGCCATGACCATACTCCTGCCCACAACACGTACCATCTGCCACGATTGCGTACTATATTACACGAATGCGTACCAAATTACACGAAATTACACCATATGACACGATTGCGTACCATTGCATACTATTTCACACCGTCACGCACGTCGGCACACATCACGCCTCACATAGCCAGCGCAGCTAGCAAACCCTGCCCAGCAGCACACCCCAATTTGACGTGCCACTCCCCTAGAGTTAAAGGCATGTCACTTGGTTTGAACATCCTCCTGATTTTTGTATTTCTCGTTATCGGTTCCGTGTTCTCCGGCACCGAGTTGGCATTGGTCTCTCTGCGCGGCTCGCAGATCGAGCAAATGGAGCAGGAGGACGCTCGCGGCGCCAAAGTCGCCAAAATCGCACGTGACCCGAACACTTTCCTCTCCACCGTGCAGATCGGTGTGACGCTCTCCGGCTTCCTGTCCGCCTCGTTCGGCGCCTCCTCCATCGCCCCGTATCTGATTCCTATGGTGGAAGGTTGGGGTGTGCCGACCGGCATCGCCGGTGGCTTGGTGAACATCGTGCTCACGCTGATTATCTCCTACTGCTCCATCGTGATCTCCGAGATGGTGCCCAAGCGCATCGCCATGCAGCGCACCGAGCAGATCGCGCGCGCCGTGGTACCCGCCATCGACGCGTTCGCCACAATCTGCCGCCCGATTATCTGGCTCATCGGCAAGAACACGAACGGCATCGTCCGCCTGCTCGGCTTCGACCCGCAGCAGACCGAGTCCGAGGTGTCCGACGACGAGCTGCGCGTGCTGGTCAGCTCCAACACCAACCTCTCCAAGGACGAACGCACGATTCTGGACGATGTGTTCGATGCATCCGAAACCATCGTCGCCGAGGTGATGCGCCCGCGTGCCGACGTGGTCTTCATCGAGGGCGACCAGCCCCTAGCCGAGGCCGCCGCGTTCGTACGCGACCAGCCGTACTCCCGTTACCCGGTGACCGGCAAGGATTTCGACGACGTGATCGGCTTTGTGCATGTGCGCGATCTGCTGGATGTGCGCAATCCGAACGCCAAGATCGTGCGCGATGTGGTACGCGAAGGCATCTCTCTGCCCGGCACCTCCAAGCTGCTGCCGAGCCTGGAACTGCTGCGTAAGCGCGGCATCCATCTGGCCGTGGTCATCGATGAATACGGCGGCACGGACGGCATCGTGACGCTTGAGGATATGACCGAGGAGCTTGTGGGCGATATTCGCGATGAGTACGATCTGCCCAGCGAGAAGGGCGGCGAACGCACCACCCGCACCGCGTTCGTCAATGGTGTGGCCACGATCGAGGCCAGCATGACCATTGAGGACTTCGCCGATCTGACCGGCATCGAATTGGAGGACGGCCCGTACGAGACGGTCGCCGGCTACTTCCTGTCCAAGACCGGCAAGATGGGCGCGGTGAGCGACGTGCTGCATTCCGACGACGGCTATGACATGGTGGTCACCAAGGTGGACGGCCGCCGTATCGAGACCATCGAGGTCCGCAAGGCCGGTGCCCCGGATCATGCGCCGCTGCCGGAGGAACCCCAAACCGACGACGCCAACTAACCGCGTTTTGCAAAAAACTCTCACTGAGCCGCTGCCAGTGAGAGTTTTTTGCAATTGGTCCTAATAGTCACGTGATATTCACCACCTATTTGTTCGGCCCGGAGCAGAACCGCAAATCGTAGAATTGAAGAGCAACGTTCCACCGATAGAAAGAAGGAACATTATGACACTTGCATTTGTTGTGCCGGGACTTGATGAAGCGGCCAGTGAGAAGGCCATCGCCATCCTGCAGAACCGACTGAGCCAGGAGCAGGAGGCCGCGCTGGTCCTGAAGCATACACACTGGAATGTGACCGGACCGAACTTCATCGCCGTGCACAAGATGCTCGATCCTGAGGTCGAATCCGTGCTGGCTCAGGCGGATGAGACCGCCGAGCGTATCGCCACGCTGGGCGGCACGCCGGACGGCCGTACCGACGCAATCATGCGCAACCGCACGCGGAAGCCGTTCGACGTCGAAGGCCGCGCCGGCACCGAGGCGTATCTCAAGGCGCTGATCGAGTACTACGACGCCTTCATCGCCGACGACCGCAAGGCCATCGCCGAGCTGGACGAGCTGGATGTGATCAGCTCCAACGTCATCCAGGATCACGTCCAGCAGCTCGAGAAATTCCAGTGGTTCATGCGTAGCCACCTTGCATGACGCCTCGCAGCCGGCCAATACCGGCTGCATGACCGCTGACTTGCAGTAGCGTCTCTATGAGGGGAGTCTTCCGTATGGAGGCTCCCCTCAGCTGTCTCTGCGCCAACCGTCTCAGCCGTCTCCGCACGTGCACGGTTGGAAAAGTGCATGAAATACCGTCTTCCATGGTTGGAAAACGTAATTGCCGCACATGCGACGCGGGCAGGCCAGTGTATGGTCATTCGGCTTCGCTGGGACGTTGCGTGCGAAGTCGGAAGGCCACATGCTGTCCAGCGGTCCGCGCTGAGCCAGTTCGCAACAACACAACAACGCGTGAGGGACGTCCAGCACTATGGCAACGGACGCCCCTCACGCTGCGACCCCTCGGATCGCCTGTCGATTACTTCGCTTACTTGGCGAAGGCGAGCTTGTATTCCTTGGCCCAGTCATCGGTGAAGACCTTCTTCACCGCATCCCAGTCCCCCTGCCCCTGGGCGTAGTTGAGCTCCGCGGAGCCGAGATCCTTTTCCCACTGGTGGGACACGGTGGAGACGCTGATGACGTCGTAGTAGCCGTTCTCCTGGTACTCGCGGTTGGCTTCGACCAGCGGGTTCTTGACGGTGTATGCCTCCTCGTCGAAGGTCTTGAACGGCGTGACCAGACCCATGTCCTGCGAGATGGATTCACGTGCGGCATCAGAAGTGACGAGCCACTCCAGGAACTGCTGGGTCGCTTCCTGATCCTTCTGGGAAGACTTGGAATTGACGCACCAGTAGTTGGAGATCACCTGGTTGAGGCCCTGCTTCTCCTCGCCGTCGACGCCCATGTAGATCGGCAGCACGCCGAGGTCCTCATCCGGGAATCCCTGATCCTGCAATGCGGAGTAAATCCATACGCCGTCCTGGAAGAACACCGCCTCGCCGAGCGCGAACTCCGAAGTGGCATCATCCATGGTCTTGCCTGAAAGCGAACTGGCCGGCACCGTTGCATCGGTGATGTACAGATCGTAGATATTCTGCATGTAGTCGACATACGTGCCCTTGACGGATTCCGGCACGGAGTTCATATCGACGCCGTCATCACGGTACTCGTAGAACAGCGGGAGAGAAGGCAGATGGAAGTTGTATCGGAACGCCGAGGAATCCATGCCGGCCGAAGTGAACGCGCCCTTGACGCCCATGTCGTCCTTGTGTTCCTGGATCTCATCGGCGACGGTCTTGAGCGCCTTGAAGTTGTTGAGACCGTCGATGGACTTGACCGATGACCACGATGCATCGAAATACTTCTTGAGCAGCGACTTGTTGTAGATGATGCCGTAGCTTTCCACCGCGTACGGGATGCCGACCGGCTTGCCGTCGGCGTTCTTGAGCGTGCGGTCCTTGTAGCTGTCAGTCAGCTCGCCGTAGATCTTGGAGTCGCTCATATCGGCGGCATAATCGAGCCAGCTGTACATGAAGCTCGGGCCGTCGGCCTGGAACATGGTCGGCGCCTCGTCCTTGGCCATTTCGGAACGCAGCGTCTGGTCGTAGTCGGTGGCCGAAAGCTGAATCTGGGTCTCGATGCCGGTCTCGTCCTGGAACGCCTGCGCCAGGGCCTCCCATTTCTCCTGCTCTTCCGCCTTCTTGTTCAGGTAGTACACACGCCCTTTGCTGCTGTCGACCGCGGTCGTGTTCCCGCATGCAGCCAGCGCCCCGAAGCTGAGCGCCGCCACTGATACCAAGCCGATTGCCTTGGCGATGGTGTTCCACGTTCTTCCTGTCATCATTACCTCCCTGTAATGGCTCTCCTTGCTCATGTGATACGTGCCTCCATGCACATATCCGTGTACGACCTTGCGGTCGCCCTGCCGGATCGGATGCCGGCTGCATCAACCATGCATTGATTGACACAACAAAATGATAGCGCTTACATTGCACACCGTCAACCGCCGCCTGCAGATTGCGCGTCACATCACATGCGCACAATACAGAACATTGGTAAACCATTGCAAACACAATCAAACCGTGACCGCTAACAACGCGCACATCGTGGTACAAAAGAATGTAAGCGCATACATATATGCTATTAATGTGCATGGGCGTACGTCGCAGCGATTGCGGCGGCGCCAGCACGGCTACAGTATCTGACACCGCCCACCACACAGCGAAAGGAGACATCATGGCGACAATCCACGACGTGGCCATAGCCACAGGAGTCTCCGACGCCACGGTATCGCGCGCATTGCGCGGCATGAATAGCGTCCGGCCGTCCACCCGGCAACTCGTGCTGGACGCCGCCCGTCGCCTCGATTTCACGCTGTCCCGCAGCGCATCATCGCTGGCATCCGGCAAAACCATGCGCGTCGTCATGCTGTTCGGCTGCACGATTGCGTCATGGTTCAACGCGAGCTGCATCGAAGGCGCACTCGAAACGCTGGAACCCCACGGCTACGATCTTGTGCCCGTACGGGTCTGCGACCTGGAGCAACTGCATGGATTCTTCGCCGACCTGCCCAGCAACGGACGCAATATGGATGGGTTCATCCTCCCGTCATTCTCGCTGGACGACAGCGAATCGGCGTTGCTTTCCAGCATGCATATCCCCGCGGTCGCCCTCGACGCACGGAGCGCTTCCCGCCTGCCCGCATCCGTGATGCTCGACAACAAGCGTGCCATGAACGACGCCGTACGATTCCTGCGCCAACTCGGCCATCGCCGCATCGGATACGTCGCACATCCGAAACCGGCACCGTTCCCCGCCAGCTCGTATCTGCGCAAGGATTTCTTCCTCGACGCGATGCGCGAATGCATTCCCGACGCCGAACCGGTCGCGTTCGCATCATCCAGCGACATGGACGCCATGAGCGAAGATGAGGCCATGGCTGCCATAGCCGGCCGGATCGCCAGCAGCGAGCATCGGCCGACCGCGATCTGCGTCGAAACCGACGAAGCGGCGGTCGCCATCATGCGGCATCTGCGGCAGCTTGGCATACGCATCCCCGAAGACCTGTCGATCATCGGATTCGACGACCATCCGACCGCCGTAGTCGCCGGACTGACCACGTTGCATCAGGACCCGCAGCACATGGCGCGACTGGCCGCGCAACAACTGCTCGCCCTCATGCGAGGCGAGCAGTTGAGCGAAACGGTCACCACGGTGAGAGCCACGCTGATTCCGCGCGCCACCACTGCCGCCGCACCATCCCTTCCGTGACTCACCCCCGGCTACGTAGCGACACGCTGGAACACGCCCGATTGACGATAGCGAACCGGTTCGATATCCTATAAATCAAACCGGTTCGACTGTATGCTTACGCAACGAGGCAACACCTGAGCCAGACCAATAATCCACTCCAACGCATAACGAAATGCGCTACAGCAAAACCGGCTGCACCAACGGCGACGTATGCAGTCCGGCACCCCGTACAACAACAAGTGCGAGGCGGCTCCGTGGCCGCAGATGAAGAAAGGAAATCCATGAATAAGCTGTCCAAAGGAATTGTCCTGATCAGCGCCGCAGCGTTGACGCTGGGACTGGCCGCATGCGGCTCAAGCACGAACAGCGACGCAGGCCATGTCTACTTCCTGAACAACAAGCCGGAAGTCGTCGACCAGTGGAACGAACTCGCCGACATGTACACCAAGGAAACCGGCGTGCAGGTCGACATCCAGTCCGCCACTTCCGGCAGCTACGAATCCACGCTGTCGTCCGAGCTGGCCAAGAACAACGCCCCGACCATGTTCGGCATCGGCGGCTTCGACCAGTACGCCAAGTACAAGAATTACCTCGAGCCGCTGCAGGACTCCGAAGCCTACAAGCTGCTCAACGAGCAGGGCAAGCAGATGGCCCACAAGGACGGCGACGACGTGTACGGCCTGCCGTACGCCGCCGAATGGTTCGGCATCATCGCCAACAAGAAGATCATCAACGAGTACGCCAAGAAGAGCTACTCGGTCATCAAGTCCTTCGATGACATCAAGGATTTCGCCACGCTCAAGAAGGTCGCCGACAGCATCCAGCAGCACAAGGACGACCTCGGCCTCGACGGCGCTTTCTCCACCCCCGGCCTCGACGCCTCCAACTACTACCGTTACGCGTCGCACATGACCCAGGTCCCGGTCGCCTACGAGTACATCGATGAGGGCGTGGACTTCGAGAAGGAGCTCAAGGGCACCTACCTCGACAACTACAAGGCCCTGTGGGATCTCGAGATGAAGGACAACCCGACCGAGAACACCATGCTCGGCTCGGTCAACTACGAGGATTCCACCGCCGAGTTCTCCACCGGTCGCGTGGCGTTCTACCCGAACGGCGTGTGGGCCTACTCGCAGATCAAGGACAACGACGTGGCCGACGAGGACCTCGCCATGCTACCGTACTACATGGGCTTCCCGAACGAAAGCAAGTATGCGGCGAACTCCATCTACGACATCTCCTGGTCCGTGAACAAGAACGCATCCGAGAAGGACAAGAAGGCGACGCTCGACTTCATCAAGTGGATGGTCACCAACGACGACGCCAAGAAGATCCTCGCCAAGGACATGGGCTTCGCCGTGCCGTTCACCACGTTCGACAGCGAAGACTTCCAGCCGGACAACCCGCTCACCAAGTCCGCACTCAAGCTGGAATCCGACGGTCTGACGCCGATCCACGGCGCCTACATTCCCGGTCAGGCATGGGCCGACGGCGTGGCCAACGCACTGCTCGAGTACGCGCAGGGCACTGGCGACTGGAACGGCGTCAAGAAGGCGTATCTCGACGATTGGACCAGCGCCTGGAACGACTACGAGTCCAACTTCGGCATGCTGCCGCCGGTGCACAAGTGATGCGCGCATGATTCGAGCACTTAGGCAGCAGGTGCGGCGACCGCCATTGTCATTGTCATAGACGAAGCAGTGGCATCGCGGCGACTGCCGCAACATAGGACGGTTCCGGCGTCGTGCGTCATGGGCGGCACCGGAACCGTTCGCGTAATGGTTCGTGTAATGGAAGGAATAGATTGACGATGATTGCCGACCTTGGTTCATTGATGACCCTACGACGTGAGTCCAGCCGTGCGATCAACGCGGAGAATCCGACCGGGGAGCCCGGCCGCGGCGGCATCGCCGCCAGCGAACTGGGCCCGTCGCGCAAGGGCAGCCCCTGCCTGCGCAACATTCCCAGTGGCGAAACGGTCACATTGGCCGACATCGACGGCCCCGGCTGCATCCGTCATATCTGGATCACCGTCGACGAAAAGACCACGGACGCCGACTGTTTCGTGCTGCGTGATCTGGTGCTGCGGTTCTACTGGGATGACGAAAGCGAGCCGAGCGTGGAGTGCCCGCTCGGCGATTTCTTCTGCTGCGGATTCGGCCGCGCATGCCTCGTCAACTCCGAACCGGTGGCCGTGGTGCCCAACCGCGGGTTCAACATGTTCTTCCCGATGCCGTTCGCTAGGCACGCGCGGATAACGCTCGAGAATCAGCATGTGAACACAATCGGCGCGTTCTTCTATCAGATCGACTACAGCCTGTACGACGATCCACTGCCACCCGATACCGCCTACTTCCATGCGCAGTGGCGTCGCCAGCGGCTGACCGAGCTGGGCAATGATTATGTGGTGCTCGATGGCGTACGCGGCTCGGGGCAGTATGTGGGTACCTATCTGGCGCTGACCACGCTCGAACGGTACTGGTGGGGCGAAGGCGAGTTCAAGTTCTATATCGACGGCAACCGCGAATACCCGACGATCTGCGGCACCGGTACCGAGGACTACTTCGGCGGCTCGTGGAGCTTCGCCAAGCAGGTGAACGGGAAGACCGTGGAGCAGAACTACTGCACGCCTTACATGGGGTATCCGTATTACTCCGCGCACGATGAACTGGTGCACAACGATTATCACAACGACGACTGCCCGCCGATGCGCGGCTTCTATCGCTGGCACATCCCCGATCCGATCCGTTTCCGCTCCGATCTGCGCGTGACCGTGCAGCAGATCGGCGTGGGCCATCGCGGCTTCTTCGAGCGGCAGGACGACGTGGCATCGATCGCGTACTGGTATCAGCGTGAGCCGCATGCCGCATTCCCCACGCTGCCGGATCGTGTGTACCGCTGGCCGCGGTGACGAGCGCAATGAGACGAGGCGGGCGAGGAGCAGATTCCATGCTCTTCGCCCGCCTCATTGCGTTGGTGCGAAGGACGCCGAAGCAGCGCAGAGGATTCACGAAGCGAACTAGTGGTCTGTCTTGTATTCGTCTGAGCGGCATTGCCTCCTTTGACGGACCGTTGCCGTGAAGCAGACAGTGGCGGTACGTTGCCCCCTCTGATGGGACGTTGCCGTGAAGAGCTGTCTGTAGACAACATGCGAGCCGACAAGCGAGCTAGCAGGCTGCCGCGCGGAGCGCGTCCATACTTGCGGGACGGGCTGGCAGCGTAGCTGACTGGGGGAGAGACACAAAACCGAAATCCTCAATCATTAGCGAAACAAACCACTGGGCCGCCTCGGAGCGGAATAATGCCCGCGACACGCAGGGAGTGACGTAATCGCGCGCGAAGAATGACACAGTTGCAAACGTTTATTGCAATCGATTGCAGTCTGTAAAACGGCGACAACAGTGGTAAAAATGTGCGGTTTTGATTACTTTGTCTATCCGAGGTTAGCCGTTCTGCCGAGAGATGGATTGCACTCGTTTGCATTCTTCTGGGAAACAGTGCACAATAGATTCTGTCGCCGGAAGCAACGGTGCCGGTGGCGCCGACTCAACGAAGATGGGACCGGTAGCATTTAGGGTAAGGGTCGAAGATGAATCGTACAATCAAATCCGCAGCAGCGATATTCGCCGTGGCAGCCATGTCCATCAGCATGGCCGCGTGCGGCAGCGACACCAACTCCAACGCCGAGGTCGGAGACAACGGCAAGGTCTACTACCTGAACTTCAAGCCGAAAGCCGCCGATCAGTGGAAGGACCTGGCACAGGCCTACACCGACGAAACCGGCGTAGAAGTCACGGTGGAGACCGCGGCATCCAACACCTACGAGCAGCAGCTCAAGTCGGAGATGGCCAAGTCCAACGCCCCCACCCTGTTCCAGGTCAACGGCCCGGTCGGCTACGCCAACTGGAAGGACTACACGGCGGACATGTCCGACACCGAGGTCTACAAGCAGCTGCAGAACCCGGATGTCGCACTCAAGGACGGCGACAAGGTCGTCGGCGTGCCGTACGTCATGGAGACCTACGGCCTGATCTACAACAAGGACATCCTCAACAAGTACTTCGGCCTGTCCGGCGCGAAGGCCAAGTCTATCGACGATATCGACTCCTTCAAGACGCTCAAGGCCGTCGCCGACGACATGCAGGCCCGCAAGGATGAGCTCGGCATCAAGGGCGCGTACACGTCCGCCGGCTTCGATTCCAGCTCCGACTGGCGATTCAAGACCCACCTGGCCAACCTGCCGCTCTACTACGAGTTCAAGGAAGACAACATCACGAGCAGCCGGCCACCATCAAGGGCACCTGCCTGGAGAACTACAAGAACATCTTCGACCTGTACATCACGGACTCCACCACCGAGCCGTCTCAGCTGAGCTCCAAGACCGGCGATGACGCGAACTCCGAGTTCGCACTCGGCGAGGCCGCCTTCTACCAGAATGGCACCTGGGCATGGACCAATCTGCAGAACGCCGGCATGACCGCCGAGCAGGTGGGCATGATGCCGATCTACATCGGCGACCCGGACGAGCAGGACGAAGGACTCGCCACCGGCTCCGAGAACTACTGGTGCATCAACTCCAAGGCCTCCGAGGCCGACCAGAAGGCCACCGCCGAGTTCCTCAAGTGGGTCATCACTTCTGACACCGGCAAGGAGGCGCTGAGCACCGAGATGGGTTTCACCACCCCGTTCAAGACCTTCGATGACATCAAGACCGACAATCCGCTGGTTGCGGCCGCCGTCGCCGATCAGAAGTCCGGCAAGACGCAGGTCAGCTGGAACTTCACCATGATGCCGTCCGAGCAGTGGAAGAATGATCTCGGCAACGCGCTCCTCGAGTACGCACAGGGCACCCAGAGCTGGGATGCGGTCAAGACCGCGTTCGTGGACGGCTGGGCCAAGGAGTACTCGGCCGCGCACGCGTCCTGAGTCCGACTCCGGCGTGAAAGCGTTGCCCCAGTCGGCTGTTAGCCCATGATCACGCAACGTCAGCGAACGGGGTTTCGATACCATATCGGAACCCCGTTTTTACGGCGAGGTCTGGTCAGCGGCTGACGGGATTCGTCAGCCCCTCAGCCCTTCGCCTCGGTCGTGCTGGACCGCACCAGCATCTGCGCGGGAAAGACCTCAAACGGCTTGGCCGTCTTCCCTGTCTCGATGAGATCAAGGGCTTTAAGCGCCGCGCATGTCGCCATCGCGATCGGATCCTGCCGCACGGTCGTCAATCCGATCTCATTGGCATAGAAGCTGTCGTCGTATCCGACCATAGACACGTCGAACGGTACGCGAAGGCCAGTGCGCGCCAGCTGGAACATGAGCGGAATCGCGATACCGTCTTCTTGGCATGCGATGGCGGTCGGCATGCGATCCATCGAAAGCAGTTCGGTGGTCGCCCGGCTGATGCGGTCATCGCCGTCCGCGATGACGATGGCGGTCAGGTCGATACCGGATTGTTCGCAGACCTGTACGAACGATTCGTATCGCTGCTGCACGCTGAAGTGCAGCGTCACGGCACGATCACGGCGTCGGCGTTGCGCCGTATCGGCAGCATGTCGAAGAACTCGCGGCGCTCCTCAATGCTGAAGATCTGGAAGATCGACAGGTCATAGCCGTTCGCGTGGAACACCTGGTTCAGCCCTTCGATGATCGAAGCGCTGAACCATAGACGAATGTGATCGCTCATCAGCAAAGCCACGCGCAGCGCGCGGCCGGACTTGAGCACCATGGCCGAGCGGGAGGATCAAGAAGTTCAGCTCCTCGGCGATGGCCAGCACCTTGGCCCGCGTCGCTTTCGACACGAGCTCCGGTCGGGTGAACGCGCGGGAGACCGTGGAGACGGAGACACCGGCCTTGTTGGCCACATCTTTGATGTTGATTCCCATGCCGGTCTCCTTTGCAGTGAGATGCGTCTATGACACAACAATAAACGCGGACGGCGTCGACCATGTGTTGAGCAGTCGATAAGACAACGTTATCATATGTGTTATTCTGCATCGGAAATGCCAAAAATCAGTATTTCCAGCATTTTGCCCTGTGCTTAGGCAGCGAGGAAGGAGTGATGGACACGCTTTCTGTGACAACGTTTGACCATCGGTCATACGCGTGGTATGGTAACCTTAAACCGGTTCGATTTGGTGCTATTCAGCACTGAGGAGACTGAACAATCCCAAATTCGGACCACTCGCACGCAGTAGTGCGGGTGTGCTCAAGGAGGAGAAAGTAGGCTGGCATGATTTCTATGACTGGCAAAGCGATTCGCAGGTGGTGGGCACTGTTCGCCCTGCCTACGTTCGCAGCATTCATGATTGGTTTCGTGGTGCCCTTCATCATGGGCCTGTACCTGAGCTTCTGCAAGTTCAGCACGGTGACGGACGCCCAGTTCATCGGCATTGACAACTACGTCAATGCCGTGCAGGACAAGGAGTTCTGGAACGCACTGGTGTACACGGTGCTGTTCACGATCGTGACGACCATCGTGATCAACGTGGCCGCATTCGCGATCGCATACATGCTCACCAAGCGGTTCGCAGGCACCAATATCTTCCGTTCGGTGTTCTTCATGCCGAACCTGATCGGCGGCATCATCCTGGGCTACATCTGGCTGCTGTTGCTCAACGGCGTGCTGGCCCACTGGGGTCGTTCAATCACCTACTCGGGTGTGTACGGCTTCTGGGGCATGGTCATGCTGTACTGCTGGCAGCAGATCGGCTACATGATGATCATCTACATCGCCGGCCTGCAGGCGCTTCCGGGCGATGTGCTCGAAGCCGCCGCGGTTGATGGCGCAACCAACACCCAGACGCTGTTCCAGATCACGATCCCGTTGATGATGCCGTCCATCACCGTGTGCTCGTTCCTGACCGTCACCGGTGGCTTCAAGATGTTCGATCAGAACCTCGCCCTTACCAACGGCGCCCCGTCCAACAGCTCCGAGCTGCTGGCTCTGAACATCTACCGCACGTTCTACGGCCGCGCCGGCTTCGAGGGCGTCGGCCAGGCGAAGGCCGTCGTGTTCTTCATCATCGTGGCGCTAATCGCCATCATCCAGAACCGTCTCACCACTAGCAAGGAGGTGTCCGCATGAGCGAGAAAGTCAAGCATCCAGTACTGTGGGCCACGCTGTTCACCATCATCTCGCTGGCTTGGGTGTTTCCGATCGTCCTCGTGGTGATCAACTCGTTCAAGCAGAAGGCATACATCAGCCGCAACGCGTTCTCCATCCCGACCGGCAAGGCGTTCGTCGGCCTGCAGAACTACACACGCGGCATCAAGCGCACCAATCTAATCGAGTCCTTCGGCTGGACCGTTGTGGTCACGGTCGGCGCAGTGCTGCTCATCCTGCTGTGCACTTCCATGTGCGCATGGTGGATCGTGCGTGTGAACAACCGCACGGCGAAGTCCCTGTACCTGCTGTTCCTGTTCAACATGATCGTGCCGTTCCAGATGGTCATGTTCACCCTCTCCAAGATCGCCGATATGCTCGGCCTGAACACTCCGTGGGGCCTGTGGATCGTGTATCTGGGCTTCGGTGCCGGTCTGGCCGTGTTCATCTTCACCGGCGTGATCAAGGGCATCCCGCAGGAACTTGAGGAATCTGCAATGATCGACGGCGCCTCCGTGCCGCGCATTTTCTTCCAAATCACGCTGCCGATCATGCGCCCGTCCGTGATCTCGGTCGCCATCCTGCAGGCCATGTGGATCTGGAACGATTTCCTCCTGCCGTACCTGACGTTGGACATGCGCCGGTTCAAGACCATGTCAATCGCCATCCAGTACCTCAAGGGTGGTTATGGCTCGGTGGATATGGGTGCCATGATGGGCTGCCTCGTGCTGGCCATCATCCCGATTATCATCTTCTACCTCGTGTGCCAGAAGTACATCATCAAGGGTGTGATGGCTGGCGCCGTCAAGGGCTGACGATTACAAGCCGAAGGGGGGCTTCCCGGATTGTTCCGGGAAGCCCCCCTTCGTATGCGCACTGGAGCGCGACCCTAACTCTCTAGTGTCCTCCGTCGGAAGTTCGTTAAATGACTACCCCTCAGTCCCGCTTCCGCGGGACGGCCCCCTGACAAGGGGAGCCATGCAAGCCGGCATCGGCTTCTAATGGGACGTTGCCGTGAAGCAGACAGCGGCGGTATGTGCCCCCTCTGACGAGGGGGGCTATCAGCGAAGCTGACTGGGGGGAGAGAAAAAGCTGGTCCTTCAGTTATTTATAAGGCAGACCACTAGCATCTCTAGGCATGCAGAATCATGCCAAACCGCAATTCGACTGACGAGCCACATATCTCGCTTACGAGGGGCTGATTTGGGGCTTATACAACCCCTCACGCCCACGTCACCACCGCGTATGCCCGCCCGCGCGCAGTCCTCTACAACGCGGCTACACCCCTCTCTGTACATCCACACGTCCAACAAGGCATACAAAAAGCGGCTTCCCGGGAAGACCCGGGAAGCCGCGGAGGGGAAAGAGGAGAAGGAAGAATTAGTCGAGCAGGATCCACACCGTGGTGTCCTGCGGCAGAGCGCCGTCAGCGGTCAGATCGCCGGAGGCGAGCACGACCTCACCGGCAGGCAGCGTCACCGCCGCCACACCGAAATTGGTGTAGCTGGCGAAACGGCGTCCGTCCGTGCCGGGGCGGGAGTACGCGATCACGTCGTGTCCGGCATCGATGGCCGCGCAGTCCGAGGTATCGGCGGTTGCGGTGAGTAGCAAAGCGCGCAGCTCCAGCGTGGTCCGATACAGGTTCAGCATAGACGCGTCATCAGCAGCCTCGGCATCGGCGGCATAATCCTTGTACCGCAGTGGCTGCGGCAGATGCGGGTCCGCACTGGCCGAGCCGTCGGCCTTCGTCGCCGGGGAGAATCCGAACGATGCTCCGGTGCCGAATCCCGCGTTCCATTCAGCGGGTGCAGGCACGTCGGCGGCGACCCACGGCAGAGGCACGCGGCAACCGTCGCGACCCTTTTCGATGAACCGTTCGCGGGTGAAGAACGGGGGTCGGATCCTCGAGACGATCCCACAGGATGTCCGCCACTTCAGGCAAGCCGAGCTCCTCGCCTTGGTAGATGTACACCGAACCGGGCAGGCTGAGCTCCATCAGAATCGCCGCGCGCACGCTTGGTGCCGAGCTCGCGATCTTCGAAGTAGCTGGTGATGCGACGAGGCCGGCACTCGCGGCAGGCCGTAACGCGAAACGTGACGCGGCACGTCATGGTTGCTCATCACCCACGTCGTCGTCGAATCGTGCGCCTTCTCGGCGGAGCGCAGACCGACGAGGATTGCCGCACGCATCGCGTCCACATCCCAGTTCGCTTCGGCGAACTCGAAGTTGAACACCTGACCGAGCTCGTCGGTGCTCGCATACAGATGCTGGCGCTCCGGCACGACCCATGCCTCGCCGACGGCGAATCAAGGCGGGTTGTACTCGTTGAACACCTCGCGCCATTCACGGTAGATGTCGTGCACTTCGCGGCGGTCCCAGAGCGGGCTCGTGAAGTCGTGGCAGAGGCCATGCTGCACGGCCAGCGGGTCCATCTGATCAAGCGGCGTGGATTCCAGGTCCTTGGCCAGGCCATGCGCCACATCGATGCGGAAGCCGTCGGTGCCGTGATCGGACCAGAAGCGCAGGGTCTTCTTGAACTCTTCGTGGATGTCCGGATTGTTCCAATTGACGTCCGGCGGCTGCTTGGCGAAGATATGCAGGTACCGCTGACCGTCGGGCACCTGTTCCCACGCCGGGCCGCCGAACAGGGAAATCCAGTCGTTCGGCGGCAGCTCGCCATGCTCGCCGCGGCCGTCTCGGAAGATGTAGCGGTCGCGTTCGGGCGAACCGGGTCCTGCAGCCAGCGCCTCCTGGAAGAAGACGTGCTTATCGGCGGTATAGTTCGGCACGATATCGACGATGACTTTGATGCCAGCTTCGTGTGCGGCTGCAACCATGGCGTCGAAGTCGTCCATGGTTCCCAGACGCGGATCGACATTGCGATAGTCGATGACGTCGTAGCCGCCGTCCGCCAGGTCGGAGGGGTAGAACGGGCTCAGCCAGATGGCGTCCACGCCGAGCGTCTTGAGATAGGGGATTTTCTCGGTGACGCCTGCGATGTCGCTAAGTCCATCACCGTTGGCGTCTTTGAAGCTACGCGGATAGACCTGAAGACGACAGCTTGCTTCCACCAGTCATCGCGCTTGTTATTCGCGGTCATGGGTTCGGCCCCGGGTTCTAAATAGAAGTGCAACACCTTGTCTAGGGTTGGAAGTGTTCGAAGTTTCTAACTTAAGAAGGTGTCGCACTCATGGGTCAACAGTATTCGCACCTGTCGTCCGAGGAGAGGATCCTGATCGAGAAGCTGCATTGCGAACAGCATCCGGGCATCCGTCGGACCGCGGAGAGGATCGGCCGGGACAAGTCCACCGTGAGCCGCGAGCTGAGGCGCGGCCTGTGGTTCGCGTCCAACGAGAACGGGTCGTACCGGCCCTACCGGCCGAAACGGCTGAAGACCGGGCCGTGGACCTCGGGTCCGTTCTATTCGGCGCCGGCCGCGCAGAGGAAGGCGGATCTGCGTCGGCGCGAGTCCAGGAAACCGCGTCGCATGGATTCGGGCCCGTTGCGCGCCTGGGTGCTTGACGCGCTGCGCAGGGGGTGGAGCCCGGAACTGATCGAGGGACGGTTGAAGGCCCGGTACGCCGGCGACCCGTCGATGCGGATCAGCCACGAGTGCCTTTACCAGTGGATCTACGCCAAGCCGCAGCGGGCGCTGGACCTGCGCCAGTACCTGGCGCGCGGCAGGAAACGCCGGACGAGGAAAAAGGGCAGGAAGGCGAAGGGGCCGCGCATCCCGATGCGCGTGCCCATCGCGGACCGGCCCGAGGCGGTCGGATCCAGGAAGGGGTTCGGCCATTTCGAGTCGGACACGGTGGTCGGCGCCGCGCCGTCGAGGCGCTGCGTGAACACGCAGGTGGAGCGCAGGAGCCGCAGGCTGTTCGCCCGGCTCGTCGACGACAAGAGCGCGTCCGCCACGGCCAGGGCCGAATACGAGATCTTCAAGGACATGCCGCCGGCCGCGCGCGTCGACCGCACGTGGGACAACGGCACGGAGGCGTCCCTGCACATGCTGGTGGACGAGGCGCTGGGCATGCTCACGTACTTCGCCGACCCGTACAGTTCCTGGCAGCGTGGCAGCAACGAGAACAGGAACGGCAGGATCCGCCGCTACCTGCCCAAGGGAACCAGTTTCGAGGATCTCACGCAGGACGAGCTCGACGCGATCGTCGGGGAGATCAACGACACCCCCATGAAGCTCCTCGGCTACAAAACGCCCAACGAGGTATGGGACGAGGAGATCGCCAAGCTACAATCAAAACAAGCCGACCCGAAACCAGCCGTTGCACTTACAAGTTGAATCCGGGGGCCCGGGGCATTCACCGACGAACTGCAAGAATTAGCCGACGAACAGGGGCGTTGCACTTCTAAATAGACAGCGTGGCGTGCATGTTGCTCGCTTAGGTATGATAACGTTGTCTTTTGAGCGGGATTGTTATCCACTGTTGATGAGCGAGGTTGCCATGGCAAAAGCGAGCATTCAAGCGGTAGCGAAAGAGGCTGGCGTATCCGTGTCAACGGTGTCACGAACCTTCGCCAAGCCGAATCTTGTGCTGCCGAAGACACGTGACCGAGTCCTCGCCGCCGCACGCAAACTCGACTTCCAGGTCTCCCGGTCGGCGGCCGCGTTGAAATCCGGACAATCGTTCCGCATCGCACTCCTGCATGCCGATACCATTGCCGTCTGGTTCAATGCCAATGTCTTCCGCGGGCTCAATTCCGTATTCGGCCCGGCCGGATACGACATCTCCGTATACGGCCTGTCGAACGCGCGGGAACGGCATGATTTCTTCACTGAACTGCCGGTTCGTCGCAATGTGGACGCGGTCATCGTCTGCTCGTTCGACATCGACCCGGATGAGGTCAGTCGTCTGAAAGACGTGAACGTGCCGCTCATCGGCATCAACACCCCGTCCACCATCGGACTTGACGGCGCGGTGTGCATTGACGACAAGCTGGGCATGCATACGGCTTTCGAACACCTGATTTCGCTCGGCCATCGCAACATCGCCTACGTGTACGGCGCGCCGGATGACACCAGTCAACTGCGCTTCAGTGCGGAAAACCGACTGCAAGGCCTTATCGATGCCGCTGCGGCCCATCCTGACGTCACGCTTGAGCAGATTCGCTGCTCCGGCCATGAGGATACGACCGGCGCGGCGCTCGCCCAGCTGACCACCATGTCGCCCACGCCCACCGCAGTCTGCTTCCAGACCGACGAAATGGCGATTCCGGTGCTGTACCGGTTGCCGCAATATGGGCTGCGCGTGCCGCGTGACCTGTCAGTAATTGGCTTCGACGATATCCCCTTCAGCGTCAAAATGGGCCTGACCACATTGCGGCAACGCCCGAATGACCTAGGCGCCATTGCCGCGCGCAAAGCGCTTGCCGCGATGGAAGGACCCCTGTCCGAACCGCGATTTGAAACCGTGGCCCCGCAGCTGATGCTGCGCGACACCACGGCCATCGCCGCGTGAATGCCCCCGATGCGTGTCGCCGTCGGTAACAGTATATCCGCATGAAAAGGACCATGACGGAGCGTATCGCGATGTCTGAGGCCCGCACGGCGGCGATGGTTCATGGATACACTAACAACAACGTGGAAAATAACACGAGCAAAGGAGCACACCAATGTCCACCTTTCCACAGCTGGCCACCCATCCGGGCATGAACCCGGCCGCGGTCATCCAAGGCGACCGTTGGCGCATCGGCATCATCACCGAATCGCTCGTCCGCCTCGAATGGCAGGACAACGGCAAGTTCGAAGACCACGCCACCCAAATGATCGTCAATCGCGATTGGTTGTCGGATGACGCGAACGGTGCGGATGGCGCGAACCGTGCGGACGGCACTTCAAACCCGCCGAAGTTCACGAAGACCGAGCGCGACGGGCTGCTCATCATCGATACGCCGGCGCTGCGCCTCACCTACGACATGCAGCCGTTCAGTAAGGAAGGTCTGAGCATCGTCGTCAAAGGCGTGGCGAATTCCCAGATGAATACGTGGCACTACGGCGAAGCCCAGGACGGCAACCTGCGCGGCACCGCGCGTACGCTGGACGCGGTCGACGGTGAGATCGAACTGGGGCTCGGCGTGATCTCCCGCGACGGCTGGGCCGTGCTCGACGATTCCGCATCAAACGTGATCGTCGAAGGCGCCGAAGCCGCCACCGTCAAGGGCGAGGCCAACCCATTCGGTATGTGGGTCATTCCGCGCGAGCACCCCGGCAAGGATCTGTATGTCTTCGGATACGGCCATCGGTACATCGAAGCCGTGCAGGACTTCTACAAGCTCACCGGCCCGACGCCGCTGCTGCCGCGCTTCGCGCTCGGCAACTGGTGGAGCCGCTACCACCGGTACACGGAAGCCGAGTATCTGGAGCTTGTCGATCGCTTCGAGCAGGAAGGCCTGCCGTTCACCACGGCCGTCATCGACATGGACTGGCATCTGGTCGACAATGTCGACCCGAAGTATGGATCCGGATGGACCGGCTACACGTGGAACCGTGAATTCTTCCCCGACCCCGAGCGATTCCAGCGCATTCTGCACGAGCATGGACTGCGCACGACGCTCAACGTCCACCCGCGCGACGGCGTTCGAGCATTTGAAGACGGCTATGCCAAAGTCGCCGAACACATGGGCATTGACCCGGCGGGCGGCGAGCCGGTCGAGTTCGATCTGACCAGTCCGCGATTCATGGAAGCGTACTTCGACCTGCACCATGGGCTCGAAACCCTGGGCACCGATTTCTGGTGGCTGGACTGGCAGCAGGGCGGCGTGACCCGCCAGAAGGGTCTTGACCCGCTGTGGATGCTGAACCACATGCATTATCTCGACTCCGCCCGTGACGGGCGCTGGCCGCTCACGTTCTCGCGATATGCCGGCCCGGGCTCGCACCGTTATCCGGTCGGGTTCTCCGGCGACACAGTCGTGACGTGGGAGTCGCTGAAGTTCCAGCCGTACTTCACGGCTACTGCGTCGAACATCGGCTACGGCTGGTGGAGTCATGATATCGGCGGCCACATGTTCGGCTACCGCGACGAGGAGCTGGAGGCCCGCTGGTATCAGCTTGGCGCGTTCAGCCCGATCAACCGTCTGCATTCGACCGATTCGCCGTTTAACGGCAAGGAACCGTGGAACTTCCGTCCCGAGACGGAATGCTCGATGGATGACGCGCTGCGTCTGCGCCACGAACTGCTGCCGTATCTGTATACGATGAACTGGCGTGCCGCCGCCGAGGGCCGTCCGCTGGTCGAGCCGATGTACTGGCAGTCGCCGGAAAATGTCACCGCGTACGGGGTGGAGCATGAGTTCCGCTTCGGCACCGAGCTGATCGTCGCGCCGATCGTGACGCCGTCCGACCGCAACGCGCAGCTGGCGAAAACCGACGTGTGGCTGCCGCAGGGTACATGGTTCGACTTCTTCACCGGACGGCGGTACGAGGCGGGCTCTGCCGAAGGCCGCAAGTTCGAGGCGTGGCGTGGGCTCGATGGCATTCCGGTCTTCGCGAAGGCCGGCGGCATCGTGCCGTTGCAGCCGCTGGACGAGGAGCTCAACGGCAGCCTCAACTCCGTGGATAATCCGCGCTATCTGGAGGTTGCCGTGTTCCCGGGCGCGAACGGCGCGTTCGACCTCAAGGAGGACGATGGCACCAACCAGGCGCAGCCGTCGGATTCCGCGCTCGCGGTGACGCATATGGACTTCCGCTGGGAGGCCGATGGTGCGGTGAACGCGTTCGAGATTGCCCCGGTGGCCGGCAATGTGGCGGCGGTGCCGCAGCAGCGCACGTGGACGGTGACGTTCACCGGTGTGGCACCGGTCGCCGTTGACGAGTTGATTGTGACGGTTGGTGGCGCTGAGGTCGTGCCGGATGTGTCGTACGACACCGAGGCGCTGAGCCTGTCCGTCACGGTTGCGGATGCGCCGGTCACGCAGGCCGTGTCGATTCACGCGACGAACGGACTGCGGTACGCCGACGATCCGGCGATTGAGGATGCGTTCACTGTGCTGTACAACGCACAGATCGACTATCTGGCCAAGGAACGTGCCTACCGGCTCATCAAGGCTGACGGCGCTCGTGCGCTCAATGCGCTGCATACGCTGGAAAGCACCAAGAGCAGCTATCCCGGCCACGAGTTCGACGATTCCCACATGCCCGAATCCGTGATCCAGGCCATCGCCGAGCCGCTGCTGCGCGGGCTCTGACGTTCTGTTCGGATACCGGCGCGTCCTGCGCCAGTAGTTCGTTGATATCGTTTCCGGCTCTCCTTGTCAGGAGAGCTGGCCCGCGAAGCGGGGCTGAGGGGTAGCGAATTTGTCAACGAACTGCTGACGCAGAACGCTAGCTGCCTATTGCGCTGGTGGCTGCTGAGCGCAAAGAACCGCAATAATCGGATGCTCTGGGTTCTTAGCGACGCAAATTCTCGGAATAATCCCATTGCGCGAGAATTTCGTGCGCTGGCGGGCTCTCAGTGACGTAAATTCTCGACGTAGCCATTTTCCTCTAGAATTTCCGTCACTGAGAGGACTTGCAAGTCACGGTGCGCAGCGGCGGTAACCCATACCCCAATACGGAATATGCTGGTGTGCTCGTAAGCAACGTGCTCACGAGCACACCAGCATGCTAAGCGGCGTATTCCCGAGTGATAATCAGGACGCTAAATCCCGATTACCACTTCAATACCGGTCGCTTCGAATCAGTGCGTGGTCTTGTATTCCGACGCCCAACCATCCACGAAGGCAGACGCGACCGTATCCCAGTCGCCGGTGCCCTGTGCGTACTCGAGCATCGCATTGCCGAGACTCATCACCCATTGTGTGCTCGGCAAAGGATAGATCACGATATCGTAATTGCTCTTGACTGCGTAGGCGTCGTTGGCGCGATGAATTGGATTCGTGGTCTTGTATCCGTTTTCTGCATATGACTTGAACGGTGTCTCGAATCCCATCTCGTCGGTGACCAACTTGCGTGCATCATCGTTTTGCAGGATGTAGTCCAAGAACTGACGGGTCGCCTGCTGATCCTTTTCGGAAGCGTCCTTGTTCATCGCAACGTACAGGAAGCTGACTGTCAGGCCGGCCTTCTCCTCGCCTTCAGTGCCAATATAAATCGGCAGCACGCCCATGTCCTCGTCAGGTACGTTCTGATCCTTGATCTGCGAGTAACCCCACGTGCCGTTCTGCAGGAACACGGCCTCGCCAAGCGCGAATTCCGAATTGGCGTCATCCATGGTGGCGCTCGAAAGCTGGCTGGCCGGCGTGGTCGAATCAGTGATATACAGGTCGAAGATCTTCTTGAAATTCGGAATGTATGTGTCGGAGATTGTGGCCGGAAGTTGCGTCACACCTTGATCGCGATACTCGTAATACACCGGCACGTGGGCGAGCTGATCGCCGAACCGCTTGATCGAACTCGTATCGAAGCCCGCTGACGTAAACGCGCCCTTGATACCGAGGTCATCTTTATGCGCCTGAATCTCGTCAGCCACGGTCCTCAGCGTATCGAAGTTGTTGATCGTCTCAACGTCCTTCACGCTTGACCAGTTGGCATCAAAATACTTCTGCAGCAAGGCCTTGTTGTAGATGATGCCGTACCGCTCCATCACGTAAGGCACAGCGCCAATTTCATCGCCATTCTTCATGGCGTAGTCCTGCTTGGTGAGGTCCTTGTACATGTTCGTATCGGACATGTCTGCGTAGTAATCGGTCCAATTGAGGAAGTCGTTGTTGTCCACATCGAACACGGTTGGCGCTTCGGATTTGGCGAGCTCGCTCTTCAGCGTCTGTTCGTATGTGTCAGACGATGCTGTGGCGACATCTACTTCGATGCCGGTCTCTGCGGTGAAATTATCTGCAAGCTCACGAATCTGATCAGCCTGCTCTACTTTCATGCTCAGGAAGTAGACATGACCCTTATCTGCATTGGAGTCGCCGGAACCGCACCCGGCGATCAACCCCAGAGACAGACCTGCCGCTGCCATTGCGGCCGTTGCTTTGATAATCTTCTTCATGGTTTCCCTCCTATGGAATGCCATAACTTCGTTGTTGTTGCAATACAGGGCGGGGGAGCGGACATCGTCATTGCACAAGTCGTGCCCGCTGGCCGCGCGTAGGTTGGAGGCCCGCCGCCGGTTGCGCCCGGCGGCGTTCATATGGTGTACGGATGAATCACAGGCGAACGTATCGGTTCGCAAACATACGGTGGTGACTGTGGCTCACACCTCCTTGAGTCCACGACTGATGGTCGCATTCGTGACGGTGAGCGTGCCGTCGGTGACGAACATGCTTAATGCGTCGCCTGGGTGCTGGTACATACGCGCGTTGAGTGCGACGCCATTGACGTACAGAGTGGCGATGGTGTCGTCCACGATGAGCTGAATGTGATATTCACGCCCGGCAACCAGTTCGATTGGCCGCTCTAGCCCGATATTCATACAGTTGAACCACGGGAAGTTCGGGCTGCCTTCGAATACGTAGCGATGCTCACCAATCGGGAAGATGAACTGATAGCCACGCTCGCTTGCCTCATCGCGGTAGACGCGGAGACCGAAGGATCGCGTTCCCTCGCTGAACATGACGTCCGCTTCAAACGAATACAGGTCTCCGCAGCCCTCGGCCAGCACGGCGTTACGGCGAGCGTCAGTACCGTCGATTACCGCATTCGTCACGATTTGCTCGCGTTCGTTGAACGCATCCCAGACCGTGTCGGGAATGCGCACGCCAAGTGTGCCGTCGGTACGCTGGTAGACCTCGTGAGGGACGAAGGTGCCAGCCCATTCGAAGTTCTTTACGTCATCGCAGTCTTCCTTGGTGGCAACCCAGCCGAAGAGGATTCGCCGTCCACCTAGTTCGAAGGTCCGTCCGGCATAATAGGCGCTGCCGTCAAACGCGTCATCATCGGGTGCGATCCACGGGCCTTCTAGACTCTTGGCCATGCGATACACCATCTTGTGCCGATCGCTGTATTCCGTAACGATGTGATACCACCACTCGCCCATCTTGAACAGATCAGGCATCTCATGCATCGTGTATAGGTTCGGAGCCCAGAAGTCACCTTCGAACGTCCAGTTCTTGAGGTCTTTAGACGTGAACTTCACCGTGCGGCCGGTCTGCTGCGTTTTCGGGCCGATCTTACGGGCTCCAAGGATTAGCAGATACTGGTCATGTTCGTCGTCGCGAATGACCCACGGGTCGCGCCAATCGTCTGGATCGTAGCCTTCTTGCGGAGTGAAGGTGATGGCGTTCTGGGTTTTCGTCCAGTGGTACAAATCATCGCTGACTGCGTGCATCAGCACCTGCGCCGGCTTGTCCCGCTGGGGGTAATCGCGGTTGTACCCGGTGTAGAAGATATGGTATTGCCCTTCCCCTTCAAACACCGATCCCGCGAATATGAACTGATCCTGCTCGTCGTCCCTGCCGCGCGGCACGGCTACACCGCAATCCTTGTAATGCACGAAATCAGAGGTTGTGGCCAGATCCCAGCCGAACGGTTCGCCGAATGGTTCCGGATTGCGATTGTCTCGCTGGTGATACAGAAAGAACTCGTTGCCCTTGCCGAACGGCATGCAATCGCCGAACCACGTGCCAGGGAATTGGTAGTACAGCTTTGGCATGATTATCACTCCTATATGGTCGGTTGACGACCGCTCGCCAATTGCTCTGTGGTCGGGCTACCGGACTTGTGTGCAGTTTCGCGGCGAACGGTATCCTGGCTGTTTCTACTGCGCAGCTCCGCGCATTAGAAACATGCTTTATTGTATTGTCCTGATTTGATTTAATCGCTTAAGCATTTAAGCGATTAAGCAATATGATAAACATTCAAACTATACCTGTCAAGCCATGACGCACACCTCTAGGAATGGCGCGTGTCTCGCGCTGCCGACTACCCGCGATAGGCGCGGATAGAATCGCGCATCACTGAAGGACAGCCCACCAGCAATGGCTCGAAGCGGTGCGTTTTGCTATCTTCGATGCGATCGGTTTCGCTGCTGTCGTAGTCGGCGTCGGGCGTCTTATTCAGCGTCAGCAACGAGCGTACGCCTAATACACCAAGGTCATATTGCGGCAGTCCGACCGTCGTGAGTGCAGGATGCAGGTGTGCGGAAATGACCTCCTGGTTATCGAATCCGACAATCGACAAATCGTCGGGCACACGCAAGCCTCGCTCGCGAAGCGCGTCGTACAAACCCATGGCAGTGCGGTCGTTATGACAGAACACTGCCGTGGCGCCGGTCTTCAGCACTGCGTCGGCCGCTCCGTAACCGCCTTCCTGGTCGGCTGTTGCGTCAACGACCATTGCGGGGTCGTATGCCAATCCGTGTGCGGCAAGTGCCTGACGATACCCTTCGAGGCGGCCGACCGACGCAGGCGATGCGGTTGGCTCGTTCACGAATGCAACATGACGATGCCCCGCCTGCAGCAACAACTCGGTAGCGGACTGTCCGCCCTGCACTTCATTGGGGACCACAGCGGGGAATCGACCCGATTCGTCAAAGCAGTTCACCAATACGGACATAGTGCGTTCCAGCTCGTCAGGTGGCGTAATGGAGCGATGCACCCAGCTTGAATAGATGATTCCCTCAACCTGATGCTCAAGCATGAACGAAAAGGCCTTTCGCTCAATGGTCGCATTGCCGTCGGTGTCGACCACCAACAGGATTTTGCCGTTGCGCCATGCTTCGTCCTGCGCGCCTTGAATGACTCGTCCGGCGAATGGAGATGTGGCGACACCGTCGCTGATGAAACCGATTAGATCGGATTTGCCGCGCGCAAGACTTCGGGCAAACGCGTTGGAATGGTATCCGAGACGTTCGGCGACGTTGCGGACTTTGCGGCGCGTGTTTTCGGGAATACGTACGTTCTTGTTGTCGTTGATCGCCCATGATGCGGTGGCGGTGGAGACTCCAGCTGCCTTGGCGACGTCCTGCAGTGTGACTTTGCCCATGTGCTATTGCCTTTGCGGGGACGTGGTGTCGGACGTGTCGGACGGGGCGGATGCGTCGGACGTGCCGGACAGGGCGACGCATGCGGCGAATACGCGCTCGAGAATTGGCACATGCAGCATGAGCACCGATCCGTAGCCCAGGACTATCAGCAGGAACAGGCCCTGCGGCATGTAGACCCATGAGGCGACGAGCAGGCCGAGGAAGATAGCGTCGATCGTGACCAATACCAATGTGGCACCAATGCGCGAGACGCCGAAGATGAACGCGTTCGCCAGTACTCCGCCAAAGGAGTTCTCGAAGCGCGCCTGCAACGCCCACACCCATTCGAATCCGATGATCCACACCAAGGTCAGACCGATTTTGGGGATGAGCAGCGGCGTGATCTGCAACACCACCCATGAATACACGAGACCAGTTCCCGTGGCGCCGAAAATAATCCATAGTCCCGTAGCCTTGAGGAAATTCGCGCGGAATGCCTTGAAATAGTTCGCGGTGACGTGACCTTCCGCGATTGCTACGCGCCGCGCGGCATCGTGTCCAGCCGTGAGCGCCGCGCCGATGGTGATCAGTGGAATGCTGGTGATGATCATGAGCAGGTTGATCCAGATGGCATCTACGGTATTGCTCAGTCCGCGCATGAATGCGGAATCCGGAGACATAAAGCCCATGATTCATCTCCTTGAGGGGCGGGCGGATGGATACACGTCATTGTAACGGGCGTGGCCCACGGGGAATCGCCTGTTTGCCGATTCATGCACAGTACCTTGGCAACGTATTCACCAGAGCTGCAATCAGAGGGTGTGAGAAAACACTTGAAATATCAAGTAATCCCCCGACAACACGCCGATTATGTACATAATCGCATCGCGTGATGTCGTTGTCATCAACGCTTACGGTAACGAGTCGCTGAGCATAGTTCAGCGGCCCCCTTTGAGAAGAACAGCTCGCCGGACACAGATGTTCGGTATATGCGGAAGGAGCATAACGCCGATGAGCACCATGAACATGAAGAGAATCCTCGCCGCGGGCGTTGCGGCCGTCACCATGTTCAGCCTCGCCGCCTGCGGAAGCACTGCGGCTGATCCGAATAAGGGTCATGTTTATTTCTTGAACGGCAAGCCTGAGGTGGTCGATCAGCTGCAGCAGCTTGCGCAGGACTACACCAATCAGACCGGCGTGCAGGTCGACATCCAGATCGCGTCCTCCGGCAGCTATGAGTCCACGCTGACCTCCGAACTGGCCAAGTCCGAAGCTCCGACCATGTTCATCATCGCTGGCTACGACGAGTTCGCCAAGTACCAGAGGTATCTCGAACCGTTGCAGGACACTGACGTGTACAAGCTGCTCAACGACGAAGGCAAGACCAACTCGCATAAGGTCGGCGACGACGCCTACACCATGCCGTATGCGGCCGAGTGGTACGGTATCATCTACAACAAGAAGATCGTCAACGAATACGCCAAGAAGGACTACGCAGTCATCCAGTCCGACGCCGACATCAAGGACTACGACACCTTGAAGAAGGTCGTCGAGGACATGAACAAGCACAAGGACGACCTCGGCATCTAGGCTGCGATGGCGACGCCGGGCCAGTCGTATTCGGCGCGCGCCGTGGCCAGCGCGCTCTTGTCGGGGACGAACCTGGCGAACAGCCTGCGGCTCCTGCGCTCGACCTGCGTGTCGATGCACCGCCTCGACGGGGAGGCGCCGACGACCGTGTCGGACTCATAATGGCCGAACTCGCGGCGCGAGTCCACGCATTTGGGCCTGTCGGCGATCGGCACGCGCATCGGGATGCGCGACCCCTTCGACCTCCTGCCCCTGGCGCGCGTGCGATGCCGCTTGCCCCGCGGCAGGTACTGCCTGAGGTCCAATGCCCTGCGCGGCTTGGCGTAGATCCACTGGTAGAGGCATTCGTAGCTGATCCTCATATGCGGGTCGGACGGCCATTCGACCTTCAGCCGTCCCTCGATGAGTTCGGGCGTCCATCCCTTGCGCAGCGCGGTCATGACCCATTCGAGCAGCGGGTCGTATGCCATGCGCATGGGCTTGCGCAGCTGGCGGGCGCGCCGCTCGGCCTTGCGCTGCGCGGTCATCGCCGAGTAGAACGGACGGGACGTCCACGCGCCCGTCTTCAGCTGTTTCGGCCGGTAGGGGCGGTGGGACTCGTTCTCGTCGGACGCGAACCACAGGCCGCATCTCAGCTCGCGGCTGACGGTGGACTTATCACGGCCCATCCTCAGGGCGATCTGGCGCACGCCGAGCCCCTCGCGGTTGCGCAATTCGTCGATCCGGATGCGTTCCTGTGCCGACAAGTGGGAATACACTTTCCTCATGGGCGCAACACCTTCTCCAGTTAGAACCTGAACACTTCCAACCATAGAGCGGGTGTTGCGCTTCTATCTAGAACCCGGGTTCGGCCCGGGGCAAAACCGAAAAACGTAGAATGAAAGGGCAACGTTCCACCTACAGAAAGAAGGAACATTATGACACTTGCATTTGTTGTGCCGGGACTCGATGAGGCGACCAGCGAGAAGGCCATCGCGATTCTGCAGAACCGACTGAGCCAGGAGCAGGAGGCTGCTCTGGTCCTGAAGCACGCTCACTGGAATGTGACCGGCCCGAACTTCATCGCCGTTCACGAGATGCTTGACCCCGAGGTCGAGGCCTTGCTGGCCCAGGCTGACGAAACCGCCGAGCGCATCGCTACGCTGGGCGGCACCCCGGACGGCCGCGCGGACGCCATCGTGCGCAACCGCACGTGGAAGTCGTTCGACGCCGAGGGCCGCGTAGGCACCGAGGAGTACCTCAAGGCGCTGATCGAGTACTACGACGCCTTCATCGCCGACGACCGCAAGGCCATCGCTGAGCTGGATGAGCTGGACGTCATCAGCTCCAACGTTATTCAGGATCACGTGCAGGAACTCGAAAAGTTCCAGTGGTTCATGCGCTCTCACCTGGCATAAGTAAAAGCAGTATTCCGTGGCTCCCCTCAAAGAGGGGAGCCACTTTCGTCTCACGTGAAATAGAGAGTCTCCACATACATAAGTTGGAAAAGTGTATAAAACTCCCCATTTTGAGGTTGGAAAACGTAGCCAAAACCGCATTCTTATGGTTGGAAAAGTGTAAAATATGCTCTATAAACAGTTGGAAAACGTGCCCAGCATAGATGCAAGGCCTACAAATGACTGGAGATTCTCATGCTGCGAAGAAAAATCGAGACACAGCTGGAAGCTTGGAGATCCGCGCCGAAACGCACTGCACTGCTGGTCACCGGAGCCCGTCAGATTGGCAAAACCTATATCATCAGGCACTTTGCCCAACAGCATTACGACCATATCGCCGAGCTCAATTTCATCGAGAACCCCGGCCTCGTTGCATTATTCGACCGGCCCCGCGATGCCAAAAACCTACTGATGAGGCTGGAACTGGCCGTAAATACGCCATTAGTACCCGGCAAAACCCTGATTTTCTTTGACGAGGTCCAGCGTTGCAAGGAAATGGTCACCGCAATTAAGTTCCTTGTAGATGATGGTCGGTTCGATTACGCGCTTTCCGGCTCGCCACTTGGAGTCGAGCTCGAAGATATACGCTCGGTACCGGTCGGGTACCTGACCGAGCTGGATATGTATCCACTGGATTTCCAAGAGTTCTGCTGGTCGCAGCATATCGGCAACGACGTATTCAACATGCTTGCCGAATGCTTTGCCAAGCACCAGGAAGTGGATGAGTTCATCCATCAACAGCTCATGGAGCTGTACTCCAAATATCTGGTCATCGGCGGCATGCCTGCCGCGGTCGACTCGTTCGTGGCAAACGGCAGCGTTGCGGACGTGCGCACTATACAAGAGAACATAAAGCGTGAATATCGCCGCGATATCAGCCAATACGCGCGCAAAGAAGACCGGCTGCATATCCGCGCTATCTACGATTTGGTGCCCAGCGAGTTAAATAACCCAAACAAGCGCTTCACCTTCGCCAAAATCGAAAAGAACATGAGATTCCAATCGGTTGCTTCCGATTTCGATTGGCTGGTCAATGCGGATGTAGCCGTCGCCGCGTACAACGTGGACGAACCGTGCACACCGTTGGAGATGAGCAAGGAACGTAACCTCTTCAAACTCTTTTACAACGACGTGGGTCTGCTTACCGGCTCGTTTCTCAAGAAAACCGCGCTCGACGTACTCGACGGCAACCCTGATATCAACTACGGTTCAATCTATGAAAATGCGGTGGCCCAAGAGCTACGCGCTCACGGATTTGACCTGTACTACTACAACAGTAAGAAGCTTGGCGAGCTCGATTTCCTCATCCAAGACCGCAACGATCACGTGTTGCCGATTGAGGTGAAGTCCGGCAAATCCTACAAACGCCATCGCGCAATGGACAACGTGCTCGCCCACCCTGAATACCATCTCAATACAGGCTATGTGCTTGGCCCGTGCAACGTCTCAGTCGAAGGGAATGTAACCTACCTGCCTGTATACATGGCCGGCATGTTCCATAACGAATGACGGGCCGCACACTTAGTCAACAAGTACAGGCCGGCCAGATGGTTCGGACTGGTCAGAAGGCCCGTTCTGATCAGTTAGGTCGGTCTGATCGGACTGGCTGGATTGGTTGGCTGAGTAGCTCGGTTGGACCGATCAGCTCACCCTTGCTGGCCTTCGCGCTGCTTCAGCTCCAGCTGAAGTTCGCTGATGCGCCGTTCGAGTTCATCGATGCGCCGCACTTGTTGGTAGATCATCAGGTCCCGTTGTCTAATTGAAAGTGCAACGCTCGTCCTTGGGTGGCTTGTCCTCGACATTACCTTGCCGAGTTCGCGATACCAAGCCTCGTTGGGCGTTTCCCGGCCCAGGGCCTTCATGGGGGTGTCGTTGATCTCGTCGACGATGGCCTGCAGGTCCGCTCCACAAGAACCTCGGCAAAGCCAGGGAATACCAGTGCCCCGGCTGCGGGCGGACCATCCCACGTGACTACGGTTCGGCTGTCAACATCGCCGGGAAAGGATGCCGATATCTCGGACACAAGCACGTCACCCCGACCCCACCGAAAGGCAGGCCGACCCGCAAACGTCCGAAACTAACAAGGAAACGACACTCGGGTGTCGGCCATGATCCATCGTCAGGAACCGGCAAGGGGCCGGCATCCTTCCACCCCCAAGGACTACCAGGAGTGGCGACGGCGACTATCCGGAATAAAAGGAAGCAGACAACCACCGTCACACTACGGGCCAGCGTTGCCATGCAGTTATGGCAGGAACCACAACTACCTCATTCCGAATAACCCTCTACAGCACCACACGACGATTGAGATCGCGGCGCAACGCCTTCCAATTCGGCAGATACGTAGTCATGCGCCGCTGGAATCCGGTACCGTGACCGCTTTCCCACAAATGGGTCATTTCGTGCACCAGCACATATTCCAGGAATTGCGGCTCCATAAGGCCCAACTGAAGGTTCAGGCGAACTCGGCCGGTACGAGGCGTGCATGACCCCCAACGAGAAGTCATCACCCGCAACGTGATATGCGTAGGAGTACGGCCAACAATCGGCCCCCATTTGGCCAGCAACGCAGGCAACTGTGCGTTGATATTGGCCGACGCACGTTCACGCAACTCTTTAGTCCACGTCAATGCCGCATTATCGGTGGCCACACTACTGCCGTTGTTTACACCATCGAACCCGCCCGAAGCAAGGCCCACTCCCCCATGGCCGGCGCCACGCTGCCAGGAATCACCCAAGCTGCCAATCACCGAACGCTCTCGGGCAAGTGCCATACGACGCCGGTGATTATCAATCCAAGGCCTCCGATCCCGGACAAAATCAATAATGGTCTGCTCGGCCATCCGCCGCGGCGCGGAAATCATGACCACACCATTCGGCGGCTTGATGCGCAGGTACATATTCTTGATGGGTTTACGCACCACCTGCACTTCCAGCCCATCAATCTTCATGCCGCATATTGTCCGTCCGCAGCACGACACAACCGCACTCCCCCAGCAAGGCACCACCCGCGACACGCCGTCTCTTACGCATTGACAAGTCAAAGGGAATCGGTATTATAGCTACTTGTGCGCTTTTAGAGCGTATGAATCGGGCCCGTAGCTCAGCTGGTTAGAGCGCATCCCTGATAAGGATGAGGTCGGAGGTTCAAGTCCTCCCGGGCCCACAGAAAAAAGTGAAGCGGCCCGCGTGCCGCTCTTTTTTTCACTGGGGCTATAGCGCAGCTGGTAGCGCATCTGCTTTGCAAGCAGAGGGTCGCCGGTTCGAACCCGGCTAGCTCCACAGATAACCCTTGGGATCATGCCGATTCCAAGGGTTTTTATCTTTTCGCAACCAATTTCTCAACATCCAATCCGATTCTAGTGCGTCACAGACAAATTTCAGCGGCCTGTCAACCTTGTAATGATGCGAAACCGCATGCACAGAACCCATATTGACACCATGTCAACATAGGGATACACTATGCCGTGAGAGAAATTGATGCTGCGTCAATAAGCGGCGTCGGCGCTCGGAATCCGATGGAGAATCGCGGGGCGCACCACATATCAGAAAGGACCGCTCATGCTGTTTCAGGTCTACGGCGACAACGCCATCTACCAATGGATTGGCTGGATACTCGTCTTCTGCTGCCTTATTGGCGCCAATGAACTGGCTCGTCGCACCAAAACCGGCGGCATCGTCGCCTTCCTCGTCGTCCCGGCTGTGCTGACCGTCTACTTCATCACCATCTACACCGCCGCCGCAATGGGCGCCGACTGGGCACTCAACAACCCGACCTACGTGCACATGACCAGCTGGTTCCACTACGCCAAGCTCTACGCGGCCACCATCGGCTGCATCGGCTTTATGGCCCTCAAATACAAGTGGGGCTCTATCGGCAAATCCCACTGGTTCAAGTGCTTCCCGTTCGTGATCGTGGCCATCAACATCCTCATCGCCGTGGTCTCTGACTTCGAATCCGCCATCCGCGGCTGGGGCACCACCTGGATCTCCACTGAAGGCGTGACCCTCTACGGTGGCTGGCACAACGTGTTCAACGGCTTGGCCGGCATCCTCAATATCTTCTGCATGACCGGCTGGTTCGGCATCTACGCCTCCAAGAAGAAGGACGACATGCTCTGGCCGGACATGACCTGGGTGTTCATCGTGGCCTACGATCTGTGGAACTTCTGCTACACCTACAATTGCCTGCCCACCCACTCCTGGTACTGCGGCCTTGCACTGCTGCTGGCGCCCACCGTGGCCAACTTCTTCTGGAACAAGGGCGGCTGGATCCAGAATCGCGCCAATACATTGGCCATCTGGTGCATGTTCGCGCAGGTATTCCCGATGTTCCAGGACTACTCCGTGTTCTCCACCCAGTCCGTGAACAACCCGAACGTGAACCTTGCGGTGTCCCTAATCGCGCTAGTGGCCAACGTGTTGGCACTCGGCTACATCCTGCTGCGCGCCAAGAAGCAGGGCATCAACCCGTGGACCAAGGAAGTCTTCAAGGGCACCAAGGACTACGAGCAGGCCATCGCCCGCGCCGATGCATCGGAGTTGGTGGCGTAGGCCACATCCGCTCCACGCCACATCCTGAGCAATTTCTTGTCACCCCTTGACACCGTACATACAATAAAATCGCCTTATTTGATAACCCAACCTCTAGGGAGAATTATGCTCACTGATGAGTACGTGAAGCGCGTGTACGACCAGGTCGTTGCTCGCGATGGTGACCAGCCGGAGTTCCTACAGGCCGTCTACGAGGTGCTCGACACCCTCCAGCCGGTCATTGCCAAGCACCCCGAATACGAAAAGAACGGCGTTCTGGAGCGCCTCGTCGAGCCTGAGCGCGTGGTCAAGTTCCGCGTGGCCTGGGTTGACGACGAAGGCAAGGTGCAGGTCAACCGTGGCTACCGTGTGCAGTTCAACTCTGCCATTGGTCCATACAAGGGCGGTCTGCGCTTCCATCCGACCGTGAACGAGGGCGTCATCAAGTTCCTCGGCTTTGAGCAAATCCTGAAGAACTCCCTGACCACGCTGCCGATGGGCGGCGGCAAGGGCGGCTCCGACTTCAACCCGAAGGGCAAGTCCGACGCCGAGGTCATGCGCTTCTGCCAGGCCTTCATGACCGAGCTGTGCCGTCACATCGGCCAGTTCACCGACGTTCCCGCCGGCGACATCAACGTGGGCGGCCGCGAAATCGGCTACCTGTTCGGCCAGTACAAGCGCATCCGCGACGAGTACTCCGGCGTCCTGACCGGTAAGGGTCTGGAATTCGGCGGCTCCCTGGCCCGTACCGAGGCCACCGGCTACGGCGTCTGCTACTACACCGCCGAAGCCCTGCGCGTGCTGAAGAACGATTCCTTCAAGGGCAAGACCGTCGTGATCTCCGGCTCCGGCAACGTGGCTATCTACGCCGCGCAGAAGGCCGAGGAGCTGGGCGCCAAGGTCGTGACCGTGTCCGATTCCAACGGCTACGTCTACGATCCGAACGGCATCGACGTTGCTGTGGTCAAGCAAATCAAGGAAGTCGAGCGCGGTCGTATCAAGGAGTACGCCGAGCGTGTGCCGTCCGCCGAGTACCACGAGGGTTGCTCCGGCGTGTGGACCGTCAAGTGCGACATCGCCTTGCCATGCGCCACCCAGAACGAGATCAACGAGGAGTCCGCCAAGGTTCTTGTTGCCAACGGCTGCAAGGTGGTGTGCGAAGGCGCCAACATGCCGTCCACTCCGGAGGCCATTGAGGTCTACAAGAACGCCGGCCTGCTGTACGGCCCGGCCAAGGCTGCCAACGCCGGTGGCGTGGCCGTCTCCGGCCTGGAGATGAGCCAGAACAGCTACCGCCTGAGCTGGACCTTCGAGGAGGTCGACGCCAAGCTAAAGTCCATCATGGAGTCCATCGTCGCCAACTCCCTGGCTGCCTCCAAGGAATACGGCGAGGAAGGCGACCTGATGGCTGGCGCCAACATCGCAGGCTTCGTCAAGGTGGCCAACGCCATGGTCGCCCAGGGCGTGCTGTGATCCTCTGACAGACTGCCGCGATCGCAATCGCGAATAAACCAATCGGCCCCTGTCCTTCCACTCATGAAGGACAGGGGCCGACGCTATTCAGCGTGGGACAACATACGATAATCGCTGTTTTTGCGATGTTGTCCCACGAGACTGTGGGACAACATCAGCATCAATCGATTGACTGTTCGATTGTCCCAGCACAAGAAAATCAGAATCGTTGGAATACCGCCATTCCTACGGTTATGCCATATCAGGCCACAACTATGGGAATGGGACAACAGCCAAAAATCGGCCTATTTTTCATCTTGTCCCACAGTATTCGGATTTGTGGCGGCGGATTCATCGCCTTCGGCACGCGCATCACCCGTATTCTTCGTATTCACCGCACCCTTCGACGCAGCATCCTAATCGGGCGCGCCAGGTACAGCATCATCACCCGCCACGGTTGCCGCACCCTCTTTGTCCGAATGTGCATTCGCGGCAGATGACTCAGCCGGTGCCGCAGCGACATCCGCCGCTCCATACACGGGCACAGCCGGGGCCGGCGCCACCGAAGATCCGGGCACAAAGTCCCAAGGCATGCGATGGGCGAACACCGCGAAGAGGAACAGGATGACGAAGCCGTAGAAGGTGTAGTGCATGATATGCGCGTTGTGTCCGAATCCGATAATGAACATAACCACCATTGCGCCCATAATCAGCGTGCGCAGAATGTAGAACACGGCGCGCGCGATTCCCTTGCGCGGCTTGGTTTCAATGGTCATGTGCGTATACATGCCGCCAAGCGTGCGGCCCTTATGCCCCAACGGAATCAGGAACTCGAAAATGAGGAACGCCAGACTGGCTCCTATTGGCGCAAGGAAGTTCAGCCAACCAACGCCAACGGTCAGATGTCCACCGAACAGCATGAAATCACCGTTCTGCAAAGGCTCAGCCGCCCAGTAGAACAAGAACGTCACCAACAAGGTGAGCGGGACGTATACCAAGGCCACAAAAACCATATCAATGATGAACGTCACCAGACGATGCACCGCGCCAGGGTGTTCATTATACTCGCTGCGTTCGGGCATGTGGGCCATCGGCACCCACTTGCCAAACAACACGGCCACGGCGAGGCCCGCCATCGCACCCAACGTATTGGTCATCAGATCGTTGACGTCGAACTGACGGTAGGCGCACGGGTAGAGGCCCCAGAAACCGCTGAGCTGCGAGCTTTCGATGAACAACGATACGGCGAATCCGCCAATCAGCACCGCCCACCAACGCCAGCGCAGCCACCGGGTGAGCACGAAACCAAGCGGCATGAACAGCACCACGTTCATTACCAGCTGCAGTATGCCGCTCAATCCGCCGTTTTGGATGTCTGAGATGAAACGCAGCGGGTCAAGCTGTGGTGCGAACTGGCCGGCATTCGCCGCGCAGAACGATTCCGGGTCATCCGGCATCGGATACAGTGTGAATGTAATCAAACCGAGCACATACAGTACCGTCAGATATGCGGCTCCCGCAGACAACAACTTCATACGATGGTGGCGATGGTACAGCCCAGCCAGAATCGGCAAAGTAAGTACGGCCGAAAGAATCGGCCACATTACGATTGCAATAGTGAACGACGTCGAAAAATAACCCAAATACGTAAGCATCGTTCGTCATCATACGAAGCCGCCAGTAAACACGACATCATTCTGAAGGTGGAGAAAATCGCAATGCGAGTCACCACCGCGACCATGAGACTCCATGGATGACCGATCAACTCCCCGGCAGCGACACGTGCCCAACTATGAGTCTCCCGCAGATGGCCAATTGTTTTTTCCGACAGCGTCAGAAATTTAGGAAAATAGCCCACTCGTCCTAAATTTTTGTTGTTCGCGGCAACTCAGTGACAGGATTTCAGGAAATCAGCCCCATGCCCCTAAATTTTTGTCACTGAGACAGAGTCAGTGACAAGATTTTAGGACGAAGCCGCTTATTTCCTAAATTATTGACGCTGAGGGCGGTTACCGGAATCCCGATAACCGCCCTCAGTGGTCTACAGGTCTACAACGGCAACTCCTCAACAGGAGCGCCGCGGCAACTCAGATGAGTTCGAGTGTCACATCCAGCTTGAGCGGCTGGTCGGCCGGCACCTGGAACTCGTCGTGAACCGGAGCACCCCACGTGTCGTCGCCACCGACGCCCATCTGGGCGGCCAGCAGACGCAGGAAGGTGTGGCGCGGCTTCGGCAGCTCATTCTGGTGCAGAGCATCCTCAAGCATCAGCGAGCTGTACGGCAGCAGGCTGGTGGCGAATCGGGTGCCGCCGGCTGCGGTCACGCGCATGCCGTGGCCGTATTCGTCGGTGATTTCCGCCCAACGCACCTGCTCATGGTTGCCGGTTTCCTGCGGCAGCAGGTACGGCGCGCAATCCTCGGCAGCGGTACGGGAGAAGACGCCCAACTTGGCGCCGTGCAGACGGTCGGCATAGGTTTCCTCCGGTCCCAGACCGTAGAAACGCAGGCGGTCGTACTGCTTGGGCAGGATCCATTCGAGACCAAATGCCGGCAGCGTGGCGGCATCCGCCTCGCCCGGGTACTCGACCGTCAGGTGCACGCGCAGTGCGGCGTCGACTTCATAGTGCACGGTGACTGGCGTGTGCTTGGCGTCGGCCAGTTCATAGCTGTAGGCGGCCTTCAATCCCTTGCCATCGGCAGTCTCTTCGACCGATGTACCGGTCACACGGGCATAGCGTCCGGCGGCCATCCACTGGGCGCGCTCGAAACCGGAACCGTTACCGCGATCATTGTCGGTCAGCGCACGGAAGGTGGTCAGGTTCGGGCGGCGAATCACCATTTCGCGGCCATCGCGCTTGAAGGAGACCATGCCACCCTGCGTCTTGGAGAGCAGCACCTCGCCAAAGTCGGTGTGAATACCGGCGTTGAAGCCATCGGCTGCCACTTCGGCATCGCCGGCAACAACGGCATCCGCGGCACCGTCATCGAACGAAACCGCGGCGACATACTGGCCGAAGGTCAGCTCGTAGCCGGCCGGAGCCCAGTCAGTGGCCTCAGCCAGACGCTGGTCGACTTCGTAGGTCACTTCGGCGCTGCCGGACAGAGCCACCAAATCGGTGACCTTCGGGAAGGCGATCGGCTCACGCACGGTCTCGCCGGCAGGCACATCGAAGCGGTAGTTGGCATGCCAACACTCCACACCGTCCACCAGCACTCGCGCGGTAAACAGACTAGAGGCAGTGGAAATAAACAGGTTGTCGTTAGTGATGGTCACACCGGACTCGTCCGGCACGAGCTTCACATTGGCATACAACTGCTTGACTTCCTGAGCCTTGGGGGAGGGGGTGCGATCGGCGAACATGACGCCATCGCCGCTGAACTCGTAATCGTTCGGACGGTCTTCGAAGTCGCCGCCGTAGGCCAGGCGCTCGGTGCCGTCGCCGCAGTCCTGCCACAAGGCCTGATCGACGTAATCCCAGATGAAGCCGCCCTGGTAGAGCGGGTAGCGCTCCAGTTCGGTGTACAGGTGCAGGCCGCCGGTGGAGTTGCCCATCGAGTGGCTGTATTCGCAGGAAATGTACGGCTTCTTGCCGTCCTCGCCGAGGTATAGCTTGACAATCTCATCAGGCTTGGCATACATACGGCTCATGATGTCTGTGGCGGCGCTGAATTCGGGGTCATTGAACGTGCCCTCGTAGTGCACCGGGCGGAACGGGTCGTTCTCGTGCACGAAGTCGCGCATCGAGTAGAACACGTCACCACCGAACGCCTCGTTGCCCAGCGACCAGATCACCACGCTCGGGTGGTTGTAGTCGCGGCGCACCATGCTTGCGGTGCGGTCCACACAGGCGGCGCGCCATTCGTCCTTGCTGCCCGGGATGGCGCGTGCGGGCTGGAACACATCGCCCGGATCAGTCCAGCTGCCGTGGGTTTCGAGGTTCGTTTCGTCCAGCACATAGATGCCGTACTCGTCGCACAGCTCGTACCAGCGGGTCTCGTTGGGGTAGTGGGAGGTGCGCACGGCGTTGATGTTGAGGCGCTTGAACGAGTGGATGTCCTCAATCATGTCCGCTTCGGCAATCGTGCGGCCGGTGCGGGCATCGAATTCGTGGCGGTCGACGCCCTTGAACACAATGCGCTTGCCGTTGAGCTTCATCAGGCCGTCTTCGATGGCGAAGTGGCGGAAGCCGATGCGCTGCAGCGCTGCTTCGATTACCTGACCGGCGGCATCGGTTGCCACCACCTGCAGGGTGTACAGCGTGGGCTCTTCGGCACTCCACGGGTTGACCTTGCCGACATTGGCCTTCACGGTCAACGTCTCGGCATCAGCTCCGGCAGTCAGCTTGCTGTGCCAGACAGTGTTGCCGGCAGCATCGAGCACTGTGGCGGCAACGGCGGCAGCAGTGCCAGCATTGCGCACCAGTGCGACGACGTCCAACGAACCTTCGCCAGTGGTGTGGTCGTAATCGGCCAGCACGCGCAGGTCGTTCACATGAACCAACGGCTGGGCTTCCAGCTCCACGGAACGGAAGATGCCGTGCAGACGCCAGAAGTCCTGGTCCTCGAGCCAGCTGGCGGACGAGAATTCAAAGCAAGCCACGGCCAACGTATTGACGCCGTCACGCAGAACATCAGTCACGTCGAACTCGCTGGGAGTAAAGGAATCCTCGGCATAGCCGATGAAAGCGCCATTGAGCCAGACGACAATAGCCGTGGCCGCGCCTTGGAATGTCAACGTAACGCGACGTTTGGCAGCATCATCCGCAGCAGTCTTATTGGCCTCCAACACGGCAGCTGCCTTGGGTTCCAAAGAGAACTCATGACGGTACAGCGCCACGTGGTTATGCTTCGGCACATCCGGTGCCACTGGGCTCTCATGGCCGGACCACGGGTACTGCTGGTTGACATACTGATGATTCAGGAATCCCTTGGTTTCCAATGCGGAGGGAACTTCGATGGGGGAGAAGCCGGCAGCGTCGTATCCCGGCTGAGCAAACGCCGCCTCAGCAAGCTCGTTGTCCGCCAAATCAGCGAGATCCAGCATCTGCACGCGCCATTGACCGTCCAGACTCTGCTTGAGATCCATGGCTTCGCCGCACTGGGGAGAGTGATCATAGAACTTGTGGCTGGAATGCGCGGCAAGCCGGTTGACGGCAAACACACGCGGGTCGGTAAGCCAGGCCTGAGAGAACTGCTGAGCTGACTGCAAGTTGGTCATAATGGTTTTCGCCTTTCCTTGCATCGAATTCGTCACGGCACCGTGACTGAACTAGTAAATAAACTGTTTACTAAATATAACCTGCATATCGATGAAAATCAAGCTCGGCAGTATCGCGTGGTGCATCACCGCACAGTCTGACGCAGACCTATACGAGCTAGATACCAAGGAGCAGTAATCGTCACCGCAATCATATTGCGGACATTCCTAGTATCGCTATTAGATAATGCATTTAGTTATGGTTTTACTTTGCATAGGTAACGCATTATCTTGTTCAACGACAGAAATAAGAGCCAACGCCGTCCGCCCCGCAGTCAGTATCACGGGAAATGAGGAAACACTGATGTCGTCATCAACTGCCGAACCCCAAAAAAGCTTAATAAAGGCCGTCTTGCCGCCTTTGCATTCGGTAACTTCGGCCAGTCGCTGTTATACAACGCACTGAGCACCTACTTCATGGTCTTTGCCACCAACGCGCTGTTCGCCGGCGTCGACAAGACCACCGCCGCCGACATGACCCAGGCCAACATCACCACCTTCGAGGGCTTCGCCTTCTGGATGCCGCTGGCATTCATCATCATCGGCTTTCTGATCTTCGCCTTCTTCGTGAAGATCGACGAAAAGGCTCACGCCCGTATCGTGGCCAAGATCGAAGCCAACCTGCACGATGAGTCCGATGCCGCCAAGTACGGCGAGGACATCGCCAAGGCCGCGCTGCTCGGCAAGGAGTCCGCAGCCCGGTAAACCAAGTAACGCATAGGTAATGCCGTTAGCCGAATGTGACTCAACAGCAAGCAGACATTGCCGCACAACACCGCCCGAATGATGCTATTCATTCGGGCGGTGTGCTGTTTTTCCGCCAACTGGCGCACATCTTTGCCGCACTCCGATTGATGTGCGCTACGATAGGTATCAGGTAAACATACATTACCAATTACCTAATGACGGGTAGTAATGCAGGAACAAGTACATAGTACGCAAACGGTGCAGAAAGAACATATCGGGCATACGCATGGTCACTATCAGAGAAATCGCTCAACGGGCCGGATTCTCGCCGGCAACCGTGTCACGCCTGCTCAACGGCGATCCGACGTTCTCCGTCAAAGAAGAGACCCGCCGCAAGATTCTGCAGGTCTGTGAAGAACTCGGTTACGAAACACAGGAAAGGCGACTGGTGGCTCCGCACGATATCGCCGTATTGGACGCCATTCCCAGTGATGAGGAGCTGAGTAACGCCTATTACAGCGAGCTGCGCAGCACCTTACTCGCCACAGCGCAGCAAATGCATATCACCCTGTCGTTCTACACCGATATCAACAAACTCATTGACAACAGCACCCAGTATGACGGCTTCGTATCCATCGGCCCCGAACCGCACTCCTACGAGAGCTTGGAGCGGCTTCACGAAGTACTACCCCACGGTGTGTTTATCGATGTGAATCCGGCTCCGAACCTGTTCAGCTCCGTGCAGCCGGATCTGCTGCAAACCATACTGGACGCCTTGAGCGAAGCCAGAGCCCGCGGCATGACCAGAATCGGATTTATCGGCGGCGAAGGCCGCATGATGGGCACCTACGAGTACCCCGAAGACATCCGTACGATGGCATACCGCGACTGGTGCGAACGCCTTGGCCTGGAAACCGCAGGGCTGATATTTACCGGCGGCCAGGTCAGCGTGGAAACCGGCCGCAAGCACGGCGAAACGATTGTGGCCAAGCTCGGCAGCAATATGCCTGACTGCTTTATCGTGGCCACTGATTCCCTGGCTGTGGGCGTGATTCAGGCCTTTACCAAGGCCGGCATTTTGGTGCCGCGCGATGTCAGCATCATCAGCATCAACAACCAGTCCATCGCCCAGTACATTTCACCGCCGCTGACCACGTATGCCATCGATCAGGCGGCATTAGCCAGAAACGCGCTGCTGATGCTTTCCCAGTCGATCAGTTTCAATGATGACATCACCTGCCACACCATGCTCTCGACCAAGCTGGTCGCCCGCGAAAGTTTTGTGCCGGCCAAGCACTAATGACTATGAATATACGAAACTCCCCTCAGTCCATGAATCGGACTGAGGGGAGTTTTGTTGGTATAGCTAAAACTCAGTCATCGCCGAGGGTGACGTGCACGCCACCGACCAGCGAGCTGACCACGTTGTAAATCAACGCAATAATGGTGGCCAGAATGGTGAAAATCACCACTTCGATAATGGAGAAGATGGTCACACCAGACACCACGGTGGTCAGGGACAGCACATTCTTCAGATCAAGACCGCCAGCATCCAAGCCAGTGGAAGAAACAATCTGGGTAATCTGACTGAATACACCGACCAAATCGAGCAGCAGCCAGACGACGGCTGCGGCGACAATCTGGATAATGGCGCCGGCAATCGAAAGCATGAACGTCACCTTGGCCACGGACCAAGCATCCACACGGGTCAGGGACAGGCTCATGCGGCGGGCGCGTGGAGTGCTGCGACGAGCTGCCGGACGAACAGTCTTCGGGCTGCTGGTAACCTCTTCCGGCTCGCTGGAAACAGAACGGGCCTTGCGCGGTGCCTCCCGAACGGGTTCAGGTGTCACCACATCATTCACCGTATTGTCGATATTGGGCTGAATCACCTCGGACTCGTTGTTGTCGAACTGATCGTTCATCGTTTCTCCTTAAGAGCCTGCTGGTAGCCTCTGCTGTTAGTGAGGCTACCAGCCTTTCGGGACTCGGCTCACGCCTCGTCCACGTTGTTCACATTCTCACCGGATTGTGCGGTCTCGTTGGACTCGTTCACCGGTTCGGCGGGGGACTGGCCTGCTTCGGCAGTGCCGTTGTCGGCGATCTCCTCTTCGGGGTCATCCTTTTCTTCGTTGCGTGCGATGGAAAGGATTTCGTCGCCCTTATCAGGCTTGGCGAAGGTAACACCCTGGGTGTTGCGCCCGGTGCGCTTGACCTCGTCCACGTTGGAACGAATCACCTTGCCGGACTTCATGATGGCCATGACCTGATCGTCTTCGGACACCACGAGCGCGCCGACCAGAGAGCCGCGGCCTTCGACCAGCTGCACGGCCTTGATGCCCAGGCCGTTACGGCCCTGCAGGCGGTATTCGCTGATGGCCGTACGCTTGGCGAAGCCTTCGTTGGTCACTACGAACAGATCCTTGTCGGAGTCGCCCCATACCACATCCATGGCCAGTAGCTCGTCGCCCTCGCGGAACTTCATGCCCTGCACACCGGCAGTCTGACGACCCATCGGGCGCAGCTGCTCATCGTTGGCCTGGAACTTCAGGCTCATGCCGAGCTTGGAGACCAAGATGATGTCATCCTCGGCGTTGCACAGCGCGGCACCGATCAGCTCGTCGGCATTCTCGCCGTTCTCGTCGGCCATCAGGCGCACGGCGATGAGGCCGCCCTGACGCGGGGAGTCGTACTCGGCCAGCGGGGTCTTCTTGACCTTGCCGGAACGGGTGGCGAGCACCAGATACTTGGCCACCTCATAGTTCGGGATGGACAGCACGGCCTGGATGGACTCGTCGGGCGCGAATTGCAGCAGGTTAGCCACGTGCTGGCCCTTGGAATCACGAGAACCCTCGGGCAGCTCATAGGCCTTGATGCGGTAGACGCGACCCTTGTTCGTGAAGAACAGCAGCCAGTTGTGCGTGGAGGTCAGGAAGAAGTGATCCACCACGTCGTCCTCGCGCAGCTTGGTGCCCTTGATGCCCTTGCCGCCACGGTGCTGGGCGCGGTATTCGTCGGCCTTGGTGCGCTTGATGAAGCCGGAGTGGGTCACGGTGACCACCACGTTCTCTTCGGCGATCAGGTCTTCGACGTTCATCTCACCGGAGAACGGCAGGATCTTGGTACGGCGTTCGTCACCGTACTTGCCCACAATCTCGTCGAGTTCGTCACCGATGATCTTGCGTTGGCGTTCCGGCTTGGCAAGAATGTCGATGTAGTCGGCGATCTTGCGCTGCAATTCCTCGTGTTCGGCCACGATCTTGTCGCGGTTCATGCGGGTCAGCGTGCGCAGCTGCATGGCTAGGATGGCATCGGCTTGCACCTGATCGATGTCCAGAAGCTCCATCAAACCGGTACGGGCGGTATCGGTGTCTTCGGAGGCTCGGATCAGGGCGATGACCTCGTCCAGCATGTCGAGAGCCTTGAGGTAGCCCTGCAGGATGTGGTCGCGTTCCTCGGCTTCACGCTTCAGGTATGCGGTACGGCGGGCGATTACGTCGAGCTGGTGGTTCACCCAATGGCGGATGAAGGCGTCCAGGCTCAGCGTGCGCGGCACGCCGTCGACCAGGGCCAGCATGTTGGCACCGAAGGTCTGCTGCAGCTGGGAGTGCTTGTACAGGTTGTTCAGCACCACCTTCGGCACGGCGTCACGCTTCAGCACCAATACGAGGCGCTGGCCTGTACGGCCGGAGGTTTCGTCGCGCATGTCGGCGATGCCCTGAATCTTGCCGTCGCGCACGGCCTCACGAATGGAGACGACCAGACGATCCGGGTTGACCTGGTACGGCAGCTCGGTGACCACCAGGCACATGCGGCCGTTGATCTCCTCAGTGTTGACCACGGCACGCATAGTGATGAGGCCACGGCCGGTGCGGTAGGCCTGTTCGATGCCCTTGTGACCGAGGATGGTGGCGCCGGTGGGGAAGTCCGGTCCCTTGATGATGCGAATCAGGTTTTCCAGCAGCTCTTCGCGGCTGGCGTCCGGATGCTCAAGCGCCCAGTGCACGCCTTCGGCCACCTCGCGCATGTTGTGCGGCGGAATATTGGTGGCCATACCCACGGCGATGCCGGCGGAGCCGTTGACCAGCAGGTTCGGGAAGCGGGCCGGCAATACAGTCGGTTCCTGGGTTTTGCCGTCGTAGTTGGGCACGAAGTCGACGGTGTCCTTGTCGATGTCGCGCACCATCTCCATGGCCAGCGGGGCCATACGGCATTCGGTGTAACGCATGGCGGCGGCAGGGTCGTCGCCAGGGGAACCGAAGTTACCCTGACCGTCGACGAGCAGGTTACGCATCGACCAGGACTGGGCCATGCGCACCAAAGTGTCATAGATGGCGGAGTCGCCGTGCGGATGGTATTTACCCATGACGTCGCCGACCACGCGGGAGCACTTGTTGTAGCCGCGGTCGGGGCGATAGCCGCCGTCGTACATCGCGTAGATCACACGGCGGTGCACGGGTTTCATGCCGTCGCGCACGTCCGGCAGAGCACGTTCCACGATGACGGAAAGGGCGTAGGCTAGGTAGGATTCGCGCATCTCCTGCTGCAAATCCTTGCGCTGGATGCGTTCGCCGCTTTCCATCAGACCGTAGTCAGTGGTGTCCGCTTCCTGCGGGCTCAACGGCTCCATCGAGCCATCCGGGGTGAACTGTTCGTCACCGGTGTTGTTTGTTTCGTCTGCCACTTATACCGTTCCTTTAGTCCTATCTGGCTCCCATCTCTGAGGGGGAGCTGTCAGCAAAGCTGACCGAGGGGAGTCCATGTCGCAGTGACTGCTCCCCTCAGTCTCACTGCGTTCGACAGCTCCCCTCAAAGAGGGGAGCCAAGGAATTGTGTCCTCCGCTTGCGGAGGATTCCTTTACGCGTCGATCCAACGCACGTTCTTGGCGTTGCGCTGGATGAAGAGGCGGCGCGGTTCCACTTCGTCGCCCATCAGCATCGAGAAGGTCTCGTCGGCTGCGGCCGCATCCTCGATGTGTACCTGCTTCAGAATGCGGTGTTCGGGATCCATGGTGGTTTCCCACAGCTCCTGATAGCTCATCTCGCCCAGACCCTTGTAGCGCTGAATGCCTTCGCCCTTGGGCAGCTGGCGGCCGTTGGCCTTGCCTTCGGCAAGCACACGGTCACGCTCGGCGTCGGTGTACACGAAGTCGTGCGGACCCTTGGTCCACTTCAAGCGGTACAGCGGCGGCATGGCCACGTACACGTAACCGGCGGTGATCATCGGACGCATGTAGCGGAAGAACAGCGTCAGGTTCAGGGTGGCGATATGCGCACCGTCCACATCGGCATCGGCCATGATGATGACCTTGTGATAGCGCACCTTGGAGATGTCGAAGTCTTCGCCGTAGCCACCACCGACCGCAGTGATCAGCGATTCGATGGTGTCGGACTTCATCATACGGTCCAGGCTGGCACGTTCGGTGTTGAGGATCTTGCCTCGCAGCGGAAGGATGGCCTGTGTGATCGGGTTGCGGCCCTGAATGGCGGAACCGCCTGCGGAATCACCCTCCACGATGAACAGCTCGCACTCTTCCGGGTTGGAGGACTGGCAGTCCTTGAGCTTGTCGGGCATGCCGGCGGACTCGAAGATGGACTTGCGGCGGGTGTTTTCGCGGGCCTTCTTGGCGGCCAGACGGGCGCGGGAGGCTTCGATGGCCTTCTGAATGATGTTCTTGGCCTCGGCAGGGTGGGCGTCGAACCAGTCGCCGAGCTTGTCGGTCATCACGCGCTGCACAAAGGTCTTGGCTTCGGAGTTGCCGAGCTTGGTCTTGGTCTGGCCTTCGAACTGCGGGTTGGTGAGTTTGACGGAGATCACGGCCGTCAGGCCTTCACGCACGTCGTCGCCGGACAGGTTCTCGTCCTTGTCTTTGAGGATGGCCTTGTCACGCGCGTAACGGTTGACCAGCGAGGTCAGTGCCGCACGGAAGCCCTCCTCGTGGGTGCCGCCTTCAGTGGTGGAAATCGTGTTCGCAAAGGTGTGCACAGCCTCGGAGTAGGCGGTAGTCCACTGCATGGCGAGTTCAGCGGAAATGCCGAGCTTGAGGTCTTCGGCCTCGAAGCTGATGACATCCTCTTCCACCGGTGTGGCCTTGCGCACCTTGACCAGGTAGTCGACGTAATCCTTGATGCCGTTGAGGTACTGGTAGGTGACGGTTTGGTGCTTCTCACCGGGCTCGCCTTCGGCGTCGCCGGCCACTTCGTCGCCGGCCTGGTCAGTGACGCGTTCGTCGGTCAGGCTAAGCTTCAGGCCCTTGTTCAGGAAGGCCATCTGTTGGAAGCGGGAACGCAACGTCTCGAAATCATAGATGGTGGTTTCAAAGATCTTCGGGTCGGCCCAGAAGGTCACGGATGTACCGGTGGATTCGTCCTCGGCCATCGGCTCGCCCTGTTTCAGCGGCGCAACCGGATGTTGGTCGACATAAGTCTGGGTCCAGTGGAAGCCCTGACGGCGCACTTCGATGTCCACGTGAGTGGACAGGGCGTTCACCACGGAGATGCCCACGCCGTGCAGACCGCCGGACACCGCGTAGCCGCCGCCACCAAACTTGCCGCCGGCGTGCAGCTTGGTCATCACGGTTTCAACACCGGAGACGCCTTCGCCAGGAACCTCATCAACCGGAATGCCTCGGCCATCGTCCACCACGCGGATACCGTTGTCCGGCAGGATAGTGACTTCAATATGGCTGGCATATCCAGCCAGCGCCTCATCGACCGAGTTATCGACGATTTCGTAGACCAAGTGGTGCAAACCCCGCGGACCGGTGGAGCCGATGTACATACCTGGACGGATACGCACGGCTTCAAGACCTTCAAGCACTCGAAGGTCAGAGGCCTCATAATGCTCGGGAGCCATGGATTCGTCAAGCTCGCCTTCGGTCAATTCCGCATTGTTGATGCGTTCCGCAGCCGCCTTCAGCTGCTCCTCTTTGCTGGTTTCTTCTGCCAACAGGCTTCCTTCCGTGACTACGGGGTCAACCTCTGTAATGAAGGTCATTTGCAGAGGCGATATGGCTTATGAGGCCCGTAAAGGGCTCTTCCAGCCATTTGACCATATTGCATGTGATTCTACTCGTCTACTACGACGAGCGTCATAGCGGGGCTTCTACGAATTTCCCCTATTCTAGGGTGTTATCGACGCCGGGCCCATTTCCGGCTGTATCCGACCGCCGGACCGGTGACTCTGATTTCGTTGATGGTCAGTCCTTTGAGATTCCTGCGAATGGTATCGGTCAGTTGCGGAATCAAATAGGTCAGTTGAGTGGCCCACACTGTGGATTCGGCACGAATAGTCAAGACTCCATCGGTGAAATCAGCGACTGCCGAATGATTGGCGATTGCCTCGCCTACCACCTGATCCCAATGGTTGCGCAATTGCGCCAATTTCATGTTCGCAGCCCATACGCCACCGCCTGCGATTGAGCTCATCACGCTGCCCAACTCGGCCGGATCACGGCCGGGCTTGCCGAAGTTCTCAAAGGCTTCCTCGCGTCTGCGGCGTCGGTCTTTCAGTATCGCCCCGCGGTGAGAGAGACGTTCAAATATTTCTGCGGGTAGTTTGGTTTCGTCCACATGCAGCTGACAGGCAATGGGAGGCTTCATGATTGTGCCTCGCTCCCGCCCCCAGACTGCGCGGCGGATGGCATCAATTGCGCAATATCAAGCACATTGTCCGATTCATGCGTGGGCACATCGCCTTCTGACGCCACGGTGATAAGCACCTGATCTTGCCGGCGCGCAAAATCCAGAATCTGGGTACGACGGTTGTCGTCAAGCTGGGCGAACACATCATCAAGGATAACGATGGGCTTAAGGCCCAATCTCTGGCGTATCACTTGGAATAGCGCCATTTTCAAGGCCAGCGCCATGGTCCATATCTCGCCGTTCGAGGCGAATTCGCGGGCTGGCATATCAGCAAGATTCAGGGTCAAATCGTCACGTTGAGGGCCGATAAGATTGACGCCTCGAGCCACTTCTCCAGGGTAGATGCGCTGGAAATGTTCACTGATGCTCAATCGTGGATCGTCTTGCATCAGCACTTCGTCAAATGACGGCGCATACGTCAGGCTGACGGTGTCATCGTTGCCAGTCAACTCAGCGTACAGCGCGGCAAACGGCTCAGCCAGCAAGTCGATGACTCTCGCACGCATACGGGTCAGTTCCACACCTGCTTCGATAAACTGTCCGGTCCATATTTCCAAACCGCTTAATACGGCATCCACCGGTTGCCCAGTATTCGCGCTGGCGCCAAGCTGCTTCAGCAACGTGGCGCGCTGCTTGCCGATGCGTGTGAATTGATGCAACGACTGCATATAGCCGGGTTCCAGCAGGGCTCCGGCTTGGTTGAGCAACGTTCGCCGGGCACCAGGATCACCCGATACCAATCTCTGGTCTTCAGGAGTAAACGAAACGCTGGGAATACGGCCGATGATATCGCGTAAATAGAGCGAGGTTCCTGAATTGATGCGTGCCCGATTCGCGCCGCGAGCATGAATCGATGCCTCATACGTGGTGCTTTGCCCATCGTCGTCTACTACGTTGGCGCGAATAGTGGCAGTGGTTTGGCCGCGTTCGATAAGCGGCAGCATGCTGGAGGCACGATGACTAGCTCCGGTGGAGAGCACTTCAACGGCCTCCACCAGATTGGTTTTGCCCAAGCCGTTCTTGCCGACCAGGATATTGGCTCCTGGTACGAAATCGACCACTACCTGGCTCCATGAGCGGTAGTGGTCGAGTGCAAGACGGGAGATATGCATGTGCAGTATGTGAGAGATTCTGCGTCAGCTGTTAAAGCGCATCGGCACCAGCAGGTAGCGGTAGTCCATCGATTCATCGGAATCGGCTTCCTGCTGCCCGTTGAATTCCACCGGCTTGACCGGCGTGGTCATCTTGATGCGTACAAACGGCTCGGCAATCGCGGACAAACCTTCCTTGAGGTAGGACGGGTTGAATGCCACGGTGATTTCGTCGCCATCCATATCGATATCGAGTGTTTCATTGGCTTGCGCTTCGTCGGCGGAACCGGCGGACAAGGCGAGCTCCTGGCCGGTGAACATCATGCGGATCGGGGCGTTGCGCTCGGCGACTAGAGCCACACGGCTAATGGCGTCAAGCAGATCTTGCTTGTTCACTACGGCCTGAATCGGGTACTCATCGGCGAACAAGCGGTCGACAGCCGGGAACTCACCGTCGATGAGCTGCGAAGTGGATACGCGACCGGCATTTTCAAAACCGAGCAACGTGGGGTTATCGGCATCGAAATCAAGGCGGATGTTCTGGTGTTCGTCCAGAGAACGAGCCACGTCCTTGAGCAAAGAGCCACGCACTAGGGTGATGGTGTCCACATTGGCGTCTTGCGGGGTCCAGGTGAACGCGGCACGAGCCAAACGGAAGCGGTCGGTGGAGGTCATGATGACTTTGTCGTCCTGGAACTGCATGCGCACGCCGGTCAGTACCGGACGGTTTTCTTCGCGGGAGACGGCGACGGATGCCTGGTTCACGGCTTGGACGAAAGTTTGGGCATCAACTTGGCCGAGCATAGGCGGCACAACCGGCAAATCAGGGTATTCGGCATCGGGCATGAGCTGCAACGTGAACTTCGACTTGCCAGAGGTGATGGTTAGCGTGGAGCCATCGGTGGTCAGGTAGGTTTTTTCGGAACGCAGCGACTTGGTGATATCAGCCAGAAGCTTGCCCAGAACCAGAGCGGAACCGACTTCATCAACACCAGCTTCGATGTGGTGACGAGCGGAAATCTCGTAATTGAATGCAGAGAACTGCAGGGTGCCGTCAATGGCTTCAAGTTTTACGCCAGCGAGAATTGGGTTGGAGGGACGAGCGTCAATGACGCGGGAGGTCCAGGCCACGGCATCAGCCAATGCGGCGGTATCGATTTCGACTTTCATGTCAGGTTGTTCCCTTCGTCGGTTTTGCTGAAGAACATTCTAGCGGTTGGTTGGTTCTTTTGCTTGCGTGCTTGATGCGGCCGATTATCACCATGACGGTGATCTTATGTATGCAAGTAAGTAATCGTCGTAATAAGTGCGGTGGATAGTGTGGATAAGTAGATGGAGGGCTACTGCGGTAACGGCTTATCCACTGGGGAGTGTTGTGGATAACTTCTGCATAGCGTGTGGATAAATAGGCGACTTATCCACAGGAAAAAGTCAGTTGTTAAGTTTTCCACACAGAAGACCATGTTATGCACCAATTTTCCACCGAAAAATAGTGGGTAATCCACGAGTTATCCGCCGAGTTTGCCCACATTTGTGAACAACTATGTGGATAACTTTCATGATTATTGGGTCTTTGTACGGCGTGTTGAACATGATTATTGGCGAGGAGAATCGATTCTGAGGACGGTTTTCGGCACTTTTTTCTGGCTCGGTTTGAAAAAGTGCCGAAATCGGTCTTCAGGAACGATTCTCTCGGATATGCGCAGGTATAAAAAATGGCTCCCGTAAAGGAAGCCATAGGCATACTCAGTCTGCGTTCTGCTTCAAACGCACAGTCAGTTCCATAACGTAGTTATAGATTTCCTGTTTCTGCTGCATTTTGTCGCCAATACGGGTGCAAGCATGCATTACCGTAGTGTGATCGCGACCTCCAAACACCTCGCCGATATCCATCAGGCTCATACTGGTCATCTCGCGAGCGAGATACATGGCTATCTGTCGGGGAATCACCACGTTCTTGGTACGTGATGAGCCGACGATATCCTCAAACGTCAAGTGGAAGTACTTTGCCACTTGACCGATGATGTCGGTGGGCTTGATTTCCACATCGGTGGTAAAGAAGTCTTGAAGCGTTTGCTCCGCCAAAGCGCGGGTCACCGGCTGGTTGCTCAGCGAGGCAACGGCGGTGACGCGGGTCAGCGCGCCTTCCAATTCACGTATATTCTCCGTGAAACGTTCGGCAATAAGATCCAGAACGTCATTGGGAATCTTCGATCCGTTCATTGCGGCAATCATGCGCAGAATGGCGATACGTGTCTCCAAATCCGGCGGCTTGACATCCACGGTCAGGCCGGATTCAAAGCGGGAAATCAGTCGAGCCTCAAAACCTTTCAGGTTTTTTGGAGCCACATCAGACGCAATGACAATGCGTTTATTCGCTTGATGCAGCGAATTGAACGTATGGAAGAACTGATCCAGAGTGGCTTCCTTGCCGCCTAGGAACTGAATATCATCAATAAGCAGCACATCTACCTGGCGATATCGGCGGTTGAATTCCGCTATCTGGCCTTGACTCTGATTGGTATTTTGCAGAGCGTCAATAAAGTCGTTGGTGAATTCCTCGGAAGTGACGTATCGAACCTTCAGGCCGGGATCCTTTACCAAGGCGTAATTGCCGATGGCGTTGAGCAAATGTGTTTTGCCCAAACCGGAACCGCCATAAATACACAACGGATTGAAATCCTGGCCTGATCCCTCTGCCACAGCCAATGCAACAGTTCGCGCGAAGCGATTAGAGTCACCGGGAACAAACGAATCGAAAGTGAAACTCTTATTGAGATGAGTTTCCGGATCGCGATTCATTTTTTGCTGCGGCACAGAGAACTGCTGTTCAACAGCAGGAATCACAGGTTCCGGCGCGCCATACGGTTCCTTGCCGAAATCAGTGAGAGTCGGCGAAGCATTCGTTGGATAAGGGGAGACCGGTTGCGGTTCACTGCGCGGCACTACTTTGAACGCGGGGAACATGTTCTCACCGGTTGCGGTGTGCAGTGCTTGCAACAATGATTCGTTGAGATTGCCTTGAATGGCCTGCAGTGTGTCATTGTTATCCACACACAGCACGATGGTTGAGCCGAACACACCTTCAGGAACTATTCCCTCAAGCCATCCCTTCTCTCGTGCGGTCAGAGTGCTGTTGCGCTTAAGAAGGGTAAGTGTGTTTGACCAAATATGGGCAGCTTCGATTGTGGGGTCACCGGAAACATCAACCATGGTCGGCCCCTTCTGAACTACTCAACGAATGAATTACGTAGATAATGTTTACTCCGATGTGAGGAAGTTATCCACCGAGTCGCGTGTTGGAATTGCTCAAATGTGAATAACATACATGTAATTTGTGGATAACTTTTGGGGTGAGATGGTTGAGTTTATGCCGATTCAAAGAGGTGAGCCGAGATTTCCTCGACGTGTCGAAATGTGAAAACTCTTGACGTATTTTGACTTGAGGGTAGGGGTCAGAGTAGGTTGGTATAGCTTGACTCACGTGAGGGCAGCGCGAAGCGTTGCCAAATAGACCTAGGAGCAATTGATATGAAGAGGACGTTCCAGCCGAACAACCGTCGTCGTCACATGAAGCACGGTTTCCGTGTGCGTATGCGCACTCGTTCCGGTCGCGCGCTGATTAACCGTCGCCGCGCCAAGGGCCGCAAGAGCCTGTCCGCCTGATCCCTCGGATCAGTTCCTCGAGGCTGTCGAGGTGGAGCGGCTGCAAAGCCATCGTGATTTCGTCGCCGTACTTAAACGCCGGCGCAAAGTGGGTGGCAAAGACATCATTGTGCATTACCTGATGCGTAATGATCATCAACCTGATGATCGGACGACGTATCGTCGTCTGGGTTTGGCTGTCTCCAAATCGGTGGGCAATGCGGTTACCCGTAATACGGTGAAGCGCAGGTTCAGGGTTCTGGCTAAGGCTCATGAAGAGAGCCTGCCGCCTTACTGCGATATCGTGGTGCGCGCAAAACCAAGTGCGGCATCCGCATCGTTCTCATCGTTGGATGAGCAGTTTGCCACCGGCTTTGCCAAAGTGGCTCGTAAGGCGGAATGACACATGTCTACTTCCATCAGGGCGGTAATGATTCGTGGTGTGCGTTGGTACCAACGTCACATTTCTGCGAACCGACCGCCCTGTTGCAAGTATTACCCGACATGTTCAAACTATGCCATTGAGGCTTTTGAACGGTATGGCGCTTGCAAAGGCGGAGTGCTTGCCGTATTGCGATTGCTTCGTTGCAGGCCGTGGAGCCGTGGGGGAATTGACGACGTGCCGCAGCGTTATTCCATTTTTTATCGATTTTCGTGGTCGAAGGCTCATGAGGAGCCTCGACTGACGCCATTGGCCACAACCCAAAGAGAGGCCCAACGATGATCAATCAAAACCAATTCCTGCTGGATAGCGGGTTCTGGGGATTCCTGTACAAGATTCTGACCCCTGTTGAGTGGCTGCAGACTTGGATCATGAAGATCGTGCATGACTTCTTTGTCATGTTGGGCATGAGCCCGGTCGGCGTCTCCTGGATTCTTGCCATTATCATCCTGGTGCTGGTGGTGCAGGCGTGTATCTTCCCGCTGTTCTACAAGCAGATAAAGTCGATGCGCAAGATGCAGGCATTGGCGCCGAAGATGCAGCGCATTCAGAACAAGTACAAGGGCAAGACGGATCAGGCTTCCAAGGAAGCCATGAGTCGTGAGACCATGAAACTATACCAGGACAATAACGTCAATCCGGCAGGTTCCTGCCTGCCGATGCTCATTCAGGGCCCGGTGTTCATGTCCATGTTCTACACGCTGTCCGCCATTCCATACATCGCCAACGGCAAGCGAGATCCGCTCGGTGCCTTTGATGTGGCCACCGCCAAGCAGTTCACCCAGACCGATGTGTTCGGCATTGTCAGTGTGACCGATAACTTCACCCGTGCAGCTACTGCCGGCAAGGTGGTCATCGGTGTCTTTGTGTTCCTGATGTGCTTCTGCTTGTGGCTCATGCAGTACATCAACATGAAGCGCAACATGGCAGCTGCTTCGATGAACAAGCAGACCGAGACCATGCAGAAGGCCATGCTGTGGCTCTTCCCGGTGATGTACATCTTCTCGGGTGCTTCCTTCCCGTTCGCCGTGTTGGTGTACTGGCTGACCAACAACGTTTGCAACTTGTGCCGTACGCTGTGGCAGGTGTATTGCTTCCCGACTCCAGGTTCTCCTGCCGCAGAAGATAAGGAAAAGCGTGACCATCGCAACGAGAATGCTCGTCGTGAAAAGGCCGGTCTTCCTTCCCTTGAAGAGGAGGCTTTGGCTAAGGCTAAGGAAGAAGCCGCGCGTAAGGCGAACCAAGGATTCCAGAGGCAACAGCCGGTTCGTAAGCGCAAAAAGAAATAATGAGGACGGGGGGCGTGTCCGATGTTTCATGTGAAACATCGGACACGCCCCGACACTAACCAATCCTGTTCGGGGGAGCAGGGCTTAGACTTGAGAATCAGACCTGATATGAAGGAGTAGCGTATGGCACAGGATGACGTGACGTCGATTGATCAGCTCAACGAAGAGGCTGACATCGCTGCCGATTACCTTGAAGGCTTGCTGGATATCGCCGACTATGAGGGCGATATCGAAATGGGTGTTCGTAACAACCGCCCAACTGTTCAGATCGTCGCTGATGACGATACAGACATCAAACATCTGATTGGTCGCAATGGCGAAGTGGTTGATGCGTTGCAGCAGCTTACTCGTCTGGCTGTGCAGCAGAAGACCGGCGAACGTTCCCACCTGATTGTGGACGTGGATGGTTTCCTGAAGCGTAAGCGCCAGCACCTGCGCGATGTGGCTCTCGATGCTATTGATGCCGTTAAGGAGAGCGGCGAACCGATGGATCTGAAGCCGATGAATTCCTTTGAGCGTAAAGTCGTTCATGACGTGGTGCGTGATGAAGGTCTGAAGTCTCGCTCCCATGGTGAAGAACCGCATCGTTATGTGACTGTATATCTTCGTAACAAGAACGAAGATAACGTCGAAGAAGAAGAGGTCGACGATCAGGAGTGAGTATACACCTGCACCACAAAGGTATATGCTGAAGTTTTCTGTGCGGTGATATGTGAGGCGTCGTTATAAGCGGCGCCTCAAGTTATGCCACATGTTTCACGTGAAACATAGGAGGGGACTGTCATGGTGGATGAGTTACAGGAATCGCCGGTGCTGGCCCGTGTATTGGGGGATGCTTTACCCCGATTAGAGAGATTCCATGACAAGCTCTCCCAAGAGGGAGAACCTCGCGGCTTGATTGGACCTCGTGATGTGGACATTATTTGGGAACGTCACATTCTCAATTCCGCAGCGGTAGTTCCTTATGTGCGCAAGGCCACAGATGGAGCTCGTTTTAGAACCGTTGCTGACGTTGGCAGTGGTGGAGGTTTCCCTGGGCTGGTGACGGCGTGTTGCTTGCCGGAGTGCAGTTTTACGCTGATTGAACCGATGGAACGCCGTGTTGAATGGCTTGCCGAGGGCGTTGATCTGATGGGGTTGAAGAATGTATCTATTATCCGTGGTCGTTCCGATGAAGTGATCAATAGGGTTCGCAAGCGCGAGATGCATCCTTTTGCAGTGGTGACCTGCCGTGCAGTGGCACCGATGACCAAGCTTTCTGGATGGACATTGCCTCTGCTGAAACCCACCGGTCGGCTTATTGCGCTCAAGGGTCGTTCGGCACAAGCGGAACTGGACAAAGCCAGTGGCCAGATTTCACGCTATGGTGGCCGTCGTCCCCGAGTGGTGGAAGCGGAGGTCGGTCCAGGTCTGGAACCGACACATGTGGTAATTGTTGACAAACGTTGATGATGGTACCGATGTTGAAGTTATCCACATTTGTACTTCATGAATTGAGTTATCCACAACTCTATCCCCTATGGTGGGTATCGGTGAAAACCGTTGAAAAACCTCACTTTTGCGATGGTGGATTGTAGATGTGACCGTTGTGGTTATCCACTTGTCCACACTTATCCACAATAGGGGATAGGGGATGTGGATAACACAAATCATGTCCATACGAATAGGAACACTGGAACGTACATTGAATAAGGAGGAACGATGACAGCAGACGATCATCATGACACAATGATGGAATCGCCTTCCGAAACCCTCCGTCGTATTTTTGATGGGCAGAGTTCTGCGCTGGGTAGTCAGATGGCCGACGAAAGCTCCCGATATGACGCTTTGACCCATGCCTCCTTTCCCAAGCCGAGACGGACACGCTTGATCGCCGTGGCCAATCAGAAAGGCGGCGTCGGTAAGACCACGTCGACGGTAAACCTTGCCGCAGCGCTGGCTCAGCACGGAGCGCATGTGTTGGTCATTGATATGGATCCCCAGGGCAATGCGTCAACGGCATTTGCTGTTTCACATTCTTCAGGAGATAGGTCGATTTATGATGTAATTGAAGGGCGAGCGGAAATCGCGGATGTCATCACGACAAGCGCTGATTTTTCTTCGCTCGATGTGGTTCCTGCGTCCATCGATTTGAGCGGTGCCGAACTTGAAGTGGCGGACTTACCGAATCGTAACACGTTGCTGAAAGAAGCGCTCGATCGTTTTCTGGAACAGACAGATACCGCGTACGATTACGTGTTCATCGATTGTCCTCCGAGCTTGGGTTTGCTGGTGATTAACGCCATGTGCGCGGTCACTGAGATGTTGATCCCCATTCAAGCCGAATACTATGCGTTGGAGGGATTGGGCCAGCTGATCAACACCATCGGCCTGGTGCAGCAGCATTTCAATCCGGTTCTGCTGGTCTCCACCATGCTGGTCACGATGTTCGACCGCCGTACACTGTTAAGCCGTGAGGTTTATGGTGAGGTCAAGTCCCATTACCCCAATATTGTCCTGGATACCACCGTTCCCCGATCGGTGAAGATATCGGAAGCTCCGAGCTTTTCACAGCCTGTTATTGCCTATGATCCCCGCGGCATAGGTGCCATAGCATATGGCGAAGCGGCATTGGAAATCGCTCGACGTTCACAGCATGTGCTTGAAGCCATTGATGCGAGGAGGAAGTAATGGCAACCAAATCACGACTCGGTAAAGGACTTGGCGCGTTATTCCCTGCATTGCCAGGGGAGGAGGATCCCGCGGAGCTCGCGAAGGCACCAGATGAAGCGGTGAAGCCTAAGTCCAAGACCGCAACGACTCCATCACAGCCCAAGAAGGGAGCTGCTGTCAAGAAAACTGGTGGCAAGCGAGCGGCCATGCCCGCGTTGGACGATATCGCACATCCGAGTGACCTATTCTTCGGCAGTGACGATAAGCCAACCACTCGAGCCGCAACGAAATCATCGAACAATGTTTCACGTGAAACACCGAAGAACAAGCATGCGGCTGAGGATAAGGCCAACAAACAAGAGGCTCCAGAGGAACTGAAGCCCGTTGAAGGCGGCTATCTCGCTGAACTCAGCTTGCAGGAAATCGGCCCTAATGCGCATCAGCCGCGTACGATTTTCGACGAAGACGAACTCAATGAGCTTGCCGCTTCCATCAAAGAAGTGGGTGTATTGCAGCCCATCGTGGTGCGTCGTCGTCCCAGTGAGCAGATTGCCGAGGCCAAACAAGCACAGCCCGGCGAGCAGTCTTCAACGAACCCGTTCACTGGCCATCTGGACAGCCCCTATGAACTGATCATGGGCGAACGCCGCTGGCGCGCTTCTCAGCTGGCTGGATTGACCACGATTCCAGCCATCGTGAAAACCACCACGGACGACGATATGCTCCGTGATGCCTTGCTGGAGAATTTGCATCGTGTGGCATTGAATCCTCTGGAAGAAGCAGCTGCATATCAGCAGATGATTAAGGAGTTTGGTCTGACTCAAGCGCAGCTGTCGAAATCGATTTCGAAGTCACGTCCTCAGATTGCTAACACGCTTCGTTTGTTGAACCTGCCGGCAACAGTACAGAAAAAAGTGGCCGCTGGCGTGCTCTCGTCCGGCCATGCGCGTGCTTTGCTGGGTCTGAGCGGTCCAGAAGCGATGGATAAGCTGGCATCTCGCATCATCGCGGAAGGATTGTCGGTTCGCAGTACGGAAGAAATCGTGGCTATGGCCGTTGCTTCGGGAGAGCAGCCTAAGAAGCCGAAGACTTCAAAGACTAATCCATGGATGGGATCCGCCGTTCAGCAGAGCCTGGAAAATCATTTTGATACCAAGGTCTCCATCAAGGGCAGCGCCAAACATGGCCGTATTGAAATCGTATTCTCGTCCCCTGAAGATATGGACCGCATCCTGCAGTTGCTGGTGCCCAATCAGTCCAGCACCGACGGCAAGTGGGTGTGAGATAAAACGGTTGTAAGGCATCACGTCTGATATATCAGATATACACAATGGCGCAGTACGAATTCATCTGTACTGCGCCATTGTGTATATCTGATTACTGAGTAATGCTCTACCAACTATGCGGTCAGATACTGCTGGGCATCCAATGCGGCGCGGCAACCCATGCCCGCTGCGCTAATGGCTTGACGGTAGGTGCGATCCACGCAATCACCGGCGGCAAAAACGCCAGGGGCGCTGGTGTGTGTACCGGCTTCTGCAACCGTGATGTATCCATCATCATCAGTGCTGACCACATCGGCAATGAACTCGGTAGCCGGGGTATGACCGATGGCCACGAATACCGCACTGGTATCCAAAGTCCCAGTCTCACCGGTTGCCGTATTACGAATATCAATGCTGCTCACGTTTTGGGGAGCCGTGGCCGCGGGCAGCTTCAGGCCGCCAATGGTAATGGCCGGGGAGGCGGGCTTTGCTGCCGAGGCGCTTCCGTGGATGGCGGTAACCACGGTATTGGTCAGCAAGGTCAACTTGGGATTCGACTGTGCGCGGTTCACCATGATCTGGGAGGCGCGGAACGAATCACGACGATGAATCAGCGTGACTGATGAGCCAAATCTGGTCAGGAACAGTGCTTCTTCAAACGCCGAATCACCGCCGCCGACCACCACAATGGGCTTGTCCTTAAAGAAGAAACCGTCACAAGTGGCGCAGTACGACACTCCATGACCGGAAAGTTCGCGTTCGCCAGGTACGCCAAGCTTACGAAAATTCGAGCCGGTGGCCACAATAATGGCACGAGATTCCAACACCGAGCCGTCAGATAGGCTCAGTCGGTACCGGGGCTGCGGTGCGTCAGCGGCATCTGCGGCTTCCACCTGTTCCACGGATTCGACATCATCGGCAATGAACTGCGTGCCGAATTTCTCAGCCTGATCGCGCATGCGATCCATCAAATCAGGACCCATAATGCCATCAGGGAAACCAGGGAAATTCTCCACTTCCGTGGTGTTCACCAGCTGCCCGCCCGGGGCCAGAGCGCCGGTGACCAGTACAGGATTCAATCCGGCGCGACCAAGGTAGATGGCCGCTGTGTATCCAGCGGGACCTGAGCCGATGATGATGACGTTATGTTCCATATGATTCCCCTCCGTCTGTTATGAAGTGCAGTGCTCACTCCAATAATTAGACACAGTGTCTATTATGTAGTCTGCAGCCGACTGCCGTCGGTAGCGGCAGGCAGCACGTTATGTGGCGCAATGGCATTCAGCATACGTCATCCGAAAGCCAATAGACACCTCTATGCCAACAGCGTGACGTTGCCGGCATAGTCGCGACTTTTAGAAGACTTCAACCTTCTGAATGTACAGCTGGTTCTGCGGCAGGCTATCCAGCGGCACCCACAGAACCAGATCCTGTGTGTTGACGACCTTATCGAACTTCACCTCAGTGGTACCGCCCTCGGCGAATACAAACTCGGCCACCTGTTCGCCTTGGGTCGGATCCTCCGTGGTATTGGCACGGACATAGCCCTTGCCGCCAGATGTGCGGATGGTGATATTCATGCGGTACACATCATGAGGCTGGTCAAGATGGACGTGGTAGCCGTAACCGGACTGCCCGGCAGGGTTGGACAGGAAGTTCCCGCTGGCCACCGTAAAGGCGGTGTTGTTCTCGTGACGCGGCTTGGGCACCGACTGGGAGTCCTTATCCTCGGTGACCTTCTTGGGCTTCGTCTCCGTCTCTGTCTTGGTTTCGGTCTTCTCCTGAGATGAAGACGTAGAGGAATCCTTGGACGAGGAAGTGCCATCTTCCTCACCGAACGGCACATCATCCACATTGACATCCGGCCAATTGCCTTCCGAATTCTCAGAAGAGTTCGCCGCATCTGCAGGGTTTTCCCCACTGCGCTGCAACGCATGCATGGCCCAGAACGCTGCGGCAACCACCACAATCACGGCCACGATAATGGCAACAACCTTGGTGGTCATCGATCCGAAAAGCGTCTCGTCTGGCAGGGCATCATCCTCATTGCCAGTGGGATGATCCTTCGGGATAAAGCTCGGCGGCACGGACTGGACTTCCGCCGCACGTGCCTGCTCTTCCTCCAGCGCGCGCTGCGACTCCTCACCAGGGCGGATTTCACGGCCGGAAGCATCAAAAATCGGAATACGGCTGGTGGTCTCAGCAGCGGTGGGTTCAGGCACGCCGGCCGCGGTGGGAATCGGCACGGTCAGCCGGGAGTTACCGGTCGAGTTGGTCGGAGCCAGTCGGTTGTACCAGTCTCCGGTGTCTTCGCCGGAGAGGTTCTCCTTTTCCCAGGCTTGCGAGAAATTGAAGTCGAAAATGCTATGAGCATCTGCCTGACCATTGGTGCCGGATTCAGCACCAGCGGCCACTGCAGGTGCCGCGATGGACAGTGAAGGCAGCTGCTGGCTGGTGACAATGTCATCAGGAATCGGAACGATGTCGGCCTCGTCCGTAGGGCGCAGCTGCACCTTGACGATGGAGGATTCGCCGTCAGTGGTCGGCAGGGCGATGTCAGTGCTCGACAGCGCAGTCAGAGGCTTCCAATCACCCAACAGTGCGTCCAGTTCGGCCAGTGAGGCCATCGGCATGACCTGCTCGCCTTCATCGGCCAATGCCAGGCCACGCTTGCAAATAACACGGAACTCGCTTGGAATATCCTGCCCAAGCAGATGCAGATCGAATTGCGGATCTACCTGGCTGGTCGTGTTGGTGAGCAGTGCATATAGCAACGCAGCAAGCTGACGCACGGCATGACGCTCGGCGCCATCATCGTTTGCCGGATCGGTGCCGGACATATCTGCCAGAATCGGAGCGAACGGAGCATCGGAAATCTCGATGCCGGAGGCAGTGAGACGCACGGTATCAGTGGTCAGCATGGCAGTGCCGGCGGTACTGGTCAGCATGGGGCGGATGGCCTGAACGGTTTCGCCAAGAATGGAGCGCATGGCGTCGTAGCTCAGTATGTCGCCGGTGGCACTGGCACGGTAATCGGCCACAGACAGGCCACTGTCCATTGCGGTGACGGCAATGAGCACATCGGACTGTACGCGGTACTTCAGCACCGGCACATAGTGCTCGGGGCGGGTGGCCGCAAGCTCGCCGGCAATGGTGTTGACCGTGTCCAATGCCTTGCGATTGGACACTAGGAACAGCTGGCAATCCTTTGCCAGCACACGATCATTGGCCTGCCAAGCCTCGAGGCCGGGTTCCTTACGCAACGAAGACACCAAGGTGTAGCGGTTAAGGATAGTATCTCCCAATTGCGGTTTCATCTGCTCGTCAGGCTCCATGTGATCAGCATTCGTCATCGCTGACATTCTAGCCGTGGGACTGGCCTGAATGCCATCGGCCTCAGGCATGATGCTCGCAGCAGTATCAGCATTATTATTGTCTTCTTCAGATTGCGGTTCGTCAACGGATGTGTTGGCGGGTTTTCGCCTGAAACGAGCGGTTATCGAGTGGACGGCATCGGTCAGTTGTGTGGCGCGCAGTGCCCAGAGCACGCCGATATACACCACGGCCAGCACGAGAGTCAGTACGATGCAGATTCCCAATGCGGACAGCCAGCTCATCTGGCCGCCGGTCTCTTGGATGGAGGCACCGAAGAGGTCTGCAACAGGGGTTTTCGCCAGCCAGACCACAACGCCGCCGATTACGGCCGCTGCCAACGCCTTGCCGTATGTCTGCACAACCGGCTTGCCTTCCAGGCTGCCGCCGAATCGTTTGCGCAGCATAAACAGCATGAACGGCAGCGCCAATAGCACACCGGCGGATACGGAACAGGCAATACCCACGATCCACTGATTCGGCGGAAGCACCAGCATGCCCACAATCATGAGTGCCGTGGTGAAGCCGTATTGCAATACCGCGGCGAGGAACGGGTGCAGGCCGTCCTCAAAGGCATAGAAAGTACGTTGAATCAACAGGAACGCCGATATGGCGGGGATGCCGCAAGACAGCGGAATCAGGGCGTAGGCGATGAGCACGGTCTCATTCATCGAGACCGAAGGCAGCAGCGCACGAATGATTGGTTCAGGGTAGACCACCAGCGCCGTGGCAAAGAACAGCACCAGCAGCCCCACGTTGCACAGCGCGTTGCCCAGCTGCTGACGTGCCGCATGGAAGTCCTGCGCTGCTATCGACCGCGAGATGAGGGGGAATACGGCGGTGGAGACGGATACCGCAATCAGCGAATACGGCAGGATGTACAGGGTGAAGGCGTTTTGGTAGGTGGCGTTACCGGCAACGTCGTACAGACTGGCTCCGGTGAGCTCATGCGCACGCTGTGGGGCCAGCGTGGCGATTCGGGTCAGCACGATATCCGAAATCTGAGTAATCGCCACCACACCCAGCGATCCCAGCGCCACTGGTCCCATTGCCTTGAGACCAAAGCCGGTCAAGCCAAAGCTGGGACGGTATTTGAAGCCCAGGCGAATCAACGGCACGAACAGGATCAGTGCCTGAAAAGCCACGCCGAGCGTCCATGTACCTGCGGTAAGCGCGACTTTGCCCGAGGTCCAGAAATCAAGCGGCTGTTCGTTGGCCTTGCCGAACAACATGATGAATGCGGTGAATCCGGCGCAGCTGATGACATTGGCTCCGGTGGAACTCCACGCATAGGATGCGAAATGATCTTTGGCGGCCAGAATCTGACCAAGCACCGTATACAGGCCGTAGAAGAACACCTGCGGCATGCACCAGAGCGTGAACGCAGTGGTCAGGGCAATCATCTCATGATTGCTGCTGCCCACGTACAGACGCGCCAGCAGCGGTGTGGATGCGGCCATCACCACGGTGACGGCCAGCAGAATGCCGATGACCAGGGTGATCAGTCGGTTCAGTCGCTCCTGAGCGTCCCTCTCCTTCAACGTGCGCACGATTTGCGGCACCAGCACGGCATTGAAAATACCGCCGGACACCAGTGTGAACACGGTTTGCGGAATCATCGCACCGGCCTGATAGGCATTGGCCGCCAGACCGGTAGTGCCGATGGCTGCCGCCAGCAAAATAGTGCGGATTTGGCCGGTCACGCGAGAAGCCGCGGTACCGGAGGCCATAATCAGGGAATTGCGGCCTACGGTAGAACTCATTCGTCAGGATCCTTCTTACGGTTGAACTGGCGCCATAAACCAACGAGGCCCAGCAGTACTGCAAAACCAATGATGACGAAACCACTGGCATCGCTGATGCGCAGCACACTGGTGATGGTGGTGTCCTGTGTGTTGCCGAAGGCGGTGTTGTGCCGATCGGCCAACGACACATGTGCGACGGTGGTGCCGGAAGTGGACACACGGATGGTGAAGGTCACCTGAGCCTCACTACGTGCGGGAATCACAACATCATTGGAACGGGAGGTCACGATTTGCATGGAATCGGTGATCGAATTGACCTTGACGCTGACGGCGTAAGGCAGCTTATTGCTTACTGTCACCGGCATCTGGGCCGATTCGCTGAATACCGATACCGATTCGGATGGGGTGATGTACACGCTGCCCAACACCGTATCGGCGAACGTCCGGTTGGCTTTGGCTATCTGGCTCTGATACTCGGCATCGCTGGAGCCGGCGAACGCATGCAGAGCGATGTCGTCATGCGCGTTCAACAGCGTGCTCACCCATTGTGCGGGATCATTGGTGTGGCTGGCGGTTGAACTGGCATCTTGACGGGCAAGTGCCTGCGGGTTCAACGATGAGACATCGTCTTCATCAAGACCCTTCTTCAGTATGGAAGTGGCGAGCCGCAGGATGTCCTTACGACTTGAAGAAAGCTGTTCCAGGGTGGCACGGGTTTGGGAGACGTCGGCGGCATTGGAGTCGTCCTGGTTCACCTCGCTGCTGACGCTGTATGGGTCGGCAGCGGCCATAGTGTTCAGATCAGTCAGATTCAGCCACGATGCCTGTTCCATAGCGCTCATGACCTGATTGATCCATGACGCGCTGCTATTCCTGGAGAAGGTCATCAGCAGGTTTCGGGTGGCATACGGCTGTTCCATTTGATAGAACGCGCTTTGTGCGAGCATTCTGGCCAGCCTGCCCGCATCGCTGGCTTCGGCCGTTGCCCGTGCGCTGGTAGCTTCGCCATGCGCCAACGTGCCGAGTTCCGACTGTTCCTTGAGCACGGTGATGTCTCCGGCGGAGGTATTGACCACATAGGTGCCGGTATGCACGGTGTCGGTTTGCTCACCGTCAAACGTGGAATCCGCAATAACGGCGGTATATCCCTGAGCGCGGGCCTTGGTCAGGGCGTCCAGGCTCCACGTGCCGGATCCCTGCCAGGCATAGGTGGCAGTCGGCGTGACGGTGGATTTGGCCACAGCATACAACGTCTGCGCCTGTTCGGCGTTCCATGCTTCGTCGGCGATGCCGGCTCTGGTATAGGCATCGGCATCGTTCAGCGCCGCATACGCCGTGACATCAAAATCACCGGGTTGCATGACTCCCGCGACGGCAGGTCTGGTATCGGAGGGGAGTTCCTGGAAATACAACGGATCGGCCACCACTTGCAGGCTATGGTGTTTGGCCAAGGTCTGGTTGAGTTCCTTGACCGTGGTGGTTTCCTGCTGGTTCACCGATAACACCGGCTCTGCGGATGCATTCTCATCTTCGGAGACAAGGCCGGACAGCGCGGAGGAATCAACCTGCCAGTCAGTGGTGGTCAGCGGCATCGCCACGGTGAGGTTCATCGCCGGAGTCTGCGCGGTGTCGAGCCCGTCAGGAGAACGGGTCAGGAAGCTGGGGAGCATGGTTGGCGGCTGGTTTCCGGCGCTGTACGACAACTGCAGGGGCTTGGGACCCCAGCTGCGCATACTCTGCAGAGCCTGCTGGTCGGCCGCCACGTCGAGGGTGACGGTTGCAGTGTTGCCCGGCGTGATTTCAGGAACATCAATGCTGCCGAGCACATCCGGGGTGGGAATGGCGGTATCGCCTTCCGCCCATTTCTGCATATCAGTGCGTGAGACGAATGTGAACCGTGAATTTGTGCTGAGAATCAGTGACCCCGCCGGTGCCGTATCCGATGAGGCATTGGTAATCGCTACCGTGATATGGAATCCGGAAGAAGCGGTGACTATGGGCGTACTCTGCTCGATGGCGATGGTCTGACCGGCCTGATCATCAGGCGAATCATCGGCATATGCGGTCAGTGGGGCGGCCAGCATCGCCGTGATGACAAGAATGGCCGCAAACGCGCGTACGAATCGTCCACCATGGCGTGAGCGGCATAAGACTGCGGGTAGGTTCACTCGTTTGCCTGCCTGTTCTTCTTTCTGGCGTATAGCCACGCGATTTTGCGCTCGTTGGGGTAGCTCAGCACGTCGTCCAAATCATCGAACCGCACCCAGATGGCGTCTTCGGCTTCATGATCCGGATCGCCTTCCACGGTGAGCTCGCCGCCGGTCTGCCGCAAGGCATAGTGATGCACCAGCTTGTGCACGCGCTGCGTGGTTCCGGTGAACCAGTAGTCGATGGTGGCGATGGAATCGATGACCTCGCCCAAAATGCCGGTTTCCTCGTGCACCTCACGCACGGCGGTCTGCTGTGGAGTCTCGCCCTTCTCGATATGCCCCTTGGGCAGGCACCATTCCAGATGGCCGGAACGAGAATGACGGGCGATGATGGCCACGCGATTCTGATCGTCGAAGATCAGTCCGCCAGCCGAATATTCGCGTACCACCGGTAGTTCCTGTGCATCCAGGGACGCAAACGTGGTGGGGCCGTCGGAAGTGCGGCGTTGCGGCATCATGGCCGGTGTCGGGCCAGTGGGAGTCGGTGTTGTGTCGGCGGCGCGTCGGCCGAATACGGTGGCCGGCGTCGGCCCGGTTTGGGCATGAATGGGCTGCGATGGTTCCTGATGAATCGGAGCGGGTGATGTCTCGGTTTCGATGCTGCTCTGCGCGATCGATTCGGTTTCGGCCTCGCTGTCAATGCCGTCGGCTTGCCCCTCGATGGTTTCGCTTGAGGTGGCGATGGTAACCGTGGCATGCATGCCAAACACGGTTGCCGGCGTCGGCATGGAACGTTCGGTTTTATCAGTGTGGTCAGCCGGCTGCGTGTCAGTGCCGGCTACGTTGTCCATAGTGTCGTCGGATTGCGCGGAATCGGCGGAATTCTGCGGCGTCTGAGACGTATACAGCAGCTGGTCTTGGGTATGGTTATCCGTCGAATCGGGTGTTTGCCCAAGCATGCGGGCAAGATCGGCGGGCGTAATCATATTCTCCACCTTACTCAACCCCGTGTGCAGGTGGGGTAACGGTATGCTGGTAAGGCAGAAAAATGTCACATACGGGAAGGTGCCCATTGGATTTCGAAGTGTGGCCCGAGGCCATCGAACTCGGTCGACTGTTTGCCGAACAGGGTTATGAGCTGGCATTGGTCGGCGGCCCGGTCCGCGATCTGCTCCTGCACCGCAAGAGCCACGATCTGGACTTCTGCTCATCCGCGCGCCCGGAACAGTTCGAGCCCATTCTGCGCCGTTGGGGGCATGACGGTTTTTGGGATATGGGCCGCAAGTTCGGTACGTTGGGTGCCATGCGCCGGCGTGCGGACGGCACCGAGGTCAAGGTTGAGGTGACCACCTATCGGTCGGATACCTACGATCCGGATTCGCGCAAGCCTGAAGTCAATTATGGCGACACGCTTGAAGGTGACCTCTCACGCCGCGACTTCACCGTCAACGCCATGGCCCTGCGTGTGCCCGATCTGGAATTCGTTGATCCGTTCGGCGGTGCCAGCGATTTGGCCAAAGGCGTGCTGCGTACTCCTGTTGATCCGAGCCAGTCATTCGATGATGATCCTCTGCGTATGATGCGTGCGGTCCGATTCGTGGCTCAGCTGGGCTTTTCCATTGCTCCCGATGCTGCGGAGGCGATTTCCTCGATGCGCGATCGCATTGAGATTGTATCCGCCGAGCGCGTACGTGATGAACTGACCAAGATGCTGTTGTCTGACCGTCCTCGCGCAGGGCTGGAAGCACTGGTCGAATCAGGTCTGGCGGATATCGTGTTCCCCGAGATTCCGGCGTTGCAGTTGCAGATTGACGAGCATCATCGGCACAAAGATGTCTTTGAGCACACGATGATCGTGCTTGAACGGGCCATCGCTCTGGAAACCGGCCCGGATGGCCCGGTGCCCGCTCCTGACCTCACGTTGCGTCTGGCCGCAGTGATGCATGATATCGGCAAGCCGAAGACCCGACGTTTCGAGCCGGGAGGCAAGGTGAGCTTCCATCATCATGATGCGGTGGGTGCCAAAATGACCCGCAAGCGTTTGAAGGCTCTGCGATTCGATCATCATCTGGTGGAGGACGTCTCGGAACTGGTGAACCTGCACCTGCGTTTCCACGGGTACGTGGATGAGCCGTGGACCGATTCTGCCGTGCGCCGTTATGTCAAGGATGCCGGGCATTTGTATGAGCGTCTAAACCGACTCACTCGCGCGGATGCCACTACGCAGAACAAGCGCAAGGCGATGGTGTTCTCCCAGGCGATGGATGAGATGGAGGCGCGTGTTCGCGAGCTCAAGAAGAAAGAGGATTTCGACGCCATTCGCCCTGATGTGGACGGCAACGAGATTATGGAACTCTTGGGTCTGGAGCCCGGACCGATGATTGGCCGCGCCTACAAGCATATGCTGGAATACCGTCTGGATAACGGCCCGGTGGATCACGATGTTGCCGTGGCCGAACTCAAGCGCTGGTACGCCGAAATAGAGGCGTAATGCATAAATGAGAGCTCCCGCTGGTGGGAGCTGGCTCACGGAGTGAGACTGAGGGTGGTCAACATATGTTATATAAACCACCCTCAGTCACTTCGTGACAGCTCCCGCCAGCGGGAGCCAAAGTGGGATTACTGCGCCGGGTAAGCGGTGTGCTGCGTATCGGCGGGAAGATTCGTCATCTTATCGGCGGCCACGCACCCCGTGAAATCAGTGATTTTCTTGCCTTCCTGCGGGGATGACTTCTCATCTTTCAGATCGTTGAAGGTAGCGCCGAGCACCACGTCGATAAGCTGGTCCTCGCGGGCGTTCATCACCATGGCGGCATCGGTGAAGTTGCCGGCCACAGTGTAGGCCTGATTAATGGCGTTCTTGCCAAAGTAGATAGTGGTGCGTTCGACGTTGGTGCTGGAGTAGTTGGTTGCCTCCTGCATCACGAAACCGCGGGCTTCCAGTGCCTTGCTGACCGCTGCGGCAAATTGGCTATGCTCGGTGCCGTTCATCACACGCACGCCGACAGTTCCATTGGCCACGTACGTTGCCTTGCCATCATCGCCCTTGACGGCGCAGGGAGCGGCATTGCCGTAGTTTGGCGCGGTGGCCGGTGTGTTAATCTGCCCCAGGCCGAACACATGGAAATTAAAGAGAATGGCAACCACCAGAATGGCTGCAAGCACTACGCCACTGATGGAGAACACGATGGTCTGGCGGTGGCGTACATATGTCTTGCGTGCCTGCCGTTCATCAATTTGCTGCGTCATCGTTAGACTTCCTTCATGATCATGTGGCTTGTTGCTACATTAGCGTTACTGGCTGACTCCGATAATGGGGTGTGCAGGTGCACTGGCCTTGATAATGCGGTCGACCATACCGCCGTTGCGCCAGGCGTCGATAATGCGCTGCGCTGTGGTGCTGTCCGGTACGAAAGCCACCACCGACGGTCCGGAACCGGAGACGAATGCATGACGGGCACCGGCGTTCACAGCGGCGTCAATGGCCTGACCACTGCGCGGATGCAGACTGATGGCCGCCGCCTGCAGATGATTGCGATCGTCATTGCCGGGACCGACCGCATCAAACGTGTGATACACCTCGGGAGTGCTGAGCTGCGACTGATACGCGCCGACCAGTACCTCTCCGGCATATCCTTGGCCGATGAGATTGCGTTCTGCGGCACTGCCTGCATCAATGACCTCGATGCGTTCGCCGAATCCGGTGCCGTGCGCGAACCCGCCGGACAGACAGAATGGCATATCAGCGCCCAGTGTGGCGGCAATGGTACGCAGGCGTTCCATTGGCCAGTGTAATTCCCATAGCTGATTGACGGCCAGTATGGTTGCGGCCGCGTCTGCCGAGCCGCCGCCGAGACCGGCGCCTACGGGGATGCGTTTGGTGATGGTCAATGCCACATCGGAATCGCGGCCGGCCGCCTGGGCCATGGCGAATAATGCCAGGACCGCGTGGTTGCGGCGCATGTCGCTGCTGGATGAGGCCAAATCGCCCAGATGCGCGCCTTCGAGTTCCAGCGAGAAGCCGGCTCCCGGATGTTTGGCGGTGGCGGTAATGGTGTCATATACCCCGATGGCACAGTAGATGGTGTCCAGTTCGTGACGACCGCCCCATTCATCGTGCGTCGGGCCGACCTCCAGGGTGAGGTTGGTCTTGGCCGGGCAATCCACGCGCACGGTCAGTGCTGCCGGCTCATCCAATTGATCGTCATAAGCGGGGCGTTGACGGACGGCTACCGGAATCATTGCTCCACCTCGTCAGTGGTAGGCGTGGCATGTGATGTGGATTGAACCGCTGCCGCCAATGCCGCAAATTCGGTGACCGTCAGCGTTTCACCGCGTCGGGTCGGGTCAATGCCCGCCGCTGCGAACGCTTCGGCGGGAACAATGGTTTTCAGCGCGGCATGCAAGGTCTTGCGGCGCTGCCCGAAAGCGGCATCGATGAGGCGGAATACCAGTTCACGGTCCGCGGAGGACTTGCCGTGGGAAGGTGCCTGCGTATCATCTGCGGCGTATCTGGTGAACTTCACCAGTGCGGAATCCACGTTCGGTGCCGGCCAGAACACATTGCGCCCAATAGTGCCCACTCGTTCGGCAGTGCCGTACCATGCAAGTTTCACGCTTGGGGTGCCATAGATCTTCGAGCCGGGCTTGGCGGCCAGCCGGTCGGCCACCTCTTTCTGCACCATCACCAGGAAAGATCCGAGGCTATCGAAGCGTTCAAGCAGGGTGAGCAGAATCGGCGTGGCCACGTTGTACGGCAGGTTGGCCACCAAGGTGAAGCTGGTATCGCCGTTGAAATCAGGCACATTATCCGGGGTGACTGTCAGCGCATCCCGATTGACGACGGTCAGGCGATCGGCGGCTTCGGGCATGAACTCGGATACGGTGCCGGGCAGGCGTTCGGCCAGTGGCGGGTCGATTTCCACGGCGGTCATCGTGGCACCGGTTTCCAGAATCGCCAACGTCAATGAACCGAGGCCCGGACCCACCTCCATGACATGATCATTGGTCGTGACATCCGCTTCGCGCACGATACGACGCACAGTGCCGGGGTCAATAACAAAATTCTGGCCGAATTTCTTGGTCGGACTGATGCCGGCCTCGGCTGCGATGCGGCGAATATCGGCCGCACCCAGTAGATGGCCAGCGGTGGAGGTGTTGTTGCTCATCAGTGCTTCCTTGTGTCCGATTAATACCAGCCGGTTTGTTCCGAATGCTGCCAGGCTACGTACGGGCTGCCGTAGCGTTGGGCGATGTACCACAAGCCCCAATCGATTTGCACGGCGGCATCATCGCGATAGTTGGCGCCGAATGCGGCCATTTTGCTGGCCGGCAGCGACTGCGGTATGCCGTAGGCGCCGGATGACTTGTTTTCCTTGTACCAGAGCCAGCTGGATTCACGGTTCCACAGTTTGACCAGGCAAGTCCAGTCGTTGCCGGTCCAGCCGCGCTGGGCTGCGGCGCCGGCTGCATAGGATTGCGCCTGAGCCACGGTAGGATGCCAAAGACGGCCCGATGGAGCCGGATCAGGAGTGGGAGTCGATGGCGAGCTATTGTCGCTTCCGGTGTTCTCATTTTGAGAGTTATCGGTACTGCCTGTGTTGCCGCCGGTATTACCGGTATTGCCACTGGTATTGCCCGTGTTGCCCGTACCGCTGTCGTTCTTATTGTCAGTAGTACCGGTGTTCTCGGGCTTGTTGGGCTTATTGGTATCGGTGGGTTTGCTGGATTCGTTGGACGAATTATCTGCGGAATCATTTGGCTTATTGGATCCGGAATTGCCCTGATTGTTGTCAGTGCTGCCGGAATCGGTGGTGGATGATTCAGCCTTCGCTGGACCGATGGCGATGATCTGGTCAACGGCCATCGTGGTGACGTTCTCGGATTGCAGTGTTTCCGATTCGGCAACGCCATCTACATAGGTGACGTTATAGATCTGCGTCTTCTCGCCGTTTTGCCCTTGCTGGCGGATCTCGGACTGCCCCGGCGCCAGATTAGGGTCGATGACGGTCTGTGTGGAGAACGGCACGACCACGGTGCGGTTTTCCACGCCATGCGTCACGCGCTGCACGCGCAGAATGGTCTCATCGCCGTTCTTTTCCACGCTGATGCGATCCTCTTTGCCCAGCGTGATGCCTTTGGAATCAAGAATGGATGCAGCCGGCAGTTTGCCATTGGGGGCTTCGGAAGTCTTACCGTCCGCGATGACGGTGACCGGGCCGGATTGGTTGATGACCAGACCGCCGGTGAGCTGGTTGTACACGTTATTGATATTGACCGTGATTTTGGCGGCGTTGGCGTTGTTCTCCTCAAAGAAGCCGAGCAACTGGTCTGCGCTGGTGGCCACGGTCCAGAATGGTACGGAAGTGCCGTCAATGGTGATGGTGGTTTGGTATGCGGAACGCACGGTGACCACGGCATGATCGGCAAGCTGATTGCCGGACGAGGTCTCGACGATGTCATGGGTTTTCACGTCGATGCCCTGCTCCTCGAGCAGGCGGGATGCGGTCATAGCGTAGGTGGTGACCTGGGTGGTCTGGCCATTGATGTTTAGGGCCACGGATTTTCTTGCGGTGAATGCAAACGAGCCGACCATCGCCACGGTGAGTGCCGTAGCACAGGCAATTACGCGGATGCGACGCAGTGTAACAAACCGCTGCGGGGTCCAACGCCGTGCCATAGATGTTCCTCTTCCTTACTGCTGACAACTACGCCACCCATCGTAACGGCTGGTCTGGTTTGCATGGCTTATTCGTTCGGCACTATCACCATTCCTGCTCGGTTGCAGGACGGCAGAGAAAAGAAAAAAAGGGGGGCGGGAGAGAAGGGGATGTTCCCGCCCCCTTTAAGGCGCGGAGCTAGTTGGGGGACGCTCCGCCCTCATTCCAGGAAGCCCATAGTTGGGGGGAAGGCTCCTGGAGCACTTACCCAAGGTAAGAATGATGTGCGTAGAAAAAACTACGTATACCCATAATACGCTTTTTCCTGCGCGACGAGCCTCTTGTCGGGATCGAACCGACGACCTGCCGCTTACAAGGCGGCCGCTCTGGCCATCTGAGCTAAAGAGGCATAATCCCAACGTGCATAAGCAGTGTTGCGAACAAATGACTAGTATACCGGTAGTTCCCGAGTGGTCAATTCGGGCGGAGGCGTGAGCGGCCCGGTCGACGCCGGTCCTAGGGCATCGACCGGGCCGGTGCATCAGGAGGCCACTGAAATCGGCTTGCCGTCCGCGCCGATTGAAGGCATCTTGCCTCCCACGCCCACCTGGTCGGCGTCCAATCCGATGGACTTGAGGAATCCGTCCACCATGCTGGTATCCGCCAACGTGAGCTGCTTCAGATCCCAGTATTCACCGTTGATGGTCAGGGTGGGGGAGGAGAAGGCGCCGGAGCTGTTGAACAGTTCGGGGCGCAGGATCGTGTAGTTGTTGGAGGCGGTGAGCCAGTCGAGGTATTCGTTCTTGCCGCTGAACGCCGCGGCGGCCACATCCTCGCTCACGCCGGCCTTGACGGCCTGCTTCTCCAGCTTGGCGTTGCTTACCGGCTCGTAATTGGACAATTCGCCCGGCTGGAAATCCTCAGCGTAGATATTGGAGAGGTAGCTCATGAGGTGGTCGGGATCGTCATCATGCTCGGCAATGTAGATGGCACCGTTGAACGCGCGGTTGGAGTAGTTGTCGGAGCTCTTGTTGTCCTGGAAATTGAGGAAGTGCAAATCGATGTTGAGCTGGCCGGCGTTCATCAGCTTGACGAGCGTTTGATCGAGCTGGCGGTTCACCGAGGCGCAGCCGGGGCACAGTGGTTCCATATAGATGGATATGGTGGGAGCCCCCTCGGCCTTCTGGCCATACCCTTTGTTGGAGATTACGAAGCCGGCCTTGTCGTCGGCGTTAGCCGGCTGGGTGCTGACTTTCTTGAGCTTGCTGTAGGCCTCGTCCACGGTCATGTTGCTTTGTTGGCTACTGCTGCTGGTGTTGGACGGCTGCATGGCCTTGTATACGGCGAATCCAGCGATGGCCACCAGCACCACGATAATGGCCACCACAATGCAGCCGATGATGGTCTGCTGCTTACGCTCCTTGGCTGCCTGTTCGGCCTGCGCCTGCTGGGCCGCCGCCTCGGCCGCACGTCGCTCGGCGCGGGTGGCGCGCTTAGCCTGACGCTTCGGATCTGACATGGATCTCCCCTTGAAATCGCTTCGATATTTGGGGCCCATCATAATGACCGGCCCTGAGGAAGACCGTGTACAGATCAGCTGGGAGGTGAATTCCCTGTAAAAGTAATGCAGATTACGCCAGCGGGACCCAACTGATTGGCATGCCCAGCAGCGGCAGCGCGCACAATACCAGCGTGATGATGATCCATAGGGTGAGCAGCACCGTGCCGCGGCTGCCTTGCCGAGGGATTGATACGGCCGGCAGACCGTCTGCCCCTGGTTGCGCCATCGGCTCGAGGTCGTTGTGCCTGATGCCGCGCAGCACGCCGGCACCCAACCGGGGCATGGCCGACTGTGGCCCGAATACGGTGATCAGCCAACCGATGGCCATGAACCCACCAAGTGCCAGACCGGAGACGGAGAACGGCATATCATCCAGCAGCGGAACCGGAACGCCCCGGCTCGCAGTGAAATACCACGAGATGGTGCGCACCGGCAGTCCCAACGCGGCCACGGCCACGGCGATACCGGCCAGATAGACGATGGTGAGCAGCAGTAGTTTCGGTATCGACAGCAGCAGCGCCTTGACGATGTGCCACGGCAGCGTTGCCACGCGAATCAGCGAATCGGAGCTTTTGCGCTCGCCGCCGCGTCGACCTTCGCGCTCCAACTGAGACTCAGTGTTATACGCCAACGTCAACAACAGCCAGAGCAGTATTTCGGCTGCAATCAAGGCGATCAGCGGGAAACTCGCAGCCAGCACGGCCAAAGGCACAGCGAACAGGAACAGCGGCAATACCCCGCGTTGCAGATACATTCCACGACGCACATCCGCGGGATTGGGTGCAGGCGGGCCTTGGATAAGCGCCTCGGTGGGAACGCATTGCGCGGTCTGGTTGATGACATGCTGCAATGCGGGGCGAATCGCCGGATCCACAGCCGTGCTTTGCCCGTCGGCCGGGTTCCATCCGTTCTGGCCTAGTGGCACTGGTTGCGGTGTGGGTTGCAGGGGTTGTGGCACTGGCTGTGGTGCAGGCAGTACGGCGGTACGTTCGGATAGTGGCGTGGTAGGAGCAACCGGTGGTTCATCGCTGATGGGCACCGTACGCTGTGCGGTTGGGCGTATCGCCTCGGTGGCGTTTTCGGTGGCATTGCCTACGAGTTGTGTTGCTTCATCATCCGATGAGAGATTGCTCCCAGCGTTGGTAGTTGCCGGGAATGCTTCGGTTGCCGTGCCGTCGCTGAGCGTCGGCGAAGACGATGAGTCGATTGCCGCCGTGGCGTAGTCGTCCTGACGCCAGATGGCCCGCGGATTATCGCTATCCGCGTCGGCGGTTGCGCCAAAAGGGGGCATCGCCTCGGTTCCAACTGCATCGGCGGCAATTGTGGCAGCCGTTCCGGCAATGGCGCCGGCGGCGAACGGTCCGGCCTGAGTGCCTTGCCACACGCTCGGATCCAGTGCGTCCACAGCGATGGCGTTCAGCAATTGGTCCGGCGTGCAACGCTTTGACCGGTCGGGGTTTAGGGCGGATCGGAACGCGGCCATCGTGCCGGCCGGCAGTCCGGTAAGGTTCGCGTTGCCCGATGCTTCGCGCTCCAGCACCGCCATCATCGGCTTGGTGCCGAATACCGGTGCGCCGATCGCAGCAAAAGCGAGTACGGAGGCCACCGACCACCAGTCGGTCATCTCATCGGATTCAGCGCCGTCAATGATTTCGGGGGCTATGAACCCCGGTGTGCCCATCACCAGTCCAGTGCGGGTCACGTGGCTTTCTCCCTCGCCCATGGCGATGCCGAAGTCAACCAGCACCGGGCCGGCGGCGGAGACCATCACATTGGTGGGTTTGATGTCGCGGTGGACGATGCCGGCCGCATGCACGGCTTTGGTGGCATCGATGAGTTTACGGGCCAGACGTTCCAGATCGTCGCCGATGTAACGGCCGTTGACCTCCACGTCTTCCTTGAGATTGCGGCCCTCGATGAGCTCGGTGACAATGAACGCCAGCGAATCATCGAGTTCCATGTCAACGATGCCGCATACGCCCGGATGATTGACCTTCTTCAGCGCCATGGCCTCACGACGTAGGCGCTCGCGCGGCGTGATGTTGGGTTTGAGGTCCGGGTCGTGCGCTGCTGTGTTGGCGGAGTTCGAGGTTCCCGATTCGTCGGCCAACGAATCGCGCAGAATCTTCATGGCATAGGTAGTGCCGCCATCGTCGCGCACATGCCATACCGACCCCATGGCACCCGCGCCGAGTCGGGAGACCAGCGTATACCCGCCAACCACTTCGCCCGGTTCAAGATTCAACGCGTTCAAATCGCTCATGCCCTCCATCCTAGCTTGGTGGCGTCTTTGGAGTGGTGCTTGGGCGTTCAGCGTCACAAATTCAGGAAATAAGGCGCAGTCTCCTGAATTTCTGACGCTGACGGTGCCTCAGTGACAGATTTTCAGGAAATATGGCCTTGTTTCCTGAATTTGTGACGCTGACGGCATCTGAGCGACAGAAATTCAGGAGGTGTGGCCTCATTTCCTAGATTTCTGTCGCTGAGCGACCGGTAGCGACAGAAATTTGAGAAAAATGCCGTTTACGTATCAAGAAGTGCCATTTACGTCATATTGGATGAGTCGTGGGCGCGAATGTGGTAGCAGATTATGCGCTCGAAATGACAGGATAGGTGTGTGGGCGGGTGCGGGCCATGCGAATCTGCCACCCTAGAATCATCGGCATCAAGGATGTGTCGGCGTAGCGACCCGATGGAGAGCCAGGCAGACATATCCCAGACGATGACCGCGATGCAAGGCAGTATCGCGCAATCGTTGATTGAACTCGATGAAGATCGGACTCGGATGCCGCAGTTTGGTAAGAAACAAGGAGGAGAAACACCATGCTGAAGATCAACATGGCCGACGTTATGAACGTCGTTGGTTCGCTGGTCCCCTATCTGGTGGTTATCGGCGTGTTGCTGGTATTGGCCATCATCATCACATTCGTCGTCAACAAGAAGACGGTCAAGAACGTGGGCTCTCGCAAGCTCATTCATTCTGAATCCTGGATTGTTGCCTTAGTGGGCGTCGTCGTGGCCATTTCCATGATGCTGTCCGGCCCGCTGGCCACGCTGCTGAACAACGCGACGATCACCAAGTACATGCTTTCCGACAGCACCGTCTCCGCCGCCAACGAGCTGGCCAAGGAAGTGCAGTCGGAAGCTATCACCATGCTGAAGAATGATGATTCCAACCTGCCGCTGAGCAACAAGAAGGTCAACGTGTTCGGTTGGGGCTCCACCAACCCGGTCTATGGAGGCACCGGCTCCGGCTCCATGTCTGATCAGTACGACACCGTTTCCCTGCTTGATGGCATGAAGGAAGCTGGTCTTGAAACCAACGCCGATCTGAGCAAGCTGTACACCGACTATCGTGCGGACCGTCCGGTTGTTGCTATGTGGTCCCAGGATTGGACCCTGCCTGAGGTTCCGGCCGGCCAATATTCCGATTCGCTGATTTCTGACGCCAAGAGCTTCTCCGATGAGGCTGTTGTGGTGATCACCCGTGTCGGTGGCGAAGGTGCTGATCTGCCGACCAACATGAAGGCCGAAACCATTACCTACAAGAACAACTCCAAGGATTATGATGACTTCCAGGATGGTGAGCACTTCCTGCAGCTGAGCAAGACTGAGCGCGACATGATTGACTTGGTCACCAAGAACTTCGACAAGGTCACGCTCGTCTATAACGGTGCAAATGCTTTCCAGTTCGACTTCCTGAGCAACTACCCGCAGATCAAGTCCGTGTTGTGGTGCCCGCCTGCGGGCCAGACCGGCTTCTCCGCACTCGGTGACGTGCTCGCTGGCGAAACCAACCCGTCCGGCAAGACTTCCGACACGTTCGTCAAGGATCTGACCAAGACCCCAGTGTTCAACAACACTGATGGCGCCGCTGTTGCCAGCTCGTCTTCCGTTGGTGCCGATGGCGCATTCGTCTACGATAACGTCGACGATCTGGCTGCTAAGTACACCGGCTTCACCGGTCAGGAAACTACCGTGCTTCCGTCCTTCGTCAACTATGTCGAAGGTATTTATGTGGGCTACAAGTTCTATGAGACTGCAGCTGATGAAGGTCTGATCAACTACGATGACACGGTCATCTATCCGTTCGGTTACGGCTTGTCTTACACCAGCTTTGAGCAGAAGATGGGTGACGTTTCCCACAAGGATGGCAAGGTCACGTTTGATGTGACCGTCACCAACACTGGCGACACCGCCGGCAAGGACGTTGTTGAGGTCTACTACAACCCGCCGTACGCCGATGGCGGTATCGAGAAGGCTTCCAAGAACCTCGTCGCTTTCGAGAAGACCGGGAAGCTTGAGCCGGGCGCCTCTGAGACTGTGAAGATCGAGTTCGATGATGACGATATGGCTTCCTATGACAACAAGGGTGCCAAGGCTTGGGTGTTGGAGAAGGGTGATTACGCCATCTCCATCCAGTCCGATTCCCATCATGTGATCGATTCCGAGAAGATCAACGTTGCTGACACCATCACCTACGACTCCGAGTCGAACACCCACAACGATGATCAGACCGTGGCTACCAACCAGTTCGACTATGCCGCTGGCGATGTGACTTATCTGTCCCGTGCCAACCACTTCGCGAACTACGCTGAAGCCACCGCAGCCCCGACCAACTTCTCCATGAGCGACGAAGTCAAGGCTGCTTTCACCAACAACGGCAACTATGATCCGACTAAGTATGACGATGATTCCGACGAAATGCCGACCACCGGTGCCAAGAATGGTCTCCGCTTGGCTGACATGCACGGCAAGGATTACGACGATGCTGATTGGGAGAAGCTGCTTGACCAGCTGACCTTCGACGATATGGACAACCTCATCGCCAACGGTGGCTACGGAACCCCGGCCGTCTCCTCCGTCGGCAAGATCCAGCTCACCGACGCTGACGGCCCGGCCTCGTTGAACAACAACTTCACCGGCGTTGGCTCCATCGGCTTCCCGGCTTCCACCGCATTCGCCTGCACTTGGAACAAGGATCTGGCCAAGCAGTTCGGCGAGATGATCGGCGATATGGCTCACGACATGCATGTTGCTGGTTGGTACGCTCCGGCTATGAACATCCACCGTGGCGCATTCTCCGGTCGTACCTTCGAATACTTCTCTGAGGACTCCCTGCTCTCCGGTGTTATGGCTTCCAACGAGATCGCCGGCGCTAAGGAGAAGGGCGTGTACTCCTTCATGAAGCACTTCGCTCTGAACGATCAGGAAACCAACCGTACCAACATGGTGTGCACCTGGGCGGACGAGCAGGCCATCCGCGAGATCTACCTCAAGCCGTTCGAGATGAGCGTGAAGGAAGGCGGCGCACAGGCTGTGATGAGCTCCTTCAACTACATCGGTTACACCTATGCCGGTGCCTCCAACAACCTGCTGAACACCGTGCTCCGTGACGAGTGGGGCTTCAAGGGCTTCGTTCTGACCGATTACTTCGGCGGCTACGGCTACCAGAATGGTGATCAGGAGATCCGTAACGGCAACGATTCCATGCTGGCCACCACCAAGATCACCAACCACATCACCGACAAGTCCGCCACCTCCGTCAAGGCAATGCGCACCGCCGCCCACAACATCTTGTACACCACCGCTAACGGTTGGCAGTACGAGAACGGTGAGCCTGAGGTTGATACCCCGGTCTGGCGCATCGCGATGTACGTGGTCTGGGGCGTGACCGCTGTCCTGGCAGTCGGCCTCGAGGTCCTGACCATCATGAAGTACCTCAAGCGCCGTAAGGCCGTGGCCGCTGTCGAAGCACCGGCTCCCGCCGATGCCCCGACCGAGGCCTGAGATTTCGCAATATCCCGATAACTGAATAGCTAAGCGGCTCGCCCCAATACCGGGCGAGTCGCTTAGCATATGCGAAAACTAAAATAGAATCTTGGCTCCCCTCTCTGAGGGGAGCTGTCGCCGAAGGCGACTGAGGGGAGAGGAGGATCGCCGATGATTCACATCGCTATCGTCGATGATGACGATACAGACGCCGCCAACACCACGTCCCTGATCGGCCGGTACTACGAATCCGATCGCAGTGCCTACCACATCACCCGGTTCACAGACGGCGACACCTTCCTCGACACATATAGAGCCGGCTTCGACGTCCTATTCCTTGACATCGAAATGCCCGGCATCGATGGGCTCGAAACCGCCCACCGTCTGCGCGAGATCGACGATCATGTGATGCTCGTCTTCACCACCAAAAGGCCCAATACACGGCCATCGGATACGACGTGGACGCAGTCGGCTACCTCGCCAAACCAATCGACCACTTCGGCTTCGCATTCAAGATGCGCAAGGTGGAGGACTTGGTGGCCAAGCGCCAAGGCGTCACCATCCCACTGACCGTGGGTACCGGTACGCAGTTCCTCTCCTCGCACGACGTGCGGTACATCGAAGTGCTCGGCCACGAGGTCATCTACCGTACGGACACCACCGCCTACAAAGTCTGGAGCAGCCTCAAAGACGCCGCAGCGCTGCTGGAACCCGTGCATTTGCCGCACTCCAATTCCAAGATTGTGAGATCGCCCGCGCTTCGACCTACCACGTATTGCGCAATGAGCGCGACGTCACGGCCCGTGAAGCCTACCGTCGCAAAAGTGCGGAAGCCGATATTGACGGCTTGTTCATGCGTGACATCATCCGTGAGAAAGTGACCAACGATGACCCCCGCTTACGATGAGACGTATCTGCCTGATGCCATGGTCAACTTGGCCGGCGCATTCGATTATGCGCTGAGCGATTGCGGATTGCCGGCCAGCTTGTTTATAGATTTCTTTGTTACTTCTGATGTTGCTGAACTCTTCGGTCGGGGCGTGCCCAAATATGTGTGCGGCATGTCCGGCGAAGAGCTGGTGGCCGAAATCATGCGGCAAACCGGCTGGACTCGCATTATCGATATGCCACCCGCCACGCCGTGTACTGGTGCAACACTCGAATACTGGGCCGGCTGGGTGCTTGCATACTGCCAATGGGCCAGGGGAGTGCGGTTCGAGGATATTCTCGAGGTGCTGTCGTTTGACGATATTGTGCGACTGTACCCGACTTTGCACGAAGCAGGCGAAAGCCGATTCGTCGACGTATACGATGAGCGGGCCGCCCGCAATCGCATTGAAGGCGACTTCCGGCTGCACACGATTCGCGTGCGCGCCGGACTCAGCCAATCCGAACTGGCCCGTCGTTCTGGCGTCACTTTGCGCTCTGTCCAAATGTACGAACAGCGCCACAAAGACCTCGGCAAAGCCGCTGTCTCTAGTGTGCTTGCCCTAGCCCGCACACTTGGTTGCCGTATCGAAGATTTGTTGGAACCGTAGCTTCTCAAAAAGATTAAGGAGCTACGGCACAAACTTCTCAACAATTTTGAGAAGCTGGACGCTGAGTCGTTGCTTTCTGGAACTTGGCAGCACCGCAATGTGCGCCTCTCCCGACCGATTGTGCGCGCGAAACGACAGGTTGTGTAATACGGGCAGCGCGGCCCGGCCGAACCTGATTCAATCAAACTAGCGGCGAATCGTGTGCAACTCCAGGCACTGCGCGGATGCGGTGCCGGCAATGTGGCGCAGGACGGTTCGTCAGACAGACGTACAACAGTGCAGTGCAAGGGAGAACGATATGGAACTTGAAGAACTGTCGGTCGCCGAGAAAGCCGCGATGCTCTCCGGCGGCTCCGAATGGGATTCCCGCGGCAACGAGAAGGCCGGCATCCCCAGCTTCGTGATGAGCGACGGTCCCCACGGCGTGCGTCGCCAGCTCGGCGAAGGCGATCATCTGGGCCTGGGTGCTTCCAAGCCCGCCACCTGCTTCCCGACCGCCGGCACCGTGGCCAACTCATGGGATTCGGCGCTCGCCGAAGAGATGGGTGAGGCCCTCGGCAATGAAGCGCACGATCTGGACGTGAATGTGCTGCTCGGCCCGGGCCTGAACATCAAGCGCAATCCGCTGTGCGGCCGCAATTTTGAGTACTATTCCGAAGACCCCATCGTGGCCGGCCGCATGGCCGCAGGTCTGATCCGCGGCATCCAGTCCAATGGTGTTTCCGCCTGCCCGAAGCACTTCGCGGTCAACAGCCAGGAGTTGCGTCGCCAGGCCTCCAACTCCGTGATCGATGAGCGCACGATGCGCGAGATTTATCTGACCGCGTTTGAAATCGCCGTGCGTGAGGCCGCTCCGATGACCATCATGACCTCGTACAACGAAATCAACGGCGTCTACGCGCATGAGAACAAGCACCTGCTGCAGGATATTCTGCGGGACGAATGGGGCTTCGACGGCATGGTCGTCTCCGACTGGGGCGGCTCCAATTCCGCCGTGGCCGCGGTCAAGGCCGGTGGCTCACTGGAGATGCCGTCTCCTGGCTACACCTCCGTGCGCGAACTCGAAGGTGCGGTCACGGCCGGTACCTTGTCGGAAGCGGATTTGAATGCCCGCGCGGCTGAAGTCGCCAAGATTGCGCGGATGACCAAGACCGAGGGTGTTGGCCGCGATGATCTGCTTAAGGATGCTGTCGCCGCCGCACACCACGAGGTGGCTCGTAAGGTGGCTGAGAACTCGTCCGTGTTACTCAAGAACACTGTCATCGGCGCTCCGGCCCGCAATGGCGAAGCCAATGACGCTGGAATAGCGAATTCGGCGGTCTCCCCGGTCCTGCCCTTCGCCGCAGGCACCCGCGTTGCCGTGATTGGTGACATGGCCAAAATCCCGCGATTTCAAGGCTCCGGCTCTTCTAAAGTGAATGCCACCCGTGAAGAAAACATCCTTGATGAGCTCAAGAACGCCGCAGCAACCACCGGCGTGACCGTGGCAGGCTACGCGCAGGGTTACGACCGTCAAGGTGCCAAGAACCAACCGTTGGTTGACGAAGCCGTGACGCTCGCTGCCTCTCAGAATGTTGACGCGGTAATCGCCGTCGTCGGCCTCGACGAACGCAGCGAATCCGAGGGCCTCGACCGCTCCACCATGGCCATCCCGCAGGTACAGAACGACTTGGTCGATGCCCTGACCGCCACCGGCAAGCCCGTCATCATTGTGCTCGTGGCCGGATCTCCGGTCGAGCTGCCATGGTTCGATGCCGTGTCCGCAATCCTGTACGTCGGCCTGTCCGGACAAGCGGGCGCATCCGCCACCGTGCGCGCCCTGACCGGCCAAATCAACCCATCCGGTCGCCTGGCCGAAACCTGGCCGATCAGTTACGCCGACTGTCCGTCCGCTGGCTGGTACCCGGCCATCGGCCGCGACGCCATCTACCGCGAGGGCCCGTTCGTTGGCTACCGCTACTACGAAACCACCAACGTGCCGGTCCGCTTCCCATTCGGCTACGGCCTGAGCTACGCCACTTTCACCTACAGCGACCTGACCGCCGACGAAACCGGCGTCCAGTTCACAGTGACCAACGATTCTGACGTGTCCGGCGCCACCGTCGCCCAGCTGTATGTGTCTGGCCCCTCCGAAGGCGTGCTACGCCCGGCCCGCGAGCTCAAGGGCTTTGCCAAGGTTCAGCTTGACGCGCGCGAATCCAAGACCGTGCGCATCGAATTTGATCGCTACACCTTCCGTCACTTCGACACGGCTGCTAACGCATGGCGCACCGAATCCGGTGTATGGACGCTGGCGGTCGGCACCAACGCCGAAAACCTGCCGCTGACCTGCGAATTTGCAGTCGCCGGCGATGTGGACGCCGCCCCCGCCAACCCGGCGCTCGGCCACTACCTCACCGGCGACGTCAAGCACGTGACCGACGCCGAAATGGCCGTGCTTTTCGGCCACGAGGTCATCGCCCCCGGCAAGCCCACGACCTTCGGCGTAAACGATCCGATCTCCAGCTGGGTCGATTCCAAGGGCTTCACGGCCCGAACCATCGCCAAAACACTGGCCAAGCGTGAGGCCAAGACCCGCCAGAAGACCGGCGCGCCAGACCTCAACATGCTGTTCATCCTCAACATGCCCCCAGGGCCATGAGCAAAATGACCCAGGGCATGGTCGATTCGGCCATGGTCGACGCCATCGTCAAAATCGCCAACGGCCACACTTTCCACGGCCTCGGCGGTATCATCGCGGGCTACTTCCGCAACCAATCCGCCAACAAGCGCACCGCAAAGGAGCTGAACAATGACTGAGAACGCAAAGCAGCCCGCCGCCAAGGTGAGCACGAACGGCATCGTCGCATGGTGGATGCACACGTGGGGTGATTTTCAGAGCAAGCACCCTGTGCTGGCAAAGTGGGTCTATCAGATCTTCTACTTCTTCGTGTTCAGCATGGGTGTCACCATCGTGCAGTACCTGATTTTCACGTTCATGCCATATCTACTGGGTAAGGATCTGGCCGGTACGGAATTCATGTGGCCACAAGTCAACATGAGCCTGTTCGGTGTGGACTTTACGTGGAGCCTGCTCGGTTACAACGTGGTGCGTGACGCCGCCGGTGCTGTGGTCATTGGCGGTGGCCTGGGCTACTTCATTAGCTATGAGGTGGGCTCGTTCATCGCCCAGTGCATTAACTTCCCGCTGCAGCGCAATATCACCTTCAAGAGCCATGGCAATCCGGTGTATCAGGCAATGTGGTACTTCATTGCTTGGGCGGCTATCTCGCTGATTTGCAATGGCTTCAATAATTTATGGATGCCGATTGCGCAGGCGTATGTGCCGTTGGCCGTGTACAACCTGCTGGTCACCTTTATCACGGGTGGAGTCTCGATGATTATCTTCTTCTTCGTGTTCAAGATAATCTTCCCCGAAGGCGAAGCTAAGGCCGAGGCGGAGTAATTCGTGCCACATCAATTCTGATAACTGAATTTCCTCATCTCCTTTCCTTAAGGCCTGGCCGTATGCTCGTTTGGACATCCGGTCAGGCCTTTTGACGTCATATGGGGGGCGTCAGCGTTCATTCTCCGTTTCGAGGGGCTGATTTTGTTTTTTGGGAAGCTCTATCTCCGTTTCGAGGGGCTGGTGCCCAAGTAGAAGCGGTCCAAGAATGGCGAAATGACGGTGGCAAGAAGGCGTTTGTACTTGTGTTTCGGCGGATGACCGGCCCCTTGAAACGGAGATAGACCTCCGGAAAGGTTCAAATCAGCCCCTCGAAACTTAAATATGACGATCAAAGCGCAAATGTGAACAATGCCACATATAACTTGGTGAGTCGCTGCACGCTGATTTTCAGGGCTTCTCAAGAATGGCGGAATATCAACAGAAACCACTATATCTAGGTTTGTTGTGTGATACACGCCACTACATATAGTGCATTGATTTCAAGCTACACAGATGTAATATGGCCATCGTTTCACTGTTCAACAGAGATAGATGGAGGGGAGTCGCCATGACTGTCACCGTGTTCACCAAGCCGCATTGCCCGCAATGCAACGCCACCAAGCGCCAGCTCACCAAGCTTGGTGTGCCGTTCGAGACCGTGGACCTGACGGAGAACCCCGGCACTCTCGAGCAGCTGCAGGCCGCAGGCTTCCAGCAGGCTCCAGTGGTGATCACGCCGAACAACTCATGGACCGGCTACCGCCCCGATTTGATTCGTGAGGTTGCCCAGCAGGTAAGCGCTGAGACCAATGCTTCGGCCATGGTTTCCGCGTGAGCCAGACCGAATCCGGCATCGCCGCGGAAAGTGTTCCCGGTGCCAGCCAGCCTGAATTCGCCGCCACCAGCAATGTGATCGGAGCACTGGTCTACTTTTCGTCGGCCTCCGAGAACACCGCGCGATTTGTAGCCAGCTGCCGATTACAGGACGAGGGCATCAACGTCTACCGCATTCCACTGCGAGCAGCTGATCCGGCTCTCAACATCCGCGAGCCATACGTCATCATGGTGCCCACATACGGTGGTGGCGTAATCAAGAAAGCAGTGCCGATTCAGGTCAAGCGTTTCCTGAATGACCCCGACAACCGCGCATGGATTCGCGGCGTCATCGCCTCAGGCAACACCAACTTCGGCGAGGCCTACTGTGCCGCCGGCGACATCATCGCCGCCAGATGCCACGTCCCCTACCTGTACCGTTACGAACTCATGGGCACACCAGAAGACACCGCTGCCGTCCGCAACGGCCTCGTCCGCTTCTTCGCTCAACAGCAATAAGGATTCCAATGACCGACCTCACCAACACCGAACTGTCGCTCGACAACACTACCGACACCTCGGCAGAACAGTACGATCCGGCACACGACTACCACGCGCTCAACGCGATGCTCAATCTCTATGATGCCGACGGCAAGATCCAGTTCGATAAGGACAAGGCCGCCGAGCGTGAATACGTGACCGGCCATGTGGCCGCCAATATCAAGAGGTTCGACTCCACCGCCGAGCGTCTCGAATACCTGATCAGCAACCAGTACTACAACCCTGCGGTCTTCAACCAGTACTCCGCTGAATTCCTCGACCGCATCTACGAGCACGTGGAATCCGCCGGCTTTGAGTTCGGCACTTTCCTTGGTGCGTTCAAGTTCTACACGTCCTACGCGCTCAAGACGTTCGATGGTCGCCTCTATCTTGAGGACTTCCCGCAGCGTTGCGCCGCTGTGGCCCTGGAGCTCGCCGCCGGCAACGAGCAGCAGGCCATCGAATACGCCGACGAAATGCTTGCCGGCCGTTTCCAGCCTGCCACCCCGACCTTCCTGAACCTCGGCAAGGCCCAGCGAGGTGAGCCGGTCAGCTGCTTCCTGGTGCGCATCGAAGACAACATGGAGTCGATTTCGCGCGGCATCAATGCGGCCCTCCAGCTTTCCAAGCGCGGCGGCGGCGTCGCCCTGCTGCTGAGCAACCTGCGTGAGCTCGGCGCCCCGATTAAGCACATCGAAAACCAGTCCAGCGGCGTGATTCCGGTGATGAAGCTGTTGGAGGACTCCTTCTCCTACGCCAACCAGTTGGGCGCACGTCAAGGTGCCGGCGCAGTGTATCTTAACGCCCACCACCCGGATATCCTGCGTTTCCTGGACACCAAGCGAGAGAACGCGGACGAGAAAATCCGCATCAAGTCGCTGGCACTCGGCGTGGTGATTCCGGACATCACCTTCGAGCTGGCCAAGCAGAAGGCGCAGATGGCGCTGTTCAGCCCCTACGATGTGGAGCGCGTATATGGCAAGCCATTCGCAGACATCTCCGTCACCGAACATTACGACGAGATGGTGGCTGACGACCGCATCAAGAAGACCTACATCGATGCCCGCAAGTTCTTCACCACCATCGCCGAGCTGCAGTTCGAGTCCGGCTACCCATACATCGTGTTTGAGGACACGGTCAACCGCGCCAACCCGATCGAAGGCCGCGTGACCATGTCTAACCTGTGCTCCGAAATCCTGCAGGTGCAGGAGCCGAGCGCATACAACGAAGACCTCACCTATGCGCACGTGGGCCGCGATATCTCCTGCAACCTTGGCTCGCTGAACATCGCCAAGGCCATAGACGGCGGCCTGACTCACACTGTGGAAACCGCGATCCGTGCGCTCACCTCGGTGGCCGAGCACACGAGTATCGACGCGGTGCCCTCGATCCGCCGCGCCAACGAGGAGGGTCACGCCATCGGCCTCGGCCAGATGAACCTGCACGGCTTCCTGGCCCGCGAAGGCATTCACTACGGTTCCGAAGAAGGCCTCGACTTCACCGACATGTACTTCATGACCGTGGCCTACCATGCTTACCGCGCCTCGCACGCGCTCGCCGTGGAACACGGCCATCCGTTCAAGAGCTTCGCTACGTCCGACTACGCCAAGCCGGCTGGCCAAGGCAATTACTTTGACAAGTACACCGATGGTCGCCGCTCGCTTGAACCGCGTACCGCCAAGGTTCGTGAGCTGTTCGCCAAGTACGGCATCGAGATTCCGACCGTGTCCGATTGGGAGACGTTGCGCGACGCGATCTTGAAGGACGGCATCTACAACCAGAACCTGCAGGCCGTGCCGCCCACCGGTTCGATCTCCTACATCAACCACTCCACGAGCTCGATTCACCCAATTGCCTCGAAGATCGAGATTCGCAAGGAAGGCAAGATCGGGCGCGTCTATTACCCGGCGGCCTACATGACCAACGACAACCTTGAGTACTACGAGGACGCCTACGAAATCGGCTGGAAGGCCATCGTCGACACGTACGCTGAGGCCACTCAGCACGTGGATCAGGGACTGTCGCTGACCTTGTTCTTCCCGGACACCGCCACCACCCGCGACCTCAACAAGGCGCAGATCTACGCCTGGCGCAAGGGCATCAAAACCCTCTACTACATCCGTATCCGTCAGCAAGCCCTGGAAGGAACTGAAGTCCAAGGCTGCGTCTCCTGCATGCTCTGATTGTTCGATGGAGCGTCCTCGTCGTTGCTCCTCGGTCGACGTACCTTCGTACGCCTTCCCTCGGTGCGCCTAGAGGCCGCACGCATCGAACAACCACAGATGTCCATTCATATATCGGGCTCCCTTTCTTGGCTCCCCTCCCTGAGGGGAGCTGGCCGCAAAGCGGACTGAGGGGAGCCCAACCACTCTAAGGAACCACAATGTCACCAATGATTTATAAGGCACTGCTCCGGCTGACCGCGCCGGAGGAGTTCGAAAACAAGTCCAACGACGATAACGACAACGAGTAAAAGGAACACTACTCATGGCACCTATCTCTATTCCGCGTAAACCCCTGAAACTCATCGATCGTGTCTCCGCAATCAACTGGAACCGTCTTGAAGACGAGAAGGACCTCGAGGTCTGGGATCGCCTGACCGGCAATTTCTGGCTGCCCGAAAAGGTCCCCGTCTCCAACGACATCCCCAGCTGGCAGAAGATGACCGAAGATGAGCACACGCTCACCATGCACGTGTTCACCGGCCTGACCCTGCTGGACACCATCCAGGGCACGGTCGGCGCCGTCTCCCTGATTCCGGACGCGCTCACCCCGCACGAGGAAGCCGTGTACACCAACATCGCCTTCATGGAATCCGTGCATGCCAAGAGCTACTCGTCCATCTTTTCCACCCTGTGCTCCACCGAGCAGATCGACGCGGCCTTCGACTGGAGCGAGAACAACGAGTTCCTGCAGAAGAAGGCGGAGATTGTGCTCGACTACTACGAGGGCGACAACCCGTACAAGCGCAAGGTGGCCTCCACCCTGCTCGAATCGTTCCTCTTCTACTCCGGCTTTTACCTGCCGATGTACTTCTCCGCGCACGCCAAGCTGACCAACACCGCCGACGTGATTCGCCTCATCATCCGTGACGAGGCCGTGCATGGCTACTACATTGGCTACAAGTACCAGAAGGGCATCGCCCAGCTCACCGACGCCGAGCGCATGGATATGCAGGACTATACCTACGACCTGCTCAACGAGCTGTACGACAACGAAGTGGAGTATACCCAGTCCCTCTACGACCGTGTGGGCTTGACCGAGGACGTCGAGAAGTTCCTGCGTTACAACGGCAACAAGGCTCTGATGAACCTTGGCTACCCGGCGCTGTTCCCAGCTGAGATCTGCGACGTGAACCCTGCGATTCTGGCCGCACTGAGCCCCAACGCCGACGAAAACCACGACTTCTTCTCCGGTTCCGGCTCCTCCTACGTGATGGGCAAGGCCGAAGAAACCGATGACGACGACTGGGATTTCTAAGGGTTTCGCGGTCCGCGAACCCGCAGCGCCGCCGCGTTCGCACGACGGCGCTACGCTGGAGATATGGAACATGAGCCGTTGGTCAGCATCATCATCCCGGTATATAAGGTCGAGAAATTCCTTGATGAATGCGTGAAGTCTGTGGTTGCGCAGACCTATCGCAACCTCGAGATTCTGCTGGTGGATGATGGCTCGCCTGACGACTGCCCGGCCATGTGCGACGCTTGGGCCACCCGCGACCCGCGCGTGCGGGTGATTCACAAGCCCAACGGCGGACTGTCTGACGCACGCAATGCCGGCATCGCCCAGGCGACCGGCTCATACATCTACTTTGCGGATTCGGATGACACTGTGGCGCCCACGCTGGTGGAAGACTGCCTGAATGCCATGCGTGAATACGATGCCGATCTGGTGATGTTCCAGTTCGACACCATCTCCGAGAACGACAAGCCACTGCTCTCCAGCTATCGTCACAATGATTTCGATGAAGTGCAGGTGCTGACTCCGGTCGAAGCCATCAAGAAGCAGGTCAAAGCCGAGATTGATGGCTATTTCTGGGCCTTTCTGGCACCCGCATCCACATATCAGGGGCATGGTTTCTCCTTCCCCGTGGGCCGTAAGATCGAGGATCTTTCCCGCATCTGCAATGTGATCGGCGAAGCCACGCGCGTGGTGCGTATTCCTAAGGTGCTATATCACTATCGTCTGCGCGAAGGGTCGATTACCGCCACCTTGGATCCGCAGCTCACCCGCGATTGGACGCGCGCCGCCGATGACCGCGAAGAATATGTTGTTCATCGATTCCCTGAACTCAAGGGATTCATGACTCTGCAGCAGCTGAACTTCTTTGCCAACCTCGATTACGAGACCATGCGTCAGTCGTTGATTGCCGGTCTCAAGATTGATCCTGAAGATGCGGATGCGCTTCGCCGGCGTATCGAAGGGCTGACCAAGTCTGCCGATGAGGGCGAAGAGCCCATGCCGGAAGCCCTGAGCGAATTACTGGGTCTATTGAAACTGGGAGTCACCAAGTTCGCAGGTATCGAGGCCGATGCGGACTCGGCTAATGCCGCCGCTGATAACGACGACGTGACACTGGCCGAATGCTTCCGCGATATGCGCGAGGATTGGCGCCAGCTGCGCATCCAACGCATCGAAAATGCCGAGGAGCGCAAAGCCGAACGCAAGGCCGCCCGCAACGGCGTGACTTTCAGGGCAATCTAGGTTCTTACTGTTGCATTTGCCGGTTGAGCCGGCCTCGATGCTTCATTGGTCGGTGGTTAACAGTCTTGTTGAGACTGAATTCGAATCTGATTCTGGCTGATAAAAGGAGCATACGGATTGCGGTTCGCCATAGCGACACGCCGATATGACGATAATACGTTATGACGATATGATGATAATACGAATTTGGTGAAGCGGAATGAACCTCAACATTAAATTCGTCTGATGGCCGTAGCTGGCCGCAGTGGTTTAATGCATTGCAAGGAGGCATCGTGCTTATGTCGTATTTTCAACCGAACGGCATGCTGTATGTCGATCAGGTATCGGATTGGCGCGAAGCAGTCGACTTGGTGACGCGTCCCTTGCTCGACGCCGGCACCATCGAGCGGGGCTATGTCGATGCCATTAAGACATCGATTGCCAGTCCAGGAGGAACATATATAGATCTCGGGGGAGGTGTTGCCCTTGCACATGCGAGGCCTGAAAGTGGAGTGGTCTCCACATCGCTCTCTGTGCTGCGAGTGGGTAAGCCGTTCCTGCTGGCCGATGATGAGGACCATCCCATCAACACCATGTTTTGCTTGGCCGCGAAAGACTCAAACGCGCATATCGATCTTATGCAATCGCTGGCTCTTTTGTTGACCGATTCAGGCAAACTAGCTGCTTTGAACGCGTCCTCCAACGTCGATGAATTGGCCGCTGCGCTGGCCTGACAGACTGCACTTCCATCTCATCAAACAACTCATACGAAAGGTACTTCAATGAAAATCATCACCGCATGCAGCACTGGCCTTGGATCTAGCTTTATGACCCAACTCAACATCGAGAAAGCGCTGAGCAATCTTGGTGTGACCGGTGTGGAAACCGATCATATGGATATCGCCTCCGTTACTCCTACCTCTGCTGATGTGTTGTTCGTCGGGCGCGACATCGCTGAAGCTGCAGAAGGTCTGATGGATGACGTGGTCGTTCTGGACAGCCTTATTGACATGGACGACATCACCGCACAGGTAGCTGCTGCGCTGAAGCGACACGGTGTCGAGGTTCCCAATAAATAACCCTTTTCGGTGGTGGGAAGAGACATTGTTGCCCCGACCCGGCGCCAAATCCGGAAAACAACAATACAGACAAACATAAAGATTAAAGGAGAGAGCATGAACGGCGTGTTATCGGTGCTACTTGATATTTTCCGGCAGCCATCCATTATTGTGGCTTTGATTTCGTTGGTGGGTCTTGCCGTGCAGCGCAAGAAGGCTACCGACATTATGAAGGGCACCATCCGAACCATGGTGGGATTCCTGGTGTTGGCAGCAGGCGCTTCCGTCGTTTCCGGCGCACTTGATCCTTTTGGCAGCATGTTCCAGCATGCATTCAATGTGCAGGGTGTGGTGCCGAACAACGAAGCCATTGTCGGCACGGTCTTGGTGAAGTATGGTTCTGAAGCCGCCCTTATCTTCTTCTTCGGCATGATTGTCAACATCCTGCTGTCTATGACCTCGCGTTTCAAGTACATCTACCTGTCCGGTCATGTGGCGTTCTACATGGCTACGATGGTCGCCGTGATTCTCGAGGTTGCCGGTATGTCGACTTGGGGTGTGATTCTGTGGGGCTCCATCGCACAAGGTTTGATTGTCACCATCTCTCCCGCGCTTGTACAGCCGTTCATGAAGGATGCCGCTGGTACCAATGATGTCGCCCTTGGTCACACCGGTGGTGCGGGCATTGCGCTCGGCGGTCTCGTGGCTCGTCTGACCCGTTCTAAGAAGCACCCGTCCAAGTCCACTGAGGACATCAAGTTCCCTGCAGGCCTTGGTTTCCTTCGCGACACCACCGTCATCATCGCTCTGTCGATGGCCGTTATTTATGTTGTCGTCGCGCTGTTCGCGGGTAGCTCCTACATTGAATCTGAGCTGAGCGATGGGCAGAACTTCATCGTGTTCTCCATCCTGCAGGCTGCCACATTCTCTGCTGGCGTGTTTGTCATTCTCGCTGGTGTGCGCGTGGTACTCGGTGAGATCGTACCTGCGTTCAAGGGTATTTCCGAGAAGCTCGTGAAGAACTCGAAGCCGGCCCTTGACGTGCCGATGATCTTCACCTTCGCCCCCAATGCTGTGCTTATCGGCTTCATCTCCAGCTTCGTTGGTGGTGTGGTCGGTATGGGAATCATGGCTCTGGCCGGTTCCACCATCATTATCCCGGGTATTGTGGCTCACTTCATGACCGGCGGCGCCACCGGTGTAATCGGTAACGGACAGGGCGGCGTACGTGGTGCGGTGATTGGCTCCTTCGTCAATGGTTTGGCGATTACATTCCTGCCGCTATTCCTGCTGCCTGTGCTTGGCGACACCGGCATGGCGAATGCCACATATTCTGATGCGGATTATGGTGTTGCTGGTATTCTGCTTGGCCAGTTCGGCAAGGGTGGTCAGATTGGTCTCATCATTGGTATTATCGCTTCGGTCGTGGTGTTCTATGCCGCATCGTTTGCGATGAGTGCGCGTGAGAAGAAGAAGGCTGCCGTAGAAGCGAAATAATCGGTGCATGGCCGCTCTGCAGATATATGGAGGGCGGTCTGCGAACCGCCGGGAATGGGTTGCCAATCCCGGCGGTTTGTGTATCCGTGGCACAGTACAGTCGTAAAGGAAGGCAAGGAGGACAACCATGGCGGAAGGTGTACCGAAGTATATTGCGGTTAGGGACAATCTTCGCCAGCGTGCGCAGGCGATGTATTCAGGCGAACAATTGCCGCCCGAGCCGGAGCTCTGTGACCAGTATGGGGTAAGTCGTATCACGCTGCGTCATGCAGTGGATGATTTGATTCAAGATGGCCTGTTGGTTCGAGAGCAGGGTAGAGGTACATTTCGCACTGCCAAGCAAGGTGAGTCCCAGCATGAGGTGATTAGCGACCATATTCGAGGTTTTTTTCGTCAACAGGCCGATCTTGGCAATACGGTGGACACCAAGGTGCTTGACAATGCCGTGGTGCGTAACGCAAAGGCCGCGCAACGTCTGGGATTGCCGGATGATGCCGACTTGGTTCGACTGGAGAGGCTGCGATACGTGGATGATAAGCTCAAGCAGCATGTGATCACGTTCTTGTCGGCGGCGCGGTTCCCGAAGGTGGTCGATCAGGATTTCAGCCATCAGTCGCTATATGACTTTCTGGAACATAATTACGCGGTGCGTTTGGTAGAGAACGATGCCGCCGTGCGCGTGCATGCGTTGGATACGCGGATGGCATGGTATTTCGGAGTGCCCGATGGTACCCGGGTTTTGGAGATGGACTCCACCGTAATCGATGCGTTCGGCTCCACGATTGCGTTCGGTACCACGTTGCATGCGCCGGGTAGTGGCGAGATCACGTTCATCGTACGAGCCCAGAAAGATTCCTCCGCTGCATAGAGGAGCATCGTCTTGCCCGAGGCACCCTGGCTGCTCTTATTTTCGTTCCATACGGGAGAAGCACTCAACACAATATGGCGGAGTGCTCAAATGTTACCTACATTTCAGACACACCACTTGCCTTGGTCGCAAGGCCGTGTATAGTGAATCTTGGCTCAACGAAGAGAACCTTCACTGAACCGGAAAAAAGTAAACGCTGAAGCTTGCAGTTTCCGAGAGCAAAGTTGTATGTCGGTAGCGAGGGCGGAAGCACAGTAAAGAACAAATCCCTTTACAACGGATCGTGAGGCACGTACCTGCCTCTGAAAGGATTAGTAATTATGGCAGAAGTCGTTTTCGACCACGTCACTCGTATCTACCCGGGCAACGACAAGCCCTCCGTGGATGATCTGAATCTTGATATCAAGGATGGCGAGTTCCTCGTCCTCGTCGGCCCCTCTGGCTGCGGTAAGTCTACGACCCTTCGTATGCTCGCCGGCCTGGAAGAGGTCAACAAGGGCCGCATCCTCATCGGTGGCAAGGATGTCACCACGATGCAGCCGAAGGACCGCGACATCGCAATGGTGTTCCAGAACTACGCCCTGTACCCGCACATGACCGTGGCCGACAACATGGGCTTCGCTCTGAAGATCGCCGGCACTCCGAAGGAAGAGATCCGCAAGCGCGTCGAGAAGGCCGCTGAGATCCTCGACCTGACCGAGTACCTCGATCGTAAGCCGAAGGCTCTGTCCGGTGGTCAGCGTCAGCGCGTGGCCATGGGCCGTGCAATCGTTCGTGAGCCGAAGGTCTTCCTCATGGATGAGCCTCTGTCCAACTTGGACGCCAAGCTCCGTGTCCAGACCCGTACCCAGATTGCTGCTCTGCAGCGCCAGCTGGGTGTCACCACCCTGTACGTGACCCACGATCAGACCGAGGCTCTGACGATGGGCGATCGCATCGCCGTCATCAAGCTCGGTATCCTGCAGCAGGTCGGTGCTCCGACCGAGCTGTATGATCGTCCGGCCAACGTCTTCGTCGCCGGCTTCATCGGCTCCCCGTCGATGAACCTGAACACCCACCCGGTGGTCAACGGCAAGGCGAAGATCGGTGAGGACACCGTGGATCTGCCGGCTGATGCCGTCGCCAAGCTCACTCCGGAGGACAACGGCCAGATTGTGGTCGGCTTCCGTCCTGAGGACGCTGGCCTGGCTCCGGCTGATGACCCGAACGCCTTCTCCCTGAAGGTCGTCAACGTCGAGGATCTGGGCTCCGATGGCTACATCTACGGCAACATCGTCACCGATGGCTCCGCAGCTGAGGCTTCTCAGGTCATGTCCGATCAGAACAAGCTCACCACGATTCGTGTGAACCCGCGCGCTCTGCCGCAGGTTGGTGCCACGGTCAAGATCAAGATTGATCCGGCAAAGATGCACCTGTTCGCACCGTCCACCGAGCTGCGTCTGAACTAGTAGATACTTGGCGAGGTCCTAAAGCTTCGTCAACCATTAAACGGGGTCGTTCTCTTCCTCTCTTATGACCTCGTTGGAAAAGCCCTGCATAGCTGCGGGGCTTTTCTTTTTGCCCAGAAAGACATACGCTAACAGGCCCCGCAAATGAACGTTTTTTGTTCTTTTGTCCCCAATTGTATGATTGTATGCAGTAACCTCCCGAAAAGGGGATTGCGAATCTATGAGGGGAAACAATGGGCTCGAAATTGAAGTTCGTCCGTTGCGGGTTTAACGGAGGAACAGAACAGGAATCTGGACGGCAGCGCCATGCCTTGAAGCGTTGCCTTGCTTCGGTTATTGCTGTTTCCTTGTCCATCGTGTGCATGGTGCCTGCAGCATATGCTCAGAATATAGACGATGTGAGTAGCTCTCCTAACGCCGTAATTTCTGGGGGTAATACTGTCGTAGCTGCTCCTTCTGCTCGCAATGTCAACGTTGACGATAAGACGTCAGAAGAGGCCAATACATCAAACGGTGCGCCAACACCTTCCGAAACGAATCAAGACGCACAGCAGGATTCATCTCCTTCATCTTCTACTACTGGTGATTCTTCCGAATCCTCAAATGGTGCGACAGACAATAAGGCGGACGACTCAGCAGAAGCTACCGCTGGCAATTCCGCTAATGATGGAGCCCAAACGCAGGCTCCAAACGATGCTTCTTCTCAAGATGCCAAGAACGATTCCTCAAATGCGACGGATCAATCGCCGGCGAAGGCCAATGTGCAGGTCGCCGCGACGGCGCTTGGCGGCCGTGACTTTGAGGGTCAGGCCACCAAGGAGATTAACGGCAAGACTGTGATGTCTTGGGGCATAGTTGACGGGTCTCCTGAGGCATGCTTTACATCTGTCGTGGGGCATCGTTGACATCGTTCGCCGGCTTGCGGTATTGGTATTCGCGGGTGGCGTCGAGCGTCTGGTCGGCGAGGATCTCGCCGGTCTCCAGGTCGGTGGCGACGGCCCGGCCGTGGTCGATGAGCAGTTCGGCCATGCGTCCTGCGTTGTGTTTGCCGAGGTTGAAGATCCGGCGTTTGCCGGCGATGTTGTTCTGCGTGACGCAGCCGCGCCTGTCGATCCTGCGGATTCCGGGCCCTATGGTGACGTCCGCTCGCGCCGGTTCGGCTCGTTCGTCCTTGGGGATGGGCTTCCTGCGCGTCGCCCCGGGGCTGCCGGCCGTCGTCTCGCGGCGCCGCTGCTCGTCGAGTTTTGTCTGCGTCCCGGCCGCGAGTTCGGGGTCGGGCAGGGCCTTGCCCTTGGCGCGGTACGCTTCTCCGGGGGTTCGCCGGCCGAGCGCGCGGTGCGGCCGCTCCTCGTTGTAGACGTGCCGGAATTCGGCGAGCTGTTCGTTGAGCTCGTCGATCGAGGACGCCAGGGGACGGGCGGAGAGCCATTGCTTCAGGGTGCGGTGGTAGCGTTCGATCTTGCCCTGCGTCTGGGGGTGGCAGGGCCGTCCGTTGCTCTGGCGCACGCCCATCAGCGCGAGCGTGCGTTCGGAACGCCCCGGGGCGGCGCTGATCGGTCTGGTGGTGTACACGGTGCCGTTGTCGGTGAGCGTCCTGGCGGGGATGCCGTGTTCGGCGCACGCCTGAAGGAACGTGGCCTGCACGTCGTCCATCGTCACCGTGGCGAACGCACGCGCGTGCAGCAGGTTGCGGGAGCGGTCGTCGAGCCGGGAGACGACCACGGCTCCCGGAACCGTGGCGATCGGCCAGTGGGTGAAGTCCGACTGCCACAGTTCGTCGGGCAGGGACGCCTCGAACCTCGTGCACGACGCCTTGGGGCGTTTCCCGGGTTCGGGGCGCACCAGGCCGGCGCTCACGAGGATGCGGTGGATCGCGGAGTTCGCCGGCGGCCTGACGCCCTCGCGCTCCAGCCTGGCGGCGATGGATTCGGCTCCGGCGTCCGGGCCGTCCTTTTCCAGTTGTTTGCGCAGCTCGACGATCCGCGAGGCCAGGACGGCGTCGGTCCTGTTGGCTATCGTGCGCGCGGCGCGGGAACGGGGCGGGAGCCCGGAATCGCCGTCGGCGTCCCATCGTCGTTTGATCTTGTACGCCCGCTGGCGGCTCACGCCGTAGCGCCGGGCCGCGCCGGCCACGCTCTCGCCGTCGTTGATCGCGGCGGCGAGAGCCTTGTTGCGCAGGTACTCGCTGCGTTGCGCCGAGGACGTGGTCTGATTGTCGCCGGCCGTGCCGGACTGCTGCCGTGTATCCATGACACCACAACAGCCGCCAACCCCATCGTTGTCAACCAAGCCCCAGGACATGCGTCAACTAGCCGCTCGAACTAGATACAATGCCAAACCGGTCCTGCTAAACCAAAAGCGCCTGACTAAAAATGTCAATCCGTCAAAACCATTAAATTTCAACGAAATTACACGTCTTTCAATCAATGCCCATTTCTCGGTTTAGCGGGACAAGCCGGTCACCGCACACCTTCTAAGAGAGACGGGGAGCCACCCTCACACCATCAAATCGTGATTCGTCAGCCCGATCCCGCCATCGATCTCCGAAAGGTCCGTATATGGTTCGAATCTTCGTTCCAATGGGCAATGCGGGACACTCATTTTCCCCATTGGTTCCCCAGTTGACCCATCCCGACTGTGGCCTTTGAACGATTTGGAACGCCCCCGAAGACTGCGTTGTCAACCATATCATGCATCGCCCCGTACGCGAGTCGAACTCGGCAGTGCAGGAGGAAGAGGCCGGAAAAACAGTCTGCTCTTCATGAGCTGACACGTCAATAGCATCTTTCGACACCACCCAAGGACGATCATTGAGATCAGAAGCACGATGCGCCAAAGATCTGACATGCCCCAACCTGCGATTTAAGGCTGAAGGCTCAATGGCATTCTCCCAATGAGAAAATAGACGCCAGTACAGGTCCCAATGAGCGTTTTCCAAATCCCTATCAAGTAGCTCCTTAAAGAAGGCAAAGCGTTCCGTAACTTCTGTTTCGTCGGACAATGTGCTTCGCACTTCATCCTTGAGGAACCCGGCATACGGATCGCCGCTACGATATGGGATGGGATTATAGGAAGCGAATCGATCGAACACCAGTTCTCCCTCGCCCCCCTCGAACTCATCTCCTACCGTGATTCGATCAACCACGCTCCTACCGTCAATTTCGGTTTCGAAATGATCCACGTCGTACACACGATCGAACAAGTCAAGATCACGGTAAAAAGTGAACGTGACAGTAAAGCGTTTGCCCTGGAGCTCCGGGAGCAGGCCATCCGGAATTCTGCCGGCCAGACGGTAACGGCTCATATTGGGACCGTTCTCGATCAGATCGACATCGGCAATGACATGTTCCGGAGGATTGATCAACCCGTTCTCCGGGGTAAAGAACGGACCATAGAAACCTCCGATGGCATTGTTACCGCTTGACAGCAGATCAACGTTTTCGGCTTTTGCCATGAAGTGCCGGATACCCCATTTCGACGCACCTTCGCCCATTCCGGTTCCGCGGCACATCTCGATAATGAAATATCCAGTATCCAGACGGCAGACGGCATCTTTCTCCTGCGTATCATCGTAAATACGAATGCCTTCCGGGATCACGTCTCCCGATTCAACATCTCGTACTGTAATGACTTCACCGTCGTGAGGAACGAGAATTCCCACATACACGGATTCTTTGCCATCTGATTCACCATTGACTCGCTGAAGAACTGAACTTTGCCCGAGGCTCGTATCTCCCCACAGAAGATCCTGCTTTAGATCGGCCGGAAGCTTTAATTCAACTGGCTGAGGCTTTTCAGCGGGCACCGGAGAAGAATTTGAGATGAGATACTCATACGTGGTCATCAATTACCTCCTTTCAAGGCCGGGGATAGTGTCGATCTACGTAGGAAACCAAACGAGAATGAATTCTGCTTCAGGCCATCAATCAGCACGGCAACGATAATCACCACGCCCTTGATGAGCTGCTGAGTGAAGAACGGAACATTCATCAGGACAAGGCCGGTTGTTAGCACGCCGAAAATCACTGCGCCGATAAACGTTCCAGAAATCTTGCCCTTACCACCAGCCAACGCCGTACCGCCAAGCACTGCGGCTGCGATGGCATCCATTTCATACCCATCGCCAGCTGTGGGTTGCGCGGACACCACTCGGGCTGCGAAAATGCATCCCGCCAGACCGGCACAGACCCCAGCAATCACATACACAGACAGCAAAACGGCTTTGACATTGATGCCCGCGAGCCTTGCAGCCTCGGCGTTGCCGCCGACCGCATACACATGCGATCCGTACTTGGTTTTATCGAGCACTACCCAGATGACCAAATAAACGATTATCATGATGATGAACGGAATAGGAATATTGAAGATATATCCGTTTCCGATCGCCCGGAACGAAAGATTGTTATCAACGATAGGTAGGCCACCAGTTATCGTGTAGGCCAATCCTCGCATAAACGTCATCGTACCCAACGTCACAATGAATGCTGCAAGCTTGCAGTAGGCGACCAGTACACCATTGATCAAGCCGATCACCGCGCCGATGAACATGCCCAGAATAACCGCAAGAATCGGGTTAAGCCCAGCCCGTGCGGCCAACACCGCCACACAGCCACTAACGGCGATGGTCGAACCAACAGACAGATCAATGCCCGTTGTAATGATCACCAAAGTCATTCCCGCCGCGAGGATGGCGCTAATCGAAATTGACCTTGCCACGTTAAACAGGTTGCTTACCGTACCGAAGTTCGGAGCATTGATCAGCATGAAGATGATCAACACCAAGAGCACGAACGGCATACCGACTTTCTCCCATGCGGATGCCAGGTTTATTTTCTTTTGCTTATTCATTGAAAGTCACCTCGTCATTGTCGTGAATTTCATCATGTTCAGGACCAAGGCGTTGCGGCTGAAGCACTCCAGTCGCGTAACCCATGATCTCCTCTTCTGTGGTTTTTTTACTTTCCAGATTCGCCACAACGGATCCTTGCCGGATGACCAAGACGCGATCGCTGATGCCCAACACTTCGGGAAGGTCAGACGAAATCATCAGAATGGCTTTACCTTGCGCCGCCTGTTCTCCGATCAGTTCGTAGATCTCCCGTTTCGCACCAACATCAACTCCTCGAGTCGGCTCATCCAGGATCAGCACATCCGGGTTTCGCATCATCCATCGAGCAAATATGGCTTTTTGCTGATTTCCGCCGGACAGGTTAACGATGGGCGTTTGCTGCAGTCGGGACGCAATGTTGACCTTCTGCATCAGTTTCCCCACCGCTTCGCGAATCTTATGCTTTCGCAGCATGCCGAAACTCTCGAAACGTTCCAGCGTTGAAACGGAAATATTGTCTTCCACGCTTCGAACCGGAAAAATGCTCTGCACCTTGCGGTCTTCGGGCAAATATGCGACACCATGTTGGATCGCCATCTTAGGAGATTGGAATGCGACGTTTCTGCCTTTAAGACTCACTTCCCCAGAGAATCGCTTATCTGCACCGATAACACACCTGGCGATTTCCGTCCTGCCCGCACCGACCAAGCCAGACACGCCAACGACTTCACCCGCACGAACCTGCAACGACACGGATGGAGAATCCTGAGACAGACGAAGATCACGGACGTCGAGAACGACTTCTCCAGCGGAGCGCTCGTCGTGATCGTAGAGCTTCTCCACCTTGCGTCCCACCATCTTCGCCACGATCTCGCTCTGATCAACGTCGGCGATGGCAGACGTTGCCACGGTATGACCATCTCGAAGCACTGTGACACGGTCAGCCAGACGCCACACCTCCTCCATACGGTGGGAGATGTAAATCAGCCCTGTGCCTTCGCCACGCAGTTTCTCCACGATGTCGAACAGGCGCTCGGACTCGCCTCGAGACAGAGAAGCCGTTGGTTCATCCAGGATGAGGATCTTTGCCCGACTCGCTACAGCCTTGGCAATCTCCACCATTTGCTGTTCGCCAGTACCCAGCTCACCAAGAGGGACATCAGGATTAATGTCTGTACCGATGACGCTGAGCTTGCGAAGAGCATCCTCACGCATCTGTTTCTTGTCGACAAGCCCTGACCTGCCCTTGGGCTCGTTGCCCAAGGCAAGATTTTGCGCGACCGTCATAGTAGGAACCACGTTGAGTTCCTGATGGATAATTGCGATGCCAAGTTCAGAGGCTTGGCGGGGAGACGAGATATCAACATCATTCCCATTGACCACGATCTTCCCAGAGTCTCGCATGAGGTTGCCGGAAAGGATGTTCATAAGCGTGGATTTCCCCGCTCCGTTTTCTCCCATCAAGGCCAAAACTTCATGACCATAAAGGTTTAGGTTAATGCCATCGAGCACAGTGACACCAGAGAAACTCTTGGAAATGTCCTCCAGGCGCAAAATGGGTGCGCGATCCTGGTTCATGCTCACCACCCCTTGTATTCATCCACATTCTCGCGGGTGATCATCTCGCTAGGGATAAGAATGGTGGTCTCCTCCGGAGTCTCGCCATCCACCACTTGCTGTGCGAACTTGATGGCCTGACGAACCATCTCCGCAGGATTCTGCGTGGACATGCCCACGAACGGAGAACCAGCGCGCTTAAGTTCATCGACCCCTTCGGGGCTACCGTCCACACCAGTCACGATGATCTGATCGCTCCTACCAGCTTGTTCAACCGCCAGCGCAGCGCCCAAGGCGGACGGATCATTCATACCAAAGATGCCCTGCACGTCTTTGTTGGCCGTCAGCATATCTGTGGTCACAGAAAGACCTGTGGCTCGATCGTTCTTGGAAGCCTGCTGCCCAACCACCTTGATATCAGGATACTTCTCAATCGCCATCTTACATCCCTTAATTCGATCCGTAATGGTCTGGATAGGGGTGCCATCGACGATGAGGATATTGCCCTTGCCACCCAATTGATTGGCAAGGTATTCGCAGGAAAGCTCGCCAGCCTGGACACCATCCGTCATCACGATTGCGTCGGCACCCTTCGCCGGCGTATCAACAGCAACAACAATGATACCCGCGGCACGAGCACGCTCGATGGCCGGCTTCAGACCGCTCTCATCGACGGCGGAGACGATGATCAGGTCCACACCCTGCTCAATGAACGCCGAGATCTGGTTATCCTGAGTAGTCAGATCAAGCTGAGCATCCTGAACGTTCAGCGTAGCGCCAATCTTCTTCGCCTGAACTTTCGCCTCCCTATCCATGGCAGAGAAGAACGGATTGGACATATCCTGCACCATCAGGCCAATGCTCTTGATCTCCGTTGGCTTCGATGTCTCCCCGACCGCATTGTCGCCGTTGCTTACCGCGCTACAGCCGGACAACATCATTGAAGCCGCAAGCAAGGAACAAACAACAGGCATCATAAACGTTTTTTTCATGGTTTTCCTTTTCAACAAGACATGCGTCAACGCATCATCGCGTTAGGCACCCGCATGATTCTCTGACTTTCAGAGAAGATTTAATCATTCTGCGAACAGGCTTTGGCATCATCGTCGGCCCGTCTCCCTCACTCGCCTCCTTTCCCTCTTCAATCTGCTCCAACAGAAAGTTGGCTGCATTCACTCCAATTAAATGGCTGTTCTCCGCAACGAGAGTTATTCTCGGCGAAAGAAGATCTGACCAGGCAAAATCGTCGAAAGTCACCAATCCCACGTCAACTGGGATCCTTACCCCTCGCGTTTGAAACGCCGACATGACTCCGAGCAATATGGGATTGTTGCCAGCGATGACGACATCCGGCTCATAGCCCTGCGTGTCCATGAAGTTAAGCATGGTGGCACATGCATCTTTCTCATTGTTGCCGCATTCGATCACGCGAATCTCAGCTCCGGATTTCGTTGCGGCCGAAACCAAACTGCGTTCACGTGCATAACGGCTATTCCATATATCCGGATATATCGCAAGCAACCATTTACGGAACCCATGCTCGTTCAAATGGGCACCAAGTTGTTCTGCCGCATCAACGTTATCTGTCGTCACATAGGAGAAGCCATCACCTGAGTCTTCCTGAAGCACCCCCTCAACCTCAGGGGTTGAATCTACGAAAATCGTCGGTACCCCCCACCCTCTCAGCATTCTTCTACTGCGATCACTCAATCCTAGCGTTGAGATGATGCCGCCAGGACGGTTCTCGGCCACTCGTCGCAAAAGCGACGTCTCATTGTCTTCCTCATAGCGTCCATTAACAGCCAAGTCGGCGATGAAGAGACTTTCTTCTCTGCCTTGCAGGACGCTTTCTATACCGCTGATCAGATCGAGATAGTAGGAGTTTGACATACCCGCGGTCAGCAACGTAATCGAACGGTTGCGCCCCGTACGCAAGTCTTGCGCCTTGCTGTTGGGGACATACCCCATTTCATCGGCAACCTTAAGTATCCTGGATCGAGTTTCTTGTGCGACTCCGCTTTTCCCGTTGAGCGCTCTGGAGATGACGTACACAGACAACCCCGTACGCTTCGAGATGTCAGTTATGGTTACAGCGTTCCTATTCATCATTGAATCCTAAACGTTTATTTTTTGTGATACATATATCATATCGAAAAAAAATGCGACACGCCGTGATATGGACTGATTTTGTTCCGTGTTTTCCCTAACTCGATGGGAGATGATGGAACCATAGCAAAGGGCACGAGATACACGCCGGAGTTCAGGGTGAAGGCCGTCAGACTGCTGACGGAATCACGCTCTTCGTATTCGCCGGAGACGAAGGCGAAGAGCGCAGGTGACGAAAGACCTGGGCGTGGCCCCGGAGACGCTGCGCCGTTGGTGCAACCAGGCGGACGCGACGGTCACGGCGGAGACGAGGCAATCGGCGCAGGAAGCGATGTCCGAGCTCAGGAAACCGCGCCGGGAGGTCGCCGAGTTGCGCCGGGCGAACGAGATATTGACGACGGCGTCGGCTTTTTTCGAGGCCAGGCTCGACCCGACACACCCCTGATGGTCGCCTACGTCGACGAACACAAGGGGCGCTTCGAGGTCGGGCCGATCTGCAGGGTCCTGTCGGAATCATTGGACTGCGGTTTCATCACGCCGCGCGGCTGCCGCATGTTCAAAAACAGGCCCGTGAGCCGCATGGCCGCGCGCCACGAGGACTACCTGGACGCGGTCGCCGAGGAACTCAACAACTGGCCCCGCAAAACCCTCGGATACATGAAACCCAGCGAGAAAAACATCGAATTACTCGACAGCACCAACTAACCTAAAACCAACAAAACAACACAGGCGTTGCAACCACCATTAGAATCCGCCAGGCATTCGATCTCAAGGTGCTTTCGGAAGGCAACGTGCTGTACGTGAACCTGTTCGGACTGAAGGTGAGCGTTGCTCTGTCCAAGGCTGATGGTGAATACTTAAAGACACGTATGCGTATCAGGTCGATAAGATCACTACCGTTCTGCCGACCGATACCAAACAACTGGCAATTGAGCCCGGCAAGGATTTGGTCACGCTCATCACTTGTACGCCGTATGCGGTCAATACGCATCGGCTGCTGGTGCGTGGCCATCGCATCCCATACGCGCCGCAGCAGCAGGATGACGCCAGATCCACGTTCCACGTGGACATTCCGCTGCAGTACTTGTTGCCGTCTCTTGCACTGATTGCCTTGCTCGTCGCATGGCATTTATGGCAGCGTCATGAGCGGCGACGCCGGCAGAGTGGGAGCGCCAAGGTCGCATCTGGTGATTCTGACTCTGCGGATATCGAGCCGGACGGTGACTTGCCTCCTCAGCCAGACAGTACAAATAACCAATCACATTCATCACGGCGGAAAGGACCGGGTAGACATGTTAGACCTGCATAGCGGAAGCGAGTATGGTGCGGCGCGCATTGCTGCCATGATTGCCGCCGCCGTTACTATCGTCCTCACTGTTCTTGCAGCCTTCGGCTCTATGGTGCCGTATGCGCAAGCTGATTCTTTCGGCGCTCTCACCATCAATGCCGTATGGGGCCGAGACACGGCTTCGCCCAAATTGCTTGCCGGCGATACCTATTCCATCGTGCGCGTCGCCACCGTCACAACGAACAATGATGGTAGCGTCTCCTCATATAAAACCGTCGGCGATTTTTCCGGCCTCACTGCCGATTGGGAACGCCTGACATCAAGTGAATATCACGATGCTGCCAAGAAGCTCGCTACGCACGCGGCGAAAAACAAGCTGTACCAGCATTCCGGCACCACTAACGTAGCTGGTCAGCTCACTTTCCAGAATCTGCCGCTCGGCCTATATCTGGTCTCCCGCACGAGCTCGGCGAAAGCCAACAAAGCATACGACTGTGATCCGTTCCTCATCTCGATTCCTGGCAGTGGAGACACATCCGCTGATCTCAACATCACAGTAGAGCCGAAATTTAGCACTGGAACTCCTGTTGTCCCGCCCGAAAATAACCCGAGCGAGGAGCCGGGCAATCCTGGCCTTATCGGTCGTACGGGTGCCGCCGTAGGCAGCATTGCCGCGGCAGCGGGGCTCATGTTACTTGTTGCGTTCATTTTGTTCAGATTGCGCATGAGGCGCCGCATACGGGACGTCAATTCGGCCGGCAAATCCCATACAGATGATTTATTCGTATGCGAGAATAACGCGCCGAAGTCGCCGCTCCTCGCTGCACTTCCCAAGCACCACGTAAAATCGAACACATGGAGTTGAACGATTTGCCCCAGATGGATCCGCGCGCGCTGAAGGCCACGTCCGTCAAAGCCGAAGACGAACATGCCAGTTCAGCTGAGCCGCAGGCATTGAAGATCACCGCCGCCAGCTCGAACCCGAAGATGTTCACGCTGCCCTGGCATAAGCCCCTGGCCACCTGGCCCGAGGACCTGCTGGCCAACCTGCCGCGAGGCATCTCCCGCCACGTGGTGCGTTTTGTGCACGTGGGCGACGAGGTGTACGCCATGAAAGAGATCACCCGTCAGGTGGCCGAGCGCGAGTATGAGATTTTGCGCCGACTGCAGAAGCTTGAGTTGCCGACCGTCACCCCGATTGCCGTGGTCACCGGTCGTCATGACCGCAACGGTGAACCGCTGGAAGCGATTCTGGTCACCCGTCACCTGAAGTTCTCACTGCCGTACCGCGCGCTGTTCGCCCGCAATCTCCAGCCGGATACTGCCGAGCGTTTGATCGACGCCCTTGCCGTGCTGCTGGTTCGCCTGCACTTGGCCGGCTTCTACTGGGGCGATGTGTCGCTGTCGAACGTCCTGTTCCTGCGTGATGCCGACGCGTTTTCCGCCTTCCTGGTGGACGCCGAAACCGGTGATTTGCAGGTGCAGCTTACCGATGGCCAGCGCGAATACGATATCGACCTGGCCCGCACCAACATCATCGGCGAGCTCATGGATCTGGCCTCCGGCCGTCTGCTGCCGAGCGACGTGGACGAGATCGAGGTCGGCAACCGCTTGGTCGACCGTTACCACTCGCTGTGGAGCGCCCTGACCGACACCGACAAGTTCGGCCCGGATGAGATGTGGAAGATCGAGCAGCGCGTCAACAAGCTCAACGACCTGGGCTTCGACGTGGACGAGCTGGAGATGAAGACCGCCGAGGACGGCAAGCGCGTGCTGGTCCGCCCGCGTGTGGTGGATGCCGGTTACGCCAACCGCAAGCTGTTGCGTCTCACTGGTTTGGACGTGCAGGAGAACCAGGCACGCCGCCTGCTCAACGATCTCGATGCCTACCGCGCCTCCACATGGCGTGACGGCGAGGAGCTCGAAATCGTGGCCACCGATTGGATGCGCGAAGTGTACGAGCCAACGGTTCGCATGATTCCGCGTGAGTACCGTTCGCAGATCGAGCCGGCGCAGTTCTTCCACGAGGTGCTTGACCATCGTTGGTTCTTGGCGGAGAAGGCCGGCCACGACGTGCCGATGGGCGAGGCTGTGACCAGCTATATCGAAAACGTCTTGCCGAACTATAAGCTCGATTCCAAGGCGCTTGCCGAACTCAACGAAGAGGCCGATTCCGGCGTCATCGATGATGAGACCACTTACGGCGGCCTGGACGACGACGGCTACAACCCCGACGACGATCCTGACGCGGCGGTGTGGAGCCATTAAGCGGATTTATATATTCGGCCCTGTGAACCGCGCCCCGATTGTTGGACTGAAGTAATTCAGATTCGATGATCGGAGGTGCGGTTTCTTATGTGTGTGGATCGCGTGTGCCGTTGACCGTGGGTCGTCTATAATTATTAATTGTTAGGGTAATTAACAATAAGCAGAAAGACGAACCAATGTCTCGCAACGAAGCAACAGACAACACCGTCAGCAGCCTGAACGACGTGTATGCCAGCATCGACGTACTGGTCGATTATGCCGGCAAGCATCTTAACCTTGACCCGCGCGATGCGGATTGGACCCGTAATCGCATTTTTGAACTGTTTGAGCTGGATTCGTACCGCCCGACCGGAGAGACTACAGACGACACCGCGCCGGACGAACTGTTGAGCCGCTTCCGCGAATCATGCGTTGCCGCTGGCCTATTCGAGCCTGAAGAAGGGCCGCGATACGCCGATGTGGTGATGGGTCTGCTGTCCGCCAGCCCGTCCGCTGTACAGGATCGGTTCGTGGCCGTTGAACAATCCAACGATGGTATGGAGGCCATGCGCTGGTTCTACGACTACAGCGTGGCCAACAACTACGTCAAGAAAGCCGTACTCGACAAAAATCCGCGCTTTGATTCGCATGGCGTCACCGTGACCATCAATCTCGCCAAGCCGGAATTCAAGAACATGAAGAAGGCTGCAGCCGGCAATAGCGTGGCGGGTGGCTACCCTTCCTGCACGATATGCCATGAGAACGAAGGTTTCGCGGGCCGTGACAAGCGTACGCTGCGCACAGTGCCGGTCACGCTGGGCGGCGAACCGTGGTTCTGGCAGTTCTCTCCATACGGCTACTTCCACCAGCATGGCATTTGCGTCAACACCGAGCACACGCCTATGCACGTTGACCGCGATACCTTCGGCCATCTGCTGGACTTCGTTGACCGATTCCCCGGCTACTTCCTGGGCTGCAACGCCGCTCTGCCGCGTATCGGCGGATCGGTGCTGGCTCATGATCACTATCAGGGCGGCGGCGAGCATCTGCCCATGCACAAGGCGGCCGCTTGGGCCACATTCCACATGAACGGCTATCCAGATGCCGTGGTTGAGATCCTCGACTGGCCGGGTACCGCCGTACGTGTGGTGTCTCGCAATCGCGATGCCATCGTGGAAATCAGCGATATGATTCGACTCGCTTGGCAGCAGTTTGACGATAGTGCAGCGAACATCGCCAGCCATGACGCGGATGGTAATCGTCAATCCGCTGTGTCTCCAAGTGCCATCATTACGGATCGCGGGTACGAGATGAGCTTGATTTTCCGCAACAATGCCGTCAGCAGCGAATACCCCGAGGGAGTGTTCCACGCGCATCCCGAATTCTGGCCGATCAAGCAGGAGCCTATTGGCCTCATCGAAGCGCAGGGTCTGTTTATTCTGCCCGGACGTTTGGTCGATCAACTTGCCCAGCTTGAGAACGCCTTGGCCGAGGGCCAGCCGTTACCCGCATCGGTGAGTGAGTTCACGCTGGAATGGGACGAGCTGACCGCCGCACTGAACGGCAATCGTGACCGAGCGGCCATTCATCAAGCCGTTCATGAAGAACTTGGCAGCGTGTGCGAGCGTATTCTCGGCAATACCGCCGTGTTCAAAACCAAGGAGCAGACGGTCGCGTTCCTCGCTGAACTTGGGCTTACCCGGCAGTAATCGGCCCCGCGCTGATAAACCGCAGCACTATTTTCCGATGTTTGAGGAGAGGTAATGACTGATTTCGTGTTTCGCAACATCGACAATTCCGCAGGTTCCGCCACCATCAGCGACCGCGGCGCGCATCTGCTGCGCTGGCGGCCGCTGAGCCAGGCCACGGATGTGGTGTTTGCACCTTCTTCGGTGGTGGTTGCTGAAGGTAGGCCGCTGGGCGGCGGTGTTCCGGTGATATTCCCGTGGTTTGGGCCCGGCTTTGCCGACGGCCATGGTCTTGGCAAAAAGCCGAATCATGGATTCGTTCGTACCAGACAGTGGCATCTCGATGCTGAGTCCTTCAGCAATAGCTATGCGCATTACAGCCTGACCGAGGCTGATGTGCCTTCCGATATGCTGCCTTGGTTCGAGGGGGATGCCGTGCCCAGTTTCCGTGCTGATTATGAGGTGCACGTTGCCGATACCCTTACCATGACGCTTACAGTGACCAACACTGGAGCCACGCCGTTCTCCTATGAAGCCGCACTGCATACGTATTTCCACGTCAGCGATGTCTCGCAGATTCGCCTCACCGGTCTTGAGCACGCACATTATGAGGATGCGACCAATGGTTTTGCGCCGTGTGAGCAGCCGGACGAGGCCGTGACGTTCGATGGCCCGGTGGATCGTGTATATGCCTCGACTGCCGCAGTGGAACTGCATGACGAAGGTTTTGGTCGCACGATTCATGTTGCCAAGTCCGGCTCTGCGCAAACCGTGGTGTGGAACCCCGCCGAACCGTACGGCGTGCTGGTCAATGATTCCGTCAACGAGGAATGGCGTCACTTCGTATGCTGCGAGGCCGCCGCCTGCCGCGAACACGCGGTAAGACTTGAACCCGGCGAGTCCCATGCGCTCACCCAAACGCTCTCTGCGGCATAAACGAAAAGAGGTCCGCCATCGCTGGCGGACCTCTTTGTTTGGCTGCTTAGCTTACTGAGCCGATTCAGCGCCCTCGCGACGGGCGCGGGACACGGCGTACAGGCTGATGCCCGCGGCCACCGAAGCGTTCAGCGATTCCACGGACGAGCTGATCGGAATGCCGGCAATCGCGTCGCAGGATTCGCGCACCAATCGGCTCAGGCCACTGCCTTCCGATCCCAGCACCACCACGAGCGGATCGGTTTCAAAACCGGTTTCGCCCACGAGCTTGTCGCCACCGCCGTCCAGGCCGACTACGTAGTAGCCGCGCTCCTTCAGGCCTTCGATCGCCTTGGTCAGGTTCACCACGCGAGCCACCGGCATGTGGGCCGCTGCGCCAGCGGATACCTTCCATGCTGCGGCGTTCACCGAAGCGGAACGACGCTCGGGCAGAATCACGCCGTTGGCACCGAATGCGGCTGCCGAACGAATCACGGCACCCAGGTTCTGCGGGTCGGTCACGCCGTCCAGCGCAATGAACAGCGGGCGGGCCGCGATGCGTGCGGCGGCCGAATTCGCAGCCTCCATGGCCTTGGCCTTCTTCTCGGCACGGTCGGCCAATTCCCTCAGAGAGGAGTACTGGAACGGATCGACCTTCAGAATCACGCCCTGATGGTTGCCGGAGCGGGCGATACGATCCATCTCCAGACGATCGGCCTCCAGCATGTGCAGTCCGTTCATGCCGGCGATCTTCACGATTTCGCGGGTGCGGTCGTCATGCTCGATGCGCGACATGATGTACAGCGTGGAAGAAGGTACGCCCACGCGCAGTGCCTCCAGCACGGAATTGCGGCCGTACACCAGATCCGAGGTGTCCGCCGAAGCGAACTTGTCCACTCGGCGGCGAGCCGCCAGGCGCGGGTCGGCCATCTGCCGGCGTTCCGCCGCCTTCTTGGCCTTGTATGCCTTGTGGTAGACGCGGTCCTCGGCCTTCGGAGTGGGGCCGTAACCCTTCAGTTTGTTGCGATGCTTGCCACCCGACCCCTTGGTCGGTCCTTTTTTGATAGCCATAGGTGCTATTGTCCCAGCACCCCGCGCCAAAACGCGGCTATTCCGCCGTCGGTAGCCGGTAAGGTATTGAGAGTGAAGAAGCAGCGCATGATATTCGGACTGTCCCTGCTGTATTGGGGATTATGGTTGGCGATTCTGATTCTGTGGATGGGTCGCTTCGTGACGTCGTTCCTGTCGATCTACCTGGTCTCCGCGCTGCACCTCGGCGAAGGCGTTGTGGGCGCGGTCGTGGCCATGTACGGTTTCGGCGCCATCATCGGCTGTCTTTTCGGTGGCGCGCTGTCCGACCGGTTCGGCCGCCAGTCGATGATCATCATCGGCGAAATCGGCGCGGCCGCCGCTCTTCTGGTCGTCTCCGTCCTCGCCGATCCCGTGGCGTTGGGCGCGGCCCTGTTCGTATACGGCGCGTTCGCCTCGCTGCCCAGTCCAGCCATCGCCGCATACATCGCCGACGTGGTGCCTCCCAAGCGTCAACAGCGCGCCTATGTGCTGCAATCATGGGCCATCAATTTCGGGTATGCGATCGGCCCGATCGTGGCCAATCAGCTGATCAAGATCTCCTATTCGCTGATGTTCTACGTCGAGGCGGCGGTGATGATCGCCGTCACGATATTGCTGATCGTGTTCTTCCGCGAAGTGAGGCATCTGACGACTTCGGCGCCGGCGGCCCGCCCCGAGGGCGCCATGTCTCGCAATTGGCGGCGCGTGCTCACCGATACTCCATTCCTCGGCTTCTCCCTGCTGATGTTCGGCTACTTCCTTGTGTACTTCCAAAGCACCTCCGGCCTGCCCATTGCCATGACGGACCTTGGTCTGGGGTTGGGCGACTATTCGGTGCTGTTGACCATCAACGGCGGCATGCTGTGTCTGCTGCAGATTCCCGCCATGAAACTGTTCGCGCGCATGGGCAATTCGCGTGTGCTCGTGATGGGCCTTGCGGTGACCGCCATCGGCTATGCGGTGCAGGCCGTGGCCCATTCATGGGGCGGGTTCGCGCTTGCCGTAGTGCTGTGGACGCTGGGCGAGCTGGGCACGTTCCCCATCGCCACCACCACGGTCGCCGCCATGGCGCCCGCCACCGCCCGCGGCACGTACCAGGGCGTCTATAACGTGGTGTGGTCGGTGTCGATCGCATTGGCGCCGCTGATCGGCGGCTGGGTGATCGGCGGCTTCGGCGGGCGGATGCTGTGGATCGCCTGCACGGTGGTGTTGGTCGGCGTCACCGTGGGCCTGCGGGTCACCAAGGGTTCCCGAGACGCCGCCATGGCCGCCGCGATGGGTGCAGAGGACGATTCTCAGTAAGAACCGTGCACCCATCCGAACTGTTTCCGCACAAACGAACATGACCGAAAATGGCGGCATTCCGCGGCTCAGACGCTTTGCATGTTCGATTATGTTTCCGAAATCCGCGCACGGTTCTCCGAGCCTTGATTTCAGTGCGCTGAGTTGCGGCGCATGACGTCTGTGGCGTACTATTATCCGTTGAAAGCGGTACTCGCCCCGCCGGATATCGGCCGGTCCAATGGAGGGTCGGCGCGTGACGGCGGAGCAGGGCACAGAGAAGTACTCCACCGCTGGAAAACCCGCATGAAGGGAGAAAGAAATGAAAGCCTATATTCAGCGACTAGGCCGCGCGCTGATGCTGCCCGTCGCCTGCCTGCCCGCCGCGGCGCTCTTCCTGGGCATCGGCTATTGGATCGATCCGAGCGGTTGGGGGTGGCGGCAACGTCATCGCCGCCTATCTGTGCAAGACGGGTTCGGCGATCCTCGACAATCTGGGCTTGCTGTTCGCCGTTGGCGTGGCCGTCGGCATGGCCCGTGACAAGGACGGCGCCTCGGCCCTGTCCGGTCTGGTCGGTTTCATGACCATCACCACGATCATGGGCTCGGCCTCCATGTTCCTGGGCTTCGACGCCGAGAACCCGCCGGCCGCCTTTGCTCCTGGCGCCATCGGCAACAAGAACGTGTTCTTCGGCATCATGGTCGGCTGCGTGTCCGGTGCGCTGTACAACCGTTTCAGCAAGACCAAGTTGCCCGACTTCCTGGCCTTCTTCTCCGGCCGTCGCTGCGTGCCGATCCTGACCGCCGCGCTGATGTCGGTCATTTCCCTGGTGCTGCTGTTCGTGTGGCCGCTGGTCTACAACGGTCTGGTCGCCTTCGGCGAGTCCCTGATGGGTATGGGCGCGGTCGGCGCCGGCATCTACGCCTTCTTCAACCGTCTGCTCATCCCCACGGGTCTGCACCACGCCCTCAACAACGTGTTCTGGTTCAACCTTGCCGGCATTGATGACATCACCAAGTTCTGGAACGGTGTGGGCGGTCTCAACGGCACCACCAAGGCTGTGCTGGCCACCGGTGGATTCCAGCCGTGGGGCGAGTACGTCACCGGCATGTACCAGGCCGGCTTCTTCCCGATCATGATGTTCGGCTTGCCTGCGGGCGCGTTTGCCATCTACCGCTGCGCCAAGCCGGAGAACCGTCGTACCGTCGGCTCCCTGATGCTCGCCGGTGGTCTGGCCGCCTTCCTCACCGGTGTGACCGAGCCCCTGGAGTTCTCCTTCATGTTCGCCGCCTTCCCGCTGTACGTGGTGCACGCGCTGCTCACCGCCCTGTCGGTGTTCATCGCCGCGTCCTTCCAGTGGATCGCCGGCTTCAACTTCTCCGCCGGCTTCATCGATTGGTTCCTCTCGCTGCGTGTGCCGCAGGCGCATATGCCGTGGATGCTTATCGTGCAGGGCCTGGTCTTTGCGGTCATCTACTACTTCGTGTTCACGTTCATGATCAAGAAGTTCGACCTCAAGACCCCGGGCCGTGGCGATGGCGTTGACGATGAGGGCGCCGCCGCCGTGGCGGGCATTCTCGACACCGGTGCCGCCCCGGCCGCCGCGGTCTCCCGCGACAAGTACGCCGCGCTGGCCGCGAAGCTCTACGCGCTGCTTGGCGGCAAGGCCAATATCGTCGACATCGAGAACTGCGTGACCCGTCTGCGTCTGGGTGTCAAGGACACCGCCAAGGTGGATGTGGACGCCATCCGCAAGCTGGTGCCCGGCGTGAAGGTCATCGACGACAGGAATGTCCAGGTTGTGGTCGGCACGCAGGTGCAGGCTGTGGCCGATGCCATGGAAGAGCTGCATAAAGCCTAGCGCTTGGCGCTCTGTCGCTTGGTATGACGGATGGGTTGCGTGACGTCGACATGATCGGCGTCACGCAACCCATCCGTTATCGTCCATCATTGGTTTTCAAGGAGTCATTATGGGATTGTTCTCCGGTTTGTTCCACAACAGCGATGAGGCGGCGCCCGCCCCCGCAGCGACGTCGGTTCTCGCCCCATGCGATGGTGTCTGGGAGTCCATCGAGAAAGTGCCCGACGACACGTTCGCCGCCAAGATTCTGGGCGATGGGTTCGGCGTGGTGCCGTCCTCCGGGCTGGTCGTCGCCCCTGTTTCCGGAACGGTGACCACCGTGGCCGACGCCAAACACGCCGTGGGCATCACCACTCCGGGCGGTGTCGAGGTGTTGGTGCATATCGGCGTCGATACCGTGCAACTCAAGGGCGCGCCTTTCACGATGCTGGTGAGTGCCGGGCAGACGGTCTCAGCCGGCGATCCCATCGAGAAGGTCGATTTCGATGCGGTCAAGGCCGCGGGCAAAGCCACCGACGTCATCGTGGTGTTCACCAACCCGGCCACCATCGCCGCTTTGGATCTTACCGGTTCCGGTACGGTGGCCGTCGGCGCGCAAGTGGGCACCCTCGCCGTCAGATAAGCCGATTCGAGCTCGAGGCGCGCACGACGAGTTCCGGTGGCAACGAGATGTGCGTGGGATTCCCGGGCCCGATTTCGATGAGACGCAAGACCTCGGTGACGATACGCGCGTACGGCGGACGCACCGAGGTCAGGGCGGGCAGCGCGGCCGCAGCGATGGGCGAGTCGTTGTACCGCTCGACGATGTCCGCGCCCAGCTCGCCCGTCATGGCTTGACCAGTGTGCCGCCGGGTTATGGAATAATGGCATCGTACGCATCGGCTGCAATTGCGTCGATGCCCATAACCGCGCAGTCCTGCGCCGCCCGGGAGAGACAACCCGGTGCCGGCGCGAGGCTGACTACTCCGCGGCGATACCAAGGAGAACACCATGGATGATCGTAACGATCAATCCGCAAAGTCCGCGACCGCAACGAACGGGGTCGTGGAATCGGAAGAAGTGCGCGCACAGGAAGCGCTATTGGGGGATACTGATCCAAGTCTGACCAGCGTCGACGACGTGGCCAAAGCCCTGAACGTCGACCCATCCCACGGCCTGAGCGAGGAAGAAGCCAAGCGCCGACTGGCCAAATTCGGCCCGAACGAGCTCGCCAGCGCCCCGCCCGTACCGAAATGGAAGAAGTTCCTGGCCCAGTTCCAAGATCCGCTGGTCTACCTGCTGATCGCGGCCACTATTATCTCGGTGATCGCTTGGTTCATCGAAAAAGCCAATGCGCAGCCCGGCGCGGAAGGCGGCGAGGCGCTTCCGTTCGACGCCATCGTGATCATCTTGATCCTGATTGTCAATGCTGTGCTCGGCTACATGCAAGAAGCCAAGGCCGAGGCGGCCGTCGAAGCGCTCGCACAAATGACGGCCCCGCAGACTTCGGTGCTGCGCGATGGCAAGGTCATGCGCATCAACACCGCCGACGTGGTTCCCGGCGACATCATCGTCCTTGCCGAAGGCGACTCGGTCTCTGCCGATGGACGACTGGTCAACGCGGCCAGCCTGCGCATCGCCGAGGCTTCACTGACCGGCGAATCCGTGCCGGTTGGCAAGAAGCCGGACACACTCACCGAGGCCAAGGCGCTGGGCGACCGCGCCAACATGATCTTCAACGGCACTTCCGTGACGCAAGGCACCGGCCGCGCAATCGTGACCGGCACCGGTATGAATACGCAGGTCGGCAAGATCGCCGACATGCTCTCCGCCACAGAGGACGAGAAAACCCCGTTGCAGAAGGAGATGGATTACGTCTCCAAGATCCTCGGCATTGCGGTGTGCGTCATCGCTGTCGTGGTGCTGGTGGCGCTCGCCGTGCTGGAAGGCTTCAACGACGTCCATGACGTGATTGATTCCTTGCTGCTGGCCGTCTCGCTTGCCGTGGCCGCCGTGCCGGAAGGTTTGGCCGCCATTCTGACCGTGGTGCTGGCGCTTGGCGTGCAGCGCATGGCGGCCCACAACGCGATCGTCAAGAAGCTGCATTCGGTGGAAACCCTGGGATCCGCTTCCGTGATCTGCTCGGATAAGACCGGCACGTTGACCCGTAATGAGATGACCGTGGAACGTGTGGTCACCCCGTCCGGCGAGGTGCAGATCACCGGCACTGGCTACGCGCCCGAAGGCCGCATGGTCATGGCCGGTGGTGTTGATCCCGAATCCGATCAAGCCAAGACCATCGCCGATGAGGTTATTGCCACACTCGTGGCCGGCACACTGGCCAACGACGGTGAACTCCGTCAGGAAAACGGCAAGTGGGAGATTGTGGGCGACCCCACTGAAGTCTCACTGGTCGTTGCCGCTCGCAAGGTCAAGGCTGATCACAAGGTCAGCCGTTACACTCGCGTGGGCGAGATTCCGTTCACCTCCGAACGCAAGCGCATGTCCATCATCGCTAAAGACGACACCGATTCCGGCAAACTGACCGTGTTCGCCAAGGGTGCGCCGGACGTGTTGCTGAGCTACTGCTCGCGCATTCGCGTGGGCGGCCAGGTCCGCAAGCTCACCGAAGGTGATCGTCAGTCGATTCTAGCCACCGTCGAACGCCTCTCTTCCGAGGCATACCGCACGCTTGGTCAGGCCTGTCGACCGCTGGAAACCAGCTCGCTGGCCGATGTACCGGGCGTCAGCGTAAATGCCGCGGGCCAGGTGGCCGACATCGCCGAACAGTCCGAGGCCATCGAAACCGACCTTATCTGGAACGGCATGGTCGGCATCATCGACCCGCCGCGCACTGAGGTGCGTGATTCCGTGGCCGAGGCCCATCGTGCGGGCATCCGCACGGTGATGATCACCGGCGACCACCCGCTGACCGCCGCCCGCATCGCCTCCGACCTTGGCATCATCGCCAAGGACGGCAAGGCCCTGACCGGTGACCAGCTTGATCAGCTGCCCGACGAAGCCGTGCTCGACAAGGCCACTGCTGAAGTGTCCGTGTATGCCCGCGTGGCTCCTGAGCACAAGCTCAAGATCGTCGAGTCCCTACAGCGCCAGGGCAACATCGTGGCCATGACCGGTGACGGTGTGAACGACGCTCCGGCCGTCAAGTCCGCGGATATCGGTGTGGCCATGGGCATCACCGGCACCGAAGTGACCAAGCAGAGCGCCAAGATGATTCTGGCGGACGACAACTTCTCCACCATCGTGGCTGCTGTGCGCGAAGGCCGCGTGATCTTCGACAACATCCGCAAGTTCCTGCGCTACCTGCTGAGCTCCAACGTGGGCGAGGTATTCACCGTGTTCCTCGGCGTGGTGCTGGCCGGTTTCCTCGGCATCCGTCAGCCGGAATCCGTGGGCGTCGCCGTACCGCTCCTCGCCACGCAGCTGCTGTGGATCAACCTACTGACCGATGCGGCCCCCGCACTCGCCATGGGCGTGGATCCGCAAACCGACGATGTGATGGGTCGTAAGCCGCGTAAGATGACCGATCGTGTGATCGACGCCTCCATGTGGGGCGACATCATCTACATCGGTGTCATCATGGCCATCGTCACACTGATCGGCATGGATATGCACTTGTCCGGCGGCCTGTTCACCGACCGCTCGGTGGATGCCATCGGCCATGAGGCACAGATGACCGAGGCTCGTACCATGGGCTTCACGATTCTGGTGTTCGCCCAGCTGTTCAACGCGCTCGCCTCCCGCTCCCACCTGCAGTCCGTGTTCGTGGGCTTGTTCTCCAACAAGTGGCTGTGGGGCGCGATCGGCCTGTCCGTGGCGCTGCAACTTGTGGTGGTCTATGTGCCGTTCCTTAACGGCCCGTTCGGTACCGTTGCGCTCAGCCCGATGGCCTGGGTGGAATGCATTAGCCTGGCTGCGATTGTGCTGATTGCTTCCGAGCTGCGCAAGATTGTGTTGCGCGCGATGGCTAAGCGACAGTAACGCCAACGGATAGCACCAAATAGCAATAAGGGCGGGTCAAATCCTGTTGTAGGATTTGACCCGCCCTTTATATGCGGAACGCAGAACTACTAGTTGCTACCAGTGTCGCTATTCATCCCGCTTGAGCTGTCGGCTTCTTCTTCGGCCTTCTTCTGAGCCTTAGCCGCCGCAGCCTCTTCCTGAGCCTTCTTCTCAGCCTCAGCTTGTGCTGCCGCATCGGCGTCAGCCTTTTGCTTGGCCTGCATTGAAGCGTTCACGTCGGCCTCGGCCTTCTGCAGCTTGGAAATGGCGTTATTCACGTCGGCCTCGGACGGGTTGGAGCTGCTTGCCACGGTGTTCGCCTCGGTAATGGCGGTCTGCAATGCGGTGCGAGTATTCTCATCGGCCACGTTGCCGGCCGAGTTGTCCAGAATGCCCTGAGCCTGCGAAACGGCCGAGCTGAGGTTCGACTTCAGCGAGTTGGTGTTTGCCGTCTTCTTGGAAGCATTGACGGCCTTGATGGCGCTGTTGATGGCATCCGTCTTATCGGCGGCGTCGCTGACCTTGCTCTGCATGTCTTCGGTCTGCTTCTTCAACTCATCTGCGCTGAGCTTGGAATCGCAGGTAGCGGTATCGACCGGGGTGCCAGCATCCTGCACCGCTTGATTCAACGTGGTGATGGTGTTGACGTCGGCCACGTCACTGGTGGGCGTCTGCGCGCTGGTCTGACCGTTCGTGATGGCGGTGGTGAGCTTCTTCTTGGCCGAATCATACTGCTTGGCTGCTGCCTTGCATTCGACTAGCGCCGCCGCTTGGCTCACCTTGCTGCTGTTGGAATGCCACCAGAACAAGCCTCCGGCAATCAACGCCACGACCACAACCACGGCGATGACAATGCCGACGGTTTTGCCCGTGTTTTTCTTGCCGCCGCCTTGATGACGAGGCTCGTGTTCTTCGGGCTCTTCTTCATCAGCGAACTGATCGAGTGGTGGAATGGTGGGCGGTAGTGTCGCCGGCTGTGCGGGAGCCGCAGCCGGTACTTCGGACGGCTGAAATACCTGAGTCGCCTGCATATCTTCAGCAGGCATCGCCTGGGCTGGGGCTGCCGGCATGGCGACGGTCTGTCCAGAAGTGGCGCCGGTACCGTATGCCGGGGTTGTGGGCTGTCCAAACTGAATCGGCTGGAATGCTTGAGTTGCCGCAGTCGCGTCATATGAAGGTACAGCCTGCGTCGGCTGGGTCGGTTGCACAGGTTGGAATGACTGCGTTGCTTGTGTCGGCTGTGCTGACTGGAATGCTTGGGTTGCTTGTGTCGGCTGTACTGGTTGGAATGCCTGCGTCGGCTGCGCGGCTGGCCATACGGGTTGTGTGGGCTGCGCAGGCTGTGTTGCCTGAGTCGCAGGTGCTGGGGGAACCGGAGGCACTACTGGCTTGGATGGTTCTTCAGGGTGCTGGAAGTCGAACTGGAAACCGCCATCACTGTTGGTCATAACATCTCCTTGAAGCGATATGCGAATGGCCGGCAGGTACCGGCCGAAATAACGAATTGCAGTGCTCAGTCAGTAATGTGAGCGCAGTAGAAATTCTCGTAAGAACGGCTCGGAGTCGGCCCGCGCTGGCCTTGGTAATGGGAGCCGGTGCCTTGCGAGCCGTACGGGTGCTCGGCCGGCGAGCTCAGCTGGAAGAAGCACATCTGGCCAATCTTCATGCCGGGCCACAACTTGACCGGCAACGTCGATACATTGGACAGCTCAAGCGTAATATGCCCCTCGAAGCCAGGATCAATAAAGCCGGCGGTCGAGTGGGTCAGAATACCCAAACGGCCCAGTGAGCTCTTGCCCTCAAGGCGTGCGGCAATGGTCGGATTGAGCTTGACGTACTCCCACGTGGAGCCCAGTGCAAATTCACCGGGGTGCAGAATCCACGGTTCGTCAGGGGCCACTTCAAACTGTTCGGTGAGCGCTCCCTGATTTTCGGCGGGATCCACATAGGTGTATGCGTGATTATTGAACAGGCGGAAATAGCGATCCAGCCGTACGTCGATGGAGGCGGGCTGCACCATCTCCGGTGTCCACGGATCCAGAGAGATGTGACCAGCGGACTGAGCGGCGAGAATATCGCGGTCGGACAGCAGCATGAAAACTCCTTGCGGCATAACAAATACTGTTCCTAAGTCTAGCGCCCCGTGCGGAAACAGTATTAGAGCCGATACAGTAGCCGGCAGCGCCCAAGCGCAAAATTTTCAGGTTATTCTCAGAGAACCTCAGAGATAGACACAGAATCGAGTGGTTATATAAGAAATGTCAGCGAAGAGCTGATCAGGAGCCGCAGCAGCTCCCGACAATTGAACCCCTTTCTTCTTCTCTCTCCTTTCTCTCCCCGGCGGCAACTCCGCCGGGGTTCTTTTTTGCTTAGTCGATTCATCCTGCGGAATGACGACCACTCACGCGGTGGGGCGGTACACTGGGGCTATCGGCAGGGAGGGCGGTCCAGATGGCAAGTAATAACGAGGATTACGATTTCTTTGACGACGGGCAGTACAACGGTTCGCGCCGCGCTCGCCGCGAACAGCAGTATTCTCGGGGGTGTGGCTCTGGTCGGCGTACGATCAAGCTGAAAGTCGATAGCCCTGCATCCAAGTTGTTGCGGCGTATCGCATTAATTACCGGATTGCTGGCCGTAGTGGTGGCTGTCTTATCGGCGGCCCATGAGATTGCGCCCGAATCCATCGGCTTTTTGGTGAATGTGCGAGGTCGGTATATCGCGGGTACTGCGGCTGTGCTGATCGGACTTACCCTGATTCTGGTGATTTCGTCGCGTGTCACGATGCCGCGTCACTCCACGCATGGGGGAGTGGGCGCAGGCGGCATCGTCACATTGGTTCTGGCCGCGGCTTGTTTGGTGGTGGGTGTGGCCGTGGGCGTACTGTTCCCACAGGGTTTGATTCATCCCGCCGTCAATGACAAAGCGCCGGTAGACAATACCGCACAAATGGAGCAAGGTATTGAACGGACGGTTGGCGGCGCGTGCAAGGACGGGTGGCAAGGATTGGATGCGGGCGGTCTGCCTGGCATCACCACCGTGCAGATGTGTGCTGATCCGCGTGTTGCGTTCGTATCCTTTGACTCCGAGGCCTCGGCTGCGATGAGCCGGGCGCCAATCAAAAGCGAAATCACTGAATTGTTGGGCCAGCATGCCGACAACGAGAAGACGCAAGGCGACTGGCGTTTGCTGAATGGCAAGCGCTGGATGGTGTTCGGCGAGGCCGACAATATGACCGCGCTTCAGCAGCAGTGGGGTGGCACCCTCGAAACCATCGCCGCAGCCAAAGATGGCACGGACAGTGGCAATGCCGCAGTGTGACCGAAATCATGCCAGTTGAGCACTTCACAACAGCCGAACGCCGTATATTGTGGTGGTATGAGCAACGAAGCGAATGCAAGTCGGCCCTTAATCGGCCGTGAATCCACTGCCGTGCCTGGGCGTTTTGGCGAGCCGCTTTCAGTGGAATACAGCGTGACCTCGCGCGGCGGCTTCGACCAGCACCCCACTCATCCGTTATTCCTATGCTTGCATGGCTGGGGCTCCAGCGAAGAAGACATGGCGGGCATCATGCGCCTCATCGCCCCCTACAACGATTTTGTAGCGTTGCGCGGCCCACTGGCACTTGCCAAGGCTCCCGAACGCAGTGAAATGCCCGGCAACTACGCGTGGCTCCATGACGCTCTGCCGGTCGGCGATGATCTTGATTATGACGCGTATGCAGCCGCCACTGCCGTCGATCGGTGGGTGGCTGCCAACATTCCCGCTGACCGTGATGTAGTACCGCTCGGCTTCTCGCAAGGTGGTCTCGTCGCCGTGCATCTACTGCGCATCAATCCCGAACGCTATCGTGCTGTCGTATCGTTGTCTGGTTTCAACGCGCCCGGTCAAGTACCCGGCACCGCTCCCGCCGACGATCGCTTGGCCAATTACGATATTCCCGTGTTCTACACCTACGGCAAAAACGATGGCGTGATTCCCAAGTACGAATTATTCGCCACTGCTGCCTGGCTTGAGGAGCATACGTGGCTCAAAACCAAGAGCTATCGCGGCCTCGACCATAATGTGAGTCTTGAGGAATTCGCCGATTTGCGTCAGTGGTTGCTGGATAACGACATCACGTCTGGCGTGCTGTAATACTTGCCTGATTCATGGCACTGGGTGGTGATGAAGCGATGCGGCCGCACCATGTACAGTGATCGGATGCAACGGAGACCCGCACACACTCCGGTCATAGACTAAAGTCCCATGAGCGAAGTGAGTGCTGAAGAAAACCATGTGGACGAATCCCCGCGCGGCATTGCGGTGATGGTAGTAGTGGGCGTGCTTGTTGGTTTGTTGTCTGGACTGTTCGGCATCGGCGGCGGTACCATCATCGTACCTGCACTGGTATGGCTTGGCCTGACCCAGCGTCATGCGGCCGCCACTTCAATGCTGGCGATTATTCCTACGTCAGTATCTGGCGTGCTGTCTTACGCGGTCAACGGCAATGTCGATTGGATTGCCGCGTTGCTGGTGTTCGTCGGTATGTTTGTCGGCGGCCAGATTGGCTCACTGCTACTGTCCCGATTGTCGGAAGTCGTGCTGCGTTGGGCATTCGTGGTGTTCATGGCATTCGTCATTCTCAGCCAGCTCATATTCGTGCCTTCGCGTGACTCCTCGATTGAGTTGAACCTCGTTACCGGCCTATTGATGGTGGTATTCGGCGTAATCGCCGGCATTCTGGCCAGCCTGCTTGGTGTGGGCGGTGGTGCCATTCTTGTGCCATCGTTATCGATTCTGTTTGATGCTTCGGATCTGATTGCTCGCGGCACTTCATTGTTGGCCATGTTCCCGAACGCCGTCACCACTACGGTGGCCAATGTTCGCCGGCGCATGGTGCATGCCAAGGTCGGATTGATTATCGGCATCGTAGCCGCATTGACTGCGCCACTGGGCACGTGGATTGCCGAGGCGATGACCCCACGCACTGGCGAAATCCTGTTCGCCACATACCTAACAGTGCTCCTCATCCGCAGTGTCTGGGTAGCCCTCAAAATCACGAGAAAGTAACATCCTTGGCTCTCCCCTCAGAGAGGGGAGCCAAGAAATTTAGATGCCGGAATCGGCGTCAACCTGCATGACGTATATATTGCGCCTGAGCGAACGTGCTTGTGCACGGTTGATGTCGCCGGCCTCAAGCATGTCCTGAATCACGCTGAGCTCAATACCGTAGCTCTCGCGCTTCACCTCTTCGACCTGCGTGATTGCCTCAGTGGTGCCGCTCATATTTGGCCGTGCCTGCAGCGAGCCCTCAGCGCGACGGTAATCCAAAAGCAGCGCTGAACAATGCTCGGTGTTGTAGGTGTCGTTGCCCATCTCGTCCACCAGCCGGTCAATCACATGATGAATCGCTTCAACCTGCAATTCGCGTGTGCGGGCAAAAATCTGATCCTCGCTCACCAGCGGCGTGGTATGGCGAATCTTCGAGACGGTGCGCTTGGCGTAGTTGCTCACTTGGCGCTGCAACATGCGCGCGCGGCCGCGAATCTGCGATACCGCATGACCGGAAGTCGGATCGGTGGAGGTGTGGCGCAACGTATTCATGATCTGGTCAAGCATGCGCTCGCAAGCTTCCACATTCAGCTCCTGCGTGGCTGAATCCGCCGCCGGATGCGCCTTGGTTTCGGTAAGGCGGTCGCGCACGAATTCCTTCTCCCAGTGCAGCGCTTCGATTTGCAGCTTCTCCAACCCCTGCGGGTCGGTTTCCCCGATGTGCTGCTGCAAGCGGCCAATGCGCTTAGTGTACTGGTCGATGACCATAAGCACTGCACGTCGGTTCTCAGGCGTGATACGGCCAGTCAGTTCTTCCACGGTGGAGCGGAGCACCTCAATGGTGACCGGTATCATCTCCGCGCCAGGATCGCGGTTGCGGTTCGGAGCTAGCAACGGTAGCAGGAAGTTGGCTAGCAGCAATGTCACGATAATCACGCCGGAGGCGATGAAAATGAGTTCGTCGCGCATGGGGAATGCCGCGCCGCCCGCAATGTAATACGGGATAGTAAACATCAACGACAGCGTGATGGTGCCCTTGGGTCCGCCGAACGTCATCACGGCGGCCGACCTCCAGCGCTCAGGGGTCATTTTGCGTCGCATGCCGGTGTTCATGTCGCGGGCGATGCGCAGCATGGCGGTGATCCAGAGGAAGCGCAGCACAATCACCACCAAAGTGACGAGCAGAATAATGCCGATGAGCACAGTGTTGCTGATGTATGGGTCGGACCAGCTGGCCTGCATGGCTCGCGGCAGCTGCATGCCTAGCAGGATGAACACGGCGCCGTTGAGGGAAAAGCTCAACACTCCCCACACGGAGGAAGACACGATATTCGTGCGGGCCACGTTCGGTCCCACTCCGGTACGGTCGAAACGGATGAACAGACCGGCTGCCACCACTGCCAGAATGCCGGATACATTGCATTCCTCCGCACCTAGATACAGCAGGAATGGCAGGAAGAGTTCCATCAAAATACGGGTGGTGGTGGTCTCCCAACCGAGGGAGCGTACGGTCTCGAACACCCAGTTGGCGCATCCGGCCACCAGCAGACCGAACAGCGTGCCGCCAAAGAACGAGATCACGAATTCACCGGCGGCTTGGCCCACGGCAAAGTCTCCGGTGAATGCTGCAGCAAGTGCAAACTGGAAGCCGACGATGCCGGAAGCGTCATTGAATAGGGATTCGCCTTTGAGTACGCTGCGCTGACGTTGGGACAGTGAAGCCTCTTTGCCCAAGGAACTCACGGCCACTGCATCGGTCGGGCCGAGCGCCGCGCCTAGGGCCAGAGCAGAAGCCAAGGTAATCGAAGGCCATACGGCATGCAGCGTGAATCCCACTGCGGTCATCGTCACGATAGCCAGACCAATCGCCAGGGATAGGCTCAAATCCAACGTTTTCAGCAGGGCAGATTTGTCGATTTCATGCGCTTCGAGATACAGCAAGGGCGCGATGAACAGCACCATGAACAATTCCGGATCGAGCTTGGCATCCGGGAAGAACGGCAAGTAGGTGACCAGCACGCCCAGCACGATCTGCACCAGTGGTGTGGACACTCGCGGTACGAAACGACTGGCGAACGAACTCACCACCACTGCTGCGATAATGCACAGGATGAGCTCGAATACAGCCATGAGTGTCTCCCTTTCTTTTATCACTCAAAGTATATGAGCATCGTTAGGAACACATTAAGCTTCAGGCCGAGTGTGGCTGAGTTCGTATCATCTCGCGTGTGGCATGCGGTTGGATCATGTCGTTTTGCGTGGGACACGATGCGGAAACTGGCGATTTTTTCGTGTTGTCCCACTTGACCGTGTCCCATTAACAACATCAATCGATTGACATTCTTTATGTCCCACAAGCCCAAAACATGAAACGTTGGAATGTCGCCATTTCTTGAGGATGATGCTTTTCGCCGATTGAGAGGAGCGTGGGACATAATGCGGAAACTGGCCAAATTCACATCTTGTCCCACGGGGCAGGCCATGCACTCGTCCAGATGGGACATATCTGCTGAAAGTCGTTGATGACCGCAAGCCACGCGGCATACACTCGTTCATATGGGGCATATGGGATATGACGAGATGATGCACGGCGCGCTGGAGCTCGCCAAAAGGGCCGCGGCAGCCGGCGATGTGCCGGTTGGCGCAGTGGTGGTGGACGCCGACGGCCAAATCATCGGGCGAGGATACAACACACGCGAGGCCGATGGCGATCCACTGGCGCATGCCGAAATCATTGCCATGCGTGAGGCCGCCCGCGCATTAGGCTCGTGGAATCTCTCCGATTGCACACTGGCTGTTACGCTTGAGCCTTGCCCGATGTGCGCCGGCGCATGCGTCCAAACCCATATCGGCACCATCGTGTTTGGCGCGTGGGACTCCAAGCTCGGTGCTTGCGGGTCAATCTGGGATATCCCGCGCGATCCCCATATTGGTCACGCCCCTGAAGTGCATGGCGGTGTGGCAGAAGCCGATTGCCAGGCTCTCCTCAGCGCGTTCTTCGCTCATCGGCGGTAAATCGCTCAAATACTTACTTCATCCATCCAACACGCGGCACCAAGGCAACATATTCCATTTCTTCTACCATCACAATCAGTAGTTCAATGCATTCCGTATACGTCGAAGGAGACACTATGGCCCAGAACACCGCCACCTTCACCGGTACCGCCGCTGACGGAACCGCGCTCACCGCCATCTATCTTGCACAGCCCGATGCCAACGTGGCAATCGGTCTGGTCGCTGCCGGCGATGACCTGCCGCGTATCATTCATTGGGGTCGCCCGCTGAGCAATCCTGAGACCTTGCTCGCTGCGTACGATGCGCTCAAGCCGCAGCGCGTTTCCGGTGCACTCGATGACACCGCCTGGCCGTCCATCCTGCCGACTCAGGCCGAAAGCTGGATTGGCGAGCAGCGTGTGGTGCTGCGCCGCGACGGCATCGAACTCTTCCCCAAGTTCACCGTGACCGGTATGAAATCCGATGGTGTGGTGGCTGCTAGCCTCGATGCTGTGTCCGGCGACAGCTACACCGATGTGACTGGACGTGCCCGTACCACTGGCCCGGCCAACGTGCCCGGCGTGGCAATCACTGCGCGCGACGAAGAGCAAGGCGTGGAACTCGAATGGCATCTCGAACTTCTGCCCGGTGGTTTGGCCCGTCAGAAGGCCATCGTGACCAACCTGTTCGGAGCAGAAGCCGGTGCCGAGGCCCCGCTGGAAATCGGCAAGATCGAGCTCGGTTTCCCGCTGCCCGAATCCGCATCCGAAATCCTGACCACCACCGGCCACCATCTTCGCGAACGCAGCCCGCAGCGTCAGCCGCTCACCATCGGACGTTTTGAGAAGCCGCAGCTCGCAGGTCGCCCTGATTTCGATGCCTCCCTGCTGCTTACCGCCGGCGTTCCCGGCTTCGGCTTCGAGCATGGCGAGGCCTACTCGGTGCACGTGGGCTGGAGTGGCAACTCCGTGCTGTCCGCCGAGCGACTGCCGTACACGCAGGGTGTGATTGGCGGCGGCGAGCTGCTGTTTGGCGGCGAAGTAACGCTTGATGATGCAGCCGGCGAAGGCCAGAGCTCTTACGAAACCCCATGGCTGTTCGGCTCCTTCGGCGATGGTCTGAACGAGATTGCCGCACGCTTCCACTCCTATGTGCGTTCTTTACACCCGCGCTTGTTCTCGCACGGCCGTCCGGTAATCCTCAACACCTGGGAAGCCGTGTACTTCGACCACAACTTCGATACGCTCAAGGCGCTCGCCGACAAGGCAGCCGCTTCTGGCGTGGAACGATTCGTGGTGGATGACGGTTGGTTCGGTTCTCGCCGCGACGACACCTCCGGCCTTGGCGACTGGCAGATTTCTCAGGACGTATGGCCCGATGGCCCGAAGTCCCTCAAGGCGCTCGCCGATTATGTGCATGCCAAGGACATGGAGTTCGGCCTGTGGTTCGAGCCGGAAATGGTCAACCCCGATTCCGACGTGGCCCGCAACCACCCTGATTGGATTCTTTCGCCCACTGCCGGCCGTCTGCCGCTGCAGGGCCGCACTCAGCAAGTGCTCGACCTGACCAATCCGGAAGCTTTCGATTACATTTACAGCTGCATGGATCAGCTCGTCGGCGAGCTCGGCATCGACTACATCAAATGGGATCACAACAAGCTGGTCACTGAGCCCGGTTCTCGCCGCTCCGGCCGTCCGGCCGTGCATGCGCAAACTATTGCCGTCTATGAGATTTTCAAGGGCCTCAAGACCGCTCACCCGGGTCTCGAAATCGAAAGCTGCTCTTCCGGTGGCGGCCGTGTGGATCTCGGTATCCTCGAATACGCCGACCGTATCTGGGTGTCCGATTGCGTGGATCCGGTCGAACGCGCGGACATCCAGCGTTACACATCACTGCTTGTGCCGCCTGCCATGATGGGCGAGCATGTGGGTGCCAGCCCCGCGCACTCCACTCGTCGTGAGACCAGTCAGGAATTGCGCATGGCGATGGCATTCTTCGGGCACATGGGCATCGAATGGAACCTGCTCAAGGAGCCGGACGATGCACTTGCCAAGCTGGCAGTGTGGGTGGCCGAGTTCAAGAAGCATCGTGATTGGTTCGCCATCGATACCTGCGTGCACGCCGACTCCAGCGATCCGGCCGTGCGCCTCGATGGCATGGTGATGCCGAACCGCAATGCTGCCATCTACCGCTTCACCCAGCTGACCACGAGCCAGACCTATCCTGCCGCTCCCGTGCATCTGCCTGGCCTTGACCCCAAGCGCAAGTATCGCATCAGCCCGCTCGACCCAAGCCTGGACCTCGAAGGTCTGACCAATGGTCAAAGCACCCTCGGTTGGTGGAACGAAGCAGGCGTAGTCCTGACCGGCGAAGCCCTGCAGCGCTACGGCATCCGTCCCCCGTCCCTCCACCCTCAGCAGGCAGTACTGTTCAAGGCCGTGGCGTTAAGCTGACAGCCCAGTGGGCTGTCAGTAGCCATGGCCTGAGCGAAGCGATAGCTGAGTGAAGGTGGGATTGAGCCTTGCCGATAGGCAAGTCCGTAATTGCTGGTCGTGGCGGAGTGACCTACCCAATATGCTTCACGATTACACGGCTGGCAGCGGCTTTGGCCCAGAGCTGCCAGTCGTGATCCATAATCGTGAACTTCACCGGTTGAGTTTGGCTATGTCGATAGAAGCGGATGCCGTCACGCAGCGAATCGGTACCAAGCTTCGCCAAAAATGCCGATTCGCCGGCGATCATTACATGCCCCGGCATAGCGATGTTCGCCACGGTGGCCACCAGCGATCCCAATCGGAAGCAAGTGCGGTGCACTAGCTGGGAGGCTTGCGGCACATGGGCTCTGGCATCGTGCGCAAAATCATCGAAGGTCACTGCGCGGCCGATGATCGCCGAATACTGTTCCGCAATCGAATCGTCAGTCAGGCATTGCGAACACCCGATATGTCCACTGGGGCAGCGCGGGCCCTTCGGGTCGATGAGCACATGCCCCACTAGGCCAAAACTCTTGTCCGGGTAACTGACCGGTTCGCCATGCACAGCCAGCGAATAGCCCACGCCCACGCCGATGGTCACTACGGCGAACGTATCCACGCCCACTCCCGGCCCGAACCAGGAGGCATCCACCAGCAGCGAATCGATATCGTTGAATACGCCGCATGGCAATCCGGTGGCCTCGTACACCATTGCGCCTAAATCTGTGGTGCCCTCCCAGTGCAGGAATGGGGCGAACGTGACGATGGAATCATCGATCACGTGACCTCCGACCGCTACGCCCACGGCAGTGGGAGCGGGCAGGCCGGTGGCGGCGACATCATCAGAGCATTCACGAACCAGCGTGGCTATCGACGATGTCACATATTCTGCCGACTGATCAGCACCAATTGGTATCTCATGCCGGCCGGAAACCACCTCGCCATGCGCGTTCACGGCGGCCGACACAATGGATGTGCCGTGCACTTTGACGCCTACGAAGGTGCGTGCGTTCGAGCATAATACCAATGCGGTCTGCGGCCGGCCGCGACGATCCGAGCTCTCCTTGGGAGTAAACCGTTCAGGCAGCTTGCCTGTAGTTCCGGCCACAGCCGGCAGTTCTTCGATGACTCCAGCATAAATCAAATCGCTGGTAATGCGGGAGAGCGCACCCTGGCTCAATCCCAGCATCTGTGCCAATGTGGTGCGCGCAATCGGCCCATATTGGGCGATGGCTGCCGCCACGCGATGCGTATGCTCGGATCCGGAAAACCATTGCGGAATCGCATTGGCGTCAGACATGCTTAAGCCCCTTTGCATTATTTATTGCGTTAATCACAAAATACCGCGCTTTTTGTTTCTTGCGCAAGTGGGCTCGCTGGCGCTGGGAATGAAATGGCGCAATCGTTACTTTTGAAAGTGGAAGAGCCGCCGGCGCTGAAGCCGGAAGGAAAAAGATAAAGGAGTCAACAATATGCTGTCCGATTCCCCACATTCAACGCCTAGACTGAAGCGTCTGGCCGTGCGCACTGCTGCTGTGGCGTGCGCTATCGCCGTCGGCTTCGGCCTGGCAGGCTGCGGATCGAGCACCGCAGGTACCGTTACGCTGGATTTCTTCCAGTTCAAGTCCGAGGCTGCAGACCAGTTCAAATCCATGGTCGCCGACTTCGAAAAGCAGAACCCGACCATCAAGGTCAACATCAACAACTCCGCCAACGCCCAGACCGATCTACGCACCCGCTTCGTCAAGAACCGCGTGCCGGACGTAATCACCTTCAACGGCGACATCAGCTTCGGCAACTTCGCCGCATCCGGTGTTTTCTACGACTTCACCGACGAGCCCATCGTGGACACCCTCAACCCCGGCATGGTGCAGATCGCCAAAAACCTGGTGCAGACCACCGATTCCTCCAAGAAGCGCCTGTATGGTCTGCCCTTTGCCGGCAACGCCTCCGGTTACATCTACAACAAGGCGCTGTTCCGCAAGGTAGGTCTCGACCCGGAGAACCCGCCGACCACGTGGACCGAGTTCACCGACATGCTCAACACCTTCAAGGACGCCGGCATCAATCCGTTGCAGGGCACAGTGGCCGACGCCTGGACCACCCAGGCCCCGCTCGCCTCGCTGACCGGTACGCTGGTTCCCGAGTCGAAGTACACTGAGCTCAAGCAAGGCAAGACCACATTCCAGGAACTGTGGAAAACCGCAGTCGAGAAGGAATCCGAACTCTTCACCTACTCCACTGCCGATACTGGCGTCACCTACCAGCAGGGCACGCAGAACTTCGCCCAAGGCAAGGCCGCAATCATTCCGCTCGGTACCTACGCCATTCCACAGATCCTGCTCATCAACCCGGACATTGAACTTGGTTTCGCCCAGATGCCGGCCACCGATGACGCCAGTGAACAGATCCTCACCGCAGGCGACGATGTGATGCTGACCATCGGCGCAAACACCAAGTACCCCGAAGAATCGATGAAACTCGTCGAATTCCTCATGCAGAAGGATCAGCTCGACGCCTACGCCGATGCGCAGTCCGCCATCACCCCGCTCAAGGACACCTACTTCGGCAATGAGGCGCTGGAAACCGTGCGCCCGTTCTTCGAGGAAAACCGAGTGGCCGACTTCTGCGATCACTACATTCCTTCGTCCATCAATATCGGCGGCTACCTGCAGACCATGGTGACCTCCGGCAACACCGACCGCTTCCTGAACCAGATGCAGACCGAATGGGACAAGGTCCAAGCCAGGACCTTCGAGTGATCGGTAGGAGAGGAGAACATCATGTCACACGCAACTGCAACTAAGACCGCTGCTCCGGCCGCTAAGTCCGCTGCCAAGAAACCCGCCAAGAAGAAGGTTTCCGCCTTCTCCACCCGCAAAGTGGACCCCGCCTATTATTGGATGGCGGTTCCGGCGGCCATCATCTTCGCTTTCTTCCTCTACCTGCCATTTCTTGACGGCGTAAAGTATTCCTTCACCAATTCGCAGGGATACGGCGACTACAAGTTCATCGGCCTGAAGAACTACATCGCTCTCTTTCAAGACAACCGTGTGGGCCACGCCTACCTGTTCACATTCTTCATCGCCATTCTCATCACAGTGCTGATCAATGTGATCGCCCTGTTCCTATCGGTGATGCTGAACTCGAAGATCGCCTTCAAAAACGGCTTCCGTGCCATCTTCTTCATTCCCTACACCCTCTCCGTGCTGGTCATCGGCTACGTGTTCAAGTACATCTTCATGAACCCGTTGCCCGAACTTGGCAAGGCACTCGGCATCAAGTGGCTGTCCACCTCGCTGCTGACCAATGAGCAGCTCAGCTGGATCCCGATCGTTTTCCTCGCCGTCTGGCAGGGCATCGCCTACTCGGTGCTCATCTACCTCGCTGGTCTGCAGACCATCGACGACGAAATCTACGAGGCCGCCGCCATCGACGGCGTCAATCCCTGGCAGAAGTTCTGGAAGATCACCTTCCCGCTGATCGGACCGTTCTTCACCATCAACCTCGTGCTGTCCATGAAGAACGCGCTCGGTACCTTCGATCAGGTCGTCGCCTTGACCGATGGCGGCCCGAACTCCGCCACCGAAACCGTCACCTACCTCATTTGGAAGGGTGGCCTGACCGGTGGCGAGTACGCCTACCAGACCGCGAACGCCGTGCTCTTCTTCATCGTGCTGGCGATTATCGCCTTCGTGCAGCTGCGCATTTCCCGCAGCCAGGAACAAATCTGATTTAGGGGAGGATAAGAAATGACTACTGCAACAGTTGCTCCGTCCAAAGCTGGTAAGCCCGCCAAGTTCCGCAGGGATCACCGCATCAACTGGTGGCTGACCGCCGCTGTGGCAGTGCTGAGCCTGACCATTCTGATCCCGCTCTACTTCACCATCGTCACCGCGCTGAAGACCCCGGCCGAAGCCGGCACCTTCGCTCTGCCCACCTCGTGGCAGTGGCATAACTTCGCCGACGCCTCCGCCAAGGTCAACTACCCGAAGGCCGCGCTCAACTCCGCGATTATCACGGTGGCCGCCGTGGTGCTCACCCTGCTGACCAACACCTTCGTGGCCTACGCCGTGGCCCGCAACATGGATAAGCGCTTTTTCCGCTTCCTGTACTACTTCTTCATCGCCGCCATGTTCGTGCCGTTCCCGGTCGTCATGCTGCCGATTGCGAAGCAGATGGGCTCCCTGCATCTGGACAACCAGGTCGGCTTGATCATCCTGTACACGGTGCTCGGCTTGGGCACGAACCTGTTCATCGCCACGGGCTTCATCCGTTCGATTCCGGTCTCGCTGGAAGAGGCGGCCCGCATCGATGGCGCATCCACGTGGCGCATTTTCTGGACCATCATCTTCCCGCTGATGAGCCCGATTAACGCCACCATCGCCATTCTGACCGCACTGTGGGCCTGGAACGACTTCCTCCTGCCATTGATCATTCTGACCGACCAGTCGAACCAGACCATCCCGCTCGCCCAGTACGTCTTCAGCTCGCAGTTCGCCACCAACTACCCGATGGCATTCTCCAGCTACCTGATGGCCATGGCCCCGATTCTCATCGTCTACATTTTCGCCCAAAAGTGGGTTGTCGGTGGAGTGATGAGAGGAGCGGTCAAGTAAAGGAAAGCCCAGTGGGCTTTCCGTTGACCGCTCCGAGCGGGCGGCAGCCCGCGAGGCAATATTGAGTCTGGCCGCAGGCCAGTCCGTAATTGCAGGACGCTGTGAAGTAATGCAGTGCTCGACGTTGCATTACTTCACAGCGTCGAGCGAGATGAGCCGATTAAGGCAACAGCCCCAGTGGGGCTGTTTCCTTAATCGGGCGGCCGATAGGCCGCATACTCACGAGGTAATGTAGCGCTCGGTTTTTTTGCCGTACAAGCCGGAGACTGGAGCTTTTGGTGTTATGCGGCAGACCGCCATTTGCCCCTTCCGAGGAGTGGAATCAAGAAATGGCGGATTTCCAACGTTTTTGGGAAGACTGGATTTGCCGCATGAACACGATTCGGCCATTTTTCGTGTTGTGCGGTATGTGCGTGTGCCACATGGGTGCAGAAACGCCTGTTCTCATGCTGTGTGGCACGTGTTTGTGCTCATAGGTGTGGAATCGCCCGTTTCTGCGTTGTACGGTATGGAAGCATGACGCACAATCGTCTAGCGGTCACCGGAGACCCGGTGTGGCATGCTATTTTCGCCCGGACATCAACCGGATCGGCCGTTTATCGAATCGCTGCTATGCAATCCGGAACGCACGAATCGTGCACCGGGCCGTGCATTGCCAACTGGCGCTATTTATTTTCCGGCACACCAATGCAGATCACTAATGGGAATGTAATTCACCATTTTTTTAGACTGTGAGCAACGGGCAATATAGACATGAATAAGGAGCCAACGATGACTACTTTCAACCGCACAATAATTCCCGACGCCATTCGCACCAACGGAGCCACGCCCAACCCGTGGTGGTCGAATGCGGTGGTGTACCAGATTTACCCACGTTCCTTCCAGGACACGAACGGCGATGGTCTCGGCGACCTGAAGGGCATCACCTCCCGCCTCGACTATCTTGCCGACCTCGGCGTGGATGTGCTGTGGCTCTCTCCGGTCTACAGGTCCCCGCAAGACGACAACGGCTACGACATCTCCGACTACCGGGATATCGACCCGCTGTTCGGCACGCTCGACGACATGGACGAGCTGCTCGCCGAAGCGCACAAGCGCGGCCTCAAGATCGTGATGGACCTGGTGGTCAACCACACCTCCGACGAGCACGCGTGGTTCGAGGCGTCGAAGGACAAGGACGACCCGCACGCCGACTGGTACTGGTGGCGTCCCGCCCGCCCCGGCCACGAGCCGGGCACGCCCGGCGCCGAGCCGAACCAGTGGGGCTCCTACTTCGGCGGCTCCGCATGGGAGTACAGCCCGGAGCGCGGCGAGTACTACCTGCACCAGTTCTCGAAGAAGCAGCCTGATCTCAACTGGGAGAACCCGGCCGTGCGCCGTGCAGTGTACGACATGATGAACTGGTGGCTCGATCGCGGCATCGACGGCTTCCGTATGGACGTCATCACCCTGATCTCCAAGCGTACGGATGCAAACGGCAGGCTGCCCGGCGAGACCGGTTCCGAGCTGGACGATCTTCCTGTGGGCGAGGAAGGCTATTCCAATCCCAGCCCGTTCTGTGCCGATGGGCCGCGCCAAGACGAGTTCTTGAAGGAAATGCGTCGTGAAGTCTTTGCCGGGCGTGACGGCTTCCTCACCGTCGGCGAGGCACCCGGCATCACACCTGTGCGCAACGAACACATCACCAATCCGGCCAATGGGGAGCTGGATATGCTGTTCCTGTTCGATCATGTCGATTTTGATTGTGATGGCGTCAAGTGGAAGCCTCTGCCGCTCGATTTGCCGGGATTCAAGCGGATCATGGCCGGATATCAGACTGCTGTGGAGAACGTGGGCTGGGCAAGCTTGTTCACTGGTAACCACGATCAGCCACGTGTGGTCTCTCGTTGGGGCGATGACTCCTCGGAGGAATCCCGCGTGCGCTCGGCCAAAGCGCTTGGCCTGATGTTGCACATGCATCGCGGCACCCCGTACGTATATCAGGGTGAGGAGCTGGGCATGACCAATGCTCACTTCACCAGCCTCGATCAGTACCGCGACCTTGAATCTCTCAATGCCTATCGTCAGAGGGTCGAGGAAGCCAAGGTACAATCGCCGGAATCGATGATGGCGGGTATCGCCGCGCGCGGTCGCGACAATTCGCGTACCCCAATGCAATGGGATGGTTCTGCCTATGCCGGTTTCACCGCACCGGATGCAGCGACGGAGCCGTGGATTTCCGTCAACCCGAATCATGCTGAAATCAATGCGGCCGGCGAATTCGACGATCCTGACTCGGTGTATGCCTTCTACAAGAAGCTCATCGCCTTGCGCCACAACAGTTCGATTGTGGCGGCTGGCGAGTGGCGGCTGATTGATGCGGATGACGCGCATGTATATGCGTTCACCCGCACGCTTGGCAACGAGCGATTGCTGGTTGTGGTTAACCTGTCCGGCCGAACCGTCGACTTGCCGCGTGAATCCACCGAGCTGATTGCCGGCGGCGTCACTGAGCCAGATATCATTCTCTCCACGTACGACGCCCCTCACACTGTGGTCTCCCTCGCCAACCGTGAGCTTGACCCGTGGGAGGCTGCTGCCGTCCAGCTGTAAGTCGGTATTTTTGTTTCGAGGGGCGGATTTCGTCGTTTCCAGACGTCTATCTCCGTTTCAAGGGGCTGGTGCTCAAATAGTTCAGGGTCTGAAACCGCATAATACCGTCGTAAATAATGCGAGATACTTGGGGTATACCGAATTAAGCAGCCCCTCGAAACGGAGATAGACGTCTGGAAACGGTCAAATCCGCCCCTCGAAAGCGGAAAATACGGTAGGACTGCGCCAATGATTGCTCTGAAGTATCTTGTCAACGAGATGAATAGTCATTTTCGGCGTCCCCGCGCCATACAATGAGCAGCTATGGAACAAAAGGATGTTTTGAAGGCGCTGCAGCGTGATCATGCAGCCGAACTGAAGCTGGCCTCCGAACGACTCAAAGGCACTGCCCGTCACACGGAGATTATTCCTTCCCCGGTGTTGAGCGAGATGACTGGCCACGAGATTCTCCTGAAGCCTGAGAATCTGCAGGTCACTGGGTCATTCAAGATTCGTGGTGCATATAACAAGATTGCTTCGCTCGCCGAAGAGCAGCTTTCTCATGGTATCGTCACCGCATCCGCTGGCAACCATGCGCAAGGCGTGGCCTATGCAGCCCGGGAACGTGGAGCCAAGGCCACTATCTGCATGCCGCAGATTACTCCGCCGCTGAAAGTGGATGCCACCAAGGCCTATGGTGCCGATGTGGTGCTCTACGGTGATGTGTTCGATGAATCCGCAGCGCATGCCGCCGAACTCGCCGAGACGAAGGGCATGATCTACGTGCCGCCGTTCGATGACTACGAGGTCATTTGCGGTCAAGGCACCATTGGGTTGGAGATTCTCGAAGATGTGCCGAATGTCACCGATGTTGTGGTGCCGCTCGGTGGTGGCGGTCTTGGCGCCGGTGTGGCGCTCGCCATCAAGACCTTCAAACCTGATGTTCGTGTGATTGGCGCAATTCCGGAAGGTTCTCCGGCCTGGAAGGATTCGTTGGCATCTGGCCATGTATCCCCCGCCGATCGTGTGGTGACTTCCGCCGAGGGCGTTGCGGTCAAGCATCCGGGTGATTTGCCGTTTGCATTGCTCAACGAGTTCCTGGATGATTTGGTCACTGTCTCCGAGCGAGACATCAACGAGATGATTCTGCTCATGCTGGAGAAGCACAAGTTGGTGGTCGAGGCCGCTGGTGCCGTCTCGCTGGCAGCGCTCGAGCATCTGAATTTGCGTTCCCGCAAGTTCGCTGCGGCCACTGGTCCGCATGTGGTAGTGCCGATTATGTCAGGCGGCAACATCGATACCGTGACCATCGGCGCCGTGATTCAAAAGGGTATGATTGCCCGCGGCCGCATCATGAACTTTGAGGTCGAGCTGCCGGATACCCCGGGCCAGTTGGTCAAGGTGGCCACGTTGCTTGCCGAGCAGCGCGCCAACGTCATCCAACTGGATCACGATCAGTTCAAGGCCTCCGGCCATTACACCAACGCGGTATCTCTTGGTGTCACGGTCGAAACCAACGGCCCTGACCATATCGACCGCATCCTTGCGGCTCTGCGCGAAGCTGGCTTTAGCCCTAAGCGCATCTACTGATGTCCAATATTTCCCGCTGGCGGGAGATAGCGCGGAACGCAGGTGGGTGGCTGAACAATAATCATGAATTGTTCGTCACTGCCGGCGGAGCCGACTGAGACAAGGTGGGATAATCTGGTTCCCATCTTTGAGGGGAGCTTCGGACTGGAGCTCCCCTCAGTCGGCTTCGCCGACAGTAGCTACTTGTTCTCCGCAATCGTTTCGTTTACCAGCTTCGGCAGCGCGACGGCGATATCCTCATGAATCAATCGGCTTGCAAGATGGTCATACTGTGTGTGCCCCATATTCATAATGGTGATAGGCACGCCCGCCTGCGCAGCCACCGGCACGATGCTTGCTGCCGGGTACACCTCGAGGGTCGATCCGATTACCCACAGTTCATCGGCTTTGGTCGCCAAACTGTAGGACTTCTCCATAGCGCCCTCAGGCAGGGCTTCGCCAAAATACACCACGTTGGTTTTGATAATGCCATTGCAGGGCATATCACCGCGATACTTCAATCTGCGATGACAATGCGGATCTGGTTCCTCATCCAAGCGAGCCATGATATCTGCGGTGCTGTATTCTTGATGGCATTTCATACAATGCGAAGTGCCGATAGTGCCATGTAGATTCACAATGACGTCTGAGCTGTTTCCGGCCTTTTCGTGCAATGCGTCGAAGTTCTGCGTGGCCAGCAGAGTCAGCATGCCTGCCTTTTCCAGTTTGACCAGCGCTTTATGCGCGGCGCCGGACTGGGCGTTCCATACCGGTGATTCTTTTTGCCATCGCCAGGAGTACTCGCGATCTTCCTTATTGCGCAAGAACAGGTCAATGTCATATACGCTCATTTGATCGGGGTGCTTGGTCCATACGCCATCAGGGCCGCGAAAATCAGGAATGCCAGCCGAGGTCGAAATGCCGGCACCGGTTAATACAGCAATCTTTTTAGTCATGCTTATAGGTATACCCGCGATTCATGAATGACAGTTGAAGATAAGGCCAGTGTGGATGCATCGCAGGATATGCCCCTGCGATGGTTGCCGGAAGATGAACATGTGCCAACGGGCCGAAAACTGTCGCGACACGCCAGTCACATAATGGATTCGATGTTTTTTAGAAACATTTGAGGGGTTATTCTGGCCTCAACAGAGCAAAATAGGCTCTGTGCGACACGCCGAAGGAACAGCGTAATTACGTCGATTCCTAGGTCTTTCGTGCGCTCTGATTTGCGCGGATTCGCATCTACGTGTAAGTTTATCTCTTGCTGCTCAGCACGGAGGTTCTCCTCCTGAGAATGGCCTTCGGGCTGGTGTGGTGGTGGTTTGAGAACTCAAGAGCGTGTTTGTACTACTTCTTTATAGTCAATGATTGCCAGTTCATTCCTCGCCTGGCCGCTTGTGTGGTGGTTGGGTACCCGGGAGGGTTTGATGAGGGGTGAGGTTTTTTGAGGGCGTCCTTCCTTAAGGACGTGCTCGTCGATTTTTTGTTTTGTGAGTCATCTGTTCGGATGCTTTTCATGAAGGTTTTTTGTGGAGGGTTCGATTCTGGCTCAGGATGAACGCTGGCGGCGTGCTTAACACATGCAAGTCGAACGGGATCCATCGGGCTTTGCCTGGTGGTGAGAGTGGCGAACGGGTGAGTAATGCGTGACCGACCTGCCCCATGCACCGGAATAGCTCCTGGAAACGGGTGGTAATGCCGGATGCTCCATCACACCGCATGGTGTGTTGGGAAAGCCTTTGCGGCATGGGATGGGGTCGCGTCCTATCAGCTTGATGGCGGGGTAACGGCCCACCATGGCTTCGACGGGTAGCCGGCCTGAGAGGGCGACCGGCCACATTGGGACTGAGATACGGCCCAGACTCCTACGGGAGGCAGCAGTGGGGAATATTGCACAATGGGCGCAAGCCTGATGCAGCGACGCCGCGTGAGGGATGGAGGCCTTCGGGTTGTAAACCTCTTTTGTTAGGGAGCAAGGCATTTTTGTGTTGAGTGTACCTTTCGAATAAGCACCGGCTAACTACGTGCCAGCAGCCGCGGTAATACGTAGGGTGCAAGCGTTATCCGGAATTATTGGGCGTAAAGGGCTCGTAGGCGGTTCGTCGCGTCCGGTGTGAAAGTCCATCGCTTAACGGTGGATCCGCGCCGGGTACGGGCGGGCTTGAGTGCGGTAGGGGAGACTGGAATTCCCGGTGTAACGGTGGAATGTGTAGATATCGGGAAGAACACCAATGGCGAAGGCAGGTCTCTGGGCCGTTACTGACGCTGAGGAGCGAAAGCGTGGGGAGCGAACAGGATTAGATACCCTGGTAGTCCACGCCGTAAACGGTGGATGCTGGATGTGGGGCCCGTTCCACGGGTTCCGTGTCGGAGCTAACGCGTTAAGCATCCCGCCTGGGGAGTACGGCCGCAAGGCTAAAACTCAAAGAAATTGACGGGGGCCCGCACAAGCGGCGGAGCATGCGGATTAATTCGATGCAACGCGAAGAACCTTACCTGGGCTTGACATGTTCCCGACGATCCCAGAGATGGGGTTTCCCTTCGGGGCGGGTTCACAGGTGGTGCATGGTCGTCGTCAGCTCGTGTCGTGAGATGTTGGGTTAAGTCCCGCAACGAGCGCAACCCTCGCCCCGTGTTGCCAGCGGATTGTGCCGGGAACTCACGGGGGACCGCCGGGGTTAACTCGGAGGAAGGTGGGGATGACGTCAGATCATCATGCCCCTTACGTCCAGGGCTTCACGCATGCTACAATGGCCGGTACAACGGGATGCGACAGCGCGAGCTGGAGCGGATCCCTGAAAACCGGTCTCAGTTCGGATCGCAGTCTGCAACTCGACTGCGTGAAGGCGGAGTCGCTAGTAATCGCGAATCAGCAACGTCGCGGTGAATGCGTTCCCGGGCCTTGTACACACCGCCCGTCAAGTCATGAAAGTGGGCAGCACCCGAAGCCGGTGGCCTAACCCCTTGCGGGAGGGAGCCGTCTAAGGTGAGGCTCGTGATTGGGACTAAGTCGTAACAAGGTAGCCGTACCGGAAGGTGCGGCTGGATCACCTCCTTTCTACGGAGAATACGGCCGGATGTTCGTCCGGCGGTGCGTGCCCCGGCGTCGCGGCAGTCGCGGCGGCCTGGGGCTGCTGGTGTGGAAGAGATCATGGGCTTTCGGTGCGTCCGTCGTGGGATGTTCCGCGGGAGTGGTGTGGATGCGCTTTTGGGCTCCCGGATCGCCACCCCAGGCTTTGGCCTGGCGCGATTCGATGCCCATCGTGCCTGATGGCGGGCTGGTCCCGTCCGGACGGCGTGGTGGTGCGTGGTGGCTTGAGAACTGGATAGTGGACGCGAGCAAGACGGGGTTTCCTTTGATTCCTCGTTCTTGCTGTTGATTTCGAATCGAACTCTATTTTTAGTGTTTGTTTCGATCGTTTTGTGATCATTTTAGTGTGATGATTTGTCGTCTGGGAATTTGCTAGGAAGGATCCTTGCGGCCATGCGCACCGTGTGGTGCGTGTTGCCTGCAAGGGCGTATGGTGGATGCCTTGGCAGACAGGACCGATGAAGGACGTTTGAGGCTGCGATATGCCTCGGGGAGCCGCCAACAAGGCTTTGATCCGAGGATTTCCGAATGGGGGAACCCACCGGCCGTCATGGGCCGGTACCGCCGTGTGCGGGGGGTACGCAGGGAAGTGAAACATCTCAGTACCTGCAGGAAAGGATATTCCGTGAGTAGTGGCGAGCGAAAGCGGATCAGGCCAAACCTTGCGCGTGTGATACCCGTCGGGGGTTGCGCGCGGGGTGTAGAGGGATCGCGTTTGCCGGCTCCGACGGGCCGGCCGTCAGTTGCATAAAACCATGTGCCAGGGGAACCGGGTTGAATACCGGGCCGCAGAGGGTGAGGGCCCCGTACCCGAACGCGCATGGTCTGGCGATCGCGTCTCCCAAGTAGCACGGGCCCCGTGGAATCCCGTGCGAATCTGTCCCGACCGTGGGATAAGCCTAAATATTCCTGTCTGACCGATAGCGAACGAGTACCGTGAGGGAAAGGTGAAAAGTACCCCGGGAGGGGAGTGAAACAGTCTCTGAAACCATGCGCCTACGAACCGTCGGGGCCCTCTTGTGGGGTGACGGCGTGCCTATCGAAAAATGAGTCTGCGAGTCAGTGGCATGTGGCGAGCATAACCCGTGTGGGGTATGCGTAGCGAAGGCGAGTCTTAAAAGGCGTTTGAGTCGCGTGTCCTGGACCCGAAGCGGGATGATCTAGCCCTGAGCAGGTTGAAGCGCGGGTAAGACCGTGTGGAGGACCGAACCCACCTGGGTTGAAAACCGGGGGGATGACTTGGGGCTAGGGGTGAAAGGCCAATCAAATTCCGTGATAGCTGGTTCTCTCCGAAATGCATTTAGGTGCAGCGTCGGATCGATTACATCCGGGGGGTAGAGCGACTGGATGCTTGCGGGCCCATATCGGGTACCAACAGCAACCAAACTCCGAATACCCGTGATGCGTATCCCGGCAGTGAGTCGGCGGGGGATAAGCTCCGTCGTCGAAAGGGAAACAGCCCAGATCGTCGTCTAAGGTCCCCAAGCGTGTGCTAAGTGGGAAAGGATGTGGAGTCGCATAGACAGCCAGGAGGTTGGCTCAGAAGCAGCCACCCTTGAAAGAGTGCGTAACAGCTCACTGGTCTAGTGGTTCCGCGCCGACAATGTAGCGGGGCTCAAGCACACCACCGAAGACGCGGCAGTAGCTTTGCTACTGGGTAGGAGAGCGTCCCATGCGGGGCGAAGCGGCGGCGCAAGCCCGCCGTGGACCGCATGGGAGTGAGAATGCAGACATGAGTAGCGAAAGACGGGTGAAGATCCCGTCCGCTGGACGACCAAGGGTTCCAGGGCCACGTTCATCGTCCCTGGGTGAGTCGGGTCCTAAGGCGAGGCCGACAGGCGTAGTCGAATGGACGAACGGGTCGATATTCCCGTACCGGCATGCAACCGGCAAAACCGAATCCGCGAGTACTAACCTCCGGGTCCGGGCTCACGTCTCCTTCGGGAGCCGGATGCCCTGGCCTGTTGGGACCGTAACGGTAGTAGGTCAGCGCGGGAGTGACGCAGAAGGGTAGCCGGCCGCGGAGGTGGTCTTCCGTGGTCAAGCACGCAGCCCGTCCCACAGGCAAATCCGTGGGGCGCGTGGGCGAGGTGCGATGATGGGCGCCGCAGGGCGCGATATCCGGTGATCCCGGCTGCCGAGAAAAGCTTCGGCGTGAGGCGGCATGCCGCCCGTACCCCAAACCGACACTGGTGGTCAGGTAGAGAATACCAAAGCGATCGAGCGAATCCTGGTCAAGGAACTCGGCAAATCACTCCCGTTCCTTCGGTTTAAGGGAGACCCCCGATGGTGAAGCGGCTTGCCCGCGGAGCTTTTGGGGGTGGCACAGACCAGGGGGTAGCGACTGTTTACCAAAAACACAGGAGCGTGCGAAGGCGCAAGCCGCTGTATACGCTCTGACGCCTGCCCGGTGCCGGAAGGTTAAGAGGATCCGTCAGGCCTCGGCCGAAGCGGTGAATTCAAGCCCCGGTAAACGGCGGTGGTAACTATAACCATCCTAAGGTAGCGAAATTCCTTGTCGGGTAAGTTCCGACCTGCACGAATGGCGTAACGACTTCCCCACTGTCTCGACCAGGAGCTCGGCGAAATTGCAGTACGAGTAAAGATGCTCGTTAAGCGCAGAAGGACGAAAAGACCCCGGGACCTTTACTATACCTTGGTATTGGCATTCGGTGTGGATTGTGTAGCATAGGCGGAAGGCTTCGAAGCCACGGCGCCAGCCGCGGTGGAGCCGCAAGGTGAAATACCGCTCTGTTCGCATTGGATGTCTAACCTCGACCAGTCATCCTGGTCAGGGACAGTGCCTGGCGGGTAGTTTAACTGGGGCGGTTGCCTCCCAAAGAGTAACGGAGGCGCTCAAAGGTTCCCTCAGCCCGGTTGGCAATCGGGTGGCGAGTGTAAGTGCACAAGGGAGCTTGACTGCGAGACTGACGGGTCGAGCAGGGACGAAAGTCGGAACTAGTGATCCGGTGCCGGTGTACGGACGCGGCATCGCTCAACGGATAAAAGGTACCCCGGGGATAACAGGCTGATCATTCCCAAGAGTCCATATCGACGGGATGGTTTGGCACCTCGATGTCGGCTCGTCGCATCCTGGGGCTGGAGCAGGTCCCAAGGGTTCGGCTGTTCGCCGATTAAAGCGGCACGCGAGCTGGGTTCAGAACGTCGTGAGACAGTTTGGTCTCTATCCTCTGCGCTCGTCGGAATGTTGAGGAGGCCTGCCCATAGTACGAGAGGACCTGGGTGGACGAACCTCTGGTATGCCGGTTGTCACGCCAGTGGCACGGCCGGTTGGCTACGTTCGGAAGGGATAACCGCTGAAAGCATCTAAGCGGGAAGCCTGCTCCAAGATAAGCATTCCATAGGACTACGGGTCCTTGAAGTCCCCATGCAGAACACGTGGTTGATAGGCCGGACGTGGAAGCCCCGCGAGGGGTGGAGCCGACCGGTACTAACGGACGAAAGGCAACACAATCATCCAACCCCGGTTGGAACGCAAGCATCCTGCTGCGAACCATCCCGCACGACAATGAGCACGGGATGAACACAAGACGAACCAACGCATCGCGTCCGCCATCCGGTTCCCAGGCCGCCACCAAGCCGGCAGACCCCAGCGTCTGACCGTACAAGAGAAGATTTGCGGCGGCCATGGCCCAGGTGAGACGCCCGGTCCCATTCCGAACCCGGAAGCTAAGGCCTGGCACGGCGATGGTACTGCACCCGACAGGGTGTGGGAGAGTAGCACGCCGCCGCACCCAACTTACGAATGCCCCCGACCACACGGCCGGGGGCATTTTTTTATCCTCCAACTATACTGATATTCCGTTATGCACTACTTCACCCCGAAACGTTGCGCTACGTCGAACAAGATCATGTATCACGACAAGGCGCAAGCCCAGCGAGCCGCCGATCAAAGTCTGATTGAGCGCGGGGCCGAGCTATGGGTGTACCGCTGCGAATACTGCGGGTGCTGGCATTTGACGCACCGTGATCCGCAATCCAGCTATCGCCATGTGCCGCTGAACCAGCAGCTTAAGCCGCATAGCCGCAAGAAAGGGTATAAGCCTCGGCGGAAGTAGTTTTCCTTTTCCGGCAGCCGTATGTCATCTCTCTCAAGATGGTGAAGCAACATCGCAGTCCAGTAGTGCTCAATAGCAATTGCCACTCGAACCGAACGACATGTCACGGTCCAGGAACGGGAATCAACATCGCCACCAAGCAGTAATTGCCTCGGTGCCTCACATCACCTTGGTGCTCTCGAGGTTGCGAATAATCCAATCATTGAATCGTATTACCGGCCTGCGCAGCAGTAGGCCAAGTAGAAGCGAAGGCACAAGGAAAAGGGCGAGCTTGCCCATGGAGACCCAATATTCCATACCGTATGATCCGGCCATTGCCGAATGCATCGCGTCCACTGCATAGGGGAACAATAGCCATTTCGAGGCCGCCTGGAAGAACGAAGGCAATGTCTCGATGGGGAAGGTGCCGCCGGATCCTGCCACCTGCATCACCAGTAATACCACAGCAATCGCCTTGCCGATATCGCCAAACGACAAAGTAAGGGTGTACACGATATTCGAGAAGACCAATGCGGACAGCCATCCGACCATCATGAACTGCACGGGATGCTCGCATTGCACGCCGAGATAGAACATGTCACCTAGGCATACGAGTGTGCCCTGCAACAGTGCCAGGAATCCAAATAGCATATATCGGCCGAAGTACTCCTGATACAAGTGCAGGCCAAACTGCCGCGCATTACCAGGCGAATCGGCACGAGGCTTCGTCAACACGTCCAATGCGGCAGCCGGGCCGGCAACCCGTCCGGCAATCATTGCCTCGCGCAAGCCGACCTCCGAGCCAAGAGGCAGGTCATTGCCGAACCCAAGAATCTTGGCCTTCTCATGATCGGAAACAGAGACTTTCATCATGGCAACCAGGATGATTGCGCCTACCCAGATAGACAGAATCGTGTAGAACGGAGCCATCGCGGAACCGTAGTTGGCCACTGGGTACAGCGGTATGCGATCTACCGCCACGGGAGCGGACAAGAGCGAAGCAATGGCATTAGGATCGGCTGTGGTAATCGAATCCAGATCAGTACTGCTACCATTGGCGATACCAGAAAGCTGTGCGGACAAATCGTCCAGCTTACTTGCCGAATGGTTCAGGTTGCCTGCGGCGTCGGTGAGCGTGGTTTGAATGTCTCTCAGGCTGGCCGATATGCCGCCGGACAGGTTGGAGACACTGTTGACAGTGGAAGACAGCCCATCAATAACCGAGCTTGCCTGATCGGCGACGTCACCCATCGATGCGGTCAGATTGTTGAGCTGCGGCTTCAGCGTGCTTTGATAATCGTTCGCGGCCTGTGTAACTGACTGTTTTGCGGCGGCGATCTGTGCCTTGATGTCTTTGAGTGTTTGGTCGGTGTCCGCTGTGCCATCAACCAGGTTCTGTGCGGCACGGCCCAAATCGTCGGCGACATTCTTGAGATCTTGTTGCGTCTGCGTGGCTTGGTCGGCTGCGGCATTGAGCTGCTTGGCAATCGTATCTCCACCGGCGGGCAGTGATGACGACTTGCCGGCAAGTTCGCGCAATGCCGAAGCGTAGGCGCCGAAGCTTGCGGATTGGTCGTTCACTTTGGTTTGCATGTCGGTGAGCGTGCCGGATATTTGGTCGGATTGCGAGCCAATACTGGCAAATGCGGTATCAAGCTGCTTGCTGACCGTATCGTATGAAGCTCCGGCCTGCTGCAGGGCGGTTTCGACGCCACTGGCGGCGCCAGACAATGCGGAATCCAGACTGTTCACTCCGTCGCGGGTTTGCTTCAATGCCTTTTTGGCGGTGTTTGCGGCAGAGCCAGTGGATCCCAGCAATTTGTCGGTCGAATCAATGATGCCGTTGGCCGCCCCTAAGAGGTTGGCATAGGAATCCATTTGTGAAGCCGCGACAGTCAACCTGGAGGACATGGTGGAGATATGGCTGGTGGCATTGTTGACGTACTGCGCCATCTGCGGGCTTTGCGCATAGTTGGACACATTGGAAACCAGATCAAGTGCCACGCTGGCGAGTGTCTTGACGAAGGTCTGGTCAATGGTGGTGGCTACCGTGCTGGCGCCTTGATCGGTGATATGCGGTGCAATTGGGTTGATTTTCTCATTGAGATAGTATTCGATTTTCGCGTGCTTGATGGTTGGCGAGAACACTGTCATCATGTCGGCGCTAAAACTCTTCGGGATGATGAGGGCGGCGTAGTAGGCGCCGGAATTCACGCCGTCGATGGCTTCGTCCTTGTCCACGAACTGCCAGTCGAGGTCATGATTGGCGCGCAGGGTATTGGTGACGGTCTCGCCAACGTTGATGGTGATTGGCATGAGATCGGACTTATATCCCTTGTCGACGTTCGCCACGGCAACTTTGAGTGCCTTGGTGTTGCCGTATGGATCCCAGCTGGCGGCGATGTTGTACCAGGCATACAGCGCCGGTACGATCACCAATCCCATGGCCACGATTACCGCGATTACATTGCGCGTGGATTGGCGCACATCGCGTGCGAAGATCTTCCAGATGAGCTTCATCGTGCACCTCCCTGTGCGGGGTTTGTGTCGGTGATGGTGGACTCCGATGATTTCGATGAATCCGATGAATCAGTGGAGCCCGTTCGCTCGAACGGCGTAAGTTGCTCGGTGACCTCTCCGATATCCGGGTCGGTATCCACAGCGGATTCCGCAGATGCTGCCTCATGCCGACCATGGGAGCGGAAGCGGCGCCATACATAGCCGTTGAGCATCACATCGCGGAATTCGTCGGCGTTCATCGCACTGACGCCCAGTTGCATCGCGTAGCTTTCGCGAGTGTATTCGACCACAATCAGGTATGCGTCGATAAGAATGATTGACAGAATCCACGACGTAAGCATCGCGATTTTTTCCTGTGTGACGAACAGCAGTATGAGGAACACGAACGGAAGAATAGTCAGCAGTGCCAAGCCGGCAACAATCATCATTGGGTATCTGGCGAAGAACCGGTGTGCACGGCGGGTGATGATGGCCTTGAGCTCCTTGCTGTCGGAAACCGTGCGGAACACGGATGCGAGGCTGACCTGTTCGTTGACCATGCTGTTGTGCTCGGTGATCATCAGATCAGTGTCTCCCAAGCGGCGGTCGAACAATGCGTTGAGATTCATGGCATAACGGCGCACCACAAGGCCTACGAACAGCGCTGCTGGCAGATACCAGAACAGGTGCAGCATGTCGAGCCAGTAATGGTTGCTGTATGTGCCGGCAATCGGCCCGCGCATCGCGTTGATGCCGTAGGTGAAAGGCAGCCACGGGTGCAGTTTGCGGAAGAAGTCGGGCATCATTTCGATGGGGTAGAGGCCAGAAGCTCCCGGAATCTGCACGATAACCAGAATCACGGCGATGGCTTTACCGATATGGCGGAATGCCACGGCCAGCGCATAGATGATATTGATATAGATGAACGAGCAGAATATGCCGGCCAAGATGAACAGCAATGGGTGCTCGCACTGGATGCCGAGGACCAAATCGCCCACGGTGGCAATGATGGCCTGCAGAAAACCAATGGTGACCAGAAGCATCCATCGGCCGAGGTAGGCCTGCTTGGCGTTGATCCGGCGTATGCTTTCGCGGTCGACCTCAAGCTTATAGATGGCGATGAGCACGAAGCCGCCCACCCAGAGCGCCAGATTCGTGTAGAACGGGGTGACGGCCGAGCCATAGTTATCGATGGCGTACACGACCTTGGTGGTCAGGGTGACGGGCGAACCCATGAATTCGCCGAATCCCTTATCGTCCAAGTGCATCGTGTCCCTGATCTTCTGGTAGACGGCGGAGCTATCAAGCGTGGCAACATCGGTGCGCACGGTGGATACGTCATCGATGATCTGGTTCAAGGAATCCTGCGCGCTGCCTATGGTGGTTCTGGTCTGGGCGATGGTGCTGGACAGCTGGTCGAAGAGGCCATTGGTCTGGTCAAGAGTGCCTGAGAGCGAGGTCAGCGTGCCGCCCAGCGTGCCGTTTAGCGCGGCGAAACTGTTCAGCGATGAAGTAAGTGACGGCATCACTGTGCCGGTCAGCGAACTCCGTGCGGTGTTCAACGCCGCAATGCCGCCGGTGGCGGTGCCGCTCATGGCACCGGAAAGATTGGTGGTGGCGCTCTTGCCGGAGTCGATGAAACGGGTGGTGTCTTCGTGAAAGGTGTTGATTTTCGCTTGCTGCGTGCTGATGGCGTCATCGACCGCGTTGATGTGATCCCAGATGCGCTTGCCGGTCGGATCAGTGGTGTCTGCACTGATGCCGGCCTTATTCAATGCGTCTTTCAACGTGTCGAGGGAAGTGGCGGTTTTGTCGAGCGGACTGTTCAGGGCGTTGGCAATAGTGTCGACGGAATTTTGTGCAGTGTTGAAGGATTGATTGATGGTACCGGCTGCATTGTTGACGTTCACCGTCAGTCCGGAAAGTTGTGCGGAGCTGGTGTCCAGTGCGCTTACCAGCGAGGCCGCGAATACTTGCGAGCCGTCCTGTGTCTCGGCCAGCAACGCTCCGGATTGCTGGGAGGCTTGCTGCGCTGCGGTGATGCTGCGCTGCAATGAGGCCGTAGTACTGCGGGCGTCGGCCAGAGCTGTGTCTGACTGATCCAATGTGGTGCGTAGATCCGTGAGCGCGTCCTGCACCGTGGCAATGGTGGAGAGCACACTGCCGAGATCGGCGACCACATTGTTTTGCGTGCTATTGGTGGCTTGGTCGAGGTCGTCTCCCGCTTGAGAGATGGCGGCGGCAACGGTGTTGCTCACCGTGGTTACGAATGTGGAGTTGATTTGCTCGTCAATGGTGGTTGCACCGGTGTCCGTGATTTTCGGGGCAATGGCGTTCTTTTTCTCGTTGACGTAGTACTTGATCTTCGGTTGTTTGGAGGTGCCGGTCAACGAATCGACCAGGCTGGCGCTGAAGTCTTTTGGCAGCACAATCGCCGCGTAGTAGTCGCCGGTTTGCACGCCCTGTACGGCCTGCTCTTCGTTGCTCACAAACCGCCAGCCGAGTTGGTCGTTATGTTTGAGCTTTATGACCACCTGCTTGCCGGCATTGAGATGGCCAACCAGATCATTGGTGGTGCCGCGGTCCTCATTGGCGACGGCGACTTGCAGGTTGCCGGTGGCGGAATAAGGATCCCAGTTGGCAAGGATGTTGAACCATGCATACAGGGAAGGCAGTACTGCGACACCTAATGTCACCACTGCGGCAACGGGATTGCGGAGAATGCGTTTGCAGTCACGCAGAAATACTTGCCATACCGTGCGCATCCAGCCCCCTCTCGGTCTCTTGTCCTCGGCGCTCCAATCCAGCCATAATGCAGTCTATTCCGGCCGCTCGTGATTTATCGGATAAAGCGCAGCTGCAAGGCGAAAAAACGGCCACCCAGTGTCCGAATGGCGGATGCATGTTCTGGACACTGGGTGGTGCTGGCGCATTACTTATCCAGCTGGAAACCTTGAGCTGCAGCCTTGTCCAGCAGTGTTTTGCCGCTGACGCCCTGACGGCTCACCGAGGCGATTTGATCGCTGAACGCATCCACGGGCCGATCGGTCTGGCGCAAATCGTAATACTGGTGCACCTTGTTGTCGAAATCAGGCAATTGCTCGAGCATGCCATCGGCGTCGGCAGGATAGGTGTTGTCAAAGAACTGCATGCTGCGCGGCATGCGGGGCTTCAACGTGGGCTCCTGATCAGGCTTGCCGAGAGCCAGACCCAGCACCGGATAGGTGTATTCCGGCAGGTTGAGCAGATCGATCAGAGCGGGGATGTCATTGAGCAGCGAGCCGAGAATCACGCCGCCGAGACCTAGCGAGTAGGCCGCGGTCTCCATGGCGTGCAGAGCCAGCACGGCGTCGTTCTGGGCCTGAGTGAAGCGATAGCTGTACTTGAGATGGAATTCGTCAGAGCCCGGGTCAATGCCCTTGCGTTGGGCGATACGCGCGTTGCGATGCTCGTCGATGACGAACACGTACAGCAGCGGGGCTGTGGCGATATACGGCTGGTTGCCGATTCGGCGAGGCGGGCCTTGATTGCCGGATCGCTGACGCGGATGGCGGACCAGTCATTGAGGAACTGGCTGGAAGCGGCGTGCTGTGCGACGGTTTCCAGAGTGGCAGTGGCGTCGTCGTCAATGGGCTCGTCCTTGAACTTGCGGATGGAACGACGATTCAGCAGGGTTTCGATAGTTGCATTGGTAGCCATGACTGTATTGTCGCACGGCTCGTGTGCATAGGGGATGTCGGTTGTCTCACAGTGAAATATGCATAGTGAGACGTTGGTGCCAGCGGTTCAGGCGCTTAACGAGAAGCCTTGCGGTGGCGTCGCTCGACAAACGCTTGAGAGCCCTGATTGGACAACTGCGAAACTATTGCGCCGAATGCCGCTGAGATGGCGGCAAATGCCAAGCTCATGGCCAGGCCTTGCGGTGCGTCGGCAGCCAGTCCTTTGATCACATTGCGGCGCGCGGCGCCCTTGTCCCAGGCTATCTGAAACAGCTTGCCCGCAACCAGACCAGCCAAGGCCGGCACTGCCGACTTGACGAGCTTGTCGCCCAGAGAGTCGGGGTCGTTGAGACGTTGGTTGCGCAAGTCGTCCACCTTCTGATCGATGCGGTGCAGTCCCTCGACAACGCGATCGGCGTCAGAGGCAATACCGGTGCTCGTTTCATCACTCATGACTATCAGTCTAATCGCAAAAGATGGGATGTTCGGTGGAGTTGCCAAGCTGTGCAGACTAGAGTGGAGGCATGAGCGAACAACACATGGACGGCACTGTGGCTGTTGATGCATCTTGCGGCAAGGCGGGGTTCTTGGTATTGCTGCGACATGGTCAAACTTTTTGGAGTGAATCCGGGCAGCATACCGGGCGAACGAACATCCCTCTGACTGAGGTAGGCAGGCAGCAGGCTATGGATGCTGGGGCGCGATTGCGCGAGGCCTTCCCCGAAGGTTTTGACCCTGAATGTGTGTTCTCCAGCCCGTTGAAACGCGCATGCCAGACCGCGGAACTCGCAGGTTTTGCACAGCATGGCATACTCGACGGCATCGCCGAGTGGGATTATGGCCGTGCTGAAGGGCGTACCCGTCAACAGGTGAGCGAAGCCAGTGGGTTCTCTTGGGATGTGTGGCGTGACGGCCCGCGCTCGCTAACCCCCACGCTGGAGGGCGATTGGGTGGATACTTTGCCGGATGGTGAGCAGGTCAATGTGCATTCCGGAGCTGGAGAAACACTGGACGAGGTCGCGGCGCGGGCCAGGACTGCCATCGAAGAAGTGACGCCGTTGCTGCAGTCGGGGCGGAACGTGCTATTGGTTGCGCATGCCCATATTCTGCGTATCCTGACCTCGCAATGGCTGAACGTGGATCCGCAATTCGCGCGTCTGCTGCGATTGGATACTGCGCATTACTCGGTGCTGAGCGTGTATAAGGGCGATAACGTCATCGAACGGTGGAATGCCTGAGCTGAGCCGTAGCGGGCAGGCTTGACGTTTTGACGTTTCTTTGGCGCAAATGCAGTGACTGCGTTCTGTTTTGAGCCGTGAGCGGACGGGGCGTGTGCGTCATCACCTCTGCAAACGATAGCTTCGGCGTGTTGCGCAACGGGGTAAATGGCCGCGCATGAGGTATGGATTTTGCATGTTAGCGCTCTCATTGTTGCCAACGCTTGCATTGCTGCCGCCGGCGGAAACCGACTGATTTATCGGGAAATTGGTCAACTGCACATGCTTCTGTAGCACTTTTTGGCGCGCCGACAATGCCATCGTTTGCAAAAAAGCGCGAACCGTTGCACAATAGGTCATGTCGATAGTCGTGAGGGTGCTGCTAACGGCACTCTGGCCGACCGGAGATCGGGCGGGTCGACGATGAAAGAGAAAGGTTCGATGATGAATCGTACAGTGAAGTCAGCGGTCGCAGTGGCGGCCATCGCTGCAATGTCCCTCGGAACCCTTGCCGCTTGTGGAAGCTCCACTTCCGGCGACGACTCCAAGGGCAAGGTCTATTACCTGAACTTTAAGCCGGAGGCGGCTGATCAGTGGGCCGCCTTGGCCAAGGAATACACCAAGGAGAAGGGCGTTGAGGTCAAGGTCCAGACCGCGGCATCCGGCACCTATGAGCAGACCCTGAAGTCTGAGATTGCCAAGACCGAGGCCCCGACCCTGTTCCAGGTGAACGGCCCGGTCGGTTACCAGAACTGGAAGAAGTACACCGCCGACATGTCCAAAACGGATGTGTACAAGGAGCTCACCAACCAGGATGTGGCTCTCAAGGATGGCGACAAGGTTGTCGGTGTGCCGTACGTGATGGAAACCTACGGCCTGATCTACAACAAGGACATCCTCAACAAGTACTTCGCCCTCGACGGAGCCAAGGCCACTTCCATGGACGAAATCGATAATTTCGATACCCTGAAGGCAGTTGCCGACGACATGCAGTCCCGCAAGGACGAGCTCGGCATCAAGGGTGCATTCACCTCCGCCGGCCTTGACTCCAGCTCTGACTGGCGTTTCAAGACCCACTTGGCCAACCTGCCGCTTTACTACGAGTTCAAGGATGACAACGTCACCGAGCAGCCGGCCAAGATCAAGGGCACCTACCTGCCGAACTACAAGAAGATCTTCGACCTGTACATCACTGATTCCACCACTGAGCCCACTCAGCTCAGCGCCAAGACCGGCGATGACGCCAACTCCGAGTTTGCGCTCGGCGAGGCCGCCTTCTACCAGAACGGTACTTGGGCTTGGACCGACCTGCAGAAGGCCGGCATGAAGGCCGAATCCGTGGGTATGATGCCGATTTACATCGGTGTCAAGGGCGAGGAGAAGCAGGGTCTGGCCACCGGTTCCGAGAACTACTGGTGCATCAACGACAAGGCTTCTGATGCCGACAAGAAGGCCACCGAGGACTTCCTGTCCTGGGTGATTACCTCCGACACCGGCAAGAAGGCCCTTTCTCAGGACATGGGCTTCACCACGCCGTTCAAGACCTTCGATGACGTCAAGAGCGACAACCCGCTGACCGAGGCCGCTGTTGAGGATCAGAAGTCCGGTAAAACCCAGGTCTCTTGGAACTTCACCATGATGCCGTCCGAAGAGTGGAAGAACAAGATCGGTCAGGCCCTGCTCGAGTACGCTCAGGGCACCGGCAACTGGGACGCCGTCAAGACCGCCTTTGTGGACGGCTGGGCTTCCGAGTACGAGGCGTCCCACTGATTCCAGCCGGCATCAGTGATCAACCTCGATAACTGAATCTGCGGCGCCCTACCCAATTTCCTTCTCCGGGGCGCCGCGCTTACCTCCCTACTCCACCTTGTGTGTCTCCTTTCCTATATCACTGAAGGCCACCGTCCGTTTGGGCGGTGGCCTTCAGTGATGCTTGGCGTTTGGTTGCTGGCCGGCTGTTGTGCTAGCGGGTTCTGGCTAGCGGATCTTGGCGGTAGAGGAACGAACCACAAGGTGAGCTGGTGCCACGACGTACGGTTCGTCGACGGGCTTTTCCTCGATGAGGTCGAGCGTCATGTGCGCGGCTTTGCGGGCCATGCCTACTGGATTCTGGCGAATCCGTGGTCAGGCCGATGTCGTCGGTGTAGAAGCTGTCGTCATAGCCGATAAGCGATACATCGCCCGGCACGGAGAGACCGTTGCGCTCCAGCTGGAACATGAGCGGCAGAGCAATGCCGTCTTCCTGGCAGGCGATGGCAGTGGGCAGCTTAGGCAGACTCATCAGTTGGGTGACCACATCGCTGATTTGGTAACGGCCGGCATCATCCACCTTGCAGACGATGACCTGCGGTTCGATGCCCTCGTTGCGGCAGCATTCCGTGAAGGCGCCGAATCGGTTTTGCACGGAGAAGTTGAGCGACACATCGCGGTCGGTGCTGATATATGCAATATCGCGGTGGCCAAGGTTGATCAGATGGCGAGCCGCTAGCGTGGAGCCCTGTACATCGTTGATGTTGACGGCGGCGGTGAACCCACGCACTTCAGGATCGACCGAGTTGATGCCGATGATCGGCACATCCGCCGAGGCCAGCTGAGTGATTTCGTTATTGTCGATATCGAAAGACACCACGATAACGGCATCCGCGTTGCGGCGTACTGGCAGCATTTCAAAGAATTCGCGGCGTTCCTCGATGCTGGAGATTTGGAATACCGAAATATCGTATCCCGCAGCATGCAGCACTTCGTTGAGCCCCTCAATTACTGAAGCGGTGAACCATAGGCGAATGTGACCACTCATCAGTACCGCGATGCGCAGTGATCGGCCTGATTTCAAGGCCGCTGCCGAACGGGACAGGGAAAAATTGAGTTCGTCGGCGATGGCAAGCACGCGCTCGCGGGTTTTAGTCGAGACCAGATCCGGTCTGGTGAACGAGCGTGACACAGTGGAAATGGATACGCCGGCCTTCTGGGCGACATCTTGGATACTTGTGGTCATAACAGCCCCTTTGCCTTGCAAAACGCGAAGCGGACACAACTGGCTCCAGTGTACATGGTGATTGGGCAATTTGCACAATGACAACGATTGTATTACAAACGTTTGCAGATAGTCTATTATTATGCAGAAACGTTGGAATTTAGCTATTTTGTGAAGTGAAAGATAATTGCTCTGATGGGATGTAGCTGCATGTAGAAACGCTGTAAATGACAACGTTTGACATATGGTTGTCGAGTGTTTACCATGAAGCTTAGGCTTGATTGGCGGGATTCGCGAACGTGTGTTCTGCTTGACGGGCTGGAATTGAGTTGAACTCCGCGCTCGGCGCACGATGCAGTGCAGTGTTGCGGACTCAAGGAGGAGGAAAGTCATGATCAGCATGGCGGGCAAGGCAATACGCCGGTGGTGGGCGCTGTTTGCGCTACCCACGTTTGCCGCATTCATCATCGGGTTTTTGGTGCCCTTCATCATGGGCGTCTACTTGAGCTTCTGCGAATTCACCACCGTCACCGATGGCGAATGGATAGGGCTCAAGAACTACACCAAGGCGCTGAAGGACAAGGAATTCCTGCACGCATTGGGTTTCTCCACTGCATTCACCATCGTGACCACCATCGTGATCAACGTGATCGCTTTCGCCATCGCCTATATGCTGACCAAGGCGATCAAGGGCTCCACGCTGTTCCGCTCGGTGTTCTTTATGCCGAACCTGATCGGCGGCATTATCTTGGGCTACATCTGGCTGCTGCTGCTGAACGGCGTGCTGGCCCACTGGGGCCGCGCCTTGACCTATAAGGCATCCTACGGATTCTGGGGTTTGGTCATTCTGGTGTGCTGGCAGCAAATCGGTTACATGATGATCATCTATATCGCCGGCTTGCAGGCGCTGCCCACCGATGTGCTGGAGGCGGCGGCCGTGGATGGTGCCAATGGACGGCAGACCATGTTCCGTATCATCATTCCGTTGATGATGCCGTCCATCACGGTCTGCTCCTTCCTGACCGTGACCAACGGTTTCAAGCTGTACGATCAGAACCTCGCATTGACTAATGGTGCGCCGAGCAATATGTCTGAAGGCCTGGCGCTGAACATCACCCGCACCTTCTACGGCCGTATGGGCTGGGAGGGCGTCGGCCAGGCGAAGGCCGTGCTGTTCTTCATTCTGGTTGCGGTAATCGCCCTTATTCAGAACAAGCTCACCACGAGCAAGGAGGTGGCAGCCTGATGAACGAGAACAAGCCTGTGAAGCACGGCGCGTTGTGGACTGTCCTGTTCGCCGTCGTCTCTCTATTCTGGATCTTCCCGATTGTTCTGGTGTTGATCAACTCCTTCAAACAAAAGGCGTACATCTCCAAGAATGCGTTCTCTTTGCCGGCGGGCAAGGCGTTCGTGGGATTCGAAAACTATGTGCGCGGTGTTGAGACTACGCAGTTCTTCGCCTCGTTCGGTTGGACGCTGCTGATCACGGTTGGCTCGGTAATCCTGATTCTGGTGTGTACTTCGATGTGCGCGTGGTGGATCGTGCGCGTGAACAACTGGGCGGCCAAGCTTCTCTACACTCTATTCCTGTTCAACATGATTGTGCCGTTCCAGATGGTGATGTTCACCCTCTCCAAGATTGCTGACATGCTGAAGCTCAATACCCCATGGGGCCTATGCATTGTGTACCTCGGATTCGGCGCCGGTCTGGCCGTGTTCATCTTCACCGGTGTGATCAAGGGCATTCCGGCCGAGCTTGAGGAATCCGCCATGATTGATGGCGCTTCCGTTCCGCGTATCTTCTTCCAGATTGTGGTGCCGATTATGAAGCCGTCGATTGTTTCGGTGGCCATCCTCGAAGCCATGTGGATCTGGAACGACTACCTGCTGCCATACCTGACGCTCGACCTAGGTAAGTACAAGACCATTTCGGTGGCTGTGCAGTATCTCAAGGGCGGTTACGGTTCTGTGGATATGGGAGCCATGATGGCCTGCCTGGTTCTGGCAATCATCCCCATCATCGTCTTCTACCTGGTATGCCAGAAGTATATTGTGAGTGGAGTTATGGCGGGCGCGGTGAAAGGCTGAATCCCAACAATCTGGCTCCCCTCTTTGAGGGGAGCTGTCATCGTAGATGACTGAGGGGAGCCTTGATGAAGCGCAGGTTACTCCCCTCAGTTGGCTTCCGCCGACAGCTCCCCTCAGGGAGGGGAGCCGAACGGCACAAGGAGTGAACTGATGAACTGGCTGGCACCGGATTCGAAATTCATGCGCGCGTGGAGCAATCTCATCGATGGCATATGGGTCAATATTCTGATGCTGGTCACATCCATTCCGATTATCACCATCGGTGCGGCTCTGACTGCCGGCCATGATGCTTGCCGTCGCTCCATCGAGGGAGAGGGCAAAGGCGTCACAGCCAACTACTTCCGCTCATTCAAGGCTAATTTCGTCAAGGCCACATTGCTGTGGCTGCCGTTCCTGGTGGTGCTGATCGCTTTGGCCTGGTCGTGGATTGTGCTGCAATTCACCCCGCTGCTCATCATCAAGTTCGCGCTTACCATCATCTGGCTCATCGGCTTTGAGTGGGTATTCGCGTTGCAGGCCCGGTTTGAGAACACCGTGGCCGGTACCCTGAAGAACGCCTTTATTTTCGGTATTTCCCATATCGCGATGACCGCGGCGCTTGTCGTCGTGGACGCTGTGTTCGTGGCGTTGCTGGTGGGCAGTTGGTTCTATATGCCTGGAGGCTTGTTCCTGTTGGTGATCCTCGGCTACGGCACCATGCTGATGCTCCACATCCCCGTTACCGAGCGCGTCTTCAAGCCGTATCTTCAACAATAAGAAAAGGCCGTTGCGGAGGAACAGTGGCCTTTTCTTATTGCCATAGGGCGATTATTTCTTTGCCTGAGTGATTTGGTATGCCACGAAGAGGATGGCCAGCCAGATTACGCCGGCGATAACAGCGATGCGGTAGCTGGCGGAGAAGCACATCAACACCACAACCAGTGCCAGGAATTCCAGCACCACCCATGGGGTCACCTTGGCGAACGGCAGCTTGAAGTGAATCGCGTCGAGCGCCTCCTGCCCGGACTTGCCGGCCAGGTCGGAGTCTTCCGGAGCGCCACCGGCTTCCACCACCTTGCGGAACTTCATCTCGGTGAACATAATCATCGTCCAATTGATAATGCCGGCGATGGTGGCAATCGACATCAGATAGTTGAACGCGAATTCAGGCCACACGAACACCACGACCACGGCGATGGCGGTAATCACGGCGGAGGTCAGCACGCCGGCCACCGGCACGCCCTTGGAATTGAGCTTGCCGAGGTATGCGGGGGCGTTGCCCTGCTTGGCCAGCGAGTACAGCATGCGTGAGTTGGCGTACAAGCCGGAGTTGTAGACGCTCATCACGGCGGTCAGGCACACGAAGTTGAGGATTCCGGCGGCTGCGTGGATGCCCACGGAGTCGAAGATCTGCACGAACGGGCTGGACTTGCCATCGATGGTGTTCCACGGCACCACGGCCATGATCACGCCCAAAGCGCCGATGTAGAACACGAGGATTCGCCAGATGATGTCGTTGGTGGCACGCGGAATCGTGATCTTCGGATCTTCGGTTTCGCCGGCGGTGATGCCGATGAGTTCGGTGCCGCCGAAGCTGAACATCACCACGACCAGTGCCATCAGCAGACCGGTCCACCCATTATCAGTGTGGCCCATGAGTCCGTTCGGGAAGAAACCACCGCCCACGGTGAACCAGTTGGCGAAGCTTGCCTTGATGCCGGAGGCGGTAGGCAGGGCAAAGATGATGACTGCGAGGCCACCGATAATCATGGCGATTACGGCCACGATCTTGATAATGGCAAACCAGAACTCGAACTCACCGAACTTGGAAACACCGAGCAGATTTGCAGCGGTGATGAGCACCAGGAACACGGCTGCGGAGACCCACGTCGGGATTGCCGGGAACCAGTAGTTCACAAAGCTGCCAACTACGGCCAGTTCCACCATTGAAACGAGAATGTAGTTGAACCAGTAGTTCCAGCCGGAGATGAAGCCGGCGCGCTTGGACCAGTAGCGGGTGGCATAGTAGCTGAATGCGCCCGCCTTAGGGTCCTCGACGGACATTTCGCTCAGTGCACGCACAATCATGAAGATTGCGAAGCCGCCGATGAGGTAGGCCAGCAGAATCGATGGGCCGGCTAGGGCGATGGATTCGCTGGAACCGTAAAACAGGCCGGTGCCGATGGTGCCGCCGAGGGCGATTAGCTGGATATGGCGATTTTTCAATGATTTGCGTAGGGTCGCGGGTACCGGCACATCGTCGGTTTCGCGCGGCTTCTTAGGCGCGTCAGTAGTGCTCATGTTGTTCTTCTCTCGTAAGCCGCGGGCGGCGGTGTAGTCCGTCAGCGATTATGCTCAACGATGGTATTGTATGCCGATTGGTTCCACAAGACCGTGCGGAGACCATGCTGAGTTGGCATCAGCGGGGTGGTTCTTCGGTTGGTTGGGAGATTTGCCCCGTTGAGGGTCCGTGGACGGGGTGGTTCTTCGATTGGTTGGGGGATTTGCTTCGCTGACGGGCTCTCAGTGGGGCAAAACCGCGATTTGTTCGAACATCTGCTTCGCTGAGGGGCCGTGAACGGGATGTTTTTTCGGTTGAGTGGGTGGGTGCTTCGCTGAGGGAGCATTGCGCAGCTTTGGGCAGTTACGTAGTGGGAGTGGGGGCTCTTACTCCCATTGGATTCCGCGAGTGGCTAAAAGCATTGTTTTACACTGGATACTACGACGGGATTTTGGTGGCTGCGATTGCAAGCCATCCGCGGCGAAATCGCTGGAGGTGCTCGATGGCGTATATCGAATTTGACAAGGTGGTCAAGGAATACCCGTCTGGCGGCACGTCGATTCGCGCGCTTGATGAGGCAAGTTTCACCGCCGATCAGGGCGAGCTGACAGTGATTCTTGGGCAATCCGGTGCCGGTAAAACCACGGCATTGAATATTTTGGGCGGTATGGATACCGCGACTTCCGGCCGTGTGGTGGTTGGCGAGCGTGATATCACGGGCTTGCGGAAGCGAGACTTGATTACGTATCGCCGCAACGATGTCGGCTTTGTATTCCAGTTCTATAACTTGGTGCCAAATCTCACCGCCCTGGAGAACGTGGAACTCGCCTCGCAGATTTGTCCCGACCATTTCGACCCGGCTGAAACGCTGCGCAAAGTCGGACTGGGGGAGCGCATGAATAACTTCCCGGGCCAGCTGTCCGGCGGCGAGCAGCAGCGCGTCTCCATCGCCCGCGCAATCGCCAAGAAGCCGAAGCTGCTGTTGTGCGATGAGCCGACCGGCGCCCTTGATTACGAGACCGGCAAGGAAGTGTTGCAGCTATTGCAGGATATCTGCCGCGACGAGGGAATGACCGTGATGATCATCACCCATAATTCCGCGCTCGCGCCGATGGCTCACAAGGTGATTCACTTCCGTTCCGGAACCGTGACCAGCGAGGAAATCAATACTGCGCCGCAGCCCATCGCAGACATCGAGTGGTAGGCGGTTCTTATGGCAACGGCAAGGCATTCTCATACCGGCTTCCCGGGTGGCCGACCTGTGAAACATCTCGTGAAACAGAGAAGCCAATCTGTGAAACGTCCCGTGAAACAATCTGAATCCGATGATCGCGGATCCAGCGTCTCCGCCGTGTTTGTCAAAGATGCCTTGCGTTGTTGGCTGCGCAGCTGGAAACGATTCGTGTCTATCGCCGTCATCACCCTACTCGGTGTGGCCGTGCTGACTGGCATCTACGCCGGTTGCCGTGATGCCTTTCTGGCTGCAAGCCGCTTTTACGGTCAGCAAGGACTGCACGATGTGCAGGTGCTATCCACCTACGGTTTGACCGGTGACGATGCAGCGGCGTTGCGTCGCGTCGAAGGTGTGGAAACCGTGCAGCCGGAGCGCTCGCAGACGGTGACCGCTACGGTGAAAGGCACGAAGAAGACCGTCACCATGCAGGAAATCGGCACCGAAGGTTTGGATCAGCCGTATCTGCAGCAAGGGGATATGCCGAGCAAGGCCGGCGAAGTGGCGGTTACGCAGCAATTCCTCAACGACAGCGGGCTTGAGATTGGCGATGACCTCACTGTGACGCCGCGGTCCGCATCCTCAACCGTTCTGGTGGGCGCAGAGGATAAGAGCAACAGCGGCTCCAGTAAAAGCTCTGATGGAGATACGGACACCGTGGGTGCTGCGGAAGACGCCACCACGAGCAACAACGAAAAAGAGCAGTCCCCGCAGTTCCCCACCGAACTCACCATTACCGCAGTAGTGCTTGACCCAAGCGACCTCAACAATCCAGCCGGCTATTCCGGCATGACCGCGTTCCGGTCCACCTCGTCCGAGGATTATGTGTTCTTTGCGCCCAGTGATGGCGTGACCGGCAATGTATACACGGCAATATCCATTGCGGTCGCAGGCGCGTCCCAATATGACACGTTCTCCGATGACTACGATGCCGCAATCAAAACCGTGGCTGACCGCATCGAGAGTCAGATACAAACCCAGCGGCAGAAAGCCCGCCGCCAACAAATCGTCACAAGCGCTCAGAACACGCTCGATGCAGCCAAGGCTGATGCGCTCAAGCAGCTTGACGAAGGCCAGCAGCAGATCGACAGTAATCGTGCTGAGCTGGAGGCCAACGAGACGAAGCTCGCAGAGAGCCGAACGCAACTCGAACAGAACAAAGCCTCCATCACTGACGGCGAGCGGCAAATAGCCGAAGGCCGCGCGCAAATAGCTTCCGCGCGTCAGCAGATTGCACAAGGTCGGCAGCAGATAGCCGATGCACGCGCACAGCTCGAGTCTGGCAAAGCCCAACTCACCAGCGCCAGGCAACAACTCGATGCCGCGCGGGCTGAACTGACCGCCAACCGGAGCAAGGTCGAACAAGGCATTGCGCAAATCGACCAAGGTGTGGCACAACTTGACCAGATGCTGCAGCTTATCCAGCAAGCCGATGATCTGCTATCCCAGCTCGATCCGAATATCGATGTCGATTCATCCACATGGCAGACTGTGAAACAGCTGCTCACCAGTCTGGGAATCACTGTGCCCGACGTGCCGTCCATCAGTTCGCTGAGACAACAGTTAGATGCCAAACAGAATGAACTGCAATCGCAGCGCAGCGACGCAATCAAGCAAAAAACCGAACTGCAGCAAACCTTGGATGGCACGATTGCCCCCGCGCAGAACACCTTGGACCAGCAGAATGCGCAGTTAACGGCCAAAGAACAGGAAGCTGCAGCCGGAGAAGCGGAGCTCAACGCCAAGTTAGCCGAGCTCGAATCGAATGCCGCACAACTGGAAACGCGGTCGGCGCAGCTTGAAGCGCAGGCCGCGCAACTGGCCGGCGGCAAACAGCAGCTTGAAGAGGGTGAAAAGCAGCTGAAAGACGGAGAACAGCAGCTTGAGGACGGCAAACAGCAGCTGGAGGATGCCCAACAAGAGCTGGATGAGAAACGCAGCGAGGCGGAGAGCGAGTTCGCCAAACAGCAGCGCTGTATCGACGACGTGGCCAACGCGCGCTGGTACGTGCAGACGCGTTCCTCAATCGATGGATTCAGTTCGCTCAAGTCAGACGTCAGCTCCATCGAGTCCATAGGCCGCGCATTCCCGGTGGTGTTCTTGCTGGTCGCCGTGCTGATGAGCTTGACCACCATGACCCGCATGGTCGAAGAAGATCGCGGACTTATCGGCACGTATCTGGGTCTTGGCTATGGCGGCATGGTCGTTTCTCTGCGATACTTGCTGTTCGCGTTGCTCGCTTGCCTAGTCGGTGGTGGCATAGGCCTGCTGGTCGGGTTCCTTGGTATCCCGGCATTCCTACTGATTGTGATTAAAGGGCTGTATATATTGCCGGACGTGCGGCTTGAATACGACTGGGGGTACGGCACCGCCGGCATCCTATTGTTCGTGGTTGGTGTGGGTGTGGCCACCGCACTTGCCTGTCGTAGCGAAATTCGGCACACACCTGCCGCGCTGATGCGACCGAAAGCGCCAAAGGCCGGCGCCCGTATTCTGCTGGAACGTATCAGGCCGGTATGGAACAGGCTGAGCTTCTTGGGCAAGGTCACCGCACGCAATATCTTCCGGTTCAAGTCGCGCCTGTTGATGACCGTGGGTGGTGTGGCCGGCTGCACTGCACTGATTATCTGCGGATTTGCGATTAACGACACCGTGGACACCATCGGCGTCAAACAGTATGGGCAGATTTATCAATACGACTTGATGGTGGTGTCGAATGACGATGATGCGGCCGCGATGCGCAAGCAGGTCAAAAAGGATGGGCGGACCACTGAAACGTTGAACTTGCGCGTGGATAGTGCGGAGATGAGCAATGCTGCTCAGGAAAGCGAAACCATCCAGTTGATGGCGGTACCCAATAATTCGCTGAACAAATTGAACGATATGGTCACCTTGGAAGAGGCCGGCGATGAGGGGTGGTTTGGACTGCCTAACTTCTTCGGCGCATCAGGTGGCGGCACTGTGACGCTGGATGACAGTGGTGTGATTGTGGCGCAATCCGCTGCCAATTCGTTGGGCGTGCACACTGGCGATACCGTTACCGTGAGCAACGGCGGTAGTAGCCGCGCTAAGATAAAGGTCGCCGCGGTGGTACGCAACCTCATCGGATCCGATGTGTACATCAGTGAGCGGCTGTACGACCAGAAATTTGCGGCACATGACATTGACTCATCTGCCTCGGATGGTGAGTCTTCCACTCTGACTTGGAACGCGATGCTTGCCAAACTGAAGGGTCCCGATGGGGAACAGGCCGAGTATGCGGATCGGCTGGGTGAGGAATCGTCGGTGGTGAAGGCCGTGAGTTGTGCGCATCTGGAGGCTACGTTCAAATTCGATTTGATGGCCGCCGTGGTGGCGCTGATTGTGGGGCTTGCCGGCGGATTGGCGTTGGTGGTGCTGTTTACGCTGGCCAACACGAACGTATCCGAGCGCGTACGCGAGATGGCCACGCTTAAGGTGCTGGGCTTCTATGACCGTGAAGTGCACAACTACGTGAATCGCGAGATGATGATTCTGACCGGCATGGGAGTGGTGGTCGGATTGCCGCTCGGTCGCTGGATTGGCGGGCTTCTGACGGCTGCACTGAATATGCCGTCACTGTACTTTGAAGTGGAAGTGCATTGGTACAGCTATGCGATTGCTGTGGCAGCCACGTTGGCATTCGCGCTGCTGGTGCAGCTGTTCACCAACCCGGTGCTTGACCGGATTGAGCCGGTCAGTTCGCTCAAGTCCGTGGAATGACCTTGCTTGAGCCCCCCTCTGATGAGGGGCTGTCAGCGAAGCTGACTGGGGGAGAGAAGACAAGATGGAGGAAGTTCAATTTCTTGGTGATGAATTGAACTTTTTGGCCTAATGTTCGCGGTATCATCACGTGTGTTCGTGAGCTGGGTGATTTTCGCGACATCTATCGGTGATACAGTTTGAACTTGCATTGAACGAGTGCCGTAGTCGGCGTGAACAGGGCCGAGCGGCAGAGAAGAGAAACGAAATCAGTATGGCCGATACAAATGCGAACGGTAACGCGCAGCAGTCCGGGAGCAAGCTCAAGTCCGTCGAGAGCCTTGATCAGACCAATGCGATGGAACGAGGCCTCAGCAACCGCCATGTACAGTTCATCGCCATCGGCGGCACTATCGGCACCGGCCTGTTCCTGGGCTCCGGCAAATCGATCTCGCTGACCGGCCCCTCGATCGTCTTCGTGTATATCCTGGTCGGCGTCATCATGTTCTTCCTGATGCGCGCCATCGGCGAGATGATGTACCGCGACCCCAGCCAGCACACCTTCATCAATTTCATCACCCGCTACCTGGGCAACGGATGGGGGCATTTCGCCGGTTGGACGTATTGGGCCGCGCTCGTGCTGCTGGGCATGACCGAGATCACGGCCGTCTCCACGTACTTCATCACCTTCTTCGACACGTTCGGCATCGACCTGACCCATTGGAAATGCCTGATCGAGCTGTGTTTCCTGGTATCGCTGGTGTCCGTCAACCTGATCGCCGTCAAGGTGTTCGGCGAGGTGGAGTTCTGGTTCTCGATGATCAAGATCACGCTGATCGGCGCGATGATCGTCACCGCCGTGGTCATGATCGTGATCGGCTACCGGTACCCGGCCGCGCGGATTCATGGCGTGGATCATGTGAGTCCGGCGGGTCACGCCGGACTCGACAACCTGTTCGCCGGCTTCTCGTTCGCCCCGAACGGCTGGATGGCCTTCCTCATGAGCTTCCAGATGGTGTTCTTCGCCTATGAGCTGCTCGAGTTCGTGGGCGTCACCGTCTCCGAGACCAAGAATCCTCGTGAGGTGCTGCCCAAAGCCGTCAACGAGATCATCGTGCGTGTGCTCATCTTCTACGTGGGCGCGCTCGTGGCCATCATGTGCATCGTGCCGTGGACCTCGTTCAAGCCGAACGAGGACGGCTCCTTCGCCTCCCCGTTCATCATGGTGTTCCAGTACGCCGGGCTGAACTGGGCGTCCGCCCTGGTGTTCTTCGTGGTGATCACCGCCGCGTCCTCGTCGCTCAATTCGCTGTTGTATTCCGCCGGCCGTCACCTGTACCAGCTGGCCGAAGAGTCGCCGAGCCCGATGCTCAACAAGATCGGTCAGGTTTCCGATCGCAAAGTGCCGGCGCGCGCGATCTTGGTGTCTGCAGTGCTGATTCTGCTCTCGCCGATCGTCAATGCAATCCCGGGTGTTTCCGGTGCGTTTGTGCTGTTCTCGTCTGCCAGCTCCGCGGTGTTCCTATTTATTTACATTCTGACGCTGGTGGCGCACCGCAAGTATCGTCGTTCGGACGACTTCATCCCGGACGGTTTCGTCATGCCCGCCTGGAAGGTGCTCAATACGGTGGCGATTGCGTTCTTCGTGTTTATTTATCTGACGCTGTTCTTGGCGGACGATACGCGCAATTCCGCAATTGCCGGCTTGGTGTGGTTGATTGGCTTCGGTGGCTTCTCGCTGTTGCGCGAGCGTTACCGCAGTCGTGATTTGAAGGCCGCGCTAGAGCATAAGGAGTGATTGGACGGGCTGATTGGCTGGCGGCTATTAGGGTGTGTTTACGCTATTTAAGTTTTGCGTGATAATTGTCGTATGTGTACGCCGAGGTATGACATCACGCTTGACCAGTTCATGGGGGTCGCGCATCTGTTGCCGTGCCAGCGCGGCAACGTGGCGGTCGGCAACTGCACGTTCGTCAACGCCCTGCTGTGGATGTGCCGCACGGGAGCCCTGTGGAGGGACTTGCCGGAGTGCTACGGCAAGTGGATCACCGTCTGCCGGCGGTTCAACCGCTGGTCCAGGAGCGGCGCGATAGAGCACCTGTTCACGGCATTGCAGGAGGAGCGGATCATCGGGGTGGGGATCCGGGTGCTCGCCATGGACTCCACGAGCGTGAAGGTCTACCGGCACGCGGCCGGGGCGCCGAAAAAGGGGGCTCCCGGTCCGTCGGCGTCTCCCGGGGAGGGCGGAACACCAAAGTCCACGTGGTATCCGGCAGCGGGAGCATGCTCGTCAGGATCCATTTGAGCCCGGGCGACGAGCACGACGCGGCCCACGGGTGCCGCTCGATGGCCGCGCTCGGCGCGTTCGTGGGCGCGCACCTGCTCATGGACCGCGCCTACGAGGGGGGGGGGATTCCATTCGCCTGCTGGCCGAATCGTCCGGCCTGACACCGGTCGTGCCGCCCAAGAAGAACCGCACGGACCCATGGGACTACGACAGGCAGGCGTACAAGGGGCGGAATGTCGTGGAACGCGTCTTCAACCGCATGAAGCACCACCGCAAGGCCGCCACCCGCTACGACAGGCTCGATGAGACCTTCCTCGCCAACCTCCAGCTCATCCTCATCGCCATCTACCTGAAAAAACACAGCCAAAAACCCAACTAGTGTAAACACACGCTAGTCCTAATGAAATCCCAGACTGGCTTAAATCTCCTATATAAAATGCGGCGCTATTGCTGTTTTCGTGGGTGTGGGTTCGTTGTTGAGCCGTTGGTTTCGTAAGCGTAGGGGGCGTTTCCGCGTATTCTGTTTTCCGACCAAAGAAATGAACCACGGAGAACGCCTGATGAACGGCATATTCAGACGTCTCTTCAACGTCAAGGGCATGGTCGTCGGGTCCGCGAGGATCGTCGATGGCCCGCTGCGTCCTGAGCCCGTGCCTGAGGTCCATGCGCGCCGGGAAGGTGGTGCCGCGCCGCTCGCGCTGCGGGCGGAGGCGACGTGGTCATGATCGGGGCGGCGGCGTGCGCCATTGGCGGCGCCAAGATTTCGGCTGCTGGAGGGTGGGGCTGGTCGCCATGATGCCGCGCGTCGACTGCCCCATGCGCGGCGTGGTCGTCGCGTCGGTGCCGTGGGCGGAGCCCGGCAGCCGGTTCACCCGGGTGTGTTTTGTCAAATTTTTGTGGGCCGTTTCGGCGTTTCTTTTAGTCCGTTTGAGCGGTTGTTTTTAGGCCGTTTCGGCTTTGGCCAGTCCTGTGGGTTGTCGGTTATTGCATGAGGGCGTGGGTCTTGCGCCAGGACTCGCCCTCGAATCTGATCATCCTGCCGTGGTGGACGGTGCGGTCGATGATCGCGGCGGCCATGTTGGGGTCGCCGAAGATCCTGCCCCATCCGGAGAACTCGATGTTGGTGGTGTAGATGATGCTCTGGGTCTCGTACGCGTTGGTGACGACCTGGAACAGGAGCCTGCTGCCTTCCTCGTCGATGGGCACGTAGCCGAGTTCGTCGATGATCAGGAGCGGGGTTCTGCCGATCATGGCGAGTTCCCGGTCGAGCCGATTGTCCGTCTGGGCGCGTAGGAGCCGCATGACCAGGCTTGCGGCCGTGTGGTAGCGCACGGGCATGCCCCTGCGGCATGCGTTCCTGCCAAGCGCGATGGCGAGGTGGGTCTTGCCGGTGCCGGGAGGCCCGAACAGGACGAGGTCCTCGTGGCCGCTGATGAATTCCAGGGATTCGATCCGCTGTCTTCCGTAGTCGACGGGGAAGCGGATCGGGGTCCAGTCGTAGCCGTCGAGTTCCTTGTCGGCGGGGAATCCGGCCTGTTTCAGGAGCCGGGAGCGTTTGGAGCGTTCCCGGGATTCGAGTTCGGCATTCATCCATTCCTCCACGAACTCCATCTGGGTTGGCGTGGCGTTGGCGAGCTGGTCGGCGAGGATCTGGCGGGTCAGGGGCAACCGGCGCGCGAGGTTCATGATCGTTTCGATCTTCTCGCCGGTGGACGCGCGGCGGCGTTTCATGTCGGGCATGACGACCGGTGGGCGGTGGATCCCCATGTTTACGCCTCCTTCCTTTCCCGCGTCCCACGAGGCTGCATGAACACGTCGTATCCGGTCAGGTCGGGTGCGGTCTGCTCGTATGGCTTCTCGCCGGAGGCGATGCGCCGTGCCATGGTGGTCAGGCTCGCCTCGTCGAGCGGGTGCCCCTGTTCGACCAGATGCTCACCAGCCTCGACGGCCGGCTCGAACCCGCACGCGTCGCTCGTTCTGGAGATGAGCCGGAACGCGTTCCTGCGCGCCTTGGCGTCCATCCGGTCGATCGCCAGACGCAGTTTGTCGGGAAAATCATCGCGGATGGTGGAATCGGGCCATGCGTTGGTCTTGCGGCCCAGTGCGGGCAGGAGCGTGGCGGGGTCGCGGATAGTGGCAGGCGAATCCCCGTACACGCGCGGCAGCCTGGCGCAGGTGCGCCCGTCCTGGGTGCGGATCGTCACGTCGAACGCGCGAAGGGCGACGTCCAACGTCCAGCCGCGCCACGAGGGTCCGGCGAGGTAATGGTTGCCGTCGACCTGCACGCGCCCGTCCTTGTCGGCCTTCCTGACCTCCCAGCGGATCGCGTCGTAGGGCTTGGACGGCAGGGGCTGCATCTCCGCCTTCTCCTCGGCGAACAGTCCGCCGATCGGCGCGCCCTTGCGGTAATGCGTCTCCTTGGCCATCGCGTCGCACCGCTCCAGCATGTACCGGGTCAACTGGGCGTAGGACTCCGCGTTGAGCAGGGGCACCATGATGTTGCGGCGCAGGAACCCGACCGCGTTCTCCACGCTGCCCTTCTCATTGCCCGAGTTCGGATTGCAGAACCTGGTCTCCAGCCGGTAATGCTCCACGAACAGTTCGAACACCTTGACGATGCTGACCCTGTCCCACGCGACCCGGTGACCGGCGCCGGTGGCGTTGTCGAGCACCAGCGTCAGGGGGACCGCGCCTATGTGCTCGAACACCGTGCGCAGTCCCGCGCACACGCATTCCGCGTTCTCCCCGGGCAGGGCCGCGCAGTAGCGCATGTTCGAATACGGGAACGTCACGACCAGGCAATGCACGTCGACCCGGTCCCCGCCGACCACGGCCCGCGCCATGCCGAAATCGACCTGCGCCTCGCCCGGATGCCACTCGAGCTCCAGATACCCGTCCGACGGGAGCCGATGCTCCTCGCGCCAACGCTTCACATACCGTTGCACCGACGAGTACGCGCCCCCGTAGCCCCTCTCCGAAACGAGCCGGTCGTACACGCGCTTGGCGGTGTGCCGCTGCTTGCGCGGCATGAACCGGTCCGCCTCCAGCCACCCGTCGACCGTCGCCTTGAACGGGTCGAGCTTCGACGGCCTCGATGCGGAGTGCTCCGGCTTGGGAGAGCAATCCTCCCTCCCGGCGTATTTCGCGACCGTGTCGCGGGCCACGCCCACCTCTTTTGCGATGCTTCTCCATGACACGCCATGCGCGTCAAGCACCCTGATACGTTGTTGTACGGACACCGGTACCGTCATTCCTTTCCTTTCCCGAGAAACCGAATGGTTTGCTTCCGACTCGGGAAACTAGTACGGGCAGGACGGGCCGGTGTTCATTTCTCGCCACACGCTGAAATGGACTAAAACCTGCCGCTCATCTGGAGACTTTCCACACGCTCACACGGCCCACTTTCTATTGAACAGACACACCCGGGATCTCGAGGTGGAGCGCGCGTGCCTGATGACGGTGGCCAGCCAGGAGACCGTGAGTGGTCTCCCGTATATCGCATGGCGCACCGCGGGCGACATCGCCCGCAGGGTCGCCGGCCGGCCCGGGGCCGGAATGCCGTCGCCGTTCGACGGTCTCACGTCGATTGGCGTGGCCAAGACCAGCTACAGGAAGGGTCACACGTACATCACCGTGGCTGTCGACCACGAGCGAAGCCGGGTCTATCCTGGCATACGACGGGTACGGCAAAGACGTGTTCGACCTGTTCTTCCGACAATTGACGCGCCGGAGCGGCGGCGCCTCCATCTGGATCGTCACCGGCGACGGCGCACGCCGGATCGACTCGTGCGTGCATGAATGGTGCCCGAACGCCGAGCGCGTGCCCGACGGGTTCCACATCGTCTCCTGGATGGCCGACGCGCTCGGCAAGATCAGCAGACGCCTGTGGAACCAGGCCCGCGGGAACGGCGACGACGAGGCGGCCAGGCGCATGCGCGGCGTCAGATACGCCGTACTGAAGAACCCTGACCGATTGGCCGGACGGCAGGACGAATCCCCCACAGCGTTGAGGAACACGGACCCGAGGGGCCGGCTCTACCGCGCCCGGCAGCTCAAGGAACTCTTACGCGGTTTGCTCGGACACCCGATCGGACAGGCCGAGGACGAACTGAAGCATTGGGTGTTCCGGGCGTCCCGCAGCCGCATCCCCGAAATCGTCGAATCGGCCAGGAAGATCAGACGCCGGCGTCCCGACATCCTCAGGACGATTGGGTCGGGCTATCCGAACGCGAGGCTCGAGGCGTTCAACAACAGGATCAAGGTCACCATCCGCATGGCCTACGGCTTCCAGCGTGTCACCAACCTCATCAGCCTGATCATGCTCAGATGCGGCGGACTCGACATCCGGCTACCGGAACCAGTCAGCTAACCCACGAAAACAGCAGAAGCCTCTAAAATACTCGGGCCATAGAGCGTTAGTCAGCTACTCCGGGGAACCGTACCAACTATTGCGACACGCCGTAAATCCCTTATAGGAGTAAGGCTTACATTCATTTTTGTTCAAAAGTTGCGGGGGGGGGGCTCGCTGTTATTCTAAATGAAAAGCTTTTCAAGCGAACAATCGCGAAGGAGCGAGTGAAAAGCTTTTCACTCTCGAAACATTAAGAGTCGTAGGCGTGGCGAAGCTATGCTCAAAACTCCGGTCCAAATAATTGAACACCCTATTCAATGGAGAGTAAAGGATCAAAAGAAAAATGAGAACTCGAACTCGTGGAATTCAGCGCATAATGTCGGCTGCGGTAGCCAGTCTCGCCTGCATTGCGATGCTTACCGGATGCTCCAACTCGACCACCAGCAGCGAAAGCGCCGAAGATACGGCCGCAAGCGCTTTGGAAGTGGCCCAGAAGGCAATCGATGGCAAGGTCCTGTCCACCGGTGCGAACGGCGAGGAAGCCGCATCCGCTGACGTGGCCGATCTGACCGATGAGGAAGTCCAGAAGATCAAGGACGCGCACCTGAAGGCTGCGCTTGTATTCCACTACGCGGGCAACGACTGGTACAACGCTCAGGTCGCCGGTCTGAAAGCCACTTTCGAAGAGCTTGGTGTTGAGATCATCGCCACCACCGACGCTGACTTCAGCCCCGACAAGCAGGTTTCCGATATCGAAACTGTGCTCGCCCAGAACCCGGATATCATCATCTCCATTCCTACCGATGCGACCGCGACTTCAGCCGCCTACAAGAAGGTCGCAGAAGCAGGCGTGACCTTGGTGTTCATGGATCAGCCCGCCAACGATCTGGAAGCCGGCAAGGATTACGTGTCCGTCGTGTCCGCCGACAATTACGGTAACGGTGTCGCTTCCGCTCACATTCTCGCCAATTCGATCGGCAAGAAGGGCAAGATTGCCGCCCTCTACCATGATGCTGACTTCTTCGTCACCGAGCAGCGTTACGAAGGTTTCAAGAAGACCATCGAAGAAGAGTATCCGGATATTCAGATCATCGCCGAGAAGGGCGTCTCCGATTCCGATCTCGTCGCCCAATCCCAGCAGCAGGCCGACGCCATCATCAACCAGAACCCTGATCTGGCAGGCATGTGGGCTCCCTGGGATGTGCCCGCCGAAGGTGTCATGGCCGCCGCCCGTAGCGCCGGACGTAACGATCTGAAGATCACCACCATCGATCTTGGCGAATCCGTTGGTGTCGCCATGGCACAGAACCAGCTGATCTCCGGGACCTCCGCTCAGCGTCCGTACGATCAGGGCGTCACCGAAGCCAAGATCGCCGCCGGCGCACGAGTACTCGGCAAGACCTATCCGACCTACGTGGCTCTGTCCGCCCTGCCCGTGACCCGCACCAACCTCAAGGAAGCCTGGTCCGAGGTCTACCACTCGGATCTGCCGTCCAACATCGCAGACCTGATGAAGAACTGACTCTTTCAATAGAACGGAAACACCATGACTAACGAAACCTCAGTAGTGCGCATGGAGAACATCCATAAGCAATTCTCCGGGGTTACCGTGCTCAATGATGTTTCGTTCGACCTGCGACGTGGAGAAGTACACGCTTTGGCAGGAGGAAACGGCGCCGGCAAGTCGACGCTGATGAAAATCCTCCAAGGCGTGTACTCCCTGGACTCCGGTACGGTGCAGATCGACGGAAAATCATTCACGAACCTATCCATTGAAGATGCTCGAAACGCTGGCATCGGCATGGTCTTCCAGGAATTCTCCCTGGTCCCAACCATGAGCGTAGCCCAGAACATCTTCATGGGTGCGGAGAAAACCGATTCCTTCCGTTTCCTCGACAAGAAGGGAATGTACAAGCAGTCTAAGAAGCTTCTCGAACGTCTTGGAGTCGACTTGGATCCCAATGTTGAGGTTGGGACGCTCGCTACCGGATACTGGCAGCTGACTGAGATCGCCAAGGCTCTTCGAGCGAATGCGAAGGTGCTGATTCTTGACGAGCCGACGGCTTCGTTGAGTGCGGCGGAAACCGACAGGTTCTTCGATCTGGTCAGGCATTTGAGGAACGAAGGCATTTCTCTGATCTACATTTCCCATCGTATGGATGAGATTCGTAAGATCGCCGACCGTATCACGATTCTTCGTAACGGTAAGAACCTGATCACTTCGAATGTGGCTGACCTCACCGATGAGGAGATCGTCGAAGGTATTGTCGGCCAGCATACCGAAATGCTCGGCAAGCATCATAAGGATGGGTCGAAGATCGGCAAAACCCTGCTTAAGGTGACTGATCTGAGTACCGATAAGGGTGTGCAGAACGTCGGCTTCGAAGTCCGTCGAGGTGAAATCGTCGGCCTGGCAGGCCTCATGGGCTCCGGTCGAACCGAAGTCACCCGAGCGTTGTTCGGCATCGACAAGATCACCGGCGGCAAGATCGAACTCAACGGCAAACCGTATACTCCGAAATCCGCCAAGGATGCGATGAACAATGCGGTCGCTTTGGTGCCTGAGGATCGTCGAGAGCAAGGTTTGGTCGTCTCCCATTCGGTTCGCAACAACCTGACCCTTACCAGGTTGAACGAATGCGAAACCTCCGGACTCCTATCCAATAAGAAAATCATGCAAATGGCGGAAGACCTCATCGGACGATTCTCCATCAAGGTCGATGACCCCGGTGCTCCGGCTTCCCGCTTGTCCGGTGGAAACCAGCAGAAAATCGTCATCGCCAAATGGTTGGGCCGTGACCCTGATCTCCTGATCATGGACGAGCCGACCGCAGGCGTCGACATCGGAACGAAATCCGAAGTCCTCTCCCGCGTTACCGACTTCGCCAACCAAGGCAAAGGCGTACTGTTCGTCTCCTCCGAACTCTCGGAAATGATCGCCGTCTGTGACAGGTACGTGGTCATGAAACGAGGCAAGGTAGTCGCCGAACTCAGCAGTGAAGGAATCGACACGGAAGCCGACCTTCAGCTCGCCATCCAGCATGCGGGATCCGACGACGGAACCCAATCCTCGAATACTCCAAGCAACGAAGCCGGAAAAGAGTAGAAAAATGTTGAAGACATTGAAGAAAATCGACATCCGAAGCAACATCGTATACGTCGGAGTCGTGGTGGTGTTCATCCTGTTCGCGTTGATGCTTTCGGGACGAGGATTCACCAGTACGGTGAACCTTCTGAACATTCTCCGCCAATCCTCCATCATCATCGTGATGGCCATGGCAATGACCTTTGTGATCGGTGCCGCGGAAATCGACTTGTCCGTCGGCTCCATCGCCGGCCTCGCATCCGTCGCCACCGCAATGGCTATTGCAAGGTTCGGAGTTTTTCCCGGCATCCTCGCTGGTCTTCTCGTCGGCGTGCTGTGCGGTGTCATCAACGGTCTGCTCGTCGCCTGGGCGAAAATCCCATCCTTCCTGGTCACCCTCGCAATGATGGGCATCACAGTGGGCGTCGCGCAATGGATCACCGACTCCTCCCCGCAGCCGATTCTCAACGCGAACTACAACTTCATCTTCGGCGGCGGTCAGATCGGCATCTTCCCTGTGATCATCATATGGGCGCTCGTGTTCTTCATCATCGGAGTCATCATCCTCGGCAAAACCCGGTTCGGCAAGTACACTCTGGCAGTCGGCGCAAACCCGCTGGCAGCCAAGTACTCCGGTATCGACGTCGCCAAGGTCCGCTTCTCCGTGATGTTCTCTTCCGCAATGTGCGCCGCAGTTGCCGGCATGCTGTACGCGGGCCGTCTCCAGTCCGGACGATTCCAATGGGGTGATGGTGATGAGATGAACGTCATCGCAGCCGTCATCCTCGGTGGCACCGCCCTCTCCGGTGGCCGCGGCTCCGCCGTCGGTGCCGCAGCCGGTGCAATCCTCATGGCGATGATCAACAACGGTCTTATCCTCGCTGGCCTGTCGTCCGCACAACAGCAGGTGGTCCGCGGCATCATCATCATTCTTGCCGTCGCTCTTGCCAAGCGCAGCAACGACTAACCCACTAACCAGTTAAAGATTTTCCATTCAACAAAGCATGGAACAAATGAAAGGAACACCCATGACAACCGCAACCAACCGAGTCGTCACCGTCGATGATTCAGCGATCAAGGTGAACGGCAAACGTGCAGAACTTTACGGTGGTGCCATCCACTACTGGCGTCTCGACCGTGACAAGTGGGAGAAGATTCTCGACGAAATCGTCAACCTCGGTTTCACCATGGTCTCCATCTACATTCCGTGGGAGGCTCACGAGATTTCCCGTGGCGTCTTCGACTTCGGCCAGGTCGATCCGCGTACCGACATCGACGCGTTCCTCACCCTTTGCGAGGATCGTGGCCTGAACATCGTGGTCCGTCCCGGCCCGCAGATCAACTCCGAAATGACCTGGTTCGGTTATCCGAAGCGCATCCTCGATGATGAGCGTCTCCAGGCCAAGAACTCCAGTGGCGCCCGCGCGGTCCTCAACCAAGTGCCCAAGCCGATCCCGGCCCTTTCCTATGCGACCGACGCGTTCTTCGAGGAGACCGCGCTCTGGTATGACGCGATCTGCAAGATTCTCGCCAAGCATGCGGTCAACAATGGTGGCGGCATCGTCGCCTGCCAGGTCGATAACGAGATGGCGTTCTTCTTCGGCATCAACGCGTATTCCGGTGACTTCTCCGACGCCGCCCTGGAGAAGTACCGTGAGTTCCTGCTCGGCAAGTACGGTACGGTCGAAGGAGTTGCTAAGGCTTACGGTCTCGACAGGATCGAAGACTTCAGCAACTTCCAGCCGCCGCGCCGCTTTGGCCGCAACGATCAGAAGAGCATCCCCTGGTACGCCGACTGGTCTGAATACCGTGAACATTATCTGATCGACTCCATGGATCGTCTCGCCGGCATGCTGCGCGAACGCGGCCTCGACCAGATCGCCCTGTTCCACAACTACCCGCATCCGCTCGGCCCCGGTGGTGCCGCCTCCGGTTTCACCTGCCCGTTCAACCTGCCCAAGCTGGAGGAGAAGCTTGACTTCGTCGGCTTCGACATTTACTCCAGGAAGCACCTGTACAACCATGTGAAGACCGTCGCCTCCTACGTGGTCGGTTCCAGCCGCTTCCCGTACATTCCGGAATTCATCGCCGGCGTGTGGGCATGGTATCTGCATCCGGGTGACGCGCATGATGAGGAGTTCGTCACCAAGGCGGCTCTCATGCAGGGCATCAAGGGCTTCAGCCGTTACATGATTGTCGAACGTGACAAGTGGTTCTTCTCGCCGATCCGCCGTGACGGCACCGTGCGCCCCATGTCCAAGATGCATAAGACGATGAACACGATTCTCAAGGGTGTTGATTTCAGCAACCTGCGTCGCCGTAGCGATGTGATGCTGCTCGCCAACCGTGAATACGATCGTCTGGAAGCCTCCTCGGTGCTGGTGTCCTTCCCCGGTGACTTCCTGGAAACCCCGTCCGGTTTCTCCGAGTATCCGAACCGTCTGACCACCGCTGACGAGACCTTCGGTTTCGACACGATCGTCTCCCAGGAGAAGGTGAACTACTTCAACGCGTTCAACGAATCCCTGAAGAAGAGCGGCGTCGGCTACGTGCTGTCCGACACTGATCTGAGCCCCGATCATTGGAGCAAGTATCATGCTCTGGTCATCGCGACCGAGGATTGGCTTGATGAGACTACGCAGAAGGCTCTGGCTGATTATGCGAAGGCTGGCGGCCTGCTGATCATCGGACCGAAGGTGCCGGGTCTCGGCCATACGATGGAACCGTGCACGGTGCTCGCCGACACTCTGGGTGTTGCTCCTGGTCGTGTGACTGAAACCGTTCAGGTGAAGGTCGGTGAGGGTGCCGCCATTGTCGTGCCGACTGTGGAGGAGGCCAAGACGATTGGCGCGAAGATCGCCGCCGACGTGGACGTGACCAAGTTCACCGCCGACGATGATCGCGTGGATGTCGTGGTTCACGATGACGTCACTGATTCGACGCATCAGATCGTGTTCGTCTGCAACCCGACCGACCAGCCGATCAAGACGCATATCACGGTCGACCAGCTGCTTGTCTCCGCTCACGAACTGTGGGAGGACAAGGATCTGACCATCACCGACGGCGGTCTGGATCTGGAACTGGCCCCGTACACGATTCTGATCGCCGACTGCAAGGTCGCCTGACCTCATTAACCCAATCGAATAATCAGCAAAACAGACAAACCTCTTTTTTATCGAAAGGAAACTCCCATGTTGGGCAAAGACGTCCTGATGGAAGACATCGACATCGACCAGTGGCGCAACGCGCAGGATCTGCTTCTCGAATCCTCCAAGGAGAAGCGTCGCATCATCGTCCTGCACGACAACGGCGTGGTCCGCAAGTGCGAGCACACCGACGGCATCGAAATCGTCGGCAAGCCCACCGAGATCACCGACGCCCCGACTCAGGCCAAGGAACTGTACGAGAACAACAAGGACAATGTAGACTTCGTCGCGATCTTCGAACGCAGAGCTTTTGATGAATACTTCTCCCGCATGCAGCAGTCCTGGGTCGCCGACGAACCGCTCGACTCCTTCGTGCACCGTACTTACGCGCTGCTCGACGAGTATCCGACTACCATGGTCACCTACCCTGGTCCGGCACGTGAAACCCTCGGATTGCAGTATCGTTTCGGTGTCACCCGCAACGAGGCCATCGTTCTCGCGAACCGTTGGGTCAGGCCGAACTCCTCCCTGCTGCTCGGCGTCTACGACGAGGGTGGTATTTGGGCCAGCTTGGTCATGAGCTTCGACTCCGAGCTGACCATGGTCGAACTGACCACGGTGGACGCCGAACGAGTCGATGTGAAGGGTGACCTGGGTGAGGTGACCGCCCGCGCCATGGAATGGATGATCGAGAACCATCGTCCGGATGCTGCGGCACTGGTTTGGACGCGTGAAGCATTCGACAAGTTCCGTGAAGCCAAGAACAAGGAGCTGGCCGTGGCGGCGGCTCTGGCCAACGGCGCCGCGGTCGTCCTGCGTTCGTGAGGAATACCGTTCCCTCTCTCTCCTCTGAGTAAGTGATCCGGTGTGGGTTGGTTTGAAAAAGGCTTTCAAATTCAACCCACACCGGATTTTTCCGATAATCTGTAACCGTAAGGAGGATTCCGATGACTATGAGCGAAGGATTGCAAAACCTAAAGAAGGGTCGTCCGGGAATCCTCGACGTAGCAAGAAAAGCCGGCGTTTCCCCGGCAACCGTCAGCCGAGTGATCAACGGTACCGCGAACGTGACCGCAGAAACACGTGAAATCGTTCAGAAAACCATCGACGAACTCAACTATTCACCCAACAAGTTCGCCCGTTCACTGGTGACCAACCATTCCGGAATAATCGGAGTCCTGGTTGACCGGTCCATCCGATACGCGACCGCGAACGTGCTCGTCCAATTGGAGGAATACGCCTCCATGCTCGGCTACATGTCCGTCGTATTGACGGTGGACAAGCCCTTCCATAGCCAGTTCCAACAGGCGATGACGAAACTGCGTAGCATGTCCGTTGAAGGAATCATCGTCATCGCACCCCGTATCGGCTTGTCGCAAACCATTGTCGACTGTCAGATTCCGGAACCGGTGATCATCGTCAGCTCCGAACTGAAGGATATAGGGATTCCGATGGTGGGGGAGGACCAGTATGAGGGAGCCAGCCGGGCGGTCCGTCACCTCATCCGCTTGGGTCATAGGAATATCTGGCATTTGGCCGGATCGATGGACTGGTTCGACGAACAGCAACGGTTGAACGGTTGGAAGGATACGCTCGCTTCCAACCATGTGCATGGGACCAGATTGCAGGCATCTTGGTCCCCTAAAACCGCGTACGAGGTCATTATCAACGCCGGTTTCAACAGGAGAAACCATCCGGATGCGATATTCGCCGCCTCCGATCATCTTGCGATGGCCGCCATAGCCGCTTTGAGAGATCTGAAACTCAATGTTCCGAAGGACATATCCATCGTCAGCTACGACGACGTCGAAGCCGCCGAATACGTGTCACCAGCCTTGACAACGGTGAGACAGAATCTTCCCGAAGTCGCACGCCGCGCCGTATCCCTCCTGGTCCGGGTGATGAACGATCGGCCAATTGACATGGTGACCGTAATGCAACCACAATTCATCGCCCGCGGTTCAGTACGCAACCGCACCCCAGCAAACCGGAATAAACCAACAACCATCGCAAAGGAGTGAACGTAAATGCCTCAAAATCAGTACGATGTCACCGCCGATCTCACACCCGAGGGCCTCGCGGAATGGCAACGCATGGTGGCCGGTGAAGTCTATGAGGACTCGCATCCGGAGATCGAGCACAAACGCGCAGAAGCCAAGAAAACTGTTCGTCGCCTATAACCTCATCGATTACGAAGACACCGCAACCCGACGCGAAATCATGGAGCAACTGTTCGCTTCGGTGGGTGAGGACGTGTTCATCGAGCCGAATTTCCGTTGCGAGGTGGGCCGTAACATCACCATCGGATCACACGCCTACATCAATTTTGATTGTGTGATGCTCGACAATGCGCCGATCACGCTGGGTGACTATGTGTGGATTGCGCCGATGGTGGGCTTGTTCGCCGCCAATCATGCGCTTGATCTCGAGGAACGCAGGAATGGCGCTTGCCAGGCCAAGCCGATTGTGATTGAGGATGGTGTATGGCTGGACGGTCATGTGACCGTGCTCGGCGGCGTGACCATCGGCCGTGGTTCGGTGATTGGTGCCGGCTCGGTAGTCACCAAGAACATCCCAGCCGGCGTGATCGCTGTCGGCAACCCGGCCCGGGTACTGCGACCTATCACCGAAGCAGACAGAACCGGCTTCAGCGAGCGTATCGCCGCGCGCTGCGTATGATTTGCTTGGTTCCGGGTTCGTGATTGGAGGAGTAGTTAGAAAACTCGGAGAAGTATAGTTTCTCACACATGGCGACTGTGACTGTCGTATGTTCTTATACCGTCAGAATGGGTATGTTTCCATCGTATTGGAATCATACCCATTCTTCGTTGTTGCAGCGGGTGATGGGAAGAATCTCTTTGCAAGGAGTAGTTTTTTGGTTAACAGCAATACCATGCGGGGGGCTTAAGATTCAAGCCCTTCTGTTGTCGTTCGCTCTTTTGAGAGGCTTCTGCTGTTTTCGTGGGTTAGATGGTTGGTTGTGGTAGGTGGATGTCGAGTCCGCCGTAGCGGAGCATGACGAGTGCGATGAGGTTGCCGACGTGGTGGAAGCCGTAGGCCATGCGGATGGTGACCTTGATCCGGTTGTTGAAGGCCTCGAGCCTGGCGTTGGAGTAGCCCAGCCGGATCGTGCGCAGGATGTCGGGCCGGCGGCCCGGATCTTTTTGGAGAGCTCGACGATCTCGGGGATGCGGCTATGGGATGCCCAGAACGCCCAACGGTTCAACTCGGCCCTGGCTTGTTCGAAGGGGTGTCTGAGCAGGGTCCTCAATAGTTCCTTGAGTTGTCATGCGCGGTAGAGCTGCCCCTTGGGATCCGTGTTCCTCAGGCTTTCGAACGCCTCGGACTGCCTGCCGGTCAGGTTGTCGGGGTTCTTCAATACGACGTACTTGACGCCGCGCATGCGTTTCGTTATCTCTTCGTCTCGTTTGCGTCGCGCTTGGTTCCAGAGGCGTTTGCGGACCCTGTCGAGCGCGTCCGTCATCCAGGAGACGATGTGGAAGCCGTCGAGCACGCGTTCCGCGTTCGGGCAGTGCTCCCTGACGCATGAGTCGATCCAGCGCGCCCCGTGCCGGTGGCGACCCGGATGGAGGAGCGCTGTTCGGGCGTCAGCGCCTTGAAGAACAGGCCGAACACGTCCCTGCCGTATCCGTCGTGCTCTCAGATCACCCGATGGCGTTCGTGGTCGACGACCACGGTGATGTACGTGTGGCCCTTGCGGTAGCTGGTCTCGTCCACGCCGATCAACGTGAGATGGTCGAACGGCGAGGGTATCGCGGCCTTGAGCCGTTCGGCGACCCTATGGGCTATGTCGCCCGCGGTGCGCCATGCGACGTGCGGGAACCCGCTCACGGTCTTCTGACTCGCGACGGTCATCAGCCACGCGCACTCCCGCTCGAAATCCCTGGTGAATCGGCTGCCGGGCTCCGTCCACGGCGCCATCGCCACGACCACGCTGCACCCGGGGCAGTCCACGCGAGGCATGTCGGCGACTAACTCGGCCCTGAAGCAGCCGAAGTCCTGATGCCTCCAACGACGCCGCCCGCCGCCGCGATCGTAGCCGTGCTGTGTCTGTTCAATAGAAAGTGGGCCGT